>Ga0302253_1000009_pt1 | contig 395711 bp, 403 predicted proteins | sample AAG_RA_Trp_MG_FD_193537 | JGI IMG/M metagenome (GOLD analysis project Ga0302253, IMG submission 193537) | Enriched activated sludge microbial communities from anaerobic digester in WTTP, New Holstein, Wisconsin, United States - AAG_RA_Trp | ecosystem: Engineered > Bioreactor > Anaerobic >... | reverse complement strand
GAGACTCAAGGAATCTCTACCACCACGGGTGCAGTTGTCATGGGCACCATGACAAACTCGGAGACCATTGTGTTTACCGGTTCCACCATGGATCTTCGGGATAATCCGCCATTGGGCGCGATAGGAGTACCTGCTGGGATTCCTGGCGACATTCCTCCTGGATTAAATCCAAACAATATTTGGGTTGAAGAATGGACACCTTGGGGTGACATTGCTATTCTCCCAGAACGCCAGGCAGTAATGTCTTATACCGAGTCCATCCTCGCTGACAACGGGTATACCGAGTTCAACGAGATGCAATCAATGGACACCGGCAACAAGGTGGTGAACCAGGACAACTTCAAGTCGACCGAGCAGTTCGACTACGTTGCGTTCTCTGACGCAATGGGAAGAGCAACTACTTCCGAGAGCCTCCTCCTTGACCTGGTGAGCCAGGGATCGCTGGCAGCCGACCGGTTCATCTGTCCGTTTGCAACCGGGGATCAGGGCTTCATCCCGCCGTACTGCAATGTCTACGAGATGGGCAGTTCGTTCACTGGAGGCCAGGTTTCTGAGATTACCCAGGCAAACACGAACTTCATTGCCAAGTCCGCGGATGTTCCGACCGAGGCAGCATATACGGTAGGCCTCTCTGGCACCGGATCTGCAGCAGCATGGATTAACACCCATGTCATGGAAGGCAGGACTGCTGCGTATTATTTGCCGTTCGACGATCCGTGGGGGTATGAATACGTGTTCTGGAACTATGACATGAACACTGGGGCCATTCCAACTGATGGAGGCTTTGTTGGAGGGAGTGGCTGGATGCAGGGCGTCGACCTTGTATACAAGGAGAAGACCACCGCATCAGGCGTGATCGAAGCGTTCAGCAAGTCGATGGCAATCCAGGACGGCGTTCGCCGGCTGTAAATTCCCAGTCTCGAAAGATGAATACGGGGGCTTTTCAATAAGCCTTCACCTTTTTTTGTGTTCCTGTGAGCGGTTCCAGCTAATCAGAAGGTTGTGCCGGGAATACAGGGAGACAATTCCCACAATTACTATGAATCTGAAATATGGCGCATAATCCCGGAAAAAAATCAAAATGCATGGACAAAATTCGAGAATTTATAAATAGTACATATATAGAATTCACTTTCATACTGAATGAAAAGTTCAGTATGAAAAGTAGGGGGTACGATGAAAAAACTTTCAATTATTGCATTCACCCTTGCCATCCTCATCGTGGGAATGGCAATGGCAGCCGACCCGATCAACGCGACCACCGAGACTCAAGGAATCTCTACCACCACGGGTGCAGTTGTCATGGGCACCATGACAAACTCGGAGACCATTGTGTTTACCGGTTCCACCATGGATCTTCGGGATAATCCGCCATTGGGCGCGATAGGAGCGGTCGTTCCACCGGGGGGAGTTGTTATTTGGCCACCAGGAATGAATCCAAATAATTTCTGGGTTGAGGTAAATATTCCTGGTGGGCCCACAATTGTCTCATTACCTGAGCGCCAGGCAGTAATGTCTTATACCGAGTCCATCCTCGCTGACAATGGGTACTCTGAGTTCAACGAGATGCAATCGATGGACACCGGCAACAAGGTGGTGAACCAGGACAACTTCAAGTCGACCGAGCAATTCGACTATGTTGCCTTCAGCGATGCAATGGGAAGGGCAACGACATCCGAGAGCCTCCTTCTTGATCTGGTGAGCCAGGGATCGCTGGCAGCAGACCGGTTCATCTGTCCGTTCGCAACCGGAGATCAGGGATTTATCCCGCCGTACTGTAACGTGTATGAGATGGGCAGCTCCTTCACCGGAACCCAGGTCTCGGAAATTACCCAGGCCAACACGAACTTCATTGCCAAGTCAGCTGACGTTCCGACTGAAGTAGGTTACTCTGTTGGGCTGTCTGGAACAGGATCTGCAGCAGCATGGATTAACACCCATGTCATGGAAGGCAGGACTGCTGCGTATTATTGGGATGTTGAAGAGCCGATTGGGTACGATTACCAATTCTGGAACTACGACATGAACACTGGTGCCTTCCCCTACGAAATCTTGGGTGGTTCCGGCTGGATGCAGGGCGTCGACCTTGTGTATAAGGAGAAGACCACCGCATCCGGAGTGATCGAAGCATTCAGCAAGTCGATGGCAATCCAGGACGGCGTTCGCCGGCTGTAAATTACCAGTATTGAAAGAAGAACACGGGGGCAATTCAATAAAGCCCTCATCTTTTTTTAGTGTTTTTAACTGAGTGGTTTCTCTCAGTCAGCTGAAGGTGCTGGGAGTTGGGAGGACAATTTCCACATTTGTTAAAAAGTGGGATTGCGGCCAAAAATTCCAAAAAAAATTATTATTCACAGTGAAAAGAGGGAAGTTTATAAATACCCCTTATAAAAAACGCAATTCCATACTGAATGAAAAGTTCAGTATGAAAAGTAGGAGGTACAATGAAAAAATTCGCAATTATAGTAGTTACTCTTGCCATCCTCATTGTGGGAATGGCAATGGCAGCCGATCCTATCAACGCGACCACCGAGACCCAGGGTATTTCAACAACCACAGGCACAGTTGTTCTTGGAACCATGACAAATTCGGAAACCATTGTGTTTACCGGATCCACCATGGATATCAGGGACAACCCGCCACTCGGTGCACTCTATGATGAGGATGAATGGTTTTGGGCAGGGGAGGGTCCCAATAATGTATGGTCTATTGGGGAAGATGGGGGTGATCTGTATCTTTCATTACCCGAGCGCCAGGCAGTGATGTCATATACCGAATCGGTCCTCGCTGACAATGGGTACACCGAGTTCAACGAGATGCAGTCCATGGACACCGGCAACAAGGTGGTGAACCAGGACAACTTCAAGTCGACCGAGCAGTTTGACTACGTGTCCTTTGAGGATGCAATGGGAAGGGCAACGACATCCGAAAGCCTCCTCCTTGACCTGGTAAGCCAGGGGTCGGTCGCCGCTGACCGGTTCATCTGTCCGTTCGCCACGGGAGATAATGGTATCATCCCGCCGTACTGCAATGTCTATGAGATGGGCAGCTCGTTCACCGGAAGCCAGGTCTCAGAGATCACCCAGGCGAACACGAACTTCATCGCAAAGTCCGCGGATGTCCCGACCGAGGCAGCCTATTCTGTTGGTCTGTCCGGAACCGGATCTGCAGCCGCATGGATCAACACCCATATCATGGAAGGCAGAACTGCTGGAGTAGACTTTGGTGATTATTTCGAAACGGGATATCCGGAGTATCATTTCTGGAACTATGACATGAACACCGGATGGATTTACACTGATGATGACGTAGTTGGAGGACTCGGCTTCATGCAGGGCGTCGACCTTGTGTACAAGGAGAAGACCACTGCCTCCGGTGTGATCGAAGCATTCAGCAAGTCAATGGCAATCCAGGACGGCGTTCGCCGGCTGTAAATTTCAAGTATTGAAAGAAGAACAGGGGGCTTTCCAAAAGCCCTTACACTTTTTCTGAGAATTCCTGTGAAGGGGGTCCTACCGGTCGGCTGGTGGCTGCCGTGGGTGCAAGGAAACGATACCAGATACTCCAGTTCTTGATTTTACACTATAATTATGGCGAAACTGCTACTTCTGCCGATCAAAGTAAATACTCTTGCCGGAAGCCGAAAGCGGGATCCCATACGCGATGGTACATGCGGGGAGCCATCCCAGGGAAAGGGCTGCGGCGCCTGCCGTGTACATCACCCTGTTGTCAACATTGTGGATCGACGCGGTCTTGACCGCGGATCCGACCGCAATGCCAAGGTCTGTAATCTTGATTACGCAGTTCGGCCCCCTGAATGGGGCAGCAGTCCCGTTGACTTTGCCGGTTGCCTCCACCATCTCATCGCATGAGGGAAACCCGCATCCCTGGCAGTTGATGCCCACAGGCTCCTGGCCTCTCACTCCGATAATCAGGCAGGCTTGGGATGCAGAGACATTCCCCGCATCCCTGGTGAAGATAGAAAGCCCCAGGCTTTTTGAGAGCCGCTCCATCTCTCCTGCAAGGGCAGCGAGGTCTCCGGGTCCCGCGATGACACACACCAGCGAGTCTTTTCCTTTGCCTTTCGGTGCAGTACGGGCGGAGAGCGCCATCAGCCGGGCAACCGTCATGACACCGTCGTCTTCAGCATGCATGGGATGTGATTTGGCCGCCACGGATATGAGTTGATTGATATTTCAAAAGAAAGTGGGATCCTTCATGGAAATCATTATGCTGGTGGATTCTCCAGGATACAATGCGTCAATTATATTCTCATCATCAACGTTACAGGAGAGAAGCAGCGAATGGATTCATATCAATGCATGATTTGCGGGCATGTCTATGATCCCGGCAGAGGAGAACCGTCAGTGAATATCCCGGCCGGAACAGACTTTTCAGACCTCCCGGGAGGCTGGAGGTGCCCGGTCTGCCAGGCAAGTCCCGAGAAGTTCAGGAAGGCGTGAGTGGTAGGTATGGTTGTCCGGGAGATAGCACCAGATATATTCTCCGTGGGGGCGCTTGACTTTGACAGGCGCCTCTTCGACAGTCTGATCCCCCTCCCACAGGGGACCAGCTACAACTCGTACCTCGTGAAGGGCACAAAAAAGACGGCCCTCATCGACACGGTCGATCCCACAAGGGAGATGGACCTTGTCACAAACCTCGTGAAGGCCAGGGTGGACACCATCGATTACCTGGTCGTCAACCATGCCGAGCAGGACCATTCCGGTTCCCTGCCGATGATGGCCGAGCTCTTTCCAAAGGCAAAAGTCGTCGTGAACGAGAAGTGCCTCGACATGGTCACGCACCTTCTCGACATCGGCAGCGAGCGCTGCATGGTGATCAATGATCGCGACACTGTCGATCTTGGGGGAAAGACACTCGAGTTCCTTATCACCCCTTGGGTGCATTGGCCCGAGACCATGCTCACTTATGCCCGGGAAGACCGCGTGCTCTTTTCCTGTGACCTCTTTGGGTCTCACATGGCAGAGAGCACGCTTCGGGTGAATGACTGGAAGGAGGTCTACCATGCGGCAAAGCGGTATTATGCCGAGATCATGATGCCTTTTTCTTCCAGCATCCGGGAGCACATGGAGAAGATCGACACCCTTGACATCGCCATGATCGCGCCGAGCCACGGTCCCATCCACACTGAACCAAACCTCATCCTTGACGCCTACCGGGACTGGATCAGCGACAAGGTGAAAAACGAGGTCGTCATCCCATACGTGAGCATGCATGGAAGCACCGAGAAGATGGTGCAGTACCTGACGGAGGCACTGATCGATCGGGGAATACGTGTTCTCCCGTTCAACCTTGTTGTCACTGATATCGGGGAACTTGCCATGGCACTCGTTGATTCCGCAACGGTGGTAATCGGAACCCCTACTGTCATCTTCGGTCCGCATCCTCAGGCAGTATACGCCACGTACCTTGTCAATATGCTCCGCCCGAAGACACGCATTGTTTCGGTGATAGGATCTTTTGGGTGGGGTGGAAGGACTGTAGAGGTCCTGAAGGGAATGCTCACCCGCATAGAGCCGGAACTCCTGGACCCGGTGTACATAAAGGGAGCACCGGGGGCAAAGGACTTAAAAGATCTCGACAACCTTGCGGATGCCATCGCAAAGAAGCACAGGGAGTTCGGTATTCTCACGTAAAGGAGAATGATCTCCCTTTTTTCATTCACCAGGCATGAGGGATTTTCCCAGTTGGGTTCACGGGGTCTCTTGCCAAAGTGACCTTACCGGAGAGCTGCCATGAACCATTCTTCCAGTTTCCAGGAGTTCCTCTCGAAGTCAGGCTATGTGTATATTATAGGAGTGGCAGGGGACAGCGGGTCAGGGAAGACCACCTTCACCGCAGCCATCAGGGATCTTATCGGGGAAGACCTTGTCTCCACCATTACCCTCGACGATTATCACCTCTATGGAAGGGAGGAGAGAAACGCCCTGCAGATAACCCCTCTCTCTCCGCAGGCAAATGATCTCGCCTCGCTGGAACGCCACGTCGCACGGCTGAAGAAGGGGCTTTGTGTAGAGAAGAACCGTTACAATCATCGGACAGGGAAAATCGAAGGCCCGGTATTCTTCAAGCCTTCAAGGATCATCATCCTTGAAGGGCTGCATCCCCTCATCACCCCCGGACTGCGGGCGCTCCTCGACTTCTCGTTCTTCGTGGACCCTGCACAGGACGTAAAAAGGGAGTGGAAGCTCAAGAGAGACATGGGGGCAAGGGGATACACCGAGCAGGAAGTCCGAAGGGAGATGGCGATGAGAGAGTCGGATTACCAGTCGTATGTTGCACCGCAACGAAAGTATGCCCGGGGAATCATTGGGATCTCGTTCTCGCAGTTCGGCCGGAGCCTTGGCTGGAAGGAGAACATTTACCGGGTATCCCTTGCGCTTGAACCCCTTTCCGGGATGAACAGGAGGGTCTGGATGCAGCTTGACCTGGGGACGGTTCTTGCCGGTCATTCCCGTCCGTGCAGCGTCAAGTATCTCCCGGTTATTGAGGGGGGACGTCTCATGGGGAGCATCGAACTCGACGGCGGGTTCCCGTGTGAATCTGCAGATATCCTTTCCACCATGCTCCATGGGGAGACGGGAGTCGATCCCCGCGATTTCCTGCCGCACTGCCCGCTCCTGACGCCCACGGACCTCATACAGATGATAGTCTGCTGGCGGATCATCTCGCACCGGCGCTCCATGCAAGTCCGGTAAAAGGTGGCGTACGCGGGACCAGGCAAATATACATCAGGCTGGACGTGCCAACCATTCTGGTAAGAATGGGCAGGATACGGTATTTCTCCACCGTTCTCGGGGAGCTGGGCGAGATGCTGGTCTTCATCAGCCCGCTTACCCTCCTCCCCCTTCCCGTGGCCCTGATCTTCCGAGAATGGGAGATGCTCGTACCCCTGGCACTTGTCCCGGCAGCGTTCTTCTGCAGCGGTTTTCTCCTCAATTACCTGCCAAGGAAGAAGGAGGACGTCCGGTTTTCTGCAGCGCTCTGTTCGGTTGCACTGGTATGGCTTGCATTCGCCCTCATCTCCTGCATCCCGTTCATGCTGGTGCTGGACATCTCCTTTACTGATGCCCTCTTCGAGTCGATGGCAGGGTGGACAGGGACCGCGTTCTCCCTGCTCAGGGGGCTCGACTCCCTCCCCGAGAGTCTCCTCTTCTGGCGGACCTACATGCAGTGGGTCGGAGGCCTCGCAGTGATCTCCCTCTCGCTGACTTTAGCATTTCGATCAGGCCTGGACACATCCCCTCTCTTCAGGGCCGAGAGGAGGGCTGAACGGATCCTCCCGAGCGTGATTGCCAACGGAAAAGAGATCTGGGCAGTATACATCCTTCTCACGGTGGTATCGGCGGGGCTTATCATGGTGGCGAGGGTCCCGTTGTGGGATGCGCTGAACCTTGCCCTCTCCGGCATCTCTACAGGGGGATTCATACCGCGTGCAGGAGGGATACTCTCGTATCAGAACCCCTTCCTCGAGGCGGTCCTGATCCCGGTGATGATATTCGGATCGACGCCTTTCACCCTCTATTACATGACTTACCGGAGCAGGAAAGTCTCATTTTTTTCAGAAGAGCAGGTGAGGCTCCTCTTCATCTTCCTTATCTTCGGTGCCCTGATCGTGATTGCGGACCTCTTCTTTCTTGCAGGACTCCCCATTGGCGAATCGTTCCGCCAGGGGATATTCATGACCACTTCGGCCATCAGCACCACGGGGTTCCAGAATGGAAATCCCCACCTGTATCCCGCGGTGACTGCGGTCTTTCTCATGATGCTTATCTTTATTGGGGGATCGAGCGGGAGCGCTGCAGGGGGGATAAGGCTCTCAAGAATTGCCCTCGGGTACCGGGGAATCATATGGTGGTTCAGGCGGGCCTTTGTACGCAGCAGGGTCCTGGTTCCGTTCAAGTACGAGGGAAGGAACATCCCTGTGGAGGTTGCCGAGCCGGAACTCTCGAAGAGCATGCTTGTAATCATCCTCTCGGTGATCACCGTGTTCATCGCCACGATGGTCGTCCTGCAGGTGCATATCACGTCGTTCGGGTTGACTGATATCGTCTTTGAGGTCGTCTCTGCATTGAGCTCGTCCGGCATGAGCACGGGATACGTGAACCCATCAATGCCGCTTCTCTCGAAATGGGTGTTTATCGTGGTCATGTGGGTCGGGCGCCTGGAGATCATGCCGGTGATCGTCCTGTTCATGGGTCTCGTTAGGGGAAGGGACTGACCTGTGGGACCCGCTGAAATACAACCTGACTTTTCTTAACTTCAGAATATCTAATAACCAACCCCGTCCAATAATGGGTGATGAAACAGATCGCCCTGTACGGGAAAGGCGGTATCGGGAAATCAACCACTTCTGCCAATCTCTCTGCCGCGCTCTCCGAGCAGGGCCTCGATGTGCTGCAGATCGGGTGCGACCCCAAGCGGGACAGTACCAGGATGCTGATGCAGGGCAGGCTCATCCCCACTGTTATGGACCTTGTGCGTGAACGGGGCGACGACCGATCTCTCACCATTGACGACGTTGTACATAGTGGCTACCATGGAGTCAGGTGCGTGGAAGCCGGGGGCCCGGAGCCGGGAGTGGGATGTGCGGGCAGGGGTATCATCGCCACGTTCCAGATACTGGAGCGGCTCGGGGCTCTTCGTGCCGACGTCGTGGTCTACGATGTGTTGGGCGACGTGGTCTGCGGAGGGTTTGCCATGCCTATGAGGGAAGGGTATGCAGAAGAGGTGTACCTGGTAACTTCAGGCGAGCTTATGTCTCTATACGCGGCAAACAACATCTGCAAGGCCATCGCCCGGCTCTCCTCGCGGGCAAGGAGCCGGTGCAGGCTTGGCGGGGTGATCTGTAATGCAAAGAACCTCCCGAGGGAAGAGGAGCTCGTCTCCGAATTTGCGGAAAAGATCGGCAGTTCCATGATCCAGTTCATTCCAAGGGACCAGGTGGTCCAGCACGCGGAACTGAATAAGAAGACGGTGGTCCAATACGCTCCTGATTCGGGCCAGGCGGGGACATACCGGTCGCTTGCCAGGCGGATCATGGAGAACCGCCGCCTGGACGTCCCATCTCCCCTGGAGATAGAGGACTTGGAAGAACTTGCATATGGCTACGCCGAATGATGACGGGTGCACCCTTACCGGAGCGCTCTCGGTCACCACCGAGATCAACAGGTGCATCACACTTATTCACGGGCCTGCAGGATGTGCCCACCACAATTTTTCACTCCTTCATGCACTTCATGCCGCACGGGACCTCTGTATCCCTCCGCCTGTGATATCTACCGACATGACCGAGAAGGAGGTTATTTTCGGGGGCGAACACCTGCTGGAGGAGTCTCTCTGCCGTGCGCTGAAAAAGAAACCTGAACTGATCTGTGTCCTCTCCACCTGCGTCGCTGCAACGATAGGGGATGACGTGGATGCAGTATGCCGGCACCATGGTGAGGTTCCTGTGGTGCATATTCCCACGGCGGGATTCCTCGGTGGCGGATTTCTTGCCGGACACATCCAGGCACTCCTCTCGATGTCCAGGTTCGCGGAGCCGCGGGAGCATGGGCTGTCCGTCAACCTCATCGGCGAGAAGACACTTGAGTACGAGGTGGACGAGCATTACCGCGAGGTTGTCCGCCTCCTCTCGCTCATGGGAGTCCCGGTGAATGTCAGGTTCATATGCGGTGTTTCGCTCGGCCAGTTACAGGCCCTCGGGGAGGCGTCGCTGAATGTCCTTCGGGACCCTTCGATGGTCCCGTTAGGAGAGCATCTTTTCAGGGAGTTGAAAATCCCCTATATCGACTCGTTTCCCATCGGGGTCGATGGCACGCTCCGGTTCCTCGAGCGTACGGGCAGATGTCTTTCCCTTGATTCATCGGAGGCCATTGCAGCCGAAGAAGCCCTTCAGAAGGACCTGATAAGGGCTTTTGCTCCCCTGAGGGGACAGAGGATTACCTTCAACGGATCACCGATGGCTGAACTGCATCTGCAATATGGGTACGAGCTCGCGGAGGCTCTCGGCCTTGAGGTATGCGAGGGAGGATGTGCCGTCCCGCTCCCTGATCCATTTCCTGTCGGAACCAGCGGTATCCGGAGGCTGCTGCAGCGATGGAGGAGAACGTGCCATGCCTGAGTGTGCAGGGCCGCTATGGCCATGCGGGCTGACGGGGGCAGCTGCCTGCCTTTCGGGGGTAAAGGGGATGGGTGTGATTGTCCACGGGTCCGCGGGATGTTATTTTTACCCGGCAACCACCCTTCATACCCCGATACACTGCACGTCGCTCACGGACCATGACCTCATCCTCGGGACGGGCGACGCGCTGATCCGGACCATCGACTCGCTGCAGGGGGATTATTCGCGGCTTGCGGTCCTGTGCACCTGCACACCGGCGATCATCGGTGAGGACATCCGTGCAGTGATCGATGAGAGGTACGGAGATTCCACCCGGGTCCTCGTGCTCGATGCCCCGGGATTTGCCGGTGAGTACGAGGCGGGTTTTCTGGCAGCGCTCTCTGCAATGCGCCTATCTCCGGGCGGGGGCCGAGAGGACTCGGTCAACATTGACGGGCTCTCGCTGATGGACCCCTTCTGGAGGGGGAACCTGCAGGAGATCCAGCGCCTGATCAGGCTTGCCGGAGCGGAATGCGGTGCAACGCTGTGTGCAGGCGCGTTCTCGTGCGATTCGGAGATCTCTTCCTGCACCATCCATGCAAACCCTGACATCCCATCATGCCTTGGAGAATCTCTGGGCACGATGCTCGGGTTGTCCGGCATGAGGAAGGCCGTCCTCGCGTTCGAAGACAGGTTCGGGAGAAACGGAGGGGTGCTCTCTGAATTGGTTCTTCCTGATGCCGAAGAACGGATCATTTCTGCATGCGACAAGTACCAGCGAAGGTTTGACCCCCCCGTCGCAGCCCTCTTCGGCCAGTCCGCGTCGATGCAGGCAGTTGCAGCCATGCTGTCGGAGTACCTGTGTGCAGAGATCGCGTGCATCGGTTCCAGAAATACCCCTTCCCACGGGCGGTTCCCTGTAGAGATGGCAAGGGACTATGCGACAGTCAGCGAGATGCTTGAACATGAGCGCCCTGACCTGGTCCTTGGGTCTTCCTTCGAACAGGCTATATTCCCCACAGCGGCCTTTGTCGGGGTGACTCCACCGTTGAGGGGTGCGATGAGGCTTCATGCCAGGCCCCTGGCAGGGATCGAAGGGGCACTTGCACTCATGGAATCGGTCCTGAATGCATGCATGGATCACAAAAAACCTGCATGATGATGCCTGGAAGGATGACTTCCACTCCCCTTTATTATTCACTTTCACCCCGCGCATATCGAGTCTATTTATACCAAATGCTCCAGACAATGGAACCAGGAGAGGTGGATGACATGCAACGGGCAGGATATCTGAGCCGGGACGGAAAGCGAGTCCTTGATGAGGATGGCGTCCCCCGCGAGATCCTGGAGCTCAACATCTACGGTGCAAGGCTCTGCATCCTCATCGATGACCTCATTGCTGCAATCCAGGAAGGTACTGCTGCACCTGTAGAGAGGGTCAAGCAGAACTGGATGGAATATCTGGGAGGCCAGGCGGGGAGAGTGCAGGTATCACGTTCTGGGAGAGCGCTCAACATCTACCTGATGAACGGCGACCGGTTCACCCTTTCTCTTGACTCTCTTCGTGAGGTGCTTGGCTACCGGGAACGTGCAGCCCGGATTGTAGAACTCCCGCCGTTACCTCCGCAGGAGGCTGCCCGGGACCACCTCATTACCGATTACTGCAGGCCACTATCCCATTTCAACACGCACGAGACCGCGGACAGTATGACGGCCTGAACGAAGAGATGTGGCAATATGGGAAAATGGGGGAGACCCGTTTTCTTCCTGAGATCTTACGCCATCCGGTATTGCGTGTATCTTCTAAGAGGGGGAGGGAAAAGGGAGATGTCCCGCACCTGGTCTCACCCCCGCTTGATCATGGCAGCCACGTAATCTCCCACATCAGAGGTACGGGCAGACCCACCCATGTCCCGGGTCACTACCCCATCGAGGATTGACTGGCCGAGCGCTTTCAGCACGCCTTCTGCCGCTTCATGCTCTCCAAGGTAATCGAGGAGCATGGATCCGGCCCAGATGGTGGCCATGGGATTGGCCACACCCTGTCCCCTGTATTTTGGTGCAGATCCGTGTATCGGCTCAAACATGGAGGTACCCGCGGGATTGATGTTTCCTCCCGGGGCAAGCCCCATCCCCCCCTGAATCATCGCACCGAGATCGGTGATGATATCCCCAAACATGTTGGGGGTGACGACCACGTCGAACCATTCGGGGTTCTTCACGAACCACATAGTGACAGCGTCTACGAAGTTGAACTCCGTGGCGAGATCGGGGTATCCGGCAGTCACTTCAGAGAATACTTCTCTCCAGAGTCCGTAGACATCGGAGAGGACGTTTGCCTTGTCAACCGAAGTGAGTTTTTTTCTTCTCCTTTCGGCGAGTTCGCAGGCGAACTGGATAACCCGGCGTGAGCCTTCACGGGTGACAACTCCGATCTGGTAGGCGATCTCCTCTGCATCGCTCTCCAGGTCAAGGCCGAACCTTGCCTGGTAGAGTTCCCTCTGGATCCCGAGCACTGTCTTCTGCGTCCCCCGGAAGCGTCCGCCAATCCCGACATAAAAGTCCTCGGTGTTCTCCCGCACCACGACGAAATCTATGTCGGATGGGTTTTTTCCCGCAAGAGGTGTTGCGACTCCTTCCAGCAGGCGTATGGGCCGGAGGTTGATGTACTGGTCGAAGTGAAACCTGAGTGCAAGGAGGATCCCCTTCTCCAGTATCCCGGGCTTCACCCTGTCGTCTCCGATCGCACCAAAGTAGATTGCCCGAAACCTCGAGAGTGCCTCTATATCCTCATCAGTGAGCAGTTCCCCAGTCGAGAGATAGCGATCTGCCCCGATATCGAACTCCTCGAAGGCAAGGGAGAAACCGAAACGATCCCCCGCCGCCTCGAGGACTTTGGTCCCTTCCCTGATAATCTCGGGGCCGATTCCATCCCCGCCTATGACTGCGATCCTGTGCATGTCTTCACCTCCGCAAGATCTTTTGCATATTCCACAAGGCCGCCCGCGTCCACTATCTCCTGCAGGAAGGCTGGCACGGGCTCGATCCGGTACTTTTTTCCACCGGATTCAACATAGCCGCCTGGTAAATTGACAGTGAGTTCAGATCCGTCCTCAACCTTGTCAGCATCCATGCAAACGAGGGGGAGGAGACCCACGTTGATGGCATTCCGATAAAATATCCGTGCGAATGACCTTGCCACGATGAACCGGACCCCTGCGCCCGAGAGGGCAAGGGGAGCATGCTCGCGTGAGGAGCCGCATCCGAAATTCCTTCCGGCAACGATGACATCCCCTTCACGGGCCCCTGCCGCAAACTCGTTTCGTGTTCCTTCGAATGCATGGGACGCCAGCGTACGTGGATCGTAGATGACCAGGTACCTGCCGGGAATGATGGCATCGGTGTCGATGTTGTCCCCGAACTTCCATGTCCTCATCTTCACACCTCCCTCGGGTCGGTGATCTCTCCCCGGATCGCGCTCGCAGCTGCAGTGGCAGGTGAACAGAGGTAGACCATCGATTCGGTGCTGCCCTGCCGGCCCCGGAAGTTGCGGTTCGAAGTCGAGAGAGAGACCTCCCCGGGTGCAAGCAGGCCGAATGCACCGCCCATGCATGGGCCGCAGCAGGGGGCCTCTACGAGCGCCCCCGCGGACACGAACTGCTCGATCAACCCGGCCCGCAGGGCCTTCAGGTACTCCTGCCGGGACGCGGGGATCACAAGTACACGGACCGAGTCGTGGAAGGTTCGGTTCCCGAGCACTTCTGCGGCCTCGCGCAGATCCTCGAACCTGCCGTTTGTGCACGAGCCGATGAAGACCTGGTCAATCGGGGTCCCGGCGACCTTCTCAACGTCAACCACCTGGTCTACATTGTGGGGCACCGCAACTTTCGGTGAGAGTCTGTCTGCATCAAACCTGTAAACGGAGGTAAACCGGGCGTCGCGGTCGCTTGTGAGAGAGAATGGGTTCACTGGCCGCCTGGCCCTCAGGTATTCCCAGGTAACGCCGTCGGGAGGGACGATGCCTGCTTTCGCACCCATCTCTACAGCCATGTTGCAGCACGTCATCCTCCCTGCCATATCCATGGCCTCCATCGTACTTCCCGTAAACTCGAGCGCCTGGTAGTTGGCCCCGTCCGCCTTTATCTCCCCGGCAATCGCCAGGATCAGGTCTTTTGGCCCGACCCTGGGGCCGAAAGCACCTTCTATCTCGAGCCTGATGGTCGTCGGGACCCGGAAATACAGGGCCCCGAACTTAAGGACGAAACCCATGTCGGTGGAGCCGATACCGGTCGAGAACGCCCCTGCCGCCCCATACATGCAGGTATGGGAATCGGCCCCGACGACGATATCTCCCGGTGCGGCTCTTCCCCTCTCCATCACCACCTGGTGGCAGATCCCTTCCTTGATGTCAAGGTTGTGGATGTTCTGTTCGGCTGCAAATCGCCGCATGTATACATGGTTCTCGGCTGCGGGAAGAGAATCTGCCGGGATCTGGTGATCAAAGAGACACACGATCTTTTCCGGGTCAAATACTCTTGTTCCACCCATCTCGCGAAATTTCTGGACAGCCAGGGGTCCGGTGATGTCATGGATCATCGCGGCGTCCACGGGAGCCATGATCACGTCTCCAGCCCTGATCGGATGTCCGCATCTCCTGGAGAATATCTTCTCGACAAGCGTTGCTGCCATGTATAATTCATTAATGTATGCACTTTCCCTGTTCTTTTATTTTGGGGGGAGCAAATTGCAAAATAAAGGGCAGCCTTACCAATGATTTGAATAAGGAAAAATGAAAGGCTGCGATTTTTTTCGCAATCTAGGAAATGTATTTGAATTTTCAACTGGATAGTGGAGGTGATATCAATGTCGCGATCACGATATCCACTGATTGCGGTTCTCCTGCTGCTGGGGATTGCACTCCTTGCATCAGGCGTATCCGCCGCAGAGAACGGTGACAGGATGATCATCACATCTGCGACCGCCGAGACGATGGTGACTCCCGACCGGGCACAGGTCACGGTCTCTGTCCAGACCGAGAATGCCGATGTAAAAGTCGCACAGGCCGAGAATGCCCGGATGATGGATGAGGTCCGCAGAGCACTGGAATCGGCAGGAATAGCCCTCATCGACATGAAGACCACCGGTTACTCTATTTATCCCGTCTACGATGATTCGGGCTCCCTGTTCCGGCAGAAAGTCAAGTATTACAGGGTTACCAACAGCCTGCAGGTTACCGTCCGCGACGTGTCGCGAACAGGCGAGGTCATTGATATCGCAGTCGGCGCGGGAGCCAACCAGGTCGACAGCATTATCTTCATGGTGAGCGAGGATCTCGAGCAAACCATAAGGGCTGATCTTCTTACGAAAGCAGTGAAGAAAGCTCGCGGCGATGCCGATGTGGTTGCGGCTGCATCAGGGGTAAACATAACGGGCGTCAAGGAGATCTCCGTCGGCGGCTATTATCCCCCTGTCCTCTACGAGAATGTCCGGGGAGGCGCTGCCGACATGAAGACGCAGGCGGCAATCCCGACCCCCATCGAACCCGGGCAGGTGAAGATCACTGCACAGGTCACAGCCTCGTATCTTATAGGCTGAAGATCACCTCCCCCATTTTTTTTCCGCGAATCCGCGGTGTACAGAAATGGAAATAGAAGGAACTGTGCGGGGGTATCCATGATTTTTCTCTCTCACGCGAAATTTGACAGGGTGTTTCGTTCCCTTTGCCAATCTTTTAATCCCTGCTCCCTCCCACATATACATGAAGGACAGGTAAATGGAACGCACTATAGGATTTAAAGAACGACGATATATCGAGGAATTACGTATCCTGACAAGGGCGACCGCGCTTGACTGCATCATCGACGAGAGGTTCGAGCGGGTTGTCTATGTCATCAGGCAGGGGGACATGGGGCTTGCAATCGGAAAGAAGGGGGAGAACATCCGCAGGCTCCAGAACGTCCTTGGGAAGAAGGTGGAGATGGTGGAATACTCGGAAGATATCAAGCAGTTCATCTCCAACATGTTCAAACCTGCCGAAGTGACCGGGATCGAGGAATCAGAAAAGGAAGGGACCGTGGATATCGTGGTCAGGCAGAAGGGGGACCTCGGCGTGGCAATAGGGAAAGGGGGGGCCACCATAGAAAAGGCCAGGCTCCTCCTCCGCAGGTACCAGGGTATCGAGATAGGGGATGTCCGGCAGGAGGAGAAGCCAGTTGACCGGCAATGATATCCTCGGCGAGCTGTGGGAGGTCATAGGCAACCGGGTGCAAAATCCGCGGGAAGGCTCCTATATCAACTCGCTCCTGCGCGATCCCAAGGGGATTGACCGGGTGCTCGAGAAGGTGGGCGAAGAGGCTACAGAGTACATACTGGCAGTCAAGAACGGCCGGCAAAGGGAGATCGTGATGGAAGCGGCCGATCTTCAGTTCCACCTGCTTGTGAGCCTGAAAGCCGCCGGCATAGAATTTTCTTCCGTACTGGATGAACTTGAGTCACGAAGGAGATAGTCAGCCGGTCAGGTAGGTATCCAGGTCTTCCAGCCCGGAAATATCCGAGAAACAGACCGATGAACCTGAAAATACTCCCGGTTCTACCAGTATTTCCGCCCCGCAACGCAGGGAGAGCGCGATCCCGTCACTGGGCCGGCAGTCCATGCTCATCTCGTGGCGGTCCTTCTCGAATATGAGCCGGGCATAGTAAACGCCGTCCTCGAGGGAGTCGATCACGAGTTCCTTCAGCATGATGTCATAAGACTTCATGAACTCGACAAAGAGATCGTGGGTCAGCGGCCTCGGGGGAACCTCCTGCTTGAGTGCGTTGCGGATCGAGATGGCTTCCCATAGCCCGATGTAGATGGGAAGGCAGGTCTCATCATCTCCCAGTTTCAGGACGACTGCCGGGGATGCGCCGAGTGGCCCCGTGGCCATATACACCCCTTTCACTGAACACCTCACGGGATCCATAGCCTGCTACAATGGATTACCCGGGGTGCACTTAAGTGTATTTACGTTCCATCGGCAGCTTCCCTTCGCACGATCACCAGGCTTCCGAGAAGCCCGAGGAGGATATTCGAATAGTAGAGTATGCTCCTCCAGAGAACTACAAGGATTCCTACGAGGGAAGTAGGCACAAAGATACTGTACATCGACGTGAAAAGTATTTCCGCGATTCCCGATCCGCCCGGGGTGAGGGGGATCATCATGATGATAGCGATGATCAGCTGGATGATCAGGGATTCCACGACGATCGGCGGCTGGCCGAGGCCAATGAGGATGACTGAGACAATGATGGCTTCCAGGAACCAGAAGCAGGCAGAGCACAAGAGCCCAAGGAACAGGCCGGTCTTGCCCTTCGAAATGAACATGGAGAGCGTGTTGTGAAAATTGTCTACCTCCCTGTCGATCATCTGTTCGTACTTCTCCATTCTCGACTTTTTCCGTATCTTCCCGATATACCTTGTTGCACGCAGGAGAAATCTCTTCAATACAAGGGGATTTTTCACAGAATAGAGAAATAATAGGGCGATTGCGGTCATCATGATCCATGATGCATACAGGAAATAGCTGTACACAGACCCGATCTGCTGCCACATGCTTCCCAGCACCAGCATAAAGAACGCACCTCCCAGCCCGAGCACAAATCCGTCGAGGATGCGCTCGGTGATCACGATGGCGGTGGCGTCCCCCACTTTAACACCGGCTTTATATAGCTCGTGGACCCTTACCGGCTCTCCCCCTGCCTGGGAGGGTGTGATGGCTGCAACCAGAAGGTTGGCAAAGACCAGGTTGATGCAATGGAGGAGTGGCACTTGGTATCCAAGTCCCCAGCTCATCCATTTGATCCGAAGAGCCCAGACACACATCGCAAGGATGTGGATCAGCAGCGCCAGTATGAAGAAGAGCGGGTCCCCTTTTTGTAAAAGGGCGAATGTGTTCGCATCAACCGTAAAGAAGAGGATTACGACAAGGACCAGGAGGGAGAACCCGAGCGACACCCAAAGCCAGCGTTTTTCATTCTTCTTCATGATGAACGTCCGCGGAAAAAGGGAAATGAACGCAATAGGTACCGTTGTAATGGTGGATATAGGTTTTGAATTTCCAGGACACTCCTGTTGACCCCCTGCCTTCAGATGGTAAAAATCTCCCTGGACCTCTCTATCCTGAACAGGCCGGCCCGAACCCCCGCGTCAAGCCATGCATGTCCGTAACTGAAGGCCCCGAGTGCATTGGGGGTTCTCATGGAAGAGAGAAATGACCTGCCGTACTCCCGGTTGACCCAGGCCACGAGAGTGAACCGGTCCGCAGCGCGTGACATTGCGGTATCAGGTTCAGCAGCCGGGCACACTGCCCCGAGTGCGGTTGAAAGAAGTGCGTGGTAACGGTGCACCTTCTCGATGAGTTTTGGGCCTGACGTGGATGCAATGCGTATGTCCTGGTAAATCCACCTGGGGTCATGGCATGGGGCCATTATCAGGCCGAGGCTGTGTCCTGCGTCAAGCCATCCCAGGGCGTAGGACCAGGATGCGATCGCGTTTACGGGATCTCCCTCCGATTCGAAGTGATCACCATCGCGGAGGTATGATCCCGCCATCCGCTCCAATTCAATCGCGACGGAGAAGAGGAGGGTCCCGGGAGGGACAGGAAACCTCAGGTGGCCGAGCCGCGAGGAGAGCTCGTCCCTCCATCCCCGCCCGGTCATAACCCCCCGAACATCGTCAGGTACTCCTCCTCGACGACGTGGAGCGGGCCCGGCACCACCAGGATATGCAGGGGCGGTCCGAAATCAGCCTGCGTGACCTTCTCAGCCGTTCCGGCGAAGACGACAGGAGCACCAGATCCTGCCCTTGCAACTCCCACGTAGAGGGGTATGGAGACCTTCGCCTTCTCTGCCAGCCCCTCCAGAAGGACGATCGCTTCAGGGATGGTCATGCAGCGCTCTTCCTGGATATCGAGGTAGACAAGGGTATGCAGGCCCTGCGAGAGGTTCTTCCCGATAACCTCGATGGGGGTCGCCGGAGACCAGTTTTTCGCGGGAAAGGGGAGAGAACAGGACTTGCCGAAACGGTAGTTCTGAAGCCCCGTAAGTCCGCATACTGCGCTTGAGATCGATGCTCCATGGATAAGCGCCGTCCTGATACCACGGAGTGCTGCCCGTATCCGAAGGTCTGCATGGGTGGTCGACACCATGGGGTCTCCCCCGGTGAGAAAGGCCACGTTGCCGGTCGCGGCAGGGTCAAGGACGATCTCGGGATGCTGCTCCACATCCTCGCGGCCAAGAACCCGGATTGGCCGCCTGAAGTAGGCCTGCATCTCTGAAACTGAGGTTCCTGAAAGCCTGGAGGTGTACCCTTCAAGGAATACATGGTCTGCCTCGCGGATACATTCGAGTCCCCGCATGGAGACATCCTTATGGTCGTGGAGACCAAGGCCGATGAATGTGAGCATGGTTCCTGTAATTTTTAAATTCCTTGCGGAAATGCGCCATATCCTTTTTGCTGTGAGGTTAACCCTGTCGTTTCCATGTATTGAGAATACCCCTTTCGTGGGAGATGCATCACGTGGCGGCTATCCTCCATTTCAGTAAGGGTGGCGGGTGATCCGGTCCACCATCGACTCCACGACGTAATGCACATCGGATTGCTTGAGCGAGCTGATGAAGAATACAGGGACGTCGTCCCGGATGTTCAGGCTCTCCCTGATCGTCTTCTCATCAAGATGGTGGGGAAGGTCCGACTTGTTCACCGCGATAACCAAGGGGAGCTTCTCCGCGTGTGCAAGCATCAGGAGTTCTCTTGCCCGGAGGAGTCCGTCAGGTCTCGTTGCGTCGAGCAGGAGGATGATGCCCATCGCATTCTTCACGATCTGCGGGATAATGGGGTCGAACCTCGGCTGGCCGGGGGTGCCGAAGATGGTGATATCGAACCCACGGAAATGGAGCCAGCCCAGGTCCATTGCAACGGTAGTGCGGTACCCGTCAAGGTCTCCCCGGTCAACAGAGATACCGCTTTCGGATGCATGCGCTACAAAGGTTGATTTTCCGGATGTGGGAGGACCGGTGATGATGATCTTGGGGATATAGAGACGTATGCTCCCCTCTCCGATCGTATACGGTATTGACCTGCGGGGCATCCTTGACCACGAGACATATTCCAGGGTGAAGAAGTTGAAGAACGGCACAAGGGTGAAGGCGGAATGGACAGAAATTATCAGGTCGAATATCCTTTCTGACGCAAACCTTGCGATGAGGCTGTCGCCCTCCAGGTTCAGATGCTCAACGACAGTGGTGATCCGGTCCTGTTGTCCGGCTGATGGCATGAGGTCGAGTGCTTTCTCGAGACCAAGGTCTTCATAGAGGAGATCAAAATAGATGAACAAAACGTCAATGGAGTGCCTGTCCAGCGTCTCCCGGATGAGCTTCTTCCAGGCAATTTTCCGAGAATTTGTCTTCTTCTCACGGGAATTGATAGTATCGCGCACCGTGCTGTCCAGGATATGTACCTCTCCTTCAAGCCCGGATATATCGATATTGAGAAGCTCCGAACACTCCGAGATGAGCACGCGTCCAGTGCAGTGGGGTGCGACGATCAGGACGTTCTTTCTCTCCTGCAGGACAGTGGCGACAGTCCTGAACATGAACATCCGGCCCTCGACCCCCGGTTCAAGGGAGAAGACGACCCTCGTGCCCTTCGGTATGCCTGACCCGAGCATCTCGTCTATTCCGGTTATTCCTGTCCGGATCATGTCACCAGCTCCAGGGTCCCCGCGTGGATTCTGAACTGCATCCAGTCATGGGATACTCCGGGCACTCCGCGGATACGAAGGAAGTCACCCTGCTGTTCGCTCTTCACCTCGATCACTACATTCATCAGCTGTTTCATTAATGAAAGTGTCCTCTCGTCGAAGGACTCGTTGTTCATTATAAAAATCCCAATTGCCTCCATTTTCTTCAGCTTGGAGGTCATCACATGGAGGAACTGGTACAGCACCTCCAGTTTCCGGTACATGAGGAGGGTGGTGAGTGAGTCGATGTAGAACCTGATCGGGGGCGGAAAGAGGGCCTGGTCAGAGGGGGGAAACTCTCCGTTGAAGATGCTTTCAACGATGGATGAGAACTTGATACCGATACCCGTGAGGTCGCTTGGGCTGGACACGTATTTTATCTGCGCCGTGTCGCTGATATCGGGGGTCGAGAGTTTTGTCACCGCATCGATCACCCCGATGGAATCCCGGTTGAACTTTTCGGAAGAGAAGAAGTCGAGCAGGTCCACAGAACGCATCACTGTGGAGAGGACAAGCGCATACTCCCCGGGGGTTGGCCGCATGATCGAGTATCCAAGTTTTTCCCCGCTGCTCATGGCCGGGGCCAGGACCAGGATATTGCTGCCGGGGGAAATTCCCCCTTTTACTTCGTCAATAACGCTGATCCCAGTTTTATAGATGTACATCTCTCGATCATCATTTTATGAGCATGTTTATAAGCGCTCCGATGAGAATGCCCAGGAAAAGCGTGTACATGGAGACAAGGAGGGTGATACGTGCTCCGACCACCCGTGCAAGCACACCGATTGTGGAGATGCATGGAATGAAAAGGACACTCACCACTGCGAATACATAGATCTGCCCCATTGAGAGGACTGCTGTGAGATCTGCAGTCCCGGCAAGGATGATCAGTGTCTCAAGCGCCATCTCCTTTCTGAGTATTCCGAACAGGAGCGCAGTGGTGGCATATCCCGGGAGGCCGAGGACCGCTTCAGAAAGCGGAGATATCGTCTGCTGGAAGAGATCAAAGAACCCTGCATACTGCAGGAACCCCAAAATCAGGCTCGCGACAATGAGGAGGGGCATTGCAATGAAGAGGAACTCGCGTATGCGGTACCACGATTTCATGACCACGTTTTTTAGCTGGGGAACACGGAGTGGTGCGAGTTCGAGAATCATCCCATACTGTTCGCCCGGAGTGATGCGCGAGAGGACGAGGCCGGTGAGTATGACCAGGCCGAGGGTGATGACGTAGATGCTCAAGGCCGCTGCAATGCCCACGAATGCTGCGACAATCCCTGCAATTATCACCGTCCGTGCAGAGCAGGGGACCATGCTGACCAGAAATGATGCGATGACCCGCTCCCGCCGGGTCCGCAGCAGGCGGATTCCCATGATGGCCGGCACGTTGCAGCCGAACCCGAGGATGAGGGGGATGAGCCCCTGGCCATGCATCCCAAGGCGGTGCATGGCCCGGTCCGCAAGAAATGAAGCCCGGGTGAGGTAGCCCGAGTCTTCGAGGAGCGAGATGAAGAGGTAGAATATGAAAATGAATGGGAAGGCGATGCCGAGCCCCGCCTGCAGTGCGAGAAGAAACGCCAGTCCAAGTTGCTGGATGAGGGGGTCCAGTGGAAGGGCGAGGAATGGGGATATCACCATTGTCTCGAATACCTCAACAAGAATCTCCTCGAGAAAAGATCCGATGAAGAATACGGCCAGAAGAATCGAAAGCAGCGTGGCAACCAGGATGAGTGGCCCCCACCTCCGGGAAGTGAGGACAGAATCGAGCGTGTCCCGCTTCTCCTCCTCCAGTTCAAGGATCACTTCCCGTGAAATGGTATGTGCGCAGTGATGTCGGTTCCCTGCGATGATCTGTGGCACCGACATGCGGTGCATCTCCTCTATCTCGGGGGCCAGGGCTCCTGCAAGTTCCAGTGCATCGGCATCATTCCCAAAACCCTGGAGGGCCTGGAGGGCCTGGAGACGGGTGACTGGCTTGACGGACTGGATGCTTCGTATGGCGGCCTCGATATGGTGGTCGTATTTGACCTGCACAATCGGAGGGCGTGCACGGCAGAGTGCGGCAGGGATTATTTCGGCGATATTCTTTCCCTGGATAGCTGCTGCAGGGATCACTTCAATTCCGAGCATTGAGGCGAGGCGCCCGGCATCGATCTCTTTTCCTTTCTTGGCGGCCTCGTCCATCATGTTCAGCACGGCAACCATCGGCTTGCCGTATTCTGCAACCTGGAGGAGGAGATAGAGATTCCGCTCCAGGTGGGTTGCATCGAGGACTGCAACGAGTACCTCAACCTCCTCTCCCAGGATAAATGACCTGACAATCTCCTCTTCGGGAGAGGTCCCATCGAGTGAATAGACGCCGGGGAGGTCGACTAGTTCCAATCGTTCGTTCTGAAAACAGAGATTCCCCCGTGTGAGATCTACGGTGGTGCCGGGATAGTTGCTCACCTCGACCCCGAGTCCAGTGAGCTGGTGAAAGATGAGGGATTTTCCAACATTGGGGTTTCCAATGAGTCCCAGCCTCATTCCCGCTTCTCCACGAATATGCAGGAGGCGATCTCGGGAGAGAGGGCGATATCGCATCCTTTTGCCTGGACTACGACTGTCTTGTTGTTCAGTGCATGGACAATCTTGACTGTTTCTCCCGGGAAAATGCCCATGTCAGCGAGGCGTTCACACCCCCCGGGACATCTGACAGAGAGAACCTTCAGCACGCTGCCTTCCGGAAACTGAAGGAGCGAGGGAAGCCTTGCCCTGCCCTGGAGCATCCTGCACCCCCGTCCTCTCGGTCTCCTGATATACCTGTCAAGCCGCTCGAACGCTTCATCCGAGATGTCATGTTCGAGGATGCACGCCTCTTCAGATGCCGCATCAGGGTCCATCCCAAGGACTTCAGAGAGGAAACGCGCGAGAACCTGGTGTTTCCTCATTACACGGCTACCGGTCTCTGATCCCTTCTCGGTCAGTTCAACCCGCTCGTCCGGCAGGATACGGATATCCCCCTCCTGCTCCATGAGCTGCAGTTCACTGGTGAGTTCCGACGCTCCCCGCGAAAGATAGGCTGCCAGTTCTGACACGGTGGGAAGTTGTGGAGATCTCCGGGATAACACGCAGAGTGCTTCAAGAAAATCCTCCCGGATCGAGGTATTCATGCTCAACATGTTGGAGATGGCATTATTTGAGAATTTGTATGAGGTCAGACACGAGATGTGCGAAGCGTACCAAATCGCACCGATCCCACTTTTTTAATTCGTGGTCCCATGCATCGTGTTCACCGTTATTGAATATTGAACATTATTGATACTCAAATGTAATAGATGGTAACAATCATTTAATATATTACTTCGGAGACAGTATCATGAAATGAGGTGGCATGGTGAAAAAGAACAGTCTTGCTGACGTACAGGATGCCATTAAAAAAAGGGCTTCCTACCATCTGACCCTTGATTGCGATAAGGTAGACCCTGCATGTCGCGAATATGCAGAGACAATCAACACTCTATTAAAAGTCGCAGAGGATCTCCGAATCCGCACGCAACTTGTATTTGCCGAGAACCCGCTCCCCATCCTGATCTTTGACAAGAGCTGGAACATACTCACGGCAAACCAGGCATATAGCGATCTTTCTGGCATTGATCGTGCAGCGCTCAGAAAGATGAATGCGAAGAGCTTTAAAATCCTGAACCAGAAAGGTGAGGGACTCAAAGCAGCCTTCACGAACAAGAAGCGCAGCTTTGGTGAAGTAACCGTGGAGATGCCGGCAGGCACACGGATACTTGAGCAGTATGGCATCCCCATTCTGGACGATGCGGGAGAAGTCCAGTCTCTTTTCGTCATCTACAATAATATCACCGAGAGGCGCACCCTCGAAGAAAGGCTGCAGAGGAGTATATCGGAGATCGGCGAAGTTCTCTCGAACCTTTCCCGGGGAGACCTCACAAGGAAGGCCGAGATATTCAAGGATGATCCACTGGCGAAAGTCAAGCGTGATCTTAACCAGAGCATCGACAACCTGACCGCACTCATCTCCGAGGTCATGGAGATGATTGGAGATCTTGATCATGCAATGACCGATATCCTTTCAGGAACAGATGAGATAGCCCGTGCGTCCCAGACAGTGGCCACTACCGCCCAAAAGACATCTGACGATGCGAAAAGCCAGATCCAGCAGCTTGAACAGGTGAGCAGGGAGGTTGCCGAGCTGAACGCTACTGTAGAGAAGATAGCAAAAAATTCCCACGAGATGGCAGAGACATCCAGGCAGGTGCTGAATGCCGAGGAGAGTGCGCGTAAACTTGGGAAAGAAGCCACTGATAAGATGAATATCGTCCAGGATTTCTCGCGGAAGGCCATGGACGAGATGGTCACGCTCGACGGAAAGACGCAGGAGATCAGCAATATTGTCAAGGTCATTACCGATATTGCAAACCAGACGAACCTCCTGGCATTGAATGCTGCTATCGAAGCGGCAAGAGCCGGAGAGCACGGCAGGGGATTTGCCGTCGTGGCAGGTGAGGTGCGGAACCTTGCCGGCGGGTCCAAGAATGCCACCAAAAACATCGACAATGTCATCCGCGACATCTCCAACTCCAGCGGCCATACTGTGAACTCCATGAAGAAAGCCTACGAAGAAATAATCACCGGTATCAAAAGTGTGGAGATCACCATCGAAGCGTTGAACCAGATGGCAGCGGGGGTCAGGAATACCGCAGGCAGTATCGCAGAGATATCAAAGGCCACCGATAATCAGGCTGTTGCGACAGGTAATGTAATGAGTAGTGTGGACCAGATTCATGATATTGTCGTGAAGAACGAGAGAAATACCGAACACCTCGCCGCCCTCGCAGAGGAGAGCAGCGCGTCTATCGAGGAGATAGCCAGTGCCACGAACGAGATTAAGATAAAGATGGGGCATTGCCGGGAGATCATGGGATCATTCCGGTTTAAAGCCTGATGGATTGCAGCATGCCAAATATCCTGGAGTTCGGTCTGGACGGGAATTTTTATGCCATGGATATTCATATCACCCGGGAGATCGTAGAGTTCCTCCCACTCACTCCCATCCCAAGGACACCGGGGTATATTGCGGGAATGACAAATATCCGGGGGGAGATAACCACCATTATCGCGATCAGCGAACTTATTGGTGCAACGGCAGGCAATACAGGGCCTGCATCGCAGAAGTTCATCATATTCATGCCTGGTACCGCTCGGGGGGAGAATATCGGTGTAATGGTGGATGAGGTCTATAGCGTTATCGAAGTGCCTGAACAGGCAATCGAGTATACGGAAAATCGCGGAGAGGGCACCATCAAATCGTTCATTAAAGGTATCATCCGCGTCAGCGACGATTCAGGGGAGAAAGAGGGAAGCAGGGTATCTCAAAGGCTCGTTTTATATCTTGACATAGAGAAGCTCTTATCATATCTCTTCGAGATGGCATCGCGTTGAGATCCTGAGGTATCATGGACGAATTCCAGGCTCTACTCCAGACCATACAACGTCTCTTTCATATCCAGTGTACCAATTACAAGGAAGATTATATCAAGCGCCGCCTTGCATCGAGGATGAATTCCCGGCATATCCCTTCATACAAGGAATACCAGGAATTCCTGCTGAAGAACATGGATGAGCGTGAGGCATTGAAGAATGCCCTTACCATCAATGTGACGAAATTTTTCCGTGATCCTCAAGTATTCCAGTGCTTGAAATCGGAGGTTTTGACTCCAATCCTGCGGCAGAAGAAGAGATTACGTCTCTGGAGTGCAGGATGCTCATCAGGGGAGGAACCATATTCATATGCCATCCTTCTTTATGACCTGACCACTCTCCAGAAAGATGCAGACTGGACGGTTATCGCGACAGATATTGATGATACGATACTTAAAAAAGCGAAAGAAGGAGTGTATGAAAAAGCTTCCCTTGAACTGGTGAGCGAGAGCCAGTTACGCCGCCATTTCAGGCAGATGGAAGACGGAAAGTTCGAGGTGAAGCCCCACATTCGGGAGAGAGTCAAGTTCCAGCACCATGACCTGATGTCCGGGATTCCCATAAGCCGTTACCTGGATGTCATCTCGTGCAGGAATGTGACGATTTACTTCAACGATGCGCAGAAGAACGACCTTGTACGTATGTTCTACCAGGGATTGAGCCCTGGCGGATATTATGTGATGGGGATGTCGGAGTTTTTAAGCCGGGAAGTGGATGGCCTGTTCACACCGTTTCGGCCATTACAGAAGATATTTGTACGGAAAGATCCTGCATAACAGACTAGACTTTTCGGTCCTTTTTTATTCTCCACCTCACAGCGGGGACTGAAAGTTCGAATCGCGCCCCCTTTCCGAAGGTGCCCGTCTCCTTTATCGAGATATCCGTGATTGCCAGCATCTGTCGTGAGAGGAAGAGAGAATGTGCCTTGTGGATACCGTGACCCCACTCAAAAAGAGACGGTTTATCCTTGTCAGGGATTCCAATGCCGTCATCCTCGTATGTAATGGAGAGGTCCCCATCCTTCTCTCTTGAGATTACCCGGATGGAGGTAACTTTCTTTCCGTGGATAATGGAGTTCTCAAGGAGCGTGGAGAAGATGCGCCCGCAGTCGCGATCAGTGAAAACCTCGATCCCCCTGACATCCGAAAAGAACCGTATATGGGCCATTTTCTGCAAGGGAAGGGCCCGGCTGAGAATATCTTCGAGGGAGTACCACCCCGGTGCCCTGATCTCTTCTCCCAGGTATTCTTCGAGGAGGTTGAGGTGAAAACGAAGGTTTTCAAGTATTAGTGCCTCCTCATCCAGGAGTTCCCTGAGCATTCCTGGGTTTCCTGCCTGCTTCATCTTCTTCAGGCTATCGATTGCAAGAGAAAGCTGGTTCTGGGAAAACCTTCGAAACAACGTATTCAACTGGGAAGACTGCCGGCAGGCTCTTGCATACATAGGGTCGATCCCTTCCTGCGGATGTTGAGGCGTATCGCTCGCGGTCTCCGCAACACGGGCTACCCGGAAAATAATCCCCGCACCAAAGTTCCCTGACTGGAATACCAAGGGGACGATCTTTTTCGTCAGTTTCCACGTGATGCATCCAAGCGTGAGGCGCCCCGTACTCTCAGCACCACTGCTTTCAGGCAAACTCTTCAGTAGTTGGCAGGTGTCCTCGTCGAAGAGTGGTGCAAGAGGTGTGTGTAGGGCTTGGAATCCCATTATTTTTTCTGGTGCAGTATCGAAGAGGAGGAGGGCATTCTCATTGATCTCCTGGATTACCATATCAGAATCAAGGATAAGGATGCAATCGTTCGTGCAGTTTATGAGATGTTTCAGCGGCAGGTGTTCACGGAGATAGAAAAGCTTTGCGGGACCCAGTTTCCTGATGGTTGCAGCGCCGGAAAAAACCAGGGAATTGAGGTATTTCGAGGCAGTACTCCGGTTGATCCCAAGCTCCTGTGCTACTTCTTCGATTGTAAGCCCTTTTGGGTGCAGCAGCAGCAGCTCCCTGATCCGGTCGATATCCCCCCTGTCTGCCATTCATACAACCAGTTTGCAGGTCAGTAACTCAATACTCTATACCAGTAACTACAGACATTAATGTGCAACTATTTTAAGCATTGGTTTTGTTGATGAAAGAGACAAATATTTATATATGTAAAAATTGAATTTCAATTATCTCTTCGCGTTTCCTCATCGGGTCCATTCTTTGAGGGATAGCACCCGGAACATCGGGTGCAGACAAGAGAGTGGTGCATCACTGGATATATTATTAGCATAACTGTATCGTGTGGAGGTTCCCCAGCATGTCAAAATTTTCCGGCGGGTTTTCCCGGATGAAAATCGGGACAAAGATCCTTATCATATGCCTGGTGCTTGTGACAGTCCCAACGCTCATTCTTGGACTGGTCGCATATTCCAATTCCAGCGCAGCAATATCAGAACAGGTCGACGTCCTTCTTGAAACCCAGATTGGTGACGTAGAAAAAATGACGGCCAATACCTATGAATTGGCGCAACAGAAGCTGAATGGAGACTTGAATGTACTCCGGCAGACTTTCTATGCATATGGCACTCCCAGTGTAACTGATGGGAAGCTTGTGCTTTCAGGTGGGAGTCGGAGTACTTTTGTCATCAATGATAACAACGAAATTGTTGATCAGATTGAGCAGATCACCGGTTCCAAGGCCACCATTTTCCAGAAGATGAATGGCCAGGCCATACGCATTTCCACGAATGTTGTTGGAACCGATGGGAAGCGGGCTCTTGGAACCCCCGTTTCCGATGCGGTCTACGATGCTGTGATCCGTAAAGGTGAGACGTTCTATGGTACGGCAGATGTAGTAGGTAAGACGTATATCACTGCCTATGAGCCGATTAAGAGTGCAAGCGGTGAAATTATAGGGATACTCTTTGTAGGGGTACCTGAAGATACTACATATGGATCCCTAAAGGAGGAAGTAAACAGCATCACACTCGGTGAAACGGGATATGTCTATATAATGGACAGTAAGGGAATACTCATTTCTCACCCCACACTTCAGGGCCAAAACCTTGGTGATCAAGACTTCGTCAAGTCCATGATCGCAAACAAGGATAATGTTCAGGACAAGCCAGCAAAGATTGCATATATCTGGGAGGGGAAAGATGCTGTTGCCTACTATATGTATTTCCAGCCCCTCGACTGGATAATCGCGTCACGGGTCAACCCCACAGACTTCACAAGGCCAATCGACGATATACGCAATGCGATCATCATCATCCTGGTGGCAAGTATCGCCATCGGTGCCCTCGTCTCAATCCTGTTCGGAAGATCCATTGCCCGGAGAATGGGCAATCTTGTGAACCTTGGCAACCAGGTCAAGGAAGGGGAGATCAATGCTGCGTCGAGGATCCTTGAGGCAGAATCCGGGAATGATGTGGGCGGGGACGAGATAAGCGAGGTTACAACTGCCTTTAAAGGGGTGGTAAAGACCATACAGCAGTTCTCTGATGAAGTCGCGACAGTGAGCGTGGCAGCTTCTGATGGTCGTCTGGATATCAGAGGTGACGAGTCGAAACTTAAAGGAGATTATGCAAACCTCATCAAGGGCTTGAACGAGACGCTCGATGCAGTTATCGGCCCGTTGAACATTGCGGCACTCTACGTCGAGCGTATAAGTAAAGGGGACATCCCGGAAAAGATAACGGATTCCTACCAGGGAGATTTCAACAAGATTAAGAATAATCTGAACCAGTGCATTGAGAATATCAATTCCCTTGTAGAAGAGTCAAATATGCTATCGATTGCCGCAGTGGAAGGAAAACTGGGCAAGAGAGGGAATGCGGATAAGTTCAAAAACCGCTACTGGGAGATTATTGCCGGGATTAACAAGACCCTTGACAATGTAGTTGGTCCCCTAAATGAAGGGATGCGGATATCCGACGAATTTGCAGAGGGAAATTTCAAGGCCCGGTTCAATGATGATATCAAGGTGCATGGGGACTTTAAGAAGTTTAAAGAGGCCCTGAACAACATCGGCATCCAGGTCTCGAAAGCCCTTGAACTGGTGAACCAGCAGATCTCCGAACTCGGTGCGAGTGCGGAAGAAGCAAACGCCAGCATCGAGGAAGTCTCCGCAGGATCCGCACAGGTTGCCAAGAACTCCGCTGCGGTCAGCGGAAATGCTGAACAGAGCAGTCACGGCATCAATGAAGTGCTCAAGGCGATGGAGGATCTCTCAAAGACAATCCAGCAGGTGGCCACCAAGGCAGAGGCGGTCTCCGCACTGGTGCAGGAGTCCAATGATTATTCGAGGAAAGGAATTGATCTTGCCAGGAAGACCGAGAACGGCATGAATGGAATCACCAAGTCCTCGAATGAAGTGAACACCATCATCCTTGAGATCAAGTCCCAGATGGACAGGATAGGGGAGATCGTAAACCTGATCACTGACCTTGCCAACCAGACCAACCTCCTGGCTCTGAATGCCGCCATAGAGGCAGCCAGGGCGGGAGATGCAGGGCGTGGCTTTGCGGTGGTGGCCACAGAAGTCAAGTCGCTTGCCGAGGAGTCAAGGACCTCTGCAGAGAAGATTGCGGAGATGATTGGAAATCTGCAGAAGCAGACCCAGACTGCTGCCGAGACAGTTGCGGTCTCCAATGCAGAGGTCAGGGAAGGAAGCGATGCGCTGAAGGAGACGCTTGAGAATTTCAATAAGATCGTCGAATCGATCGACCAGATCAGCAGGAACGTCACCGAGGTGGCAGCCGCGTCCGAGGAGCAGGCAGCATCGGTAGAAGAGGTCACTGCAAGCATCAACGAAGTGAACGACTTGGTCGGCAATACCGCGAAAGAAGCTACAGACGCTGCTGCAGTCAGCGAAGAGACCGCAGCTGCAATCGATCAGATCACCAAGGTCATCGGCAACGTCAACAATATCGTGGTAAAGGTCTCGAACGAAGTCTCAAAGTTCAAAATTTAATTGGTGAGGCCATGACCATGACAAAGAACGCAAGCGAAGAACAGGGGGCTGAAGCGGCCATCGCTTCCGCACGCAGAAGCCAGCAGGGAGCTGCCGCCGGAGGCAGTACAGGAACTCTTCAGGTGGTGGAATTTCTCCTGGGCAAGGAGTATTTTGCCATCGATCTCTTCGATGTCAAAGAGGTGGTAGAGTATACCACCATTACGAAACTTCCGAACACCCCTGCGTTCATCAAGGGGATCATCGACCTCAGGGGTGAGATCACCACGATTGTCGATCTCAAGCAGCGGATGCGTATCACAGAAGAGTCGGACCAGCCCGAGGAGAACTGCAGGATTATTGTCCTTGACGAGAAAAACACCAAGTCAAAGATTGGGATAATGGTGGACGATGTCCTCTCGGTCTCGACGTTTGAGATGAAGAACGTGGATACCAAGTCCGCATCGGAGCTTGGTGACGAGATGTCGATCCTTGGCATCATTAAAAAGAGTGTCAGGGACAAGGAGAAGGACAAGGAGACGAACGAACTCATTATCTGGATCGACATCAAGCAGCTTCTCAAAGATATCGACAAGCACATGTGATGCGGGCCCACCACTCTTTTTAGTCCATTCTTCACTTTTTGCGATTGATCCAGGTCCTCTTCGTTCTTTCTGCAAGATTGAAAAACGGCGAAAAGTCCTTTATCCGTGCACTGCGAGGAGTCCAGAATTCATTCCATGTCGGAAACCGGGGCATTGCATCCCCCACCACATAATTCCTCACAGAAAATAGTTTTAAAAACCCAAGTTACGAAAAGCCAGCAGGGAAACCAACCAAACGTGAGGGAACTTCTCATCGAGCAATACAACGCATGTGTCTGGATTGTCGCTATTCGCACCCATTAAAAGCGAATGCATATCAAGAGATCAATACCAAAATGAGGGTACGGCAGTTGGGGGGTGAGCACGGAAGCAATGGATGTTGCCAACAGGAGGATATCGGATCAACTGCATCTCATGGGGCAGATCCTCGAAATACTTGACGAGAACCCGTTCAAGGTCCGTGCATACACCCGCGCCGCTGAACTTATCGGGAGGCTTGCAACTCCCGTTGCAGACATCTCGCTGGAGGAACTCGAGTCTATCGAGGGGATTGGGACCGCTATCGCACAGAAAGTCAGGGAGATGGTCGAGGACGGGACGTTCCGCGAACTCGAAGAAGTCAAAGGCAGAGTCCCCCCGGGTCTTGTTGAGATGCTTGCCCTCGAGGGGGTAGGACCAAAGACCGTGAGGGTACTCTGGAAGAAGCTTCATGTCAAGACCATCGAAGACCTCGAGAAGGCAGCCCGGGGTCATCGTATCCGGGCCCTGAAGGGGTTTGGCGAGAAGAAGGAGCAGGGCTTTCTCAAAGCGATTGCGAATGCCCGGCGCCGCCAGTCCGACATGAGAATGACCCGGCAGGAAGCGGACATGGTGATCGGCGAGGTCAGACAGGCGATGTCGGAGGGAACGTACGAGGTTGCGGGAAGTTATCGCAGGGGCAGGAGCACGATAGGCGACATCGATATTGTCACAGTCGAGAGCCCCTCCCATCTTAACAGGCGACTTCGGAGCATCGCAGACGAGATGATTGACGAAGGCGAAAGGAAGAGCTCGTTCTGGTGCCGTGGTTCGAGAGTAGATGTCAGGTATACTCCTTCGTCCACGTACGGCTCCATGCTCCTCTACCTCACGGGTGCGAAGGCCTTCAACATCCGCCTCAGGGAGATCGCGCTTGGGAAGGGATGGCGGCTGAACGAGTATGGAATCCGCGACCTTGCCCGAGGTACTGTCCATGAATTCTCCCGCGAGGAGGATATCTTCGCATTCCTCGGGATGGACATAATTCCCCCGGAACTCCGCGAAGACTGGGGCGAGATCGATGCTGCCCTTTCGCACCGTCTTCCTGCTCTGATCGAGGGGTCCCATGTGAGAGGGGACCTCCATGTGCACAGTTCCTGGAGTGACGGGAGCATGGATCTCGAGGCTCTCGCCCGTGCAGGAGAGGCGTGTGGGTATAGCTATCTCCTCTGTACCGATCACTCGTCATCCCTCGGGGTTGCCCGCGGACTCGACGAATCCGCACTCAAGCGGCAGTCGCACGAGATTGAAATGGTGAACCGCGCCACCTCCTGCCAGATTCTCCATGGAGTCGAGGTGGACATCCTTGCAGACGGGACAACCGGGCTTCCCTCCCGGGTTCTCAAAGATCTCGATGTGGTCGTCGGATCGGTGCACTCGGCATTTACCCAGGAGACCGATCTGATGACACGGCGCGTCCTCTCCGCTATCGGGAATGAACATGTTGATATCATCGGCCACCCTACCGGGAGACTGCTTGGCCAGCGGGAGGCATACGCGATCGATATGCAGCGGGTAATCGAATCTGCAGCAGAGACAGGTACGGCACTCGAATGCAATGCTTCACCTTACCGGATGGACATCGATGATGTTCACATCAGGGAGGCCGTGAACCACGGGGGTTTTATCTCGATCGGCACCGATGCCCATGGCCCCGGCGACCTTGCCTGGATGAATTACGGGGTGCGGCTCTGCCGGAGGGGATGGGCAGGACCCGGGAATGTAATCAATACCCTGAATATGCATGATCTGCTGGAGTGGGCATCATGATCCGGTGGCTGTATGAACGAAGGCTTCTTTCAGGGCTCTCGGTCCTCCCTGCCCAGATCTGCTTCATGATAACGGGAGATGACGTGGAAGAGGCGCCAGGCAAGCTGGTCGAAGTCACGCGGTGGTGCGTGGAGATTTCGGAGGCGGTTGCCCACGCAGGCAGGGCACCTGGCGTGAAAGGTGGGCCAGGCGGGATCACGGGGGTGACATTCCATATAAGCACCCGGGGCAGGGATGAGGGATTCTCCAGCATCGGCAGAATCAGGGAGGTTGCCGGCTTTGCACGACTCACCCTGCACCACGGGGAGACCAAAGAGACGATGGGGGAAGGGATGGACGTGCACGTCGCAATAGGGAAGAGCGGGAGGGAGGAGATCACCGAGTGCATCAGGAAGATGGCGAGGGATGGACTTGTGAATGAGGAGGTGTCGGAACACGCCATCGAGGAGCGGCTCACCTTCCGGTATACTCCTGACCTTGTGATAAAGACAGGTGGGAGCCACCTGACCGACTTCCTCATCTGGCAGTCGGTGTATTCCGAGCTCTTCTTCTCGGACGTGAACTGGGCGCTTTTCAGGAAGACAGACTTTTTACGGGCGCTCCGGGACTACCAGTCACGTGTCCGCCGTTTCGGGAAGTGATGTGTATGCCCCTGCAGCGATGTGCATGCCCCGCTGTGCCTCAACTCTCTGGGAGTATACCCGTATCGCCCTGAGAAGATCGATCTTCCGGAACAAAGGCCAGAATGGGGCACAGAAATAGACCGCGGACTCGTGGCCGCCTGCAAGCCATGGAAGGAAATTCGAGGTCCTGCACTCGTTTCCTGTGCGAATGATCAGGTCGACGGGGGGGATGTCCTTCCCTGCATGGAGATGAGTCTCGACGAGCTCGGGGGTAATCTCGTCAGGAGTGTATTCTCCTGCCTTTACCCCATCCAGGATCCGCCCGGCGGCCCGCACGATCTCGTTTCGGCCACCATAGGCCAGCGCGATGTTGAGATGGTAGCCTGTGTAGGACCGTGTGGATTCTTCCGCCTTCTCGATCACCTCGCGCAGGTCTGCCGGGAGGAGTGCCCGGTCACCCACGATCTGCACCCTGATGCCGTCGCGGTGAACCCTCGGGTCGTCGGTGACCTTCTGGAACTTCTCCTTGAAGAGGCCAAAGAGATCCGCGACCTCCCCTGCATCTCTCTGGAAGTTTTCTGTCGAGAATGAGTAAAGGGTGATATGCCGGATTCCAAGTTCACGTGACCAGTCCAGCATCTCCTCAGTCCGTGCGGCGCCTGCCCGATGCCCCATTGAGCGCGGGAGGTGCTGGAGCCTGGCATACCTGCGGTTCCCGTCCTGTATGATGGCGATGTGGTGGGGAATGTGCCGGCACTGGAGGCGCACGATGCGCTCATAGAGTGGGGAGAGCAGCTCGCGGATCATGCAACCGGTGTCACCTCCACGACAAGGCCCCTGTCGGGGTATCGCTCCACGATGCTCTTCTCCCCTGCCAGCTGGTCGGAAAACTCGGTGATTACCCACCAGGCGGTCTCGATGGCACCCTCCCTCACTTCATACATGTCAGGTTCAAGCTGACGGAAGAGGGGAGGAACGACCCCCCCGTTTTCAAGGGTACCATAGAGAACGGTACCGTCGCGTGTAATCTGGTCAAATGGCCTCGCAGTGTTGCGGGCGACCCGGAGCAGCCTCTTTCTGAGCTGGACAGAGTCTTTGAACCGCGATGAACACCAGTGCACTTTCTGCCGGCTGATAAGACTCTTTGCCCATCCTCGTGCGCCGCTGACCGCGTTGTGCACTCCATCCTCGGGAACCAGGCGACGCTCGCGCATGGCCCCGGCGTTGGTCTCACCCCATTCGAGTTCGTTGATATTGAGAAAGTCCAGGAACGGAAGCATCACTTCGAGGCTCCCGATGCCCGGGAGCGAGGGGACCTCGATCCCCACTGAGAACTCCATCTCCCTGGCAGTGCATGCCGCCTCTTTATACCCGCTCTCAAGGATCCTGTCCCATGTCTCATATGGGGGGTGCATCCGGATCTCGTCGACCAGTCCCTGCAGATCCAAAAGCTGCTCTCTCCCTGGTGCAATTCCTGTATAGAGGTGAATGTGGTGCGATTCCCCAAACTCCGTCTTCAGGTGCCGGCTGAACTGTTGCACCCTGTCAAGGACAATCAGAGGTTCCCCTCCGGTAATGCCTGTGCCGAACGCGCTCATGAGGCGGGCGACCCCTGCGGCTTCTTCCGGAGTATGGATGCGCTTCTCGTTGGCATAGATCACATCCTTCCCCTTTCGTTCCCGGGAGAGGGGGCAGTACCAGCAGGAGCGGGGGCAGAGGCCCGTGACAAAGAGGACCATCTTGGCACCCTGGTGGCAGAGCACGCATCCCCGGGAGAGCGACCTGTCTCTTGGCATCTCTCTTCCTTCCGATTATATCGCTCTCTGCTCTAATAAGGTTGGAGTTGTGGTCTTCACCCCGGGTGATACGAACGAAAGACTCCCTCCGGAAACAGTGGACCGGGAGACCGGTGAAATGAAGGTCTGTTCCCTGCTGTCGTAACGGGAAAACGTCATCGGGTCAGCGCCGGCAGATACGCTCACGAGTGCAACCGGTGGTGTCAGATTCCGACCCAACCCCGGAGACACCTTCTGCTGCGACCAGGAGAATGGACTTGCGGCTGCACTGGATTTGACGGTTATGGACCTGCTTGAGGAACCCTTATTTCCTGCGGCATCGCTTGCGGTTACGCGGATTGTGATGCTCCCCGCAAGGTTCTCCGGGACAGCCCAGGGACAGGTGCCGGTTGCAGGAGCGTGCTGGAGAATGGGAATCCAGTTCAGGCCCTTGTCAGGAGAATATTCTACCATCACACTGGACACGGCGATATTGTCCTGCGCTGACCATGCAATCCTGACTTCGTCTCCCGGTGCGTAACTGGCCATAAATTTCGGGGAGGAGATGCTGATGGTCGGGCTTCTCCGGTCAGTCCCTGCGGAAGGCATCGTGGGAACTCCAGTCGGCTGGACAGTGGGGTTGTACGTGGGGGTTGTCGTTATCTGCGTGAATGCCTTCAGGCACACGTTTGAATTCGGGTAGACTGACGTGATATCTGTCCAGCTCGTCCCATCGCTGCTCACCCAGCTCTCCCCTGCCCGTGCGGTCGCCTTCGATGAGTATCCCTGGTAAGGGTATTCAACCGCGATTGGGTAACTGCAGCCCGGCGTGATAAGATTGACGATGACGGAGAATTTCTGCCCCTTCTGAAGGGCAACCGGGTTGGAGAGGGCAATTGTGTGATAGCCTGCATATGGGATACTCCCTGCCTGGGCAAGGATTGAGGATCTCCCCCGGGGTGAGGATCCCACGTCGCTGCATACCTCGAGCTGGTACTGGGTATTCGGGACAGGTGAATAGAAGCTTACCGCATCCAACTCTTCAGCCTGTGTCGACGTAAATACGTTGGCAAACCATGCGCTGTTTCCCCCCACCCCGACGCTCGTTACCCATCCAAGCGGGTCATACTGGTAGACCTTATCATAATTGGATGGGTCTTCAGAGAGAAACTGGGCGGAAGGCCGTCCGATGCAGGTATCATAATAGGAGACGTAGAAATATCCATACTCACCCCAGTTTTCACCCCAGCTGTTCCTGACAATGAATGCCCCATCGCCGGGTGCTTCACTGGAGAACCTCATCCTGCTGTAGGTGTCGTCCCATCCGACAATTACTACCGCGTGGTTTGGAGAGGATGAGCCGGGATAGTAATAGGATGCAAGGTTTTTGTTGAAGTATCCGCTCTCCCACCGTATCTGTGAATACACTGCTCCATTCTGCTGGAGCAGCTGCTTTATCTGGGAGTTATCGAGAGGCCCTGTCCTTGAGGGCAGGAATATGACGTCCTGGACATGCTGCACAACGTGGACACTCCCGGGCGAACTGCTTTCTGTCGTGACGTAGGGATCGGACGACTCGCTTACCGCCCCTGACCAGCGTGAGAGGTACGCGGTGGACATGAGGTAATTTCCTCCCTTGCAGGGTGCAAGGTCGAACCCATGCGTGTTTTTCATGTTGTTCTCTGAAAAGTCCCACCGTATCCCGGGCAGGTTCGTGGATTCGAGAGAACCATATGTGGAGAATGCCCAGCAGGCCCCGCACTGTTCCTGGTTCCGGACAGGAGTGAGTTTTCCTGTCATGCGCAGGTCGAACCAGCTTGATGGGGTAGCAGTGGTGATTGATGATGGATAATAACCGTATGCCGTTGATCCAACGATGGAAACGGGCGCTTGATCAGATCCCAAGGTATCAGATACAGTGAGTGCGCCGATATCTATGGGAGAAGGGATGAGTCCAAGGGAGCGATCTTCCGGGTCCGACTCCTGCGTTTTCTTCGAGTTATATTCCTCGATGAATCTCCTGAACTCGGGGTTCATAGGGCATATCCGGTATTGTTCAATGGATTTCAATATCAGGGAGGTGGTCTCGTTTAAGGCCGTTGCAGACTTCTTTGAGTCCGAATAGACGGGGACTTTCAGATCTCCTGTCCCCGATTTCAGGACAATGGGCGATGGGACGAGGCCCATGCTATGACCTTCCCTGTCAAACGTTGTGCCTCCAACGCTCGCGTTGTATTTGAAATATGTAAAAAAATCGGGACTCACATCCGGCTTTTCCAGGTATGTCCTGTCTTCTGCAGAGACCTGGAATAGCAGCACTGAGCAGATCGCAAGAAAAATTATTACTTTTTTAACCATTTGCATTCATCCCGTATTGAATCGTTGTTCTATCCTGACTGGTGCAGAATTCCTCCGCGGTCCCTGGATATGATGTATCATTCAGATACTTAATTCTGCATTCCAGTCGCCTCTGGGTATGTCGTATCCTGATATCATGATAAAATGATAGGATGGGGATGGTTCAGGCGGTCTGAGCAGTATCATTTCTGGCTGGGGTCATCCCCCTCTCCGCTGCTCTCCTGGTCCCCTTCTCTCTTTGATTTTTCCGCTCTTTTCCCAAAATAGAATGCAACGATCGCGAGTATTACCAGTATCGCAATGAGGCCGATCATCATCTCCGTCGAGGGGTTCACTCCTCCGGCAGAGGTTCTTTCTGCAGTTGTGACAGGGGCAGTCTGCGCCGAAGTCTCCTTGTATGCGGGATCAGGGGTCACTTCGACTGCAACCCTGAGGTTGAGTTCAGTCACTTCACCTGGAGAGAATGGATAGCTGACGGTCCAGGGCCCTTGTGAATCCCCGGCCTGCACCTCTGCCTGTATCCCGCCGACGAAGAAGGTCAGGCCGGTCCCCCGGGAGAGAGCACCCTGGACTTCCAGCCGGGGTGTGAAGGGATCGGCGGAGCCGTATCCTCCGGCATGTGAGTAGAGGGGGTTTCCTGGAATCCCTATGGAAACGCCCTCGGCCCGTGCTTCAACCGGGACACGGTCTGGAACCGGGTTCCCTGCCGCCTCGATGGCTCCATAGAACGAATGAGGGATTTGCGGCTGGCCCGGGAAGGCCGGGGCATCCCCCGGATCATCAGCTGCACCTGCGATTCCGATCCCTGCAATTGCAAGGAGGAGGCATCCGAAAAGAAGTAGTGTCATTCTCATGAGTTCATATCCCTGCCTTTTCACATAATCTCCTCTGAAATCCCATTTAACTTTTCCTGACCGTTCACGCGCATGAATATGCACGGAATAAACCTCTGACAATAAATGATCGTGGATTATGGATGATCACACTCAGGATCGGTCAATGGACACATTCTTTGCTTTCATCCGGCCGAGTCTCTCGATTGCGCTTGTATCCACCGGGTTCTCACCGACCAGCAGGGCATTCTGTGTAATTGCCTCCTGGAGGAAGGCTCTCCCGGTCTCGTTCCGGACGATGAGCGTGGTATGGCCTCTCCTGCTCCCGACCGCACCAGCCGAGATGTCCGAGAAGAGCGCAGTAAAATCTGTGCAGTGACGGCATCCCGGGCGGATTGCCCCCTGCAGTTCCTCCAGGGGAATTGTGACCAGGGACCCGTCGCGCATGGTCACCTCAAGTTTTCCGCGCACGTCGAGGCGATCGATGTTCCAGGTATCGACGTGGTGCTCTTTTTTGAGCAGGACTTCCACAAGCATGTGGTAGTCGAAGGTCTCCGTACAGAAAAGCCCGATGACAAGGCGTATACTTCTCCCGAATGGTTTCAGGAGATCGTTTTCGCTCGTCCGTATCCGGTTGACGGCCTGCACGACGCATGGCACCCCTATTATTGCGATCTTCCGGCACTTCTTTTCCATGACCGCGGTCTTGAGTGCTGCGACGAGCGGAACCCACCAGTTGTAACGACTCCCGGCATGACTGACGATCTCTCCTGCCTCCGTGATAACCACCGATGCAGGCTTTTTCGTCCAGCGGTCCTCGGTAACAGTGACGACCGCATCGATCAACCCCTGTTCAAGGGCAGTCAGAATGAGTGCGGTCACCGCTCCCCCTGTCTGTCTCCGGGGTATCTCCAGGGTTGCCCTTGCAGAGTATATCTCAAGGTAATTCCCAAGAACATCCTGATCAATCCTCATCACGCGGGGGCAGGCGTCATAGCACGCGCCGCAGTCCACTTCGTCGTTCTGCTGCTTGCAGTAGCCGATGTTTCTCGGTGCGAGCGACCCTCCTGCCTCGTCGAAGCAGATGGCATCCGCGGGGCATACCGCGACACATGCACCGCACCCCGCACAGGTGCCCCTGTCCCAGACCTCGGCTTTCAGGTCCACATAACTCTTGGTTGCCATGAACTTCTCACTCCCAGGTATACTTGCTTGCAAACGGCCTGCTGCTTGACGGTTGGATCTGTACGTATGCATCATCCAGAAGCGGGTCGGGGTCCAGGTCAAAATAGCCTGTGAATTCCCTGATAAGCGGAACGACCTCCTCCATCTCTTCCCTGGAGACCGGAGTTTTCCTGGCCCCTACTCCAAGGGAGGCGTCGTCAACGTCGCCCCGGATGACGATCTTGCCTCCATGGATCCCGGACCCAAGCCCGCGTTCCCTTATCGGGAGGGAAGGTGGATTACCCAGGGCGAGAATCAGCCCACCTGCCATATATTCCCCAAGGAACGCACGAAACCCCCCCCCTATCACGAGGACCGGGCGCTTGTCGCGGTACTGCTTCATGTGGATGCCGCCGCGGTATCCGATGGAGTCCCTGACAAAGACTCTTCCGCCCCGCATGGAGTGGGCAACCGCGTCGCCGGCACTCCCGTGGATGACGATGAGCCCCGAGTCCATCGTGTTTCCCGGGGCATGGTCACAGTTCCCGCGGACGATGCAGGTGGGCCCGCTCATGAACATCCCGAGGTCACCCCCGGGGATTCCATTGATCACCAGCGTGACGTCCCCCTTGAGTCCGTCAGCGATGAATCTCTGGCCCATAACGTTGTCGATCTCTATCTCACGGGCACCCGCGGCGACCGCTTCCCGGATCGCCTTGTTGAGGGGCGTATAATGCATTCCCTTGGCATCAATTCTCACGCAGCTCATGGCAGCATCAGGCCCCCACGGGTTTGACATCGAGCACTTTCATGATGGACTCATCAAGGAGGTATCCCCTTAACCTGTCCCGGTTGCCCCTGAGTGACTCGATGCTGTTGATACCCGCGGCACCCATCAGCTCCGAGAGTTCCAGGGTCCAGGCATGGATGAGGTTGGCCACGTTTTGGGAGGCGATGTCGGGATCCAGCCGCGCCACGAGGTCCGGTCTCTGCGTGGCGATTCCCCACGGGCACAGGCCACGGTAGCAGGTTCCACACACGCGGCATCCCATCGCGACGAGTGCAGCAGTCCCGATGTAGACTGCGTCGGCGCCGAGTGCGATCACCTTCGCTACATCTGCACTCTCGCGGATGCCCCCGCTTGCGATGAGGGAAACCTCGTTCCTGATACCTTGGGAGCGGAGTTTCGCGTCAACGCTTGCGATCGCCGCCTCGATCGGTATCCCCACATGGTCCCGGAAGGCTTTTGGAGCCGCGCCGGTGCCTCCCCTGAACCCGTCAACAACCACCGCATCCGCAGCAGACCTTGCGATCCCTGCAGCGATGGCTGCAGAGTTATGCACGGCGGCAATCTTCACGAAGACCGGTTTCTTCCATTCCGTGGCTTCTTTCAGGCTCCGCACCAGCTGCTTGAGGTCCTCGATACTGTAGATATCGTGATGGGGAGCGGGGCTGATTGCATCGCTTCCGACCGGTATCATCCTTGTGCATGAGACATCTTCGCACACCTTCTCCCCCGGCAGGTGCCCGCCGATACCCGGTTTTGCGCCCTGGCCTATCTTGATCTCGATGGCTGCACCCCTCTCAAGGTAGTTGATGTCCACCCCGAAACGGCCCGAAGCCACCTGGACAATCATGTGATCCTGGTATGGGTAGAGGGACTGGTGCAGTCCCCCTTCACCCGTCCCCATGAAGGTCCCCGTTGCAGAGACGGCCCTCGCTATGCTCGCCTGGGCGTTCAGGCTGATTGCGCCGTAGCTCATATGACCTACCATGATCGGGGTCTCCAGCTGAAGGTTCGGGCCGATGGGGGTGAGCACCTCCACTTCGCTGCCTTTCTCCCGGATCTCAAGCCTTGAAGGCTTTTTCCCCAGATAGGTGCGAAGTTCCATCGGTTCACGCAGCGGGTCGATACTCGGGTTCGTGACCTGGCACGCGTCGAGGACCAGGCTGTCGAAGATGATGGGATATGGCTTTGCGTTCCCCATCCCGGCGAGGATGATCTTTCCGGTCCGCGCCTGGTTATAGATGTCTTCCCGGATTTCCGTGGTCCATACCGGGTGACTGCGGTAATCCACCGGGCGTTCGCGGATGCTGATGGCATCGCGTGGGCACATCGCGATGCACCGGTGACATGCCACGCATTTCCTGGAGTTCACGTGGATTTTTCCATTCTCCAGGCGGAAGACGTCATAGGGACAGTTCTCGACGCAGCGGCCGCACACCATGCACTGGTCATGGTCGACCGATATCCTGAACTTTACCGGCACGCTTCCGATTGTCATGCATATATCCTCCCGATAATGGGCTCTCCGGCGCGTGGCATGGTGATGTCCTCGACACCCGGTTCCATCACCCTGATGGCTGCTTCCTCGCTCGAGATGTACAGCCGGGGCCCACGTGTGCCTGTGACAAGGGGCCGGAGCTTGATGCGATCGGTGAACCCGACGATTGAGTCAGGCCGTGCGACAACGATGGCAAACGGCCCGTTCATGAGGGCGGGGCCATAAGTGAGCCTTATCGCCCTGTTCAGGAGTGCATCAGGTGCGGGCATGCGATCGATCTCGTCCCAGAACGGGGGGGCAAGCGCCTTCACCGCAAGTTCGGGGGCAAGGTGGTGGCGGCGTACGAGGAGGTCGAAGAGATAGGCGACCACCTCGGTATCGGTGAACATCGAGCAGCGGTAGCCATAGCTCTCGATGTACCGGCGGTTGGTCCCGTATGAGGTGATCTCCCCGTTGTGGACCACGCTCCAATGGAGGAGGTTGAAGGGGTGTGCGCCGCCCCACCATCCCGGGGTGTTGGTCGGGTAGCGGTTGTGGCCAAGCCAGATATATCCCTTGTAATCCTGTATGCGGTAGAAGTCAGCAACCTCTTCAGGCCACCCGGATGCCTTGAAGATCGCAAGGTTCTTCCCGGATGCATAGATGAGGGCCCCGGGAATGCTGGTATTCACCTTCATCACGAGGTGCATGACGATATCGTCTTCCGGGGTGGTACTCCTCGGCATTCGCCTTGCATCGGGCTTGAAGAAATACCGCCAGGGAGTGTGGACCTTCCTGATATTCTGCTGCTCGTAGGTTGGGATCTCCTCTTCGTGCACGATGGTTCCCCACTTCGAGAGCTCCTGGTCGACTGCTGCCTTTGTCTCGTGGATTGTGTCGAAGAAGACATGTATCGCATAATATTCGGCGAATTCCGGGAATGCACCGTATGCCACGTACCCTGCGCCTTCACCACTTCCTCGTTCATCCATCATGGAAAGTGCCGACCGTATCGCCGTCCCGTCCATGCATTCCCTTGACCTGTCGATGACTCCAATAATTCCACACATATCAATCACGGGTCGTCTGGCCTTTACATGAATCCTGCACCGGACAGGGAGTTATAGCCCGACTGCGTTATGTGATCTCTTATAGGGGCTGATTGGTTAAATATATATCTGATTAGGTAGAAGTTAATTTCCATATGAGCAGAGACATCGTGTCTGAGATGCTTGAACGGATCGACGCAGACCTGGTCAAGTTCCTCCGCCTGCAGTTCACGGATATACAGGGAATACCAAAAAACGTGGCAATCCCGGTTCAACAGGCAGAAAAAGCCCTTACCGAGGGGATCTGGTTTGATGGATCTTCCATTGAGGGATTTGCACGAATCGAAGAATCAGACATGCTCCTGAAACCGGATATCAATACCTATGCCATCCTTCCCTGGAGACCTGCGGATGCGAGGGTCGCCCGTTTCATCTGCGATGTCTATACCTACGGCAACAAGCCCTTCGAAGGCGACCCAAGGTACATCCTGAAGAAGCAGATCGCAGAGGCAAAGGCGTTGGGCTACTCATTCAATACCGGCCCCGAGCTTGAATTCTTCCTCTTCAAGATGGTCGACGGCAGGCCTTCCACAGTATACCAGGATTTCGGCGGATATTTTGACCTTGCCCCCACGGACTGGGCTGAAGATGTGCGCAGGGATATCATCTTTGCACTGACCCAGATGGGCTTTGAGATAGAAGCATCTCATCACGAGGTTGCAGAGAGCCAGCATGAGATCGATTTCAAATACAGCACCGCACTGGATACCGCCGACAAGGTGATTACCTTCAAGTTCGCGACAAAGACCCTTGCACTTGCCAGGAACCTGCATGCAACCTTCATGGCCAAGCCTATTGCAGGGATCAACGGGAGTGGCATGCATACCCATGGCTCTCTTTCGAAGAATGGGAAGAATGCATTCTATGATTCCAAGGGCGAGAAGCAGCTCTCAGATATTGCCTACTACTACATCGGCGGGCTTCTCGAGCACGCAAAGGCAGTCACAAGGATTGCGAATCCCACAATCAACTCGTACAAGCGACTCGTCCCGGGATACGAGGCTCCGGTGTACATCAGCTGGAGTTCATCGAACAGGTCGGCGCTGGTCAGGGTACCCGCGGCGCGTGGAAACAGCACCAGGGCGGAATTCCGTAGCCCGGACCCCATGTGCAACCCATACCTTTGCTTTGCAGCCATGCTGGCAGCAGGCCTTGACGGTATCAGGAAGAAGATCGAACCCCCCGAAAGTACCGACGTGAACATATATCATCTCTCTGAAAAGGAGAGGAGATCACGCGGGATCGAGATGCTCCCGGGCAGTCTGATCGAGGCGAACGCGGAACTCAACAACGACGATATAATCAGAAACGCGATGGGCACACATATCATGGAAGGCCTCAATTCAATTGCCCAACTGGAGACTGATTCGTTCAGGCTCGCGGTGCATCCCTGGGAGCTTGACCGCTACCTGGCAATGTATTAATTTTTTTTCTCCTAAAGAAAATGGAAAGTTACTTAAGTGTTAACCAATAATTTCCTTCCATCATATTATGGGAACAGACAACGCATGGATGCTGACCGCAAAAGAGATGAAAGGAATCCAGTCCTGTTGGTGAGTCCTCTCGAAAAGGAGATAGCCGGGACCTGCTGGCTTCCCTTCTTTTCTGGAAACGAAGGAAAAGCATCACTTCATGACACGGAGCCTGGATGCATTCCCACACAAACCGGGGATGATGCGAGTTGAAATGCATTTCGGCAATTGTCCGCGAAGAGAAGGTCCCATTCATTCAGAAAGCCCTGGAGAAAGAGGGGATTTTTGGAATGACACTAAAAGGGGTGATGGGGAGGGGAGAGCAGCGGGGAATTGCGCTCCAGTACCGCGCGGGGATCTTCGCAGTCGATCTTTTGCCGAAGGTGAGGATCGACGTTGTCGTTCCTGGATATCTCGAAGAGGCGGCAGTGAAGGCTATTACTACTCAGGCCTTCACTGGCAGACCTGGTGATGGGAGGATATTTGTGATTGATGTACCGCAATCAATCCGCATACGGACAAGTGAAGTGGAGGCCTGATATGTAGCCATACGATTGGACCTCCCGAAAAAAATCTCCTGGCCGGGATTATACCGGTCAATGTGCTCTAGAATGCCGGGGAATTTCCCCGGCGTTCCGCGTCTATAAAAAGGAGATTTACCTTTTGTTAGAAGATCAATTTTCTATCTCCCTCTCACATCAGATTCTTGGAGTTTCAGCATCTTACCATTTATTGGACTAAAAAGAAAACTATAAATACCAAGGAACCACACTTCTACCCATCAAATGAGTTTACTCCTACCCAGTCACCAGGGCAGAAGTCCGCGTCCCTTCACTCTCATAGAGAAGGGGTGGGGAATACCTGTAAAAACGGGTGTACAACCGGATGACCGGAATCACGGGAGCCATTTGATATACAGGATCACGGAAGGATGCTGCCGGACAAGGAGCTAAATAATCCCTCCGCACAGGAGATGGGCTCTCCCATGAATTGAGGGGTGGAAAGGTGCCTGGTCCTGAAGTACCCGGCCAGGGTCCGGAACAGTATCGTTGCAGGCTGACTATCTGGAACAGAATCAGAAGAAGGATTCAGGAGATTGACAATGGCTTTAGATACAGGGACCACCGCATGGCTGCTTGCTTCTACGGCCCTGGTGATGTTGATGACACCGGGCGTGGGCTTCTTCTATGGGGGTCTGGTCAGGAGAAAGAACTTCATCTCGATGGTGGCCCTCTCGTTCATCGTCTTTGCGCTGGTCAGCATCCAGTGGGTGGTGTTCGGTTATTCACTGGCATTTGGGCAGGATATTGGTGGGTTCATCGGGGATCTCCAGTTTGCAGGCCTGCAGGGTATCGGGATGGAGGCCGGGGACCAGGGGTATCCGCCACTGCTCTTTGTTGCCTTCCAGCTGGTCTTCGCGGCTATCGCCATGGCTATCGTGACATCGGGCTTTGCCGAGAGGGTGAAACTCTCTGCGTTCCTGGTCTTTGCCCTCCTGTGGACAACCCTTGTCTACGACCCCCTAGCGCACTGGGCATGGGGTGGAGGCTGGGCCATGGCATTCGGCGCACTTGATTTCGCCGGCGGCACGGTCGTCCACATCAGCTCGGGCTTTGCGGCCCTGGCAGTGGCACTGGTAATTGGAAAAAGAGCAGGTTTCGGGAAGTACACCATGGAGCCGCACAACATCCCCATGACCCTCCTCGGTGCTGCGCTCCTGTGGTTTGGGTGGTTCGGATTCAATGGGGGGAGTGCGCTTGCGGCTGACAGCATCGCAGCGAGTGCATTCCTGGTCACAAACATCTCCGCTGCGGCTGGAGGCCTTGCCTGGCTCGCTGCAAGCTGGGTAAAGGGAAAACCAAGTTCGCTTGGCATGGTGAGCGGGGCAATTGCAGGGCTCGTCGCAATCACCCCAGCTGCAGGATACGTGACGGTGATGGGGAGTATCGCAATCGGGCTTGTCGCCGGGCTGCTCTGCTATGGCTGCATGCTGTGGCGAATCAGGAAAGGCCTGGACGAGAGCCTCGACGCCTGGTCCATACACGGAATGGGCGGGCTGTGGGGTGCGATCGCGACTGGTGTGTTTGCGGTCGCTGCCGTGAACGGATACTCGGGGATCATTGAAGGGAATGTCACCCAGTTCCTTGCCAACGCAGCCGGTGCCCTTGCCGCGCTCGTGTACGCCTTCGTGGTCACACTTGTCCTGGCTGTGGCAGTGGACAGGGTGATAGGTCTTCGGGTCAGCGAAGAAGAGGAGTATGTCGGCCTTGATATTTCGCAGCACGGCGAGCGGGTTTAGGAAGTGGTGGCGATGAAGCTGATAAAGGCCATTATCCGGCCTGAAAGGCTGGAGTTCGTGAAAAAGGCCCTCGAAGAGAAGGGTACGTACGGGATGACTGTGCAGGAAGTGTCCGGGAGGGGGGATCAGAAAGGGATCCGGCTCCAGTATCGCGGGGGGACCATGGTGGTGGATCTCATCCCGAAGGTCCAGGTGGAAGTGGTGGTAAAGGATGCCGATGCCGATGATGTTATCAGGACAATTGCCGATGCAGCACGTACCGGCAAGATTGGAGACGGACGGATCTTCGTGATTCCCGTGGAGCGGTCCATCCGGGTTCGCACTGGCGATGAGGAGACCTGAATCGCCCCCTGTCCACCTCTTCTTTTTTAAAACCGAGTAGGCCATGAATTCCTCTGTCTTGTCAGCATTAATAGAAGAGCATGATACGAGGCCCTGCATCAGTTTGTATCAATGGTGCATGCCACTTGCGGGGCACATGCGCATGCGGATAAAAGGTTGCAGATGTGGTATCTAAAAAAAAACTATATGATTCTCTTCGAGACACACGCAAACACAATCATGAAAATGGCGCAGATATTTTCATAGTAACCATCAATGACCGCCGGGCGGTCGAGCATAACGCATGAAAATGCCGCAGGCATATTCATTCGTAAAAATGGAGTTCAGGATTCCAGGCCGTCCTTCAGGCGGCTGAGCGCTTCTTCTGCAGCCAGCCTGACATAGTGGTTTGAATCCCTGCTCGCCTGTTCCAGTGCCTGCATGGCGGTGGCGCCGCCCAGTTTTCCCAGGGCGACTGCGGTTGCAAACCTGACATCGTGGTCTCTGTCCAGCATGAGCTTTGCGAGGGGACCTGTTGTGTTCCTATCCCCAATATTTCCCAGTGCATCTGCCGCAGCGATACGATCCCACTTGTCATCGCTATGCAGGTTGTGTATCAACACTGCCACGGCAGAACGCCCTTCTTTTTCCATCTCCGAGGCGGTCCTCCATTGCTCGTATGAAGAACCCTCTCCCGGGTGGTCGAGCCCGGCATTCATGTGACATCCCCCTTGACCCTGGCGGGTCAACCGCAGATAGGTGTGAGGATACTTCAAGCTATGCATCGCACCTTTGCACCCCTGGGGACGTTCTCGTTCCCGGCGCCGGTGTCCTTGTGCAATGAGAATATATATCTGCCTGTGTGGAGACACATTGCGTGAATGAATTCCCGCGGTGAGTGGGTGGTGTGGCCGGCGTCCGGGACTGACCCGCTGGACGCGAAGTCATGCCTGCGGAGCCTCCTCGTCCTTGCCCTTATCCTTGCAGGCATATCGGCCCATGTGCAGGGCGCATCCAGTATCGATTTTACTGCAAATGTCACTACCGGAAATGTTCCCCTCAACGTCCTCTTCACCGACACGAGCAGTCTTCCGGTAATCGATGACTCAAGAAGATGGGACTTTGGAGACGGGACCGTCACGTTCGATGCGGTCGGCACCATATCCCACACCTACCAACAGGAAGGAACCTACACGGTCCGCCTGGACCGAACAGACAGCGAAGGATACCATTCCCTCATAAAATATGACTACATCATCGCTACCACGCCTACGCCAACGCCCACCCCTACCATCACCACCGTCCCCACCACATCACCCGTGACAACTGCGACGACAGTTATTCCTCCCACCACTCCCATCACCACAGTGCCCACTACAGCCCCGACTACACAGCCGACGATGCAGATCCCCTCGGAATTTTTCGGCGAGGCGACCTCGTCCGGACTCCCTGTGCCGGTTGGGGGACGTATTGTGGCAAGGATTGGATCAAGGAACGCCGGGGAGATCCAGGTGGGCAGTCCCGGGTCATACGGGGGTCCCGGGCCCTTTGACCAGCGATTGAAAGTGTATGCAACAGAGGATGAGATCAGGAGCGGTCCTGTCCTTATCACCTTCTGGCTGGAGGGGACGATCCAGGCAGACCAGACCGCATATTTCCAGTCAGGATCTTCTCAGAACCTTGCCCTCTCCTTTGGCGGAACCACCCCAACTCCCACACAGACCGCGACCCCCACCACGGCTCCCACCACTTCGCCTGTCACTACCTCGACCACGGTTACTCCGACCACCCCCATCACTACCGCCCCGACAACCACCCCGGTCACGACTATTCCCACCCCCACCACGGGGCCGACAACCGCACCGACTACCCAACCCACGGTCACCCCGACATGGGTGCCGGGAATGATCCTCACGTTCGAATCTGGATGGAACCAGGTCTCCATCCCCAGGTATCTCCTTCCGGGCCAGGATACGGGAAGCATATTCTCCCCTGTAAATACCGGGGGGAGATCGATCTGGCGCTTCAATGGCACAACACAGCAATACGACAGGATTTATCCAGACACGCATCTCAACCCGACTGACAGCATCTGGATATACAGCACGGCGCATATACTCGTCCCGCTTAATTTCGCCGTTCAGCAGGGCCTCGTGGAACGTGACCTCTTTTCAGGGTGGAACGGATTTGGCAGCCTCAACCTGACCGAGGTTCCTGCAAGGGATGCACTCTCACCTGTTTACCCGGCATGGAAGTACAGCTATGGCTTCGATCCCCTGCTCCAGCGCTATGAGGTGTCGATCGTGAAGGGCGGGTATGGGATTCACAACGACTCGAGGCCATTTGTCCCGGGCAGGGGATACTGGATCTTCATGGAGGAGAACGTAACATACCGGGCATCCATTCCTATTCCCTGATTCTTTTTTTCTGAATGCAACAAGAATGAAAGCGTTCTCTGCCCCTGTGCGGAAATCAGATGCCATTGGCTCGAAATGCCCAGGAGTCCCGGCGGTTCGCGCGGGATTCCGCAGATCTTATGAATGGTAAACTGACCAAAAAACCCAGGCTGTCAGGGAACCTATCTGTCAGGGAGTAAAGCCAGCCATTTCAATTCGCAATATTTATTCGTATAAGAGAAAAACCTGCGATAGTTTGACTCCAGTAGATCGTCAGCATGCCGTGTCACACCCCGTGGCCACCTGCCTGTTGGTTGCAATTACCCTCATCCTTGCGGCGCTTCTCCTTCTCTCCATCGCTATCCCGTCATTCAACTTGTCTATATTTACTCCGACCCCCTCCTTCCTTGAGATTAAAAGTGTCCGGCACGTGAGCGAGTATGGCGTTATGAACTACGATTCGCGTGTCACACTCTACCACAATGGCACGCTCTCTTATATCAATGACGACCTCTATGCGGTCTTTTATCGAAACCAGGAGAAGCTTCTCTGCGTCTTAGAGACGCTCAACGGGCACCACTTCATCTCTACCCATCATTATGGCATACAGACTATTGCGGGGCTTGGATGCCGGGATACGCGTTGGAATCCGAACGAAAAGATCGCTATAGATTTCACGGATGGGACGTTTCACCCAGGAGACCTGATAACCGTCGAAGTATACCAGCGGCCGAAATCAACCCTTATCTCACGCCACAGCTTTACTGCCTGATGTCACATGTTGCGGAGCCGAGAAAAAAATATGAAACATGGCGCTCCACCAGCGATATCTCTTTCACCGTAAAACACTCCTATGCGTATATGAACCATTTCACGTACCTGGTGATTGCCTGCATGGCCCTTTCAATTATGGTCGCAGGGTGTGTACAGCCGTCAACCACGCCATCAATCCCCGTGCCAACCAGCGTGACTCCGGTGACCCCCCTCCCCTCTGCGACTCCCCTGACGGATCCTGCCCTTCTCGGGACATGGTATCTCAAGGCAATGACTGGCCCTGGCGGTTCTTCACCTGTCCAGACCATCAGCCCCCAGATGGACGCGACATTCAGCGGACAGGGGGATATATCGGGCTTTGCGGGGTGCAACCATTACAGCGGGCAATATATTCTCACGGGAGAAGCACTCCCCAATGGATGGGGCATTTCGGTAGGGCCGGTATTGTCCACATTGATGTACTGTGCCGGGACAAGCGATATTGAAGCCCGGTTCCTCTCCTCACTGCAGAACGCAACGAGTTACTCTGTCACCGGGGACACACTTACCATCACCGACCACCATGGAGGCGCCCTCGTATTCCAGAGGACTGCCTACGGCCCCACTGCGGTGCCGCGAGGCCTCTGACTTTTTTTTTTGCGCCCGGATTTTCGAATAACTCCTGCAAGCTTGACCGGGATTGCGGGTCCCGCGTGCACACCTATCAAAAGAACCGCATTGCAGCCCTTGCCACGAGCCTTGCCACGCGAAGTGGTTCGGGGACTTTTCCATCCAGCGTGAGATCCCGGCAGAGCCGGTTTGCATCCTCCATGGGGAGGCCGAACGGGCGGATATAAGCGGTGTGCCCGGTAGGGAGGCTGAGTGGGGCTCTCTCACCCAGCGATTCGTAACGGGCAAGGCGGGTCGCATCTCCGGGAAAGTGGCGGCGGATATCATCCGAAAGCCCATCCGAGTCCTCGTAAGTGACGACCACGACCGGGACTCCGGTTTCCCTGTGGATGGATGCAGGGTCAAGGATATTGAACCATGCAATCACGCACCCGCTCAGCAGGATGACATTGATATCCTTTCGATGAAGTTCCCGGTATATAGCCAGTACTCCCTCCGTGGCGTCGTTCCCACCCACAGTGATACGCGAGAGGGCTGCTCCATCGACACGAAGGTCCTTTCTCATCACCACACCTGCAAGTATCGAATACTCGCGTGAGGAGAAGCTCTCCGCGATACCAAGCACCCGCAGGCCTTTCTTGGCGATGTGCATGGAAGCACTTATGTCAATGGATTTTTAAATATAGCTCGATGCCCATCGAGAAGGACCAGGTCTGCGTCCTCATCCCCACCCTGAACGAGGGTCCTACCATCGGGGCCCTGGTTCGCGAGTTCAGGGCGCTCGGCTATACCCATATCTTTGTCATCGACGGAAACAGCACAGACGATACCCGCACCATCGCAGCCAGAGAAGGTGCAGGGGTCGAGGTGCAGTCAGGGAAGGGAAAGGGAAATGCACTCATCGAGGCGTTTCCGCTGATCGAGCAGCCCTATATCCTGATAGTCGATGGAGACGGAACATACTCCCCTGCCGATGCGGAGAAGATGCTCGCACCGCTGGCCGAGGGGTACGACCAGGTGATCGGTGACAGGTTGACCGACAAGAACCGGGATGCATTCTCCCGGCTGAATTATTTTGGAAACCAGGTGCTCAACCGCCTTTTCAAGCTGGCTCACTCAGCCTATCTCTCAGATATCCTTTCAGGCTACCGGGCATTCACCCGGGACGCGATACAGCAGATGCATCTTCATGAAGCGGGCTTTGGGATAGAGACAGAGATATCGGCTGAGGCGGTCAGGAGCGGGCAGAAGATCTCTGTTGTTCCAATCGAATACAAAAAAAGGCCGGGGACACCCACCAAGCTGAACCCTTTCCACGATGGGTTCAAGATCACCGCCACCATCTACCGCCTGGCACGGATGAGCAACCCGCTCTTCTACTTCGGTCTTATCGGCCTGATCCTCATGATTGCCGGTGTCTTCCTCGGCATTTACGTCATACTCGAGTGGCTGCGTCAGATAGAGCACCTGCCGCTGACAATCTTCACGGTCCTTCTTATCGTTATCGGTTTCCAGATATTCATGTTTGGCGTCCTCTCGGACATGATGCTGGCCCTCCACCGCGAGGTGGTGAGAGAACTGCATGAGACTCGTGAAAGAAAAGAATCGCGTTGATCCGAAGGGATTTGGCATGAGATGCTCCCTTCCTCGATGATATCGCACATTGCTCTCTTTCCCCCTCTTCCACTGAAAAAAGAACCTTTATCTCGGACAGACGCGAATAATATCTACCATATTTCTCGTGCGATAGTAGTCTAGCGGCAGGACAGGGGCTTCCCAAGCCTCTAACCCGGGTTCGATCCCCGGCTATCGCATACCCGCCATGGATGAACAGGAGTCCGATCTCTCTGCCCTGCGCATCATCGCGGAGAACAGAAGAGGGGTTCTGCGCGATATCTCTACTGTAGTCGCCGGTCACAATGCAAATATCCTGATGATCCACCAGGAGATCTTCGATTCCGGTCCATGGGATGGAATGGCCGAGCTCTACATAGAGTTCGATGCCTGCTCCGATTCCGCGGCAATGATGTCACATTTGGGGGAGATCCCATCGGTAAGAGAGGTCTGCTCCGTCGAACCGTTCAGCCACATCTATGGGACGAGAGTCATCATTATCGGTGGAGGCGCCCAGGTGGCACAGGTTGCCCTGGGAGCGGTGAACGAAGCGGACCGCCACAACATTCGGGGAGAGCGAATCTCTGTGGACACTATTCCACTTGTGGGTGAAAAGACCGTTGCCCAGGCGGTTGATGCAGTCGCACGGCTCCCGAGGGCTGCAATCCTCGTGCTCGCCGGGTCCCTGATGGGAGGCGAGATCTCCAAAGCTGTGGATCGTGTCAGAGAGGCAGGTATCCCGGTGATTGCACTGAAGATGGCGGGAAGCGTTCCCCAGCACGTGGACATGGTGGTTACCGATCCAATCCAGGCCGGGGTATTTGCAGTGATGCATGTCAGCGAAAAGGCGGTGTTTGACATCAACCGGGTCAGGGGAAAGGAATTTTGAGATGGACCCGGTTGAGAGAGCGGTTGGTATCCTTCGGCAAGACGGGCTCGTGGTGTACCCGACCGATACCATTTACGGGCTCGGGGCGGATGCCCTCTCTGATGAGGCTATACTCAAGGTTTACGAGGCGAAAAGGCGCCCCGTTGCCCAGCCCATCTCTGTCGCGGTCTCTGACCTGGAGATGGCATTCGGCATTGCTAGGATCGACGACCTGGCACGTGCGTTCATGGAGGCGTTCTTCCCGGGACCGGTGACCGTGGTGGTCCCGTCCAGGTCCTCGCTCCCGGAGATTCTTTGCGGCGGTACAGGGCAGGTCGGGATCCGGCTGCCCGCACATCCTGTGGCCATCCGTCTCATCAAGCTCCTCGACTCTCCCATCACGGCCACGAGTGCAAACCTGCATGGTGCAAGGGACCCTGTCACACCAGACGAATGCCACGTGATGCACGATCTCCTCATTGACGGCGGGAAGCTGCCCGGGACGCCCAGCACGGTTGTCGACCTGGAACAATGTCTCATTCTCCGCCGTGGTGCTCTCGCTGACGCCGTAGATGCATATCTCGAGACATTGCGGTGAGAGCGATGAGGAGAAAACCCATCCGTCTTCGTGATTTTATCGAGGATCAGGATGGGTGGCTGTATGCCGTTTCCACCTACGATAACCAGGAACGGGCTGGCTGTCTCCTCCGGTACATGCCTGACTCTGACGGAGACCGGGTGAATGCCGAAGGCATGCGTTACCGGAAGGTAGACTTCGAGGAGTCGTTCGAACTTATCAAGAAGGAGAAGCCTGAGTATTGCGACCTTCTCCACCGTGTTCCCCTGGAAGATATCCGGCGGGTTTTAAAACCAGAGGAGGAGCTGCCACACATCGTCGCACGCGATCACCGGATCTATTCTCTTGTATCGTTGTTCAACCTCCCGCCTCGAACCATCGGGTGTACCGGCTCGTTTCTCTGCGGCCTGGAGGATACCTGGTCCGATATCGATCTTGTGGTGTACGGCCGGCAGTGGTTCCATGCCCAGGAACTGCTCAAGTATGCAACGCTGAAAGGAAAGCTTCCGGCTGTCGACGACGAAACCTGGAAGAGGATTTACGCGAAGCGAAACCCTGAACTCGGCTTCGAGGAGTTCCTCCTGCACGAGAAGAGGAAGTGGAACCGCGGCCAGATCGGAGGGACTTACTTCGACCTTCTCTATACCCGCTCCTATAAAGCGCTTCATCCGATTCCGTCCGGGAAAGGGGATGTCATGGGGATGCGTGTTGTCGAGGCGCGGGTAACAGACGCCCATCTCTCACATGACAATCCTGCGGTCTACGAGGTGGACCACGACGAGGTCTCACGTGTCCTTTCCTTTACCCATACCTACAGCGGGCAGGCACTGGAGGGCGAACTTATCGAGGCCCGGGGTGTCTGCGAGAAGCATGGCGATGAAACCTGGCTCATCGTGGGGACGACCCGGGAAGCCCGCGGAGAGTACATCCGGTCCCTGACCCTCCTTGGCCGGGAATGAGGCGGGTTTCCTGCGGATGACGCATCCTTTTTCACAGGAGATCCGAGAGCCGGCGCCCTGATGGGCTGCATGCTCCGTAGGATTCGCATGCCCGGCATCTCCCCCCTGTCGGCCTGGGAGGACTATCTCCAGAGAGGATTGTCCTTGCATCGCTCAGCGCCTTGAAGAATCGCCGCTTATCGATTGGCTGGGGACTGCAGAATCTCGCCTCACCGGAGGGGATGTACTCGACCATTCCGCCGCGGACATCCCTCCCCGTCGCTTCGCTGACGAGCAGCATGTACCCGAATACCCTGAGCCGATCCGCCGAGTAGACTCCTGCCCGGGGTGCGGGGACCGCCCTGACGATCGATATGAAGGGATCGGACTCGTGGAGCTTGTCCAGGTTCCCTGAAAGACCGTGCGTCTCCGAACGGAAATATACGTCAGTGTCGGAGAACGCCGCCCAGGGGCCTCCCTCCCTGCACCGTGCAAGGCATTCTTCCATCCAGGAATACATCCCAGGGTCGATATCTGGGACGATTGCAACGACTTCACGCCAAATCTGCGGGGCGTCGGGATCACCGTCCAGGTGCGAGGAGACCTGCTTGCAGATGGTGTATTTCGGGCTCTCGAAGCGTGGCTCACCCGATCGTGCCTCGAGGTACAGCCGCATGGGGCAGAGCGATGCGGTCACGACAGATGACACCGGGATTACCCGGTCAGGCCCCGATAATGTTTTATTCATGTGAAAAAGCTCTCAAATCGTCTTTAAATCACCGCATATCCATTCATCCGGCCCCATCCACACAATGCAGGGAAGGGGCCAGCCGCGTGCCAGAAGCCTCTCGTGAACACTGGCTTCTCCCAGGCATGTCCCGGGTCTCTTTTTGGGGATTCAATCACTCGCAAAGGATTAACCTGTTTCCATTCTCACAGTACTTACATGACATCACATGAGATTGCGGTCAATATCCCCAACACCCTGGACCCGGTATACAGCAATATGATCCAGATTGCCTATAAAGAAGACGAATTCACATTTGTCTTCCTGCACCAGATCCCGGGCGTGAACCAGGCGCGGGCAAAAGCCATCGTCAGCATCACCCCCCAGCATGCAAAGACCCTTCTCTCTGTCTTCTCAAAGACGATGGCCGATTACGAGTCGAAGTTCGGCAAAGTGGAGGCCGCCCAGGGCAAACAGCAGGGTGACAGCGTCACCACGATCAGGGGATACTCCTAAAAAAAAAGGAGTTCTCTCTCATTTTTTTGGTATTTTTCCGAAACCGGTTAAAGCGCGAACCTGCAACCAGTGGTCACATTCCTGGTGAAAATTGGGAGCCTTATGCCGAATCTTCATATTCGAGCAGGTCGAATGTACTGGGTATCGTGCCGCCATGGCTTAGCGGTATAGCGGCTGATTCGTAATCAGCAGGTCGGGGGTTCGATTCCCCCTGGCGGCTTTCGGGACACGAGGTCAAAAGCCTCCTTTTTCTTTCTACGTTTCTGCTCCGAGTATATTTCTGCTCCTGCGACCGACCCCTGCCCCCGACCCCGCCCCTCCCAATCCAAAGGGGCGAGGCCTTGCACCCCGGCGCCCCATCTCCTGTGACACGGGACCGCTCGCCCGTGCGGTTCCTCCCTCTGGTCAGAACCTCGTCGCAGGAGGGAGGGGACCACAGAGGCCAAGAAGGTAAGAATTCTTTTCCTTATCAAGGAGAAGTATAGATCATGCTGTGGCTTACGATTGCGGTGATTATCACAGGATTCTCGATAGCATTCACCTTGGGGCTGATGTTCAACAGCATTTAGGAATCAGGGATAACGCACGTATATGTGGTCCTCGACCTCTTTGCCATCGGCATTCGACAAATGGCGATTTTCTGGTTCTGGCACGACACGAAACGGCTGTTCCCTTCGACATGACGGGACGCCCATGGTCATTCCGCTCCGTTTTTGTCCGCTCCTCCCTTGGGTCTGGTGCTCCTTCACTCTGCTGCACGTCGCACCATGCCCCTGTTTTTCTCCCTCGTCCAGGTCCTTGACACCCGGGGTTTTGCATCCCGCTCGCCGACGTGGCCGAGGTGCTGGCCGGCGAGGCGGTGCCGGTCCTGCTGCTGGCAACCGGTATTCAGGCCTAGCGAAGCGGTCAGCTTCAGGGAAGGCTATGAACGTCTGGATTGAGCCGCTCCTGTACACGTCGCCGTTGGCGAGGGTGGTAGATGTCCTGGACGGGAGGGCGAGGAAAGCTGCGGTGTTTGTGGGGAGGGAGGTGGTGGAGGGGTAAGGAGGTTTAAATGATTTCTTGAATTTAATACATGGAATTGAGGAAGTAACTATCGATCCAACGCTGAAAGTCGGAGACGATGAACAAGGCGACCAACGATTGATCTGGGAATGCTCGGTTGTTGCTGCCCAGAAAGATTATATCCATCAGGGAGGTATAGTCCACATCGACGCCCATACAGGAGAAATCATCCAGATTTATATTCCGTTATAGGTGGTATATATGAATCAAAAATGGAAAATTATACTCGGCATCTGCATGGTGATGGCGGTCTGTTTGCCGATGGTGTCGGCCTCGATGCAGGTCTCAACAATAAAAACTTCGTTAACAAAGCCATCGTTAGACCAGATGAAGATGGTACAGTCTACTCAATATTCGCTTGAAAATGTTCGGATACATAATGGACTGCCCGATATTCAGACATATTACCCCAACGGAAATATCAGGAAACCGGACTTTTCCATTCTCTCTACCGAACCGGCTATGGCCGAGATCACTCCCAAATTTGTTGCCACCCGGATGATCACACCATATTCCAACATTTACATCACAGAAGAAGAAGCAATCGGGATTGCACTGGCGCGATTCCCTGGTGTTGTACTTTTAGAACCAATCAAGGCAAACCTCGAACAGATTCATGCCCCTGCATACCCGCTTGCTACAAATCCGTGCTGGGTAGTCTATGTTACTGGCTGTCATCCGGAACATTGGGGTACTGGATACGGTGGAGTGGTTTTCATTGATGCGGTGACTGGAGAGGTTTTGTATATGGCTTTCCTTATGTAATTCCCTTTTTTTTTGGAGAAATAGTCCACATGGCAGTGTATCTAAACTGCTGTAAATTCTGCCCGAGTATTCTGACACATGATATCAATTCTCCCGATGTCGTTTATGTTGAACTGTCAAGTATTCCTTGATAGTTGCTTCCTGCTGTAATTCCCCCTCTTCGAAGATGTTCCGGATGTGGAGCCTAATGTTCTGGTTCGTTGTTAGATACAATTCGGCGATTAGCACCTGCTGGAGCGATCCTCGGGCCTCTCTTGCCGGGGATAATCGACCTGGACCGACTAGAAAAATCGACTGTCGACATAGTCCTGTGCACAGTCTGGAGGGTGGAGAAGGCAGAGTGGATTGATAGGGCGAGGAAGGCGGCGGTGTTTGTGGGGAGGGAGGTGGTGGAGGGGTGAATATTATGGGCTCCATATCCCCCTTGCGGGGATCTTGGGGAATCGCCTTCGATACACCCGTTGCTCTTTCATGAGAGTGGATACGCCGCTGGATTTTTTAGGAAATGACAAATCCCATATCCCTGACGATTTTTTTAATCCGGTTGATAATCACATTGCGCAATGCAGATTCTGCATCAGTGTGAGATATTGCCCCGACCCGATCATACACTGAATTGTGGCGCTGTTTCCTCATCCGGGAAAAGATTGTGATCTCATTTCTGTCAAGAAAATGGCTCAAAAACAATTCGACAGAATAATGGTGTTCTCTTCCTTCGGGGCGATACCCCTGTGTATGCATCAGGCATGTCCCGGCCTGGAGCAGTGCATTGTAGGCGATGTTATACGCCCATTCGTCATCATGTTCCTGAAAATTCCTTTTCGCCGAAGAGAGGTCCCGGTCGGCAATCTCCATGAGCCGGCTGACGGTGTCCGGGTCCACTGGGACTCGCTTAATCTTTCCCTGGCTCTCCAAGTTTTTCAAGCTCATGGTGCCCTGCTATAACGATTTTTGGTTCTCTGAACACGTTCATGACGAATGGATCTCTTTTACGAATTCTCTCCATGAGTTCATCCTTCCTCAAGAGGGTGTAATTGATCTCCCTGCCTAGTTGCCGCTCGGTATCGGTGATGCTTGCGATGAGATCATCATTCTCGATATCTCCCACCACAAAGAGATCGATGTCGCTTCTTTCATGCGCCTTCCCGGCTGCAAACGATCCATAGATAAAGAGTATCTCGATTGCCTCGCTGGTGGAAAATCTCTCGACCAGCACCTGTGCGATCCCTTCAGTCTTCAGGATGAGTTTCTGGAGGTCTTGATAAAGAAAATGGGTCTCGTCGACCCGGTAGTGCTTCTGGTTCCCCACCCGTTCGCTCTTCAGCAGCCCGATGGATTCGAGATTTGCCAGCTCTTTTCGCAGAGGCGATACGTCAACATCGATGAGCCGGCTGATCTCGCGGACGTAATACTGTCTTCCAGGATTCATGAGGAACAGAGTGAGCAATGAGACTCTCGTCTTTGACCCGATGAGCGACTCAAGCATACCAGATGATTGCCACTTTTGAAATAAAAAATGTTTCAATTGAAACTAAAAATGTTTCAATCGGGACTAAAAAGGATACAACTGTTGAGGTGTTGTGTGTGAGTTGTCAAGGATTCCTTGACAACTGCCTCTGGATGAAACCCTCTCTTGTTGGAGACAAGATGTAGGAGCGAGGAAGGTGGCTTGCGTTTATGGTGTGAGGGAGGTTGTGGAGCGAGGAAAGAGGATCAACTAATAATTCACGTGCCCGCTCTGGCCTGAGCTGTTCTCTGACAACGGGATAGGGAGCCCCCTCCTCCCATTTCCGGCATCATTCCCTTTTGCCAGGGCTCCCGTTGTCCGCGAGGGAGGGAGTCCGATGGATGCAGATGGTATCGTAATCGTGCTTGCCGCCGTGCTGCCTATCTACCCTGCACTGTTCGTCATCTACCAGAAGATCGGGAAGTATGACGTGATGTGCGAGGAGGTGGGGAAGCTCCGCGAAGAGCACGACCGCATCATGCAAGGAGACCGACATGGATCAGCAACTCGTGCAGATCATTGAGATGTTCGTCGCCCTGGTGGCGGCGCTCATCGCGTACTGGCAGAGAAATCAGAAGATCGAGGCGAAGAACGAGACCCGGCAGGTGGTGGCCTTCTTCGACCCGAAGGATGAAACCGTCACCACCCCGCCCGAGGCGGTCCCAGCCCGCTCCTGGAAGATGAGCGACGAGACCCGCCGGTGGGTGCTGGTCGGGCATGACTCGACAAACCAGGCCACCCTGCTCCGGCAGATCGAGGAGGCCGAGGAGAAGCGGCTTACGCACTACTACCTCACCTACCAGGACAGGGGCGGCGGGTACTACGAGATCGAGTATGGCCTGATGAAAGGATCGGGAAGCGGAGAGCCGGTGTAAGGTTCTGACCGGAATACCCTGTTCCTTCAAGTAGCCCGTGCAATGACTGATTGCCTCTCCCAAGAGGCATCACAGAGAGAAGGCAGGGTGACGCTATGGGGGCGTCACCTTTTATTTCCATCTGTTCTTGAAAAATTTATGCTTCCCCCAGTTCCGGAACTGCGGGGATGAACACGGTCCCTGTGACGGGTGTTCCCTCTTGTACTGCTTCGTAATCGAATGAATAGACTGGCTTTAAGAAATCCATACTCTCGCTTGGGGTAAGGGTTGCATATCCAGGATATACGCGTGTGATCGAAACCGGTACATCCTTCGAGACAGGGAACTTGGAACTGTCTTCGATCAATTTCTGGTATGCCTCTTCGGGACTGATGATTGCATACTCCTTATCCGGAGAATAAGTACGCCAGACTTTAAATAGTCCGATGACATCCCCATTCCCCCCGATAGAGACTACAATACGATCTCCGGCCACATTGTAGCCATTGAACACTCTCCCGAAATAGACATCCATAGTCTGGTGGACAAGTTGTTTTGTATTGTTCGCACCCCAGAGGGTGTATCCATGCTGGCATATTGTGCGGCGGTATTCAGCGCCTTCTTCCCAGATGCCCTTCGATTTAAGGAATTGCTCCGCGATAATTACTGCATCTTCTTCCTTGGGAAGGTATTCAGGCATGTCAATAGGATCTCGGCCTGACTCCCGTTCAAACCAGTGATAACTGAAGGCACCAGAGACAGAACCATAGTAGAAAGTCCATTTCCCCTCATTAGTGAAATATGAATTATCCATCTCTTTCAATTCTTCCGTTATTCCCAGGCTTTTCGCAATTTTCTTCGCATCTTCCCGCGTATTCTGCGGGACGACAGTATATACCATCATCTTCGCAGGGTGAGCAGGAAACTCTGCATTGAGTATGATTTCAGTAGGCCCGCCAGGACCGAGAACTAATGAAGGCTGAGAATTTTCTGTTATCAGCGGATTGATATAGCTGAGTCCAAGAGCAATCACGACGAGTACGCAGATTCCCGCACTAATTTGGTATACAATTCGGTTCATTATTGTCACCCCGTGATTACTTCGGTATCATAATCGAAATCTGATGGATATCCTGGAGGATTGATCTGATACCCGTATCCATAAAGGTGGTCGTAATAGCAGTCCTGTGTGGTTGGATTATCATCTTTAGCTGTCAATACTGCTGCTATCTGCTGGGAGCCACTGGGGGTAGATCTATCTATAGCTTCTTTCCAAGCATCCCAAATTGTCATTCCAGTTTTAAGATAATATGAAAATTCACTACCTCTATTTTGATGAGAGATAGAATTGCTCGCAAAACTGTAAATTCCGTGAAGGCCCGCGAACGATCCTCGCCACAAGTTGGTCTCCTCCGGATCTTTTAAGACATTGCATGCGTCCAGGGCTACCCAGTCGAGCATGGTGTTCCCCCATCGGACGTCGCTGTAACTGAGAGTCGGATCGTCATGGTAGGTTCCGAACTTGATCGCTTCCTCACATCCATGGCCATGGAAATAGGCAAAGTGGACATTATCGGCATACGTGCTATCCATCGCCCCCTCTTTCCAGTGCCGTTCCCATGCGTTATCATCTCCAAGTTTGAATGGCTGGCTGGAAATATAACGTCCATACCAATTCGTTGCAGTACTCAGTCCTGTCCAGAAACCATTCACATTCTCAAATCCATAATGGACATCACTCAGACCTTCGATCCCGTGATATAAATTGACGTATTCACCACCAAAATAGTAATTCTTCGCCTTTGGATACTGCATGGTGTCACCTCCGTTCATCCAGAGCCAGTACCCCTTTCCCGGGAACATCAATTCCTGTCGGCTCGGGTCGCTATTGAAGATCGCTGGCTCATATCCTTGACTGATCGGATCATACCCGATGACATAGGACCAGCCTGGATCGATGGAAATCAATGTATCACGAGCACAGGTCTGGTATACATCCCAGAATCCGATTAGATTCCACTGATTGTATACAATTTTTTCTGCAGGATCTGGTTGGGTGCCGTCGAAGTACAGCTCAAGATCTTGCGATCCCACAGAATATATGAATATACCATCAAGGGGACGCACTATATCATTAGCTCCCATCGCATCCCACATTTGAATTGAACCATCCCACTGGTAAATTGAATGGCCTGCAGTATCAATGGATTCAAAAACAACTATCGCCGTGTTTCTACCAGGTAACAACCTTTTTGGAACTGAAATTACATTCCAACCATTTTCCAGTGTTATGACATAATTCGGATTGTCCAATATCAAGGATTTTTCTGCAACAGGTTGTTTAAACGCATTTGTTCCAGGAATAAGTTCTTTTTCCTCGGGGATTGCAGGTGGAAGACCAATTACTGGTCTCGAATCTATGGATACTAGTGTCGTCTCACCAGTCACAGGAAGGAGAGTGACTATGCTAATAAGAATTATTAGTGCTGCCAACACCCTCCAATTCCAGGAAATCCCTCTCATCTTTCTTTTCACTTTTTTACCTCCTTTTCTCCAGATTCCAGGAGGCACAAGGAAAATGCTTTTTTCCAAGGAGAGCAAATTCACTCATGCCCTTTGGGGCCGCACTGGGGTTCGTTATCATTCGACGTGAGAGAACCCCATGCGACAGTTGCCTATTCTCTTCAATTACGAAAAACTTTCTGGTGCCCTGAATTTGAAAAAGATGGCGTATAACTCATCGGTTCAATGCATATTCATCAGTGTGATGTATATTCATCGATGAGGTGAATATTCATCATAACGATGAACAATTCCAAAAATATTGATTCCTGTTAAACAGCAATTCAACACTCTATCGGCGTTATTTAGGTTACAGGTTACAGGACCGATTTTCATGAGCTTCTCTACTGGAAGATGAGCGATGAGACCCGCCGATGGGTGCTGGTCGGGCATGACTTGACGAACCAGGCCACCCTGCTCCGGCAGATCGAGGAGGCAGAGGAGAAGCGGCTTACGCACTACTACCTCACCTACCAGGACCGGGGCGGAGGGTTCTACGAGATTGAGTATGGCCTGATGAAAGGATCGGGAATTGATCCCCCAAAGCAATAAATCCTGAAATGCCCATTTTCAGGCTTCCCAGATTTTTTGTTGAATTTTTAGTGGATACGAAAGCAGTACTTCTTTAAATAAAAAACGGCTCATAAAAAGGGACGAATAACGCGGATAAAGACCATCGTATTTGGTATCCTAAAGCGGGAGGTAAAGGTATCGGTGAGCATCGTTGCCGATGCTTCTGTATTATCTCTGATGCTGAAGACGGTGAAAAGGTTCAAAGAGGTTCTATTGTCTGTATTGTCAAATGGCGGGGATACAACTCCATGATATTCTGAGGGTATCGCCATCTCAATATTGACCATAAGTATAAGGTCATCAGTGGCAATGTCTGCATCAACGATATGGAGGAATTCTAGCCCTTTGCTAAAGAACGATTGATTAAGCATCACGGAATCTCGAAGGAGGAATTCCTGTTATAAATCAAAGAAATGGAATGGAGATACAATCGTAGGGATCAGGAGGTGTCGACCTCCTAGTTCAGATTATTTTGGGGGCAGATGATTGATAATTAAAAATTTAATTCGGAAATTTTATATGTGGTATCCAAGGTTTATCACAATAATATCCATCTATATATGCAACAGACATAGGTATTCTTATCGGACCAATGGGATTTATTGGAATCCAGCATGCATCAGGCTCATCAGAGAGCCTCTGTATACCTAGTCCTATATTTTTATGCAATTTATCAAGGGATATTCCCATAGATACCCACGTTTGATCCGAATTCAGGGGTGATTGCTGTTTGGGCACCGGCTTTGTAATCTCACCAATGACAACGCTTGGGGTAGGGATAGAGATTTGTGGGATACCACCGGGCTTATCATATGAAGGAAATGAGATTGATATCCTTGAATTTTGTATTATTGAGGAGTATGGTATAGCAGCAGAAATTGCTGGTATACAAATATGAAGAAGAACTATCATGTCATCGGCGGTGTAAAATTCCCCACTTTCGGCGGGATAAAAATCCCCACCAGATAACCTTCATGCAACTGTGTGAGGGTAGTGGCAATGCTGAAGATGGAGGAATTTCTCGTGATTCGAGATCTATTCAATCAAGGACTGAACAAAAGTCAGATTGCCCAAAGGACAGGCTACGACCGTAAAACAGTAAGGAAGTATACCTCAGCGAAATACGTGCCGAAGGCACAGACCCGCGGGTCCAAACCGAGCAAACTCGATTCTTATAAAGAGTATATCCAGAATCGCCTTTCAGAATACCCCTTGAGTGCAGCGAGAATCCATCGCGAGATCCAGGAACAAGGATTCGCCGGAGGATACACAATCGTCAAGGAATATGTCCGAAAGATCCGTCCTGCAGGAGGAACACCGGCAGTACTTCGGTATGAGACCAAGCCTGGTGTCCAGGCCCAGGTGGACTGGGGTGAATGTAATCGGATCGAAGTAGATGGCCAGCTGCGACGGCTCTACTGTTTCAGCATGATCCTTGGATATTCCCGCATGAGATACATGGAATTCACCCTCGCTACTGATGTCTATACCCTCATCCAGTGTCACCTAAATGCCTTCGAACATTTTGGAGGATATACGTCAGAAATCCTCTATGACAACATCAAACAGGTCATCCTCAAACGGGCAATGAAGCCAAAGGAGCACACATGGAACCCGAAATTCGAAGATTTCTTCACATATTACGGGTTCATCCCCCGGCTCTGCAAACCCTACTGTCCCCAGACAAAAGGAAAGATCGAGAATGCCATTGGGTATATGAAGCGGGACTTCCTTCTCGGAGGGGCCTTCAGTTCTTTGGACGATATGAACCATCAGCTCCGACAGTGGCTTACCCGCATCAACGGGTCCGTTCATGGCACCACGCGCGAGATACCCGTGGAACGCCTGAAATCCGAGAATCTGAAGACGCTCATGTCTATCCCGCCATATGTGGTGAGAAGGGAGGAAGTCAGGAGAGTAACGAGGGATGGGTATGTCTCATACCAGGGAAACCGCTATTCTGTACCGTTTCACCACGCAGGACAGTCTGTTCTCCTTGAGATCCAGGATGATCGGATGACCGTTCGGCTGGGCTCTGAATGTCTCTGCTCCCACGTAGTGGTCCCTGGTAGGTTCCGGATGGTCCGGGAGAAAGAGCACTTCAAGGGACTCCTCTCACTTGCCATGAAATGCAATTCACAGTGCAAGAGAACCACAAAAAATCTCTTCAGGATGGTCGGGCCGGAGGTAGAGCGCCGTCCCCTCTCTGTGTATGATAGGTTTTCTAGTGAGGTGAAGTGAATGAGTTCTCTGGCTTATGAGCGGGTCCACCACAACCTGAAAAAGCTGAAGCTGACCACGATTGATACACTCCTTGATAATTACCTGGAGATTGCCGCAAAAGAGGAACAGTCCACCCTGGAGGTCCTCGACTATCTCATTGACCAGGAGTTGAAGAGCAAGGAGGATCGAGCTCTCGGATTGAGAATGAGGATGGCGGGGTTCCCGATGGAGAAGCGACTGGAGGACTTTGACATGAGCTTCCAGCCTTCCCTCGACCCTGCAGTGATCCGTGATCTCGCCTCCTTGCGGTTCATCCACAATGCCGAGAACGTTGTCTTCCTTGGACCTCCCGGCGTGGGGAAGACGCATCTCGCCCTTTCTCTGGGCTACGAGGCAGTACGGCAGGGGTTCAGGGTGTACTTCGCAAATGCGTCACACCTGATGGAACGGTTGATTAAAGCCAAGTACGAGAACAAACTTGAGGAGCGTATTAAAGGACTCACGAAATTCCATCTCTTAATCGTGGATGAGATGGGATATCTCCCCTTCAATAGTGAAGGAGCCCACTGTTTCTTCAACCTGATTTCCCGGAGATATGAGAAGTCTTCGACGATCTTTACCTCGAACAAGTCATACGGTGAATGGGGAGAAATTTTCGGCGACCATGTCATCGCTGCCGCAGTCCTGGACAGGATCCTGCACCACTGCACCACTTTGAATATTAAGGGTGACAGTTACCGGCTCAAGGAGCGCAGGAAACAAGGGGTGTTCACGCACTCGCTGCCGGGATGATTTCCGCGTGTATTATGTGATCAGGTGGGGAAAATTATTCCGCCACATTTGGGGAAAATTATCCCGCCAGTGACAATCAACACAATAATATACGTGATTTTTGCCATATCTACTACCTCGTAGGTATTAATATTTATTTACTATTATTATATAAATATTTCTTAATATCATAAGAAAATCATATGGATGAATTTGATAAAACTCACGATACGATTCTTGATCCGATTCATTCAACTCAATAATAAAATAGTAAAACATTTATATTATTTTCACTATCAGTAAAAAATATGTTTAGGAAAATCATAATTATAATATTAGCTACTTGTTGTTTGGTGATTCCACTACAAGCCGTACAGCACAGTCCGCCATGGGCAGATAACTACGATTTCAATTATACACCCCCAATAGTCTTACCAAATTATACTTTGGATACTCGTTATTCTGCTAATGATGCCGCAAATAAGCAAGATTTAATGGGATATGATGGCCATGCAAATACTGATTATTCTGCCGGACAAGCATTCAATTGCTTTACCGGATGATGCAATGTTCAGTTTTCACGGTCACGGTGATAACTATCGCCTTTTATTTGTAAATCAAACGGCACAATCTGAATTTCATATATCTGACTATGGGTATAGGGTACCAGGCAGATATTATTTATCTGATTTCAATAACGGTGAATTAAATGATGTTTTATTCATGCTATTCGACTCATGTCATTCAGCTGAAATAAATAATACCTACGGTAACTGGCTCACTATGTCTAGAAGTAAAGGAGTCGATAATGCGATGGGATTTCAAGAGGATATTTCAAATAATAAATCGATTTATTGGAACAATAAGTTCTGGTATTATTGTAATCAATATAATGTTTATATTAGCGGTGCAGCGACTCTTGCTACACGTGAATCCTTATTGTATTGTCCCCCCATTGGACAATATGGTGGCGTTGATTCGTGGGCACTTAATGGGAGTTGGCTGACAGAATTAAAACCTGCAAGATATGGGACATAGGTGAATATTATGAAGATACTACCTATTATTTGGGTGATTGTTGTCCTTATGATAATAATCCCACAGGCAATGGCGGATAATGATTTTGAGCTAAATGAAAAACTTTTTGCTAAGGATGCAATTGAAAAATTCTTAAATCTTTCAAATCTTGATATACAATTAGTAGGACAACTGTCTACAAATTCGGGAACATTTGAGATTTATAAATCTGATACTTCTTTTTATTACATTAATTCTGAATCAAATAGTGTTGAAGGCGCAGTTTTTCTTGAATCCCCTGAACAATCAAAAATCGTTCGATTGACCCCCCTTGATGCGCAACAAAATGCGCAACAGTTCGCGATTGATCACTATAATACATTCACAGAAAAAAATTTCCAGCTTATTTATGCTGAATTAATTGATCATGGAGATGGAGGAAAAGAATATCTCTTTATATGGAGAGAATTTATTGAATCTACAGGAACTCCCAATATTGTTCAGATTTCTGTAAATCCTGAATCAGGGAAAATTTTATCGTATACAGGAATTCAGAGAGATGTTGAGGTATCAGTCCTCCCCGAGATCACTAAAGATGAAGCAATTGATATTGCCTTTACGTGTTTTCCGAAATTATCCGTCCAACGTGAATCAATCCCAGCTTATTTGAGCATTGAATATATCACACCAAGGACACAATCATTAACTTGGACAGTCATAATAAAACATGAGTGGATACAGTCTATTTCTTTTGACCAAATAGAATATAGTAATGGAGGTATTGTTGTTATTGATGCACAAACTGGGAAAGTCCTTCTTAAAGACATGTGGAGATGATTATATACAATAAAATATATATTATCGATGAATTAAATCAAATCCGAATATTTGGATCAATACTCCTTGTTGTAGCTCTTATCACTTCGATATCCATTTTCGGTTACAATGAACAATATTCCTTTTTTAAAGCATCTTCTAAATCATTACCAGTTCAAACGAAATCTTTTACAAATCCAATTATACCTAATCAATTCTCATTTCAACCAGTCCTAAATAGAAATTTGGTTCAGTCCGAATCTGTACCTATCATTAATAATTCATGGATAAACGCTCATATTCCGCCTTCTTATATCCCTGGCCCAGGTCTCCCCGATGACTATGATTTAAGTTCACTCTATTGTGGTCCTGGGATGCGCTGTTTATAATAGACAATAAATGTTCAAAAAAACGTAATCCCTTATTTTTTAAATTCCAGTGATGAACTGAAAGAGGAGTAGAAATAACGAAGCCGGCGTAAGGTTCTGACCGCTCCGGTGGCTCCTTTATCTCCCCTCTCCTATCTTCTCTTGCCTCTCCCAAGAGGCATCACAGAGGGAAGGCTGGTGGTGCATCCCTGCACCACCCCTGTTCTTCATCCGGGATCTCTATCACCTGTATCGCAGCCATAAGAAAACGGTGTCCGTTCGCCTCACGACCTTGAAAATCGGGCAGCCTGTTCCTGTGCAGGAGGGTGCAGGCTGACCTGAGAATAGTGCGGATCTGTTCTTTTCTCTCTAAAAGAGGGTTTTCTATTGTGTAGGAAAATAAACGGAGATTCCGAGCGGTTACCGAATCAGATAGCGGAAATGTGTATCAACGAACATCTAAGAGTATTCCAGATACTCAGTTTTTATCTCCTTTCGTAAATGATTTCAGGCGTTCCTCCGTGAGCTGATGGTATTCCACCATTCTCCTCGCCTCTTCCACTGCATGGGGTTTTTCATGGAATCCGGTGAACAGGATGCGGACTCCATCGATATCATCCTTCAGATAGGCAGCTTCAGGATAGAGGAGGAGCGTAATCTCCTCGTCCGGTCCGAAGTGATGCTCTTCTACCTCTCCTCTCATATATCGTTCCCGTTGCTGCCTGGTCGGTGCAGCATATTTATTTTCAAATCTGAAAATTCCCATGAAGGTTCCTCACACAATATTAGGGTAAAAGTGAGGTTCTCATTATGTGGTGTTTAAATCTATAGCAGGCAGGTTGAAAGTGAACACATGAGATAAGTGGTCTAAAATTCATCCCAATCAAATTTTGCTGATATATTGAAGCAATTTTAAGGGAATTTATAAATACTCTCTCACGTTTTATAGTTTTGAGGTAATCAAGGTGGCAGATTTACCTATTGCAGCCGTTATAAGGATTGCAAAGAAGAGTGGAGCCGAGCGGGTCGGAAGTGACGCCGCAGTTGCGCTTGTCGCACAGACCGAAGACTACATTGCATGTCTTGTGAAAGAGGCAAACACGCTTGCAATACACGCAGGAAGAAAGACCATCAAGAAAGAGGACATCGACCTTGCGGAAAAATCGATGTAATCCTCACTCTTTCTTTTCGCGTGTGTTTCTTGTTTTTCCTTCTGATTCTTTGTAAAAAGAGTCGCATTCTTGTTGTGTTACACCCTGACGCTTGAAGGAGGGGCTTCGCCCCCCGCCGCGTGGGCGCCGCCCTGTGAATCAAGATCATCCTGGGAACGGAGCATCGTGCTCCGTTCACTTCTCCTTTACTCAACTCCCCCCTAACCAAGCCGAAGATACCCTCAATTGGCGGGAGTTTGAGAGACCCTTGTCACCATCACCTTATCAACGCGTTTCCCATCCATATCCACCACTTCATAGCGCAGACCCCCGATTTCAAAATGATCACCTGGTGCGGGAATTCTATCCAGGATGTACATGATCAGCCCGGCAATTGTTCGGTACTCTCCCTCTTCTTCACCCGGGAAAACCTCAACCGATAAAATATCCTTGAGATCGTCGACAGGGGTGCTTCCATCTATCAGCCAGGAACCATCCTCCCTTGTGATAACAGGGATCTCTTCCGGTTCTCCCAACGTTCTGACATCCCCGACAATCGCCTCAAGAATATCGTGCAGGGTGACGAGTCCCTGGACACTGCCGTATTCGTCGGTGACCAACGCACTGTGCAACCCGGTCTCCTTGAAGGATTCGAGAAGTTTCAATACCGAGATGGTTTCCGGAACAAATAACGGGTCCGTCACTGCCGCCTGGATGTCAGGCGAGCCCTTTTCCACCATCCCGGCCAGAACATTCTTGACGGACACCATACCGACAATTGTATCAAGGTCGTCATGGAATGCTGGAAAATTAGAACGGCCGCTCAAAACCATCTTTCGCAGGTTCTCGTCGTCGGGGTCGTCGAGATCGAGGGCAATAATATCCGGGCGTGGCGTCATCAGCGATTCGACCCGGCGGTCTGCAAGATCGAATATCCCTTCCACCATGCTCAATTCAGCCTTTTCAAAGATCCCGGTTTCTGTCCCCTCTTCCAGCAACAGCTTGATATCTTCTTCGGTAACGGGTGGTTCGGTGGGTGCCTGGACACCTATAATCCGTAATACTAAATCGGTTGAACGGCTCAATACGAATACAAAAGGTAGAGCGATGAAAGAGAGGAACCGCATCGGTTTCGCAATGGACACAGCAAGATCCTCGGCGTTATTCAGTGCGATTCGCTTCGGGACAAGCTCCCCAAAGACCAGTGTCAGGTACGTGATGGCAAGAACCACCAGGGTCACACTCAGCATTTCTGCATAGGGGACAAGTGAGGGAAACGAGGTAAAGGAGGTGGCCAGTCCTTTCGCAATGGTCACACCGCCATACGCACCTGCAAAAATCCCAATAAGTGTGATCCCGATCTGGATGGTCGACAGAAACGTGGTGGGTTCATTCGCGAGGTCGAGGGCCGTTGCCGCCCGGGTATCCCCCTTTTCGGCCCGTTGCCGGAGCCGCATCTTCCTTGCGGAAACAATAGCAAACTCAGACATGGCAAAGATGCCATTGAGAGCAATGAGAGTGATGATGATGAGTATTTCTATAAGGTAAAACATTTTGCGATGAGTGTCGGCGAATGTAAATTTATACCTTGCTGATAAAGACGTTTCCAAAAATTCTAAGTATTTCGAGAGTTTGGCAGGGAAATTTGTTCCAGGTATTTTCACGCACAAAGATGAATACCCAAAAGGACAACACTGGTAGAATGATCCCATTCCGGGACCTCCCAGAATCTGCCCGAACACACGGCCTTTCTTCTCACTCCGTTCGTGAAATGCGGGAACAATACGGCAGGAACGAGCTGACTCCCCCAAGACGAACACCGCTGTGGATACAGTTCCTCTCAAAGTTCAACGACCCGATCATACGTATTTTACTCGTCGCAGTCTTCATTTCGGCGATCGTGGCGGTCATGGAGGGGGGCAGCCTCATTGACACCATCGGGATAGTGATGGCGGTCCTGCTCGCGACCAGCATCTCGTTTGTGACCGAATACCGGAGCAACCGCGAATTCGAGGCCCTGAACGCGATGCGGGAAGATACGGGTATCAAAGTGATCCGGGACGACCATGCAGCCACGGTCCCCATGAGGGACCTGGTCGTGGGAGACCTGGTCCTTCTTGAAGCAGGCGACGTGGTCCCGGCCGACGGGTATCTTCTCCAGGCATCGAATTTCGAGGTGGACGAATCCGCGTTCACCGGGGAGAGCGAACCACTCGGAAAAACAGTCGAGGAAGTTGTCCTGAAAGGGACCCTGGTCACTGCCGGCCGGGGAAGAATGATCATTGGCGCAGTCGGGGATGCAACACAAATGGGCCGGATCGCCGCGGATCTCGCTGAGGGGTCCCGCCCCGAGACCCCGCTGCAGCTGAAACTCCGCCGTCTCGCAGGACTGGTCAGCAGGTTCGGGTACCTGATGGCGGGGCTGATCATCGCAACCCTGATGATCGAGGGGATTTTCACCGGTGTTTTCACAGGGAGCCCGGCTGCAATTGCCCACTACGTACTGGACAGCTTCATGTTCGCGGTGATTATTATTGTCGTCTCGGTTCCCGAGGGCCTTCCTGTCAGCGTCACGGTCTCCCTGGCGCTCACGATGCGGAAGATGACCCGGGCGTTCAGCCTCGTCCGCCGACTCATCGCGTGCGAGACCGTCGGCTCGGTCACGGTCATCTGCACCGACAAGACCGGCACCCTGACGATGAACCAGATGGACGTCGTGGCGTCATCGGTTGAATTTCCGGATCTCCAGCCCGGAGTCCCCACCACACCGAACGGCTGGGTCACCCTGAACGCCGCAGTGAACAGCACCGCCGATCTCGAATCCCGGGAAGGGAGGCTCGTGACAGTGGGAAATTCAACCGAAGCAGCCCTCCTCCGCTGGCTCCACCGGGCCGGGCTCTCCTACCAGGAGATCAGGGCCCTTCATCCCCCAGTCACCCAGGAGCTTTTTGATTCAAACAAGAAGCAGATGTCGACGATAGTCTTCCTTGAGAATACATTGTTCATCCTCGTCAAGGGTGCCCCCGAGATTGTCGCAACGCAGTGCAATCCCTCCCCAGACCTCTCTCATATCCAGGCGCTCGCTGGCCGGGCGATGCGAACCCTCGCGTTTGCCCACGCTATGTTGCCCGCCGAGGGCTCCGATCCTCCTCCCTTGACCTGGGACGGGTACGTGGGTATCCGCGATGAAGTGCGTCCGGACGTCCCTGATGCGGTCCGGACCTGCAACGAGGCGGGCATCACGGTGAAGATGGTGACAGGGGATAGTCCCGAGACCGCCGCAGCAATCGCACGGGAGACAGGAATCCTAACCACCGGGACAGTCATGCTCGGGAGCGAGTTCCGGTCCCTGCCCGATGGAGCACGACCCGAAGCCGCCCGGCGCCTGGAGGTAATGGCACGGTCGGAGCCTTCCGATAAGCTGCTCCTGGTCCAGGCCTTACAGGGGAACGGCGAAGTGGTCGCGGTCACCGGGGACGGGACGAACGATGCCCCCGCGCTTCGCAATGCCGATGTCGGGCTCGCCATGGGAATTGCCGGGACCGAGGTCGCGCGGGAGGCAAGCGATATCATCCTGCTCGACGATTCCTTCCCGACCATCAAGAACGCCATATGGTGGGGGAGGGCGCTCTTCGAGAACATCCAGCGGTTTCTGATCTTCCAGCTGACCATCAACATCTCGGCGGCGATGCTCTCGTTCCTTGCCCCTGTCTTGGGATACCCTCCCCCATTCACCATCATCCAGCTGCTCTGGATCAATATTGTCATGGATTCGCTCGCAGCGCTTGCCCTGTGTTCGGAGGCCCCGCATCCAGCCCTGATGCACCGTAAACCCATCCCTCGGGACGCACATGTGATTACCCCCTACATGCTCAGGGCGATCCTCATCACCGCAGCGGTGTATGTCCTGGTCGGGATGCTGGCTGTAATTTTTGGCCTCCCGTTCATGGAGACTCCCGAACAGCAGGAGACCGCCTTTTTCGCAGCCTTTGTCGTGGCACAGGTCTGGAACGGGATCAATTGCCGCGGTATCAACGGCGTCATGCCGCCGTTCTTCCGGGGAAACCCGGCATTTTTCGGGATCATGGCAGGGATCGTGGTGATCCAGGTCCTTATCGTCCAGTTCGGCGGAGCCCTGTTCTCGACGGTCCCGCTCACCGCATTCCAGTGGGTGTTCATCATCCTCTGCACCTCCCCGGTTCTCCTCCTCTGGCCGGTGATACGGCTGAGCGAACGGTACATCCGGATATCCCGGAGATCAGGGATTTAGAGTCAGGGCGGATTACATCGCTCAACCCCTAAAATTATTTACACCAACTCCTTCCAGGGTCTCATCATCACATGGACAGCAGCCTAATAATCACGAACTCATAACATACTGGGAATGATCTCCCCGGACCTACTCTCGCTGTCCGCTATTCTCCTCAATATTGAGAAGGTTATCCCCCAGTTGATGGAGACCTACGGGATCCTGATCTATGCAATCCTCTTTGCGATCATATTCTGCGAGACTGGCCTTGTGTTCGCCCCTTTTCTCCCCGGCGACTCCCTGCTCTTTCTCGTCGGGTTCTTCGCCGCGGGCGGCGGTTTGAATGTATGGATTCTCCTCGTTCTCATCACCATTGCCGCAATCGCAGGAGATTCATTGAATTATTGGATCGGGAACTATTTCGGCGACAGGCTGATCCACGGGAAGAGATGCCTGGTCGACCGCCGCCATGTCGAGGTCACCCGGCAGTACTACCATAAATACGGGAAGAAGACCATCATCCTCGCCCGATTTGTTCCTTACATCCGATCGTTTGCACCGTTTATTGCCGGGATTGTGAAGATGAATTACCCGGCATTCCTGTCCAATAATATCATCGGCGGTATCCTCTGGGTCACAGGGTTCATATCCCTGGGTTACCTCGTCGCATCCCTTCCGCTCTTTTCGGAGAACCAGGACCTGTTCCTCTGGGCCATCCTGATCATCAGCATCGGGATATGCCTCCTGATGATGTACAATTTCAGGAAGACGATCAAGGAATGCGAGATTCCTTCCGACGTATTGATCGAGGATCTCTCAAGGGAACTCAGGCAGGATTGACCCGTGCGGGGACTCACTTTCTCCGGCTGCCCGGGTGGCTCAGGCTCTTTGGGATGTAAACGGGCTGCAGCCTTTTTTCGCATATAAAGCCCAGGAGCACCATAGATTTCTCGTCACTGCATCACAGCAGCAAGAGAAATCATTGCCAGCGAAAAAAAGTGGATATCGGAACCTTTTTCACTCCTCTTCCAGGGGGAACTCTTTGGTCTCCCTGGCCAGGAAGTACCCGAGCACAGTCCTGATGATCACCACCACGGCAAGGAGGATGAGCTCTTCCTGCGTGGGGGCGATGAAGGTAGTGAGAATATCTGCGGCAATGAAGAATTCGAGGCCAAAGACGATCTTGCTGGTGAAATCTCTGCGGATGTGATTATAAGAGATGTCCCTCTTCATCACTTCCCTGTAGATTACCCTGATGACCGCTCTCAACCCTCCATATATTATCAGTGCTGCACCGGCTATGCCGAATATGAAGGCAAAGATCTCGATGATATCAGTGGATAATGCAAAATCCATCAGGGGTTCACCTTTGAGTTTCAGGCACGCACGCTGCCATACTACACACTCTATCGAACGCGGTGGAGAAATAAGTGGCGGATACCATGTTGACCGGACTATTCACTCAGAACCTGTCGGGTGGGCGTTGAATTGATACACAGGAGTGAGGGACGCATGCGTTTCCACCATGGTCTTCTGAATCCAAACGATGACCTCAAACCTGCAGGTATGCGAACTCATAAATCCCAACGTCTCTTTCTAAAGGATAATCGGCAAATCTGTCATCCAGCCCAGATTATCCCCCCATTTTTTTGTATGCCCGGCTGCGTGCCTGTCCATTGAAGTGATTCTCTCTCAATAAAATACCAGATGAGCCCTTTACAGAGACACCAGCACAGGAGATGTCTGGGCCATTTTTTTTATACCCGCAGCCGATACTCGCTGTGCGGTCGAGCAAAATGAGCGATAACGACAAGTGTGATGTTCATTTGAAAATGGGATGGAAAGGGGGTGCGCCCGTAATATTCGGGAAGCGTTCCTCACCACCGGTCGGGACCGGTCCATTCCGGTCTGTTCGAATTCGAGCGGGCATCCCGCCGACCTCTGCGGGCCATGCCGGCATAGGGGCGGCGTGGATCAGGATGGTGCCTGTGGTGACATGATCTCATCTGATAGGCCTCCTGCAGCGTGTGGGACTTTGGATTCCTGCGTTTTCCAGGTGTGAGGGATAAGTGTTTACGCCTGTGTGTCACTGGCTTTTGGCAAGGGATCTCAATTCCTGAATGCCACATTGCCCTTCCGTTTTAAGGCATTGCACAATGCGTGCGTTCCCTGTTGGAACCACTGCGTGCGATTACTGATCCTCCGGGTTAAAAAAGAGCGGTCTCTTTTTCCCTAAAAAAAAGCCATTTCACTCCATGATGTCCGACAATTTCACTCCTATCTCAATTTCCATCAGGGAATAGGGGAAGAATATTCATCTTTATACCTTTAGGGACCGTTAATGTGATCTGAAACACGATTTTGCATGGTGCCGCTCGATCTCTTTCTCCTGTGCATGCTGGGCGTCCTGATTGGCGCCATCTCCGCACTCCTGGGAGTGGGTGGGGGGTTCTTTTACGTGCCGGCCCTCGTGTTGCTGTTCGGGATTGATCCCCGCATCGCGGTGGGGACGAGCCTTGCCATTATCACGTGCACAACCCTCTCGGCGTCAATAGGGTACGGTCTCCAGGGTCAGGTGCTGATGAAGAGTGCCGCCTGCCTTGCCCTTCCCGGGATGGCCTTTGCTGCGTTCGGGGCGCTCATCACCGCGTTCCTTCCCTCGCAGTACCTGGTCGCCCTTTTCTGCGTGGTCCTTCTCTTCATGGGCATCAAGATGATCTACAGGAAGTTCCCCCTCGTCTTTCCCCTGCTCGTTGGCCCGTGCTGGAAGGAGCGTTTCGGCAAACTCCATGAAAAGGGGGAGGAACTATTTGTATACCCTGTTCACCTGGTGACATGGGGTTCCCTCGCCGGATTCATGAGCGGGCTGACCGGAATCGGGGGAGGCATCGTGAACGTGCCTGCTCTCACGATTGGCGGTATTCCCATTCATTTCGCAGTGGCAACCTCGGCAGTCGTGATCCTCATCACTTCGCTCTCTGCGACCGGGACGCACCTCGCATTAGGAAATCTCTCCATTCCCTTTTTCGTTGCAATTGCTGCCGGTGCAGTGGCAGGAGCCCAGGTGGGAGTCCGCCTCTCGCCAAAGGCCCCGCCGAGGATGCTCGAACTGGCGGTGGGGACGTTGCTGATCGTGGTGGTGGCCGCCCTCGTCGTCAACACGCATCTCATATGAGGCCGGCAGCGTCTGTTCTTGATGGATAACAGGAGGGCCAATTTTCGAAATGGATCTCGAAAAAAAGCGATCGATCAATAGAAATTCCTGAAAACAGATACGTTTCACAAAGAGATGCGCTCCATTGAACCGCACCAGGCCGCCATTGCCGTTGACCTTGGTGCCACGAACATACGGGCGGGCCTTGTTCGTGAAGACGGGCAGATCCTCTCGCTCCTCATTGCCCCGACACCCCCGCACCCCGAAGATGCAGATGTCATTCTCAGGAGCCTCGAGAGCCTCATCGCCCGAGCCGTGTCCGCAACTGGGATGCCCCCGGTTGCCGGGATGGGGATCTCTACGGCGGGACCTGTCGACCTTCAGAAAGGCGCGGTGGTCAACCCGCCGAACATTCCCCTCCCGTTCATCCCGCTGGCCGAGCCCCTCGGGGAACGGTTCGGCCTTCCTGTCCGGTTCATGAACGACTGTCATGCAGGTGCGCGGGGGGAGGCGGCGTTTGGTTGCGGGCGAGGCGTCGAAAATTTCGTCTACCTGACGATCTCCACCGGGATCGGTGCAGGGGTCTACGAGCAGGGAAGGCTGCTCTTCGGCGAGGACGGAAACTTTGCGGAGGTCGGACACTTCGTGGTCGAGACCACGTGGAACCTTCCCTGCGGGTGTGGAGGGACCGGGCACTGGGAAGGATGCGGTTCAGGGAGGTTCATCCCCGCGTTCTTCCTTGAGTGGTGCCGATCGTCGAATCATCGGTCTCCTTTCCGGAACCTTTCCGATGCAGCGGCCATTTTTGCGGCTGCAGCAGGCGGAGACCCGGTCGCAGGGGAGTTTGTCTCGGAGCTTGGAAAGGTGGAGGCGAGAGGGATCTCGCTCCTCATTGCGGCCTATGACCCCAGTCTTATTGTCATCGACGGGAGCGTGGCAAGGAATAACTGGCATATCTTTGAAACATCTGTCCTCCCCCATGTCCGCTCCGTATCAGGCAAGATCCCGCAGATGCGCCTCAGCCCACTCGGCGGGAACGCACCGCTGCTTGGCGCGGCATGGAGCGTGTTCGACCGGACGCCTGTCCCCTGATGGACGGGAACCTGACTTCCGGTTCGTTCTCTTCTCTCCCGGAAGGTGAATCACAACCAGCGGAGAATTCCTGTCCGGAATCGGTCGGGTGCCATGAACCTCCCGGTTCAACTCCCGTTCCTTCCGATTCAAGGGAGGGCCCCCGCGTTCCCGATCCTGACCCGGGAACAGCAGCACATTCTATTATCGTCCCTCGCGTGAGGGATGAGACTGAAAAATGATGAACCCGATTGCACGCAGGGTGCGCGGGCCTCTCCTGACCTGCATCTTCGTCTGCATGGTGTTCCTTGGTGCCATCACGGCTGCGTACACAGGGATATGAAGCGAGGGGATGTGCCTGCATTACGCACAACCAGAAGGAGGGACGTTCTACTCCTGGAATAGAGGAGGGGTTCGGGAATCCTCCTTCACTACTTCCATATACCACATGGAAAGGACACCCCGGATAATCTCCTTCAGCCGTTCCATGCGCTGCATGTCAAGAAGGGCGCCCTGCTGTGGGCTCGAATTGCCACCCTCATACAGTGAGCGGTTCACCTCGACCTGGATCCAGGGGATACCCTTGTGCCAGTAGTGCGCATTCGAGATGAACCCTCCCGAGAACGGGTGGTTGAGCGTGACGCTCCCTGCTCCCGGAAACTCGTCCCGGAACCTTTCTGCCAGCTGCCGGATCCACTCCGGCGGGCAGGTACAGAGTGCCCCTCTTCTCGGGTGTCCGTTCCGGTCCCCGTTGTTACCAAGGCATATGAGTGGCCGCGGCTGTCCCTCGTCAGGCTGGCCTGGCAATCCCACAGGGACCATGCTGTGGCAGTCGAACGCGACTGCGATCTTCCGGCTGTCCAGCAGACTGTCAAGTTTTGCATGGTAAGGGAAGTAGTGACGCAGGAGGAGCCTGTGAATTGCCTGGATATCTGGCTGCATGCCTTCTTTCCAGACCGGCGCCCCAAGCGAGGTCTGGAACTTGACCACCCCGTCACGGCGCCGGGGAGGAAGATGGTACGGAGGGCGGTTCAGGTCGACGATAACCCGCGACACCCTGGCGCTGGCAAAGGCTTTCACCTCTGCCTTGAACCCAAAAAGACGTTCCGATGCGGGGTCGCTGTAATAGGAGAGTGCAGGCGGATCAAGGGCGACTGCTCCCGCGACCTCCTCCGGGATGCCGACTCCCCCGTGGGGAATCGAGATGAGAATCGGGAGCCCTGGTGACATTCACTGCCCCCCCTTGCATGGTACTACCCGGTTGCGGCTCCCGTCAAGGTAGTGCGGGTAAAAGTCATCGGCCTGGATGCCATAGAAGTGCACATCGTGAAACGACCCCCACTTGCATGCGTGCCCTTTCATTGCACCCTCAAAGTGCATACCGATGCGCACGAGCACGCGGGATGAGGGAGTGTTCCAGTCGAGGTGCCTCGCGTAGATGCGGTGTAGGCCGAGGCCGAGGAAGCCAAACTCAAGCAGCGCTCCCGCGGCTTCAGTCGCGTATCCCCTGCACCGGAACGGCCTTCCTATCCAGTACCCGAGTTCTGCATGGGAATGTGCACAGTTCACCCTGAGGCTTGCAGCACCGGCAATGTCGGTGGTCTCCTTCTCGGTTATGGCAAAGATGTAGTGTTCCCCACGCTGCCAGAGGCCCTGGTGCTGCCCTATCCACTGCTCCGCATCCTCCAGGGTGTAGGGATGGGGGATCTCAAGCACGCCTGCCGCAATGCACATGTCATCGGCATGTTCCTGAACGGACTGGGCATCGTCTATCGAGAAACGTCGGAGCCATAACCTCGGCGTATTCAGGATCTCTCGGGGGGGCATGGAACATTCACATGTCTATTTGGAACCGGGTATCATATGAGACTGTAGTTCCTGTGATACCCGGAAAAAATTATCCGCGGGGTCACACGCCAGGGCGGGCCTTCTTCACGAGCAGGGCCACATTTTAAGATGGACGTCGCCAGAACTGTGTAAGAGAGAGAGCAGATGAATACCTCCATCCTTGCCCGGAAGGCCGTGGTGATCGCCTCCCTTGGAGCAGCAGCCATCATCAGCGGGTACTTCGGCCTCGCCCTGTCTCTCGGGACCGCCACGGTCATGGACACGCGTGACATTCTTGTCGTGTGTGCCGGGGTGCTTGCCGGCCCTGCAGGAGGCGCACTGGTGGGGCTCCTTGCAGGTCTCCCTGGACCTGATCCCCTCTCAGAAGTATCACTCTACATGGTTGGCGGCCTCGCCGTCGGGTTCATTGCAAGGTATTGTGCGGCCAATCGGGAATGGATGCCCACTGCTGCCCTTGGACTGGGATTCGGGTACGTGCTTTCAGGGGCAATCCTGATGTTCACTTCGTGGTACGACGCGGTTGCGGCGCTTGCGTTCAAGTCCCTTATCATGCTGAACATCTGTATCCTCGTCCTCTCCATCATCGACTCCCTGGATCACCGGATCTTCTCATGGGACAGGCGGTCTCCGGCCCCTGACTCTTCCGGCTCGCGGTGAGGCGGGGCATTCTCTCTTGCCTGACCATTCCCCCCGTGTGGACCCTGGCTCATTTCCATAAAGACAGAGCAAGGCAGGGTAACCCCCGGATCTGCCCATTATGAAGGGCAGAAGGGGATGTTGCACATCCATTCATTCCATGTTGATCGAGGAATGCTGGGACAAGAGGTTCACTGTAAGGCTCGTTTTCTGTTGGGGTATAGACAGAGAAAAGGGCAGTTCACATGAAGAGCCAAAGGTCATCCAGGCATCCGGCCGCGAGGTACCCGATGCGGCCAAGTTGGGGAGTTGATACCGGATGACCAGGCCATTCAAGGTGTGGAGGGCTGCAGACCGTCCACATGGAGGGTGCCAGACAACAAATCAGAGATCATGGAATCATATGCATGATCACTGTCCAGCATGGCAGATATGGTTTCCACTGACGATAAAGATTATGTCATGGCTTGATGAACCAGTGGATACGGGGATCCAAAATCTCCCATATCTTGTTCATTCTCTAAAAATATCCAATATTATGGTTCAAATTATTCACCCGGGGCGTATTCACAGGATTATTGTTTTATGGTTGAGAGGCGCTCTTTGAATCAGTGACAGGGTCAGGCAATCAGTGTGCATATAAGCAAACGATGGCTTGACATATCCCATGCACCCCATATCACATGGAAACTAATGACGAACGACGTCAAAAAGACCTGCGATGTATGCGGGAGGAAAGCCATCGGCATCCAGGTACTGGGATGCTGCGGGTCGGTAGTCTGTGAAGTGCATGCAGAGGACCGGCTCAAACACATGAGCCCAGGTGAGAAGATCGAGTGGGGTTCATGCTTCTTTTACCGGTACGAGTGACATATAGGTTTAAAAAAAGCGCTTCGTATATGGGGGTTCAGGGATCCTTCACTATCAATAGGGGTTTTGTCTTTTACTGATGAATGTCACGCACGCAATCTTTTCTTGCTCTGCATATATATAGGGGGGGAACTATGCAGTTTTTAAAAAATCAGCGATTTTACACTCTGCCCGTCGCGAAAGACCGTCAGGCGGCCCCCTGTCTCTGAGACAACAATTCCCACCGCCCCGGTCACCACAGTCATTGCCGCAACAGAGCGGTGGCGGGTGCCGTACCCGGCAGGAAGCGCGAGGGGGACGTCACCCGGAAGGAACTGCCGCCCGGACGCCACGATGAACCCGTCTCCCCCGATGATGAACCCGCCGTCGAGCATCGCAAAATTCTTGATGCAGGTCTTGTTCCCGGGGTTTCCGACATACCTCATTTCGTTCTCCATTGAATTGAACGGGTTGAGGATAAGCGGCTGGGATTTGGCCATGACCGAGGAGGCGTCGCCAACCAGGAACGATGTCCCGACCCGTTTTCCCTCCCAGCCCTCCCGCGAGATCTCGACGCATATGGAGAAGACATCGTCAAAGACATCCCGCTTGATATCGGTCCCTTTGAGGAGGCGTGTCCTCCAGGGGTCGGTGCGGATGCCGCACGAGTCAGGGCGGGAATAATCGGTGATGTCTTCGCCTACGCAGACGATGTCCGGGACGACCCCGTCTCTCTCAACCCCCACCATCTTCCACGCGATGCAGGCCCTGCGCAAGCCGGGGAGCGCATGTTCCACCGCGATGACCGAGGATTCATCTGCGTTCCTCGAACATCCGGAAAGCATTGTCATGAAGTCGCGCGCCGATTGCGAACCGGGTGGAACCAGCGTGCCGATGACATTGCTTCCTGCAACATCAACCGACCGGAACCCAAACATCATCTCGGCTGCGGGATTGCAGTACACAATATTCCCATCAGAGTCCGTCCGGATGACAATTGCCCCCATGCTCTCGAAAACCGCGCGATACCTGCTCTCGATCTCCATGACCTTCTGGTCAAAAGACCGCTGCAGTTCGAGAAGCGACTGGTGGCAGCGGATGTCCTCGCAGATGCAGAGATACATGTCCTCCCCCTCCTTCCCGGCAAGCTTTCGCATTTTCAGCCTGATGGGGACATGAGCACCATCCCTCTTCCTGAGCACTACCTCTCTCTGAACCCAGCCCGCACCGCCCTTCGACTGCCTTCCCAGCTCCCCAAACCACCTCATGTCCTCTTCGCGGGGGAGGATGGAATGGAACGGTCTCCCCGCCATCGTGGAGGGAGAGTATCCCAGGATATGCGCCATCTCTTCGTTCATCCAGGAGATATCGGGATGTGTCAGGATAGAGAGAGGGACAGGAGCCGAAGAGATGACGTCGTAAGGATGCCCGAACGACGCTTCAAAATCGCGCCTGGCATTCCTGCCTTTCATCAATTGAGTGAGGTTCCTGCCCAGGTCAGAGAAGAGTGCCGGGAGGCTGGAAGACCCCTGGAGCGGGAACTCCATCCTCTGGTGCGAGTCCTCCACCACGATAGTATCCCCTGCCTGGAGGGTGAACTGGGACGAACCACGCCGTTTCCGTTCGTTTTTCAGCCTTACGAGGGGGATGTCGCGGGATGACGCAACGGCCTCCAGCCTCGAGCCGTCCCGACTGGAATCATTGGAGATGACCAGGGAGTAAGAGCGGGCGAAGAGAAGTTCGATACCCTCCCTTGAAGAAGGGACACGCTCGACGGCATATCCTTTCTGCGTGGAGAGATAGTCTCCGAACAGCGAGATGAGGTCGGTCCGGTCATCGACGAGCAGTATGTGAACCTTGTCAGGCGGCATCTCTCTTCCCTATCCTGGGGTATGTGTGTGACTGGAAGGGCAGACGGATAAAAGTCTTCCTGGCATTCAGATATGGCGTTCCCCGACCCTCTCCGGTGGGATGCCATGGAGACGCCCATACCATGTCACGAAGATCTCCTGGAAGTACCATGCTGCAATCTCGAAGTCCCCTCCTCCATAGATAACGCCACCATCCATCGGAGGGAGAATGATCATAAGGGAAGAACCCCTTGCGAGAGGGGAAGCAGGATCACCGGTGATCGCCACGCAGCGTGCGCCTGCGCCCCGTGCGCTCTCGAGGGAGCAGATCACCTCTTTCCGGTCGCCGGACTTCGAGAAAAGGATGACAACATCATCCTGCCGTATGGGGTCCCGGACCTGGTCCCCGAGCCAGAAGACCTGTTGTTCCGGGGCAAGGAAGTGCCGAAGCCGTATTGCCATTGCAAGACCCGCAGTCCCGCTCCTGCCGAATCCATAGAGATGGATGGCAGGCGAGGACTCGATAAGGCCTGCAAGGGCCCTCGATTGCCGTTCGCCTTCGACCAGGGTGCCGGCAAGCCGCTTTAAATATGCACTGTACTCATCGGCAATTCTTGACATATCCTGCATTGAATGATCCCCTTTACACCATTGAACTGGTATTGGGCTTATGAGAAGTAATGGATTTCGGAAGGGATGAATGTGAAGGGGACGCCCCAGCCGGGATTCGAACCCGGGTCGGAAGCTCCGGAGGCTCCCAGGATATCCACTACCCTACCGGGGCGCGTGAGAGAAGATACCGCAACGTTACGGAATTGCTGCGGTTCATAATTATGGCGCGTCTTATCGTAAATACATTTGTCATCGGCAATCGGAAGAATGAATGGAACGCCCGGTTCTGACAATGCACCGGGCTGCGCCTACTTTTGCTTGACACGGAACGTGTGCCAGATCTTGCAGGCCCCTTCGTGGCTGACCATGCATGGCCCGATCGGCGTCCGTGGCGTGCAAGATTTTCCAAAGAGCCTGCAGTCGGTGGGTTCTGCGATTCCCCGGAGGACTTTATCGCAGATGCAGGCCGAGTGCTTCTCGACGTGGCGGAAGGTGAGGTCAAACTTCTTCTTGGCGTCGTACTGTTCGAACTCTGGCCTGAGTCCGAGTCCTGAGCGCGGGATGACCGGAAAGCCCCGCCACTCAGCATCAACGGGGGTAAACACCTCGTACATCAGCTGCCTGGCCCGGGTATTTCCTTCCCGTGTCACAGCCCGGGGGTACGCGTTCTCGACTTTGGCCTCTCCGGCCCTCACCTGTTCAACGAGCATCAGGAGGCCGAGCAGGATGTCCTCGGGTTCGAAACCTGCCACCACCTGGGGGACGGGGAACTGCTCGTAGTCCTGGTAGCCGACGACCGTGCAGACATGGCCCGGGAGGAGGAACCCGTGGAGTTTTGCCTCGCCCTGCTCGAGGAGCCATTTCATTGCAGGGGGGACCAGGCGGTGGCACGAGAGGATGCTGAAGTTCTCCGGAGGCCGGGTGAGGAGGGTTGCCGCAACGGTCGGGGCAGTGGTCTCGAACCCGACCGAGATGAATGCCACCTCTCTTGTGGTGTTCCTCGCAATCTCCACAGCCTTGTGCACTCCCTGCACCACCCTGACATCGCCGCCGCAAGACTCGAGAGAACCCCTGCTTCCGGGGACTCGCAGGAGGTCTCCGTAGGTGGCAACGATGCACCCTTTCCCGACAAGGTCGAGCGCAGCGTCAATCTCCCCCTGGGGAGTGATACAGACAGGGCAGCCGGGCCCCATCACGATCTTGAGGCCTGGAGGCAGCATGCTCCTCAGTCCTGACCGGGAGATGGCAGCCTCGTGGGTTCCGCAGATGTGCATGAAAGAGAGATCCCTGTCGGCGCACTCCCGCAATTTTTCCGATATTTCCTTGCCAAGGGCCATATATTGGACCAATTATTTTGTATCCACGAGTGATAATGGTACTGATATGGCGACTGGGACAATATTCGGAATGAACGGAAATCTCCTCGCCGTGATTGTGAGCATCACCGGGCTGGTCATTGCGCTGGCCATGTACGGGATCGTCGGGTGGTTCCGGAAAAAGGCCGAGCAGACCGAGTCCCAGCTGGACGACATCCTGCTCGCGGCGTTCGGAACCCCCGCGGTTGTCGCGGTGCTGGTGATCACGTTCTTCCTCTCGCTTCAGGTCGCGGACCTTCCTGCCCAGTTTCAGTTCATCCTGGACAGCAAATACGTGAACGTAATTTGGATCCTTCTCGGGGCATGGATAATATCGACGTTCATCTATACAATGATCGAGACATACGGTCACCGTATCGCGGCCGGGACCAAGACCGACCTCGATGACCGGATGATCGCGCTCGCGCAGGTCGCGTCGAAATACGTGATATGGTTCGCAGCATTCCTCCTTGTTCTCTATGTCCTCGAGATCGATATCACGCCTTTCCTTGCGGGTGCAGGTATTGCCGGGATCGCCCTTGCCCTCGCAGCCCAGGACTTTCTCTCCAACTTCTTCGGCGGCGCAATCATCGCGGTAGACAAGCCCTTCAAGATCAACGACCGGATCATGATCGACCAGTATGTCGGTGATGTGATCTGTGTCGGTGCCCGCAGCACGCGGATAAAAACCCTCGACAACCAGATCGTGACGTTTCCGAACAAGAAAATCATGGACAGTTACGTCATCAACTATGCCCAGCCCGACATGCGTATGAAGGTCCGGGTCAATGTCGGGGTTGCCTATGGGTCAGATATTGATAAAGTCAGGGAGATCCTGATGGAGATTGCAAAGGACGCTTCCCGGCATTACCCGTTCATCACGGAGGACCCGGACCCGTCAGTTTATTTCCTCGAGTTCGGGGCATCGAGCCTGAACTTCCAGCTCGTGGTATGGACAAACGACTTCTCCATGACCTGGGAGACAAAGGATGTGATCAATACGAGAATTGCCAAGAGGTTTGCGGAAGAGGGAATAGAGATACCGTTCCCGCAGATGGACGTGCATATGCGCACCTAGAACCCCCCCCATTTTCTCTCTCCCAAACACAACCTATTTCGCATCCCGTTTTGAGAAGAATGTATGTTTGGGATCTCCTCCTTCTGCCTCCACCATTACCCCCTGTCGCATGCCCTTGACACGCTTTCTTCCCATACCGATCTCGTCGAGATCATGGATGACGGCCCACATTTCCTCGAATCCACCGAACTCCTGGAGTCATACTCGCTCCGCTATGCATTCCACGCCCCGGCCCGCAGCGTGAATATTGCATGCCTCCATGAACCTATCCGGAGGGCGAGCGTGGAGGTTATCGGGCAGTGTTTTCGCATCGCCAGCGAGGTGGGGAGCAATGTGGTGATTCACCCCGGCTACTTTGCCTGGGAAGAGGAGCGGGAACGGGCGCTTCGCCAGTACATGAAATCCCTGGAAGACCTGAAACATCTTGCCGGCGAATGCGGAGTCACATTCTACATCGAGAACATGGCCAACTGGAATTATTTCTTCCTCCGGACGCCGGAAGAACTGGACATCATCGATGGGATAGGCCTTGCCCTTGACGTCGGCCACGCACACCTCAACCACTGCCTCCCCGGGTTCCTTGAGGCAACGATCTCCCATGCCCACCTCCATGACAATGACGGAAAGGATGACAGCCATTCCGGAGTCGGGCAGGGCACCATCGATTTTGTGCCTGTCATGGAGGCTATCAGGCGGGATCATGCAGTCCCTGTGGTGGAGGTGGCGACCCTTGAAGGTACACTCGAGAGCATCCGGGTGCTCGAGGCAATGGACAGGTGAGGCAGTCAAGGTCCATGCGAGGCTGGCCGCGTGAATGCAGCCAGGTAATAGAAAAGAGCCCGAATATTTCTTTTTATCACTCCTGTTCCGCAATCTTTTAAAGTGTATACGTCGACTGTTGTTGTCGCATTGCGCCTTTGTGGCTCAGTCGGTAGAGCGACACCTTGGTAAGGTGTAGGTCGGGGGTTCGATTCCCCCCAAAGGCTCTGGGCATCAAGTTCGATTCCCCCCGCGCTATTTATACCCCCAATGCGAGATTTCTCTTTATGATGCCTTCCACTTCTGTGAGTCAGAGAGAGAGTATTTTGGGTGTATTCAATTCGAATATGGCGATGCAGCAATCATCCAGGCGGTCGCCTCCGGTCAGAAAGATCGCCGGCATGAAGGGTTTTTTTCGGGAATTTATTGCCGAGCGCAGAGGGTCGGCAGGGATAAGCACTGGCCGGGCCAATAAAATCATCTTCACGCTCATCTGCTGGCGTCGTTTTCTACCTCCTTTTGCGGAGCTCAGGATGGCAGACATCTACACCGGGATCGAGGCGATGCGGGCCGGGTGATGGCGGTGAGTCAGTGATCGCTATTATGCTCCGTGGGGGATTGATTACATGGAAACAACCCCACAAGGAGGTGCAGACACCCCCGCGCCCACTTTTTTATGCCACTGAAGAAGTCGCTGACCTGTTCAAGGTCAATGTGAAGACCATACGCGAGATAATCAAGTCCAAGCGTCTTCAGGCAGTCAGGTTTGGTCAGGAATACCGGATTACCGATGAGCAGATCCGGTAATATATCGAGGAGAACAAAACAACGTGACCGGGGATCCCGGCACCGGCCCACCATGTTGCAAAGGAAGACAGTGCCGGCCGGCCCGGTCGATCACAGATAGGGTGGCCTGGTTCATCACACTTTTGAACGGCTCCGGAGGAAAATCGATCTTCTCATGCTGACCCGCCAGCCGCCTCCCGCCTGGGCCTCCACGACTCGCTCCCGCTCGTTCCGGGGAGACCCTCTCCCGCCCACTTCCTGCTCCGGGTTCCTCTGACGCTCGTCAGCACCGCGACCTTGCTTCGCGACGGAACCGGGAGCTTCCTCGCTGCTGCCCAGTGCACTCCCTGCCCGAAGGGCATCCATCATGATTACTGCCTCTCCCTTGGGAGAGGAGGAGACCGGTCCGGAGGATGCGGAGAGAGGGGGATACTCGCCTATCCGCCGGCGTGACGAGAAGGGCAGGGGAGTGGGATATCTGGCGACGCCATAGCGGAGTTGAACACTGCACTTTCTCGAAAACAGAGACGGGCACGACGCGAAGCATGGTGCGAGGAGCGGGAGGGATCAGGCGATGCGAAGCGAACGAAGTGAGCGAGCATGGCCGTCATCAGGAACCCATCACACCTTGAAAAACAGGCCCATGTTGTGAGCGAGGCGGAATGGAGGAGCACCGGACGATGAGGAGGAGCGGAACAACGACCGGAGCGAGCATGGTGTGGCGTCAGAGTATTATAATGAGAGACTGCAATCCTAAAAAGAGAGAGTGTACTAAAAGCACGACTGTTTCTTATTTGATCACATCCTCTTTGGCATGGTCCTCTTGTGAAAATACATGGTACCTGCTGTAAATGCGATAGTGAACGCCATCAACGCCGCAATATCGACCGGGACCTGGAAATAGTTCGTCCCGGTGAAGGAGTACCGAACAAGGTCAGTAAAGTAGGTGAGGGGGGAGCAGACCGCGAGTGCCATCCCCCAGGGAGGCATCTGTTCGAGAGGGATGAATATGCCCGAGATGAAGACCAGCGGGAACTTGATCAGAGACGAGAGCATCATGATGTTTGACGGGGTGTTGGTGGGGGGGACTGCAAGCAACATCCCGATTGCGGAGAAGCAGCATGCGGCGAGCAGGATTCCTGCACATAACGTAATCGCATGCAGGAGCGAGAGGCCAAGGAATAGCCCGATGATCACCGTGATGAGCGTGATCCCGATGCCGAAGAGGGTGGAGGCAATCATGTCACCGAAGACGATAGCCTCGACCGTGATCGGACACGACGCAAGCCGCTCAAGGGTCTTTGCCTGCCCCTCCCAGGGGAAGATTGCCGGTGACACCGCTGTCGCGGTGAAAAAGAGTGCCATCCCGACCAGTCCCGAAACCAGGAATGCGAGTGGGAGCTGCCGGCTTCCCATCAGGAACGCGAGGAACAAAAAGACCGGCATGAAGATCCCGAAGATCAATACCGGCCCCTTGATGTAATAGATACGGATGTCCTTCTTGGCAATTGCCCATGCCCTGCGGACCTGTTCAGAGAATCCAGCCGGGTTCATGGCGATGCCTCCCGGGTCAGCCGGAGAAATGCATCATCAAGCGAGGGTGCAAGGGTATTAAGGGTGACAATCGCTGCACCCTCCTGCTGGCTGAACGCTAGGAGGGACCTGATCAGGGCATCTGGGTTCTCAGCAGTTATCTGCCACTTGTCCCCGGTTCGGTCTGCACTCACCACTCCGGGAAGCAGGGCAAGTGCATCTGCCGGGATCTCCCGGTCGAAACTCACCTCGATCCGGTGGAGACGGTCAATCGTCGCCTTCAATTTTTCCGGAGCATCGAGCGCGACAATCCTCCCGCTCCGGATGATTCCGACCCGATTGCAAAGCCGGTTTGCCTCTTCCATGTTGTGGGTGGTGAGAAAGATTGTCGTCCCAGCCCGGTTCAGGTCCCGGAGCAGGGAGAGGATCATCTGGGTGCTCTGGACATCGAGACCGCTCGTGGGCTCATCCAGGAAGAGGAGCCGGGGCTCGTGGAGGAGGGCCATCGCCAGGATAAGCCGCTGCTTCATTCCCTTCGAGTAGGCCTGGACCTTCTGGTCCTTCCGATCAAGGAGCCCGAGGGTCCCAAGGAGATAGGAGGAGCGTTCAGTGGCACGGACTGGGGAAATCCCATACAGTTCTCCCATCAACATCAGGTTCTGCCAGGCCGTGAGGTCGGTATAAGCATTCGAGGTCTCGGGCACGACGCCGAATTCCTGTTTTGCCAGCACCGGTTCGCGCTGGATGTCATGGCTAAGAATCATTGCAGAACCGGAATCAGGGGGGATAACCCCCGTCAGCATCCGGGTGGTGGTGGTCTTTCCGGCACCGTTCGGGCCAAGGAAACCGAAAATCTCTCCTTCCTTCACAGAGAACGAAACATGGTCGACTGCCACCGTAGTGCCAAAGATTTTGGTCAGGTCGGTGACTTCAATTGCGTCAGGCATCCGGATATCCCCTCAGACATCATCGCGGATGCCAAGGAGTACCATTCGCTGGTCGCATCGGATCCCCCGGTCTTCATCCTTTCCAATGGATATAAGATGCAGGGGTTTCACGCGATGCCTGGCACTCCCGGCAGTGATGACCCCCTCCCCTTGGAGAACGACAAATACCACGGCATATGGTTCCGGATGCGGTGGGATCTCCTGGCCAGTCTCAAGGCAGACGAGGACGATGTTTGATCCGCTCATTCTGATGAGATCTTTCTTCACAGGGGTATCCGGTGAGCACTCAGCTACGTTGAGGAGATCCACACTGCTGGTTGTCACGGTCGCGCAATTCTCATTCGTCTCTGGCTTTTTCAGAATCATACCGTTTCACCTCTTTCTCCATGAACACCTTTGCACGGGGAGTGATCTGGTAAATGATATACTGCCCCTGCTGATCCCCTTCGATCATCCCGGCTTTCTTCAGGATATTCAGATGGTACGACAACTTGGAATCGGCGATTTTGACCACTGCTTTGATCACGCAGACACAGAGCGGTTGGTCCATGAGGAGTGCAAGGATTTTCAGCCGGACCGGATCGGCACAGGCCCGGTACCACTCCTGCATCTGCCCAAAGACTTCGTCGGGTGGGAGATGTTCGATAAGCCCCTCCACACCTCCACAGGAACAGAGCGAATTGGCTATCTCCTGCGGGATGGAGAGGTCATCGACATCTTTTCGAGCCATTCGGGAGCGTGATACCTGCCTGGACATTTCAAATTACTATAAAATACTCTGATCCCATAAACTGTTCATCTTCACCTGTTTGTCTGATTGTCTCTTCGGAAGTAGTCCTATCAGAAGTTTTATGTCTCACAATATTTCAATTATAGTTGAAATATTTTGTCGAGAAGGATATGAATGCATCTCCCCCGTTCCCGTTTCCTCGAACCTGCTGAAAGAGGAGAACAACCATGACCGATGCCATCACCGGTGCACTCCTCTCCGGATTGAACGCAGTCATCGAGTATCTTGCAGCCCACGTTGTCACCTGCCTGATCCCTGCCTTCTTTATCGCAGGTGCGATCGCGGTCTTCATCAAGAAAGAGGCGATCCTGAAGTACTTCAGCCCCGAGGCGAAAAAATCAGTCAGTTACGGGGTTGCATCTGTCTCCGGGGTCGTCCTCGCTGTCTGCTCCTGCACCATCCTGCCTATGTTTGCCGGCATCCTAAAGAAAGGGAGCGGGATCGGTCCTGCCACCACCTTCCTCTATGCAGGTCCTGCCATCAACATCCTGGCCATCATCTATACTGCCAGCGTGCTCGGATGGGACATCGGATTTGCCCGGGCATTTTTCGCCATCACCATGTCAATTGCCATTGGCCTCCTCATGGCCACCATCTTCCGGTCCTACGATGAAGCCGTGACTACGGCGAGCAAGGGGTTTGTGGCCGGCAGCGAAGAATCCACCCGGCCGAAATGGGTGGTCCCGCTCTTCTTCGTCTTCCTGGTGTTGATCCTGGTCATCGGGGCTTCCGGGCTTATTCCGTTCTCAATCCGCCTCTCAATTGTGTATATCCTGACCCTGGGAGTCGCCCTGCTGCTCATTTACTACTTTGAGCGTGACGAAGTGACCGAATGGGGATACGAGATCTGGGACCTCACCAAGAAGATCTTCCCGATCCTCATCGCCGGGACCTTTATCGTTGGCATCATTGCCTTCTTCCTCCCGCCCGAGACCTTCAAACCGTTCTTCGGCGACAACTCGCTCGGTGCCTGTCTCCTGGCATCTGTGGTTGGCGTGCTCCTGTACATGCCTACCCTGCTTGAGGTTCCCATCATTGGCGGCACGTTCGGGTACACCCAGGGGGTCATGGCGGGCGGGCCGGCACTCTCCCTCCTCCTTGCCGGGCCGGCAGTCAGCCTCCCGAGCCTCCTTGTCCTGTACCGCATCATGGGAGGGAAAAAGACGCTGGTCTTTGCCCTCCTGGTAGTAGGCTTCTCGACCTTCGCCGGATTCGTGTTCGGCAACTACTTCCCGTACCTCGGGATCCCGGGATGTGGTACGAGTGGATGAGAAGCCCTGTTGCGAGGTGGAAGCCCTTCGGCGAATCCGGCAGATCGATGTCGGGGGCATCGTGGTCGGGATCAGCATGCTCGACCACATCCTTTCCGAAGTGAGGGAGATGGAACTTCCGGACGAAAGGGAGATCGGGAGAGAACTCCTGAAGAGGGTGAAGATCTACAATTATATTCCTTCATCAGCAGAAGAGAAATACCGGATCGCGCTTTTAGAGGAATATCTGAAGTACAAGGGTGGAGGAACCATATGAAAATCGAAGTACTCGGCACCGGCTGCATGAAATGCAAGCGGCTGTTCAAGAACGTTGAGATTGCCGTAAAAGAACTCGGCATCACTGCAGAGATTGTGAAGGTCGACGACATCAGCGAGATCATCAACCGCGGAGTCATGCTCACCCCGGCGCTTGCGGTTGACGGAGACATGAAAGTCTCAGGCCGGGTCGCGGATGTGAAAGAACTCAAGGAGATCCTGAAGGGATAAGCCATGGCATCAAGACCCGAGTGTGCATGCGGTGACACTTCGGCGCTCGCTGGTGGGAAGAAACGGATCATTTTTCCCTGTGCAGGGACAGCGAACGTCGGCCTGATCTCCAACGCGGCTGCCCTCCAGCTCGCTGAAGAGGGGTATGGCGTGGCGACGTGCATCGCACTCCTGGGATCCGGGGATCCGGGTCTGAAGAAGCGTATTGCCGATGCCGATGAGGTGGTGATTATCGATGGCTGCCCCATGACCTGCGGGGCGAAGATAGCCAATGCCCAGGGAGTGATCCCGGCTCAGCATATTGTGATCACCGGTCTTGGAATCGACAAGGTGTACGAGAAAAACGTTACCGAAGACGAGGTGGAACTCGTCGTCTCTGCTGCCTGGGAAGGAAAAGGAAGAACCTGATCACTATCTGGCAGGAATTTCAATGAAAAAAACACTCATCATCGAATGGAAACACATCGGAAATAACGTCACCGGCACCTGCGAGCGCTGCAGCCTGACCGGCGGGGCGATATTGGACGTGCTCGAAGACCTCCAGCCCTATTTCAGACAGAAGAATGTAACGGCACGATTCCGGGAGACGGTTCTCCCTGACGCCATGATTGAAGAGTCGAACCAGGTCCTCATCAACGGCGTTCCCCTGGAGGAGTATCTCTCGGGTGCGGAAGTTGTGCAGACCCCCTGCTGCTCCTGTGCCTGTATTACAGGCCAGGACGAGGCAGAATGCCGGGCGATTGATTATGGGGGGAACCGGTACGAGGCACTTACCCCCGATCTGCTGAAGCAGGTGATTATCGGGGTCGTTGAATCGTGGGAGACTCCGTGCAGCTGTGGCTGCGATTGCGACCCGGATATGAAATGCGAGTGAACCTGTCATGAATGAATCAATCGGATGTATCGGCGGAGGACGGATTGTCCATATCCTCCTGCACGGATGGAGTGAAGCCGGGCTGCTGCCTGCTGACATCATTGTCAGTGACCCGAATAAGGGGGCACTTGACCTGATTGCAAAGGAGTTCCCCGGCGTGAGGGTTGTACAGGACGACAATAGTCTTGCCGCCGGACAGGACCTTGTTCTCATTGCAGTCCACCCCCCGGACGCAGGGAAGGTGCTCGGCGCGATTGCTCCGGCACTCAAGCCCGGAGCCACCGTCATCTCGCTCATGCCCAAGCTGACCATCGCCCAGCTCTCCGGGATGCTCGGGGGATTCGCCCGGATCGTCCGGATGATCCCGAATACACCGTCCATGGTACTGAGCGGGTATACTCCGGTTACCTTCTCGGAGGGGGTCGCACCAGCGGACCGTGCGATGGTGGGAACACTCCTGGAATCCCTCGGGCATTATTTCGAAGTCCCCGAGCAGGACCTGGAGGCCTATGCCGTGATTTCCGCCATGGGGCCGACCTACCTCTGGTTCCAGCTCTATGAACTCGAGCAGATCGCGGTCTCGTTCGGGCTCTCCCCGGAACGGGCTGCCGATGCAGTCCGGAAGATGGCAGAAGGGACCGTGCAGACCATGATGTGGTCCGATCTCACCCCCGGGCAGGTTATGGACCTCGTCCCGGTCCGGCCTCTCGGCGAGGATGAACCGGCGATCAGAGAGATGTACCGGAGACGCCTCCCAACCCTTTACCAGAAACTGAAGGGCTGAACCACTGTGGCTGAGCCAGACTTCGTCAGGGAATCCAGCATGGACCTCGATGACCGGCCGGTCCTCCTCCTTACCTGCTCCGGGATCTCGCATACCGGGCAGCTCACTACGATGGCAGGGAATTCCCTCCGGTGCCGGCAACCCATCCTTATCGCCCGTCATGTGAGGCTCACTTCCCTCACGCGACCCCTGGAGAAGGAATTGACCGGGGATGAATGCCTCATCGCGGTGGACGGGTGCGAGGAATGCTGTGCAAAGAAGAGGATGGACCTGATCGGGAAGATCCCGGATGCCTATCTCATCGCGACAAGAGAAGGGATCACCAAGCGAGGGATGGAAGAGCCGCGCTACGATGAGATCGAATGCCTCTGCCAGGCTGTTGTCCAGACCATTAGGAATGGTGGAAGAACAAATGAAGAATGATAATTTGAAGCGAAAAATTGTAGTCTTGGGAGTGCTCGTACTGCTCGTAACCCTTGCCGTCCTGGGAGCAGGATGCACCGCTCCGGCCGCGACGAACGAAAGCCAGATAACGACCACTCCCGGGACTGTCCAGAAATTGGAAGTCTACCATTTCCACCGGACCCAGCAATGCTATTCCTGTCGAACTGTCGGGGCATATGCCGAGGAGACCGTGAAGACCTACTTCGCCCCGGAACTGGAATCCGGGAGGGTGGTATTCGGCCACATCAATATCGAAGAGCCGGAGAACAAGGCGCTGGTGGACCAGTACGAGCCGACAGGATCCTCGCTCTGGATCGGTGTCTACGACAAGGACGGGTTCCATAAAGAGGAGAACGTCAATGTCTGGTACAAGATCGGGGACAAGGAGGCGTATCTCGCCTACTTGAAGGAGGTCGTCGACAAACGACTGGCGGGGGACCTCTCCTGATCGATTTCATGGGCAGCATGGAAGCGCTGGGGACCAGTGGTATCCCCCTGGTCGCAGCATTCTTCATCGGACTGGTGATGACCTTCTCGCCCTGCCCTCTTGCCACCAACATCACGGCTATCGCATTCATCTCAAAGAAGATCGGGGACAACAGACACACGCTCCTCGTAGGTACCCTCTATGCCCTGGGGCGGATGGTTGCCTACATCGGTCTCACCGCCCTGATCGTCAATGCAGGACTGAATATCCAGTCCATCTCTCTCTTCCTCCAGGAATACGGGGAGAAGCTGATCGGGCCGTTCCTCGTCATCATGGGGATCCTGATGCTGGAGATTGTGGACATCCCCTCCATCGGAGGCCAGGGATGGCTGCAGAAGATCGAGCTCTATCTTGGGGAAAAGGGATACCTCGGGGGCTTCCTTCTCGGGGTCATCTTCGCCCTTGCCCTCTGCCCGTTCGCCGCGGTCCTGTTCTTCGGGATGCTCATCCCGGTTGCCCTGAAGACCGGGGATGCGATCTTCGTCCCGGCGGTCTTTGGCATCGCGACCGCCCTTCCGGTCATCATCATCTCAATCGTGCTCGTCTCGGGAGTGAACCGGGTTTCCGGGATGATGACTGCGGTACAGAAGAACGAGAAGTGGATCAAGTGGGCAGTCGCTGCCGTGTTCATCATCGTCGGAGTGTACTATATCGTCATCGTATACGGGCCGATGGTTGGGATTGTGTAGGTATAGAGAAAATTTAAAAAAAGACCACAGGATTCTCTTTCGACACACATGTGCACAAAATGAAAATCGCTGATGTGATTTTCGTATAAACCGCCAATGACTGCTCAACAGTCGATGATAAAATATGAAAACGCCGAAGGCGTTTTCATTGAAAAAGAAGTGCGAATCATCCGTGGAATTTGGACTAGTACGTCACTTCTCATCGCAACACGACGATTTCACTGCACTGTCGGGACAACAGGGCGACGTTTTCGCACTATCTCCACAACAGGATGACGTTTGAGTAGTATCGGAACAACAGGAACCCGCCTCACCCCCGCAGGTGCAATTGTCCATGTCTTTTCCCCTGAGGGCCGCACTGATCATCGCCCAGGCACAGCCGACCCCACTCTGCACCTCGATCGCCTGGACCGGGCAGTTGAGGGCACAGGCTCCGCACTCCATACACCGGGTTGAATCAGTGAGTACTGCCGTCTCTGACCCTTCCGCGAACACGCCGTGAGGGCATACCTGGCTGCATCGCCGGCAATTGATACATCGCTCCGGATAGTACAGAAGAGTATTCTCACGATACGAGTCGAACATCAGGCAACCCCCACGAACCAGACGATGGCGGAGAGAATGGCAAGGAAGATCCCGCACCCTGCCATGGCAACCATCACCCGGACATACCTGAATATCTCTTGTTTCACCCCGGTCCGCGACGTATGGGGGGTGCAGCCTGTGAAGTTGAGTGCCAGGTACGCTACCACAGGTGGCATTAGGAGGAGGGGAATGATCCCGGCTACGACATGTGCGAAGGGAAACAGGTGAAATTGTGTTGCACCGTACACCGCAAACGGGAGTGCGACCAGTACCCCGAGAATTAATCCCTTCGTGCTGAAGTCCCTGGTTGGGAGGAACGGGAGGAGCGCTGGAAAGAGCACGGTTCCTGCCAGGACTGCCGTGACTGCAGCGAGGGATGCAACAGGGCCTGCCAGGAAATACAGGAGTATCGCAGCTATAAGGGTCGGAACTGCAGCATGTACGAGCTCAACGGGAGCGAGCACAACCCGGTCGACGAAGGGAAACCGGACCCGCCGCATATCAGTAGTTGCCTTTCTCGTCTTCAGGTATTCCGGGAGATCCCGGGCACGGACCGGTCCGTACTCCACCCGGAACCCGGATCTCCGCAGGACCTGATGGGCCGAGATGCCCGGAGCGCCGAGCTGAGGCACGATCACGGTCCGGTGGCGTACCACTGATGCCAGCCCCGTGCAGGATATCCTGTTCACGAGTTCATCGGTCCCGAACGTACCTTTGCCGGCAGCACACCAGACATTAATGCCTTTGGTGTCAAGAACAAGGATGTAGGCATCAATCCCAATGAGGGCCGACCGGAGTGCATCGAAGCTGAGCGTGTAGTTCGCCGATGCGAAAACCGGTGAGTCCGGTGTCGGATTGCCGAGACGGTAGAGTCCGGGTTTTACCAGGTGACTCATCCGGTTCACACCCCACCGTGCCAGGAAATGGTCAAACCTGTCAGCGAAGGTAAGCGTGCTTACCGTGGTCATCGCTTCCGCTGGTTGTGCAGGTGTTATTGCACCGCAGCAGGGAACATCATCCTGTTGTTGGGCGCTGGAACAGCATAAGCACGATTGAGTATCAGGCGAGGATTGATTCAATCTGTTCTCACTCCTTCTCCATATCCTGCACGAGGGGAGTGAGGATACCCTGGACCATTCCCGACAGGTTGCTGACTTTCATGAGCGCAAGGCAGCAGACCTCTCCCTCACGTTCCCAGCTGATCAATGCGAGCTTGTCACCGGTTCCAATCCCGGCTTTCTGCCGGACTTCCTTGGGAAGCACCATCTGGCCCCGCTCATCGACACTCAGCACCGCTTCCACGTTGCAACACGTACCGGGGACACATCCACCGGGTGATCCCGATCCACCGGGGCTTTTCTTCTTCACCATAGCGCAGATAATACTTCATCTTCCATATATTAATAATTTTCAGATAAATCAGAAAAATCATTGATTGTGCTGATCCCGGAAGAGTGTTCAGGACAATGCTCCTTGCATAAGAGAAGTTAAAAGAGTCCGGGCCGCAACCAAGGTGCTCCTGATCATCATTCCTGGTAGTGCTAATCAACTACAAAGGGCAGGTGTCCCTGGTGAAGATATCTCAAGGGAGTGGAAGTCTGGAACTGTTGAAATGAGAGTGAAGGTATGCACCTGGGGAACACCGACGTGACGATGCTTCTCATCGGAGCTTTCCTGGTTTTCATTGGGATCGGATTCGTCTTTGCGCTCGATGCACTCTGGCCCTATGCCATTGCCGGATTTTTAATCCTAGTTGGTATCTGGGTCCTGATTAAGGGATTCTATCATATCGGATAGGGAAAGGACGGGAGAACAAATTCCTGGGTGACTGGTATGATCGAGGCTCTTGTGGCAACTCTCCTTCCCCTTGGTTTCCTGATTGTGTTATTCGGCGGAGGGGCGCACTTTTTGCGGAACAACATTGAACAGGACGGGGAGGCTCCGATAAACCGGACTCTGTTTTACGTCAGTAAATACTCGATCCTTGTTCTGTGGGGGGCGATGATCCTCCAGATCTGGGGGATCGGCATATCATTGTATGAAGTGCCCCCTCTCTTCCAGGTAATCGGCCTGTTATCGTGGTGTTTCGGCTTTGCGCTTCTATTCATAGGAAGATTCGAAATGGGGGGGTCATTCCGCCTGGGCACCCCGAAGGAACACACCAGTCTCAAAGTCGATGGATTATTCAGATTGAGCAGAAATCCGATGTATGTCGGTATGTATGCAACGATTATTGCTGCTGCTCTCTATACCCTGAACCCGGTTGTCATTGTACTGGGAGCGTTCGTGATTGCGGTCCATCATTCGATTATCCTGGCGGAGGAGAACCATCTGCAGAAGGTGTTTGGTCAGGAGTATGTGAAATATCGCAACGGGGTAAGGCGGTATATCTAACTGAGGAAGGCGGACGTATTGAGGAGCGAGGATGGTGACCCAACCTCAGTATTGTTTCGGATTTGTTCGAAAATATTTCATGCCTTACAGTCATTTCACCATAAAAACTCCGTTACACTTTTTCACCCGCATTTCTGCGCGAGCAGAAAAATAACTGATTTTAGGGCTCCGTTGCCAAACCGGCTGGGGCTTTTAGAGAGAATATCAAAATGCCGTAATTCGAGAGAGGCCTGGGCCCCAACATCTTGAGCGTCATCATGTCCCGGAAAACAGCGACAAGCACGATGCGGAGCATGGTGCGAGGAGCGGGAGGGTGCAGCCGCCGGGGTGGAGGCCCCGCCCCTTCGGTTTGGTAGGGACAGGGTTGGGAGATAGGGTCGATTGCAGTGGCGATGAAATGCGCGGTCAGAAAAAGGACAGCATAGAACACTCTGTTCCTTGTCCCACCCGCAGCATTCCGGACTTTTATTGCTTGGGAATTATATGGGCTCGCATCTGACTATCGCCCAATGCTCGCATTACGCTCGCTTCGGGGCTTGGCCGGCAGCGGGGTGATAGGATGTATCGGACGCTTCGCTTCGGCGACGCCCTCGCTCTCGCTCGGTGGCGGACTCCGCTTCGCTGGTATGAGGGGACCGGATGTGTTGACGGCTCGACAGGCTTGACTCTCCCGGCCGGCCTGCTCCGCTGCCGCTCCGCTTACCCGTCCGGCAGGTCAACCGGTCGGCCTGGGTGATTTCGGTAAACCGATGTTGGCCCGAAGGGCATCTATCATGATCACTGCCTCTCCTTTTGGAGAGGAGGAGACCGGTCCGGAGGATGCGGAGAGAGGGGGATACTCGCCTATCCGCCGGCGTGACGAGAAGGGCAGGGGAGTGGCTTCCTCTCAGATGCCTGATGCGAAGGGAAGGTATCAGAGATTTTCCTGGTTTTTTAAAGTGAGGAAAATCAAGACAATTTCAGAAAAACCGTATCTTATCAGTCATTATTTTACATTTGACAGTTCCGTAAGATATAAAAGAACAAAAAAAGATGCTCATATAATCTAATTGAACGCTCAGGTGGATTTCAGGAAATGGTGATGCACGCTTTTCTGGATCGTGACTGTTCTGGAGTGGATCCCCCCTGATTTCTGTTCTTTTTGTCGATAATGAACCGCACATCCTCGATGTGACGAAAATTACCCTTGAAAAATCGGGTTTATTTTCAGTCGATATTTCTGAATCGGCATCCGCCGCAATGGAAAAATTGAAGCACGCATCCTATGATGCCATAGTCTCCGACTACCAGATGCCGGACATGGATGGAATCGAATTTCTCAAAAAACTCCGGGATTCCGGAAACAATATTCCGTTCATCATTTTTACCGGAAAGGGACGGGAAGAAGTGGTGATCCGGGCGTTCGAAAACGGGGCGAACACCTATGTCCAGAGAGGGGGAGATTCGAACGCGCAGTATGCGGAGTTGAAGCAGAAGATCCTCTCGGCCGTGAAAGCCTACCGGGACGAAAAAGCGTTGAAGGAGAGCAGGGAGCGCTTACGTGCCCTGATAGAGAAGTCCAGCGACCTGATCAGGATACTGGACAGAGACGGTAAGATCATCTTTGACACAGCCGCGTCAGAGCAGGTGCTTGGATATCCTCCCGGGTATACCCTTGGCAGGAGCCCTCTTGAGTTCATTCACCCCGAAGATGTCGAGTATGTCCGCAGGGAACTTTTCACTGTCTACGAGCACACGAACACGGGTGTCCCGGCCAGGTTCCGGATACGAAGATCCGATGGCACCTATACGTGGGTAGAGTCGGTCGGGCAGAACTACATTGGCGTGCCGGGCCTTGACGGCGTGGTGATCAACACCCGGTTCATCGACGACAGGGTAGCCGCCGAGCAGGCACTGCGGGCAAGCGAAGAGCGCTACCGGACGTTCGTCGAGAACGCCTCGGAAGGCGTGGTGGTCGTCCAGGACGGGCTGGTGGAGTATGCAAACCCGGCAGCACTCGGGCTCGTCCATGTGACTCTCCCGAATATTCATGGACATCCCATCTCGGAATTTATCCACCACGATGACCAGTCCATGGTCAACGAACGGTACAGGAAACGCATCCTGGGTGAACCAGTTCCACATACCTACGATTTGCGATTGATTGGAAAGGATACGAGCGAGATCTGGGTACAGCTCTCCGCGGTCCGGATAACCTGGAAGGGACGGCCGGCCACGCTCAACTTTCTCTCCGACATCACCCGGAGAAAAGCGGTAGAGCAGGAGCTTACAAAAGAGCGCCAACGACTTTTCGATGTGTTGGAGACGCTCCCCGTCATGATCTGCCTCTTAACACCCGATTATCACGTCCCGTTTGCCAACCGAGCTTTCCGCGAGAAGTTCGGGGAGCCGCAGGGGCGGCATTGCTACGAGTTCTGTTACGTGCAGAACGAACCGTGCAGTTTCTGCCAAACATACAATGTGTTCAAGACCGGGAAGCCTCACAATTGGGAAGTCAGGTTGGAAGACGGAACGTATATCCATGCCTATGATTTCCCCTTCACCGACACGGATGGTTCCCCGCTTATTCTCGAGATGGACATCGATATGACGGAACAGAAACTGATCGAGGCCGAGATCCGATCCCTGAACCAGGTCCTCGAACAGCGAGTGGATGAGCGGACTGCCCAGCTGACTGCACTATTGAAGGAACGGGAACTCCTGCTCCGCGAGGTCCACCACCGGGTGAAGAATAACCTCCAGATTATCATCTCCCTCTTAAACCTCCAGTCCCGGTATCTCACTGATGAAAAGACCCTCACCGCCATTCACGAGAGCCAGAACCGTATCAGGGCGATGGCACTGGTCCATGAGCGGATGTACCGATCCGAGGAGATCTCGCACATCGCGTTCAAGGACTACGTCAAGTACCTGATCTCCCACCTCTTCGGGTTCTATGGTGTCGAGACCCGCAGAGTCTCCTACACGGTTTCGATGGAGGGCCTCCCCATCGGAATCGACACGGCCATCCCCCTTGGGCTGATCATGACGGAACTCGTCTCCAACAGCCTGAAGTACGCGTTTCCCGGCAGCAAGAAGGGAACGATCTCACTTGAGGGGAGTGCGCTGGACGATCACACCTATCGGTTTATCGTGAAAGACAATGGCGTCGGTATTCCCGAAGAGATTGACTGGAGGAATCCCGATTCACTTGGCCTTCGCCTGGTGAACTCGCTGGTCACCCAACTGAACGGGACTATCGAACTGGACCGGACGGACGGGACGACGTTCACGATGATGGTGCACTCAAAGGAGAGGAATGGGAAAGGGGGGTAGGCTATCCCGCTCACGCCACAGCGGCCTGAGCAACCGGAAAGGATGAGTTACTGAGCGTCACTGGATCACGTTCAACAGCGATGAGAATCTGCGACGAACGGGGAAGAGTATCTCGCGTTGAGGAGTTCACGACGAGGGGAATTTCAACGAAAAGTAGAATAGAGAGATGATTAAAAGAATGGAAAAGTAAGAATTCATATGAATAAATACACTAGAAATATTGGATATATCGCGATATCCGCGGTATTCTTCAGTTTCCTAGTCTTCCTCATCACTAATTCGTATCCTTACGAAATTTTCTATTTCGGTAAAGAACGATATGATGCAATCTCTTTTTTTCTAGGTTTGGTATCATGTGGGGGCGTTTTCGTTTTCCTTTATTCCATAAAAAATGATGTCCAAATGTGGCATCTTGGACTCCCGCTTCTCGTTACAATAGTTGTAGTAACCATCTCATCGCTTTTATCACCGATGTTTCCAGAATATTTTGGATATCCTATGGATGGCAACGCAACGCCGTGCAATTTACTGAGTGGACAAATTATGCCATATCTTCTTGCACCGTTTAGTGCACTTTTTTTCTATTCACTCAAAGAGATGAAAGGTGATGTGAGAATTCTAACCCTGATTTCTTTCGGAATTAGTATTCTTTTCTCAGGAAGTCTCTTCATAGAGATCCCGATGTATGACGTATCTATGTCATTCCTCCTATATTGGGTATATGGCATGCCTCTCATTGGTGCCCTGTATCTCGCGTCATGCACAGGGTTTGATTATCATAAACCGCAGCGGCCTAACTGACCTGAGGTAACGATTCACTGAGCGTCATCGTGGTCCCGTAAACAGCGAGGAGCAGTCTGCGATAGCAGTCTGCGACGAGGGGGAGAGTGCAGCCTCCGGCGAGGAGTTCACGACGAAGCCGGGGGCGTCAGAGGACCAGGACAAAGAAGAGAAGCAGGGGCATGGTGCGAGTGCAGCGGAGTGGAGGAGCACCGGACCAAAGGGAGTAGCGGACAAAGAAGGAGCGAAAGGAGCAAGGTGCCCCGTTGTTGTGTATATCTTTGGTCCCCTCCCTCATGCGACGAGGTTCTGACCGGAGGGAGGAACCGCACGGGCGAAGGAGCCCGTGCCGAAGGAGGAAGGGCGGGGTTGGGGAAAGGGGCGGTCGCAGGGGCGAGAATGTGGGCGGTGGGAAAAAGAAAACGGAATTGAACTCCATGCCCCCTTTCCTCCCCCAAAGGCTCTGGGCATCAAGTTCGATTCTCCTGTCTGTTTTTTTAAAAAAAAATCAAAGGTAACGCTTTAACGCATTGCGCTGTTCAGGATACTTCCCTGGAGAGTGAAAACCGTTCACGTCCATTCTTCACGACCGTACGAACGGAGTAGATATCCCTTATCCTGTCATCGCAAAGGTGGTAACGTGTGCAGGAATGTGAGAGTGTGAAGTCTGGCGTCCACCCCTCGTTTTTTCCTGTCTGAAGGTAAACCCACTCTGTATGACAGGGCAAGGACCGGATGCCTGTCTCGAAGGAATTCTCGCACTTTCCGGGGACGACCGGTGGAAGATTGACCACTCGCACGCAGTCATCAATGTCACGGCGTACGTCGTCCGGTCATTTGATGGTAATGCCCTCATCTTTGCCATGCCATTGCATGTGCTCCGTCCTCTCCTTTCAGAGGTTCCGCTCGACCTCCGGGGGTCACCCGGTGCGGTTGCCTGCATCATCGAGCAAATCAAGCAGAGGGCACAGTCGGATCCGGCACTGGGGCCGCTTGTGGGACGGGGCACCCGGTTTCCCCACCAGTTTGCCTCAATCACCGAGCCCTACACGGTTGTTGGATCTTCAGCTGCACTGGCATCAGATCTCTGGCATGCAGGGGACCGGAACTTTGCAGATGCGAGCGGGGTTCACCTCCTCCTGAACGGGGCAGTCCCCTGTCCGCAACAGTTCACCCAGGCTGATGTCGCATCGGTCATAGAAACGGTCGCACGCCTCTGCGACGCGGTCACGGCAATTGCGTGTTTTGTCCCGGTTCGCGAACTGGAAACCGCCTGGATCTCGACACTCGACCAGCAGCTGCTCAGAGAGATGCTCCCATCTTTGGGACTTGTCTCTTTCATTGGTGATGGAGCACGGCTTGCACGCCACTACACGCGGTATCGGTGCTACTTCCGGACGGCCGGGCCAAAGACCGGAGTTCACATACCGTTTGCCTGTCCCCTGGAACTGGACCCGTGCGAACTGGAACTCCCCGCTAGCAACCGGACAATCACAGGTCTGGGGATCCGCAGACGTGAGGTGTTTGCTGTTGCCGGGTCAAACGCACAGGGCAAGACGACGTTTCTTGAGGGTATCCATGCCGGAATGGACGACCATGCGACAGGTGACGGCAGGGAACTTGCGGTCACAGTCCCTGGACTCTGCACCGCCGAAGCAATGAACTGCATGCTGACCGGGGCTGACGTGAGCATGTTCTTTTCCGCACTTCCTCCAGGCATCAGCGGGACGGCACATGCCGCGTCGGGAATGGGCAGCGGGTCGATGAACATGGCGTACCAGGTGCAGAGGGCCATTGGGAGGGATTGCCCGCTTCTTGTTATCGACGAGGACCGGGCCGCACCGAACCTGCTGGTCCGAAGCTGCCTTCAGACTCATGAGATCACGCCCCTTTCCGAGATCTTAGGCCACGACCGTGGAAAGATGGGAGAGACCGCCCTGATATTTGCCGCATGTGCGATGGACGTGGTGGTAGCCCAGGCAGACCGGATCATGCTCCTCGACAACCATACCGCGTATGCCGTCGATCGTGAAGTGTTCAGGAAGAGGGTGGCAGAGTCCCTGGAAAAGATAGCAGGAGATCTGCGGTAGTGGGTTTTTTCAGGGGAGAAAAGATTATGGATTCTTCTCTGCGGATGGTCCTGTTGAATCCCTGGAATAAAAGCAGCCATACACATTTTTCTTGTGTATCTCCAGGTTTTTTGTTTTCCCGCGATAGTCCGGGCAGCATAATTCCTGCACACTGGGATTGACATTCTGCGATACCAGTGGTATTCTCATACGGAAAAGTCAGTATTCCTGAGAAATTTCATTCCCGCCGGAGGGTAGGCTGAAAAGGGTCAAGGGTGATCACCTTTTTTGTATTCTTCCGCTGAATGATGCATCATCCAGGCATGGGGACATGACACGCAGGCCAAAATATCCCATGGATGCGTGAACCTCCGCCTTATTTCCGGAGAAGGAGAGATGGAGCCGTCCGTTGAATACATACTCCTCGTCATCGCTGTGCTGATCCTTGTCAGCATCCTCGCCAACAAGGTATCTGGAAGGCTCGGTGTGCCTGCCCTCCTGATCTTCCTCGTCGTGGGGATGCTCGCGGGATCGGAGGGGCCGGGAGGGATCTATTTTGACAACCCCTGGATCGCCCAGGCAATCGGGGTGATAGCACTCGCGTATATCCTCTTTTCGGGAGGCCTCGATACCCGCTGGTCGGAAGCCAGGCCTGTGCTCCCCCAGGCAGTCGTGCTCTCGACCGCGGGCGTCCTCCTCACCGCGCTTCTCATGGCCGCCATCGCGGTGGTGGTGTTCAAAGTCACCCTGCTCGAAGGGTTCCTCCTGGGGGCGGTCGTCTCCTCCACCGATGCTGCCGCGGTCTTCTCGATACTCAGGACAAAGAGGGCAGGGCTGAAGGGAATCCTTCGGCCGCTCCTCGAACTCGAGTCCGCGAGCAATGACCCGATGGCGGTCTTTCTCACCATCGGGGCCATCACGCTCATCCTGAACCCAGGGATGCCGGTACTCGCCATGGTCCCGCTCTTCATCCAGCAGATGGCAGTCGGCGGGCTCATCGGGTACGGGATGGGGAGGGTCGTGGTCTACCTGATCAACCGGCTCAAGCTCGAGTTCGAGGGATTATACCCCGTGCTCACCCTTTCGCTCGTCATGATGACATTCGGCCTGACGGCGTCGCTTGGGGGAAGCGGGTTCCTCGCGGTCTACATCGCAGGGCTCGTGCTTGGGAACAGCTCGTTCATCCACAAGAACAGTCTGATGCGGTTCCACGAGGGTATCGCCTGGCTGATGCAGATCGCGATGTTCCTCACCCTCGGTCTGCTCGTATTCCCCTCGCACCTCTTTGCAGTTGCAGGGGCCGGGATCCTCTTCTCGTTCTTCCTCATATTCATTGCGAGGCCTCTCTCTGTCTTCCTCGTGCTCAGCCCGTGGAAAATAGCCCTCCGCGACAAGGTGATGGTCTCCTGGGTGGGTCTCCGGGGGGCCGCCCCCATTGTCCTTGCCACGTTCCCCCTCCTCGCGGGGATTCCCCAGGCCGGGACGATATTCAACCTGGTCTTCTTCATCGTGATCACGTCGGCGCTACTTCACGGAACGTCTATCCCGTTCATCGCACGCCGGCTGGGCGTATCCTCCCCCCTGCAGGATTCCCCGAAACTCGCAATGAGCCTTGTGGCAGGGTGCGATTCCGGGAACGACCTCGTCGAGATCGTGGTGTCACCGGGTGCAGTGGTTGCAGGAAAGCAGATCGTCGAGATCGGGCTGCCCCCTGAGACCCTCATCATTATGATGGAGAAAAGCGGAAGGCGGTTTGTGCCCTGCGGGAGCACCATCATAGAGGCGGGGGACACCCTCCTCATTCTTACCAGCCCTGAACTTGGGGGCAGGGTCCGTTCCCTGTTCTCGGCCGCGCACCCCGGGACCGGGGTCACGGCCAGGGAAACGGATGAAGAGAAAGATACGATATGAGTCGTTCGCACGGACGTCGATTTCGGGGGAACACTGGGCACTCACTCTTCCCTTTCACAAAGACAGCAGGGAACTCAGGGGTTGCATGCACGTCAGGCCCTGCCGAGGCCGGGAGGTTCTTCCAGGTTATTCGGGCTCGCCAAGATCCCTTGCTCTTCTGGACCGGCAGACTGGTTCGTCTCCTTTGGGACACCGATCGTGATCCGGTCACCCTCACCCGCATCTTTTCATATATCGATAGAGAGGATGCACTGATATCAAAAAACCTGGAGAAACAACAGCTCACAATATGGGTTCCTATCGCAGGGCCAGTTCAATTCCGACCCGAAGGTCATCATCACTGAAGGGCTTCAGGATGAACCCGTTAGGATTTGCCTTCTTTGCCCTGTCGATGATCTCTCCTTGTGAATATCCGGTCACAAATACAATCGGTAAATCATGGGTTCTGCGGATTTCATGGGCAACCGAGATGCCGTCACAATTCCCGGGAAGCCCGATATCAAGGAGTACGAGGTCCGGAGACATGCTCTGGATGAGAGATATTGCTTCCTTTCCTTCTGCTGCCCGCCCGCATACATCGTACCCGAGTTTCTTCACCCGCCACTCCACCAGTCTGGCGATGACGTCATCATCTTCAACAATGAATATGCGACTTTTTGACATTGGGCCGATTTATCTCTCCCTTTTAATAAAAACTGCTTCAATTACGCTTATAAAAATTTGCCATGCACTCGTTCATCGGAGCAATGAATATTCATCGGTGCGATGAACGAACCATTAAAATTATCGCCGATTGCGATAGCCCGGCAATCTCCATCTCTCAGGAATTTCGCAGCATATCAGAGTTTACTGTCTCAATACAATAGAGGTGCAGCGGCCAGAAATACTGAATGCATTACAGTATTCACCTGTTACCGGAATAGTCCAGGTGAGGAAAGCCCTTTCTCTGAGAAACAGAGATTGTATAGCATGAAGTACGAGATCAAGTACAAACCCTCTTATTCGCTTCTTGTGGTCACCCTGGCCCCAGGCGAGAGCATCGCAGCAGAGTCGGGGTCGATGACCTACATGCAGCCCACGATCGAGGTGAAGACCCAGAAAAGGGAGAAGAGTTTCTGGGGCTCACTGGGCCTTGCACTCGTGGGCGGGCAGAGCTTCTTCATCAACGAGTTCACCGCCACGACAGGAACCGGCGAGGCAGGGTTCAGCGCCGCCCCTCTCGGTGACATCGACACCATTGCGGTCAGCCAGGGGAAAGGATTCATCCTGCAGAAATCGGCATACATCGCGTCCCAGGGGACCGTGAACCTTGACGTCAAGTGGGAAGGGTTCACGAAAGGGCTCTTCGGGCAGGGCCTCTTCATGATCCGGGCGACGGGCGAGGGGACCATCTTCATCAACACGTTCGGGGCAATTGACCGTCATACATTAAAGGACGGGGAAAAACTTGTCGTGGACAATTTCCACCTGGTGGCATTCAGCGACACCTGCCAGTATAAAGTGACGAAGTTCGGCGGGCTGAAGGAGACGATACTGGGCGGAGAAGGGCTTGTCACCGAAATCCAGGGGCCCGGCGAGGTCTTCATCCAGACCAAGAACATCAGGGAACTTGCCGACTGGATTTGGACAATCATCGAGCCGAGAGTGCAGGCCAAGGCAAGGTGAAACACTCCCCACTTTGGCCGGGTCGGATCCCGATCAACCGTTCCCGGGGAAAGTAAATCTCTCCTGAAGAAGGAACCCGTTTCAGTGGTGCCCGAATCCTTCTGCGAGGGGGACAACTAAATACCAAAGGACAAGATAACTGGCATGGAATCTCAACACGAGGGAAGAGTACCAGATGGAACCGGCTGGATTCGTTCGCCGCTGAAACTTCTCGCCGCGGTCATCATATGCAATATGGCGGGAATCATCGGGTCTTTCGTGACGGTCACGGGAGAAGGGTCCTGGTATGCTGCCATCCAGAAACCCCCGTTCAATCCGCCTGGTTTTGTCTTCGCCCCGGTGTGGACCACCCTCTTTGTCCTGATGGGCATCTCGCTTTACCTTATCTGGATGGAAGGGATGGAGAGGAGGGAGGTCCGGGTCGCAATTGCCCTTTTCGCGGTCCAGCTTATACTCAACACGATCTGGTCCTTCCTCTTCTTTGGCCTCCAGTCTCCATTCCTTGGCCTTGTCGAGATTATCATTTTGTGGATCTTCATCGTCGCAACCACCGTTGCCTTTTACCGCATCAATAAAAAAGCGGCATACCTGATGGTGCCGTATCTCGCCTGGGTCACATTTGCGGCATTCCTCACCTACAATATCTGGCTGTTGAATGGATGAAGGGATCCAAAATTCTTTTCACATGGTGCAAGAAACGGGCTGGCCAGGACCCGGCTCCTGCGTTCTGAATTGATATATCCGGAATAGCAATACCAGTTGTCCCGCTTTTATTGACAGGGTATGCTGATCCAAATAACTGGTGAAAAAGAGGATAAAATCAAGGATAATGCACGGTTTTGTACAGGATCGGTTTTTGGTAAGACCTGAACTTGCTTGTGGATACTGGTTTTTGGATCGCCGAATATCCACTGATCACGTCAAGGGTGAACTTCTGTTCATCGCCCGTTGTCGGCATCCATGACTGCTTGTAGATGGCCGAAATGGTATGGGTTCCTGTCCCGGTCACGAGAAACTTCCATGTCCGCATCCCCGCTGCCCCGATTAATCCCGTGCTGGATGGGGAGTATGTATCCCGCAGGGTCTGTAATCCGCCACTCGTCTCCATTATCCATCGAAAACCGGTACTCGGGTTCTCTTTTAAGGAGAGGGTGATGGTATCACCAGGGATGACATTCACGGAATCTCCATTGTTTTCCAGGGAGAATTGGTAGGTGGCTGCCATGACCGGTGCCGACGCACATGCAAGGACCGCAAGCGCTGACAGGAGAATTATTCTGTGTATTTGCATTGGTGAACACACCTCTCGCTGTGAGAAATATCGTCGCGTTCGTATATAAAAGGCTCCACGCTATCAGGTGCGGGTAAGAGTGTTTGACCGGATTCATTCTGTGGAGCATGTATTCTCCCTGCATTTCCGGTATGCAATCCATCGCGTCAATTATGGAATTACACCAAAAGCTTCCATTTTTAAGCCGAAAGGGGCACTTTGGCCACCAATGGTGCATTTGGCGAGGTGAAACTGATTTCGGGACCATAAAACGGATTGTAGAGAAGGGGGGAAGGTGGTTTGGTGATCGGACGGGGATGCAGATCCCAACCTCTGGTCCGCCTCCCCCATATACGAGTGCAAGGAGTATGTAAATGGGGCCACACATGCAGAGGGTTCCTGATGGAAGCGCATGGGCTGGGAGGGCAGGTGAAGGGTGTACGTCTTATTTATTTCCATCCCTGGAAGAGTGGGAGGATTATCTCGAAGATGAGCGTGGCGATGATATAAAAGACCGACGAGATTCCCATCGCGTAGATAAAAAAGATCGCCGGGGTATACACGAGCGGGACGCTGCGCAGGTTGATCGCAAGGAGGGATGCAAGAGACACAACGAATACGACCAGAGCGTAGGTCATCGTCGCGAGGACAAACCTCCGGATCCGTGTATTCCTGCTGACAAGGACCAGTATGGAGGAGAACACCACAATCCCGAGGCAGAACCCGATCAGCGAGAAGATGACTGCCATGACCTGCGTGTGGACGAGATTGATCCACGTGGTCAGCGTCAGCATCAGCACCACCAGTGGGATCACAAGAAGAAGGCGCTTGAACGCCTCCACCCCAATGAAATAGTAAAAGATAGGCCTGTCCCTGGGCTCGGCGAATGCCGCCCATAGCAGTGCGAACACACCGAGGTAGGTGATCAGCAGGCAGGATGCGATGCTGATCTCCTGAAGGTCAAAGGGAATGCCAAGCAGCTCGAATATCGGTTCCCTGCTCCCATGACCTGAGAACGTCTGGGTGAGAAAGGCGGTGAGTGCGGTAAAAATCGAGACGAAGATGAAGAGAAACCAGTACGCCCTTAAAAACGAGCTCAGCTGGAATTCTTTCTCTCCCACCTCGATAACCGGTAAAGGCACCATGAAATGGCAGAGTGTCGCTGTAAAATCACATATATCTTTCTTCATGCTCGCCGGATTGATATTTGCGCGGAAGATGTATGGCCATTTCCGCCTGATTTAAATAGTACCCGGGTCATCTTCCTGCTGATGTATCCTACGGCACTGGACGGGGGCGTGGCATGATATCAATACTCCTGGTAGATGACGAAGTGCAGTTCCTGGAGGTGACTCGCATGTTCCTTGAGAAGGGCCGGGGCATCCGGGTGACGACCGCAACGTCAGGAGACCAGGCACTCGAGGTCCTCGCGCACCATAAATTTGATGCCATCATTTCGGATTATGCAATGCCGGGAATGAATGGGATCGAGTTCATGAAGCAGGTGAAGGCCCTGGGTGACGACACGCCCTTCATCATCTTCACCGGAAAGGGCAGGGAGGACGTGGTTATCGACGCGTTGAATTTTGGTGCGGACCTCTACCTTGAAAAGAGCCCAGACCCCCGGACACAGTTCTCGGAGATGATGCAGAAGGTCCGGAATATTGTCACAATTCGGGCGGATGTCCAGGTGGCACGGGAGAAGATGCGCATATTCTCTTCGGTGATGGAACGGTTTCCTGGGATGATCTTTCGCATGAAACTCAACGGCAGGTGGGCATTTCTCTTTGCGAGCGCCGGTGCGGACCGCCTGACCGGGTACTCGGGTGATACACTTGTGAAGGGTGACCCGGCATTCGAGATGATCGTAATACCTGACGACAGGGAACGGGTCGATCAGTCACGGAGATCTGCTCTCGATTCGGGGGGTGAATACCAGGTGAAGTACCGGATACGCACCAGTTTGGGAGAGGAGAAGAGGGTTGTCGAAGGGGGTTTTGTTGTCCCGGGTTCGGATGAAGAGATACTGGAAGGATATATCCTCGACCTTGATATCGTAGGAAACGGGTCAGTCCGGTAGGGCTCACAACCACCCGTTACAGATTGGATCCATCTCCCTTGCTATTGCTTTTGTGCCTGCCGGAAACACCCTTGCGGAATGCGGATCTCGAACCTGGCCCCTTTTCCAAATGTCCCCGTTTCTTTTATTGTAAGACCGGTGATGGCCAGGATCTCGCGGGCGAGGAAAAGTCCGAAACCTGTATTTTTACCGTATCCACGTTTGAATATCTCTTCTTTCTCGCGTGAAGGAATTCCCTGGCCATTGTCCTCGTATACGATCTTCATTCCCTGTCCATCATGGAGTACCGTCAGCCAGATGGAGTCTGCACCCTGCCCGTGCCGAAGAGAGTTGTCAATGAGGTTCTGGATGACGTTTTCAAGGAGTGGATCTGCATAAACCTCGATATCCCCGATATCGCTCTTCACTGCAACATCCTTCATCGTCGCAGAGGCTGATGCCCGGCCGATGATCTCGCCGAGTGACTGCCATTGGGGGACCTCGATCCCGATATCCTGGTATACCTTTGTAAACTCGATCTGCCTCCTGATGGTCTGGGTCAGCTGCTCTACCTTTGACAGGGTCTCCTCCTGCGCATCGTCTTTTGGATCTTCCTTCAAGAGTTCGATATACAGGAGAAGGGCAGTGACCGTATTGAGGATGTCGTGCCTCGTAATGATATTCAGGAGGGTGAGTTTTGCATTCATCCTGCGAAGCGACTCCTCAGCCATGTGCCTGCTGGTCACATCGTGTGCCGAACCGAGGACAACGGTCTTTCCGCCGATCACCACAGGATGGTTCCTGATCTCGGCAACCACGCGGCTCCCGTCTTTTTTGTGTATCACGAATTCCTCGGGACCGGTGGGTGTGCCTTCGACGTGCCGGGCAAGGAGTCCGATGGCTTTTGGGACCTCTTCAGGGGAGAGGATACCTGCCTCGAGGAAGTTTTTCCCGATGAGATCTCTCCTTGGATAGCCGATCAGGTTCTCGGCCGCAAAGTTTCCATCCACGAATGTCCCCCGGAGATCAGTAAGGAAATACGCATAGGGGGCATATTCAAAGAGCAGTCTCAGCCGCTCCTCTGACGCGGCTTTCTGCCCTTCCATTATCACCTTGTCGGTGATGTCCTGCCCAATGCAGGAAATCCCTGTCACGTTTCCTTCAAGGTCGCAGAGAAGTGTATTGTTCAGGTCGATCTTTCGTACCTTTCCTTCCCTTGTCCTGATGCTGCACGTGAAATAGAGCGCGTTCAGGTCCCCATCCATCGCGGAGAGGAAGAACTGCTCAACCATGCGCTGTTCGTTGTCGGGGATGAATGTCTCTGTCCAGGACTTACCCACCAGGTCCGCCTTCTCGTATCCAGTGAGGGTCAGGAGAAACGCATTGCAAAAACTGATCGAAAGGTTCCTGTCCAGCTGGAAGGCGATAAGGCGTGCATTCTCGAGCGATTCACGAAACCTCCTCTCGCTCTCGAGAAGTTCCTTCCTGGCCTCGTGTCTGCGCACAGCCTCCCTTATCATATAGAGAAGCTCGAGGAAGTTAAGCCTGGGATCTCCCCTCTTCTGGAGGTAATAATCAGCACCGTAATTGAGCGCCTTGATGACAGTCTCCTCCTGGCCTTTGCCAGTGAATACGATGATGGGAGTGTCATTACCCCGGCCCTTGATCATCCTCAGGAAATCGATGCCATTCATGCCGGGCAATTCGTAATCAAGGACGATTGCATCGTAATGAGTGGTGTTCAGGGCGTCGAGGGCCTCGGTGCCGGACATGCACGTGTCTATCCGCATCTCCTCTTCCTTCTCGAGGAAACGGCATATGAGATCAAGCAGATCGGGGTCGTCATCGACCAGGAGGATTTGCATCATCTCTTCTATCTCCGGCAAGGAACCGTTTCAGCAGCGCGTGGAACCGCGCATTCCAGGATGATAGTCATGGCACCTGGAGTCTTTTTATCCTTCCGCTCCTTTATGGTGGTATCCGCGATGAAATTGCAGGAGAAAAAAATCCATGCCTGGCGTGGGAACGCATCTCCGTTTCGCACACAGAAAAGGGTGTCACTCCCTGACGGGAGTTTAAAAGAGTTCCGTGCATCCCCGGGGAAAAAAGACTGGACTTCGCTTCCCACTGTACGGCCGAAAGGATCAACGGGATCATCCTCGATAACGATTGCAGGATCACGCTGCCCGGCCGGCATTGTATTCGCGGACAATGATTCCCTCGCGGTCCCCAGAGAGGAGCGCGTGGAGGTCCCTGCAGGAGACCACGAAAAGCCTGTCATGGATAAGGGCAGTCAAATCCTGTTTCTTTCTCGCGAGCACCGGGGAGAGCCACGCGATTCCTTCCTGTTCACCCTCGTCATTGAGTATCATGGCGTTCCGGTCTGAAAATAGTCCACCTACCTCTTCGGGGGGGACATAGAAGATGCGGTCCCCAAGGGAAAGGGACATCCCCTTTCCAGAACGCCGGGCCGTGCCCGCCCGGGTAAAGACAGATACCGGTGCCTGCCTCATGATGTCACCGGTTATTCTGTTGTTCTTCTTCACATGTAAACCTGGCGTCAGACGACAAATTGGGTTCAGATTGATGAATAAACGTTAAAATGCAGGATTCAAACTTCACAGATGCGGGGTCGGATCTGCGTGTGCGCCATGCGAAAAGACCGCTTTGGGAATCGGTGGCGTCAGCAAGTGGCACATAATCCGTCAGACATTTGTCTGACAGATTGTGCGCTTCTCAGACAAAATGCCTGCATTTTTGCCTCAAGTAGAGATTGTAAAGTGATTTGCGATTATTTTCCAAAAAGTTTATATGGAGGACAATACAACAAAAAATGTGAAACCAACATGGTTCAGTGTCAGTTAATGCTGATACTCCAATTGATCGTTGCCTGATACTCTCACGCATCAATTGAAGAACCACTGCCTGGACCATGGTGGTCATTTCCTTTGAGTTCTCCTTCTGCCAATCAATATCTCCTTAAGAAAAGTCGTAACTCCGGTCATCCGCGTTATTTTCGTTTTCAGCCAACGAATGTCAGCCAATCATGACATAGACAAGGATGGAGAGGAGGAAGACCAGGAGGAGCATTCCTGCACTCAGTACCGGGATGAAGAGGAGAATGGTATTGACGGTGCTCGCCATCTGGGTGATCCGATGGGAACCGAATACCACGACCCCCTCGCACCAGGCAGTGCTCCCCGCGGTTTCTGCAGGGGCCATGTCTGCGAGGGCCTGGCGAAGCGCCGCATCCACACACGGGATGATCTCGGTGACCGGGACATGGAGGCCGACGGGGTTCTTTCCGCTCACCGTATTGACCACGTGGGAATCGGTCGTCATCACTTCGGCCTCGTCAACTGATTCGAGTAAAAAATCCCGTATGGTCTCCCTTACCCCGCTCTCCATGTTGTTTCCGTCAATCAGAAGGTAGGCGGTGCTCTGTTCTCCTGCCCGCACAACAGCGAGCTGGATGCCCTGGTCTCCAAATCCCTGTTCGCGGGAGAAGGGGACCTGCACATGCGCGATGCCAAGCTCCAGCGAAAACCTCGGCATCCCGGGTGTCTCGTCAATCGCTTTTATCCCCGCATGGTAATACTCCATCGCAAGCCTGGTCGCGGGGAGGACATAGGTGATATCCCCGGCATAGCAATTGTGGGCATCGATGAACGCGATGTGCGGGAAGGACCGGTGCCCCTCGGCCATGATGGTCATTCCGATGTTGAAGTCAAGGTCCTCGGTCCGTTCGGGTGACCTGGTACTTACCATCAGGAGAGTATCGCGAAAGACCTGGCAGAGGAGTGATACTGATCCCTCCTGGTACCGGACCGAACGGGTTGCGGAACTAGAAAAGACGAGGTTGTCCCTGGATGCGGCAACTGCCTGCACGAGCTTGTCAATCTCTTGCTCAGATACAAGGTTGAAGTCATGAGTGGCGGCCCCGTGCGGGACCATCACCATCTCGGAGAATCCCGACTGCATCCCCCTTGGGAGGTTTCCGCCCCCGATCTCCCCCATGGGCCCGGGGTGCACGTTCGGGACAGTGAGGAGGAGGCCAGTCTTTTCGTTCCTGCGAAAGAATAGGGTGACCTGCGGCACGGTCACCTCCTCCCCGATCTTGCGGAAGAAGTCCTCGAGGGCTTTTGACCCGTCTGTCAGGTGCGCAAGGAACGAGTTGAGAAAATCCAGGCCCCTGATTTGGAATGTCCGGTAAAGGGGCCTGTCGATTGCCCACACAAGCAGGATGAAGCCGAGGCCGAAGAACACCTGGAGGACAAGTGCAAGGATAAAAAAATTCCCAGGAAAAAGGACCATTCCCATGGCAATCCCCGCCAGGCTCTGGCTTGCTGCCGGGAGAATCATCCGGAGGACCCGGTAATCCGCGATTGCAACCAGGACGAGAAGCCGGAGGCCCAGGATTATGCCCAGTGAGATAGCGTAAAAGAGGGGGAGCATCGACTGGGAGATCGTCAGGGATGAGAGGGTGATGATCACCCCGAAGAGGGTACAGGAGAGCGCCAGGAGCGCGGACCTGTTCCAGGTCATGGGACGCCCGATCAGTTCCACCGCGGGCTTCGTCACAAGGAATGCGAAGAGGGCCGGGATGGTGAAGGCACGCGTCCCGAGCCAGAGCGGGGATCCGAGTTTCAGGCTGACCCCATCCAGGATGAACCCGAGCAGCAGGAGAAGGGCAAGCGAGATTGGCCAGGACGGGGCATTGAAGAGGTAGCGCCCCAACCGCTCGATCTTCAACTCCCCCCCCATCACTGACATGTCCACTCACACCCGGGAACGCTGAGCTTCTCCTGCCCCGGGCTCAATCACTGGAACATCCCCGAATACCTGCCGGAACCTCGTCTCCATCTCCTCCCATGAGGGGAGGTTGTTCTGGCACCCGGTGACTTCGACGGCAAAAGAGGCGGTCACCGTCCCGATACGGCAGCAATCCCGGGGGGAGTATCCCCGCCTGAACGCCGCGAGGAACCCTGCACGGTAGGCATCCCCCGCGCCAGTAGGATCTGCCATCCTGACGCGTATCGCGGGGATATGGGAGCACTCTTCTCCATGGAAGTACTCGCTTCCTCCTGCCCCCATCGTGAAGACCGCCAGAGGGACGCGGGCGGCGAGGCCCTCCCTTGAGAGGCCGAGAGTCCGGCACATGCTCTCCACTTCGTGCTGGTTCGCAAAGAGGATATTGATGTGGGAAAGAATGGCGTCCAGTTGGGTACGGCTGTACCTGTGCAGGTCCTGCCCCGGGTCGAACGTGGAGAAGGCTGCCTTCTCTGCGACGCGGGTGTTGAAATCCGGATCGGCCGTGGCCATGTGGGCGAAAGGGAGGGCGGGGGCCTCTGAGTCGGAAAAGATGCGGGACGCTCCCCATTCAAAGAACGTGATCTGGTCCCCATCCTCGTCCGTGAACATGAACGCGGTGGCAGTGTGGGCATCGGGAACCTCGAAGAACCGCTGGTTCAAACCAAGCGATTTCTGCCATCGATCATACTCGCTGCCGGGAAAATCTCCCCCAATCGCGCTCACGAGGGTACAGGGCTCGCCGAGCCTGGCGATGCCAGCGGCAATATTGGCTGCTCCCCCGCCGAAGTATACCTTCCGCTCGGTAATGGTGGCAGACCCGTTCCTGGGCGGGAAAGCGGGGACCCTGCAGATGTGGTCGATGGCGGTATGGCCGACGACGTATATCACAGTGCGCAGACCTCCTTGACTTCCAGGGGGACGTCGCGGAGGGCTTTTCCAATCACGGATCTCGCGATGCGGGTGGCGTGTTCGGGCGACTCGGCACGAAAGACTTTCATCTCGAGGAGGAGCCCGACAAGGGCGGTGCGCGCTACCACCAGCGCACTGTTCAGTTCACCTTCGCAGAACGGGCAGGCGAGCATGCCCACCTCCACCTCCACGTAGGCTGCTACCGGGTTCAGCCTCTTTCCTGCCTCGCTGATGGCAATGCTCACCGCATCCTCGAGCGATGAGACATCCTTCACCACCCATGCGCCTTCAAGTATTACACGATAATCTGGCATTCCTGGTCCCTCACCATAACTGGTGGTGCACGTGTTCAACCACCGGCATTCGTTCTGTAAAGCTCCCGGGCGAAAAGCCCTTCCCTACGCAGAGGATTGCGATCGGCCGGACATGGGGCGGAAGATCGAGCATATCCCGCACCTCGTCGTCCTGGAACGAGCCGACCCAGCACGTATGGAGCCTTCTTGCATGAGCCGCGAGCATCATGTAGGTGCAGGCAATGGTCGCGTCCTGGATGGCAAAGAGGACACCCCTGTCGCCATATCTTGACATGGATCTCACGTAATTCGCACATACTACAAGGAGCAGGGCGGCAGATACAACATGCTCCTGGCCGAAAGAGGCCTCTGCCACCCTCTCTTTCTCCTCCTGCCCGTCCACGATGACAACGTCCCAGGCCTCGAGGTTTCCCGCACTTGGGGCGGTGCTTGCGCAGTCCAGGATATAGGTGAGGTCGGCGTCGGGCACTTCGCGTGTGTCGTATTCCCTCACCGAGCAGCGCGACACAAGGAATTGAAGGAATTCAGATGAGTCCATGTGCTTCGAGAACCTGCCACGACCCCTGGGCTGCAGTAGTGACTGCACTGATGGACTCGCTTATTTTCAGGGACGCCGCCCCGTAATTCTCGCTCTCAACCGTGCTGATCGATTCCGAGAGGAGGTTGATGGCACGCCGGAAGTCCGACATCTCGGTCCCTTTCCAGGCAAATTCAAGTTCTGAACGGACGGCTTCAAGGAGGAGTACGAGCATCCGTTTTCCGCCGGCGCGTTCTGATTCAGGGAACCCTGCGAGTGCGATGGTGAGCTGCGAGGAGATAATCAGTTCACTCTTCGCCCGTTCGGCGAACTGGTAACCTTTCACCGCTTTCTTCAGATCCATACTTTCACTGTACTGCAGGGATACAAGATACTTCTGTGATCTAAGTCAAATGGCCAAAAAAAAATTGAGAATCGGAGATATATTGTGGTTATCTGCCAGATTTCTGCTTGGCGCCGAGCACCGAGACCTTGGGCCTCCGCATGGCTTTCCTGACCATGGGGTTTGCCTGCGGACCGGACTCTGAAGAGCGCCCGCCGCGCCCGCCGCGTCCTCCACGGCCACCGCGTCCTCCACGGCCACCGCGGAAACCTCCCTGCCCTTCGCCGGTCAACTGCTCGAGCTTCCGGAGCGAGGCTCCCGCCTTGAACCGCTGGTTCGGCCCCGGTTTCTTCAATTCACCCTCAGACTTTGGCACCAGGCGTATCTGCCCCTTAACGCCTTTCACCTGCGTCCATTGTACGGATCCTGTTTTTCCCATAGGCAAACTCCTTAATTTGTTTGCGATGTGGTCTTTTAATACTTTGGACCTCTCCCGTGCGGAATGAGAGGTCACCTGCCTGAAAGTGCCTGGTCTAGCGCGGCTTTCAACACCTGGGAGACTTTTTTGCCGTCCACCGCGCCCCCCACTTCCTTCATCATCACTCCCATCAGGGGACCAAGGGCGCCCATGCCCTTCTCACTCACAAACGTCATCCTCTCGGATACGATGCGTCTTGCGAGGGCGTCGAGGTCGGTCCCTGCAACCGTCGCCTCGACAGCCTGCATGGCTGTCTCTGCGGATTCTCCCTGGACGATCCTTCTGAGGACGTCGGGGATCGCCTCCTTGCCCACTCGTTCTTCCACGACCCCTTTCAGCACCTGCAGGACTGCCGGCATCACCGCGTTGCCAGCCGCATCGCAATCGGACACGAGTGGGCGGATATCGAGCCCATCCCGCGAGAGTTCCTTCAAGGTTGCAATGAGAGTCCTGGCAGAGAGCGTGGCGGGGATGCCGAGCCCCACAGACCTCTCATATAGGGGGAGGTGCTCGGAGTATGCCACCTGCTTTGCCACCGCCGCATCGAGGCCATGCGCCGTCATATACCTCTCCGCCTTTGCCTGCAGGAGCTCGACACGGGGGATATCCTCCCAGTATTCAGGGGAGATTGTAACGGGGAGCACGTCGGTCTCGGGGTACATCCTCGCGGCCCCGGGCAGCGGCCGCATGTACGAGGTGCTTCCCCCCTCAAGCATCTTTCTCGTCTCTTCGGGGACCCCGAGAAGGGCCAGTTCCGCCCTTCGGATGACCTGCTGGCAGGCGCACCCGGCCTGTCGGGGGGTTCCTGCCACGATGACGATGCAGTCCGACTCTCCTGCACCGACCATATCCCGAAGCGCGGTCACTTCTTCTGCGTTCACGCCGTAGGCAGGAAGCTCGTCGGTGTGGAAGATGCCACCCACCCCGCACTTCTTTGCATAGTCCGAGAGCTCGCTCCCAAGCCTCCTGGCCGGCTGGATCTCATCCCCGACAAGGCCGGCAAACCCGGCGAGGGTGACGGCCATGATCCGGGAGGCCTTCTTCAGGATCCCTGACCCAGTGTGGGAAAAGATCTCCGTGACATCCACAGGAGTCCCCGAAACAGAAGCGCCGCGTTCTTTCAGGCGGTCCCTGATGGAGAGGAGCCGCTCCTGCCTCTCCACTTCCCTCCGAACCACCTCTGCGATGAGGTCCAGTTCCTGGACGCCTTTGATCTCTACGCGGGCGCCGCCGCTGATCGAGATGTTGATATCCTGCCGGATCGTCCCCAGGCCCCGCTTCACTTTCCCCGTTGAGCGGAGCACCATTCCCAGGTACTCGGCAATCTCCTGTACCTCTTCGGGCGTGTGCATGCAGGGTGAAGTGGTAATCTCCACCAGGGGGATACCGAGGCGGTCAAGGGAGAAGACCTCGTCCTTTACCCGCTGGGCAGCCTCCTCCTCTATGCAGATCGTCTCTATGGTCCCCCCGTTCGGAAGCGTTCCGTTCACGGCAACCAGTGCAGTCCGCTGGAAGCCGCTGGTGTTGGAGCCGTCGATGACGAGCTTCCGCATAGTGTGCACCTGTGGTATCGGGGCCATCCCGAACATCTTTGCAATCTGGAGGCAGGTTGCGAGTGCCTCGGGGTTGAGGGGTGCGGGCGGCTCCTCGTCATTCTCTACGAGGCACGTGCTGTCGTAGGTGTAATAGAGAAACCGCCGGAAATTCTTCATCTCTTCGCGCGCCGCCCGGTCAATCTCCCCGAGTTCGCTCTCGGTCGCACGTAGGTAACGCGAGAACTCGCCGTCATGCTCCTCGAACGGTCGAAGCAAAGTCGGGCACCTGCAGAAGAGTTTCTCCCTCGTGTTCAGCTGCTGGTGGATCTCGATCCCGGCAACGAGACCAAGGGCATTATAATCCATGCAGCGACCTCCGCGTATACTCGCCTTTCTGGTTCTCCTGCATCATGCAGCGTGCTCTCTCAGCATCCGGCTCGTTCCCGAGCACCCACATCATCTTTACAAGCGCTGTCTCGGGAAGCATGTCCTCCCCCTCAACCACGCCTATCCTGATCAGGTCTCTCCCTGTGTCGTAGACGCGGTCACACACCCTGCCGTGGAGACACTGGGATGTCATCACGACGAGCGTGCCCTGGTCGATCAGCTCCCGTATCGCGGGGATGAGGGACGTGCTGACGTGGCCGAGCCCGCTCCCGGCAATCACGAGCCCTTTTACATCCGCACACGAGCTGATCAGGTCAGGTGACATCCCGGGGAAAAATGAGATGAGACCGCACGACGGTTCGAGCCGGTCATGGAGCGCAGGCTCGCAGGCACCCCTCCTCACCGCACCTGGGGAGAGTTTCACTTCGAGCGACGGGTAGTCCACGAATCCCAGGGGAGGGGCCCCGATGCTCTGGAACGCATCGCGCCGTGAGGTGTGCATTTTCCTGACCCTGGTCCCGCGGTGGATGGCGCAGCGGTCATCGCTCGTAGTCTCGTGCATCACTACTGCCACCTCCCCGAGGTCTCCGACCGCAGTGCTCGCACTGCAGAGCGCATTCATCACGTTGTCCGAGCTGGGGCGGTCCGCCGATCTCTGCGAGCCTACGAAGACCACCGGCACGGGAGTATCGAGCATGAAGCTCAGCGCGGCCGCCGAATAGGCCATGGTGTCGGTGCCGTGGGTGACGATGACCCCCCGTGCCCCGTCCTGTATCTCCTCGTACACGGCCCTTGCCAGTTCCTGCCAAATCGAAGGAGTCATGTTCTCGGAGAGGATGGTGTAGAGCTTCCTTGTCCGGCACCTGGCGATCGCGCTGAGTCCCGGGATCGCGCGAAGGATGTCCGCGGCATCGAACTGGCTCGTCACCGCCCCGGTCCGGTAATCTATCCTGCTTGCGATCGTTCCCCCTGTGGAGACGATCGAGATGAGGGGAAGCGACGGATCCTGCTCAACCTCGGCTCTCTCAACCCTCAGGGGAGAAGGGCGCTCTATGAGCGTGCAGTCCCCGGGAAAAACCCCTATATTGTATCCGCTGTCCATCTTCAGGACCGCCATGCCGTCCCGGTCGGTAATATAGGTCCCTCTCCGCCCGGTGCCGCCGACAGTGCAATTCACGAGGTCGCCGGGAAGAAAGCCGCTCATTTCCCTACCTCTTTCTTCGCATCGCTGATAAGGCGGCGGACGGATTCAGCATAATGCGCCATTCTTTCTTCGAGTGACCGGAGATCTTCGTGGAGTGCAGTCCTCCTCGAAGAGAGAGAGATCCTGACTGCGAACGGCGAGGGACTTCCAGGAGCCCTCCGCCGTTCGATGCAGGCCCGCACGTCGAGCGCTGCGGCAATTTCTTCCTCCCTGATCCCCATCTTCGAGGGGGGCTGAATTCCCATCTCCTCGGCCGCCTGGTCAAGTGCAGGGATATCGAGAGCCCCCTTCTGGATGGCCTTTCCCACAAGGGTATGCGCCGTCCGGAAGGCGAACCCGTGCGACTGGACCAGCATGTCTGCGACGTCCGTTGCGGTGGAGAAGCCTTTTCCGGCTTCGCCTGCCATCACGGCAGTATTGAATGTGGCAGAAGAGAGCATGTCGATGAGGAGCCGGGTGCTGTGCTTTGCGTCCCGTATCCCTCTCCAGAGGTGTGGGTTGAGTTCCTGCAGGTCTCGGTTGTAACTCAAAGGAAGTCCCTTGACGATTGCGAAGGATGCAGTGGCAGAGCCAAGGACCGATGCGGCCTTGGCCCGCATCACCTCTGCCGTATCGGGGTTCTTTTTCTGCGGCATGATGGAGCTCGTGGAGCAGAAGGCGTCATCGAGCTCCACGAACCTGGCAAAGCCTGAGCTCCACACCACCAGCTCCTCGCAGACCCGGCTTGCATGGGTCATCATGATAGAGAGGCAGGAGAGTACCTCCAGGGCAAAGTCGCGCGAGGAAACGGCATCCATGGTATTCTCGAGCACTCCCTGGAAACCGAGGAGCCCGGCGACAAATTCTCTCTGGACCGGGTAACTCGTGGAGGCAAAAGCGGCGGAACCGAGCGGGCACCAGTCAACCCGTGAGAGCGCCCCGGAAAGCCTCTGGTAATCCCTTGCAAACGCTGCCTCGTGGGCGAGAAGGTGGTGCGCAAGCGTGGTAGGCTGGGCGTGCTGAAGGTGGGTGAACCCAGGCATGACAGACTCTATGTGCTCCCCGGCAAGGTCAAGCAGCACCTCCCTCATACGGATGAGGATGGAGAGCTGGCGTACGAGGTCATCCCTCACGCGAAGCCGGATGCAGGTCGCCACCTCGTCGTTCCTCGATCGCCCTATGTGCAGCCTTCCCCCTGCATCCTCGCCGATAGTGGCGATGAGGAGGGTCTCGATGCCCGCATGGATATCCTCGAACCGGTCGTCGAAGGCCGCTTCAGGGATCCCATTTTCATACAGCTCCAGGAGTGTTTCCAGGAGTCTTCCCGCCTGCTCCTTTCCAATAATCTTCTGCCGGGAGAGCATCAGCACATGGGCGATGTCTACCAGGATGTCTGCATCGGCGATGCAGCGATCCGCACCCATTGAAGAGAGAAAATGCATCATCTCTCCTGAACGCTCACCGGTGAGCCGTCCCCTGCGCACCACGTCCTGCTCCATCCTAAACCATAACCTCGCGTATAACTAGGACGCTGGAATGAGATTAAAGCCACGCTTTCCGGGCCGCAAGTTCAATTGCCCTCTGGACTGATTCACGAGGGATGATCGTGGCGACCGGTACCTTCACCAGCTGCTCGATGACGCTGCTGACGATGGGTGCGCAGACAATGGCTACCGCCCCCTCCCGTTCGGCCCTGACCGCGGCGACGATGGCCTCTTCCATTGTGTGGACCGGATACTCGCGGATTCTAACCTTCCTGCCATCGACTTCGGCATTCCGCTCCAGTATCACGTCGAGAACAGGCCGTGCCGCGATCAGGCCGATAAACTCCCCCTCGGAAGAGAGGGTGATCCTCCTCATTGCCTGGACGATCGCACGCAGCGTGGTGAGATTCGGAGACCTCTTTCCATGCAGCATCTTGTAGAGGGAGCTCGGAGCGACCCCGCTCTTTTCGGCAAGCTCCCTGACGCTTATCCTCAGGTCACGCTGCATGACCTCGCGGAGGGCATGCACGAACTCATCGTCAGAGATGAGTGCTGCATTCACGAGCCTGTCGACCGGGTCTCTTTGCATGGGAGTTCCTGGAATGTGAGTTTGGGAGTTCCCGTGGTATAACCTTTTTGTCCATTTGCACCGGATATGATCTCTCCTTGTCACAATATTTAACCCAATAATACTATTAATCTCAAATTTTTGCTACAAATAGACAGTAAATAGTCATCTTTCGGAGAATTTATTTGTGCATATGAGAACAGTGTGTGCATGAAGTATTCGCATGTGTGTGCAATCATCGGTGTCATACTCTGTGCGGCCCTGATCGCAGGCTGCATCACACCTACCCAGCCCCAGGGGACTCCCACCCCCACCGTTTCCCCTTCAGGTGGCGATGTAATCGTCACGTACACCAAGGGGACCGGGCCTATGCCCACTCTTCTTGGGACGGACCAGATCGACGGCTATATCGCCTGGCAGCCCTTTGTCGAGGTCCCGCCCATGGCAGGGATCGGAAAGATCCTTCTGTATTCCGGCGACCTGCCTCCCCAGGGCAAGTGGAAGGACCACCCATGCTGTGTATTCACCGCCAACCAGAAGGTGATCGCCCAAAATCCTGACCTCACCAATGCCCTGACTGCATCGATGATCCTCGCCACCCAGTACCTTGAAGAGCACCCCGAGGAGAGTGCCGAGATCGTGGCGGACTGGCTTGCAGGGAAAGGCAACTTTACCTACGGAGAGATCTCGGTCTCATCGGTAGACGTGCTGAAGCGCGCCTTCCCCACGGTGAAGTTCGTGAATGACCCGACCGACAAGTGGATGGACTCAAATATCGAATTCGTCCATGCATTGAGAGAGCTGGAGGTTCTCACCGGTTCCCTGAAGGCCTCCTCTGACGCTGATTCAAAGACCATTCTCTTTGACACGGCGCCATACAATGCGGCACAGTCCATGATCGGCGCCGGGAAGATTACCACACCCACACCCGTGAAGGGATCGGTTGGAATCGGTTACCTGATGTCTGACCACCACGCGGCCCTGTTCGTGGCCATCAAGAAGTGGGAGTACTTCAACGATACATACGGCATCGCCATCAAACCCAGGGATACCGCCGCATCCAGGCCGGATATCGCCGACTTCATAGTCAACGGAGAAAAAGTTGCTGAGATCAAGCTGATATCGGGTGATGCAGGCCCGCAGCTGATGCAGTTGATGGCAACTGATAATATCCAGTATGCACTGGTCGGAAACCCGCCTGCAATCTCCGCGGCCGACAAGGGCACCCCTGTCAAGATCATCATGTCCATCAATTCAGAGGGCTCCGGAGTCGTGGTGACCGAGGACTCTCCTGCCAATGACTGGAACAGCTTCGTTGCATGGGCAAAGGAGCGCTCTGCGGCCGGAAAGCCGCTCAGGATCGCGGCTCCCGGAAAGGGATCAATCCAGGACGTCATGATCCGGTACTCCCTCGAAACAAGTGGTTTATCAATAAAGGAAGGATAACCTTAGGGGACAATGAGGTATCTCCGGTTCCTCCTCCCCATTCTCCTTGTCATTGGGTGGGAGGTTGCGTCGTGGGTTGTCAACAATCCCTTTATCGTCCCGTCCCTTGAGACCGTAATCCCCATCCTCCTGCACCCGTTCAGCCCCGAATATACGCTTGGGACCGGGAGCATGGTGGAGAATGCACTTATCAGTATCCAGCGCGTGGGCCTTGGTTTCCTTGTCGCCGCAGTCGTGGCGATACCGATCGGCATCCTGATGGGAAGGTCGGCATTCCTCAACGACTTCTTCGATTCAACAATCGAGCTGCTCAGGCCAATTCCCCCACTTGCCTGGGTCCCTCTCGCACTCGCCTGGTTCAAGATCGGGCTCACTTCCATTGTCTTCATCATCTTCATAGGTGCATTCTTCCCGATACTCCTGAACACTGTCGATGGCGTGAAATCGGTGAAGAAGACATGGCTCGAGGTCGCGACCACGCTTGGGGCGAAGGAACAGCAGATCATGACAAAGGTCGTGCTCCCCGGCGCCGCCCCCACCATCTGGACCGGCCTTCGCGTGGGGTTCGGGATCGCCTGGATGTGTGTCGTCGCCGCGGAGTGGCTGCCGGGCATCTCGCAGGGGCTCGGGTATCTTATCCTCTATGCCTACAACTTTGGCCAGACCAACCTGATCATTGCCGGGATGGTCGTGATCGGCGTAATCGGCCTCCTGATCGACTTTGTCTTCAAGCACGTCGAGAAGAGATGGTTCTCGTGGAGGGGGCTCGAGCGATGAGCCGGGTACGGAAAACATTGCCGGGTGGTGAATGCCTGTGACCCTGGTGCTCAAGGATCTCTCAAAATCCTTCGCAGGGGAAGGGAAGGCAGAGGTGGAAGCGCTCTCCCACATCAACCTTGAGGTGTCGGACGGCGAGTTCGTCTCGATCCTCGGCCCTTCCGGATGCGGGAAGACTACCCTTCTCCGCATCATCGCCGGGCTTGACCATGCGACCGGCGGGACGATCCTTCTCGATGGGAATAAGATTGAAGGCCCCTGCCCCCGGATGGCCATGATATTCCAGGAATACTCTCTCTATCCGTGGCGGACGGTAATCGACAACATTGCGTTCGGCCTCGAGATGAAGGGAATGGAGAAGCAGAAGCGCAGGGAGATGGCTTTTCAGTTCCTGGAACTTGTCGGTCTCGTCGATTTTGCCGGAAGTTACCCGTACGAGCTCTCCGGCGGAATGCGTCAGCGGGTCGCGGTAGCCCGGGCCCTTGCCATCGAACCACAGATCCTCCTGATGGACGAGCCGTTCGGGGCACTGGACGCCCAGACAAGGAACATGCTCCAGAAGGAACTTCTTGAGATCTGGCAGAAAACCAGGAAGACCGTCATCTTTGTCACCCACAGCGTGGACGAAGCTGTATATCTCTCTGATCGCGTGGTGGTGCTCACCGCCCGCCCCGGGACCATAAAAGACATGGTCCATATCGATCTCCCGCGCCCAAGGGAGAGGACAGGCGCAGAATTTGCAAGGATCCGACGTTATGTCCTCGATCACGTGGAGAAAACTCCGTTTTCCAGTAAGGTTTAAGAAGATATATCCCCATTTTATAAAGCACAGACAGGGATAAGGAGTATTCAGTCATGGTACGAAAACCAGGAAAGATGTACCGGAACATCTCGAAAAAAGCGTATACCCGCCGGGAGTACATGGGCGGGGTTCCCGGCAGCAAAGTAGTTCAGTTCGACATGGGGAATCTGTCCGGGGAGTTCCCGATGGAAGTCAGCCTCGCGGTAGAGGAGGCCTGCCAGATTCGTCACACCGCGCTCGAGGCAGCACGTATCACCATCAACCGGCACCTTATCAAGGACCTTGGGAGGATGAACTACCGGTTGAAGCTCCGTGTGTACCCGCATCACGTACTTCGCGAGAACAAGCAGGCAACCGGAGCAGGGGCAGACCGTGTATCCGAGGGGATGCGGCTCTCGTTTGGGAAGGCAGTCGGGACTGCCGCACGAGTCGCACCCGGACAGGAGATATTCACCGTCTATACCATTCCCCAGTACCTTCCCCAGGTGAAGACCGCACTCAAGTCGGGCGGCCACAAACTTCCCTCCCCCTCGTACATCAACATATCCGAGAGGACTGTTCCCGAGTCCCCTGCACCCCAGCAGGCATAAACCCCTTTTTTGGCTATTTACCCCAGGTTTTTTCCCCTTTATCTATGCCGGTTCTGGCTGTGCAATCAAAAAGATCTCCAATCCAGGTGCCTGCCAGGTAATGAAATACGAGGGGGAACCTGCCGAAGGGAATGTCCCCTGTTCGGGCCTTATCACAATTTATATTCCCATTCACTCCAAACCTTTTATCAGCATGATCCCATCCCCTGGCCCCGCCCTCTTCGCTGCCGTCACAAAAGCAACCTGCGAGGCATTCCGGCGGGCAGAGATTACCCTTCCCTCGGACGTGATAGAGGCACTCCGCAATGCAAGGGAGAGCGAGACAAGCGAGATCGCAAGGGGGGAACTCGCGAACATCCTTGCCAACCTGGAGATGGCAGAGAGGCTCTCTGTCCCCATCTGCCAGGACACAGGGGTTCCGGTCGTCTATCTCACCATCCCCCCCCACGTCCCGCTCACAACCGAGATATACGGGGCGATCGCAGAAGGGGTGAGGATGGCGACTGAAGAGGTACCGCTCCGGCCGAACGTGGTCGATCCCCTCACGCGGGAAAATTCCGGGGATAATACCGGGACAGGAATGCCTGCCATTCACGTCAGGCCCGGCGATAGCCTCACGATCACGGTGCTGCCCAAGGGCGCCGGTGCCGAGAACATGTCAAGGATCTCCATGATGCTCCCATCAGAGCGGGAACAGATCCCGAAGTTCTTGGCAGAGACAATGCTGATCGCCGGTGGGAAGCCCTGCCCCCCGGTCATCCTTGGCGTGGGGATCGGGGGAACGTTCGATGAGGCTGCGTCGCTCGCCAAGGAGGCACTGCTCGATCCCATAGACACGATGACTCCCTATGAGCAGGAACTACTTGATGCGGTCAACATGCTGGGCATAGGCCCGATGGGCCTCGGGGGGAGTACCACGGCGCTTGCGGTCAAGGTGAAGACCGCGGGGTGCCACACGGCGTCTCTTCCCGTTGCGGTCAATGTCCAGTGCTGGGCGTGCCGCAGGGCAACCGTGGAGGTGCCCACTTGAACGTCATGGACCTCTGCACCCCGCTCTCCCATGAGGTGCTGATGCTCCGTGCCGGAGACCGGGTCACGCTCTCGGGGACGGTGTATACCGCGAGGGACGAGGCGCACCTCAGAATGATGGAAGAGGGCATCCCCTTTGATCCCCACGGTGCAGTGGTCTATCACTGTGGCCCTGTTATCCAGGGACAGCGGGTGATCGCCGCGGGGCCCACCACATCTGCCAGGATGAACTCGCTCTCGGGATTCCTGATTGAGAAGGGTGTCCGCGCACTGGTGGGAAAGGGGGGAATGGGCCGGCAGGTGGTAGACCAGCTGAAGGGCCGGGGGGTGTACCTCGCGTTTACCGGAGGCTGCGCCGCACTTGCAGCCTCCCGGATGACCCTGAAAGGAGTCTTCTTCGAGGACCTCGGCATGGCAGAGGCCGTGTGGGCCATCGAGCTCGATCGCCTTCCGCTGGTCGTGGGGATCGACGCGGCCGGAAACGATCTTTTCGAAGGGGTTCACCGGAATGCGCAGGCCGGGTTCAAAAAGAGGTTCCAGGCAAGGAGGGATGTGCCGGCATGAGACTCGTAATCGATGAACGAAGGTGCAAGGGGTGCAACCTCTGTACACTGGTCTGCCCGTACCGGATATTTACCCCTGGAACGCAGCCGAATGCCAGGGGGATCGTTGTTCCGGTGCTGGACCGGCCGGAACGCTGTGCGAACTGCCGTTTGCAGGCGCTCTATGGCCGTACTCTCTGCGGAATGTGCCAGATGATCTGCCCTGACCAGGCGATCTCCTGGGTCGAGGAGAAGCCTGGCGAGGCCCGGAAGGTGGCGATTGAATTTTGACCAGAATTGACTTCATGCAGGGCAACACGGCATGTGCGGAGGGGGCGCTCGCCGCCGGGTGCCGTTTCTTTGGCGGGTATCCGATCACCCCATCGACCGAGGTTGCCGAGCACATGGCGGCCAAACTCCCGAAGGTTGGCGGCGTGTTCATCCAGATGGAGGACGAGATTGCCGGGATCGCCTCGGTAATCGGGGCATCATGGACCGGTGCAAGGGCGATGACCGCGACGAGCGGCCCCGGATTCTCGCTCATGATGGAGAATATCGGCTTTGCGGTGATGACAGAGACCCCCTGCGTCCTCGTCAACATCCAGCGGGGCGGGCCGTCTACAGGGCAACCCACCATGTCAGCGCAGGGGGACATGTTCCAGTGCCGTTTCGGGTCCCACGGGGATTACAGCATCATCGCCCTCTCGCCAGGAAGCGTCCAGGAGATGTACGAGCTGACGGTGAAAGCCTTCAACCTCGCGGACTGTTTCAGGGTCCCGACATTCCTCATGGCCGACGAGATCATCGGGCACATGAGGGAGCGGATCGAGATCCCGGACAGCGTACCGCGGGTAGAACGAAAACCGCTCGTAAAAGGGGTGCTCCCATTCCATGCGGATGACGACATGGTACCCGGGTTTCCGCAGTTCGGGACGGGACACCATGTCCACGTGACAGGCCTCACCCACGATGAGCGGGGATATCCCTGTGCCACCAGCCCGAGCCTCCACGAGGACCTCGTGAAGAGGCTTGTTGCAAAGGTCGAATCCGCCCGCCACGAGATTGCCGATTACAAGGTCACTAATCCTGATGCAGAGGTGGTCTTCATCACCTACGGGTCGCCCTCCCGGACGGTTGACCAGGTGCTCCATGACCGCCAGGCGGAGAGGATTGGCCATCTCCGGTTCCGCATGGTCTGGCCGTTCCCAGAGAACGCGCTTGAGCAGTTCCCGAACGCGAAGGTCTTCCTTGTTCCCGAGCAGAACCTCGGGCTGATGGCAAGGGAGATCGAGCGGCATACCTGTGTCCCGGTGGTCCCTCTCCCAAGGTTCGGGGGGGCCCTCCACACTCCCGCTGAACTGGAGAAGGCCATGGAGGCGTGGCGATGACGTATGACGACTGGCTCCGGGCAGACCGGCTCCCACATATTTACTGTGCGGGATGCGGGAACGGGACTGTGATAAACTGCACTTTGAACGCAGTGGACCGGATGGGCTGGAAGAAGGAGGAGACCATATTTGTCTCAGGGATTGGCTGCTCCTCCCGTGCCCCGGGATACATCATGACAGATTCCCTCCACACCACCCATGGGAGGGCGCTTGCTTTTGCCACCGGGATAAAGATGGCAAACCCTGACCTGCACGTCGTCGTCTTTACAGGGGACGGGGACCTCGCTGCCATCGGAGGCAACCACTTCATCCACGCCTGCCGGAGGAACATCGACCTCACCGTGGTCTGCATGAACAACCAGATTTACGGGATGACGGGGGGGCAGGGGAGCCCGACCACCCCGAGAGGAGCGCTCTCCACCACCACGCCGTACGGCTCGCAGGAACCGGCGTTCGACCTTTGCGAACTCGCATCAGCAGCCGGTGCGAATTTTGTCTCGCGCTGGACCTCCTACCACGTCAAGGAGCTGACCCGGTCAATCCATGAAGGGCTTGGCATACCCGGCTTCTCGTTCATCGAGACGCTGGTCCAGTGCCCGACCAACTATGGGAGGAGAAACAAGTTCCGGCAGGTGATGGACCAGGTCGAGTATTTCAAGGCTCATGGAATCCTGGTGCAGAAAGCCGCAAGGCTCCGAGAAGAGGGGAAAGCAATTCCGGGAGATGCGATCATTCTCGGCGACATCGTCCGGAGGGACAGGCCTGCAATGGGGGTGAGGTGATGAGGCACGAGGTGCGCTTCTCAGGATTCGGCGGCCAGGGCATCATCCTCTCTGCGGTGATCCTCGGCAGGGCTGCGGTGATGTACGACAGGAATTACGCGGTCCAGACCCAGGTCTACGGTCCGGAAGCCCGCGGCGGCGCTTCCATGAGCGCGGTGATCATCGATGACCAACCGATTCTCTACCCCAAGGTAACCGATCCCGACATCTTCGTGATCATGTCCCAGGAGGGTTACGAGAAGTACGGGGCACGGGCGACAAAGGAGGCGGTGATGGTCCTTGACTCATCCCTCGTCCAGTCCAGGCCTGCGTGCAGGTTCATCGAGATCCCTGCAACAAGGGAAGCAAAGCAGACCCTGGGCCGTGATATTGTCGCCAATATCATCATGCTCGGGGCGCTGGTGAAGACAACGCACGTGGTAGGAGAGGAGGCCATCGAGAAGGCTATCCTCGATTCAGTGCCGAAAGGGACCGAGGCCCTCAACCTGAAAGCAATGAAACTTGGATTTGAACTCGCGGAGAAGGGGAAGATGAAATGAAACTGTTGGAACACGAGGCAAGGAACATATTCAGGGAGTACGGGATACCTGTCCCGGCAGGCTTTCTCATCCGCTCCCCGGGAGAACTCGCATCCCGCATGGGAGAACTGGGTGAACGATTCGTGCTCAAGGCCCAGGTGGAAGTCGGGGGACGCGGAAAAGCGGGCGGGATCGTCGTCGCCGATCCCACCACAGGGGAGCGCATCGCGGGGGATCTCTTCAGGAAAGAGATAAAGGGCGTCCCTGTTCGCGAGGTTCTTGCAGTGGAATACCTTGATATCCAGAAGGAATACTACGCAAGCATCGCCATCGACCGCTCCACGAAGCAGGCCCTCATCCTCTTCACTGAAGAGGGGGGGGTGGACATCGAGGCACTCGCAAAGGAGAGGCCGGAGGCAGTGCGAAGGGCTTCGCTTCCGCTCCTGATGCGCGACATCCCGCCGTTTATGATCCGTGACCTGCTCGGGGCTGCTCCAAAAGAGATCGGAAAGGTGTTAAACCAGCTCTACAGGGTATTCAGCGAGAAGGATGCCCTTCTTGCGGAGATCAACCCCCTGGTCACGACCTCAGAGGGCATCTTTGCCGCCGATGCGAAACTCATCGTTGATGATAATGCACTTTCCCGCCAGGGCATCAAACTGAACCGTGACCTGACCGATCGGGAACGCGAGGCCGAGATGCACGGGTTCTCGTACGTTGAGCTCAAGGGCGATATCGGGGTGATAGGCAACGGCGCCGGCCTCACTATGGCAACCCTGGACCTGATCGAGTACTATGACGGGAAGGCAGCGAACTTCCTCGACGTAGGCGGCGGTGCCGACCAGGAGCGGGTAATGCATGCCGTAAGGCTCGTTGCCGCAGACCCATCCGTGAACGTAATCGTCGTCAACCTCCTCGGGGGCATCACGAGGTGCGACGAAGTAGCGCGGGGAATCATCAGTGCAGGGATCAGCCAGCCGGTGATCGTCAGGCTCGCCGGGACAAACGAGGCTGAGGGACGACAGATCCTCGATGGCAGCGGGTACCGCATGATGGAGAGCATGGAGCAGGCAGTGAAAGCGGCAGTGGAGGCGGTCCAGTGATCTACGGAGACAAACACACCGGCGTGATCGTCACCGGCGCGACAGGAAAGCAGGGTGCCTTCCACATTGCGCTGATGAATGAGTATGCCCGGCAGGTAGGAGGAGAGGGCGTGGTCGCCGGCGTGACGCCAGGGAAAGCAGGGCAGGAGGTCGCGGGCGTCCCGGTATACAACAGTATACACGATGCACTAAAAGAGCACGACGCGAGTGCAAGCGTCCTCTTTGTCCCGGGCTTTGCCGCGGGCGATTCGATAATGGAGGCAGCAAGCGCCGGACTCTCGCTTGTCGTGGCAATCACCGAGCACATCCCGGTACATGACACCATGCGGGCGATCTCGTTTGCCCGTATCCACGGCTGCGACGTGATCGGCCCGAACTGCCCAGGGCTCCTCTCTCCAGGGGAGATAAAGATGGGGATCATGCCTGTCCACCTCTCCTCGCGGGGACACGTAGGGGTCATCTCAAGGAGCGGCACGCTCACCTACGAGATTGTCGACCAGCTGACTCGGGCGGGGCTTGGGCAGAGCACCATTGTCGGCATCGGAGGTGACCCAGTCATCGGCCAGACTTTCCGCGACGTGCTCCGCCGCTTCGAGGAGGATGACCAGACAGAGGCGGTGGTGATCCTTGGGGAGGTCGGGGGTTCCCTTGAAGAAGAGGGTGCGAAGGCGACTGATCTGCCCATCGCGGCATATATCGCAGGAATCTCTGCCCCACCTGAGAAGCGGATGGGTCATGCCGGGGCCATCATAGAAGGAGGCGAGGGGGACGCCCGCTCGAAGATTGAGCGGCTCAGGAGAATGGGAGTCCCCGTGGCATCGAGGCCATCCGAAGTCCCGCGCCTGATAAAGGAGATACTCTGATGTCTCACCGATCCCGGCTCCCGGACCCTGAAAACCATTTAACCCATCACGTAGTACCACATGTATAATTCTCTACCGGAGGAACGATGAGCGATCACCCAAGTACCGGCTACGATCCCATGACAGGAGAAGAGGAGCTCCAGGGCCCCGAGCGATACTTAAGGCCCGGCGAAGAGCTCCTGATTTACACCCCTGATATCCAGATTAAGAAGTTCAGGTTCGATGCCTATCTGACGAACACAAGGCTCTTTCTCACCGACCAGGATGAAAAGACCCCTGGTGTAACTGCAAAGGAGATACCAATCGAGTCCGTGGCAGATACCTACCTTGAGCATTCCCCTGTCCAGGAGCCGATCCTTGTCCTCTCCATACGGACTTCGGACGACGATCTCCGTACAATGAAGATGACATTTGTCCATAACGGTGCCGACAGGCTCCCGCAGGCAGAGGAGTGGATGCACCTTATCATGCATGGGCATGCAAAGCGTCCTTCGGGTGGCACCGCGGTCCGGCCCGCGTCGCCCCAGCCCGTTCCAGCCATATCCCCGGAGGCCCGTGCACTCTCTGAGACGATCATATATCCTGAAAAGACCACTGTTGAGCCAGGCCCCATCTCATCAGCGGGTCCCGCTGTTGTCCAAGTAGAGGGACGAACACGAACACCCCCGCCTCAGCCCAGGCAACCTGAAGCGCCACGGGCGGCATCAACACCTCCCGGGGCCGCGACAACCCAGATACAATTCTGCTTCCACTGTGGTCACAAACTGCCTCCGAATGCAAATTTCTGCCCATATTGCGGGACCCGCCTTCACCAGGCCGGTGCACCCCTTCAATCGCCTCCGCCAATCCAAATCCAAAGGACCGAAGATGAGCCTGCCAGCCTTGCGTCAAAGGAGAAAGAGAAGAGAGGTTTGTTTGGCTGGCTTTTCCGAAAGAAATAGATCCCCTCCTTTTTCGTCTTCCCGACAACTCTAAGGCTTGTTGCCGGAAAACGCGTAATTCATTGAAGGATTAAAAAAAGGATAATACCTGACTTGTGGCAACCTGCCAACTGTTCTTCCAGCCGGAGCTATATTCGCGCCTTCCTCCGTTCATGAGAAAAGCCCAGGCATCAAAAGGAATGATTATGTTACCTTCCGTCGTTTTAATAATGATTACGCGTCCGGTGATCGAGGGATTTCATTGAGACGGAATATAAAGATCGAAGCATTGCACCAGATCCCGCTGGAACGCCAGGAGATCGAACTCGTTGAGCGGAAATGCATAGGGCACCCTGACAGCCTTGCCGATGGGATTGCCGAGTCCATCAGCCGGGCTCTCTCAAAGGCATACCTGGAGGAGTGCGGTGCAATCCTGCATCACAATACCGACCAGGGCGAGATTGTGGCCGGAGAGTCCCAGCCAAAATACGGGGGAGGGAAAGTCATCCGGCCCATCTACATGTTAATTGACGGAAGGGCCACCAAGCAGTTCGATGGGATCAATATACCCACCGATGCAATCGCCGTCGAGGCAGCCCGGACTTACCTCCGCGAGACTCTCACCAACCTCAACATGGAGCGGGATATCATCGTCGACTGTCGCCTGGGGACAGGTTCAACAGACCTCAGGGATGTCTTCAAGCCCTGCCAGAACACTCCGCCGCGCGCCAATGACACGTCTTTTGGTGTAGGGCATGCGCCATTCTCCGAGACCGAGACGATCGTCAAGGCAGTGTCAGATTACATTGACGGGACGTTCCGCCCCCGGTACCCTGCAGTCGGGCAGGATATCAAGATCATGGGGCTTCGGGACGGGGACACCATCACGCTCACACTGGGGTGTGCAATGGTTGACCGCTATTGTTCAGGCCTCCCCGAGTACCTCGAATACAAGGATCTCCTCAGAGAGCACATCCTCAATGTCGCACGCCAGCACACCGGACGAAAAGTCATCGCCGCTATCAACACTGCCGACGACATCGATACCGGGAGCGTCTTTTTGACCGTCACGGGGACATCGGCCGAAATGGGGGACGACGGCTCGGTGGGGAGGGGAAACCGGTGCAACGGGCTCATTACCCCCAACCGGCCCATGAGCATGGAGGCCACCAGCGGAAAGAACCCCATCAACCATATCGGAAAGATTTACAACGTCATCTCCACGCAGCTTGCCCAGGAGTGCGTTGCAAAGGTTGACGGGATTGAAGAGATCTATATCAGGCTTCTCTCCCAGATCGGCAAGCCAATCGATCAACCCCTCGTTGCAAGTGTGCAGATCCTGCCAGGCGAGGGTGTGGATATGAAGACCATCAGCCCGGATATCGAAGCCATCATCGACAATGGGCTGGCCGAGATCACCTGCATCACCGAGAAGATCATCCGTGGCGAGATCAAGACGTTCTGAAGGTGAGGAGAGCCCCGGGCCGGTTGCCAGGCCCCAGGTTCTGCGCCTGGCAATCCCGAACAAGGGCCGGATATCTGTCCCAGTCAACGAGCTGATGGAGAAGAGCGGACTCCACCTCCTCGATGTCGGGGAACGCCGCCTCGTTTCACGCACTCCCGACCCCCACGTGGAGATCCTTTTTGCGAGGCCCGTGGATATCCCCGAGTACGTGGCCAACGGGGCAGCTGACCTCGGGATTACCGGGCACGACATGGTCCTCGAGCGGAAATCCGATGTATCCGAGCTCCTTGACCTGAAAATCGGGTCCGCGTCCCTGGTGCTTGCCGTCCGTGAAGATGCCGGGTATACGAATCCGTTGGATCTCGAGGGAACGAGGGTTGCGACCGAGTTTCCTGTCATCTCAAAGGAATATTTCCAGGAGAAGGGTATCTCAGTCACCCTGGTGCCTGTCGGCGGGGCATGCGAAGCCACACCGTATCTTGGGATAGCCGAGGCGATCGTCGACCTCTCCAGCTCGGGGAACACGCTCCGTTCGAACCGCCTCCGGGTAATTGATACCGTTCTTCCCACGACCACCATGCTGATCGCAAACCCCCAGTCCCTTGCCTCGAAGGGAGGAAAGATCGAGGAGATTGTCCTTGCTCTCGAGAGCGTGGTCCGGGCCAGAGGGCAGTGCTATCTGATGATGAATGCGAAGCGTGCCTGCGTCGATGAGGTCACATCCGTCCTCCCGGGGCTCTCCGGGCCGACGGTGATGGAGGTGGCCTCGCGGCAGGACATGGTCGCTATCCATGCAGTCGTCGACGAAGAGCGGGTCTACCAGTTGATCCACCTCCTGAAGCGGGCAGGAGCGCGGGATATCCTGGTCATGCCCATCGAGCGGATGATCCCCTGACATGCGCATATTTCCCGCCGTCGATATTCTGAATGGCCAGTGTGTCCAGCTGGTGCAGGGAAGGAAGGAATCGGCCACAGTCTTCGGTGACCCGCTCTCCTGTGCGCATCGCTGGCTCGACCTCGGCGCCAGGTGCCTGCACGTCGTGAACCTTGACGGCGCATTTGGAAAATCCTCGGCAAATGCAGGAAAGATCAGGGAACTCGTCAGAGAGACGGGCGTCGAGATACAGCTTGGCGGGGGAATACGGTCTTTCTCGGATGCCTCCTCGTGGCTCGAGACCGGCATCGAGCGGGTCATCCTCGGGACCCTGGCGACCCGGGATCCGCCTGTCCTGAAACGGCTGAGCGATGAGTTCGGCAGTGCCCGCGTCATGGCGGGTGTCGACGCCCGTGGTGGGGAGATCACCATAGAGGGGTGGCAGAAAGCCGGGGGAGACTATCTTGTATGGGCAGAACGATTTGAGAATATGAGTGTGGGATCACTCCTCTTTACCAACGTGGACGTGGAGGGGCTGCAGTCAGGGATCGATCCCGGACCCGTTGCCCGGCTGCTGCGGCGCACCCGCCTCCCTGTCACGGTTGCGGGAGGTGTCACCACGGCCGGGGACATCAGGGTCCTCAGGTCCCTTGGTGCTTCCGGCGTAGTGCTCGGGTCTGCACTTTACAGCGGGAGGCTTCACCTGCATGAAGCCATGGAGGCGGCAGAATGAGATGCGTAACCTTGACAAGAAAGACAAAAGAGACTTCAATTGATCTGGTCCTCGACCTTGACAGCCCGGGGAGAGGAGAGATCTCCACTGGAATCGCGTTTTTTGATCACATGCTCACCGCCATGGCCACTCACGGACGTTTCGGCCTCTCCTGCAGGGCGAAAGGCGACCTCGAAGTGGACGTCCATCACACCATAGAGGACACCGGGATTGTCCTTGGCCAGGCATTCAGGGATGCGATAGGGGACGGCAGGGGGATCACGAGGTTTTCGCATGCGATCATCCCCATGGATGAATCGCTTGCCACTGTTGCCCTCGATTGCGGCGGTCGGGGATACCTCGTCTACAGGGGTGCATTCGCTCATCCCCGGGTGGGGGGAATTGAGCGAGAAATATTCGAGCACTTCTTCTACAGCCTCTGCATCCATGGCGGGATCACCGCTCACCTTACCATGGAGGGGAAGAACGATCACCACAAATGCGAGGCACTCTTCAAAGCATTCGGCATTGCGATCGGTGCAGCCACCCGCCTTGGCGGAGATGCCGATCATGTACCGAGCACCAAGGGAGTCCTCTGATTTTAAAAAATGGTGCAGGAGAGCGGAAAAGGGCATTTCAGGGTCCCTCCCCCCATGGGATCCCAGAAATAACCCGCTCAATTCCTTAAAAAAAGCGAAGGGAATTGTTTTCAACAGGTGATGAAAGCCTGGTAAGCGCTTCTTTTGCAGTTATGCGTACGAAACAGTTCTCGTCAATACATGCACGGGCGAGCGGCTCGATTGCCCGGGGATCTCCGATCATCCCCAGTGCCGATGCAGAGATGAACCGAATATCCCTGTCGCGGTCCTGGAGCATGGATATGAGGGGTTCGACACTGCGCGAGTCCCCGATCTTCCCAAGAGCATGTGCGGCTGCTATCCTGACCCGTTTATCCCCATCATTCAACGCAAGGAGAAGAAAGTCCACCGCGGGTTGTCCTTTCTTCCCCAGTTCCGTGATTGACTGGACTATGTCCGGACTGGTCTTCTCTGCCACACCCAGCAGATGCCCTGTCATCATTCTCCCCCTACAACAACCCTCTTTCGAAGGCAGATGTAACATAAATCGAAAGAGTAAAAATGAATGCGCCAATCAGCTATGCACAGCATAGTTTTATCAATTCGTTCGTATTCCCATAGGTTCTTTTCACGGGACGCGTCCCTACCTGGGGAATCGATCAGAAAAGGGTTTATGCCACCTTGATTGTTGGGTTGCTGGTCAGTGTGGTGAGGCAATTTCAGGGAAAAGGTATGGGTTATGCGGACTTGGCCGCAAGTTCCACGTCCTCTTCCTTGATCGTCTTTCTCCCTGCGTGAAGTGCAAGCCTGTTGGCTTCCTTGGTCAGGTTCGCAATATACTCTTCTGCCTTTGCAACGAGTGCAGCAGCAGCATCGCTGCCGACTCTTTCAGCACCATTCTTCTTGGCAATTCTCACAACTGCAGCAATAGGTAAATCTGCCATTGTATATTACCTCAAATCAAAAAATGTATCAGGAAATATTTAAACATTTCGTGATTTTCGTGCAATTTGTCCCCCATTATCTTTTTGCGCGGTTCTCCGGAACGATTACAAGCAGAGCATGCAGAATAAGAGTATCAGACTTTTTTCACTATATTATGACCTTTTTCTTGAAAAGGATTGTTTAAATTGACTTTTTGCCTATTGGACAAAAAATCTGCCAGATGAAGCGCGTTGATGAAATCTGGCGAGGCGCGCGAAGTATCTACAAAGATTCTATCGATATTTAGGACTGGTGCGCCATGTCCGTGACCCGATCCGAGAAAGGTGAGCGTACGAAAGATCAAATTCCCGGAAATGCCGTCAGGAGCGATGATGACTCCGGCCTCGTTTACTGCATTCTCGATGAGGATTTCGGAGTGATGAGCCCCCGAAAGGCGTGCGACCAGTTCTGCCTGTGCCATACTCTCGTCGACTCGTGGGTGTCTCCCGGCGTCCCCGAGCCTTCCTCCCGAAAGGATGGAGACACCCTCGCGGAGGCCGAGGGTGCGAGCCAGTCTTTCAGACTTGCGGGCAAGCGATACCTTCTCCTGGACAGTCCATCCCTCATCTACTCCCACCGGGGCCAGGAGAAACTTCCTCCCATCACCCGTCTCGAGAAGCGCCGCTCTCTCGAGGCATTCCACCCCCGCCACTCTCTTGAGTGCAGAGAGCGTGGAATTGGAGGGGAGCGTCCCTCTCACGGCAGCGTGGATTTTACCCTGGAAGAGATCGCGTACAAGGGCTTCGCCGGGATCGGGGTCTTCAACAATCTCGATGGTATCTGCCTGGACTAATTCTCCGGGGCGGCAGTATACTACAGCCCGTGACGGGCATCGTGAACCACGCACACTGGCAACGACTTTTTCGTGCTCCCCGAGAACCCCAATCCCAATCTTTAATGAGGGCATGAGCCGTCATCTGAAAAAAGGCGCATGATGCCGTTTTTGTCGAAATTGAATACCTGAGAGGTGTCGTTCCCGAGCACCAACCTGAGCAGCCTGTCATGGATTACCGTCCCGACAGGACAGGCGGTCATCCCGACTTCCTCAAAGCGCCTGGAGATCTCCGGGACATTCCGGTGAGGGGCAGTGAGGACAAAACCCATTCCCGGGTATATCCGTACCCACTGCTCAAAGGTCATGTGGTGTTCTGCGAGGTCGGGCATCGGGAGCCTGTCAAGGGCAACGGTAGCCCCTTTCCCGCTCACTTCGAGAAGCATCCCGAGTGTCCCGATTACCCCGGGATTGCTGATGTCCTTCCCGGCGGTGACCAGCCGGTCGCGACCGAGCCCCTCCAGCACCTTCACCTGTGACCGCACCTCGGCAGCAGTCTTCATCGTCACCGAGTCCCAGTTGAGGATACACGAGGGGTGGACCCTTCCATTGAGGTCGACTGCCACGATCACGCAGTCACCTTCCCTCGCGGTATGCGAATAAATCACGGAGTCTTTCTGCGCCGTCCCGAGGATTGCCACATCGATCACGCTGTATGGTGTATCCGGATGGAGATGGCCTCCGACGATAGGAACCCCAAACTGTATTGAAGCGTCGTGCATCCCGGCGATCACCTGCTTCTGTATCCCTGAATCAGAGATTGAGAAGACATCAACCATGGCGACGGGCCGGCCTCCCATCGCGGCAATGTCGTGGATATTGACGAGCACTGCGCAGTAACCGGCCCAGTAAGGATCCGCTTCCATCAACCGGCTCCAGATGCCGTCGGCAGCAAGGAGAAGGACTTCGTCGCCGTGCTCGATGACCGCGGCATCCTCGCCAAACGATGCCAGCACGCCAGGAGAATCGATCCGGACGGCTTTCACCATCTCGCCAATGGCGTGCTTGCGCCTGACCCCTTCGTACTCCCTTACCACCGATGCAATTTTTGCCGTAGATACGCCGTTCAATTCCATAGAGACAACAGAGCCGGTTTGTTATATCTCATTGGAGCATCATCAGTGATAATTTATTTGATACAGGGTCGAATCAAGTGGCATGGACTGGGCGGAAAAATACCGGCCTGCACACCTCGACGAGGTGGTGGGAAACAGCACCGCGTTGCGCCAGATGCTGGAATGGGCCAGGACGTGGAGCCGGGACAGAAAGCCGCTCATCCTCTACGGCAAGCCGGGTACCGGCAAGACCTCCAGTGCGCACGCGCTTGCATCCGACATGGGCTGGGAGGTAATCGAGCTCAATGCGAGCGATCAGCGGACTAAATCTGCCATTGAACGCGTCGCCGGGAGCGGAAGCACCACTGCGAGCCTCACCGGCGCACAGAGAAAGCTGATCATCATCGATGAGGCGGATAACCTTCATGGGACCGCAGACAGGGGAGGTGCCCGTGCGATTGTTGATCTTATCAGGGGATCCCGCCAGCCGATTCTCCTCATCGCTAATGACCTCTACGCAATACCGGGCGAGATCAGGAGCCGGTGCGAGGGCGTCCAGTTCAAAGCGCTCCAGGCGCGTTCCATTGCCCCGCGTCTCCGTTACATATGTGCAGCGGAGAAAGTTTCGTGCAGCGAGCAGGCCCTCCAGCGTATCTCTGAGGCGGCCCGTGGCGACATGAGGGCTGCAGTAAACATGCTCTATGCGTCCGCTGCCGGAAAAGAGAAGCTCAACGAGGAGATCCTCCCCTCCAGGAAAGACGAACGGTCATCCGTGTTTGATCTCGTCATCGCGCTTTATGGCAGGACACCCGCCGATTCCCTTCTTGGTATCGCATACGAGGTGGACGAGACCCCCGACACCCTCATCCAGTGGATCGAGTCGAACCTTTCCGGGATTGGTGAGATCGATGATCTTGACGCGGCATACTCCTCCCTTTCCCGGGCTGACGAATACCTCGGCTATACTTACCGCCAGCAGTACCACACGCTCTGGAGGTATGCGACTGCCCTCATGGTGCTCGGTGTCGGCAGAGTGGCCGGAGGCAGGGGGCTCCATGCCCGGATATCCGCACCTGAGCGTTGGAGAAGGATGTCGTCGTACCAGAAACAGAAGGCGGTGAGGCTGTCAATGCTCCGGAAGGTCTCATCAGCTCTGCATATGCCGCAACGAACGTTTCTTGAGACCTACATGTCCCCGGTTGCGATGGTCATCGACCGTGATCCTCTCACCTATGCACGGGAGTTCCTGCTCGATACCGACGAGCTTGACCTTTTCATCCATGACCGGGGACGTGCCGCCTCGGTCGCAAGGACGCTTGCTGCAGAAGAGAAGGAGCGGGAGATAAAGAGAGAGAAGGAGTCATCGGCCAGAAAGCGACGGGATGAGGGGGGTTCCGGCAGGCAGAAGGAGATCCCCCTCAAAAGAGACGATACGACACCATCGGTCGATACGCCCGGGAAGGCATCGCAGAAGGATCAGAAGACCCTCTTTGAAGGGTTCTGACGACGGGAGTAACGGTGGAGGACAACGCCGCAGTCTATCAGCTCGCCACCGTCCAGGAACCCTTCAAATCCAAGGTGGTACACGAGCAGATCGGAGTCGACATTGCGTGCGAGGCTGAGCAGGGCGGGCATCATCTCCTCGTGCGGCCGGATGGAGTAGATAAGATCGATATCCCGGTAAAGACATACTTCTGGGGAGAAGATATCATCCTGTACAAACCGGATCCCGGGAACACCCCCAACCGCCCTGATATCTGTGCAAAACACTTTTACTCCCCGATTGTTCAGGATCAGGGCAACTTCCGGGTTCTCCCCGACCCCTATTTCCGCCGCGCAGCGGTAATGTTTTGCGATGTAGGACGCGATGCAATGCTCAATACGTTTAAGCCCCGCCATATCCACTTATATTGAGAGATGGAACTGCTTATTTTTTGGGATGCCCGGGCTCCAGCCGGTATCCAGTCCGCATTTTCGAGGGAGATTGAACGCCTCCTCCCCCTCAAGACGAATATATGCGAAAGCCCCTTCGTGGTAACCGGCTACATCCCTTCAAGGCGCCAGACCAATGCCACATCGCTCCTTGACTCTCTTGACCTCTACAGGAAGCGCTCGGGTGTCAGCGGCCTGGTCCTCCTCGTGGTATCAGAGGACCTCTGCAGGCCAGGGGACGAATACCTCTTCGGCCTCTCCCGGCGGTCGACGGGGAACGCCGTGGTATCCACTGCCCGGCTGGGAAACGAGTTCTACGGGTATCCGCCTGACGACGGGGATCTCATTGACCGCCTGTCAAAGGAGTCCGCCCACGAGGCAGGCCACCTCCTGGGACTTGCGCATTGCGCAGACCCGGAATGCATCATGCACAACCCTCTTCTCCTGGAGGACATCACAAGGCAGAAACGGGCATTCTGTGCAGCATGCCGGGCACAGATCCCGTAACCCCAACTGGAGGGGGATAGGCCTGATTCCTTGCTTTTATTTTTTGGGAGCCACTCCCTTTATATGAACGCAGGCACCATCAACTCCCGAAGCGAAGGAATTAAGGACCTTTTATGTTGGAGAGGGATACGCATCCGGCTGATGAGGCTGCGGGTAACCAGCAGAAAAGTGCAGGAAAAGACATCGATATCATAGCCGTCTCAGATCTCATGACCCGCGACTTCGAAAAGATCCTTCCCGATACCCCGATCGACCACTGCATCACGCATTTCTCGCAAAGGGGCTGCAGGGACCTCGTGGTTGTCGACCACGAAGGCCGTTTTCTGGGGATCGTCACCCCCGTTGATCTCCTTACCCATCTCAGTCCCGCCATAGGTGTCCGGAGCAGGAAGAAGTCAGGGTGCATCGAGTGCATTATCGTGGGCAATGCATCGACTGCAGAGGACGTCATGGCGAGGAAGCATATCACTGTTCGCGGGGATACTCCGGTCTCCGAGGCGCTCAGGCTGCTTGAGAAGTATCATCACCCTGACCTCGTGGTGGTCGATCAGGAGGGAGTTGCGATGGGGGTCGTCGAGATCTGCACAATCATCGCACATCTCAAGGTGACCGGGAAGGTTTAATCTCCACGGAGCCAGGTAAAACCCCGGACCATCAGGAATGGCGCGGCAAAGACCGTGATGACCACCATAAGGGTTACAGCCGAGAAGAGGGAAATAGAGATAATCCCCGCTGTCAGCGAGACTTTGGCGACTACGAGCGCCACCTCACCCCTGGGAACAAGCCCGAATCCTACTACGAGTGCTTTCCTGGGGTTTTGGAGGGTTCTAAAAGACCCGATGAATCCTCCGACTATCTTGCTTGCAAATGACACTGCCACGAGCACCGCAAAGAATACCAGTGGAACTCCTGCAAGGGACGGCGGAAAGAGGAGCCCAATATATGCAAAGAAGAGCGTGACAAAGAAGCCGAACGCAAGATCGGAGAGGCTGTCGTAAAGCGACCGGTCGCTCCGGATGCTATCGCCGAGGATGAGCCCTGCGATGAACGCGCCGATCGCGAAATGGAGCCCTGCCTCGTTCGCTGCAAGTGCACAGAGGAGACCGCATATGAGGGCGACGGAATAGGGCATCTCGTGGGTATGCGCCTTGTGGGATTCCTGGAATACCCACACGAGCACCCGCTTTCCTGCAGTCAGCACCACCACCAGGAAGAGTATGGCGAGAACAATCGTGGTGAGAACACCCGCACCATAGCCTTCTCCTGTGACAAGTGCTGCGAGTATCCCGAGCATCATGATGCCAATCACGTCGTCGATTACCGCGGAACTGACCACCAGGAGCCCGATATCGGATTTGAGCTGCCGCAGGTCTATGAGCGTGCGGACCGAGATCCCAATGGAAGTGATCGAGAGCGCAATGCCAATGAAGAGGGAATGGATCGTGTCGAACCCTGATGCGATCCCGAGGACAATTCCGGCGAAGAGGGGGATTGCGACACCCGCGACCGCAACTATTGCACCGGCCTTTCCAGAATTCGCAAATGTCCTCATGTTCAATTGAGCACCGCTCATGAAGAGGAGGACAATAAGCCCGATATCCGCAAAGACCTCGATTGGCTCCCCGGGCCCGATGAGCCCGAGCACCGCGGGGCCCAGGATTGCACCTGCGGCAATCTCCCCGATTAATGAGGGAAAACCCACCCTTTCAAGCAGCTCCCCGAGGCCTTTTGCAGTCACAAGGAGAAGGAGGATGACAGCGAGCGGGCTCATCAGAGTGATGATATGAGGATATCGGATATCAATAAGGCGGTTGGTGAAAGGAACCGCCGTGGCTGGCCCGGTCGTGATTCAGACAAGAAATGCAGGACTGTTCCTGCGTTTGGGTCCTGTGCGTGAACTGGAAAAAAAGGATGGTTCAGCCGAACAGGGCTCCAAGCCCTGCCATGCCGCTCTCTTCCTCTTCCTTCTTCTCTTCCTTTGTCGGCTCTTCGGCAGCGGCAGGTGCGGCAGCGGCTGCAGCAGGTGCAGCTGCGGCTACTGCGACAGGTGCGGCTGCAGCCTTGCTGATAGCATCCTCGATGTTGATCCCCTCGAGGGCTGCGACCATGGCCTTCACCCGGGCGTCGTCTACAGCGATACCGACAGCAGTCAGGACTGCCTTTACGTTCTCTTCCTTGACCTCTTTTCCTGCCTTGTGCAGGAGGAGGGCTGCATAGATATACTCCATCTCAATTACCTCTGATTTCTCTCATTTCCCGCCTACCATGCTCTGGAGGGCGGCACTTTCTCGATAGGCTTTTCCAATAATCGCATCAATGACGTCTTTTGCATAGACATCGGCTTCGATTGCCAGTCCACGGGCCTCCCGTGCAGCCTTCTCCACCAGCGGGACCGCAGTCTCCCTGGTGAATATCACCGCGTTCACCGAGAGGTTGAAGGCCTGCGACGCTGCCAGTGTCAGCTGGCTATATATCAGGTCTTCATCGATGGACAGCACCGACGGTTCGTACACGTCACCCTCGAAGAGAGCAGCCTGCAGGATCAGCCCCACGTCCATGGGTTTGATGTCCAGTTTTGCAAGGACATCTGCAAGCTTGGGGTTGATGACCTCTCCCTTCTTTACGACGGTCCGCGTCTCCCGTATCTTGACTTTCCCGGCCTCGATTGCAGCGGGAATGCCTGCCTGCTGCAGTTCGCCGACGATTGGACCCGGCTTGAAACTCGTTGGGCCTTTCTCTACCACGATGTCTTCTGGAGCAGTCTCACCAGGCTTTGCAGCCATCTTGGTCTTGGTCTTCTCCAGGGTCTTGAAAAGCCTGAACGGGTTTTCATCGGTGAAGATGAGCGCCGACTGCCCCGAGAGATGACCGGAAAGTGCCGCGACCGGCCCGCCCATCTCGTCGAATGCGTGGCGGATAAGCGTATTCCGGGTCATCTTGATCTTGGCGGTGGACTTCAGGTTCCGGCGGATCTGCTGGAGCTGGCTGGCGGGGATGCCGTACATATCAACAAGGCCTACCAGGGCGTACTTCCCGGCATCTGCCTTGATCTCCTCCACCTCTCTCCTCTTCCACGCGGGGAGGTGATGAGTATACAGGGCCATCTAAACCAGCCTCTCTGCGGGCCCCATGGTGGTCTTGACATAGACCGACCGGATATTCATGGAGCCCTGTTCCAGCACGGATTCGACCCTCCGCATGACCGCATCGATATTCTCGGCGATCTGCTCGGGGGGCATCCCGGTGGATCCCACCTTGACGTGGAACGTCTTCTTGTCCTTTGTGCGTATCTTCACCGAATTGCGGAGACGTTCCACCATTGGCTTGATGTCGGTCCCGGAAGGAATCGGCGTCGGCATTCTCCCGCGTGGCCCCAGGCGGGGTCCGAGATATCGTCCCACCTGCGGCATGACACTGGTCTCGGCCAAAAAGAAGCGATATGCGCTGGCTACGCTGCGGGCTTCACGTGGAGCCCCGCCCAGCCGCTCGATCTCTTCGGGTCCGATCACCAGGTCCACGCCCGCTTCCCTGGCCTGGGTGGTAATGTCACCCTTGCCAATGACAGCGATGCCGACCTTCCTGCCGGTACCATGGGGGAGGAGTATCGTCTCATCAATACGATTTTTGGGCTGCGCCATGTCAATATTCTTGAGATTGACGGTAATATCTACGCTCTCAGAGAATTTCCTTTTAGGCGCTTTTTCGATGGCCGCCTTGACGGCATCTACAATTTTTGCCCTTTCAACCATTCATTTCCTCCATAGTGCGCGACCATACTGATCTTCTATGGTTCTCTCTCGTCTATTCCACGAGGAGCTTGTCGTAGGTGCCAGCGTCGACGGCGGAGAGTGCCTCTTTGGGCTTCTTTCCATCGACGGTGATACCCATACTCACGCAGGTGCCGATGACCTCCTTGACCCCATGCTTGAGGTCATAGGAGAGCATGTCGTCCTGCTTCATACGGGCAATCCTGACAGCGGCCTCGATAGGCAGGTCACCAACAACCTTGATGTTGGGTTCCGGAGATCCCTTCTCGACATTGACCTCCTTCTTGATGAGGGCGGTGGTGGGCGGGATACCCACGCTTACCGTGAAGTTCTTCTTGTCGTCGACCTCGACCTTCACCGGGACCTGCATGCCGTTGAAGCTACCGGTCTTTGCGTTGATCTCGTCGACAACTGCCTTCACATTGATGCCGAGCGGCCCGAGGGCCGGCCCCAGGGGTGGACCTGCGGTTGCCTTGCCTCCAGGTACTAATACCTCGACCACTTCTGCCATGTCTGTACCACCATGCCGTCCCGGATGGGACCAAGCGTGGGTAAGAAAGGTTGACCTCCGCAGACTTAAAGGTATACCAGGAGGGGGAGGAAATTTTGGGGCTTAATTCCCATCTCCCTTGTCCACCACGCGGACATTGTCGCCCCTGACTGTGATGGGAATGGGGAGCACGCTTTCGTAGAGCTCGACGGTGATCTCCTCTTTTCCAGTATCTATCCGCTTGACGACGGCCTTTTCTCCCTTGAATGGTCCGGCGATAAGCTCGACGATGGTCCCCTCGGAGATGCCGCTGACAACGGGTTTTGGCACCAGGAAGTGTGCGACCTCGGAGAGGGTGGTCTCTCCCCTGACCACCGTGCGCGCGTGTGCGACCTTCTCCGCGAGCTGCTCGATACGGGGAAGGCTCTCGGGCGTCTCCACGAGGACATAGCCTTTCAACTCGTCCGGGACGATGATTGCGACCACCTGGATATCGGTGGCTCCAGTCTCAATTGCCTTCTTGATATTGTCGGCAACTGTCCTTTCCTGCTTGGAGGTCGTCTTTATGGCAAAAATCCGGTTGGGGAACTCTTCCATATTCATCAGGGGAGAAAGAGCATCAGCTCGTAGATCACAAATCCGATGAGGCCCACGATAAGGACCCCTGCCGCGGCGACGAGCGCGATCTTCTGGAACTCCTCGCGCTTCGGGGTCCTCGCAAGCTTGAGGATCCTCCAGTACTTCCTGAAGAGCTCCTCGTTGATATTGAATTTCAAATCCGGCTTGGCAATTTCCATAGCACTCACTTCAAAAAGTCAATCTCGAATTGCTTCTGAACTTTTGGGGTAATTTTTTCATTCCTACCATATATTTGTGGCGACCGCACACCCGTCACGACCAGCATCGTCCGCATTTTATTCTGCATATTGGGGTCCACCTGCGCACCCCATATGATCCGCGCATCCGGGGCGATGCGGTTGTAGACCTCCTGGAGCACCCCCTCCGCCTCCTCCATTGTCATGTCCGGGCCCCCGATGACGTTGACGAGGGCGGCGGTTGCCCCCGAGATATCCACGTCAAGCAGCGGCGAGCGAATGGCCTTTTTCACAGAGTCCGCGGCCTTCTCCTCGCTCTCGCTTTCTCCCACGCCTATCATGGCGACGCCGCCCCGCTCCATGACAGTGCGGACATCTGCAAAGTCCAGGTTCACGAGTCCCGGGAGGGTGATGAGTTCCGTGATCCCCTTGACTGCCCTCATCAGCACCTCGTCGGCGACCTTGAACGCGGCATACAGGGGAAGCTTTGGGACCACCTCAAGGAGCCGGTCGTTTGGGACCACGATGACGGTATCTGCCACGTCCCTTAAGCGCTCGAGCCCTGCCTCAGCATTCTCCATACGGATCACACCTTCTGCGGTGAAGGGGAGCGTGACCACGCCGATGGTGAGGGCTCCTTCCTCTCTTGCGGACTTGGCAACGATGGGAGCAGCGCCTGTGCCGGTCCCCCCGCCCAGGCCCACCGTGATGAAGACCATGTCACAGCCGCTGACCGCACGCTTGATCTCCTCCTCGTTCTCAAGTGCCGCTTCCTCGCCGATCTGAGGGATGGAGCCTGCACCGAGGCCCCGTGTGCGCTGCCTGCCAATGAGGATGCGGTGGTCCGCTACCGTGCGGGAGAGGTGCTGGGCATCGGTGTTGATGGCGACGAGCCGTGCGCCGTGGATCCCCTCCTCCTTCATGCGGGTGATGGTGTTGGAACCGCTCCCGCCGCAGCCGATCACGGCGATCTCTGTCCGCAACTCCTTGAGGATCTGGTCGAGATCCTCGTTATTCTTCGAGATATCCGGTGAGTCCTCCCTCACCCTGGTCAGCGCTTCTTCGACTATAGACCTCATAGGAATTTCTCCAGTCCCGGGATGTGGATTCGCTTTTCGCTGCGGGTCTGGACCATCTCGGGGGTGATCTCCCTGTCCCCGATCCGTACAGGGCAGCCGTTCATCAGCTGTCCGTACAGCGGGCCGGGAGGTATTCCCAGGTCGCGTGCCCGGTCGGGGTCGAACCTGCGCCTGCAGATGGTCAGGTGGTCACCCGCAACGAACGTAATTTCCCCTCTACGTATGATGTTTACGCATAAGCTTATTAAATCATGCAGTACATTCCCGCTATTTTCACCGATGGTGATGAAAGAAGGCCATACTGGCCTTTTCTGGGTCGAGAGACGGACCAGCGGGAGCGTATCCAGCCCAGCGAGAAATCCCTTCTGGTTGAGCCTCCATGCCTCTTCAAGGAGCACGGGGTCCAGGTCGATTCTCACGGGTTCGCCACCTGGGGATTGCCCGTGGAGCGTGACTCGGCATCCCGGGACGATCTGTTCGGCAAGGGACAGGACTCTCATGTAGGTCTCCCATGAGAGGTCCCCGATGTGCATGAGTTCACCCTCCGAGAGGATTTTCACCCTGCGTTCAGCAAGAAGATCCTCCAGCCTGGCGAGGTCTCTTCCTGGAATCGCTTTCCTGTCGATGTAGGCAGCTACGGCCCTCGTCTTCTCCCGCATCTGGTCGATCATGCCGGCATCGAGGGATGAAACCTCCCTCGTATGGGCGATATGCCCGAACGCCCCGCGTGTATTCAGGGCAATATGGGTCTGCCGGGCTGCGTAGTGCGTCCCGCCAAACCCGATCAGGGGAATACAGTCCGCGGGATCTGCCGAGAGCACGCTCCTTGCAACCGCCATCCCGGCCGCGCTGTCCCGCCACTCCTTCTCGCTGCTCCCCACCTCTGCAAAGAGCGAGGGGGTTGCGAGTTCCGACGGGCCGTGATGGGTGACCTCGTACGCGACACGAAAGCCTGGCGGTGCATTCCCTGACAACTCTCTCAATACCGCGTGCATCCATTCGGGGGCCGCTGGGGCCAGCGAGCGTTCCTGCCCGCCGAATTCAGCGCTCGAGATGTTCCCGGTGACATGCACGGTCAGGACCGGTACCGGGTTCACCGAGGAGTGCCGGGAGAGGAAGATGATGAGATCAGCGTCAAGGTCCCGGTCAAGGTGATCCTGGTAGATCAGCCGTTCCCTGACCCTGTGGTGGGAGAGTTGGTGCCGTTCCAGGGAATAGGGCTCGTGTGGCGTGGCAAGGAGCGAGAGAAGGGATCCGTGGATGGTGCAGCCGCCGGGGTCTGCAAGGGAGCTGACAAGTGCGATCTTCATTGGTTACTTCCCATTCTATGCCTTTCAATTTCTATAAAGGGACGCGATCCGGGGTGTGTGATCGTGGCAATCCAGCAATGGGACCGCACAGGGAATAGACTCGCAATAACAGGCCCCGGTCCGGACTGACGGGTTCTGCAACGCACCCTTCGTGATCGATGAGAACAATATTGACAGCCTCCCGCTACACATCAGGACCGAACCGCCCTTCTATGCGGATTTCACTGCGAATCCTGTCTCCGGGAACCCGCCTCTCACCGTGCAGTTCACCGATGCCTCTGACGGGAACATCATGCGTTATCTTTACAGGTTTGGAGACGGATTTTCGTCGATGAGCCAGAATCCGGTGTATACCTACCGAAGGCCAGGCAACTACACCGTGAGCCTGACTATCTGGCAGATGGACGGGCGGACACTGTCCTCGAAAACCATGGTAAAAGAGAATTACATCCGGGTAGAAGGGGCACCAGGACCCGATGTCAGGACGAATTTCTCGGCTACCCCTGTATCAGGCACTGCACCCCTTCAGGTTGCCTTCACCGGGAATTCGTCAGGAAGCCCGATTCTCTGGAAGTATAGTTTCGGCGACGGGTTCATGTCCACCCAGAAGAACCCGACCCATACCTACCGGAGACCGGGGACCTACACGGTGAAACTCACGGTCTGGACCATTGGCCCAGATAGGAAACTTGCCACAGAGACCATAGAGAGAGCGAGTTATATCACCGTGGCATGAAAAACCCTCCCATTCCAATTTTTATAATCGGGTTACTGCATCGCTAAAATTCCCTCCCAGGGATTAATCGCCTTTTCTTGTGTCACACCGATGGAATCCATTTTAAATGAACGGATCGAATATACCCGTGGTATTCAAAAAAAGGCGATCACAATGAGCAGCTCTACTCGTATTTTCATCGTATTCCTGGTTACAGGATGCTGCCTTGCCATCCTGCCGGCAGGCGCCCAGGCCCCCATCGGCGGAGACCGCGCCTGGTATGCAGTGCACTGCAATGTCGACGGCGCGAGCGTCTTCTTTGACGGCGATTACAAGGGTGACATCCAGGGAGGGGTCCTGTATGTCGAGGCGTATACTACCGGGACACCCTACCGCACGTATTCCGTCCAGAAGGAAGGATATTCCACCTTCAGCGACTCTATCGACGGCGTACCCGGAAAAGGGGAGACCTTTGACCTGTATGCGACCCTCAACCCCACCCAGCCGACACAATCCCCGGTAATAGGTGGGGATATCGGGTGGTACACTGTCCATTGCAATGTGAACGGTGCGAGCGTGATGTTCGACAACACCTACCAGGGGGCCATCACGAATGGCATCCTTACGGTCCAGGTGTACACCACCGGTACCCCCTATAGCACCTACACTGTCACAATGGATGGATACCTGCCCTATACTGCGCCAATTACCAGTTTCCCTGCAAAGGGGCAGACTGTTGACCTGTACGCCACGCTGAACCCCGCTCCAACGCCGACCCCTACAAAGTCTCCTGTCCCTGCGGGCATCGCGTTCTCTGCCCTGGCGGCAGCCGGGCTCCTCGCACTGTCCAGGAAAAAATAACTCATTTTTCTTTTCGTTTCAACAAAAGGCCTGACTTCCAGGCTATTATGGAATGTGTTCAGCTGATCGTATCCACTCATGGAGCTTAACAACCCGGAAGAAGTCAACTCATTTATTACTGTCACCCTCCATAGGTACCTGCATGGATGAAGAGAAGATACGCAAGGCCTTCGAAGCGGAAGGCATCACCAAGGAGATCAAATGCCCCCAGGCGTTTGCCATGTCCGAGAAATACGGGATTGCAAAGCTCGATATCGCCAAATACTGTAATACCCATGGCGTGAAGATAAGGGCCTGTCAGTTAGGCTGCTTCAAATGAGCCTTTTTTTACGGACTGTTCCCGTCGAAGATGCAATACGGGTTGCCGCAGGGATAGCCCCGGCGCCTTCATGCGTGGAGATCCCGCTCGAGGAGGCGGGGGGAAGGGTGCTTTCCCGCGACGTCGTTGCAGATATCGATATCCCGTGCTTTGATCGGTCCGTGATGGATGGGTATGCGGTCAGGGCTTCAGACACCATCGGGGCTGGCGAGGCTATCCCCTCCCTTCTCTCTCTATGCGGAACGGTGAAGATGGGCAGGGCCTCCGACATCACCCTGTCGGCTGGAGAATGTGCGTATATCCCCACCGGCGGGCAACTCCCTGCAGGGGCGGATGCGGTGGTGATGATCGAACACACCGAGCAGATCGACGACCAGGTGCTGGTGAAGCGCCCGGTTGCCCCCGGTGAGAATCTCATCAGGAAGGGGGAGGACTTTGCCCGGGGCATGCCAGTTCTCAAGAAAGGCCGTCGCCTCAGCCCACCGGATATCGGTGTCCTCGCGGCCGTGGGTTGCCATACCGTCCCGGTTTGCACCATCCCCTCTATAGGGGTGATCTCGACCGGAAATGAACTCATACCTGTCCGGGACATCCCCACCGGCAGCCAGATACGTGACAGCAACAGCGGGATGCTGGGGACATACCTGCGGCGAGTCGGCTGCACGGAGACGCTGTACGGGATCGTGCCAGACGAGCGTGCTGCGTTGAAGGATGCCCTTGAGAAGGCGCTCTCCGAAAACGACGGAGTCCTCCTCTCGGGGGGAAGCTCAAAGGACGAACGCGACCTCTGCACGGACATCATCGGGGAGCTTGGGGAGGTGCTTGTCCATGGCGTGTCGATTGCTCCCGGGAAGCCGACCATCATCGGGCGATGCCGCGAAAAGCCGGTGCTCGGCCTCCCGGGCCACCCTGCATCTGCGCTGGTCGTGCTTGACAGGATAGGCAGACCTCTCCTTGCGGCGATGTCTGGAGAGGTGATGGGGAAGGGATGCACCAGGACAGCACTGCTTGCCCAGAACATCCCATCTATTCGCGGACGCGAGGACTACGTACGGGTCAGGCTGGAAGGAGACCGTGCATTCCCGCTCTTTGGAAAGTCGGGTCTCCTGAACACACTCGTCCAGAGCGACGGCGTGGTGAGGATTCCGGCCGGGAGCGAGGGTATAGAGATTGGTGAGACAGTCGAGGTGCTCCTCTGGTGAAGCGTTACCTCTCTGTCGTCTCCCTTGAAAAAGCCCTCTCGATCGTCGGAGAAGTTCCCATCCCTCTCTCTCCCGAGACGATCCCCCTCGAGTTGTCTGCCGGCCGGATCACGGCACGGCCCATATTTGCCACGTACTCCGTTCCGGAGGTCCACCTGGCTGCAATGGATGGGATCGCCGTCCGGAGTGCCGATACGTTCGGGGCAAGTGAGCAGACACCGGTCACGCTACCCGCAGCACGCCGGGTGAATACCGGGAACGTGGTGCCTGCGGAGTATGACGCGGTGATCATGATCGAGGACGTGTGGACTGAAGGGGACTTCTACACGATACGGAAGCCCGCCGGCCCCTGGCAGCATGTCCGGCCTGCGGGGGAGGACATTGCCGAGTCCGAGATGGTCGTCCCTTCCCACCATCGGATACGTCCTTCTGATATCGGCGCACTTGCAGCCTATGGGATCGTGTCAGTCGAGATCCTCGGTTTCAGGGTTGGGCTTGTCCCCACCGGGAGCGAGCTCGTTCCTCCCGGTTCGAAGCCTGCCCCTGGCCAGGTGGTGGAGAGCAATACCCGGATGGCAGAGGCATGGCTCTCACAGGTTGGGGGAAAGTGCACCCGCTATCCGCTCACTCCGGACGTCCCGGAACGTATAAGGGATGCAATCTCCCGTGCAGTAGAAGAGAACGACCTCGTGATCGTCTCGGCCGGGTCATCGGCCGGGACCAGGGACTACACCGCGGAGACGATCGCAGGCCTCGGCGAGGTGCTTGTCCACGGCGTGGCGATCAAGCCGGGAAAGCCGGTCATCATCGGGAAGATCCAGTCCAAGCCTGTGATCGGCATGCCGGGGTACCCGCTCTCTGCCCTTACTGTGCTTCGGGAGATCGTCGCTCCCCTTGTCCGCCTCTCCGGTATCCCCGTCCCGGAGCCGGCCGTCATCGCCGCGAGGCTCACTGCGACTCTTCACTCTGAGGCAGGAAGTGACGAGTTTGTCCTTCTTGCAGCCGGACGCATCGGCTCCTCCTGGGTGGCAACTCCCCTCTCCCGGGGATCGGGTGTCCAGATGAGCGCGGTCCGGTCGAACGCCTACCTCCAGATCATCTCGTCTCTTGAGGGGTACGAAGCGGGCGAGATGGTCCCGGTCAGCCTGACAGTCAGTGCCCCGGAGGCAGAGGAGGCGATCCTAGTCACCGGCAGCCATGATCCGGTCCTCGATCACCTCGCGGAACTCGCAAAAAGGGACCATGTCGAGGTCCACTCCAACCACGTGGGCAGCATGGGAGGGATCATTGCCCTGAAGAGGAATGACTGCCACGCCGCGCCCATCCACCTGCTGGCGCCGGATGGCGACTATAATATCCCCTACTTGATGAAGTACCTCCCCCGCGAGGAGGTGGAACTCATCTGCGTAGCGGGGAGAGAACAGGGGATTGTGTCCCAAAACGGTATCTCTATTGACGATCTCCCCGGGACTTCGTTCATCAACAGGCAGAAAGGATCAGGTACCCGCGTGCTCCTCGACCACGAATTGCGGCTTCGGGAGATATCACCCGGAGACATCCCTGGCTATGAACGGGAGGCGACCACCCATATCGGGGTGGCCCTCGCAGTCAAGACTGGTGAGGCAGAGGCAGGGATGTGCGTCTACTCGGCAGCAAAGGCACTCGGCCTCCCCTTTGTTCCGGTGGCAAAAGAACGGTACGAGCTTGCAATCCGCCGGGAGCACATGGAGGACCCCCGCATCCGGTCGCTCCTGGATGCAATCAGGTCGCCACATTTCAGGGAGGTCCTTGGGCGGCTGGGCGGCTACGACGATTCCATCACCGGCGTGCAGCGGAAAGTGCCCTGAGCGCCGCCTCTTCCGGGGTTTTGCAGGGTTGCACCCCCTCGATGTCCCAGGACCGGTAGCCAAAGACCGGCTTTCCCCTCTTCAGCGCAATGGCGATCTCCGAGAGGGTACCGTAGGCCCCTCCCACCGCCACAATGGCATCTGAACTCTCGACAACGAGGAAGTTCCTGGCGTGGGAGAGACCGGTGCGGATCGAGACCGAGAGGGAGGGGTTCCCCTCGCCGTACCCAGGGAGGATACCCACCACGAGGCCGCAGTTTTCCTTTGCAGCCCTGCAGGAAGCCTCCATCACGCCGCCGAGCCCGCCTGAGATGAGGGTTGCCCCGTGGGCTGAGATCACGCCCCCGATCACGGCTGCAGCGGCGGCCTCGTCTTCCGTGCATTCCGAGGGCCCTATCACCGCGACCTGCGCCGCCGGTTCCTGCATCCTCATTCCACCCCGCCGGCCGGGTTGAAGGCAAGCAGTCTTGGCACGGTCATCTCCTCGATGGCATACCTCGGCCCCTCCCGCCCCAGGCCCGATCCCTTCACGCCCCCGTATGGCATGTGGTCGACCCTGAACGTGGGGATGTCGTTTACCTGGACGCCCCCGTATTCTGCAAGGGAGAAAGTTTTGATGATCCGCTGGATGTTCTGGGTAAATATTCCCATCTGGAGACCGAACGCGACTCCGTTCGCGGAATCAATCGCCTCTTTCAACGTATCATAAGGTGTGAGCGTTATCACGGGGGCAAAGATCTCCCCAGAATTTACTCTTGTTGTGGGCGCCGTGTCGGATATCACGGTCGGGTAAAAGAGCGACCCCTCCACGCGCCCGCCGACACGGACGCGGGCGCCCTGGGCTTCTGCGTCGCGGACCACCGCGAGGGCCCGATCTGCTGCCTCACTGCTGATCATGGGCCCGACAACGGTTTCGGGAAGCCTGGGGTCGCCTGTTGCAATCGCTGCCGTTCCTTCGCAGATCATCCGGCATGCATCGTGGTAGATGGCACGGTGCAGGAACACACGCTGCACCGAGATGCAGACCTGCCCCGCGTTCGTAAAACCCCCGGTGAGGATGCGCGAGACCGCGTAAGGGAGGTTTGCATCTTCGTGGACAATGACAGGCGCGATGCCGCCGAGCTCGAGTGAGACCGGCTTTCTCCCCGCGGTCTCCCGGATCTTCCACCCTATCTCCGGGCTCCCTGTGAACGATACGAATGCGACACGTGGATCGCATGCCATCCGGCCGGCGCGATCACCCGGGCAGGGGACTATGCTTACGGCCTCCCTCGGGAATCCTGCCGAAACGATCATCTCTCCAAGGAGGAGCGCAGAGACGGGGGTCGCCGATGACGGCTTCAGGATGATCGGGTTCCCTGCGGCAACCGCAGGTCCCGCCTTGTGGCAGGCGAGGTTGAGGGGGAAGTTGAAGGGGATTATCCCGAGCACCACCCCGATAGGCATGCGGCGAGTAATGGCAAACCTCCCCTCGTTTCCGGGAGTCCAGTCAAGGGAGATGACCTCGCCTCCGATCCGCTTGGCCTCCTCTGCGGATATCCGGAGGGTCTCCGCCGCCCTCTGCACCTCGGCCCGGGCAAAGGAGATGGTCTTTCCCCCTTCCAGGACCATCAGATTCGCGAGTTCTTCTGCCCGTGACTCAACGATCGTCGCAAGGCGCGTGAGGATACGGTATCTTTCGGTTGAAGAGAGTTCCCTTGTCTTCGCAAATCCCAAATGCGCCATTCTAATAGCATTATCGAGATCACCAGGGGTCGCCTGGTGGACTCTTGCCACCAGTTCGCCGGTATACGGGAACCTGACCTCGATGATCTCCCCCGAATACCGCTCTTCTCCGCCGATGATACACCCGTGCTCCGGCACCCCGTCATTTCCACGTCCTGGCATGCTCATGCTCCTGCCACAAGGTGCTCCCTTGCCAGAGAAAAAGGTCCCGCATCTTTACATCCGGGCTCTTGAAAAGAACCGTCCACTTTTTTATACCATCCTCTCCCACCTATACCTACGTGATGGGATATTCCATGACTGATCGTTTTATTCTCTGAACGTGAATGCACCTCGGTCCCCCGCATTCAATTGCAGGGATGGCCGGGGCAACAGGACATAAGAGGGGAGCCGGGCGCTTTCTGCAATGCATATCCGGAAGGCTCCCCAAACTACTTTGGAAAGAACAGCCCATATTACAGGACTGTCTATCTCTCCACCCGGCGAAGCGACAGGAAAGGGGGATGCGTGTGAAGGAAGTGAGCAGCAGTTATCAGGCCCAGGAGATCGAGGAGTCGGTCCAGAAGTACTGGAGGGAGGAGAACACTTACGGGAAGGTCAAGGAGTTGCACAAGGAGGGGAAGGATTTCTTCTTCGTAGACGGCCCCCCTTACACCACCGGCCATATCCACCTTGGTACCGCCTGGAACAAGATCATCAAGGACTGCATGCTCCGCTATCACCGCATGAGCGGGAGGAACGTGATTGCAAGGGCAGGCTACGACATGCACGGCCTGCCAATCGAGGTAAGGGTCGAGCAGACACTCGGCTTCTCCTCTAAGAAGGACATCGAACGTTTCGGGATCGCGGCATTCATCGACCGCTGCCGCACTTTTGCTGACACAAACAAGGATATCATGAGCGAACAGTTCATGCACCTCGGTGTCTGGCTTGACTTCGATGACCCATACCAGACCATGCACCCGGGCTATATCGAGGCCGCATGGTGGACCCTGAAACGGGCGGATGAAGAGGGGATGCTCGAGCGGGGGTTCCGGGTGGTGAACTGGTGTCCACGCTGTGCCACTGCGATCGCGGATGCCGAGGTGGAGTACTGGGACGAACGAGACCCCTCCATATTCGTGAAGTTCCCCGTGCACGGCAGTGAGGGGGAATACCTCGTCATATGGACTACCACCCCCTGGACACTCCCTGCAAATGTCGCAGTCGCGGTCCACCCGGAATTCACCTATGCACGGGTGGAGGCGGTCAAGGAAGGGAAGAAGGAGGTGCTCTGGATCGCAGAAGACCTGGTTGAACCGGTCCTCCGGAAAGGCAGGTACCAGGACTACAAGGTGATCGAAACATGTTCCGGAAGGGAGATGTGTGCCAGGACTTACCACTCTCCCCTCCGGGATCAGGTGCCGCTCCAGGCGGAAATCTCCCACCGGGTGGTTACCGCGGACTTTGTTGCCATGGAGAACACCGGGATGGTCCACATCGCACCAGGACACGGATGGGACGACTATCTTCTTGGATGCAAGGAGGACCTTCCCATTATCTGCCCGGTCGATGCACAGGGTCATTTTACCGGGGACGCGGGGGTGCTCTCCGCAATGTTCATCAAGGACGCGGACCAGGTCGTCCTTCGGGAGCTCGGTGAGCACCTCCTTGCATCAGACCACGTGGTCCACCGGTATGGCCACTGCTGGCGCTGCAAGACACCAATCATCTTCAGGGCTACCTCGCAGTGGTTCCTGAAGGCATCGCTATTGAAGGATCGCATGCTCGAGGAGGTCGGGAAAGTCACCTGGTATCCTGATTGGGCAGGGAGCGCACGCTTCTATGACTGGATCAAGGAGGCGAGGGACTGGTGCATCTCACGCCAGCGTTACTGGGGGATCCCAATCCCGATCTGGACCTGCGGGTCGTGCGGAACGCACCGGGTGATCGGGACTATCGCCGAACTCGAGGATGCGAGCGGTTCGCCCGTCCTGGACCCCCACCGGCCATGGGTGGACGGGGTAGAAATTCCCTGCACGTGCGGCGGGACCATGCGGAGAGTCGAGGACATCTTTGATGTCTGGTTCGACTCCGCGGTCGCATCATGGGCAACTCTCGGGTTCCCAAGAGAGAAGGAGGCGCTCAAGAGACTCTGGCCTGCAGACTTCATCACCGAGGGGCAGGACCAGACCCGCGGGTGGTTCTACAGCCAGCTCGGGGCAAGTACGATTGCGTTCGGCAGGGCGCCTTACAGGAGTGTCCTGATGCATGGTTTTGCCCTGGATGCGGAGGGGCGGAAGATGAGCAAGAGCCTCGGAAATGTCGTCACCCCCGAGGAGGTCGTCCAGAGCCAGGGCGTGGACGTCCTGCGCCTGTACGTCCTCTCCCAGAACGCCCCGTGGGACGACCTCAGGTTCAACTGGGACGGTGTGAAGAACGTTTCCCGTGCCATGAACATCCTCTGGAACGTGTACCGGTTCCCGCTCCCCTACATGATCATTGACAACTTTTCCCCGCGTTCTGGCGGCAGAACATGGGACGATGGGTTCGTCAGGAAGGAGTTCCCCTCGCTTTGGCCAGAGGACCGCTGGATCGTCTCCCGAGTAAACTCCCTCGCACGGCAGGTGACCGCGGATCTCTCCGAATGCCAGCTCCACCGTGCCTCCCGGACCATCATTGCGTTCATCCTGGAAGACCTCTCCCGATGGTACGTGCAGCTTGTCAGGCCGAGGATGTGGCTCGAAGGGGAAGCTCCCGAAAAGGCCCGTGCATACGAGACGATGTACTATACGCTCCGCACTCTCCTTGCCATCGCTTCACCCTTTGTCCCACACATCACGGAGGCGATGTACCGGAACCTCCGTCTCGAGGGAGACCCGGAAAGCGTGCACATGTTGGATTGGTGCGCGGGCAACGACACGCTCCGTGACGAGCCCCTCGAGCGCGCCATGGACATTGTCAGGTCGTTTGACGAGGCCCAGGCAAATGCCCGCCAGGCTGGAAAGCGTAAGTTACGCTGGCCGGTCAGGGAGTGCGTGATCGTCGCTGATTCGCAGGAGGTCGCCGACGCCGTCTCCTCGCTCAACCATATCTGCCGTGACAGGGCGAACGCGAGGGTCGTCCGCGCTGTCTCTGGACACTGGGAGCGCATCGGGTGGAGGGCTGAGCCGGTCATGAAGGCACTCGGTCCGGCATTCGGAAAGCAGGCACCACGGGTACGGGATCTCATCCTGAACGCGGACGGGAACGCCATGAAACAGGCCATCGACTCCGGCAATGCGTTCATCCTTGAGAACGGGGGAGAGCGCTTCGAGATTGTAGCGGGCCAGGTCACGTTCGCACAGCAACTTCCCGATGGTATCTTCTCTGCTCCCATGCTGGGAGGGACCGTGTACGTTGACGTGACGCTTGACCCTGACCTCGAGGCCGAGGGATATGCCAGGGAGATAATCCGGCGGTTCCAGGAGATGCGCAGGCAACTTGACCTCAAAGTAGAGGACTTTGTTACTGCAGACGCATGCATCACAGATTCCCGCATCTGCGGGATGGTTGCCGAGTCATGGAAGACTGGCATCATGGAGGAGATAAGGGCGACTTCTTTCGGGGTTCAGGGCGGCGACTGCCCAGCAGCGACAAGCCACGAGATGTCGAAGGAATGGGACGTGGAGGGTATTGCGATGACGCTTTCCCTCTCAAGGGCACCGGAGCAGTGAGGAGAGGAGAGCCCGCCCCTCGGGGGAGGCGAAAACCGGCAGGTCGCGGGAGGTCACCACTTCGCTCCGGATACTCTCTGCCATCTTTCCAAGTTTCGGGTTGAACCCTTTTACCATGTAGGTCTTTTTCTGCACAAGGATGCCACGCCGCTGCCACGTGGGCGTGTGGGCCAGGTTGATTCCCCGTGCGAATGCCAGTTCGTGCATCTCCTGAGAGGGCTTCTCTTTTAAAAACGAGGCGGCCTCTTTCCTACTCATGCCGTCCATCATCAGGGCATACTGGCAGTAGGCATTCAGGTGGTTCCTCCAGGCTTCTCCCTGCCGCTGGATCAGGTAATCGGGGGCCATCTCGGGGATGACGTGGATGATGCGGGCATCAAACGAGACTGGCACAGTGCTTTCCATCTCGATGGCGAGGGCGCTTGCGGCAAACGAAGCGCATACGGAGTCAAGTTTCTCCACCCGGCCGTTGAAGGGGAGGCGGGAGAAGTAGAGGCTTATCTCGTCTGAAAAGGTGAATGCGAGGTCAGGAGAGAGGCCGCTCTCCGATATGAGCCGGGCGCTCACGCGTGCCATGCCATCTGCGAAATGGGAATCAAACGGCCGCTCGAGGCACCAAGTCTCCGCGAGTCGGTGAAAGGTCCGCCCGTCAAGGCGAAGAAAAATAGGCGGGAGGGCAACCAGGTTGCTGAAGAGTTCCCGGTGTTTCATGGAAAAACAAGACCTGGGCCGGGAGACATGGACATCTTCTCCCGGGCTCTGTGCGGTTATTTCCCGGCTTCTCCGAAGTCACCGGACTTGAAGGCGCCGGGGAGGTGCCGGATAATGACAATGTCCCCGATGCTCCGGATGATACGGAAGGGAAGCTTCAGCCCCTTGTAGTTCTTGATGTCCACGAGATCCTGGTTGAGCTTGCCGACCACGAGGGACTCCATCTTCTTTCCCTCGATATCGAGGATCACGTCCTCGACCTCGCCCACGAACACGCTCTTCTCGGTGTAGATATTCAGCCCGAACAGCTCCGTAATCTGCGTTCTCATCCTAATCATGGAAGATATATACTATAATGGTTAAAAAGATACTCCTTTAATGAACGGGTCGTTCAAAATCGGGTCCATTTTCGGCATTCCCATCCTTATCCACTGGACATTCCTCGTGATCATCCCCCTGTTTGCCTGGATCATCGGGAGCCAGATAGTTCTTACGGTCGAGCTTCTCTCGGGACTCTTCCGTGTCCCGATCGATATGGGCTACCTTACGCCGGGCTGGAACCCTTACATCCTGGGGGCCTTCGTAGCGCTCGGGCTCTTTGGCGGTGTGCTGGTCCACGAGATCGCACATTGCCTGGTTGCAAAGAGGATGGGCGTCCCCATCAACAGCATCACCCTCCTCATATTTGGGGGAGTCTCATCAATGGAGGAGAGTACTCCCGATCCAAAGGTGGAGCTCCCCATGGCACTCGTGGGGCCGCTCACCAGCCTTGGAGTGGGCCTGTTATGCACCGCCCTGCTGTATGTTTTCGCGGGCATCATTGCGGACCCTCCACTCGCGGGGCTGCTGGTCTTCATCTTTGCGTACCTGGGGCTCCTCAACATCTTCCTGTTTGCCTTCAACCTCCTTCCGGCGTTTCCCATGGACGGAGGGAGGGTGCTGCGGGCGTATCTGGCCCGGAAGATGCCGCTTCACCGTGCAACCCGTATCGCGGCAAACATCGGAAAGATGTTTGCGGTCATCTTCGGGATATTCGGCGTCATTTTTTTCTCCCCTATCCTTATCCTCATCGCGTTCTTCATCTATATCGGGGCCGGGCAGGAGTCTACGGCGATTAAGTACAACTTCCTGCTAAAAGACGTGAATGTGGGCGATATTATGGAACGGCAGGTGATGACCGTCCCGCCGACCATGCCGGTCAGGGAGGTGATCGATCTCATGTACTCCACCAAGCACCTCGGGTTTCCGGTTGTGGATCGTGGGTTCGTCGTGGGGATGATCACCCTGGCCGACGTGCACAAGGTCCCTCCCCTGGACAGGGAAGCGATGCAGGCAAGGGACATCATGACACGCGAGGTGATTGCACTGGCCCCCGGGTCGCCTGTGATCGAAGGGCTGCGGCTGATGTCCCGCTATAATATCGGCCGGATCCCCGTGATGGAACATGACCATCTGGTCGGCATCATCACCCGGACAGATATCCTGAAGGTCATCGAGCTGAAGGAGATTTAAAAGAGAAGGAGAGGCAGGGATCGACAGGGGTCGGCCCGGCGACAGCCCGGAACTCCGCAAGGTTGGAGAAGGGTCTCTTTGCTGCGATCTGCCCTGCCCTCTTCCTCCCCACGCCAGGGACCCAGGCAAGCGTTGCAACCGGCAACAGGTTCACCTCGATCGGGACGGGGAGCCCGGTCAGGGATCTCATCCCATGGTCAACCACTACCGTGTCGAGGAGAGTTCGTTGAGGGACGCGGAGCGGGACCCCCACGAGTATCGGGTACGAGCCCATCTGCCGGCCAAAAGACGTGGCGCCCTCCTCCTCCATCACCACCGAGCGAAGGACCGTCCCTGTGGGAAACACCTTTGCGAGCATGGGAAGGTCAAACTCTTTCCTGACAAGGTCCTTGAACTTCGCGAACAGCCCCTTGTGGACCCCGAGCGCGTTCTCCGAGAATGCCCGCGTTCCCTCAAATGGCATCAGCTGCCGAATATTCACCCTGCGGACAAGGTATCCTGATGCAAGCACCGCTGCCAGGAACTCCCTGTCAAGGTCAAAGGTCAGCGGGGTCTCCCCGGCAAGCCCTGCGATGAAGTTGAGCCCCGGCAGGAGCTCGGGGATTCCGTCCTCGCGTCTCCCGCCAGCCTCGTTGACGATCCGGATCGCATCCATCACCTGGTCCGGACCGGCCTTCAAATTGTTCTCTGCAATCACCGCCGGGTCCGCGGTCTCCATCCCGAAGGCCGCAACGTCCCCCGGGGTATGGTAGGCCACGATCGCGTCAAGAGCCGCCCTGCTCTCCTCCGGGTGCCGTGCAATAGTCCCCGGGTTGGCATTGTCGATGTGGAGGGTGAGGAGATCAGGCGCCGCTTCCCTGACCGCGGAGAAGAGTTCCTCCAACCTCCCGGGGATAGGCGTCGGGTACTCTTCTGCCGTCGATGACCCGTAGACCAGGATATCCGGCTGCCTCCCGAGGCGAAAATGCAACCCGCCGGCCCTGTGAAGGGCGTCGATCTCGGCAGCAACCCCATCGATTGAGCGGAATGCGGGCGGCCCGTAGAACGGCTCGGTGCAGAAGGAACACCCCCCCGAGTGTGCCCGGGAACATCCCCGTGCCGTCTCGATCTCGCACATGACCCACGGGAAGGAGGGATGATCCCTGATGATCGCGGCACCGGCAACCGCCCATGGGTCCTCGCGGCGGTAGTTAAATGAACCGTGGGTCTTTCCCTCGCGGAGGAATGAGTCGAGGGCGGAGGCGGGAGATCCTGTGAGGAGGTGGCCGAATCCCGAGACCGCATCTTTCACTGCCCGCTGCCCTCCTCCGGAGGAGTACCCGAATCCGATGGGGCCCGCCAGGAGTTTTTCGGGACCACGTATCTGTGTACCTATCAGCCGGATCTCAGTCAGCGTGGCGGGCGTCCCCCCAAGGTACTTCCCGGGAACAGTCACGCCGGCAATCATCACCACCAGGTCCGCGGCGTGCATCCTGTGAATGAGGGCGGGGTCCTTCCGTACCTGGTCGATGGTCAGGTATCCTGCCGAATATCCATGCGCGAAGAGGGTTCCTGCAACGGTCCTTACATAAGGCGAGATATAGGGAGGAACTCCGAGGCACGCCGGTTCATCGACATAGCCGTCCAGGATGAACGCGGACTTCCCAGTCATGGTTCGATCAGGGAGAGGAGCCTTCCGGCCCAGTACAGCTTCCCCCTCTTCATAGGATCGACGCGGGTGTCCTCAAGGTCGAACCCGAGGAGGGTGATGCCTGCGGCACCCAGGGAATGCGCGGCAAAGACCGCACGGTCTCCGTCGGTGAAACCGCCGAAGTTGTGCACGTGGGGAAGGGGGCGGCTCTGGGTGGTCCCGACAAGCGGGCCTGGAAACCTCGGCACCCAGTAACGGACGAGGGGAATGTTGTCACCGTGGGCGTGCACGACCACGATTGTCCCTTCCCTGTTCATATCCAAAAATTCGTCTGTCGCCCCGTCCAGGTCAGTGAAGATAACATCGGGGCGGATCCCGTGGGAAAGAAGGACAAGAGAGGCGGCATCGGCTGCAAGGACAGTTCCCCTCACCAGGGGGATCTCTTTTACAAGGCAGGGGGCATTTCCGCATACGCAGACGTCATGTCCCCGGCAGGTTTCTTCGAGCAGGTCGAGGTCGTCTCTCTCAAGGAGATCTTCAAGGATATCGGCCGCATCCTCGTCTTCTTTCCGATCGAAACCGAAATACTCGACGATCTCTTCGTAAATCGGTTCCCATTCATCAAAGTTCATTTCCGGCCTCTGCGTCCAGGCCTACGAGGCTGGTGAACTTCTTGAGGAGGGGATCCATGATCAGGCCGAGGAGTTCTTCCTTGTTCTTCACCCGCCGGAAATAGGAGAGGGGGATGGTTGCGGCGGCCATATTGGGGTGGCCCCCGGCATCGCCGATATCCCCAAATGCCTCTTCGAGGACATTCCCGATATGAAGCCGTATATCCCGGTTCCGTGAGGAGATGATGATGGCATCATCGGATATTCCATACACAAGCGCGGTGTTCACCCCCTCAAGGGAGATCAGGAGATCTGCTGCCTGAGGCAGGGAGTCGCGGTTCCGTACAAATCCGACATTCGCAAAGAGGTACCCGCTCCTGATTCGCCGGTTCCGGATGGCATTTCCGAGCACGTCAAGGGTTTCCTGCGAAAGAGAAGGGGACATGATCTGGTCGAGCAGGTCAGAGTCAGTGAGCGGGAGGAGAAACGCGGCGTTCGAGAGGTCCTGTGGGGTGACGTTCCGGCGGAAGTCCCTCGTATCGGAACGTATTCCATAGAAAAGGCCGGTGGCAACATTCTTGTCGACCGGGATATCGAGTTCCTGGAGGTACTGGGAGAGGATGCTTGCGGTGGCGCCGATCCCCGGCCTCACGTCGACGAACATCGCCCCCTCGAGGCCATGGCCGTCCTGGTGGTGGTCGATCACGATATGCACCCGCGTCCTTGGCGAGAGGGTGTTGTTCATCCCGGGCGCGGGGCAGTCGACGAGGGCAAGGTAGGTGCAGTCCTGAATGGTCTGGGGCTCCATCTTCTCCATCTTGATATCGAGGAGGTTGACCATTGTGCGGTTCTCCTGGTGCCCGATGATCCCGTCATAGAAGATCCGGCAGGCAAGCTTCTGGGGATTCGCGTTCCGGGCGATGGCTGCAAGGGCCATCGCGCTTCCGATCGCGTCAGGGTCGGGGTTCTTGTGCGTGATGATTCCAAGAGTCCCCTCCCACCCCGCAAGGAGATCGTGGAGGCGCTGCGAGAGCCGGCTGACATGGAGCCGGTTGATTTGATGGATTGCGGCCCTGGCCACCACCTGCTGCGGATAGAGGACGAAGTCTGCCCCTGCTGATTCGAGCGTTCCTGCACCGATTGGGTCGAGCGCACGGGCCACGATGTGCACAAGCGGCAGTTTCTGGCGGAGCGTCCTGACTGCAGCGAGGTTCGAGTGGTGGTCCCCGGTGAGGACAAATGCGATCTCGAACATGGGGAGCCCGGAGAGGAACCCAGGGTCAGAGATATCCCGTATCATGGCGTCAACGTTCTGGTCCCGGAGCTCCTTTACCCGTCCCTCGTCGCGATCCAGCACAAGGACCCGGCCTTCTTTTCGCGACAGTTCCGTGGCCACGTGGTACCCCGTGCTCCCGCATCCGAGGACCGCATATTTCACCTTCTCTCCTGCCACATGTCCGCCCGCCTCTGGCATGCTACAATGTCACTCCTTGATGATATTAAGGTTACAACCTGAAACGGGGAGATTGCGCGTTGGAAACTGCCGCATGGGGGGGTTACTGGCAGAAAAATAAAAACATTTATACTCAATTCGGAACCATGAATATAGGCCGATCAGGCATGGGCTTGTAGCTTAGTTCGGAAGAGCGACGGACTCTTAATCCGTAGGTCAAGGGTTCAAATCCCTTCAGGCCCGCTTTCTTTTTCTATTGTATCTGTTCATGCAGTGTTTTGATTTTTGGCCAAGCCATTCCATGAGATATCATGTACAAATCTCTATAAGATACCCAATCCCCTGAAATGATATGAACCGTTGTTCAGATACTCATTGGACCCGGCGGAATACCACGCTCCGGGCTGTTATTGTCTTAATCTGCGGTTTTTCTCTCCTGCTGGCACCGGCAGCCGCTGCCCCCATCACCGCATCCATCTCAACGAGCCCGTCAGACAATTATCAAATGAAGGCTTCAGGTTACGAGCAGGAGGGCATGGCGCTGATGGCCGTGCGTGACTGGAACGGACTTATCAATCTCACCAGCGAGGGTCTTTCAACCTATCCTGATGAGGCCGAACTGATGTGCCTGAAGGCGTATGCCCTCAGGAAGACCGGACATTTCCAGGAAGCCGTGGACCTTCTCAACGTGGCGATACCGCTTGACCCAAGGCCGGCACGGTATGCAAACAGGGGATACGCGTTCCTCGCGATGGGAAGGACTAATGAAGCACTGGAGGACGCAGAACAGGCCATCCTGCTCAATTCTTCTTATTCCTCGGGCCAAGGATTGAAAGCAGAAACTCTCCTTGCAATGGGGGACTTTCCTGCTGCACTTGCATCAGCCGATGCCGCCCTCGCCCTTGAGCCGGAAAACGCTCATTACTGGCACGTACGTGGAAACGCGCTCGCCGGTCTGGGTGACTGCAGCGGGGCTTTTGTATCGCTCGAATATTCCATTTCATTGAAAAACGAGTATGATTTACCGTGGCCCGGGCTTCCAAATGCGAGCACGGACCTCGCACGGGTGCGTTCTGCCTGTATGATGCCACAGGAAACACCCGCCCCGACACAAGCGGCACTTCCCGCCCTGATGGTGGTTGCTGCGTTGGTGGTCGCGGTTGCAGAAAAGCGAAAATAGGGAACGTGCAATTACAAACCTGTCTCCGGATTCTGAAGAGGAGATGTGGGTTGGAATGCCCGCTTCCTGAAACATATCTCGAGTATCTGTGACATTCAAAGATGAAGAAAACAAATTGGGCCAGGTCAAAGAGATCTGCCGGTTTTATGCTCCTATCTTCACCAGCATTTCTTCGAGGCTCGGGTAGTGGGACTCGATCCGTTCCACCGCTCCGCCGGCGTTCACGATCGCGTTCGAGAACCTTCCCATCTCCTCGACGCTCGTCGCCTTTGCCCGGAAATACCCCCCATCCATGACATACGATGAGAGGCCCTCGACCTTTCCGATGTCCCCGACAGTGAAGTACACAAAGTAGAAGATCGAGCCGAACATCTCCCGCAGCTCCTGCATTGTGCCGAGCGCGACACGCTTTCCCCTCCGGAGGATGAGGATCCTGTCGCAGATCGCCTCTACCTGGTAGAGGTTATGGGCCGAGAGGACGATCGTCTTGCCATGGTCCCGGAGGTCCCTGAGGAAGTCAACAATGTGCCGGGAGGTCATGGGGTCAAGCCCTGAAGTCGCCTCGTCGTAGATAAGGAGGGATGGATCGTGCATCAGGGATCGGGCGATCGCGGCCTTCCGCTTCATCCCCTTCGAAAACTCCCCCATCTTCTTTCCGTTCGGCTCGAGCGCAAGCCATTCCAGGAGTTCGCGGCTGCGTGCGCGTATTGACGACCGGTCCATGCCGTAGATCTCCCCGAAGAATGAGAGGTATTCGTCCACCCTCATCGTCTCGTACAGGCGTGACTCTTCGGGGAGGTAGCCGATCATCTGTTTCATCCCGTCGGGACTGCGAAGGATATCGACTCCATCCATGACAAGTTCCCCGCTGGTGGGCTCGACGAGTCCCGCAAGGATCTTGAGAAGAGTGGTCTTTCCCGCCCCGTTGTGTCCTATGACCCCGAATATCTGCCCGCGATCAAGGTCGAAGCTGATGTGATCGAGTGCAGGGGTGGTGCCGTAGCACTTGGTGAGATTGCGGGCTTCGATCATGGATTCCTTGTCCAATCCTTTACAATTCCTCGACCTGCAAGGTATTATAGGTACTGAACCTACCATAAAAGAGGCACAACGCGTGAACGTTTCGCAGTTTCTCACACGGATCGGGACGCTTGCACGCTGGGAGGTAAGGCGGACTTTCGGGGTCATGGGAAAGAGCGTCCTCCCCATGGCAGTTGTCCTCTTTGTCCTTCTCGTGGCAGCGACCGGCTTTACCGCCGAGCGGGGCCTCCACCTCCAGGATGGGATCTACCTGATAGGCACAGACGACCGGTCCGTTGGTGAGATCCTCTCCGGAGACGAACGGTTCACCATCATTATCGGTGACGGAAACTCGCTTTTCCGGGACAGGGCTGGGTATGACGTCATCATCATCAGCGGGCAGGCGTATGTCCAGAACAACGATCGCGGGAGATCGGCGCTGAAGACGCTGCAGCGGGACTACCAGCAGTATCTTGATTCGGTATACAGTCTCCAGGAAGACCTCTTTGCCGCCTATCCTCTATGGATCGACCTGCAGGAGGTGAAGAGCGAACTCGACTTCTCCGCAACCCAGGCAGGGATGCAGATCTCTGTTGCACCCTCCTCGACCGCCGCGCCGGTCCCAGAAGGGCCTGTCGTGGATATCCCCGCACCAGAACCCGGCCTTGCACTCTCCACGGAAGAACTGCGTCAGGGGCTTCTCTTGTCCCAGGGCGAGCAGAGCCAGCTTTCCCGGTACTCTGACCTCATCGGGCCAGAGAGCCCGTTTGGGTCATTCAAGACCCCCTCGCAGCTCTCCCCACCTTTGCCATTCGATTCGATCATTCTCGTCTTCCTCTTCATCTTCCCCCTCTACTTCACCTCGCAGTTCTACATGATGAGCATCATGCAGGAGCGTCTGGAACGCAAAGGAGAAGTCCTCCTCTCGACCCCTGCAGGGGCGCCCGCAATCATCTTCGGAAAGGCTCTTCCCTATTTTTTCGGGATGCTTGCGATCTCGGCCGGGATCGCGCTCTGGCTCAATGCTTCCGTCTCAATCCTCCTTCCTCTCCTCCCTGTCATCCTCTTTTTCCTTGCAAATGCGCTGATCATCGGGATGGTCTCCAGGAGCTTCAAGGAACTCTCTTTCATCTCGATCTTCTTCTCGACCGTCGCAACATCCTACCTCTTCTTCCCCAGCATCTTCGCCAACGTCCATGTCATCAGCCTTGTCTCACCCCTGACCCTGATTGTCCTCACACTCCAGGGCGAGACTTATACAATCGGGCAATACCTCTTCTCCACCTCCCTCTTCTTCCTCACCAGTGCGGCCCTGTTCTACGTCGGCATCGCAAATTTCCGCGAGGAACGGCTCTTCTCCCAATCAGGTATTCTATCACGGATAAGGGAGTTTGTGTCCAGCTCGCTCTCCAACCGTCATCCATGGGTCTCCCTTTTTGCGGTAAATACCCTGATGGTGCCGTTCGTCTTCATGGTCCAGATGCTCCTTCTCGTCCTCTTTTTCAACCTCCCCATGCCGCTCTCGCTTGTCCTCCTCATCGTATCCGCGGCATTTGTGGAGGAGATCGCAAAGTCTCTTGGCATCAGCACTTTCCTCATCGAGAATCCTGCCCGCTTCTCGTGGAGATGGGTGGTTATCGGCTCAGCCGTCACCGCGGCAGCCTTCCTCTTTGCCGAGAAACTCCTCCTCCTCGTCACCCTCGCACAGGTGACCGAGAGCATATTCGGGAGTATCCTCTTTCTCTCATCGGGAGCGCTCCTCCTCCCGTTCCTTCTCCACTTTATCGGAGTCCTCTGCGTGGGAGGCCTCGTCCGGTTTAGAGGTGCGCGCGGCTATCTCCCCGGTATCCTGCTCGCAACTCTTGTCCACTGTCTCTACAACGGTTATTTCATCCTGGGGTGGCTGCTGTGAACACGAGGAATGCTGCCCTGGTGATGAAGAAGGATCTCCGGGGTCTTTCGCGGGAGCGGACGATTGTCCTTGCCATCATGCTCCAGCTCTTTGTCGCACTCTTCTCTTCGTTCCTGATGGTAGGGCTCACCTCGATGTATGACCCCTCTGCTCTCGCCCGCTTCTCGGGAGTGAAGTACCAGGTCGGGTACGTGGGGGAGTCCCCTGAACTCGAAAACCTTCTAAGGGAGAGCAACCAGTTCCAGGTCTTCCCGATGGATCTCTCCACTGCAGTTGCCGCGCTCGGGGAACGGAAACTCTCTGCAGTGATCCACGTGCCTGACACCGCGATAGATGCAGAAGAGCCGGTAAAGATTACTCTCTACACCCTCCAGAACGATATCCAGTCCACCATAGTGAACGTGAAATTAAAGGAGGTCTTCCTGGACTACGAGGAGGAGCTCCGTCAGGTGCGCTCCGGCAGGCTCGATCTCATTCCCATCCCCCTGGAGTTCCCTGCAAGCAGGGCAGGGCCCGGTTTCTACGAGTTCATCTATGGTCTCTTGATACCCCTTCTCCTCTTCATGCCGGCCATCATATCCGCGGCGCTCATCATCGACCTCATCACCGAGGAGTACCAGCACCACACCCTCGAGACCCTCCTCTCCACCCCGATGACCATGGCCGATGTGGTGTGGGGCAAGGTCGCGGCCTGTGTCGTGCTCGTTCCATTGCAGGCCGGGACATGGATCCTTCTCCTTGCACTCAACCGCATCCATATCCAGAACATTCTCCAGATTCTGGCCCACGTGATCTCCTTTTCACTCGTGCTGGTCCTTATCGGGGCCCTCACTGCCCTTTATTACAGGGAGAGGACCGCCGCCCAGTTCATATTCTCGACCACCGTGGTGGTGGTGATGCTCGTTGTGCTGGCATTCCCCGGCAACCCGCTGAACCTGATTGCACTGCTTGCAACCGGCGCAGCGGGGATGGGACAATGGAGCGTTCTCGGGGTGACTCTCCTTTTCTGCTGCGGCCTCGGCCTTCTCACCCACGTGTATGCCGGGCGGGTCTCCACCCGGGCGCCGGGTGAGTAGCCGCCACAGGGTTTTTCCCCCAATTTTGGGTCGCGAACAGAAAAAAACGACAAAATGCACTTTATTTGCTTTTTCTTCCCTGTTGAGACAGAGTATTTCGATACATTGAAGTCACTCGCATCGATTACTACCATTACGAAGAAGGAGCGGGAAGGATGTACTGTCCCAAGTGCGGAAGGGAGACGGAGAGCGGGGGGAGATACTGCCAGTGGTGCGGTGCGGATACGCGCGTCGCGCCGCCAAGGGCTGTCCTCCGGAAGAAAGTCGGAGATATCAGCACTGAGAAATACGCCGGCCTGGGGAGAAGGATTGGTTCTGGTTTGATCGATATCCTCTTCCTCATCTTATTCGACATGATCGCGGTCGGCGCGATCTCCATCATCTCGTGGTTCCTGCAGAGGCCCTGCCCTCTCTCCGAGTCCATCGTGATGCTCTACCAGTATTACCGCCATGTCCCCCGCACAGATGCGTACGGAAATGTCGTGAACGCCGCCATACCCTCCCAGATCGTCTTCTCCGCCGGAATACTCTTTCTTTTGATTCCCTGGATCTACTTTGCCTGGCTTGAAAGCTCCAGAAACCAGGCAACGCTCGGGAAAATGGTGGCACGAATCGCCGTGACCGATATGCAGGGGAGCCGTATCACTTTTGCACGGGGAACGCTTCGTTTCTTCGCGATGTCGCTCTCAGTCCTCACACTCTGCGTGGGATTCATCATCCCGGCCTTCACCCGTTACAAGCAGGGACTGCACGACATTATCGCAGGGACACTGATGTTCCGGCAGGACCCATAACATCCAGTGTCCCCTCCAGGAACCCCCATACGGAACCTGGTGCGGGACTCATATCATCATGCGCGCGATGCAAAACACAATTTTTCCGGGTATCCACGCGATGACCCGGTATGAGGGACAGGTGAGAATGAAACAAGGGTGTTTCGGCATGGCATGCCGGTGATACCGCATGGCTGCGTCCTCCCCGCTCTCCAGACTCTCCCTTCGCTCTTCTCTCATACTGTGTATCACCGCGATCATCCTCATTGTGATCATGTTCCTGATGGCCGCCGCATATGCGCAGGCCTATTCATGGACGGTGCAACAGGATCACGAGCAGGCGCTGTTCACCGAGATGTACCTGGAAGAGTCGATTCTTCTCGCTGACAGGGGCTTAAGCCTCTACGACAGTACGCTTGATTCCCGGATGGAGGAGGCGTTCCTGGGGTACCTGTCGGCATATCACGCATCAGAAGGTGACATCAGCCGCATTGACCTGCCCGCCATACGGGACGCCCTGGATTCCGGCTTTCGGGGGCAGCTCGACCTCTACATTATAAACGAGAGCGGGGTTATAGTCGCGTCCACGGTCCCCGGAGTTATGTATCTCGATTTTAAAAATTACCCCGAATTTTTCCGCTCCATCACCCGTATCCGTGAAGGCGACGAATTCGTAGCCGACAGGGTGGTCCGCTCTGTCGTGAACACGACGGAAGGCACCGTCTCCGGGCAGCTCCGGAAATTTGCTTTTTATCCAACGCCCGATCACCGCTACCTTTTGGAGATGGGCCTTGTCATGGAGGGATTCGAGAACCAGCGGTCGGAACTCTCCTATGTCGAGGTGACGAGACGGATACAGGAGATGAACCCATCCATCGAACTGATACGGATCTTTGACGTAAATGGAAACCTCCTCCTGGAACGGGGGGTCAACCCCCACACGGGTGCAAACCAGACATTCATTGGAGAGATCTTTTCGACCGGGAAGGACGCGGAGATCCTGGAGCAGGATCGGAACCGGCGCCTCCATTATATCTATGTTGACCTTCGCGAGTCATCAACCGCGTCTGATATGAGCCTAGTCGCAGAGATCACCTATACCCAGGAACCACTGCGCAAGGCACTCTCACAGATCCTCCTCTATTACACCCTCATTGGGTTCATTGCCATCGTAATGGGTATCGTCATGGCCTATGTCATCGCCCGGTTTCTCACCACACCCATCACCGAGATACTGGAGGATGTCAGCAGGATTGCACAGGGCGACCTCGGCCACACCATCCGGAGCATGCCGAACCCCGAATTCCGGAGGCTGGAGGAGAGCATCAACCTGATGATCGGCAAGATACAGCAGTTCTCCCGGGAGATCGAACGAGAAAAGGCAGAGATCAGGATCGCCGCCGAGATACAGAGGACCTTCCTGCCCAGGGAGATCCCCGAATCGGAGAGGTTCGAGGTTGCCGCAATGAATATCCCGGCGCAGGAGGTTGGTGGCGACTTCTACGACTTCATCCCCCTAAACGAGCGCAGCCTTGGGCTGGTCATCGCAGACGTTGCCGGGAAGGGGATTCCAGCCGCACTCTTCATGGCCCTCTCCCGCTCGATACTCCGTGCAATCGCGACCGCCGACCAGCGCGTGGAAGAGACGATTGAGGAATCGAACAGCCTGATTGCTGCCGATGCTGCCGCAGGGATGTTCGTGACGCTCTTTTACTGCACCCTTGACAAGGAGACAGGCGAAGTCAGTTACGTGAATGCCGGTCACAACCCCCCGCTGCATTACTCACAAAAGGAGAAACGGCTGCGCACCCTTCTCCCCACAGGGATGGCAATGGGTGTGATGCCGGATCTGAGCTACTCGGTGGGCCACCTCACCCTTGAAACAGGGGACATACTTGTCCTCTACACTGACGGGGTAACAGAGGCATTCAACCAGAATGATGAGGAGTTCGGGGAAGGGAGGCTCATGGATGCAGCAGTCTCGTCCAGGGGCATGAGTGCCGGGGAGATACTCGATACCATTTACAGGAAAGTGACAGAGTTTACCGGGGGTGCGATGCAGTCCGACGATATCACGCTGGTGGTCGTCAGGTGCAGGAGATAATGTCTCCGATTGGGCCAGGCAACCCAGGACTGCCGCCCTGTTTCCTGCGGTTGAATGCCCAGAAAAAAAATATTATACGGCTATCAGCCAGAGTCGACCTGTGTGAGCGCGTGGCTATTCGTCATATTTCCCTTTCAGTCCTGCCCAACCCGTGAAACCGCAGTAGATGCAGCAGCCCCCCTCGCAATGCCTGCACAGGCATGCAGGGGATTTCACCAGCACGTACCCGGTCTTGTCACAGTAGACGCAGCCTGCCCCTTCGCAGTGGCAGCAGCGGACCTTTTCGTATCCCGGATGTTCCTTTTTTGTCATTCTTCTCAGGGTAGTGTCGGCAGGCACGGGGTTAAGCATTTGCAAAAGGGTCAGGAATGGCGTGCAGTCTTTTCCATTCATGAACACCCGGGCAACCATGCCGGGAAAAAGGAGGAGGGTGCGAACCGCCGGCACCCTCACAAGAGGGAACAGGATTTATCTGCAAGGCAGCTGTCGACTGCGTCGACAATGGCCTAGAGTGTCTTCACCCGGGAATAGTACTTATCATTCGCTTCCACTACGACCCAGGGGGCTTCTGGAGTGCTTGTGAGGTGAATCATCTGGTCCACCGCAACTTCATACTCGTCCCATCGTGCGCGGTTCCTCCAGTCCTCTTCGGTTATCTTCCACTGTTTTTCAGGGTCTGCTTCACGCTGGTGGAACCGACTGAGCTGCTCGTCCCGGTCGATATGCAGCCAGAACTTCCTGATAATTGCCCCGTCTTCTGCAAGAGAGCCTTCAAACTCCCTGATCTCACGGTATGCCCTCGTCCATTCGTCCCTTCTGCAGAGACCTTCGATACGTTCTACGAGCACCCTGCCGTACCAGCTGCGGTCGAAGATGGTGATGTGGCCCCTGGCAGGGAGCGCAGGGAAGAACCGCCAGAGATAGTGGCGGCCACGTTCGCCAGTGTCCGGAGGCCCGACAGGCATCACTGCATATCCCCTCGGGTTGAGCGAGCGGGTCACCCTCATGATATTCCCCCCCTTTCCTGCTGCATCCCATCCTTCGAAGATGAGGATGAGAGGGACTTTCTCCTGGTAAAGCCTTATCTGGCTCTCCGCGAGGGCCTTTCCAAGCGATCTCATGCGGGAATCGTATTCTGTCCTGTCTATCGAGAGGGTGAGATCGGCCTTCCCAATTGCAGAATGTTCAATCGAGGGTTGGTTTTCGCCGGTGGCTCTCTCTGGTTTTGCCTCATGAACAATGCTCTTTGCAGCCTCGCCGATTGCCCCTTCCAGCCTCCGGAGTATCGTGTCAAAGACGGTCACTGCGGTATATTTCTTCTCTTCCGCATCGATCACGTGCCAGGGCGACTGGCCGGTGCTGGTACGGGAGAGGAGGTCTTCTACGAGGGAGTAGTACTTGCGATACCTGATATACCGGTCCAGGTCGCCTTCGAGGTGACCCATCGTCAGCGGGTCTTTTTTGAGCCTCCGCAGCCTCTGCTTCTGCTCTTTTTTACTGATATGCAGAAACATCTTCACGAGCGCGACTCCGCTGTCTGCAAGGGTGCGCTCGAAGCCGAGGATCTCGTCAACATATGAACCGGATACACGACTCTCTTTCCTGGGGTCCATCCGGTCGAGGATGGTCCGTGCATACCAGCCCCTGTCAAAGATGGCAATCCGCCCTCTTGCAGGAGTTCTTATCCAGAAACGCCAGAGAAAATGGTGCTCTCTTGCGAGTGGGCCAGGTGCTGCGATGGGATGATACGAGAATCCCCGGGGGTCAAGGGTACGGTTGAGGTCACGCACCATCTGTGATATCCCCGATCCGTACCACCCCTCAAAGAGGATGATGACAGGAATACCCAGGTCATGTGCCTGCCGCTGGAGGGCCCCTGCCTGGGTTCGCTGGGATTCGTGGATGGCATGGTACTGGTCATCGTTTATCTCGCGGGACGAAACGTGCGCAGGGAGAGTGATACCGGCAGCCCTGTCCCCCTGCTCCATCAGCTCCTCACCGTCGCTCCAGCACTGCTCCCCTGTCTGCCTGTCCCACCATCGCAGCGTATCGTGCGAGCACGCCTTTCAGGGACCTCTCCTTCGGGCTCCACCCTGTCTTCCGCTTTCCAAGTTCGGATGCATCAACGAGGAGATCCAGCGTCCGTCCATGGAGGTCGATCGCGATCCGGTCTCCGTCCCTGACGAGCCCGATCGGCCCGCCTGCAGCCGCCTCCGGTGCCACGTGGCCGATGCACGGCCCACGCGTCCCGCCAGAGAACCTGCCATCTGTCACGAGTGCAACGCGCGAATAACCGAGGCCAACGATTGCCGACGTGGGGGAGAGCATCTCGGGCATCCCTGGTGCTCCCTTCGGCCCCTCGTACCTGATCACGATTACGTCCCCCTCGTGGATCTCCCGGGCAAGAATCGCCTTCATGGCCTCCTGTTCACCATCAAATACCCTTGCCGGCCCGGTATGCGTCCACATTTCCCTGTTCACGGCGATTGACTTGATAACTGATCCCTGCGGTGCAAGGCTCCCGAAGAGGATCCTCAGTCCCCCGGCAGGACTGACAGGATCTCGTGTGCTCCTGATGATACTCCGGGAAGGAACCTTCACGTCATGCGCGATCTCTTTGATCCGTCTCCCCGAAACTGTCGGGGAGTCCTCAAGGTGGTCAGATATCGCCTTCAGGACCGCTGGAATGCCCCCCGACCGGTGGAGTGCCTGCATAGAATGCGGCCCGGCAGGCATCATGTTGCAGAGATGAGGGATCTGCTCCCCTATCCTTGTGAAAGAGTCAAGCGAAAGATCCACCTCCGCTTCTGCCGCGATGGCCATCAGGTGGAGAACCGTGTTCGAAGACCCTCCAAGCGCCATGTCCACGCGGATGGCGTTCTCGAGGCTCCGGCGGGTGATGATATCCCGGGGGCAAATCCCCTCGTTCACGAGATCAAGGACCCGTTCGCCGGACTCCCTTGCAATTCTCAGTTTCGCCGCTTCCACCGCAGGCATGGCGGCACAGCCGGGAAGAGACATCCCCATCGCCTCGGTCATGCAGGCCATGGTGTTTGCAGTATAAAGTCCCTGACAGCTGCCGCAGCCTGGCATCGCCGCGCATTCCAGGGTCACCAGCTCCTCCTCGCTCATGCTGCCCGCAGCAACCTTTCCCACCCCTTCGAAGACATCGATAAGCGAGAGATCGCGGCCTTCCTGGTAACCCGGGAGCATGGCTCCGCCAGTGACCGCAATTGCAGGGATATTGCAGCGGGCCGCGGCCATCAGCATGCCAGGCACGATCTTGTCGCAGGTCCCGAGCAGGACCATCCCGTCGAACCGGTGTGCCTCCACCATCAGTTCCACGGCATCTGCGATATTCTCGCGCGAGGGGAGGGAATACCGCATCCCCTCGTGACCCATCGCTACCCCGTCACATATCCCGATCACGCCGAACTCGAACGGTACCCCGCCGGCGGCTGCGATACCCTCGCGGATCTTTCCGGCCAGCATCCGGAGGTGGGTATGACCCGGGACGATATCGTTCCAGGCATTTGCAATCCCGATGTAAGGGAGGTCAATCTCGCGGTCAGTGACCCCAAGGGACCGGAGAAGCGCCCGGTTCGGCGCCCTCTGGTACCCTCTCTTCACCTCGTCACTCCGTAATGACTGCATTGTCTTTTAATCTCCTCTGCATGAGTTCTCTTCTTCGGGTATAATCAAATGCGCACCTCGCATCCGCGCTGCTTGCAGGGTTTCGATTCAGGAAAGCGGGCAAGATGCCAAAGGAGATGGAGCAATCAGGCCCTGCGATAGGCGGAAGCTGCCTCTACGAGCGAACTGGCGAATGAAGCCGGGAAATAGGCATGGGTGTAGGCCGCAAGGCTTTCGCCGGCATACAGCCCGTCTTTTCCGCTCGCAATTCCCCTGCCGCGTGTCAGACTGATGGCAAACCTCGCGTCCTGCCGGCATTCAACCTGTGAATAGTGGAACTCGTGACCGAGGATCCGGCCGGACAATGGTGCGAGGGTGGGTCCGCCCGACCAGTCACCATCCGAGTATCCAAGGGCCTGAACCTTTTCGGTCATCCAGGCATCCGCCGGCAGAACCCCTGCCATCCTGTGCGTCCTGTCGGTTTCAAGCGATTCGCAGAGGTAGAGGAGCCCCCCACACTCGGCATAGACAGGCATTCCATCCGATGTGGCCTTCGCAATCCGGTCCCGGCAGGATGAGGATTCCAGCGCGGCTGCATAGAGCTCCGGATACCCTCCTCCGATATATACCGCATCCACTTCGGGGAAATCGTCCCTGAGCGGTGAGAATGGTACGAGTCGGGCTCCTGATCGTTCGAGGAGGTCAAGGTTGTCCTGGTAGTAAAAACAGAATGCCTCGTCCCTGGCAATACCAATCCTTGCCCGGGCACTTCCCTTTTGCTCCTCTGCGTCACTTCGAGGAAGAAATGGAGCTTCCCCCGCAATCCTTATCACCTGGTCGATATCGCAATGTTCCTCCATCAACTCGCCGAGACCTGCGGAGGGTGCAGTCTCGTGTGCCATCGCGAGGCCCAGGTGGCGGCTCTCTATCTCGAGGCCGGGCGTCCTTGGGAGGTACCCGATGGCAGGGGCGGTCCGGCCGCAGTCGATCAACTCCCGGTGCCTTGGGCTCCCGATCCGGTTGAAGACCACCCCCCCGATCCTCATTCCCGGTTCGAACTCGAGGAACCCTTTCACAAGGGCATGGACGCTCCGGGACATCCCCCGGGCATCCGCGACCAGGAGTGCAGGTGCCGAGAGGATCCGCATCACGTGAGCGGTGCTTGCGAAGTCGCCCCCGTCCACGCCGTCATACATTCCCATCACTCCCTCGATGACCGCGATTTCCGCGCCTGCTGATGCACGTCTGAAAGTCTCCACAACCCCGTTCTCGCCCATCATGAATGCATCGAGGTTGCGTGAAACCCGGCGGCAAATCGCAGAATGGTGCGTCGGGTCGATGAAGTCAGGACCCACCTTGAAGGGCTGAACCGTGTATCCCCTGCGGGTCAGCGCCTCCATGATCCCGCGCGCAACTGTGGTCTTCCCGCACCCGCTGTGGGTCCCGGCAATGACAATTCTCGGGATTGACGGTATCCGTATCACCTCTCACCTTGTAGGTCGCCGTATTGGGTATTGAAAGGTGTCCTCCTCCTGGAAGGCCCAGGACGGCTGCGAAAAAATGACAACCCTGGTAAATTTCTTCTTTTTTTGCGCCGATTCCTGCAGTATGACACCGATGCAAAAGGCAATACTGGCAATCGCGGTCATCCTTGCTGCCGGAGGCATCGCTCTCCTTGCCGCATGCGTTCATGCACCCGGTATCCAGCATGCAGTCCCGCCCGACCAGGATGTCTTTTTCCGGAGCGTTGCAGAGGGTTTCGAGGACCGCATCATCATCCATCTCATCCCCGTTGGCGGGAACGTGGAGACCTGCCTTGCAAGCTGGAGCGTGGCCGAGGATGGCAATATCCTCATCGACCGGAAAGACCAGAGGATCTCACGCGTAACGACAGAGGACCATATCATCCTCGAGGTTCCGCGGAGAGCACAATCGGAATATACTGTCAACATGATCATCCGGTCACCAGATGGCAGGGAACTGGATAACAGTTCACTGAGAATAGGGCCCCTTGCACCGGCCACTCAGGAGACTTCGGGAGGCGAATAGCCGCCTCACCCGATCCCCCACTGTGCAAGTGTCGTCCGGGATGGGTCGATGTCGGCCCACTCCCAGCCAAGCGCCTCGATGATCCGTGAGATCGGCTGCTTCACCGTCTTCTCCATCATCATCTCCCAGTCCACCTGGAACTCCGGGGGCACCTGGTCCCCGTACTCGAAGCAGAGTACGTCCGTCTTCTGGTACTTCGAGGTCACGTTTTTGATGTACACCCGCTTTGGCTTGCTGCCCTTGGCAAACTCCATCCCAAGGTGCTGGTTTGCATACTTTGCGCCCCGTACATGGGCGTCGTCCGTCTGGTAATCTGAAAGGTCCTTTCCGATCCCGCCCGGTATGCCGATCTCGTCAAGGGTATATTTCCCTGCCCGGAAGTCCCGGATCACCTCCCCCAAAAACTTCTTGACCTCGTCGTATCCTTCCCCGCGGAGGATCAGCTCCATCACCCTCCGCTGCACGACCTTCGTGACCTGGGGGTAGTCGCTCCTCCGTATCTCAAAGCCGACGATATCGATCTCGTCAACCGTGGCGCCCTCCTTCCAGACGAGGTGCCCCGCGTATCGTTTTTTCTTCCCGGCCTGGAAGAACCGCTTGTAAACCTTCTCGAACTTGATAGAGAAGTAATGGGTCTCGGCGTTCAGTTCCGTTCGCGCAAAGTCCGCATAACTCGCGTTCAGAGTCGCCTCGATCTCTCTCGCCTTCCTGATGGTCGCCTCGCGATCGAGGCCGGGAAGCGCCACCATGCAGGAGTCGGTGTCCCCGTAGATCACGTGCGAGCCAAGGGACTCGATCACCTTTCTCGTGTGCTCGATGATGGCACGCCCCACGGAAGTGATTGCAGCCCCAATCTCCCTGTCATACAGCCGGAAGCGCGTGTACCCGCTCACGCCATAGTATGTGTTCATGATCACCTTGAGGACATTCTGCTGCATGTCGTAGAGGATGTACTCCGGTGACCCGAAGGGATACCGGTTGCGCGTTGCCTTCTTCTCGTCCCGCTCAATGAGGAGGTCGCTGATGATGCTCCTGGTGAGGCCGTCCGGGGCCCTCCTGAACCGCACTCCGTTCGGAGCGCGGAGCTCCCCCTGCGGATCCTTCGTCTCGGGAGAGGCATTGATGGTCATCATGGCCATCGGGTAGAGGGACTTGAGGTCGAGGACCACCACGTTCTCCTTCACCCCGCGGCTCGGGTCAAAGACTGTCGCCCCCTCGAATTCCTCCGCGGGGGCATACCCCTTGGATGGGAGGACGTAGCGGCCATGAGCCTTCCGGAGCACGAAGATGTCAATGACGTTCGAGGAGTTGAGGGTCTTTTCGAGCGGGCAGCCGACATACCTTGCGATCTCCCGGTAGAACTCGATGATCCGGTTCTTCTCGTTGATGGCGACGCAAAGCTCGACATCCTTGTGGTTGTACTCCACAAGGAGGCAGGGGTCCCTCTTCCAGAGGTCCGAGATCGTCCCCGTGTATCGTATCTTGGTCTCACCCACCTCCGCCTCCGCGACCGCGTCGAGCCGGTACGACTCCTTCTGGGTCGCGTGCATCTTACGGTAAGCAGGCAGGAGGTCGAACGTCGCCCTTCCGCGCAGGGCGAGCCTCTCCACCTGGCCCTCCAGGCGGGAGAGCATGGTAGGAGAGAGGGAGAGCGCCTCCATCCTCCGGACAATATAGGGGAGGTCGAATTCAAGGAAGTTCCACCCCGAGAGAATATCAGGATCGGTCTGCTTCACGTAATTTGCAAAACCTTTCAGCATCTCGGTCTCTGAAGGGTACACCTCCACCTTGTGTCGCGATGGGTCGAAGCAGCCTGTCGTTCTTGGCGTCGCTAATCCCAACTGCAGTGCACCCTCTTCCTGCCCGGGAGAAGGGTAGAGGAAGGTCGCATACCTGTCAAGGTATGAGTCCCAGCAGGTGATGCAGATGATGGCATCCCGGGAGGGTTCAGGAAACCCCCGCTGGTCCTCGCACTCGATATCCAGCATGCATACCCGCGCCGGTGCGTAGACATCGGCAGGCCGGATCTCAAGGTAATCCGCGTATTCCCCCGGCGCGATCACTCCCCCGGTAAGGCCGCAGTCGATCATGAACCGGGTTGCAAACGGGATGTCTGCCTCGAAGTGCTGGTACTGGTCCCTCGCCTCGCGCACATCAGTCGGCCGCGGGGTGTAGAGGCGGACCACGCGGTTCCCCTTGATAGAAGTGTGCACCGATTCCCAGTCGGGAACGGCGTGTGATGCCGGGGGTCTCTGTCGTACCTGGTCGACCGGAGCATAGAAATATGGCTGGAACCCCGTCACCTGCAGGTGCCGCGCGCCCCCGTCTGGGTCCCTCCCGAATATATGGATGAGTGGGCCATTCGGGGTATTCGAGTACTCTACCTGGGTAATAGAGATCCCCATCTCTCCGGCAGGGGAACTCATTGGGTTGGGTCCTTTCTCCTGCGCTTCCGTGCTCCGGCCACCGGAATCCATGGTGCGTCAGACCCCGAGCTCCCTGCAGAGGCCGGTCACGAACTCGCCCGCGCTCTTGAAATGCGACTCCTCCCATGCGTCCATCTTCCACTCGAGGATCTCGCTGACACCCTCCCTCCCGATGACCGCGGGGACCCCGATAGAACATCCATGCAGACCATATTCGCCGTCAAGGATGCACGAGCACGCAAGAGTTGCCCTCCGATCTTCGGCTACGGCCTGGATCAGACCTGCAATGTGGTAGGCCGGACCAAATACCGTGCCTCCTTTCCCCTTGATTATCTCCATGCTGGCTCCGCGCAGGTTCGAAAGGATCTCCCCTCTTGTTGTGTTCCCGACAGGATCCTTCAGGTGGGAAAAGAGCGGCACCTGGAACTCTCCGTGGTCCCCAATCACCCAGGGCTCGCCGCGAATTCCCCTCGACTTCAGCTCAAGCCCGAACCGTGCAGAGTCGAGCTGGCCCCCGAACCCGATGCAGCGGGACGGTTCAAGATGATTCTTTCTGCACAGGTAGTAGTTGTTCGCATCCATTGGATTGGTGACGGTGATGAGCACTCCATCGAAATGCCGGAGCGCCTGGCTGCATTCGAACGCGACAGGGAGGTTTGCCTGGAGGAGGTCGGCTCTTGTCTTTACGTCTGGGTTGCGGGGAAGTCCCGCCGAAAAAACACATATGTCGCTCTGTTTCACGTCCTTCCAATCGGTGCTCACGGGGAGATCGAGCCCCGTATGCTTGAGATCCAGGACCTGGGAATGCAGGAACGCAGGGACCGCGTCATACATGACCAGTTCGTCCGCAAGACCCAGAATTGCCGAGAGGTACGCAATCTCCCCCCCAATCCTGCCTACTCCCAGCACCGATAGTGTCGTCATACTCTTCTATCATTCTCCGTCCGGAGAATAAATAATTACAATCACGCTGATCTCTTCTCTACATGCTGACTATTGCACCCGGCCCCATCAATGTGGGGGGTGTAACGCTGGGAAACCATCTCTTGCTGGCCGCCGGTATCCTCGGTACCACGGGCTCGTCTCTTCTGCGGGTCCTTTCATCCGGCGCGGGAGGGGTGGTCACCAAGTCCATCGGCCCGGTCCCGCTCGAGGGCCACCCCGGGCCCTGCCTCGTCGCGGTGGAGGGGGGCCTCCTGAACGCAATGGGCCTTCCGAACCCCTCAATGGAGTTTCTGGACGAACTCGCACACCTTACAGGAAAACCCGTGATTGCCAGCATATTCGGGGCAAGCCCGGCAGAATTAGCCGAGGTTGCAGGGTGGTTCTCGGGTAAAGTCTGTGCTGTCGAGCTGAACCTCTCCTGCCCCCATGCCAGCGGATACGGGGCGTCGCTTGGAAGCGATCCTGTCCTCGTGGAAGAATGCACCCGCGCAGTTGCGCAAAAAGGATTACCCACCTGGGTCAAGCTGACGCCGAACGTGACCGACATCGCGGAGATCGGGAGGGCAGCAGAGCGGGGCGGGGCGAGGGCAATCGTGGCGGTCAACACCCTGAAGGCCATGCGTATCTCGGTCGGGCTGCGGCGGCCGGTACTTGGCAACCGCGTGGGCGGCCTCTCTGGAAAAGCAATATTCCCTGTCGCAGTGCGGTGCGTATATGATCTCTACGAGGCCTGTTCCATACCTATCATCGGGTGCGGGGGTATTTCCACTGCAGCAGATGTCCTGGAGATGATGATGGCAGGCGCCTCCGCAGTGGAGATCGGTACTGCCGTCATTGATGATATCACGATATTTCAAAAAATTGCGGCTGATCTCTATGACCCCCGAGGAGACCCTGTCGAGAGCGTAGTGGGGTGTGCCCATGGCTGAACAGCTCCCCGTCCCGGTCCGGATTACAGGGGTTACCTCTGATACTCCGAATGTCAGGACATTTACATTTGACCAGGAGTTCGGATTTGTTCCCGCCCAGTTCGTGATGGTCTGGGTCCCGGGAGTGGACGAGATCCCCATGGCACTCTCGTCATCATCGTCGATCACGGTCCAGCGCGTGGGGGATGCAACCTCTGCGCTCTTTTCCTTAAGCGAAGGCGACATGATAGGGATAAGAGGGCCTTTTGGCAATGGCTTTCCTCCCGCCCGCCGCATCCTTGCAATTGCGGGAGGTGTCGGCGCGGCCCCACTCCTACCTGTCGTTCGCGCGGGGGGTGTCAGAAAGCTGCTTCTTGGTGCGCGTTCGGCAGAGGAACTCCTCTTCCATGACATTTTCAGGGAACATACCGAACTTGCCGTCTCTACTGACGATGGGACGTACGGCCACAGGGGTTTTGTCGTCGATCTGCTCGCCGGAGAGAATCTCGGATCGCATGACTGCATATTCTGCTGTGGCCCAGAGAGAATGATGGCAGCGGTCCTCGCGTACCTCGCACGATCAGGATGTCCGGAGAAGGGCTTCTTCAGCCTGCACAGGTATATGAAGTGCGGGGTTGGCGTCTGCGGGTCATGCGCCATCGACCCCCAGGGCCTGCGGGTCTGCAGGGATGGCCCGGTGTTCCGGGGGGATATTCTCTTGAAGAGTGAATTCGGACATTATTCCCGCGATGCAAGCGGTAGGCGGCGCCCTGTCTGATGCATCGTGGGAAGAGCGGCAAACAGTAATGAATAGTACTCCTTTTCTCTAATATTTTAATTTAAAATATTGCAAAACGCCAATGCAGTGCAAAAATCATTTAGAAAGGTATTAATAACACCAGAAAGGATTTTAATTTTGAACCTATACGCGAAGTGAATTCGTGGGTTAGGTATAGGTAGGACATTCGAGAGGTGTGTAAAAAATGGTGTTTCATCCCCCAGTCGCAATCGTCGCAAAGGCCGGCGATGCTGGGAAGTACAAAGTAGGACTCCCCTCATGGAACATGCTCCTTCGTGGATTCATGGCCGGTGCGTACATCGCAATGGGAGGCGCCCTCGCAACTATGTGCAGCACAGGGATTGTAGCCACCGATGCAGCAATGCGTTATGGGACTGCGAGCGCTGGTTTTGGCCAGCTCATTACGGGTGCTGTGTTCCCTGTGGGGCTTATTATCATCGTGCTGACCGGTGCAGAACTCTTCACTGGCGACGCGATGCTGGCCCCGATGGCGGCATTCATCCACAAGATCAGCTGGGGTTCAGTGCTTAACCTCTGGGTCTGGGTCTACATCGGAAACCTGATTGGATCGATCTGGTATGCATATCTCATGGCATATGGGCCATTTTGCACTGTAGACGCCGCCGGACTGATTACTGCAAATGCGTTCGGATCACGCGCAATCGCCATCGCAGCTGCAAAAGTAAGCTATGTGAGTATGGCAGCGCATTGGTCTGCGTTCCTGAAGGCAATCGGTTGTAACTGGCTTGTCAACCTGGCCGTGCTGCTCGGTATCTGCGCCGACGACCTGATTGGAAAATTCTTCGGGATCTGGTTCCCGATCATGGCCTTCGTCTCGTCCGGATTCGAACACTGTGTCGCGAACATGTATTTCATTCCTGCCGGTGTTATGACGCAGGGGTTCATCACCGATCCCACAAAGATCAATGCCGGGCTGAACTGGATGACATTCATTACGAACAACCTTATCGTGGTCACCATAGGGAACATCGTCGGTGGTTTGTTCTTCGTTGGCGTCATCTATTGGGTTGCGTTCCGCAAGGAAATTGCAGCACTCAAGTAAACGGAATTGAATGAAGATCGGAAAAATAAGGCTGAAGATTTCCCCCATCATCCTCGTGGTGGGAGGATTCTTTGCCATTCTTTTAGCAATTGCATATATCCTCGGGAGGGATTCCACACTCCTCGTGTGGGGTATCCCGACGCTGATCCTCCTCATGATCATGCCGCTTGGGCTCAATTATTTGAGCCAGAAAGAATACGCTGATGTGAGACCGCAATACGAACGCGAAGCCAGATCCGTTCGAATAAAACTTATCAATCTGAACATGGTTGGTGAACCGGTCCGGATTGAAGGAGTTGTGGAGAAGGTCCGTTTTCAGTTCTTAAACCGTCCCCAATACATCGTTGCCGACCGCAGCGGTGAGATCTCCGTGAAAATGTTCACCCATCCTGGCGTGACGATCAAGGTTGGGGATGTCGTTGAGGTCTTGGGAATGGTTATGAAGCGGTATCTTGCAGCGGGTGATGCAATAGTGAACGGGGTATCGATCAAGAAGATAGACAAGGTCGTGGAAGTTAAGCCTCAAGCAAAAGGGAAATAATTCGGCTTCCCTTTTTCAGAGTCAGAATTCTCCTTGCTCATATCTTTCCTTGGTTGTTGATCCATATTCCGACCCCCAATTTAAATCGAAATGTAATTAATTTATGGGATTGTTAGTACGATAACATGAACTACGGTGGCACTACCTTTCAGCGATTACTCATGATCGCCATCGTGGTAGGAGTGGTATCCGGTTTTGGGTCGCTTCTTTTCTTCGAGGGTCTCACTATCGCAACCCAGTTTTTTATGGGTACGTGCCTCGGATATTCATACCCTGTTGAAGGACAATCCGCAGCCGAAATTGCAGGTTGGGCTCCGCCACCCAATATCTGGGTCCTTCTCCCAATCATCTGCTTTGGAGCGCTCGCTTCCGGAATACTTGTCACAAAACTTGCTCCTGAGACCGAGGGGCATGGTACCGATGCCGCCATCAGGGCCTTCCATGGCGAGGGAACCATACGGAAGCGCGTCCCTTTTCTTAAAGCGATCACCGCCATCCTGACCATATCGACCGGTGGTAGTGCAGGAAGAGAGGGGCCTACAGCCCAGATTGCGGCCGGCATAGGGTCGATGATCGCTGATATGCTCAAATTACCACTCCATGAGCGAAGAATGGCTCTTAATATTGGAATAGGGGCAGGAATTGGCACAATTTTCCTGGCACCTCTTGGCGGCGCTATCCTTGCTGCTGAGATCCTTTATCGAAGAGACTTTGAATCAGAAGTTATCGTCCCCGCGTTCCTCGCCTCTATCATCGGCTATTCAATATTCGGACTCTTCGAGGGGTTCAGTCCGGTGTTTGCAGAAGCTCCGATTGTATGGAACGTGTTTCAGATTCCATTTTTCCTTGTCCTTGGCCTGATATGCGCCGGGTATGGGTGGCTATACATTCATACCTTTTACAGGAGCCATGAGGTATTTGCAGACCTTGTGAGGAAGTATCATTTTCCACCGTTTATAAAGCCCGTTATAGGCGCTTTTCTTACCGGTCTAATCGTCATTATCCTCTTTCTCTTCATCCCCAACGGTGCAGAAATCGGCCTGGGCAGCCTGGGGTCAGGATATGGGTTCGTCCAGCTTGCGCTGTATTCGATGCTTCCCATTGGGGTTCTCGTGGCCCTCTCGTTCCTGAAGATTCTTACGACCTCACTCACCATTGGTTCAGGTGGCAGCGGGGGTGTCTTTGCACCGGGTCTCGTGATTGGGGGAATGGTTGGGGGAATGTGCGGAGTGATATTCAACATCCTTTTCCCGGCCTATTTCCCGGTCGAGACCATCCCTGCATTTGTCATAATCGGGATGATCGCACTCTTTGGATGCGTATCATATGCGCCCATCGCGGTGATGATCATGGTCGTCGAAATGACCGGAAACTTTTCTTTGCTGGTCCCCGCAATGGGCGCAGTCGCAATCGCATGTCTGTTCACGAGGGGCAGCGGGATATACCGCGCACAGGTTGAGACAAAAGCAGATTCCGGGGCCCATCGCGGAGAATACGAGGTCAGCATCCTTCAAAAAATCCCTGCAGGGACCAGCATGACTCCGGCTGAGAAGGTCCTTGTACTTCATCCCGAGGATAAGAGCAGGGAAGTCCTTCATCTCATCCGTTTACACGGGCATAACGGATTTCCGGTCATCGATAATGGGAAGCTGGTCGGGATCATGACCATCCAGGACGTGCGGCAGGTAAGGAAAAAGCAGGACCTGGATGCACCAGTGAGGGATGGAATGAGCAGGGATCTTTTTACTCTCACGCCAGATACCACGCTTGATAACGCACTTAAGATCATGATTGAGCGTGATATCAATCATATTCCGATTGTTGATACGATTGAATCACAGAAACTGGTTGGTTTCCTGACCCGCACGGATATCATGAATGCGTATGCCAGGTATTCGGAAGAGAATTCGCTTTGATGCGGGGATTATTGCAGATTAACGGATACCTTCATTACACCTTTTTGTAATTTTTTTTAGAAAGGTGTCATTGTAACTAATAAGGACGTCCAACCAGAGAGTTAGTCTGAGAGAATATTCATGAACCGGATCATCCATTTTGAAATTCAGGCTGATGAACCCGAACAGGTTGCGAAGTTCTACAGATCCGTATTCGGGTGGGAGATCAACGAATGGGTCCTTCCCGGAATCGAGATGAAGGACGAAAACCGGTACTGGATGGTGATAACCAGGGCAGAAGGCGAACCCGGCATCAACGGCGGCCTCGTATTCCGCCATGGTCCCAGGCCTCCCGGCGGCCTGTCGGCGAACGCATTCTTCTGCACGATCGGTGTTGCCGACCTCGACATGTCCGTCAAGAAAGTGACCGATGCCGGAGGAAAAATCGTCGTCCCCAGGATGGCAATCCAGGGAGTGGGCTGGTGGGTGTCCTGCCTGGACCCTGAAGGAAACCAGTTCGGCATGATGCAGGAAGACCCGGATGCTGGATAGCGTGCCGTGCTATCCATGTCCATCCCTGGATAGTCCCAGTGGATACGGCTCCTTTCTATTTTTTGAACAGGACACCGGGAGGATCAGGAAAGAATTCCATGCGGTGAATTCAGCAGATACACTTCCGCAGATTCATCGGATCCCCGATGGACGATAGATGAACTCTTCAGAGATCCTCAGTCTCCGTCTTTCCAATTCCGGATTAAGCCATTCTCCGTTCCAAAGCCCAACGGATGCTGTCACCCAGCTTGCGGCCGTCCAGGCCCAGGATTTCACTGCCGCAAAATGGTCCCTGGGACTTCGCGTAAAAAAATCCACCGATGCTGACATCGAACGGGCTTTCAACGAAGGCAGAATTCAGCGTATCCACGTAATGCGTCCTACCTGGCATTTCGTCATGCCGGAGGATATCCGGTGGATGCTCGAACTTACGGCTCGACGGGTGAAATCTCTTCTCGCGGCTTCCAACCGGAGGATAGGTCTCGATGAGGCGTTGCTTGCAAAGAGTAATGCCGCCATCGTGAAAGCCCTGGAAGGTCACCGCTATCTTACACGGCAGGAAATGAAAACGGTCCTGAATGATATCGGGATCAGGACCGATGTCCGGCAACTGGCTCATGCCATTATGCAAGCCGAGTTGGACGGATTGATCTGCAGCGGGCCAAAGCGCGGCAAACAATTCACATACGCTCTTCTCGACGAGAGGGTCAGGAAATCAGCAAGGATCAGCCGGGAAGAAGCCCTGAAAAAAATCACACTCAGATACTTTACCAGCCACGGACCCGCACAGCAGAAGGATTTCTCCTGGTGGTCAGGGCTTGCAGAGAAGGATGCAGAAAACGCAATTGAATTGATTGGATCCCATCTGGATCGGAAGATCGTGAACGGAAAAGAATACTGGTTCGCTCCACGGGAACCGGGGGAGATCCCCGATCCTCCCACTGCATTGCTGCTTTCAGTATACGATGAATATACGATCGCGTACAAGGACAGAAGCGATCTCAGCGAAGCACGGGAAATCGAGCGGATGATTGCCAGGGGGAACTCTTTTCCCGCAGTCCTCATACTCGACGGGAAAGTGGCGGGCACATGGAATAAACGCATGAAGAGCCAGGCCCTTGAGATCCGTCTGGATCCTTTCCGAATCCTGGATGATGAAGAGCAGGAGGCGGTGGAGGCAGAAGCCTCCCGGTACGGAAGGTTTTTTGGAGTTCCTGTGATATTCGTGATGGAACCATTCGGTCGCTAGATCGCTGCCATTCTGAGTGTTGATCCGGGTTGAACCAATGATCCGCAGGTTCTGTTCCGTCCTTACACATAGTGTCCGGGATCGGACAGCTTCCCTTTCTCCGTATCTGTCACACACACCGGGCACTCCGTAACACACATGCTGCATGGCATGGCAGCATACCTGGCAATCCACGGCACCAGCGGTCCGACGAAACGAAGAAGCAGTGCCCGGCGGAGCATCCATTTCGCAGCAGGGACAAGGCACCCGGGAATCCATGCACTCAACGACTGGCACCTGAACGCATCGACACCATCCCCACCAATCGCATGTCCGGGGCATGCACGAATGCACCGCTCGCACCCGGTGCACAACGAGGACTCTGGTCTTTTGAATCCTCCGGTTTTTTGGGCTGGTCGTGAGGTGACGACTCCGCCCAGTATCACACGCGGGCCGAACTGGGGAGTGAGGAGGAGGGTGCTCTTTCCGATCGATCCAAGTCCCCCCGCTTCTGCGATCTGCTTCAGGCGGACGAGCCCCATAAGCCGGCCCTCAACGATCCTGATCGGGAACAAGAGCGGAACAGGCCGTGCCGTACTCTGTTCTGCAAAAAAGAGGCGTGTTAGATTCAATGCAGCCTGTTCTACCGATTCCGCGATCTGGAACATCCCGCGTGTCTTTTCTCCTCCGGGCATCCGGTACACATCCATAGGCACCTCCTTTCCGAAAACAATCACGGACAGTGCATCGGGAAAAAATTCACGTATTGAGGATTGATCGTCTATGGAAAGCGCATCCAGTCCGACTTCCGAAAAGACATCGATACCGTGCTCCCGGAAGAATTGTTCAAGATCCACCACGGTATTCCCTGAAAGATCATGGATGCAGGATACATCTTGATAATGTCGGTGTTTGAAGCGCAGGAATCAAAGCCTGCAAAAATATTTGGGGTGAGGGCTGCTCTATCTGTTCAATGAACGATACGAAAATCATCGATCTCACCCCCGACACCATCGCGGATTACGGCGTCTGCGGCTACAAAGACGTGGAAAAACACGTCGAGCTTCAGAGAAAGATCCAGTGGTTCAGGGAGTATTACCCAAAAGGATTGAGGATAAAAGCGCTTGTGTCAGAAACAGGCGGTTACCAGGGCATGCTCGAATACATCCCAGGTAAGTACGCCCACCGACCTGTCGATGCGGATGGGTATATGTTCATCCAGTGCATTTTTGTGGGATTTCGCAATGAATTCAAGGGAAAAGGCTATGCGTCATCCATGATTGATGCCTGCATAAAGGAGGCAAGGGATGCTCATATGAAGGGCGTTGCCGTCGTGACAAGGAAAGGCTCCTTCATGGCAAAACGGGATATTTTCCTCAAATACGGATTTTCTCCGGCAGATACGGCGGAACCTGATTTTGAACTGTTGGTCCTGAAATTTGACCCGGATACCGCGAATCCCCGGTTCAAACCAACCCTGAAGAAAAACCGCGACCTGTATGCAGACGGCCTGACTATCTTTCGTTCGCCCCAGTGCCCCTATTCCGAGAAGAATGTAAAAGCCATCATGGAGACTGCACGGAAAAAGTATGGGCTTTCTCCCCGGTTGGTTGAATTGGAAGATGCAGAATCCGTCCAGAATTCCCCATGTGCGTTTGGGACTTTCTGCATTGTGTATAATGGGGAAGTCATCAGTCATCATCCGATCAGCAACGGAAGGTTTGTCAATATCATGGATAAGATCAGGAAATGATGTTTCAGGGGGAGAATCGATGAATGCGACTATCCGCGGACGCTGCGGATTTCTCTGCAGTAACTGCCCCGCTTACAAGGAGAACATTCACTCCGATTCCGACCGTGAACGGGTGAGTGTCGTGTTCCAGAAACTTTATGGGCATATTATCGAGCCCGAAGGCGTTTATTGCGACGGTTGTCTCGAACCTGACGAAAATAACATCAGGCGGCTTGGGACCGAACGCTGCCCCATGCGGGATTGCGTGCTCGACAAGAATATCCCCCACTGCGGTAAGTGCAGCGTGTTTCCCTGCGAGCTGATGGAGAGGCACCTGGCAACCGTTGAGACAGTTGTCACCAAAGCCCGCACAATGCTGACGCCGGAGGAGTACCGGGATTTCGTGGAGCCGTATCTGTCGCGGGAATTCCTGTCGGGAAAAACCGGATAAAAATAAAAATAGTCTGATTAAAAATCCAGGGAATAGATCAAAGGGCTCCCTGAAAATTGATAATCAATGAATTAATACATACACCACGCCAACCAATGTGACAGGGATAACATGGATGTCCTCACTCTGCTCCGGCAGCACGAACCGGAACTGAAGAGTCGATTCGGTGTCGCAAAGATAGGCATATTCGGCTCTTATGCGCGCGGAGAGGAACGGCTGGACAGCGATGTGGATGTTCTCGTCATCTTTCAGAAGGGAAAAAAAACCTTTGACAATTTCATGGGGACCAAATTCTATCTTGAAGACCTTTTCCGTCGGAGAGTTGACCTCGTTACGGAAGCAGCGCTGAAACCTCTCATCCGCGATCCTATTCTGAAGGACGTCCTGTATGCCTAGGTCCCAACTCCTCTATCTCAATGATATTTTTGAGGCGATACAGAATATCCGGTTGTATGTCGGGGCACTCACATTGGGGGAGTTTCAAAACGATCAGATGCGGGTAGACGCAGTTGTCCGGAATTTCGAGGTTATCGGGGAGGCTGTCAAAAATTTGAGTGATGAACTGAAGACCCAGTTCCCAGATACAGACTGGAAAGCCGTTGCCGGGTTCCGAGATACCCTGATCCATGGTTATTTCGGCATAGACCTCGAGATCCTCTGGGATATTATTTCAAATAAGATCCCGGTGTTGGAGAAAGAGGTAGCCGATATGATCGCATACGAGAACGCGAAGAATTAAATCAAAAATCAATTTTCATTTTTTTCCCTTTAGGGTATTTGGTATCAGAATTTTTCGATCGGGATCCTAAATATCAGTTACACCTGGGGGAAAAGTGCAGAGAACTTCTCTAGAAAGATTATTTCCCATGCAAGATGTGTGATTCGCACCACGTTTCGGTGTGAACTGACAAAAAGGCACTATATATACATTGAATCGGAGATCTCCAAAGCCCACGAGATGATGATGCTAGAGGAATACCAAGATTTCGTGAAGCCATATTTAAGTTGGAAGTGCCTGTCAGGAAACGATTTGAAATGAAAGTATTTGATAATTGAAAATCTCCCTGATATTCTGTAGTCTAATGAAAAAGTATAACAAAACGAATATACAAGCAGGATTTTAAAGAGAGAACTATGGGGATTTTTGACATCTTTAAAAACAAGAAACAAGTAAACGATGAAAAAGTCCAAATCATTCCCCAAAATAAATCAAATATCAAAATCAATTCATCTCATTCACTCGTGCCGTATTTTGGGAACTTGATAATTCCTGAAAATATCCGTCATTTGCTTTGGTTTGGTGATGGAATATTTCAAAATTATAATCCAGATAATGACCATAGAGGATTTCGAAAAACCCGCTTCGAACTGCAAGAGCTTTCCCTTAGCTGATCGAAGTATTCTCAATGACCTTTGAGACATTTGGATTAAACGAGGCATATAAGCAGGTACAAAAGGGAGGAGACCATCTGTCAGAATTTGCAACTTTAATCGATTGGGATGTATTTCTTCCCATATTCGAGGGACTCTAGCACAACAAAACAAGCAAAGGAGGAAGGCCGAACGTCGATCCAATTGTGATGATCAAATTATTGGCACTCCAGTCTCTCTACAATCTCTCTGATCCTGAACTGGAACGCCAGGTGACAGCCCGCATCTCTTTTCGGAAATTTATCGGATTCACGACTGAAATACCCAATTTCTCGACAGTCTGGCTCTTTCGGGAACGTGTTTATTGAATCAGGGAAATACGAGGAAGTCAGGAACACATTCCGAACCCAAATCGATCTCAAGGGCCTAAAGATAACATGAGGAGTCATTCAGGATGCAACTCTCATTACTGCGGATCCCGGAACCACCTCATCAGAGGTGTCACAGGGGAAAGGAGGGAAGACGCGGAGAAGCAAGGAGAATACCTGGACAAAAAGAGGACAGCCACCATACTTTGGATACACGCTTCACGCGCTAATTGACAAAGAATGCCATCTGATCCGACGCATCGAGACAACCACTGCACCGGTCCATGACAGCCAAGGAGACCTCTCGATGCCTGGTGAGACTGTGTATCGGGATAAGGGGTATTTCGGAGTGAAACCCTGTGCGGCAATGGACAAAACCATGAAACGAGCGGTCCGGGGTCACCCACTCACCATCAAGGAGAAACGCAGGAATCGCGCAATCAGCAGAGTGAGAAGGGTGATTGAACGTTCATTTGCCGTTATAAAACGAACCTTCCATTGAGATCATGTCCTTGTCACGACTATTGAGAGCGCATATGTCAAAAACTTGTTTTCATCATTTTCGCTCAATCTAGTCCAGTTAGGCACGCTCAAACGGCGGGGGGTCTGGTAGCGGTAGCTATCCAAGATTTTAGAGAAAACACGTGCAATTCAAACGATTTGATGAAATCGAGAATAACATTCTTGGTTTCCGGAGGATAATCCGGGGCATTTTATAATGGGCCTTGTGTCATCCCCTGTTTTTCGATATTGTCATAAGGGATTTATGCAGGTTTACTGCTGATGACCCCCAATAGCAGCATTACTTTCACCCCCCTCCCCCTCCCACTTATAACCATCACAGTCCAATGAGAAACATGAGAAATGAAGCTGATCCATATCGCCGACACCCACCTCGGCCTCTCGCAGTTCAACCGGCTCGACCCGGAATCCGGGATAAATGTGCGGGAGAAGCAGATATACGACAATTTTTTATCGTCGGTTGACAGGATTATCTCTGCGAAGCCCGACGTGCTTGTACATGCCGGCGACCTTTTCGACACAGTGAAGCCGAAGACGCGGGCTTACACGACTGTCCTTGAAGCACTCGAACGACTCCATGCCGCAGGGATCCCCCTCGTCGTCATTGCAGGAAACCACAGCATGGTCAAGACCCGGTACACGACTTCCCCGTTCGAAGTGCTGGTCTACCACCCGGGCGATATCTTTGCGGCGTATAACTTCCGATACGAGCACGTGGAGATCGGGGATACGATGTTCCACCTGATCCCGAACATGCTTCGACCCGGTGACTACCGGGATGCATACGACGAGGTGGAGATCTCTATGAACCATCACAATGTGTTGGTGACCCATGGGCTCGCAACGCAGGTCAGGGATAAACGACTTGCTACCGTAGCGGAGCACGAACTTGACAGTACCATCCTCTCCGACTCGTTCGACTATATCGCGCTCGGTCACTACCACTGCCAGTCGCAGATCACGGGCAATGCCTGGTACTCGGGATCAATAGAATTCCTCACCTACGGAGAGATATCGGATTCGAAAGGAGGCCTTTTCATCGACCTTGACCCGCTCTCTGTCTGCCCTTTTCCCCTTCCCATGACTCCGATGATCGACCTTGGGACGATCCAGTGCGATGGAGTCAGACCAGGCGAGATCTCGGGCGAGATAATCTCGCGGATTACGGAAAGGCACATCCTACCCTTCTCGATGGTTCAGGTCACGCTCGACGGCCTCTCCCGCGAACATGGAAAGGGTCCCGATATGAGGGACCTTGTCAATGTCCGCGAAAGGCTGCTCGATCTCAAGATCAGGGCCCGGTCTCCAGAAGAGAACCGGGTGGTGCCCCTCCAGCAGGATGTAAAGGCTATCAACTACCTTGAGGAGTTCGCCACGTTTCTTGATATTCAGCAGATCGGCGCAAGGCAGAAAGAGTATGTCGCAAGGTGCGGCCATGAGGTGCTGACCACAGTGATGGAACGCCACCGGGAGGATGCAGAGTGACCCCCCAAAGAGACGCTTTCCCTGGAGACCGTTTCCACCACGATTACCCGAACGGAGGCATGGGATGATCATCGACCGGATCGTCATGAAGAACTTCAAGCGGTTCAGGCAGCAGGAGATCCGGTTCAGGGACGGAATTACCGGCATCCTCGGAAACAATGGGACCGGGAAGAGCAGTATCGTGGAAGCGGTCTTCTTTGCCCTCTATGGCGTACAGGCAACGGGCCTCCCGTCCGACTACATCGTCTCATCGTTTGCCGGTCAAAAGGAGAAGTGCGAGGTGCGGCTCGACTTCCGCGTCGGTGGTGACGAGTATACGGTCCTCCGCTCGTTCAAAAAAGGAAAAAGCGTCCAGCACGACGCATCGTTTTACCGGGCTGGAAAACTTCGTGCAACCGGGGTGAGCCAGGTAGAGGCCGAAGTGAAGAGGACGCTTGGGATGGGGCCCGTCGATTTTCGAAACACGGTTTACGCAGCCCAGAAAGACCTCCTTACGCTCCTTGAGCATACATCGGGGAAGAGGAAAGAATGGTTCCTGCGTGCACTGGGCATCGATTACCTGAAGACCGAGAGCGACAGTCTCTTGAAAGAGCGGGTTGATGCGAAAGAGCGGGAGCTTCGGCTGCGAGAGGGGGAACTCAAGGGGCTCACCGACCGGCATGACCCGGGCGCCCGGCCAGAGATGGAGAACGCAATGAAAGACTCGAAAGCCAGGCTGCAGGATCTGTCACGACAGGCCGAGGATCACGCGGCAGGAAGGCGGCAGGTTGCCCGTCTGCTCCAGGAGTTCTCCGAAAAGAAGACGGAGCATACCCGCCTCGTTGAGCGGCACCTTGCACTTATCACAGAGGTGTCAGGACTCTCTCGTCAGAGGGATCAAATATCCACCCGGATTGCCGCCATCGCGGGTCAGGAACAGGAGTACCATATGCTCGAGCGCGACCTGGAACACCTTGACCCGAAGAAGGAACGGCTTACAGGACTGAGGGCGCAAAAATCTGAGGTTGACCGGCTCATATCCGAGATAAAGTTTATTGAGCAGGAACAAAGCGCAATTGAGGGGAGAATTGCAAAAGAGAGGAAAAAGATCGATTCCCTGGAGCGAGATTCGGCCCGATTGTCTGCCCTGCAGGGGAGTATCCGCGAACTCTTTAAAATTGGGCCGGAGATCCCAGATTCGGCACTCGAACATGCTATCGCATCCAGGGAGGCGGATCTTCAGCACTCCATCGGGACTGTATCGGCAAGGCTCGACCATATTGTCAGTGAGAGAAAGAAGCTTGTAACCGACTGGAATACGATCGAGAATGCCGGCCCCGATGGGATCTGCCCGCTCTGCCGCCAGACGCTTGGGGCACATTTCGGCAGGATAGGGGATGAGTTCTCTCACAGGCTCGAAGTGATCGAGGAGGAAGGGCTCTCGTTATACGGCGAGCAGGAGAGACTGGCCGAAGAGAAGGGTCTGATTACCCAACAGAGACCGGCCCTTCTTGAGATCCGGACCATCACCGAGAGACTGAAAGGCAGGGAAGCAGTCGAGGCTGATCTTTGTGAACTTCTCTCCCAGGCGAAAGCAAAGGGGTCAGCCCTTGGATCTCTCAAAACCCGGATACGGGAGACTGGCTTCAACGAATCTGTATACATGGCTGCGGAAAAGGAGGTTTTTGAACTGGAACGTCTCCAGGCACGATTCATCGACGTCGGGAAGGAGATTGGCCGGGCCCGGGCCCTGAAGGAACAGGTAAAAGACCTCGACATCCTCATTACAAAGAAGAGAGGAGATATCGCTGCACTCAAGGCCTCGATCGACAAGTCAGGGTTCAATCCCGATACAGGGACTCATCTCGAGCGGGACCTTGCCGGTATAGACTCGGCGATACGTGCAGCTGATGCGGAGATTGCACGGGTAACCGAGCGTCTCCGGAACATCGAGGAGAACATCGAGAGGAACCGGAAAGAAGAGTCCGCGATTTCCGGCCTGAAAGGGAAGATTTCTGCACTCTCTGAAGAGATTGCCCTCCTCCGGCTTACCCGCTCCCTGATTGGGGAGTATGTGCTCTACCTGATGCAGGTGGTCCGAATCAGGATCGAGGGCGAAGTCAGCCGTGTCCTCGCCGAGATCACGGGCGGAAGGTACGAGCAGGTTCTTCTCGATGAGGACTTCAACCTCCTCGTCAGGGATATCGACGATGACTACCCTCTCGAACGATTCAGCGGCGGGGAGCAGGACGACATCGCGGTTGCGCTCAGGATTGCACTCTCGCGGTATCTCGCGGAGCTTCACCAGGTGCACGAGAGTAATCTCCTGATCTTAGACGAGATCTTCGGGAGCCAGGACGAGGAACGGCGGAACAATCTCCTCTCCGCGCTCAGGACACAGGAGTCCCGTTTTCCCCAGATCATCCTGATATCCCATATACCCGACATCCAGGGAGAGTTTGCGAACACGCTGATGGTGGAGATGGGAAACGACCTTTCGAGCCGGGTACAGGAAGTGACATGACGGCGAATGACCGTGACTTCCGGGATGCGGCAGATACCACTGCGAAGCGCATCAGGAGCCTCGTGCCCGGAGATCTTGCCGAAATGTTCAGGCAGGAGACAAAAATCACGCCGGGCGAGTTCCACCCATGCCCCTTTGTTCCACCAGGGGAGGTCTGCGCGGTGGATGGGAGCAATGGGCTCCTGCTCGAATCGGGAAGTATGGCTATCGCGCTGTTCCGTGCCGCCCAGAGCACTTACCACAACCGCGAGAGGCACCGGAGATCTCTCTCTCCCCTGCGGTTCGGAGTCATTGGTCCCTCTCAGGAGAACGAGGACTTTTACGAACTCTACGAGGAATGCTTCGGCGAATTGCCGGGGACTCCCCTCGGAAACGAGGATCGGAGCCGGGTTGCAGGGGTCCTTCGGGACACCCTCGAATACTGGATCACGGAACAGATGGCGCATTCCCTCTCGCCCGGTGCCCTTCTCCTCCGCGACGGGCCCCTTCGTGTCTCACATGCGAGCCACGACCCTGTCCTCTCCAGGATCGAGGATACGTGCAACGCGAGAGGTATCAGCCTGGTCGGGGTGAGCAAGCGGACATCAGCCACCTGGGGAGGCGGCTACCCGCTTGTCCCAACCCTTGCCGGACTCGCAGAGGCGTTTGGGATATCCCCCCCCTGGTGGATCCGTATCGACCCTAATATCCTTGACCACGCCCAGTATCCCCAGTGGCAGCATGGGCAGATGTATGTCACCTGTCTGCATCCCCACTCAAAGTCACCATTGAAACTGGAGCTGACAGCCGGCATCCCCGAACAGCGGGTCCGGGAGATCATGGGGCGCCTTGGGGCCTGTTCCATGGATGGCCGTATCCCTGGATACCCCTATCCCCTCCTTGATGCCCATCGGACAGTGGTGCTCAGCGAGGAGATCATGGAGCAGGCAAGATCCGACCTGATTCGACGTATCGTCGCAGCAGGGATGAAACTGCGGACATACGAGATCCTCTTTGGAGATTACCATGATGAATTTGCGCGATATTGACAGGAATGACATGTCCAAGTACCGGTTGATTGGGCGATCGGTCCTCTCCTACCGGTTTATTGCACCCTACGACACGGCGCTTTACATCGGAGAGATCAAGAAGATCTCCGATACCACGAAGGATGTGACCTTCTTTGCAAAGATCACCGACCTCTCCCACGACAGCAACTTCGCTGATGCCCGCTGGGACACCCGCGTATATGCCGAGGAGTTCTACGGTCTCGGAGAAGACGTCTTTCTCTCTGTCGATGCTGTCCCTCTCGGGTTCGTGGATAACGCGACAGGGGCATTCCACAAGCCGCGGACGATTCCCTCGAAATTCTCCACGATAGGGGATCCTGATGCGGAGGACTTCCGTTTCCTCACCAACCTGATGGGAGAGATCGAGGTCGGCCTGATGAGGAGCGGACAGGACGTAATCCGCGACGTCGCCGTGCGTATCCCAAGCCGCATCCTCCCCCAGCACATGGGTGTATTTGCGACGACCGGGATGGGCAAGAGCAACTTCATGCGGGTCTTTTGCGCCTCCTGCATGAAAGAGAGAAAATTCGGCCTCCTCATTGTTGATCCGCACGGTGAATACGTCAGCGGCGGGAGGTCATCGATTGGCGAGCCGACCTCGGGCCTTGTCCACTACACGGAAGGAAAAGACGGGCTCTCCATCTTCACCATCCGTCACGAGACCGACAGGAAAAAGTACGGGCTGAACCGGCTCTCGATCGAATACGACGACTTCCGGATCGGCGATCTTGCTATCCTTTACGACCTCTCTGCAGCTCAAGCCGAGATCGTCGAGGCGTTCGCGGGTGTATCCGGGAGCGAGGTCATCGGTTTTTTCAGGGCAATCGACCCCGAGATCTTTCCCATAAGGGACCCGGTTGCGGCCGGAGTTGCGGAGGGGAGCCTTGCATGGAAGATCCGGAATTCTATGGGTGGGCCTGTCCGGGTGATCAAGAGCCATATCGAGAACATCGTGAACGGTAACAGGACTTTCTTCAAGCCGAAGGGATCGTCCCTTTCCGAGATCATCTCCCACCTCCATGAGAACCGCGTGGTGCTGGTAGACATCCCCGACATGAGCGAGAGGAGCGAGCTCTTCGTGCTCTCGATCATCACCCGCACGATCATGGAGAGGCACCGATCCGAGGCACGTTCATTCGGGATCGACGAGCGCCAGGAGTCCTCTCACCAGGTCCTTATCACAATCGAGGAGGCGCAGCGTGTGCTTGCAAGCGGCGGGGCATCCACGCAGGTATTCAGGGAGTGTGCCATGGAAGGGAGGAAATTCGGGGTCGGGCTCTGCGTGATCACCCAGCAGCCAAAGAACATCGATCCCAAGGTGCTTGCCCAAATCAACACTTTCGTGGTCATGGGACTTGGGGACAGGGGTGACCGCGACATCATCATGGGCAGTGCAAAACAGGACCTCTCGAAGATGGAGATCGAGATCCAGACCCTCGACCGGGGTGAAGCGATCATCAGCACCATCGGCATCCCGTTCCCGGTCAGCACCCGGATTCACAGGTTCGAGGACTACATCGCGGCATTGAACCGGGGAAAGACCTTCCGGCTCTCGGACGGACTTGAGGAGAAGTTTTGATCAAGAACCTGGAACCTCTCCCCACAACCTGTGTCAAGGGGTTGAAAATTATCTCTGTCGATGGAAAAGTTACCGCTCACATCGCATCCATACCGATCCCCGCGATAAAAGACCAATCTGAACTATAGTGTCTTCGCAAGTCAGCCCAGGTTACACCGGTTTACCGGGTATCTTAATGCCGAGGTATTCATATTGATATGGTGATATGGTGTCCAGACCGGCAATCGATGCAGTATTCGAGGCAATGTTCATCCTGACCGATATCCGGGTGATGCTTCGCGAGACCGCACCCGGCCATGTCTTTTCCACTGCCCAGCGCGAGGAGGCATCCGCACTGCTGAATGGCCTTGAAAACAAGGTCGAGATCCTGCGCCGGGAGCTCCTGCAATGAAATGCGCGGGCCCAATCGAGGTACGGGACCTTGACGAGTCATCCATCAATATCGACCCTATACAGGTGGGGGGGCGACTGACCCCAGAGGCTATGAAGGCCGTCATCGCATACGGTGACGGGTATTCGATCTGCGACCATTGCCGGAAGCCCTTCCGCCTCGATTTCATCAAGACCCCCCCGGTGGATGTTTTCTTCCGGGAGCTTGCGCAATTCCTGAACATGGATGTGGCACGAGTTGTCCCCGGCGCCCGGCGCGGGTTCCAGGCAGTAGCTGACACGTATGTCCAGAAGGAGGACCCCGTGCTCATCACTGCACTCTCGCACTACACCGAGGTACTCTCGGTCGAGGCCCGGGGAGGACTTGTCCGCGAGATCCCAAAGACCGAAGGGAACCTGATCAACCCCGATGCCACTGCCGAAAAGATTGAGGCAGTCATGCGCGAGACAGGAAAGACCCCGCCTCTTCTCTTCATTGACCAGGTTGACTACCAGTACGGGAATCTCCACCCGGTAAAGGAGATCACAAGAGTCGCACACCAGTATGACATTCCTGTCATCGTAAACGGCGCATACACGGTCGGGATCATGGAAGTGGACGGAAAAGAGATTGGCGCCGATTTTGTGGTGGGTTCGGGTCACAAGAGCATGGCATCCCCGGCACCTTCGGGTGTCCTGGCGGCAACGGAAGAGCGGGCGGCAGAGGTATTCCGCACTACCACGGTAAAAACCGACGTGACATCCCGGACGTTTGGAATAAAGGAGGTAGAAATGATGGGATGCACTCTCATGGGAGTCACTCTTGTCGGGATGATGGCCTCTTTTCCCAGGGTCCGTGACCGGGTGAAGCGCTGGGACCAGGAACTTTCGAATGGGAACCTGGTGGTGGAGGCATTGAGGCGTATCACCGGCACCGAGATCCGGAGTGAGTATCCTAGAAATCATACCCTTACCCGTGTGGACACCACGAGATCCTTCGACGAGGTGGCAAAAACCCATAAAAAACGCGGGTACTTCCTCTCAAGCGCCCTGAAAGCAAGGGGCATCGCCGGCACGATTCCTGGTGCAACAAAAGTCTGGAAGTTCAACACCTACGGGATGACGCAGGCACAGGCAGAATATGTTGCCCATTCGTTTGTCGAGATCGCAGCCGAATGCGGCCTTCCGGTCAGCGAATAACCCCGCTCAACCATTTTTCAAAGGAAAATCAGTTTGAGCATTCATTTTGTAGGCATATGTCTCGATGGATCATGTGGTTTTTTTAAAGGCATGGCATCCTCTTTGCCATCAGGCCCTGCACAACTCCAGGAACACCTCCACCACGCGATCATTTCGAACCTCCGGGTGAAACATCAACCCAAAACGTGGGTGAAGGGGGTCACGTATTGCCTGGATGCACCGGTCCGAAACCGCGAGTATCTCCCATCCCGGGGGCGGTTCACACGAGTGTGAGTGCAGTTCGTACGCCTGGAAGGATGAAACCCCCGGCAGCAGGAAATGCGGGGCGGTCACGTAGACGTCCGTCATCCCGATCTCGCACCCCTTCTTCACCGACCCTCCGAATGTGAGGCAGAGCACCTGCATCCCTGCGCAGATACCGAGCACCGGGATTTCGGTCCGGTGGAGCCAGTCGAACGAGTCAGGGCAGGCCAGGAACCCGTTGTCCTTCAATGCTGTCCCGCAGATGATCACCCCTTCCATGTCCGTCGGAATCGCATCATCCATCGCGGCGTAATGCCGGTACTTCCATTCCAACCCGCTCCTCTCGGCGATCCGTGCAACGGGGCTGACAAACTCATCACGTGGAAGGGAATCAGCCCTGAATCCCGGGTCGATGAGGAGGATCATCGCTCCTCCAGGTGTGCCTTTTTCACGTCAAGGATTCCCCGGTAGTTCTGGTACGTCGTTTTCGCATCCTCGATCACGATCCTCTTCTGGAAGAACGGGGCGTCCAGGACAAGGGTCTCGTATTCTCCCCCCTCTCCCGTCAGGGTGATACGATAATCACGGACATACCCCCGAAGCTCGGAGAGTGCTGCCCTATCCAGTTTGCGGCCGAGCCACGATGCATCAAACGGTGCAGAGAACACCCCGGATACAACCACCCTGAAGCCTTCCGAGAACAACTGTTCCATGTAAATATCAGGGTCAGCATACCAGAGGGGATTGAAGCACCAGAGGTCCAGGTCACTGCAGATCTGCTGGATACGTGACGACTGGTACACCGACATCAGCGCACCTGTTACCACACCCTCGATTCCGTGGCGATCGGAAGCAACCGAAAGGGCCCGCGAGAGATCGCCAAGTTCCTCATCCTCGACACCTCTGCTCTTCTGCGAGACGAGCGGCAGCCCGGCGGCTTCTGCCTGCAGCGGGACCAGGTGAAGGTTCGGAGTGTGGAACATATAGCTCTCGGGGTTTTCCGGGAACAGGGTGACAAGGCATGCGACCTTCTCCTCCTGCATGGCGCGGTAACAGGCAAAGAGCGAGTCCTTTCCGCCAGAACAGAGCACCCCAAGCCTCATCGGCTCTCTCATATCACCCGCACATTCTGGCGGGAGACCAGATGAAGTTCACTGCAGCAATAGCCGGGATGCGAAGGACCGGGTCGGGGCACAGGGACCTTTTTTCGGATCCAGATGTCAGATTCACACTCAAGAATTTTCATCAGCTTTCGACACACAGATATTTACCAGTCTTTTAAGGAGAGAATGCCGTACGGAAATGCCATGTCCTGGGAAGAATGTCACCACTTCCATGCAGAGGGCCATTCTCCTTATCGCGGTGATAAGTAGTTTCATCACCCCCTTTGACGGCTCAGCAGTCAATATTGCCCTCCCCACAATAGGGGAAGAGTTCTCATTGGATGCCGTGACCCTCTCGTGGATCACCACTGCATACCTCCTCTCCATTGCCATTCTGCTGGTGCCGTTCGGGAAACTGGCCGACATGAAAGGGAGGAAGCGGATCTTCCTTGTTGGCATCACCATCTTCACCGCGGCATCGTTTCTGGTCGCGTTCTCAGCAGATGCAGGAACGCTGATCGGGCTTCGCCTCCTACAGGGCACGGGCTGCGCGATGATCTTCGGCACAAGCCTCGCAATCCTCTCCGCAGCGTATCCCCCCAAAGAGCGGGGAAAAGCACTTGGGATCACTATTGCCGCGGTTTACGTTGGCCTCTCGGCAGGCCCGTTTCTTGGAGGTCTCATGACAGAGACACTTGGGTGGAGGAGCATCTTCCTTGTCAATGTCCCCCTTGGTATCCTCTGCATTCTCTTCACAGTCTGGAAACTCCCCCTGGAATGGAAGAACGATTCCGGGGAGCACTTCGACCTTGCAGGCTCGTTCCTCTGGGCAATAGCCCTTATTTTTGTCATGTATGGCCTGTCAATACTCCCGGGACTGCCGGGAATTGGGCTGATATTCTCCGGCATAGTAGCCCTGGTTGCCTTTGGTCTCCTTGAACTCCGGGTCCCCGCGCCTGTACTGAACATGAAGTTATTCCTCGAGAACCGTGTCTTTGCATTCTCAAACTTCGCGGCCCTCATCAACTACAGCGCTACCTATGCGGTGACCTTCCTTCTCTCGCTGTACCTCCAGATCGCGAAAGATTTCTCGGCCGAATATGCCGGGCTTATCCTCGTTGCCCAACCCGCCATGCAGGCCCTCTTCTCCCCCATGGCAGGAAAGCTTTCTGACAGGCTGGATCCGGGAACCGTGGCATCTTTTGGCATGGCAGTCACGGTCGTGGGCCTGTTTTTCCTCACCTTTCTTGATTCAGACTCGACTCTTCCATTTATCCTGGGCTGCCTGCTGTTCCTCGGGATTGGTTTTGGGATATTCTCGTCCCCGAATACCAACGCCATATTCGGCTCGGTGAACAGAGACACCTACGGGGTCGCATCAGGCATGGTCGGGACCATGCGGCTCCTCGGGCAGATGCTCTCGATGGGTCTTGCAATGACAATTTTTGCCATAATGATAGGAAATGACCTCCAGATCGATGAGAATGTCCCGCTTTTCATCGAGAGCATCCACGTCGCCTTCCTGCTCTTCTTTCTTCTCTGTATCTTTGGCCTTGCATTCTCTCTTGTCCGGAGGAAGCGGCCAGGCTTTCTCCAGGGCAACAATCGGTGATCGGTCCGTCATTACGCGTGACTGGCAGCGATCTCCCCCTGCACGGGTGAATCATCTTGTGTCGTCCTTCTCCGCGTCCTCGCGCTTCATGATCTTGAGCTCGCATGTCCGGTCCCCGGTGCACATGCTGCGTACGAACCTGAGGGTATAGGCGGGATTCAATGCTTCGATCGTTGCGATAGAGAACGAGAGGCAGCGCGAGAGGAGGTGTTCAGGGCCGGCCCTCATCTCCATCTCCCTGGCAATGAACGGGCAGCGCTTGATCATGAGGACCGCCCGGTCCGCATTGATAAAAACCTCCTCGGTGCGGAGATCCGGTCCGAAGAACACCCCGAATATCACCCGGAGTGTCTCCATCAAGTCCCGGGCATCAGCCGTGGGAAGGTTTGCACTCCCTGCAAGGGCCCTTGCCTCACGTGCGAGGTGCATCCAAATCTGCTGCTCACGCGCATCGTACGAATCTCCCACCGCATCGCGGAAAGTGATATCGTACATCACCGGGAGGCTCGTGACCAGGCGGGACACGATCTGCCACTTCAGCTCGGGGGGGAGGGGGTCCCTTTCAGTCATATGGTGGTGTTGCCGGGCGTGGGTTATATGCCTTGTTGGTCCCCGGTGATCGACTCATGATATATCCCGCTCTCAACAGATGCACGATATCTTCGGACATTCTCTTCGACTCTGCGCGATGAGGCATTTGCATAGCAATAACGGCAGAAGTGTGTGCAGGTCGAGTACTGGCCGATGTCCTTGCTCGCGATGCACCCGCAGGCTCCCCTCTGCCCTGGGTCTTTAAGGTGCCGGAACAGGGGATCCCCGGGACGCGCACCCTTCCCCTGCGCGGGAGGGTCGAGGAACCGCATGAGTACAGTATCATGGGCAAACTCTTCTCTCATCAGTTCCCCGCTGATGCACTGCCCCCTTCTGATGCCATACTCCGTGAGGTCGCGGGCCTCCCCGCACGCCGAAATGGAGAGGTTCCATTTGTCGTTCATCTCTGCAAGACCGCTGCAGAACTGGGTTATCTCGCGTTCTGAAAATTCCCGGACACCAAAAAAGCCGTTCCTGTCAAGAGACCTGCGAACCTGCGGGTACTTTCCGATATCGATAAAACTGATCACCATGCGGCGGCAGTGACGATTCAGGCAGGAGCCGATTCGTTCCACCCGGGAGAGAAGATCATCGAAAGAGAGAGTGTCCGAGAGGAGGAGTGGATCGAACCTCCACACAACCCTGCCGGGGCCGAGGCGATCCGAGAGATCGCGGAATGTCCTCACACGTTCCGACAGTTTTGGCACACCTGGTTCAATGCCCTCGCGCACGTAATCGTTCAGCGTGAAGAGGAAGTAAAACGAGTAGCCCATCTCCGCGATGCTATCAATATGCTCCATGAAAGGCCGGGGATTCTTGGACCAGAAGGCGATCATGCGGGTGCGGGCAAAGGACACGTAATTCTGCCTTCCGTTCCAGGGATTAATCCAGGCCACGTGGCCTTTTTTGAGGCGGTGCATGAACCAGTCGCCATAAAACGCAGGGATGTCTGTTGCCCTGCTTGCAGAGAGGATCACAGGCGCAATGGCATCGCGTGAAACACCCCTGTCATCCACGATCTCGACGTGTTCCCACCCTGCGAACCTGCCCATGCTTATCACTTCCATCTTCATTCGTACGTAAAAATTATCAACCTCTCCCACGCGGCCCTCCATTGTAACATTACGCCGGACAGGCAAGCTATATCAAAAATAAGGGTAAATAAGAGTGTCTGGATATATATTCACCACAGGGCGACAAGGGACGGGTAATGGGAATCCGGTTTTTCCAGGGACAGAAGATCAAATACGAGCATGAGTTTTCACAACTCCGGGAGATCGTCGAGATCCTCCGAAAGGAGTACCCCAGGGAGCCCGTGTATCTCCTCACCGGGGTGCTCGTGGCAAACGGTCAGATTGACTGCGTGATCCTCACCAAGAACGGCCCTCTCATCCTCGACCTGAAATCGTTTCGTGGGGAGATCACGGGCGTCGAGAACGGGAACTGGGTGGCAAAGACAAAGGACGGGCCCATCCCCCTCCCGAACCTCTTCCTCCAGGCCAAGATCCACCGGCAGGACTTCATCGATCGGCTGATTCCTGTATGCAGGGAGCATTTTCCCCATATTGGTGAGTCGAACCTGCGAAAGACGGGCTCGTGGCTCTATTTCTGCCGGGGGAGCACGTACCCGGACGGGCAGATCGATTTCCGGAAAGTGAAGTGGTTTCGCATCGTCACCGCCGACGATCTCACCCAGAAAATGAAGTTCATGGACTCCGGGTATACCCTCCGGATCCAGGACATGGATGCAATCGTCCGGGGCCTCGGGCTCGAGGAGTACTCATTCGAGGATGGAGCAGCGCGTGTTCCTGCCGCCAGAAAAAGGAAAAGTCCGCTGATATCCCGAACAACCCTCATTATCCTGCTTATCATATTTGGCCTCTTTACCGCGGGAATCTTTGTCGTGGTTACGTTTCCCGGCGCCAAGGTGGCCGCCGCAAACGCCCTCCAGGGGGTGATCTCTATCGTCGGCGGGTGGATGCACACGGTGATGCAGGAGACCACGAAGAAGTCCACGACCCAGGAAGACAGCCAGCAGGCAATCATCTATCTCAACCGCTTCCGTATCGCAGAGGGGGCGCTCCCCATCGCATTTGACAGCCGGGCATACTCGATTGCGCTCAATCGGGCAGAGGACATGGTCGAATACAAGTACCTCGACTACCACAATCCCACAACAGGATCTTCGGCTCTTGCACTGAAACACCTGCACGGCTTTGCCGAGAACGAGACCCTGATCGAGACACTCTACGGCCAGTGGACAGGGTATACTCCGGGCATCGAGCGGCAGGCAATCGACGCATGGATGACTGACCCAGGGAACCGCCAGCGCCTCTTCTTCGCGCAGGTCTCCGGCGCAATCGCCTGTGTCGATGGCTACTGTTCCTATATCGGCGTGCGCCCGGCTCTGGTCGTCGAAAACGCAACCGCGAATATAACCGGAAACCTCACTGAAGGATAAGAACGGAAATCATTCCGGTTTCACGAGGGCGCCGTTGAGAGCGCAATACAATCTGAGCCGCTCCATTGCATAAGAGACGTGGTCATCCATTCCAATCTTCTCCTCCATGGCGATGACCCCCTCGAGCCGTGACGTGGTGGCCGGCACCCGCGGGACTGCCGAACACGCGAGGTCTCCGGGCTGGCGTTCGAACGTTCCGATCTTCTTTGCGAGGTTCACTGCATCCTGTTTGTCGAAGGCCACAAGTGGTCGGACAAGGGGGACCGTTGCCGCCTGTGAGATCACCGAAAGGTTGGCCATAGTCTGTGACGCAACCTGCCCAATGCTGTCGCCGGTGCAGAGTGCAAGGTAGCCGCCACGCGTCACAAGCCTGCTCCCAAGGCGCATCATGAACCGCTTGCACAGAACGCAGCGGAGCCTTGGCTCTGCTCTCCGTACAAGGTCGTCGTAAAAATCTCCTGCATCTGCGACATGAAGGGTGATGAGAAACCCGGTACACCACGAAGAGAGCGTCGAGACGTGACGAAGCGTGGTGGAGAGGACGTCATCGCCTGCATATCCCCCTCCGTGGATATGCAGGGCGTCCACCTCGCAACCGCGCCTCATCATCATCCACATGGCAACAGGTGAATCGATTCCAGGCGAAAGCAGCGCGAGGATCTTCCCCTGTGTTCCCCAGGGGAGGCCCCCGGGGGCTGGGATCCTGGAATCGTAGACCAGGCCGCCAAAATCCCGGAGCTCTGCAAAGACTTCGTACTCGGGGCTTCCCAGGTCCACCCTCGCGGAGGGAACTGCATCGAGGATGGCCGCCCCCACCCGGGCGCCGAGTTCCTGGCTGGTGATCCCCTCTACCCCCTGACGGCGGGCACGGACCGCAAAGCGCAATCCTGGCCGGAGGTTTATTGAGGCCAGTGCAACCGCCGCGTCCGTCACTGACCTGGGATCAGGAAGAGTGAGGGTGCAGATAGACACATCCACGACCCCAAAGAGGCGGGACACAATGGATGCAATCTCTTCCGGGCATTCGCCATGCAGGATGACCCTCCCCCTGTGCACTTCGGCCCTGTGTGAGAGCCCTGCGGCACCGAGCGCCCGCGTGCAATTACGGAGGAGTGTCCCTACAAAATGCCGTTTTACAGGCTCGCTCTTGAGAAAGATCTCACCGTAACGGAGCATGACTACACGTTCAACCCGGGAATCCGCCTGGAAGGCCATCTCTTCCTGTATATTGGGCGCTAAGGTTCTTAATAAGGGAGATGCGTCCGGCCGACTCATCCCAGGGAACAACGACAAGCACCGGGCAACATTTTCCGATACGCAATGAAACACTTGCCGGGAAAAAACCTGCGCACAAGCTCAACGGACGGGAAAATGTTAAATTTGCCGACACCAAGGAGTAACAAAACGAAAAGGCAATGGGCGGGCTTTTCCCGCACGGAGCGTCACTCTCCCTGCCAGAGCCCCCTTGAAAAGAGATCCTTTCCGACGATGCAGGAGTTTTATGGATGTATGAACACGTGCTCGTTCCATTTGATTTCTCTCCCGATTCGCGGCACACAGTGGAATGCCTGACCCAGTTTCCGGGAGTTTCCCGGGTTGTCCTCCTCCATATCGTCTATACCAGGTATCCCGCACAGGCTGATGGGACAGTCGATCCGTCAATCGATTATGCCCGGCTCCGGCTCGAGGAGTATGCAAGGACAATCGATCTGGGCAGTATATCCATCCAGACGAGGATCGAAGGGATCACGGGAGGCAATATCTCGCCGGTGGTCAACAGAGTCGCTGCGGCTGAGGGGGTGTCGCTTGTTGCGATGGGGAGGAGGGGGATGAGTGTAGTCGAGGCCCTCTTACTTGGCAGTGTCGCGTCAGACGTGCTCAGGTACAGCGACCGCGATCTCCTCCTCATCAACGCACCGGCATCCGGGGAAACCAATTCCCCTGGTGGCTGCATTGGCCTCCTCTCACACCTGATGGTCTGCACGGACTTTTCCCGCCCTGAGATCGTGTCCCTCTCGATGGAGGATCTTCCCTTTGCCTCGCGCGTAACCCTGCTCCATGTCGTAAGCACGGGGGACACCCGCGAGGAAGTCCACCTCCACTCAAGCGATGCCTGGACAAGGCTCAAAGAACTGAAGGATGCATATTCCCATCTCAAAATCCCTGTACGGGCCACGGTATGCGAAGGTGATACTGCGGAGGAGATCATACTGCAAGCCAGGGAGAACCAGGTTTCCCTGATCGTGATGAAGTCTTCCGGGATGAGGGGTTTTATCAGGAACTTCATCGGCAGCACCACCACCCATGTCATACGAAATGCCGATGTCCCGGTGCTCGTACTGAAACGTTTCGAAGGCGAAAAGAAGTGAGACCCCATGGCCCGGCTTCTGCACAATGGGCAAGGGCGATTCGCGGGAATTCTCTCTTCACAGAGTATCGCAGCGATTCCATCCCTATATCGACGGCGTTCTCAATCTCGTGACCCTACCGTGAGGATATCCCCATGATCTCCTGGGAACTCATCTTCGCAATCATCCCTGGCATCATCCTCTTTTTATACGGGATAGAACAATTCTCGCGTGAGTTCCAGGTTGCCGCGGGTGAGCAATTCCGTGCCCTTATCCAAAAATTCACCCGCACTCCCCTGCGTGGAACGATCGCGGGCGCAATCGTGACTGCGGTGGTCCAGTCGAGCACTGCGACCACGGTTATCACTGTAGGGCTCGTGAATGCCGGGATCATCTCCTTTACTGCATCGCTGGGGATCATCATCGGTTCGAATATCGGGACCACCTTCACCACCCAGCTGATCGCCCTCAACCTGACCGCGTTTGCCCCGGTCTTCATCCTCGCTGGATTTCTCATCGGGATAGCCGGGGGGAGATACAGGGTATTCGGCCGCCCAATCTTCTACTTCGGGCTGGTCTTCTTCAGCCTCTCAATGATATCGACCATTATGGAGCCCTACCGGTTCGACCCCCAGCTGATCTCACTCCTCTCCATCCTTGACAATGTCTTTCTCGAAATTGCATTCGGTTTTATTGTAACCATTATCTTCCAGTCGAGTGCTGTCACAACCGGCCTCGTCATTGTGCTTACACAGAATGGGCTTGTGACACCTGATATGGCAATCCCTATCCTTCTCGGGGCAAACCTCGGTACTCCAACCACCTCACTCCTTGTCGCATGGCGGATGAACACTGCGGCAAAGAGGGCTGCCATGGCCCACTTCCTCTTCAACTTTCTCGGGGTCCTCATCTTTCTCCCATTCCTCGGGCCATTTACAGACCTTGTCGTGGACCTGGGGGGGTCACCCGGCCAGCAGGTGGCAAACGCCCACCTTATTTTCAACCTCACCTGCGCAGGAATATTCCTGGTCGCGATAAAACCCTTCTCCTCTCTCGTGCAGCGGGTAGTTCCCGGCAGGGATGACGACATAGTCTTCCTCCCCCATTTTCTCAAAAAGCCTCTTCCTGATGATTCAAAAACCGCAGTCCGGATGGTCGCGCAGGAGATCGGTCACCTGTTGGAGACAGACGAAGAGATGCTGAAGGAGTGCAACCACCTTCTCGATGCGACTGATACCCCCTTCCAGCGGGTGCAGCAGCTCAGGGAATATGCTCAATACCTGGACGACCAGATTGCCGATGCAGTCCTCGACCTTTCCCGGCGGGATCTGGAGCGTGGCGATGCAGCGTACTATGCAGTGCTTCTCAGGGTCTCGAGCCTTGGAAGAGTCCTCGCAGATGAAGCAGGGGACTTCTCTGACATATTGATCCAGATCCGTGAGCGGGGACTGAAGATTCCCGCCGATTCCGTCCTGATCCAGAAGGACATCCTCTCATCATGCGAGCGAAATGTCGGAATACTCCGGGACGCATTTCCCGAAATATCCGACACGGTCGATTCTGCCATGCGGTCTGTTGACGAGACGCTCAGGGTTGAGATCACGCGGCACTATCACCAGCACGTCATCCGGATCTCCGGCGGAAAGAACCCTGCAGGGAGCACGGTCTCCCGGATGCTCTTCCACATCGAGGGGATGGCCGCGACCATCCGCGAGATGAGGAAATCGGCACGCATGCTCCAGGTGGTCTGAAATTTTTCAGGGCGGGGGAGATGCGTCCGGCCTCCCCCTGCGTTCTCCAGGCAGAGGATTGGCCTCCACTCATTTGCCCACCCGAAACCTCTTTTCTTTACGATTCCAAGGGAGTTATTCCCGCACCATTCCGATACACCTTTAACATACAGGAGAAAACCTGTATGACAATGGCGAAAAAGAAGGAAAAAGCGGCCAGTGCCGAAGAGCCGCTCAAATTGTTCTATATCTTCTACAACCAGGAGCGTTGGGACAACTGGATCAATACCCTTCGGGAGGCGAACTTCGAGGCCAGTCCACAAAGCGAGGAGATGCCCGAAGGATACACGACTCTCTACAACTTCTCGATGGACATCACACTCTCGGTCCTGAAGATTGTCAAGCTCTTCCAGAACGGAAGGTATACGAAGGAGGAGGCCCTCGAGAAGCTGAACGCAGTAGAAGTGATCGTGATGGGGGAGGTCCTGCAGGACAATCTTGAGGAGTATGTCGAGTCACTGCAGCTCTCGCTCCTGGTCCTGTTTGCGGGATGCAGGAAGTTCCTTGAGGGCGAGTACAAGACAGATATCAAGACGCTCGTCAAGGAAGGGAGGAAGACCATTGATTCGGATATGGAAAAAGCGCTAGATATTGCAGCGGATATTGCTGCAAGCGTGATCAACGGTGCATCCTGCTGCGGGAAGTATGTCAAGGACGACATCGAGCAGCCCACCCTCTTTGATGAGTGGTTGATCGAGGCAGAGAGCATGGCCGAGGCCGTTTCATCACTCAAGAACTTTGATGAAGAGGCCGGCGAGACGTGATATCTCAGAAGGCGCGTTTCCGGCACGCACGGAAAATCGAGCGCCTGGCGGGTTATCGGCTCCCCGACCAGGCGTTCCACGGCGCCACCCTGGATGCAATCTCATCACGGCTCGACTTTGACCGGCTGGACCATACCCTCCACCAGCAGATCCTCAACTTCATCCACTCTTTCCTGCGCTGCACCTGCCGTGACGCCCCCATGTGCGGCTGCCCAGAGAAGAAATTCTCCCGCGAGATCCTGGAACTCCGTGAAAACGGCCTTGACCACCGCCAGATCGCCCAGTATCTCCAGGAGGAATATGGCATCGACATCTACCCGGCCGACATCCTCTCCTTCCTCGAGGACTCGGTCCATGTCCTCGAGGCGATACGTGACATCGCTGACCTCCAGGCGATGCCTGACCTCTGCAAAAACGCAGATACCCATATCGAACTCCTTGAACGTTGAGCACAGGCTTTCCCGAATTTTTTATAAGAACCTTCATGTCCAGAGCCTGTACATTGACAGATACCATGGAATGTATGCAGTGCAACGACAACTTCCGTGGCCAGGATTATACAAGGGACGATAGATTTTATCGCTGCTTCCGGCAAGGGCTTCTTCTCCATCCCCTTACCGGGTGGACTATAGCGGAGATGCCCTGATGATACGTTCTCTCATTGTCACCTGGACCCCACGTCCCGGTGAGCCCCACCCCTGTGCCATCTGCAGTGATTCGGGGCTCTCTTTTCTCGAACTCCTCTCTTTAGTCCGCCCTCTACTTGAAAGGGACGGTATCCCTGTTACCCTGGTCGAAAATCTTCTTTTTCCGGGCTCTCAAACGGAGGAAAACGGGTTCCTCCTCAACGGGCGGCCCCTCGAAGAACTTCTTTTGGAGTCTGACAGGGCTCAGTTCCTCTGCCACTCTTCGCGATGCCAGCCATACGTGTCAGGCGTGGATATCACGCGGAATGAGCGCGGTATACGCTGCATCAGGGCCCCTGAGATCCTCTTCAGAAAAGCTATACTCCGTTCCCTTGAAGAGGCATAAAACCCTGATTCATGGCTGGGACACCGATGTGGAAGAAGACTGAACCACCCGGATGTTTTTTTCGGATACTCCAATCCCGGGTCTGCGGTTTTCAAGGTCAATAAAGGGTTAGTGACAATCCTGCCACCGACATTTAAGGGAAAAGGTGAAATTATCCCATTAGATTGAGGTAGGTTTTCCTATTGTATTGTGAATTTCAGATGATAACTCCGTTCTTCAAGGCCAATGTGAATAGTATTTGAACCGCCGCCGGGGCGCCCTTCGGGGGCGGCGGGGTCTATCGCATATGAGAAGTGAGACCAAGAGCCCGCACTTTTTTCACCTGGATTGTGGTAAATGAGTTTTCCATTATTCCTGGTCGTGATTTGTGAACGAGATTGGTAGTGAAAATGACACTTTACCCTCAATAAAAGAAAAGCGAGGACCCGGTGTTACAGCGCCCCCTCTTCTGACTCATCCTTCCCACTTTGCCTCTTTTCTTTGGCGTTGCGTGGTTTTTCTCCCTGTCCCCTTACCGTTGCCTGGTCCTGGATCTGGCGGGAGAGCGCGATGATTCCCGATGTATCCCCAAGGGTCATGGTGTCAAGGACCGATGCCGGGACAATGACGAGTGTCGCCTTCTCTTTTAACCCCTCGTAGAGCATGTTCATTGCCCTGAGGTGAAGTGCCGTTGGATTGTCCTGGTAGGTGCGTGCCGCCTCTTCGAACTTCTCGGCGACCTGGCGCTCGGAGTCGCCGAGGATGACCCGCGCCTGCCGCTCGCGCTCTGCCTGTGCCTGCATCGACATCGCATCCTGGAGCTCGGCCGGGATAAGCACGTCGCGGATCTCGACTGACGAGACATGGATCCCCCAGTGCTCCGCCCGCCCCTCGATGATCCGCTGGAGTTCGAGATCCAGTTTCTCCCTTCCCTCAAGCATCTCGGCAAGGTTCGACCTCCCGATCACCTCCCGGAGGGCAGTCTGTGCGGCCCAGCTCACGGCGGTCCGGTAATCCTCGACCTCGAGTGCCGCGCGCTGGGGATCGACCACTTTCCAGAAGAGGACTGCCTCAACGTCGACCGGGACCGTGTCCTTCGTGAGCGTCTTTTCTGCGGTGAACGATGTGGTGATGATGCGGGTATCTATCCAGTAAGCAACAGTCTCAACAATCGGGGTGATGATAAAAACACCGGGACCATAAAGCCCCTTGTACTTCCCAAGCCTGAGCACCACGGCCTTCTCCCACTGGTTTGCAATCTGGAGTGCCGCGGCAAGGTAGAGCGCAACCACAAGCGCTGCGAGCGCAATCGCGAAGAAGATGACCTGTCCAGTGAGGATGAAGAGGGAATACGAGACCCAGAGGCCCAGCAGGAAGAGTATCAGGAAGACGGCTGCCTGGAGGGGGTTTGGCTGCTTCATAGGTGTGCACTCTCGGTCCTCATCCCATAATGGTATGGGTGGTGGAACAGTCCTAATCTATTAAGAAAGGACGTGTTTCTTCCTGGGTTTATGCCGGCGACATTCACCGCGGCCGTTTAACCATGTCGAAGGCGTACCGTGCAACCCCCGGCGCCACATAGCCACACCTCCGGATGGAGCGTACTTCGACACCGGCACTCTCGTATTCACTCTGGATTGCCGGGACTTGTGAAGCCCTCTTGAAAGTGTAGAAATGAATGGTCCCTCCCTTCTTTACCATCGGGAGAATGGAGAAGAGTGCCTGATCATGCCCGTATGGGGCCGGGATGATAGCCCGATCGAATTTGGCTGAAATGTCAGGGAGGACATCCTCAACATCGCCTTCGTAGACGAAAACCCGGGCCACCACCCGGTTGAGGGATACGTTCTCACGAAGGAACCCGCATGCGAGCGGGTTCTTCTCAATCGCAGTCACCAACGCACCGCGACTGGCCGGGGGAATGGCAAAAGGACCCACTCCCGCGAATGGGACCAGCACCTCTTCGCCACTTCTCACCTGCATCCACACCCGCCGCCGTTCAGATGCCAGCCTCGCAGAGAAGAACGTAACTTCCACGTCCAGCCTGTAGCAGAACCCATATTCCCTGTATAAAGTGGTGGTGGAGTCAACACCCAAAATCACCTCCAGGTTCGCCACACGCAGGTCTCCCCTGGGGATCTTTTCCCGGGCTGCGACGGTTCGAACATTGCGATGCCTGGAGATGATCGCTCCTGCTACCAGGTGCCTGAATTCATGCAGTTCAGGAGGGAATGAGATGACCGCAACGTCGCCGATGATCTGGAAGCCATCCGGGATCCTTTTGGCAACCTCGTCAGGAAGCGTTCCCCGCAGATCATCCTTCAAAGCCATTGTATGATACCAGGTGATTGTCGCATGAATGAAAAAAGCCTCCTCGCTGTTTTATGTGGGGAGACTGAATCGAGGTTGGTATCTGCATATCAATTCAGTCACTCCAACCGCCGCCGTGCTTCCGCACAGAACTTCTCCCAGATTACTCAGTAATGGCGGTAAATCTGAAGGTGACCGCAGGACGCCCCGGGTCGAGGGCGTATACCCCGCGGTATGTTCGGGGGCGGCGGCGTGTATCGCATATGGGGGTGCGGGGTCGGACAGCCCCCACAAAATGTGTCCGATTCACCAATCCTGCCCACAACAGATAGCGAAGAACCGTATAAAAACTTCCACGAGAAGGAGAGACCACTCATGAAGTACGACTCCCTCCACTCAAGTTTTTTTTAGGAACGGGTGGGATCCGGTGCCGTGCCTGAAGAGAGTGGCCCTGTCTCCATGACCTGTCCGTTATGGGATATGGTGACTGATGCGGGATCGGGGCCCCTGATATGCACTCTGAACTGGTACGTGCTCGATGTAAACTTTACCCAGGTATCGCAGCCATTGCAACGGACGGTATACAGTCCCTGTGCTGCTACGTTCTTTCCCGCAGAAGAACCCTCTCTCTCAAAACAGAGATAGAAAGAACCAATTGCAACCTCGTCCCCACCGAGAGTGGTCCTTTCAAGGATATGAATATCCACATCGCGCACAGCAATATGGAATGGAGCAAGGAACTGCCTGAAGAAATCCGACTGGCACCCGCAATCGGTGTGTGAAATAACCTGGTGTGCAAGGAGAAACTGGAGCAGGATCTCCCCCATCCGGGACTCACACCGTCCATTCACCGGTGGTTCCCCCCTGTCCCGGATTCCCATTCTCTGGTTAAAGGGGAGGCTGAAGTCAGGAGCACGCTCCACGCCCAGGTAGATAGTGTCTGGTTCTTTCTGCACGATCGTTGAAGCATACTCTCTCCAGTGAACCCTGACTCCAGTGAGTGTGTTGAATGTGTGGTGCCATATTTATCACGGAGTTTCATATTCATCGCAGCGATGAATATTCATCATCACAATGAATGTGAATCTCATCGGCAATTCTTCATCTCATGGAATACGCAAGTACATACCACCATGAGATTACGGGCCAGGATGAACGTCGCTCCTGGCTTGATTATATAGAAAAAACATGGGAATTCTTCCTGTACAGCTCGCTCTATCTCGGCATCGCCGCCGCAGGGATGGCATACGTGACCTGCCTCATCGAAGGTGCAGGCTTCTCCCTTCCGGCCGCCGCAATACTTGGTCTCGTGGTCTTTTCGGTTTATAATCTGAACCGGAAGACCGACGAGGCAGAGGACGCCCTTAACCATGCCAGCCGTCACAGGATCACCAGTACATTCTCCAGCCCGCTTCTCGCAATGGCAGTTATCGCGTACGCAGCCGCCCTGTGCCTTGCCGCGCCGTTCGGGATCGCGGCCCTTGGAATCACCCTTGTCCCTCTCGTCGCAGGATTGCTGTACAGCTTGCCGCTCCTTCCACCAACGACAGGGTATCGTCGTCTCAAGGAAATTCCGGTTTGCAAGAACCTGGTGGTAGCTTTCTCCTGGGGTCTCTCCTTCTCACTTCTTCCTGTCGCCATCGCTTGCATCGACCCGGGCCCCGCAACCCTTGCTGCGTTTTTCTTCATCTTCAGCTGGACATTCATTGCGTCGGTCCTTCCTGATACCAGGGACCGTGCCGGTGATGCGGCAACCGGCGTGGTCACCATCCCCGTTCTCTTCGGCGTGCCGGGGACCAGGAGGCTTCTTTCCGCGTTCAATTTAATTTCAGGATTTCTCCTGCTTGTTCCCTGGACCAGTGTCCCGTCACGGATTGGAGCCGTTTTGATTGCCTTTTCCCTCATGTATTCACAGGCATGCATCATTGCAATCGGCCGCACGTGCCATGAAGGGTTTCTCTGCGATGTCGTGTCAGATGGGCAGTTCATTCCCATCGCGATATTAGGGTTTCTCGTTGCCAGGGGGTTCCCCGTCTTTGGGACATGGGTACTATGAAGATCCCTTGTTGGATTGTCCCTGTCGGATTCCGATCGAATGACATATTTCCCGGTCAGCAATACATGTATCTGATATGGATATCCTGGAGATCTACCATCAGCATTCCAGGCTGATCCACTCCATCTACAACTCGCGCCTCAAGATCCAGGTGCTGCTGGCTCTCCTAGAGGGGAAGGCGTCGCTGTCGACACTCCGGAGCATCACCGGCAGCACTTCCCCGGCCCTCATTCCCAAGATACGGAACCTCGAAGCACTTGCACTGGTGGAGGCCGAGGGGTACGAATATCGACTGAGTACCCTTGGGAAGGTGGTTGCAGAAGAAGTGAAGAGCTATGTGACCCTCATGGGGGGCATCGCCTCCCATCAGCAGTTCTGGGTCACTCACGACCTCTCGGGACTCCCTCCCCGTTTCCTCGCGAGAATTGGTGAGCTGCAGGTGTCGCACATCCAGACCGATACGACAGTTGACATGTTCTCGGTCTACACGCATTACCTGGCTATACTCAAGGAGGCTGCCTATATCCATGGCATATCGTCTGTTGCAAGCCCTGGTCTGGCCCAGTTCCTCTCGGAGAAGGTCGACGAGGGGGTTCCGGTAGAGTTGGTCGTAAGCCATGAGGTGATCGATATTTTGAAGCAGGAGCCCTATGCGAGCCACATGAAGGCTCTTGCATCTTCTGATAATTTCCATGTCTGGGTCACGAAGGAAATCCTGAAGGTTGGGCTCACAGTGACCGATAGGAATCTCTCACTTGGGCTCTTCAAGAAAGAGAGCCCCCTCTACGACAGCTCCTCTGATCTCTTCAGCAGCGATCCCGCGGCAGTCGGATGGGGCGAGGATCTGTTCCAGCATTACCGGAAACGAAGCACGGAACTCGACATCTCGGCCTTTTTTTAAGGACTGCCCTGGCAGGAGTCCGGCCCCGGCAATCCTGGTTAACAGGCCGAGATCCACGCAAATGCTGTTGCCAGGTAATATGCGCCAAAAACAAGGAGGAACGCGCCGCAGCCGCGCAATATCCAGGCATATACCCGCTCGTCAAAGACCCGCCGTCCCTGGTGCACGCTTGTTGATACGATGGTGTACCACCCGAAATCAGCTGACCAGTGCCCTATCAGGAATGCGAGGGCAAACGGGAACGCCTTTTGGGCCGCGGCAAGGACCAGTGCGCTGCCGACCGAGAACCACCACATCCAGAAATACGGGTTTGAAACGCTGGTGAGGGCTCCTGCGAGATAAGGATTTGTGACTGCCTGTTCCGTCTTCCCCTCCGGCATCGCATTTCCTGCCCCCCTGATGGTCAAGAATCCAAAGACCAGGAGCGCAATGCCCCCTACTGCCGCTATGAACGCCGTATACTCCTGCAATGCGTTCACCGAGCCAAGACCAATGATGATAAGGAGAAATATTGCCGCCTCGACGACCGCATGTCCTGCCATGACGCGGGGGCCCGTGCTCCACCCGCCCCTTGCCGATGAGTTGATGGTGGCAACGAGCGTTGGGCCAGGGACAAGCGCCCCGGTAAGACCGATGATAAGGCCCAGGAGGAATGTCTGAAGCATGGGGTGATATCGTTCCTGCATGATATTTGCCCCGTGAGGTTATGGGGTATTTGGTCTCCCCGTGCCCTGGGATTGCTGCCACGGATCCGGATTATTCCCTGTCCCATGCCGGCTTGAATCGAAGCATCCTTGCCCCATGCAATTCCACCATTCCTTCATGCAAGAGGTATTTTCCCACCCGATGAATCCCATCCCACATCCCCTGGATTGCCTTATGTACTGTACATGCCACCCCATGGTGACCCTCTATGCCCAATGACAATGGCGGCTCTCCGGTCCTGGCTATGGCGACGCTTGCAGGGGAGATTGCGTCCTGCCGGAAATGTCCGCTCTGCGCCTCGCGGACGAAAACGGTCCCGGGTGAAGGGCCGGTTCCCTGCCGTGTGATGCTGGTTGGAGAAGGGCCGGGCAGGAAGGAGGATGAGACAGGGAAACCGTTCGTCGGCCGGGCCGGCGCAATCCTCTCTGGTCTCCTCGAAGAAATTGGCCTCTCCCGGGAAGAGGTGTTCATCACGAGCGTAGTGAAGTGCCGTCCGCCGAAAAACCGCTCTCCAAAAAGGGACGAGATCGCTGCATGCATGCCCTATCTCGGACTGCAAATCGCTCACCTCTCACCCGAAGTACTTGTCCCGATGGGGCAGGTCGCCGCCAAGGCGATACTGGAACACTTCGGCCTGCCCTTTCCATCATACAGGGAGGTGAGGGGGAGGGAATACGGTGTCCCTTGCAATGCCGGGGACCGGGAGCTCGTAATCATCCCTGTATACCACCCGGCGGTGATCACCCACAACCCGCCGGCCCGGTCAGCGCTCGAAGAGGACTTCCAGAGGCTTAAGACTGTCCTCCGGGCCAGCCGGTGAATTGAGGGATCCACGCAGATTGTTCCATTCCCAGGAAAAATGAGGTTATTGAGGATAAGAGTGAGACCCCACACTCTCCCTTCTTCAGGTAATTTTTGAAGCCGCCTTTTTCGCAAGGTCAAGAGCAAGGTTCTCCCCTGCGCCCGTCCCGATGACCATGATCATCTCGTGCACTTCTCCCTTCCCGAAGATGACGAGATAGCCTTCAACAGCGTCCCCTGTCGAGGGGAACCTGAACCTGTATGCTGCGCTCGCATCACCGAGGGGAGGGGCTTTTAGCGCGATGATATCTGCTGCCATAATTTCGGGGAACTGGTCGGCGAGGACAGCGTCCAGCGTCTCCTCCGTCGCATGCCCAGAATACCGCGAGATCGTCTGGTCGACAAGGGTGGAGTTTTCCGCGTCTCCTGTTACCATCGAGACAGAGTATCCCTCGAGGTAACAGAATTCACCGTCCGGGCAATCCTCGGCTCCGGGAAGCATCTCCCCCTCATAAATGAGAGAATATCCGTCCGGGAGATCGGCAGCTTCCAGAACCAGTGCCCTGAGCGGGGCTGTAGGGGAAGCGCTGGGGGGAGTTCCCACATCTGTCGCAACCGCGGTTGCCTGCGCGGTTTCGGTTGCTGTGGCAGCAGGTCCCGGGACCTGAGTCGTTTGTTGGGGCATGACATTTGAGCCGGGAGCGCTTGATGTGCATCCCGCCGCGAACGCGAGCACCGTGGCAAGCGCGAGGAGAACCAGCATACATGATCTTTCCATGAGAATCTTCCTGTGGTAACGGCATTTGCGAGTAGGAGGAAAAATTTGTTTTGGTATGTCCATAGACCAAAAAAAGGCACATGAGGGTATTTCTCGATACGCTGGACATTTTAATCCATGACATGGGCCAGGATATCGGGCATCGCATCCGAGATCCCGTTCAGGATGAACTGTATCGCGATGGCGAGTACAAATACGGCAAGAAACTTGGTGATAATCCGCAACTCCTGATCGCCGATGAAACGGAGTATCCGCGATGAGTACTTCATCGCGATGTACGATGCCCCGATTGCGACCAGCACCGCAACTATCACGAGCAGGTTCTCGAGAATGCCAATGGCCTGGGACGAGATAAGGATCACCACCGTGATCGTCCCGGCACCGCAGGTGAGCGGGAATGCAAGCGGTACCACGGCGATGTTTTCGAGTTCTTCCGGAGAATACACCTCCTTTTTTGCCGTCAGCATCCCGGTTGCAAACGAGACAAGGAGGATGCCGCCGGCGATCTTGAACGCGGGGATGGTAAGCCCTAGGACCGTGAAGATGACCTGGCCGGTGAGAGCAAAGAATATCAGCACCACAAGTGATATGCGAAGCGAGTTGAGCATCACCTCCCTCTGCTGTTCCGGGGTGAACCTCTCAGTCAGGATAGAGAAGACCGCCGCGGTGCTGACAGGATTCATGATCGCGATGATCGAGGTGATAGCGACAATAAGGAACTCGATGGCAGACATATCTTTTGAGTCCTACCAGGGCATGGGCCGAAGAGCAGATATACCTTTTGACCCCGCCAGGAAGGCGTTATTCAAAAAAAAGAGTTTTTAGGGGCCTTGGTGTCAGGATTTCCCGAAATACGCTTTCACGTTCGCCTGGAAGAGGTACCAGAGGATGATCGCAGAAATGATGATGCTGATGAGCCCGGACATCCAGTCCGAGAAGAGAGTGATGATCCCCATGACGAGGCTTATGATCGTGATGATGACGCCCACTGTCCACACCCAGCCCCATGCCTTGAAGCAGCCGATCCCAAGGAGGATCTCGATGATTCCGATGATGATCAGGACAAAGCCCAGCGCCAGTCCTATCACTCCTCCAATAGGGCCGGCAATCACCGCACCGAGAGCGGCAAGGCCAAGCCCGGCAAGTAACATGAGCAATCCTCCAATAATCCAGAGGATACCAATTATTGTGACTCCTAATGGTCTGTCTGCCATATGTGTGGCTTTACAGCAGGAGATAATAAAAGTATGGGCGCGGAAGGAGAGACGATTCGCTGGCGTTCGATCCATCACCCCGGAAGTGGCATTGCTGTTCGAATTGAGGAGGTGGTTGAAGAATATCGGATTGTCCTTTCACCCGGAACGGTTATCTCTTGTTCCTCCGCCTTGAATAGATCATTCCGCCCTGCACAGGACATACATCAATACAGCGCCCGCAGAGATAACACTCATTCCCTTCATGGCCTGAAAGAACCTTGCCGGTGGGACACACATCATCGCATTTTCTGCAGTCTTTAGAGGCAGCTGTTTTCACTACGCAAAAGTGACTCCTCCAGGCGGCAAGAGACATCAGCGCTCCATAAGGGCAGGCAAACCGGCAGAATGGCCGGTAAAACATTACAGACAGCACCACGAGAGCAAGGAACAGGAAGGCTGGGATACTCCATCCTCCAAAGAGGAATACATCCAGTACTCCTCGCATCAGGATGAGATTGAGAAAAAAGAGGTGGATTACCATCATGAACGCGAGGACTATGAACACTGCAATGAGCACTCCACTGACAACAAGGAGAAGACCCTATTGCCTGAACTTCCATTTTTTTATAGGAATGAAGTAAGGGAGTTCCTGGATCGCACCGATAGGGCAGGCATACCCACAAAAACTTCTCCCCAGCGCCAGCGTCGCGATGACGAAGAATGAGAACACTGCGATGATAACCGGGATGGCGGCATCAAACTCTTTCATCTGGTAAAGGCTTGCGGGGAAAAAGAGTGGTGTCATCGGCGTAAAGAGCAGGATGCCGGAGAGGAGGGAACCTGTGAGAAATACAATCCTTACCCTTACCGGGAATCTTGACTTATAAAGAAGATATGGTTCTACGACGGTTAAAATAATCCCATATAAAAAACCCAGGATTCTTGGAGCCCCTTCGAGTGGCATTCAAGAGTATTTCGGCAGAATGAATCGAAATAGCCTTTGGTATGCATACGCGAACGGACACCAATGATGTTTTTATTACATTCATTGGTCTCAGGATTTTTGCCTCATTTTCCACTGGAAACTTCAATTTATTTTCCATTCCATTTTCATAACTTTCTAACCTTGTTACACGACAGATAAGAAGCGCATCCCTTTAAATAACAATCAAATGCAGGGAAGAAAAGATCTCGAGGTGCAGATCGATTGAACTCATATGAATTTAAAGTGGGAGAACAAAGGATGAACGTTGAACCGCATAAAACGATTCGTCCAGACCATGATTACCCGGTTCATTCCTGATAGGGCGCAGGGAGCGGGCGCCATTAATTATTCCTGGAAAGATCTCCTGTTTTTTTTCCCGCTTTTCAGACCTTACCTCGGTATGATTGCGGTCATTCTTGTTTTTACCGCACTTCGCTCATTCTGCATGGCATTCATCCCGTATTCATCAAAAATCCTTATTGATTCGGTGTTCGGTAACAACCCCGTTCAGGTCCCGGCCTCTCCTGGCGGCTTGGTGAGCCAGCCTGTGCACCAGGTCATCACATTCATGGGGAGTTCACTTTTCTCATTTATTGTAGTCGTTATTGTTGTAGGACTGGTTATTGGCGTCCTTGATATCATCCGCACGTATCTTACTATCCGGGTAAGGGAGGGTTTCATTGTATCACTCCGGACCTCCCTTTACACCCACGTACTATTTGTTCCCATCCGGTTCTTCCGGTCTAAAAAGACCGGGTCAATCATCTCCCGGATATCATCAGATACCGCATATCTCCAGGGCTTGGTAATCACGCAATTTCCACAGATCACCTCGTCGATGTTTACCCTCCTCTTCACCATAGGCGCGATGATCTTTATCTCACCATACCTTACACTCGTGTTTCTAGGGGTTTTTCCGATAATGGCGGTTATCAACTACATCATCTCGGGAAAGATCCGCCAGCTGACTTACATGGAACTCGAGAGACTATCCGAAATTTTTGCCAGGATGGGTGAAGCAATTGCGGGAATAGAGACAGTGAAGACCCACGGGGCAGAGCAAAGAGAAGCGGAAGAGATCGCAACCCAGGTCCGTGACCTGGGAGATACCAGGATCGGCAACAGCCTCATCAGCGCTCTCGCAGACAAGAGCCGTGCCCTGGTTGCAGGTGCAGCCTTCCTTATCATCCTCTGGATGGGTGGCAATCAGGTATTGAGCGGCATCATGTCTCTTGGGGATTTCGTGGCATTCATCGCCTTTCTTCCCATCGTCAGTGCTGCATTACAATCCCTCCTTTCTTTCCCCCTTCAGATGCAGGGAAGCATCGCTGCTGCGGGAAGAATAAAAGACCTCTTCTCGATCCTGAAGGAATACGACCCCTCCGACCATTCCGAGAAACCGAAGACCGCTATCAGGGGAGAGGTTATTTTTGAAAACGTCTTTTTCTCCTATGATCAGCGCAGGACTATCCTCAGGAATATTTCGTTGCACGTAAGGGAAGGAGAGGTTGTAGGGATCATTGGAGAGACCGGCGTAGGCAAGACGACGCTCATACAACTGATCCTGCGGTTTTATTCTCCGACAAAAGGAAGGATCCTCCTTGACGGGATTGATATTTCGAAAATCCGTCATGACCATATCAGGACGCTGATCTCATTTATCTCTCAGGATCTCTTCCTGTTTCATGACACCATCAGGAATAATATCCGGTACAGTATCCCCCATGCAACAGATGAAGAGATCATTGAGGCTGCACGGGCAGCACAGCTCCATGAGACCATCCAGACGTTCCCTGAGGGGTACGACACTATCGTCGGCGAACGGGGCCTCCAGCTTTCGGCTGGTCAGCGGCAAAGGATCTCTCTCGCACGCGCATTTCTCCGCAATGCACCTATTATGATTATGGATGAACCCAGTTCATCGCTGGATCCGGAAACTGAATTCCGTCTCCTTTCTGCATTCGCTGAAAAGTCACGCGGAAAAACCGTGATAATAATCACGCACCGTGAAAGTATCCTCCCGGTCTGCGATCGGGTTTTTCAGCTTGTCGACGGGAACCTTGTTGAGAGGCAGAACCATCACCGAAGCATTATCTGATGTGAGCACCCATTTCATCAGCGATGCATTCCCGGAAGGGCATTGTCTGTGACCTGTTCATCATTGAAACCCGGAGGCTCGTCATATCTCTTTTTCAGGCAAGGAACCTACCTATGGGAAAACGAAAAGTATCTTACTTTCCTATTCCTGACAAAATCATGCAGATCGATGGAAAATTCAGACTGTTATCGAAACATCCAGAGAATAAATCGAGATCCCTTGGTTGGATCATAATAAAAGAGGATACTCTTTCCCGCTCACAAATAATCAGGAAAGCCATCTCAATTGCAATGAAGGTGCCGGCAGCACATGCCTCCCATTGACCCGACCACGTCCGGAATGGTCGAAAAATGGGCAGCAAGAAGTGCGGATTCCCCTGCGATTATCGATACTTCGGGTATGATAATCTCTTACCGGGATCTTTCGGAAATCATCTCCTCGTGGAAACAGGCACTAACTCACCAAGGCATCAGCAACGGTTCCCGGGTCGCTGTTGTACTCCCCAATGGATCAGACATAGCTGCAACATTCCTCGGGATTACTTCCGTTGCAACCTGTGTCCCATTAAACCCCTCTTATTCACGTGATGAGTTCTTCTTTTACTTGCAGGACACAGGGTGCGCTGAATTACTGGTCGGCGACAACTATCCGATCGCAGCAGAAGAGGCCGCTCAGGATCTAGGTATCCCCTGCTACAAGCTCAGGCCAATCAAAGAGATACTCTTTGGCGCATCCCCGATTTATGGAGAGATGCACACACACAATCCCATGATAACCCCGGTCGAGCCGGATTCTCACCCTGAAGACTCCGCCCTTATCCTTCATACTTCCGGCACCACTGGGAAACCTAAAAGGGTGCCACTCAGGCAGGATCGCATCTGCAGGAATGCTGCTGCCATTGCGGGATCCTTGCACCTCACTCCAGCAGACCGTTGTCTCAACCTGATGCCACTCTTTCACGTACATGGGCTGGTAGGCTGCCTCCTCGCAACCCTTCATTCCGGGGGAGCGATCATCACCACCCCTGGTTTTCAGTCGGATAAGATTGCAGGCTGGTTGCACGATTTCGAACCCACGTGGCTTTCGGCGGTCCCCGCAATCCACCATTCACTCCTGCGGGTACTCGGGAATTATGAAGAATTCGTCCACCATCTTCGGTTTATCAGATCATGTTCGGCTCCGCTCCCCCCATCTCTGCTTCAAAAAATGGAAGAGCGATTTAAAGTCCCCGTAATCGAAGCATACGGGATGACGGAGGCATCCCATCAGATTGCGTCAAACCCACTTCCTCCTGCCCCTCACAAACCGGGTTCGGTCGGTATACCAACCGGCTACACCATCAGAATCCAGGACCGGCATGGTCAGGAGTGCGGTCTTGACATGCGGGGAGAAGTCTGGATCTTTGGAAAGAATCTCTTCTCAGGTTACGAGGACAATCCGGCTGTAAACGCCGAAGAATTCCACAAGGGATTCTTTAGAACCGGAGATGAGGGATATATCGATCCTGATGGGTATCTGTTTCTCACCGGACGGTTAAAAGAATTGATCAACAAGGGTGGGGAAAAAGTTGCTCCACGTGAGATAGAAGAAGTGTTCCTGCGCTGCACCGGCGTTGACCAGGCGGTCGCATTTGGCATTCCGCACAGAGAACTCGGGGAGGACATCGGGCTTATCATTGTTCCATCCCCCGGTTACGAACTGGCATTAACGAATCTTAAGCAGCATGCCCTCCAGCACCTTGCTCCCTGGAAAGTCCCCTCAAAGATTCAAATCATGGATGAGGTTCCCAAAGGCCCGACAGGAAAGGTCAGGAGACGTGAGCTTGCAGCGCTACTATCGGATTTGGACAGGCACCACGAGCCACAATATCACAATCGCGGGGGGGAGACTCCCTCAATACTAGAGGAACAGATCCAGAAAATCTGGGAAAAGGCCCTCCAGCATAGCCCAATTGGCCTTGATGAAGATTTCTTTTCAATCGGAGGATACTCACTCACAGCCATGGCAATTACAACAGAACTCGAACGAGCTTTTGCAGTTGAACTTGCTCCCACCATCCTCTTCAGTGCCCCCACTATCAGAGAACTCACTGCAGTGATTGCAGGAGAAAGGTTAGGGGGGTCACTCCCAACTTTGGTCCCCTTTCAGGAAAAAGGGGACCTTACCCCCCTCTTTCTTGTCCCGCCAGGCCATGGAAATGCATTTTTCTACCAGGATTTTGCCGCTCTCCTTGAATCGGATCAGCCTTTTTATTCATTTTCCCGGTATCAGATGCCCAAATCCACCAGCTCTATCGAGGGGATAGCTGCCAGAAATGTCGATGAGATCATTCGAATCAAACCTGAAGGACCGTTCCTGGTGGGGGGTTATTGTTTTGGTGCAGTTGTCGCCCTCGAGATGGCTCACCAGTTGCAGGACCGGGGATTGGAAGTGCGGGGCCTCATGATTATCGATCCCGACCAACTTCCAAACGGCCCGGGCTGGAGATGGGACCCCCAAAGGCAGAACTGGAAAGAGTTCCCCCTGTGGCTTATGCGGGGGGGCCCACGACGCTGGTTATGGTTTGCATCCAGATTTATCACACGGATAATCTGCCCAACACATCTTTCTGAAGAACAGAGGAACCATTTGGAAGTCATCCTCTCCAATGTCCAGATGCTCCGCAATTACCATGCCAGACAATACACAGGACATGCATTAGTGTTCCATCATGGGACTGTCGATGGATCCCTGGTAACACAATGGGGTATGGTCCTTGGAAAATATACAGAATCGGTTGTCATAGTGGGGGCGAAACATCACGAGGTGCTGGACAAAGGAGGTGAACAGGTTGCAGAACATGTGCGATTTCTTTCGAATTCTACCAATTAAACGATCCAGAAATATTGCGAAGAATTATCCAACACTCTAAGTTTCATGAAAAACCAGGAATTTTATTTCGGTCCGTGTACATATAGAAAATTGGTGATTGTGCAGGATACAAATATGTGAATTAATTCCGGGAACTGAAACTAAAAATATCTGGTCTATTCGATTGATTAATTCCTGAAATCTCAATGAAATTTGGTGGAGGAATAGGATTTAAACAGAGTCTTTATTCTATTAAATCGAGAATCACCTTATCCCCTATTCCTATTCCATTCCTCTCGCTGTACCCACCGTTTACCTCGATTATACAAGTCGTTAGTTCATCGGAAGTTATCAACTCTTCACTCATGGGAACGAGATTCTTCTTGATTTCTATCACGAATAAATCGGATGATATGACAATTATATCCAATGGAATTAGTGTATCCTTCATCCAGAACGCAATCCGGTGGGGTTTCTCAAATACGAAGATCATTCCAGAATTATCTGGGAGATTCTTTCGATGCATAAGACCTTTTTCCCATTTTTCAGGAGAATCTGCAATTTCGAGATCAATCCTGCATTTTTTTTCGCTTTTGTTTATAATGATTGCATATGGTTTTTTTTGAAAATATTGTCTGAACAGCAGGAAAAGACTGATATTGAGAGAGAAAAGTAGTATAATGACAATATTCAAATTCATAGATGACTAGTGTAGTTTTTGTCAGAAGCAAAGATAATAATTATTCCATGTTTCTATTTATATCATCTAGTGCTTAAAATTTTTATTTTTCCAAAATTAATTGCAGGAGAGCAGCATATAGATATTTTCCTCTTTTTTTTAGTTGATTCCCTTAAGGCAAGATGTGCAACTCACACTCTCTATCTGGACCACAATCTATATAACCATTTAAAAATCTCTTTACATTTATATGGTATACGAGAAGCCGAAGCTGATTGATTTGAGTGAGCACCCTGAAACTGGACATGGTCAAATGATGGAATGTAAAAGTGGGAGTGGAGCAAGGGGGCCCTGTTTGACTGGTTCAGGCCCAGGTGTTGATATTTGTGCCGGTGGTCAAGGTGGTTTCAGGCCATAAAGAGTATCAACAAATCATAGGTATTAATCTAACAAATCCTAAATTCATTTATTTATCATCTCCAAAAAAAATTTCGTTTCTCTTAAGTAGATTCTGTTTTGAATAATCTCCAAAGAATAGTACCTCTTTGCCAAGGTATTTGAATGATTCGCGGGTAATAACGATAATTTCTGGATTCACAAGGATTCAGGAAGAAAAATATTACATTTACGCATATCAGGAACACAGGGAGGTTGTGCGGAAAATACTATGTCAATTGATATGATAATAATTGATAGGGATAATCCTGAAAGATGAACTATAGAATTATGGTTACACGTTTACACATTTTGCATGAAAAACAATTTCCTTCTGTTCAACCAATAATTCCGGATTTGATTTTTCATACATCCCCCGCACTTTTAAACCTTATTCAACTATTGAATCGGAATATATTGCATAATGAACCATTATCTGCTATTCTCTGGATTGAAATCATTCATTTCGCCAAAAAGATGCATTTAATGCCTCTTCTCTATTCTTCAATTAAAAATAAAGAAGATATTTTTCCACCTCCTGATATTTACATACAGTTGAAATCATTCTATCGCGAAAATGCGGTTCGTAATCTTTCACTCACTTATAGCCTGCGTATTTTGTTAACTGAATTTGAAAAAAATAATATCCGGGCTATACCATTGAAAGGGATATATCTTGCCAATTGCGTGTATGATAATCCCTCTGCAAGACAGATGAACGACCTGGACATCATGGTACGTTGGAAGGATGTTCCAGATGCAAGGAATATCGTTGAGAAACTTGGATTCAAAGCCTCCGACACGTGCCATCTTGACAATACCTATCGTCGGACAAAGCATCATGCGCCTGACTTTCTTCATCCATCAGGAACCAGAGTAGAAATTCACTGGAATATTCTCTCTCCAAATGGCGGCAATAGAGGGAAAGAATTGGAAGACATGATCTGGCTTCACACTGTACCAGGCGAAATTTTGGGAAAAAAGACACTATTTCTAAAACCGGAACTATCCATACTTCATTCCACGATTCATCTGACATTTCTTCACATGTTTAACTCCGGGATTCGCGATATATATGATATCGACAGTGTTTACAGGAAATTCCGGGGTACTATTGACTGGGACTTTCTCGTCTCTTTTGCAAGGAGGTTCAGGTTTGAACGGGCGCTCCACCTTGTTCTTGCACTCACCGATATCATCACAGGCTCGGACACTTTAAGCGAATTGAAAAAAAATGGCCTTTATCTTGAAATTCCTAATAAAATTCTCATCTTTGCAGCGAATGAAATCATACGGGGAGGATCGAAAGACAGCCTTTCAATCAAGTTGTTGACGTCAAATCCTGGTCCTTTTGCCACAACACGTGCATTGGTGAACTGGTTATTCCCCGGTCGTGATGAGTTAAGAGATAAATATCATGTCCCTCCAGGTCATTTTGGGGTTTATCGTTGTTATCCAATGCTCAATTACCATCGAGTTACCCATTTTAACGAGATAGTACGCGATTATTCTTTTGGGAGATGGATGAACGGATGACATTCTGCTCTTTGGGCAGAGTGCCAAAAAAACACAATATATTTTCTTAAGACGATATACCATTTACAGGATTTGTCCTCTCCCTCATCATCACCTGTATAACCTTGTCTCGGGAAATAGCCCGGCCTCCGCGGCATCCTCACAGAACTTATGCCCGGCGAGGAGATCGTGGTATACATAGTAATTCCCTGCAATGCACTGGCCAAGGCATATGTTCTTCATGAGGCATCTCGCACAGATACCCTTCAGTCCTCCGGGAAGGTGTTCCCGCAAATTGTTGAGTGCACGTGCATTTTCCCAGATATCCCTGACAGTATCTTCCTTTGCATGACCGAAACAGAGCTCGGGGACGTTCTTTCCTATCCCACAAAGGGCAAACGTTCCGTCATAGAGAACTCCAAGGATCGAAAAAATGCCGCATCCGCCACAGGCATTGTCGGAAGTGAACATCGCCGAGAGCGGAACAAAGGCCTTTGGGATGTTGGTCAACAGTGGAATCCTAATTTCCTGCTGAAGGTCCTTGACGATCCAGTTCGAAAGTGCGATTTGATCCTGCACTGTAAGTGTCTCTCCCTTCTGCTCCATCATCTCCCCCCTCACCGTGGGCATGATAAAATTATATTTCACCGATGAGGCCCCGAGATCGCGGGCATACCGGGCAAGGCTGCCGATCTCATCTCTGTTCCGGCCCGCAACCGCCATGATCACCTGTGGATTGATCCCGGTCTCGACAAGCGTTCGGACTCCCTGGGATGCTCTTTCGAACGAGCCGGAGACCCCCCTCATCCATTCATGATTCCGCTTCATGCCGTCGATACTGATCGAAATAAAATGGCCCTTGCAGGACTTGATAAGGTCCGCAATGTGGGGTGTCATGGCAACGCCGTTTGATTCAACAGAGACACCAAGCTCTTCATCCCTGATATACCGAAGTATGGGAATTATATCCGGGTGGATTAAAGGCTCTCCCCCGGTCAGTTTCACTGAAGTAAGCCCAATATCTCTCGCTTCCTTCACAATTTTTTTGAAGAGATCGAAGGGAAGCGCCTTTTTTGAAGTATCAGCATTCAGGAAATCGGGAGCAATCCAGCAGTGCCGGCATGCCATGTTGCAGTCCCCGGTCAGGTAGAAATAGAGGATCCGGAGGGGGGGGATATTCTTTTTTCCCATGGGATTCGTAAGAGGGTCAGGGGTGTCCATACATATCAGGGTAATTACAGGACAGGATCCATCCTGCCTTTGCAACATTCTACTGTATCTTTCGTCCGAACCGGCGCACAGTGATTCGTCATGCTCTTTTCCAGGTGCTTTGTGGAAAGCGAATGATACGCCCTCCGTGTTCCAGGAACCGTTTCAGGCAGCCGTCTGGGCTTGGGGCAAATACATTACCGGTACGAGTATAACTGCTCGCCGGGCAGTTCCCGCTGCAAGTTAACTGCCACGGACAATCGGCACATTCGGAAAATGTGGAGAGCGGAATTGTATAGCGGTTCCTTAAGCGGTTCAATTCAGGGTGATCCTGCCAAATCCTAAGTAAAAGGTCACGATTCATCCGACCGAGTCCGATGTGGGCGAGCATGTTGCAGGGTACAATCACTCCATCCGGGCGGACGGCAAGCTTGCTCCACATGCACCCACACCCTGTCAGGTAGCCCCTGCCAGGGATTGCCCGCCCTTCGGCTCGTGCCTTCTCCATCTCCTGGAAGGTTCTGCCCAGAGCCAGGGGACCATCTGCAGCACTTATTCGGCGGGGGTATTGTTCTGCAATAATTAGGGAGCGCTCCATCGCATCGCAAAACTCGGCGGGAGTCAACGCGACTTCATCGGGATTTTTCCGGGCAACTCCAAGGTAACAGGTGCTGTTGGTGGAAATTGATGGCATACCAATCTCATCGAGAAGGAGGTGAACAGTATTTTCGAGATCATCCAGGTTGTACCGATGAATGGTAATCCTTGACGTGATGGGAACGCCCGCATCCTGGAGAGTTCGAACTCCCCTCATCGCTGCTTCAAAGGACCCTGAGCCTCTCAGGGAATCATGTGTCTCGGGGCAGGACCCATCAACCGAGATCTGCACGTAGTCACAGCGGCCGGTAGACGCAATATATTCAGCGTGTTCGGGGCGGATGAGGCCCCCGTTTGAGAGGATGGAGAACCGCATCCGGTTCTCAATAACCGCATCAATGATCTCAAGAAGATCATCCCTGATGAACGGTTCTCCTCCCCCGATACAGACAGACATCACCGCGCAGTCACCAAGTTCTCCGCAAAAAGCCATCCATTCCTCCGTAGGCAGTTCGGTCTTGGTATCAGTAGGGCTGGTCCTCTGGAAGCAATACTTGCATTTCAGATTGCAGCGGGAGGTGATGTCCAGGTCCATGCTTTTCGGAGACTTCATCAGCTTTCTCGGTTCAACCATTTTTCATCGGTCCTATTGCCTTCCCCCCTTTTCCATCCATATCATTGTATTCTCTTCATAGAATGGAAACAAAATTTATCTCCCTAATAATGGGTCATCCATTGAGTTGATTACCAAAAAATGTTGGCTATCATATCATAAAGGATTGGATATTTGCAAGGAATGATTCCATCCTCCTTCCGGGCATGGCGTTCACTCTGGCCTGATAATAGGGCCCTCCTGGGATTGTATGTTCCAATCGTCACCATTCCCCGCTCAAAAATGTCGATCAAGACAGGCACTCCCAGAATGAGCCATCAAGGGTAGCCCGAAGGATACCACAGGATAAATGTGATACTACATCACAGCTGCGATGGAAGAGTCCCATATGCCATTCAGCATATATATCGTCATTGTTTTCTTTTCTGAGACAAATGCTGCTCACCTGGACTGCAGACTGATAGAGGAGGGATGCCGCCTGGCCTTTTCCCAGTGGGACTGCCTGGTCTTGTTCCCCATGTTCAAGGAACCAGATCCCTGTCACTGGAACGGCGTACATTACATCCCATCTCCTGTCATATAAATCGCGTATGAGAAAATCACTCCAAGTAGGAAGCGGGTGTGCATAATAGACGCCACCTGCCTTTATCAATAGAACGGTATCATCACACAGAGTCTGCCATGGGGGGGGAACACGGCTTGCACATGTGGATTTCCCCGTTCCCCCGGGAGCAGCGATCAATATCGCCTCCCCATCACGCTCGAGAAGTGCTGCATGGACAGGAATGCCTCCAAATGGCCAGATTGCGAGGTAAAGGGTCTGGATCGCAAGCATCATCCTCACGATATCCTCTTTTGGATCCCCACGGTCGAAGGGAATAATCTCAGTGACGAGATCTGTCCCATCTGTTTTTGCATAGCCGCTCATCCAGCGCGATCGTGATGTTACCCAGCCTCCGCCATGAAATAAGGGTACATCCGAATCCTGGAAACAAAACCTCCAGGAAGGACTTTTTCTCCTTCCATCTAATTCGCGAAGCATCATAATGCGTGCAAAGTGCTGCAACCAGTCCTCAAGATCGGGGGAAGCTTCCAAAGCCCATCGCTGACCGTTCCGAATGACGAGTTCGTAGGATGGTCCGGTCATGGTGATATCCCATCTTTTCCCGATTCCCTGAAAATGATTATTCTATCCTTTCTCATTGCTTCAATACTCATCCTTATTATGAGATAAACAACATGACAACGAAATAACTCGAATCCTTTTTCATAATCGATAGAGCAATCATTCCGTTATCGGGATCCTCTTCAATATTGATTAATCTCCTCGCACCCCTTCTTGAGGGGTTGACTGGTTATCATCGGTGACTGAGTATTGCGTTTTTGTATATACACCATTTAAAAATTTTACGGGACAATCCGGGAGATTCCCCCAATCAATGAACAGCCGGTAGGGAGGGAGGATTGTCCAATCCTGGTCCTTTTCTCCCTTCCACCCCACAAGTCGCTTCCTTAAGTACACCTGGAGATTGTATCCTTCATGGGTCTTTACGATGACAAGCCGCTGCCGATACCGCTGCGGGACGATACGACACATGACTTTTTTTTGTGAGATTTTCCAGTAAGGCCTGGTGAAAAAATGCTCAAATATAGAGAGTAGTTTTACCCGTTGTTGTGCATATTGGTGATGCATCAGGCCAGCGAATCCCATAGAGACATCCAGAGGTCGTTCTTCCCGGATACCTCCGGTCACCACTCCCATGATTGAAGAGAGCATCACAGGATGCCCATCATTGGATAGCGTGTTGTCACCCCGTGTGCAATATGATCCATCAGGGTATTTGCTGACGACACGATGAATGATGAGACAACCGGTATTTGCAGGATCCCTGAAAATTATCACATCGCCGGGAACAGGTAGCCGTTCATTTATCGGTTCCCAATCCAGGATATCATTCTGCAGCAACCAGGGACTCATGCTGTTTCCCACATATCTGATCTGCCGATCATTTTCCATGAAAACAGAAAAAGAGTCATATTTCTCTCGGATAAACCTTTTTATCCTACAATCTCGAATAACAAATTCATGGGATCAAGCGAAACAGTGTCAGGAAGAGGGGTCCTCCGGAAAAAGGACCAAATCGTACTCAGGGAGGAATTTGATGACTGGGCGCTCCTCTTTGACCCGGATACAGGAAAGGTCTGCGGTCTCAACCCTGTCGGTGTCCGAGTCTGGAAGATGATCGATGGAAAACGCACAGTTCATGATATCAGTATGATGGTCCAGGATTCCTACCCCGATGCGCCAGATTCCGTGCTTGAGGATGTTACGGCTTTTATAACCGAAATTACTGAAAAAGGGTATGCCACTGTCCTTTGAACCCTGTTTTCCGATGGCTCATATAATCAGGGTTGACGAATTTTCCTTATGGCATCTCCTTTAGGGAGATGGTGATATTCCTGGGGCATGTGTGAATCTGTTTGAAAAAGATAGGGGTATCCTTTTGTCAGGAAATCTGAAGTTTGAATTTAATGGATCATGCGAGTCACTGGGAGATCAAATCAGGACGTATCCGCTTCATCTAAGTCAGATTTCACCTCTGGGGACTTGAGATTCCAGAAAAATTGAGGGTAATTGGAGGATGTCGAGCTGGACCAGTTGATGAAATGAAATTTTATCCTCCCAAAGATCCGGCCAGGTTTGTTCCTAAAGTGGCCCTTGATCGTCTCAGGTCTTACATCCTTGCATCTTACCTATCAGGCAATCCTGGGGAAGTACGGCTTTCATATGGACAATATGGAAAACCCATTGTTGACACTCCTTCCTGTCCATATACCTTCTCAACGTCTTTTTCAGGAAAAAACTGGATGCTGGATATCAGTCACGAAAACCCTGTTGGAGTCGATATTGAACAAATCAAGGAAATACCCGATCTCATTTCAAATACACACCAGCTGTTTCATACAGAGCAATTGAACCTAATCAGCTTGCTTCCTCCCATTGAACAGACACAGGCATTCTTTAATCTCTGGACACTCAAAGAAGCCTACCTTAAAGCAACCGGGAAAGGGTGGTCAGGTTGAGAATCCCTCCCGGATCTGACCCATTCCATCTCCAGGGGCCTTGCAGGCCCTGCTTGGACCTGCCACAAAGTCGGAGAATGTCGTGCATTCCTGATGACCAGCTTGATGATATGCAGGGCAATTGTATCCTGCCCCCGGCAGTAATGACTCAATTAGTACAATCAAGTGTACGCATTGGTCAGAACGCATTGTAATCTACATCTATCCTCCAGTGTCAGGTATTTTCTGTTGATTCCCCAAATATCCGGTCTACACCGAGCAGAGTATTCACCCACGCCAGGTCGTCGCTGTACTGTATTGTGATGAGGACCATCAGGGTGAGTGGCACTGCAAAGACCATCCCTGCAATCCCAAGGAGCCAGCCCCAGAATATGACGGAGAGTATCACAATCAGCGCAGGAATTTCGAACTTCCGTGCGGCAAAATAGGAGAATACAGGGTTCTCTACCACGAGGTTCAGGATGCAGACAATCGCGATGACTGCCGCGGCGCCCCACAGGCCGAACTGGAGCCAGGCGAAGAAAATGGCCGGGATTGCCGCGATGATGAGGCCGATGAACGGGATGTATGCGAGGACGAAGGTCAGCACCCCCCATAACATGGCAGCATGGACCCCCATGGCATAGAGGGACCCACCAAAGAGGATGCCATGGATCAGGTTCGTCTCGGTCCTGACCACCACGAAGTCTATCATATACCCGCTCATGCGCGACAGCCTGGCCATTTTTTCAGGAGGGACCCCGGGAAGGCGGGTGAGTCTGTCTGCAAGGTGGGGGGCTTCGAGCATCATGAAAAACGTGGCGACCCCGATGAAGAAGAGGTAGAGGAGGAGGTCAGAGAGGTTCATCACAGAAGAGAGGATGAGGCCGACAAGGGAACCAAGGTCAGGAGAAGGGGGGATGGCTCCCGTCGGAAGCCCATGCCCGGCGAGCATCCCCGAGATCTGCGCCATCCGCTGGTTGAGTTCCGCCTGGTAGAGTGGGAGATCGTGCATCAGGACCCCAAACGAATAGAGAGAGATACCAATGAGCACGAGGACTGCTGCGATGGCAACAAGTGTCAGGATGGTCACCGAGGCGATATCTGGAATCCCCTTTTTTCTCATCCGGTCCATTGCAGGGCAGGCGATGAGGGTGAGGATGAGGGAGATGACGATGATCGTAACAACGTACGCACAGAACTTGAGGCCGATGATTACGAGAAAGAAGAATCCTGCGAGCACAAGGGCCCGGGAACCGGATGGCCACTCTTCAGGGAGCATTAAAGGAAGATATCTCTTTCATCCCTTTCAAATGATCCCTGATTTTATAATCTAAGATATAGGGATTCGTAAGGGGATCGATGATGACAACCGGCTCGCGTCTGGAAATACGAACAATCCCGAAGATCATATCAGCAAACCCGCGCAATCATCTCAATCTCAACCTTTGCATCCTTCGGCAATCCTGCAACTTTCACGGCAGCTCTGGCAGGATATGCCCCCTCAAAATACCGCCCATAGACCTTGTTGATGGTATCCCAGTCTGATGCATTGATGAAGTAGATCCTTGCCTGAACCACGTCAGAAAAATCAAGTTGGGATTCCTGTAATATTGCGTTCAGGTTCTCCATCGCTTGCACGGTCTGTTCTTCAGTGGTCCCTGCAAGTGAACCGTTCCCGGGGTAAAGACCGATCTGGCCCGAGAGGAATACCAGATCGCCGTACCTGACTGCCTGGTGGTAAGGGCCGACTGGTTCAGGTGCATTACTGCTGACGATAACGGTCTTTTCAGTATGTGGCTTTTGAGAGAATAACAGTGGAGAAAGGCCGAGGCCTGCCAGAAGACCACATATAAAAACCAAGATAACAACCCAGGTATAGGTTCGGTTCCCCATTCAGATCATGATATCTCTCTTGATACAAAGGAGATAAAATATCAGAATTAAATATCAGGTTTTTCGGCGTGGCATTTTTTAAATCTCCACATTCTCACGTTAATTCATGGGATGAATTGATTCCTTTCTCCTCTTATTCTCATGAACTGTATTTATTTTTACACTGTGAGTTTTTCTTTACAACAACTTCTCCATCCACACGGAATCAAAGGGCAACCCCCGCTTTTTTCCCGCTCCGCGGAACCGTCCCACCTCGAAAAATCCCTGCTTTTCGTGGAACCGGATGCTGCCCTCGTTTCGGGAGGAGATGTGGGCGAGGATAACGGAGATTCCCCGTTTCTTCCCTTCCGCCGTGAGATGACGGAGCATCGCGGTCCCGATTCCCCTTCCGGTCACGTCAGGTCTGACAAAGTAGGTGACCTCTGCAGTATGGGCAAACGCAGGCATGGGGTTGAAAGGACGGAGCATCCCGAACCCGGCCAGAGCCCCATCCCTGTCGCGGGCGGCAACCGCGGGGTACCCCTCTGCTGCCTGTGTTAGCCTGTCAAAGAATTCAGGCGGCACCGGCTTCTCCGGAAAGGCTGCAAAACTGCTCCTGACGTAATAGTTGAAGAGATCTATCACTTCGGCTCCATCGGATCCGGCAAGAGGCAAGAGTGTGAAGTCGGACATTTTTCACATCCTTTATTCCCATACAGATGGTGCATCAAACCCTGATATGCGATGCGGCCTCATGGACACATCTGCGAAAAAGGCACTGTTCTCTCCAATACAATTTTGGAGTGAGTGCAAAATGCGGGAAAAATTTTTTGGGCTCTTCGCTATCTAACGTGGGCAGGATTGACGAACCGTATACACTTGGGGGTGCATTTCACTCCGGAGTTTCTGGATGCCCCGTGAAAATTGCAGACTGATTATTATTCAAAAGAAGCATCTCAAAATTACTCGCGTGGTGCGCGGAAATCACTTCTGGACGGTGGTCACGGTCATGGTCTCGGAAGCGACGGTGATCGTCTCCTCTGTTTCAAGGGCGGCCAAAATCAGCTCGCTCAACCGCGAGCGGAGGATCCGCCGGGTCCGTGTGTCGGCAACATACCGCGCTTCGAGCAAGATCCAGTTATCCGTGAGCGAGAGGTAGATGGAAGGTTCGACCACTTTCCTTGGGAGGAAATACTTCTCCCCGATCCGCTCGATCTCGATCTCTGCCTGCTCGGTCATGGTATCGGTCTCACGTTTCAGTATTGACAGGATGATGTCACGGGCCTTCCGCCAGTCGCTTTCGTAGGTGAGAGGGATCGAGATCTCATCCCAGACAAAAGAGTGGTCCCGGGTATAGTTGAAAAAGACGTGGTTTATTACCTGCGCATTCGGGACGACGACGAGCCTTCCCGATGGCTGATCTCCCTTCACCCATCCCCGGATCTCCATCATGGTCGTATTCATGATCCCAATGTCCATGACATCTCCGACATGATCACCGATCGAGATGCGGTCGCCTACCCTGAAATACCCTGATGCGATGATGAGGATACCCCCGACAAAATTTTTGAAGACGTCCTGGACCGCAAACGCGAGCGCCGCCCCTATGATCCCGTACGACACGATGAGCGACGAGGTGTCGGTGATCCATATCCGGAGGGTCGCGACAAGGATCACAACGATCGAGATGATGGAGAGGACCTTTCGTGCGGTATACCTGGTCTTCTGGTCCTGGATGCGCCTGACCACCAGCTGGCCGAGTAGTACGGAAAAGACCAGGTAGGAAGCGGCAAGGACGAGCGAGGTGAGGAAGAGATTTGTGACCACGAGGTCATCGAGCAGGGAGTGTGCAACGCCCAGGAGCGCCGACAACAGGATAAGGGCCCCGGAGATCAGGATCTGCTGCTTCATGCGTGGTTACCATTGCGTTCACGCTCCAATTATTTAGATGAGACTGTTTCCCCACTTACTTTTCTCAGTGCAGTCCCCCAAACTCGCTAACATCACATGTGGCCAGGCACGTTGATAAAATTGAAATGATGCGCGGGGACCTGCACGAACCTCTGACCTCATCGCCCGCCGAAAGAGAGATGTGCATCCCTTTTTAGATCAGGTTCCCGAACTTCGAGGCGCATGCGTCCTTGTATGCCCCCTCCACATCCGAATCTGGCGGATTGTAGGGCCTGGGGGAGTAACCGAGGATTGCACGTATCTTCTTTCGGACCGATTCCTCCCTCTGACGGACAAGTATCTCCTCTGCCCTGCCCTCGGCAGCGAGATCATGGAGATCTTCGTGGCATTGCTGGCAGAGGACCAGCAGGAAGCATTCAAGTTCCTCGGCAGGCATCTCCTGTTCCTTCCCAGGGTCGATGAAGGTATGCACTTCGAGATCGTCTGTGTTCGAGATCTTCCCGCAGAGTTCGCACTTTGAACCGACCGCCTCTTTCACCTTCCTGGCCCTGATGGGGTGTTCGAGCAGGAACCGCAGTGTCGACATCCGGCTGCATCTCCCATTTCCTGGGATGGCAGTGCGGGATGATAAGGATTGGGTTCGGGGTTTGCCCCCATAAGGGGCCCCTGAGGGGTTGCCTTTTCCCCATATAAGAACAGGTATGCCGGGACAGCCCCCTACTCTTCTGCTTCATCGATCTGCCGATGGGTTACTCTCACCTCCCGCGGGGTTCACCCTTTATGCCAGGGTCTCGCCCACGTTTCATCATGGACCCACTTATCGCTCGTATCCGAAAAGAACTGTCCGAACATGCGGACCCCCAAATCCAGAAGAACTCCCAGAGGTTCTTCAAGGAGGAGATACGGTGTTACGGGATGAAGACTGCCAGGGTGGTCGCAATTGCGAAGCAATACTGGAAGGAGGTTAAACCAAGGGATAAAAGGGAAATTTTTGCACTCTGCGAGGATCTTTACCGATCGGGCTACATGGAAGAGTCGTTCATTGTATCTGAATGGGCGCAGCGCCTCTCTGACAACTACGAAAGGGAGGATTTTTCCGTATTCAGGCACTGGATCGGGACGTACATCACCAACTGGGCATCCTGCGACGGATTCTGCAACCACACGATGGGGGCTTTCATCGAACAGTATCCCGACACCATCGACGAACTGAAGCGCTGGACCCGGTCAGAAAACCGCTGGATGCGAAGGGCGGCAGCAGTCTCGCTGATCATTCCCGCAAAGCACGGGAAGTTCCTTGAAGAGTCGCTCGCGATTGCCGACCTCCTGCTCACCGATGGGGATGACCTGGTGCAGAAAGGCTATGGCTGGCTCCTGAAAGAGGCGAGCCGGATGCACACGGGGGAGGTCTTCTCCTTCGTCATGGAAAGAAAGAGGAACATGCCCAGGACAGCGCTCCGCTATGCAATCGAGCTGATGCCAAAGGAGTTGAAAGCGGAGGCGATGAAGAAGGACTGGTAGCGGATGGGGCAATCGGCCCGCGTTCGGGCGGGGGCCGCCTGCCCGATTCACAACCTCTATCGGTGAAGCAGACGACATATTCTGTTCGTGACGGGAACCGGCAGGCCTGTTGTCCTGGTCCATGGGTGGAAGAGCCACCCCGGTATCTGGGACCGGCTCGTGGAAGCACTGGATAAGGACGCAATCCCTTCCTGGACGTTCGATCACTCCAGGGTTCGCGGAGCTGCAGTCGAATCGCTTGCCGCTCTCCTGCAGGAGTTCATTCGAGACCAGAGGGCTGATACGGGGTACTGCGGACCGATCGACATGGTCTGCCACTCCATGGGGACAGGGATCGCCCGGTACCTCATTGAAGTCCTTGATAAAAACGATAGGTGTGAGAAGGTGCGGCTCCTCGTTGGACTCGGGCCACCCAACAACGGGTCTTGCCTCGCGGAGCTCTTCTTTGATCCAGTTCACTCGCCGCGCATTCTGAAGACCCTTGGCGGGATCTTCGTGCCGAGAAGGTTCAATCCTGCTGACGACATCATCGTCCAGCAGTTCAGGCCCGGGAGCGAAGCGATGGCGGCACTCCGTTCTGCGGGGATCCGCGAAGATATCAGATACCGGTTCATCCTCACCGGGAACTGCGACGCTGACCCGGAGTTCTTCCCTCCTTTCCACGGGAAAACCTGGGTCATGACCGCGAATGGCTGGGAGACGACCTATGCAGGAGATGGGATAGTCCCCCACGCAGACTCCTGGCTCCAGGGGGCAGAATACGACATCCTCCCCCTCGATCCCTCCTCTCTCGCCCGCTCCCCCGATCTCTATTGCCACCTGCACCTGCCGAGAAACCCGGATGTGATCGGGAAGATACTCGACTCCCTCTCTGATCCCGATACCTGCGCGGGGACCGGCTGCCCGGAATGCCTGGCCATGTACAGGCACCTTTAACAAGAGAACGCTGGGGATCTGGAGTCTCAGCGGGCTCCTTCGTCTTGATGGTGTGATTTATCCTCTTCGAAGAGAGATGATTCTCCATGTACGGCTGGGCAGGGGCCACACTCCGGATAGATCTCACCACCTCCTCAATCGAGCGGCGCGCCCTTGATGCTGGCAGGGCGCGGAAGTTCCTGGGCGGAAGGGGTTTTAATTCGAGAGTGCTCTGGGAGGAGGTAGCTCCCGGGACAGATCCCCTCGGCCCAGGGAACGTCCTCTGTTACGCACCGGGAATGCTCACCGGGACCCCTCTTGCGCTGACGGGGAGGGTCTCGGTCAGCACGCTCTCGCCGCTTGGCGGGATACTAGGCGACGGGAGCGGGGGCGGGGAATTTGCCTGGCAGCTCAAGCGTGCTGGCTACGACCAGATCGTGGTGAAGGGACGATCCCCTTACCCCTGCGTCCTCTCCATCGATGACGAAAGGGTGGAGATACGTGATGCCCGGTCACTATGGGGACTGGATACGTGGGAAGCGACGGATCGTCTCCGGCAAGATCTCGGCGATGACACGAGCGTCGCCTGCATTGGCCCGGCGGGAGAGCGGCTGGTCCGCTTTGCTTCGACGATCATCGACAAGTATGCCTCGGCGGCAATCGGGAGCGGGGCGGTCGCCGGTTCAAAAAACCTGAAAGCCATCGCAGTGAGGGGTTCGAACCCTCCCAGACTTGCTGATCCCGAAGGGTTCCGTGACCTCGCAAAGATTGATCGGGAAATATTCAGAAACGACCCGTTCTTCCGCAACACAGTCAGCAAATATGGTTCCATCATCGGGGTAGAGGACTGGGGGCCGGGCTTTCGGAACAGCCAGAGGCGATGGACGGGTGCGGACGTCCCACCGGCGCTGCGGAAGGATGCATGGAAGGAGTATGAAGTCGGCCATACCGGCTGCCATGGCTGCCCGCTCCGGTGCAAGAACATCATCCGTATCCCGGAAGGTCCCCGGAAGGGCGAGGTAGGGGAAGGGCTCGAGTACGAGGCCATCCACTGGCTGGGGATCAACAGCGGGATACTGGACCCCATTGCCATCATGGAGATGTCGAACTACGCCGACCGGCAGGGCATGGACGTGATCGGCCTTGGGAGCGTGGTTGGTTTTGCAAAGGAACTCTTTGAGAAGGGCATCATTTCCCTGGAGGATACCGGTGGGATTTCCCTTGACTGGGAGGATTCAGAGTCGCAGAGACTTCTCATCACCATGACCGCGGAGCGGAAGGGTTTTGGGGACCTTCTCGCGCTCGGCATGGCCGGACTTGCAGAGAGACTCGGAAAAGACGCAGCCCGGTATTGCTTTGACGTCAAGGGGGTAACCCGGGGCGTGTATCCCTCTGGGATTTACAGCCTTGCCCATGCAACCTCGACCAGGGGAGCGGATCATCTCAGGGGCAGGACCTGGGCAGGAGGCGAGAACGAGGAGGGGCTCTACCGGGACCTCGTGCAATCAGGATACATCCCAACCGATCCGGCAGGTGCGCTCAGGGTGGGAGAGCGAGCCACTACGCTTGCCGATGCGCTGGGCAGGTGCAAGGGGGCGGTGAACAGCTGGAACTCATCGGTGCCGCTGGTCAGGAAGTTTCCTCTCTGGGGAGGGGCGATCCGCCTCATCCGGGCCGCAACAGGAATTGAGTACACCCCCAGGGAACTGGAGGATGCCCTCGACCGTATCTACCTCCAGGAGATGTCGTTCAACGTGCGGCAGGGGATGACCCGCGCAGATGACAGGATGCCTCAGCGCCCGGAGGTTGCCGGGACCAGCAAGGGAAAAGAAGACCTGGCACGGCACCAGGTACTCCTGGATGCCTATTACTCCCTCCATGGCTGCACCCCTCTGACCGGCATCCCGAACCGGACCGAACTCGAACGCCTCGGCCTTCGGGACGTGGCGGATTCGCTGCACATGGAGAATTGAAGGTAGTGCGATCGTCTTTCCCTGTTCCGCGGGCAATCTGAGAGCCAGGCAACCAAGAATGACGCCCCCGGCATCTTCCCTGATGAAGCATGCTGGATTACGCAAGATATAAGTGAGATAATCTGGACTCTACCTGATGAGTACAATGGCCGATGAACCACATTCAGGGGGAGGGAAGGATGAGAGGCCTCCTGCTCCCCCAACTGAAAAGAAGATTCCCAGGTTCTCCCTGATCGCGGGAGCGGTAATCGTCATCCTCGTCATCCTGATCATCGCCGCATTTCTTACCCTTTCCGTCCAGGCAGACCTCCCGCCGGAACCTGGCACCGTCTATCCCTATATCACGACGTATGCAGTCCTGATTCCTGATGGGCTGCCGATCAGAATTGCGGGGACTCCGATCCTTGTTCTTACTTCGGGCGACGAGTTGATCATGAAGATTGGGGACCAGAACGAGAAGTTCGTTGCCGGGCAGACAAAGACCATCTCCGAACGGAGGGCAGAGTTCAGGGCGCTCGGAATCCCCCTCCTCTCCACAAACTACCTGATAGAGGCAACGTACCGGGGCCGTTCAGGCCCGAATGCGGACTTTTTCCTGATCGTCCGCACCTCGCGCCAGGTCCCCTCCTTCCTCATCGAACGGATTCTTCCCGCCGAGATCCAGGCGAGGCCGGCCTGATCTTACCCATAAATATCATTTTTCCGGCGGATTGGTTCGCTCCGGGCCAGGGATGTCCTGCGATGCTCCCTGCATTACGCACATCCTGTTCCCTTCATCCGGGCCTTGGACAAGACGGGACCCCATTTCCTTTCTCGGCATAATATCCCGTTCATTCCCAGGGTTTTTTCAAAAGTTGAGAGTGCCCGGTTTTTCACCTTCCGCGCCAACCACTCTGGAGAATGTTGGTTACATTCCTTGGGACAAACGGGTGGTATGACACCCTCACCGGGAATACCTGCTCGGTACTGGTCCAGTCAAAAGACTATAACGTGATCCTAGATGCTGGCAACGGCATCGCAAAGGCTGACCAGTATCTCGACCAGGAATTGCCCACGTTCCTTCTTATCAGCCATTGCCACCTCGACCATATCGCCGGGCTGCACACTCTCAATAAATTCAGGTTCAGTCTTCCCCTGCACATCTGCGGCCAGAAAGGTATCTCCCGGGAGCTTCACTCGATTGTGCGGGAACCGTTCACTGTACCGTTCGATCATCTGCCTTTTCCTGTCAGGTTCATCGAGCTTGTCGAAGGGACCCATGAATTCCCATTTTCGATCGAGTGCAGGCAGCTTGTCCACACTGCCCCGTGTGTTGGGTACGCACTTACTCTCGATGGAAAGAAGATCGCGTATTGCACAGACACGGGCTTCTGCGCGAATGCCGTCTTACTTGCACGCGATGCGGACCTCCTCATCACCGAATGCGGACTTAAACCAGGAGAAACGAGCCCGGAATGGCCCCACCTGAACCCCGGGGATGCCATCCGGATTGCACGGGAAGCACGTGCAAAACGGCTTGCCCTGGTTCATTTTGCCGCCCACACCTACACCACCCTTGAAGAGAGGTTCGATATTGAGAGGATGTACGAAGAAGAGTGCCCGGGCCTCGTTGCTGCAACTGATGGCCTGGCAATCGAGGTGTGAAATCGATCGTTCGCCTGTGAAGCAAGATTCCAGGTATGTATCACGGGTTCATGGAGATTCAAGTGAAATCGCAGGTATAACTGTTGATGGGGAACACACATGACTGACACGGTGAATTCACGATTTTTTACAAACTCAATATTTTCTCTCTGATCATCCTCATGAACGTGGTCTTTAGCGCACTGGCGATCGCATTCGGAGTGCAGTATTTTTTATCCTCGGTGCTTGGCCTTGCAGAGGGAGATCCATTCTCATTGTGGCGAATAACATCCGCCGCATTCTCCATGGCAGGATGTGGCCTCGGCCTCTTTTGGGTCATATCAGGAGTGAAGATCATGGATGGCCTTGACGATATCCGGAGTGCATCCAGAGATCGGAAAGCCCCAGTCCCTGGAGAAGTCACGATATGCGGGATCATCAGGATGATTGCCCATTACCTTGAGGACATGAAGACCATCCGGACCATGATCTGCATCTGCACGCTTGGGGGGTTCTGCTTCCTTGCTCTTGAAATCTTCAGCAGCATCGAATTTTTCTCGTTCTGCCTTACTTCTGGCACAATCACCCTGGGCAATGCACGCCTGATCCCCCCAGCCCTCCCCGCTCTTGGCATTGCATTCGTCAGCTTGTTGAGTTCTTTCTACTTTAGGAGGTTTTCGAACGCATGGGATGTCCGGGAAGGTGAGATTTCCCGGGCAGAACAGATACTCGCGGATACGCTGGCAGGATACTCCCGATGAACGCCGAGCGCCGCATGCCATATCCAGATCTACAGGGAGATCCTCGTCTTTTGCAAACCCCCAAGATCATTCACTTCGATTTTCCATCGCTGCACCCTCAACTCGAAGACCGGGCAGGACTATATCGGTTTTCTTACTGAGAGGGGTATATCTCCTGGAGAATTGACGGGGAGAAGACCACCCGGGTTGCCACTGCGCCTGCCGGTGAAGACCCCGCCCTCTTTGCCGGGTTGTATCAGACACTGTTCGATACTGCACCGGCTTCAGGCTGTAATTCCCGGGATCGGTCGCCCTGATTTAGGTCATCCCACTTGATACAGAACGCTGACCCCCTGTGCTCATATCCGGCTTTTTTATTTCACCGGCGGAGTAACGAATTGGTATGCATGAGCTTGCCGCGGTATGGACCGAACGGAGGGGGCTCGCCTGGATCGCAGCAACAGCATTTCTTTATGCCATGATCCTAATCCCCTTCAACCAGCTCGACCTTCACGTGGCAGGGATATCCATCCGGCCGGCTGCAGCGCTCCCGGTACTCTTTGGCATCCTCTTTGGTCCTGCAGCCGCATGGGGCCTTGCCATCGGGAACATCCCCGGTGATTTCTATGGTTCCTGGTCCCCGATGAGCATCTTCGGGTTTCTTGTGAATTTCCTCTCCCCGTATCTCTCGTATCTGCTCTGGCACAGGCTGATGAGATGCCATGAGATACGGGTGGACAAGGAGAGTACGGGCATTTTCCTGCTGGTCTCGTTCGTGGTCATTCTTGCCTGCATGCTCCTCCTTGCCGCGTGCGGGACAATCTTCTTCGGGCGCCCCTTTGAGAGCAAGTTTGTCAGTTACTTTGGAAACAACATCCTGTGGGCACTTACTGTGGGCCTCGTCCTGTTCTGGCTGGCCCTTGAGCCGGCGGTTAGGAATGAATATGTATACGGCAGGGAATGGGCGAGACGAAGGACGATCCAATGATACAAGAATGCATCCTTCGCCAGGATTGATCGCCGGAAGGTCATCGGCGACCGGGATACCGTCGAGGAACAGACAAGGATGGTGACCACACGATCACAAAGTCCAGGTCAGATAATCGATCACAACAACAAACACCTCCCATTCCCCATGGTGAGTAGAAAAGAAATGACTGCAGATCATCCCCTCGCCACCACGCTTGGACCGTTTCACCTGGAAAACCCGTTCCTGCTCTCGTCCGCTCCCCCCACTGCATCGTATGAACAGATAAGGAGGGCATTCTCGGTTGGTTGGGCCGGGGCCGTGATCAAGACCATCCGCCCGGACGGAATGGTCATCGAGGATGTCTCGCCGAGATTTCACGCGATAAAAGGAAGCGATGCAGAAGTCCAGGGATTCGAGAATATCGAGCTGCTCAGCAAGAAGACCGTATCCTACTGGACTTCACAGATACCGAGGCTCAAGCAGGAGTTCCCGGATCGCCTCCTGGTTGCGAGCATCATGGGGACCACCGACCCGGAGGAATGGAGAAACCTTGCCGGCCAGGTCGAAGAAGCGGGAGCCGATGCGATCGAGATGAACGTTTCATGCCCGCATGGAATGCCTGAGCAGGGCGTGGGTGCGGCTATCGGGCAGAACCCTGCGATGGTCCGGAACCTGACCCGTGCGGTCAAGGACGCAGCCGACATCCCGGTCATCGTGAAGCTGACACCAAATGTGACTGATGTCCTCCTGGTCGCAGATGCTGCTTCTGCCGGCGGCGCTGACATGATCTCGGCGATCAACACAGTCCAGTGCCTCTCGGGGATCGACCTCGACTCCTTCGAGCCTCTCCCCTCTGTTGCCGGGTACTCGACCTATGGCGGTTACTCGGGCCCGGCGGTCAAACCCATAGGATTACGGGTCGTCTCGCAGGTCGCATCTGCCGTAGACCTGCCGGTGATTGGTATCGGCGGCATATCCGGGTGGCGCGACGCCGCAGAGTATCTGCTGGCCGGCGCCTCCTCGGTCCAGGTCTGCACCGCGGTCATGTGGCACGGCTTTGGGATCGTAAAAGAGATGCAGTCAGGCCTTTCATCGTACCTTGCCGGAAAGGGATTCTCTTCCCCCGACCATCTCAGGGGCCTTGCGCTCGGGAGACTTCAGTCCCACCAGTCACTCAGCAGGACACGCATGATACGGCCAGTACTCTCTTCGCCTGATGCCTGCACGTCCTGCGGTCGCTGCGTTATCGCGTGCAGGGACGGGGGCTACCATGCGATCGCCCTCCATGACGGGAAACCCGAATTCGATAATGCCCGGTGCGACGGCTGCTCATTATGTTTCCACGTCTGTCCCGAAAGCGCCATCATACTTACAAGGGATTGATGAAGTGAACCTGAATAACCAGGAACCTGCAGGATTCTACCGTTCAGGAAAACCCATGGAATGGGAGTACGAGCACACCCAGCGGGGAACCCTCATCATCGCAGCAGTCCTGGCTGTGCTCCTGGTCATCGCCGTATCCATAGTCGTCTTCGGCCCTGTCTGGGTTACGGTGATTGTAGGCGGGATCATGGTCCTTATGCTCGCGATCTTCTCCACGCTGACGGTGTCGGTACGAAAGGATGCACTGCGGATATGCTTTGGACCCATAAGAGCTTTCAAGAAGATCTGGCCAATCTGTGAGATTGCCTCAGTGACAACGGTCACCAACCCGTGGTACTATGGGTGGGGCATCCGCTGGACACCTTACGGCCCGCTCTATAATATTGCAGGGTTCGAGGCAGTGGAGGTGACACTTGTCTCGGGAAAGAAGTTCCGGATCGGGACTGATCAGCCTGACAAGCTGAAGCGCGCGATCGAGAAGGCTCAGTATGGCTGAAATTGTGAGGGCTGACCGACAGAAATGATATGGCAGCCTTTTAAACCTTTGTAGTCAGACTCCTGTTCCAGAGACCTGTCCATGCGAACCATTCGTGCCGAGATCCGGATCAGCGCACCTGATGATGTGGTATGGAAAGCCCTTCTCGCATCGAATGCTATTCCTCCGGAGATTGGGGATGCTGTTCACGAAATGAGGATTGGACAGCCTTTCAGGGTCATGATGAGCAGCGGAGGAAGGACCATGGCCCTGACGGTGACGCTTCTCGCCGCATCCCCATTCCGGTACATCCGTTGGAAAGGATGCCTCTGGATTCCGGGATTCTTTGATGGTGAACACAGTTTTGAGATAATTGAGGAATCCAGTGAGTGTTCCCGGCTTATCCAGCATGAAAAATTCTCCGGGGTACTGGTTCCATTTCTCTCTCGCACAATCGACCAGACAAAGGAGAAGTTCGAAGAGGCGAATGCAGCAGTTAAATCCCTGGCAGAACAGGGATATGCACGAAGGAAACCATAAGTGGTCTTTTGGTTTGTTCCAATGTATCTTTAGAGAGCACCCATCCCTCCATCCAAAAATTATTTCCTTTTGACCGTGAGCGTTTTTTATCCGGGGGATCCCGAATGGGGCAAAGGCGGGTCGCTTCCAGATCATGTCCGGCCTTTTCCTCACCAGGGTCCATCCCCTGAACAGGAGACATATTTATTTCCCTTTATCGTATATGCAATACTTGGCATCATGGCGGGCAGTCATTACCGGGGTAACGCAGTCGACGACCCCGTGGTCTGGAAGAGCTCGGGAAACAAGTTCTTCAAGAAAGGACTCTATGGGATTGCACTCAGGTTCTATGCAAGGGCAATCCAGCTGAACCCTGACTTCATCGAGGCATGGAACAATATCGGGCTCTCATTTCTGAAACTGGGAAGGGTCGATGAGGCGAGACGGTGCAATGAGAAAGTGAAGGAGCTGAGGATGAGATCGGGCAACCCTCTCGACCCGGTAGGCAGTGCCACCCGGGTTCGCACCGCTGCATCAGGTTCTCTCCTCAACGACAATTTTTGGTATGCGTTATGTATCGCGGTCCTGGTAGGAATCAGCCTCACCATCCTGACGTTTGATCCCGGCTCCACTGGTCCATTCCAGGCGCTTGCGTTCATCTGGGGATTATCCCTGATGTGGTTTGTAATCGCTTACCTGCTCCTCCAGTATGTTTTTCATCGCCCGAAATAGCAAGAATCATGGCTTCTCCATAGTCCGGCGTCTCCCTGCCTCCTGTTTGTGCACTAAAAAGAAAGCATCAATAGTGTATTCCCCTGATTTGAACCTATCAAGATTGTTGAGCAAATAACGGCCACTGGAATTATGCACGTGCTGCCCAATCACCATTGGATGGGGATGAATACACCCACCATCCTGCGATATACCAGGGGGAGGAATAAAAATTGAGAGAGAACAGTTGGAAGGTTGCAAATGACTACGATAAAGAGGCAGCCGCGATCGGCTGGGATGCCCCTGCAATTGTGTATGCGCTTGCATCACCTTATACCCGTCCAGGCCAGGAGATAATCGATATCGGGATCGGCACCGGGCTTGGTTCCGAATTATTCCATTGCGCCGGCTTACGCGTGGTCGGCCTGGACATCTCCGAGGAGATGCTCGATGCATGCCGTGCAAAGGGTTGCGTAGAACGCCTTGTCCGTCATGATCTCACCGTATTCCCGTATCCTTTCGAGAACGATTCCTTCGACCATGCGGTCTCAACGGGGGTATTCCAGTTCTTCGAAAACCTCTCGCTGATATTCCAGGAAGTGAACCGCATTCTGAAGAGCGGCGGGATTTTTGTGTTCGTGACCGGCGACCGGCGCCAGGGGGAGGACGCTGCAGCAGTCATCCCTCCCGAACATTCCAGAACAACGGCGCCTGTCAGGATGTTCCGGCATTCGCCCCGGGAAGTTCGTCCCTGGCTGGAAGAATCCGGTTTCCGCCTTTTTGAAACCCGCGAATTTTCAGTCTGGATTGATACCGCCAGATCGGATCGTTTCTTTTTGCGTGCGTACCTTGCGCGCAAATCCTGAAGGCCGGGATTATTATTTTCCTCCGGATACCTGGCAGGTGAGGCCGCAGGAATTTTTCGCAATGCTGCGAGCCAGGATGAGAAACGCTTCTGTCCCGGGACTTTTTCTAAACCCTTATCTTGTCTCTCTTTAAATACCTGACACGGTGAAGGGCAGGTGTCGCGCCCATTCCATGCATGCCATTGAGGTGAAAGGTCTCGAGAAGCGGTTCGGCGAGATCCTCGCACTCGACCGTGTAAGTTTCGCCGTTGAGACCGGAGAGGTGTTCGGCTATCTCGGCCCGAACGGTGCCGGCAAGACAACCACGATCCGAATCCTGACAGGCATCACCGCTCCTACGGGAGGTTCTGCCACCATCTTTGGATGGGACATTGTCAGGGACAAGATCAAGGCGAGGAGGGACATGGGGATCGTGTACGAGACCTCGAACGTCTACGACGACATCACCGCGTGGCAGAACATGATGTTTGCAGGGGAGCTCTATCATGTGGGAAAAGATGACCGCGAGAGCCGTGGAAGGGAACTCCTCGAGGTGTTTGGCCTCTGGGACCGTCGCGCGAGCAGGGTCAAGGGGTTCTCGAAGGGGATGAAGCGGCGCCTCACCCTCGCAATGGGCCTCATCAATGACCCCAAGCTTCTCTTTCTCGACGAACCGACCTCCGGGCTCGATGTCCAGAGCAACCTGATCATCCGCGACGTGCTCCACTCCCTGACGGAACGGGGGGTTACTGTCTTTTTGACCACTCACAATATCGAGGAGGCGAACCAGACATGCGACCGGGTCGCAATCATCAACAGGGGCCGGATCGCGGCGATCGATTCGCCCGAGCGATTGAAAAAGACCATCCAGAGCGTCCAGTCGGTCGAAGTGGCATTTGAGCGGGGGGGCGCCCGGGTGCTCTCTGACCTTGCAGGCCTCCCGATGGTGAGCGAGGCGAGGAAGGTCGGGGACAAGGTTCGACTCTACACGGAAGATCCGGGTGGGCTTCTCCGGGAGATCGTCACCTACGCGGATTCGCACCAGGACCGGGTAGTGAGCGCCACGACACTCGGACCAACACTCGAGGATGTCTTCATACGGCTGACGGGGCTTCGGCGCCCGAAGAATGGGGGAGAAGAGCCGTGATTGCGGACTTTGACAGGAACCAGCTCGCTGCGGAGGCGGTTGCTGCCTGGGCTATCGCAAAGAAGGACATGATCATTTACTACCTGAAGCCAAACATCATCATCGCCGGGCTTCTCTTTCCCCTCTTCATGTTCCTTGCGTTTGCGGCCGGAAAGAACGTCCCGCTCGGCGCCCTGATCCCAGGCCTCATCTCGGTGACCATACTGTTCTCCTCTTCCACCATCGAGCCGGTTTCCATCCCGATCGAGCGGAGGACAAAGACCTTCGAACGTCTCCTCTCGGCACCGGTCTCTCTTCACGCTATCGTCGTCGGCGAGAGTCTCTCCGGGTTCCTGTACAGCATCGGCATCGCGCTCGTCCCCTTTGTCGTGGGGGTTGCCGCGTTCGGGAACACCATATCCTCGCCCCTTGCACTCACGGTGGGAATGCTCCTTTCCGCACTCTGCTTCTCCACCATGGGAACTCTCTTTGCCGCCTATCCGACCGAGAGCCCGGGAGACATCATGTCGATGCTGAACCTCGTCCGGCTCCCGCTGATCTTCGTTTCGGGGACATTTATTCCCCTTGATGCCATGCCACCTATCGGGACGGCAATTGCATACTTCTCCCCCCTTACCTATGGCAACGACCTCATCCAATGCGCTTACGGGCATCCGGCATCCTTTGACCCTCTCGTTGACGTGGCGATGCTCGGGATTTTCTTCGTGATGTTCCAGCTCATTGCCCACCGGCTCTATGCGCATTTCAACGATTGAGGAACGTCCCATCCGCCGCACCGTGGTCACGACAGCCGATTTTCTTTACTCTCCATTGAGAAGGCGCGTCACATTTCAGCACCTTCACCAACTATATCTCAAGGATTACGCTCTCACATGAGGTATGGCGATGGATGAGGGTTACCATGACCTATGTCGCCCTGCCTATTCCGGAAAATATTTTTCCCAATCCCTCACAATCGGGAAGTGCAGGATCACCTGCGATGGATTCCAGGAACCATTTTATCAATCAACACAGGACAATCGGGTATGAGGGGAACGCAAAGGAAGGTTCCGGATTCATGGCAGGGACTAGATAAGGAATGTGAGAGATATGAGGTGGCGGACGGAACGACGGAGCACCAATATTGAGGACCGGAGATCCTCGGGGATTCCTATGGGAAGATCCTCGGGGATTCCAGGGGGCAAAGCGACAGGAATCGGGGGGCTCGCGCTCATCCTGGTTCTTGTCCTTGCAGTGGCCATGGGTGTCGACCCTGGCCAGATCATCAGCGGAACTGATTACGCTTCGGACTCGGATGGATACCAGTCCCCGCTCACAGACACACAACAGGACGAACTTGCTGATCACGTGGCACTCGTGCTCGGCGATACGGAGAGTACATGGGCCACCATCTTCGAGGACCAGCTTGGGAAAACTTACAGGGAACCAAAACTTGTCCTCTACACGGGATATGTAGATTCAGCATGCGGACAGGCGAGCGCAGCGGTGGGGCCATTCTACTGCCCCGCCGATGAGAAGGTGTACCTCGACCTTGATTTCTTCTATGCGCTGCAACAGGAATACCATGCCCCCGGCGATTTTGCCCAGGCATATGTGATATCCCATGAGATTGGCCACCACGTCCAGAATCTTCTTGGGACCATCGGGTACGTGGACAGGAAAACACGCTATCTCTCAGACGCTGATGCGAACGAGCTCTCTGTGGCGCTCGAGCTTCAGGCCGACTGCTATGCGGGTGTGTGGGCCAAGCAGGCAATGTACGATGACCTGATCCTTGAATCAGGCGATCTCGAAGAAGCCATGAACGCGGCGAGTGCGGTCGGTGATGACACTCTCCAGATGCAATACCAGGGATACGTCGTGCCGGACAGTTTCACCCACGGTACTTCCGCACAGCGGGTATCGTGGTTCAGAAGAGGGATGGACGCCGGTCTCGTGAGGGACTGCAACTGTCCCGGCCTCCCAGTCATCGGGTGAGGATGGCAAAGGGAACAATCCCTTCCATCCTGCCTGTCTATTATCGGCCTTCGCATGGGACGGCGGCCGGGATTCTCAATCCCTTCAGATGACAAGTGAAAGGACCAGGAGTGCAGATGTGAGCAATGCGAGGAGAATAACCACGACGGCCGATTTCTTGATCACTTCTCCCTCGATCGAGGCCTGGTCAATCACTGCTGCGGCATTGATGATCTTGGCCGGGGCGATCCCGGATGCGATGCCACCGGCCACCATGTGGGCGGCATAGACTTTCGTGAAGTCGAGCGATAGTACGTTCGTTGCCTTCTGCAGGATCCCATAGAACATCACGTTCGAAGAGGTCTCGCTCCCGGAAACGAAAGATCCGAGCAATCCAAGCAGCGGGCTGATGATTGGGAAGGCAATCCCGAACGCCATCGCCAGGGTAAGCCCGATCACGGCGTTCATGTTCAGGTCGGTCGAACCCGCAACGAACGTGAGGGTGCCGTCGATGATACACTGGCCAGACCAGTCCATCACGTACGCGATTGCAAAGAAGACTGCCGCGGCAAGCGTGGGACTCCATGCACGTTTCAGCCAGAGCCTGATGATCTTTTTTCCTTCATTCCGGGATCGGACAAGGAAGGGTGCCGCAACGAGCGTGCTCACCACGACCCAGAAATAGGCCTGGTTCATGAGTCGTAAATCGACGGCCCTGTTTCCCACGACATGGATGACCTGGGCTTCCCCAAGGAGGTGGTAGAGGCCGGACTGGATGTCCTCGATGCTGATGATAACCACCAGAACAACGAGAAGCACCCAAGGGAGGACTGCCTTCCAGAGCGGCATCATGGCGGATGCTGAAGGTGAGACCACCTGTCCCGGTGCATCTTCTTTCCGGGCTATCAACCGCCTTCCCCGGACCCCCCGGTACAGGAAGAGGAGGGCGATCGTCAAAAGCCCGGAGAACACGCCGACGAGCCCTATTGCCGATGCAGGGAGCATGTTGACGAACACGATCGAAAAGATTCCGAGGCTGAGGCCGGCAAGTACGGCGGGGATCCAGCCTTTCCGTATTCCCTCCCAGCCGTCTGCGACCCAGAGCATCCCCATCGAGAGACCTGTGGAGATCACGGGGAGGAACAGTGCGACATGGCTCCCCATGACAACGGCATCAAACCCGAATATTGCCGCAGGCAAGGTGATAGGGACTGCAAGGAGTGAGAACGAGGTGAGAGGATCATATCCAAGGCACGGGAGTGCCACGGATGCAAGGGGTGAGAACCCAAGCGCCATCATGATGGGGGGAAGCATTGTCACCGGGGTCGCCCCGATCGAGACAAGGAATGATCCGAACCCGACGTTCAGGATCATGATCTGCTCGTACCTTTCCGCGGCGATTGATTTGATAGATGCCGAGATGCGTTGTATTGCCCCTGTGAGATCCATCATGGTGACCTGGAGGATCGTGAAGAGTACCATCAGGGATATCCCAAAAGAGGCCAGTATCCCCCCTAGCGAAGCATACACGGCAACCTCTGGAGAGGTATCGAAAAAGAAGATGGCAATGGCAACCGTGAGGAGCCATCCAACTGCTGCCATCAGGGTGCCCGACTGCTTCAGGAATACAATCCCCGCAAAAATGAGTATAATGGGGGATATCGCAAGGATAAAAAGGATTATCGGATTCAACCGGATGCCTGCCTTCCTACCCGTTTCTTTCGCCGTTACATAACGGTTGTGAATTGCACCCGGTGCATTCATGCGCGCAAATCAGAGAGATGTACGATGAATCAACTACATACTCTCCCGGGTGCGACGTTTATGTCTTTGCTCTTGGTAGGACATCCATTACGGGAAAGCCATTCCCATACGGAGGATACTCATCGCAGGGTTTAAATCCCCGTATACATACAGGGTCAGCCCCGGCTGACCGTGCCGCCGCCAGCCCGGATGGTCTCCTCGATGGTGGTGAGCAGCTCTTCATCCGCAAGCGCAAAATCCAGGAAATCATACTTGTTTACCAGGGCGATAGGCTTGAGGATTGCAACCGGTTTCTTCCCGCCGGTCTCTCCCTTGTAATCCTTTGGTACCAATGTGATCGTACCGTCAGCCCACACCGCGATATTCCCGCGTCCTGCCTCGTCCCAGAGTCTCCTTACGATATCCTGTGTTTTCATTCCATGTCACTCCTATTACCTGGAACAGGATATGAACTGCAGTGTATTTAACCGGGATTGATAAGGCATTAAAAGAGATCAACAAGTGCACACGATCGGTGGTGATACATGTACCAAAATATGTCTCCTCCACTTGATGCCGCAATCAGATCTCTCGCTTTCTCGATGGGGGCCGACTTATACGGGGTTGCGGATCTTGGTCCGGCCAGGGACTTCATCTCCAGGCAGGGCGGCGAACGTATCGTCCGGTATCCCATTGCCGTGGCGGTTGGAATCCGGCTGTCGGATGACCTTGTAAACCTCCTGGCTGAACATGATCCCGAGGGTGAGATCCTCTACCGGCACACCGGCTACGACGTGACTAACCAGTTACTCGACCAGATAGCGGTCCGTCTGGCAGGCGTTCTCCAACGAGAAGGCTACCATGCATTCCCCGTTCCTGCCTCCAGGCGCACTGACGATGGAGAGATACGTTCGGTCTTCTCGCACAAGCTCGCCGCACATCTTGCAGGCCTGGGGTGGATAGGAAAGAGCTGCCTTCTCGTCACCCCGAATCACGGTCCCCGTGTCCGGTGGGTGAGCGTGCTCACCGACGCTCCCCTCAAACCTTCCGGGTCGCCGATGAAACCACGCTGCGGCGACTGCACCGCATGCGTTGATATCTGCCCTCAGCACTCGTTCACGGGGCGAATGTTCGACCCGGACGACCCCCGGGAGGCACGGTTCAATGCCGCTGCCTGCGACAGGTATTTTGAGGAACTGCAACAATCAGGCGGCGTCGCGGTTTGCGGGTTGTGCCTGTATGTCTGCCCATATGGAAAAAGGATTGAGTCGGCACATCCTGGAATAAAATAAAGCCCGTGATCTTTTTCAATTTTATAAATCGTCTTTGCTATGCTGCAATGTGGTTCATGCTACCTGACGGCAGGGGTCCCCTCATTGTCAGGAGGGGCCTCTGTGGAGTGTTTCTTTGATCAGGTGATATGTCTGACGATCAGGGTATGAAGCCGTCAAAATCAAAGTAGATCGAGGGAGTATACCCGGGAGTGTCGAAATACGCTGACGGAGTATACATCATCTCATCAAAGAATGCCGTCGGCTGATACCGGGGAGTGTCGAAATACGCCGATGGTGTATACCCGATCTCATTAAAGAATGCCGCGGGTTGATACCCGGGAGTGTCGAAATACGCTGACGGAGTATACATCATCTCATCAAAGAATGCCGTCGGCTGATACCCGGGAGTGTTGAGATACGCCGATGGCGTATACCCGATCTCATTAAAGAATGCCGCGGGTTGATACCCGGGGGTATCGAAATATGCCGATGGCGTATACGAATTGGCTGGCATGAATATGTCCGATCCAGAATATTCTCCAGATACACAGGATACAGAAATGAGGCAACATATCACCACGAGGATACAAACGACAGAGAAGAACTTTTTCATAGTGCAACCTTGCAACGCTCCTTTATAAAAATCTGATGCCGGAAGGAACAAACCTCCACCAATTGATGGACTGTATGAGACGCAGTAAATGCAAGGAGGATTGGAGTGGAACAGTGTCAGAATTTTCTGCGCATGACCCTTCACTTCGTCGGTTTTGATCTCTCCTCTAAAATTTCCCACTCAAGTCGCATGCTGATATAATTCAATCCGGGAGAGAGAGATCCCCTGTTTGTAGGGCTTTGTCCGATTATCTATGGTCTTCAATCTCAAAATTTATATAATCGGTCTGCCATTTCTTTCTCTCATGAGAAAGAATACGTACTTCATTGCCGCCCTCCTGCTGGCGATTGCGTTTCTCGTGGCTCCTGCTGCAGCTGGATTCTACTCCCCCGCAAAGAGCGCCATGCCGCAGATCTCTGCGCCGAGGACCTATCTGTCCGGGTTTAACGTGAAGGATTCATCGACATTCCACCAGTTCCAGGTGCAGATCCAGGGAATGAACCTGACACCCCCACCCATACCTCAGATGTCCCTGAAATCAAATGATGGGAAATGGGACTATAACTGGGGAACCGCACGATTCAATCCCGGCGGTTATTGGCTGTAAGAATGGGATACTGGAGCAGGGAACACTGAACCTCCCTATTTTTAATGAGGGAATTCGTAAAAGCCATTGCACACATCAATTTGGAATGACATTCCAAGGGAAAAACATTCTGCGGGAATCCTGTTCTCTTTGATGAAGGGTGCTCCGGAGAATGGTGAGCAGTAATATCTCCAGAGGAGATAGATATGATTTATCTCTTTTTACATTGGAATCCATGGATCATGAAAGCAATTCTCTATGCAGGTATTCTTGTGATGCTGGCGATGCTCATTTGCGGATGCACAACCACGCCGCCCACTGGAGAAAAACCCCCGATAGCCCCAAAGATTCCAAACATCCTTGGCAACTGGTCCGGCAAAATGACTGGATATGTGGATGGCCAGGGATTTACTGACTATTCCGGCACGCAAATAACGATGATGGTCACAGGGCAGAAAGACCGGATATTCACGGGAAAATTCGTATACACAGAAGTGAGCTGGGAGCCTACGAGTTTTGCAGGGGTGATTGGTCCTGACGGAATGACCCTCACCATCGTCGAACAGGAGGGAGGATACAGTTATGGCACATTTATCGGCCCGGACGAGATCGATCTGGTATATGCAGATAATGCCGTACCTTTCAATGTGGCGATCGATTCTCTCCGGAGGGATTGAAAAATCCATCGCTTTTTTTAAAAAGACGCACAACTGTCATTCTTTCCCGGGTTTTCACATCCTTTTTTGCAGAGCGATGGCTGGTAATACCCAACTCATTATTTCTGAGAACGAAATGCCTGGAGGGTCAGTGACTGCCGGGAAATGCACCGGGAGATGTTATGCCTTCCCCGCAGTGAGATAGAGCCCTGAAAATCCCCCGGGATGAGCCGGATCCTGTAAATGCTCTGTTGTCTGAATCAAAAATCCTTCATGACTGACAAGGTCGCACAGCGACTGTTCTGTATACAGGACAGTGCCCGGCTGCCTGAATCGCCCAAACACTCTTTTATTACGAAGGATAGTGCGCAGGATATCTGAGATGCGGAGACCATCGATGACAGGTGTGACTATGATAAGCCTTCCGCCAGGAGTAAGGATGCGGTACATCTCGGCAAGGGTCGCCGGGCCGTCGACCATATGGAAGGTAAGACCAAAAAATACGGTATCAAAGGATGAGGGAGGAAAGGTAGTCTTTTCGCAGTTCTCTTTCTGCACTTTCACTGTGGGAAGGCCGAGGATCCGCTTCCGCGTCCGTTCGAGCATCTCTTCGGCGATGTCGGTCGCAACTACACTCCCGGACATTTCTGCAAGGAGCGATGTATAATATCCGGTACCACAGCCAAACTCTACGGTCCTGCCAAGGTTTGACTCTCGCTTCAAGGCATCCAGGAGGATCTGCCGCATGGAATTCCCAAAAACGTAATCTATTCCATCATCGTAGACGCTGGCCGCGTGAGCCCAGAATCTCTCCGCATCAACCATTACAGGAACGTGGGCACAGAAAATCTTGAATCTTTGGGGTTACCGGGCCACTCTGGCCAACGCGTGTAACGCGAGGGCAGGGAAAATGGGTGATGAACACTCATCTCTGCCTCCAATGACCCACATCTAAATTTCCCCCTTCATATGCTGAAGTGCCCGCAATAAGGGATGAGGTGAATGATTCATTTTATCGCACTGGCGAAGTTCAAGAAGGACCTCTCGACAGATGTGGTTGCCGAGAACATGAGGGATATTGAGGCCGATACAAAGTGAAAGGTTAAATACAGGGAGATCTACCGGACTCCCGGGGGGATATGATGCCGTCGCGATCTTTGAAGCCCCTGATGAGAAAGTCGCGATGCACCTGGCCCTGAAACTGCTGGACCGGATGGAGATAATGACGCTCGTCGCACTCCCTGACGATGAGATGAGTCCGGCCGGGCCGACCTGATGGGTTCTTGGACTCTTTTTTTTCCTCTCGCATATCTGTGGTATTTGCTTGCGACACCTATGATCCTGGGGTGGATCCTTCCTGTTTTCTGATGATGCAGATGTTCCGGGGATATCCCGCGGTGGCAGCCAGTATGTGGGTAAGACCCTTTGCCAGGTTCGGGATGCTCCTCTCGCACAAAACAGTCCCTGAATTCCCCCACTCCCGCTGAGATCACCATTTTAATCCATCCCGGAAATATCGGAAAAGGTTTAGGGACCCGGATGCACAACTACCTGGAAACTGGGGAACAAGCGGGTAAATCCTTTAATAATGCCTGAAGCGAGAAGCAGATCTGATGGCAGCGAAGAACCCTTTTCAGACCACGCTTATCGCACCCTGCGGGATGGACTGTGCCATCTGCATGGCTTATCTCCGGGAGAAGAACCACTGCGATGGGTGCTATTCCGCGAACTGTTCATGCAGGAGGTACTGCACTATCGCGACCTGCGAGCATGTTCGGGACCGGTACCGTCATACCTGCGAGAAGTATCCCTGCCGACGGCTCACACAACTGGACAAGCGGTACCGGACGAAGTATGGAATGAGCATGGTCGAGAATCTCAATACAATCAGGGAGCATGGCATCCGGGCTTTTGTGAGGATCGAGCGGGAACGCTGGACCTGTAAGGAATGCGGGGGTGTGATCAATGTGCACACGTCGCGGTGTGCGTCATGTGGAAAGGAGCGGGATGATCACAATAATTTTAATTGAGGATAGTTGGGATATATCACGGGATCTACGTGTGGCGATAAACCAGGAAAAGGGATGTACCGTTGTCGAACATACAGAGAGGTGATTCTCCTTGACAATGACACTGATGATTTACCTCCATGTCCCAGATGTTAAGACTGCACCTGGGATAAACTCTAATCTCTTTGTATCTTTTCCTGATGGTCATTTTCATCCCGAATGGAATGGTTTGCCTTGATGAATGGCCGGGATAAAGGAAGGCCGAACCTGCCTTCGCTCGTCAGGGCGGAAGGGAAAGTCCTCTCTCGATCTCCCGCCAACACATTTATCATATTAATCATACAAATACGAATATATGAAAGATATGATTAGTGTGAAAAGTCATGTTTGAAGAGAGCCATGAAGGGAAACACATCTTCGGCACCGTAAAGGTAGGTGAGAGGGGGCAAATCGTCATCCCGAAGAAAGCCCGGGAGGTCTTCTCCATCCAACCTGGCGATACGCTTCTTGTGCTGGGAGATGAGAAGAGGGGCATTGCCATCGTCAAGGCGGATGCTTTTCACGCCATGGCTATGAAGATGCTGAAGATCTTCGACAGCAACCCAGAGGAGGCCCCCGAGGACTAGGATTGGTTCTGGGGGAAGACTAGTATGAAGATATGCATCATCTCCGGGAGCCCCAAGGGTGAGGAGAGTATCACCCTGCAGTATGTCCGGTTCATAGAGCAGGCATTTCCAGAACATACCTTCCCGGTCGTGCATGCGGGACGGGACATCAAGAAGATGGAGCAGCAACGGGAGGCATGGGACGAGGCGCTCGCGAAAGTCTATGATTCCGACGGCGTGGTCTTTGCAACACCGGTCTATTTCATGCTCGTCCCGGGCCAGCTGAAACGGTTCATCGAGATGGCATTTGAACGGGATGCCCGATCGGCATTTTCGCAGAAATATTCTGCGGCACTCACCACCTCTATCCATTACTTCGATCACACCGCCCATTCCTACCTGCATGGGATCTCCGAAGACTTCGGCATGCACCACGCCGGGTCCTACTCGGCCCACATGGAAGACCTGAAATCCGAAGTCGAACAGAAGCGTCTGTTGCTCTTTTTCTCCGACTTTCTTGATGCAATTTCAGAAAAGAGGGCCATCACGCGCGAATTTCTCCCGCTACCAAAGGTCTCACCCACCTATTATCCCTCCACCCAATCGACTGTCGTGGATACCAATGGGAGACGGGTGGTAATCCTCCATGATGCAAAACCTGGTTCCGACCAGGAGGCCATGGTCCGCCGGATGGCTGCACTATTTGGCGGGCAGGCCACGGTTGCCGATATCGGGGATTCCCTGATGAAGGGGGGCTGCCTTGGCTGCTGCCGGTGTGCGTTCGACAATACATGCGTATACCAGGATGGGTTCCGCGATTTCTGGGAGAGATACGTGGTTCCGGCCGATATCATGATCATGTGCGGGACCATTCAGGATCGATACCTGTCAGCAACGTGGAAGCAGTGGAACGACCGGAGTTTCTTCAACGGGCACGTTCCTGCACTCAAGGGAAAGCAGGTCGGATACCTGGTGGAAGGGCCGCTCGCATACCTCCCGAATCTGAGAGAAGTGCTTGCAGCCCGGGCAGTGATCGGCGGGGCGAACCTTGTCGGGATAGTGACCAGCGAACAGGGAAACCCGGGCGAAATCGACGCAGCCCTCGCCGCACTTGCTGAGCGCTCGGTCAGGTTCGCAGATAAGGGCTACTTTGCCCCGGTCATGTTCTCAGCCATCGCAGGAAGGAAGCTCTTTCGGGACGAGATATGGGCACATATGCGGGCAATATTTCAGGCAGACGACCGGTACTACCGGTCTCATGGCTACTATGACTTCCCTACAAAAAACTACCTGCAGCGGATTGGGACCCGGGCATTCTCACTCTTCCTCGCCATCCCGGGTGTCAGGAAGAAGGTTGAGAAGGACATGGGCTCCTACATGGTCCGCCCTATCAGAGAGACGGTTCAAAAGAGCAGGGTCATAAAAGAGTGGAGAGCCAGGCAGGAATAATTGGTATCACTCGTGCCATGTGAGGAATGCGTTTGCATTTATTTCGCGAGACCCACTCACAAAAGAGTCAAATGCCATCACCACTGATCATCTCTTCTTCTGTTCTGATCAGTCAACTGGAAAAAATTAGGACTCTCGCTCAGATCTGCAAAAGGGACTCTTCTTTTTAGAAGCTTTCAAGAATGTTCTGGTATCTGCACACACGAAGGTGTGCGGCAAAGGTCCTTGCGAGCAGGGGGTTGAATGCAACAGGGGGAATGCCAAGGGAAGTGGCAATTTTCCTGGAGAGTGCCATGAGGTCTCTGGAATCTGTTCCCCGATGCGCACATACGGTTTCGTGGATCCTCTGGAGATATCCTGTCGCCTGTTCCAGCCGATCATAAGCCTCTTCTCCTCTCCTCGGTGCATCCCATGCCGATACAAGGACCTCAATCCCGGCGATTCCCTGGAGCCGCCGGATGGACCGGGCGGAGGCGGGTGCGTCCTCGTAAATCGGCAGTTCTCCTGCGACAGGGACGGCATCGCCCGAGAAGAGCACTCCTTCGCAATCCATAAAGAGGGAGATGGATCCAGGCGTGTGGCCCGGCGTATGGAGGATCTCAAGTGAAAGTTCTCTGCTTTTGTCGAGGAATATGATATTTCCATCGATTAATTCGCGATCCACCTGCACCGATCCGCTGACGAGGGAAGCAAAACCCGGTACCGGCCGCTCATGGTTCTGGAGGTTCACATCCTCTATCCACTGCCGTTCAGCGGGATGGGCCGCAATGCTGCAGCCGGTTGCATCCTGGATAGATGCGGCAGCGCCAATATGATCGGGGTGGGAATGGGTCAGGATGACCCATTCAATCTCGGACGGGTGGCGACCAGCCGACCTGATGGTGTCAAAGATCAGGCTCTCGCTGCCCGCAACTCCGGTGTCGATGAGAGTAATGGTCTCCCCGAAAACGATGGAACAATACACGGACCGGTCGAGAACAATGCCCTGGGCTGCCGATATCTGGAAGGGGATGCAGAGTGCATGGACTGATTGAGTGATCCTCATGTGCAAGAGGAGTATGTGGTCAGCAAGGCGTATATGCATGAGCCCATCATTCAAATCTCTGCCCTTTAATTACTCCCGGACGCAATGCTGGTATACGCATATCATGTTATTGAGGCTGAACGAATGATCGAATGGCTCATGATATGGGACACGGTGTTGCTTTTCATCATCGTTTTAAATATCGGCTTTGTTATCAGTGTCATGTTCTTTGAGAGGAAGAACCCGAGTGCAACGCTCGCCTGGGTCATGGCACTCCTTCTGCTGCCCGTCGCCGGTTTTATCCTGTATCTCTTTCTCGGGCAGACCTATAGGAAAGACAGGATGTTCTGCATCAAGAAAGAGGAAGATCAGAAACTCCGGGAGATTATTGAATCCGAGAAGGAGGAGTTGAAGAAAGAGGGTGCGATGACCCGGGCAGACCATACCTCGACGAAATTGCGGAGGATGGTCTGCATGCTCCTCGAGAACAACGATGCAATCCTCACGCTCAATAATCATGTCAATGTCTTTGCTGATGGAAATGAGAAGTTTGACGCTCTCATTGAGGATATTGAGGGTGCGACTCTCTTTATTCACCTCGAGTATTATATCTGGAAGAACGACGGGATTGGAAACCGGATGAAAAAGGCGCTCACCGAGCGGGCCCGTGCAGGCCTCGAGGTCCGGCTCCTCTGCGATGGGCTCGGATGCGCCGGCCTGCCAGGTGATTTCTTCGATGAATTCAAGGCTGTTGGTGGAAAAGTCGCGTTCTTCTTCCCCTCATTTTTGCGGATCCTGAACCTTCGGTACAATTACCGTAATCACCGGAAGATCGCCATAATAGACGGGAAGACCTGCTATATCGGCGGGTTCAACATAGGGGACGATTACCTGGGCCTGTACGAGAAATGGGGATACTGGAGGGACACCGCGGTCAGGATCTACGGGAACGCGGCACTCACCGCCCAGATCCGGTTCTTCCTCGACTGGAATTACGCCGCACCCGATGAACACCTGGATTACGATGACAGATATTTCCCGGACACGCCCATGATCGAGGGGATTCCTATCCAGATAGTATCAGGAGGACCGGACACCGAGTTCAACCCGGTCAAGGAGTCCTACCTCAAGATGATCTCAATCGCAACAGAGACTGTGTATCTCCAGACCCCGTACTTCATTCCCGATGAGAGCGTGCTCGATGCCCTCCGCATCGCGGCACTCTCCGGGACAGATGTCAGGATCATGATGCCGGACAGGCCCGATCACCCCTTCGTATACTGGGCGGGGATGTCGTACGTAAAGCAACTCCTCGACTCCGGTGTGAAGGCTTACACCTACGACAACGGATTCCTCCATGCCAAGACGATTGTCATTGATGAGATCGCGGCATCTGTCGGGAGTGCCAACTGGGACGTGCGGAGCTTCCGGCTCAACTTCGAGACAAACGCCGTGATGTACCATCCGGAGGTCGCAAAGACGCTGAAAGAGCGGTTCCTGTGCGACCTCGAGGTGTGCACCCCAATCACCAGTGGAAGGCTTGATTCACTCCCCTGGAGCAGACGTATACTGATGTCCATCGGCCGCCTCTTCTCGCCGATGCTCTGAACAGGATATTGAGACACTTGCAACATGCAAAAACACGTCTTCGATAGGGAAGCAATTGCCCGGAACCTCCTGGATATCTACGACGACTTGAAAGAAAAGGTCAGTCCCGCGACATCTTCCTGGACGGAACGGGAGATACGATGGCCTTACCTCGGGCGGAAGATGCGCCTCATGGAGTGCATGATCCGGCCTGCATGCGAACCCATTCCGGAGTGGAGAACTTTCACCGAATACGGCAGGTAATGATAGCCGATGACACTCCCTGTCACCATCCTTGAAGCGATCCCCGAGGATGACCCTGCGACCACGCTCTCGCATCTCCGTATCCCGTCAAGAAAATCCCCGACAGATTCGGCGCGTACTCCCGTGACCACCCTTCCGACCTCACTCTGGATATGGGCATCGGACCCTCCTGTAACAGGAATATGCCGGGAATTCGCATAATCAATCGCCATCCTGTTCACCCTCATCGTCATTCCCCCGCAGATTACCTCGATCCCGTCAAGACGTTCGACGATTCCCGGAAGGAGTCCCCTTTCATCGCACTTCAGTATCCCGCGGTCCAGGAAGAAATACCCAAACGGGTGGGCTGCAACCTTCAGGCATGGATATCCCTCCGCAAGGGTGAGGATCTCGTCTGTGGCCAGGAACGACTTCGTGTACCTGGCACCGACACGCCTCTCCCTGATGTGGCGGTTGAAGAAATCTGCAAGGTCGTTGCAGGAATAAAAGTAGAGGAGGATGTGAGGTCCTTCGGCACAGTCAAGTTCAATGCCGGGAATAACCAGGGCATCTGGCCGGTATCCGTTGATCTCCCGTACTCCACTGATCTCGTTGTGGTCCGTGATCGCAACTCCTATTCCCCTCCTACGGGCATAATTGAGAATTTTTCGAACGGATGGCACAGCATCTGAGTGGTTGCTGTGCACATGCATGTCCACCGCCGCGTACCCTTCTCTCTTCATCACTGCAATATCCGGTTTCCCGAACCGGATTCTGGGGATCATGTCAGCGGCCATGCACTTTTCCGATTCATATGAAGGGTATATTTTTTCACAATCAAGACTGGTTTTTTGGTATGCTCGAGGTTACTCACGGTATTTTTTCAGGAGGAAGTACACAGCCCCGGAACATGCCATGAATATCACCAGGAAGACGAGTCCCGCGATCGAATCCCCGTACATGAAATTCCCCAGGGAGATAACCAGGAAGAAAAATCCGAGCGGTACAAGGAGAAAGACTGCGAAGATCAGTATCATCATATGGGACGTGTTCATGTCAGGCACGGATTCCTCCTTTATGTCGTAATTGTCATCTCACCTGCATGTGCGCGGAAACTCCGGGTAAAAAGGAAAAGCGCATATCTCATGCGCTCACGAGGATCAGGTCCTGTTTCACTTCGACATCACTCTGCATCGTACCGTGCCCGACCCTCAACACCTTCTGGCTCACCGTGTAGCGACCAGGGAACCGGTAGGTATGGGCCGGGTTCGGGTCCATCGACTTAAAGCCGTCCCCGAAGTCATAGATGTAGAACGTCGGGTTCCCGAATGACTCGTCCGTGAATATGACTGTCAGCGGAACTGTCCCGGTAACAGGAGAGGCGGAGAACCCTGCAGAGAGCGGAAGGATGAAGGGTCTGGCTACTTCAACCGCACCCGGCTTGACTGCCACGCTTTTTATTACGGACCGTGTTGCGGTATCATACTTCGAGATTGTCTCTGTGATCGTATAGGTCCCTGGGAACCGGTAGGTGTGGGCTACGTTTGCGCCCATCCCCCTGGATCCGTCCCCAAAGTCATAGATAATTGTGGTGGGATTCCCATGCGATTGGTCAGTGCAGCGCACCGTCAATGGTATGTACCCCCAGACAGGTGTAACAGTGAAATCTGCATAAAAAGGAGGCTTCTCCATTATCTGGATGAAATCCACCTTCTCCATCGTGTTCTCCTGGCAGGCGCTGTTCGTTACATGAAGGCTGACCGCGTAGTTTCCAAAATTGGTATAGGTATGGACAGGATCCCGTTCTTGTGAGAAGGTCCCGTCACCGAAACTCCAGTTCCAGGTCTCCGCGATACCGACACAATGGCTCTCGAATTGGACAGTCAGCGGCGGGGCGGATGCTTCGGTGACGTTCGCAGTGAAATCGGCGATAAGGGGTTCTTTTGGCGCGGTGAGGTTTGCATGCAGGTGAACTGTCTCGTCCTTGCCCGGGAACCGGTTGTTCTGCTGCGTGAAGGGGAAGTACCCGCACTTTTTCACGGTATACGACCGGACCGGCGTGCAGGTGGTGCAGGTCTGCACGAGGAGAGTGCCGTTTTCGATAGTGCCCATCAACCAGTCGCCGTTGAAATAGACTTCAGCTCCTTCCACGTTCGAATGGACCAGGAAGTACGCCTTATCGCCGCCGACGGGGGGCATCGGCTCAAAGGCTGAGATGTACCATTCTTTTTTAAGGGTGTCCGAACCAGCAGCGTTACTCGCGGTAAGCGTCACGTCATATGTCCCCATCACTGTATAGGTGTGGACAGGGTTCTGCTCAGTCGAGTTCGGCGTCCCGTCGCCGAAATCCCATTGGTAGGAGCGCGGCCCGCCCCCTGTCGAGAGATCGGTGAACTGGACAGCCATCGGGATGATCCCGAATGTCTCGTTCGCCGTAAAGTTCGCGACAGGAATATCTGCGAGCGGGTGCCCGACCGCATATATGTTGTCATCAAGGCTCCCGAAGTAGACAATGCCGTTCGCCACCGCAGGGCTCGAGAAAATAGGTGCCTGGGTGTGGTAGTTCCAGATTTTTTCGCCAGTCAGGGAATCGAGCGCATACATATCATGGTCCCAGCTTCCCACGTAGACGATGCCGTTTGCATAGGTCGGGCTTGAGTACACGACGTTCCCGGTGGTGAAGTTCCAGATCTTTTCACCGGTAAGGGCGTCAAGTGCATATACATTGGAATCGCAACTCCCGATATAGACAACCCCGTAGGCGACGGCGGGAGATGAGTGCACCTCACCACCACCACCGGTTTCAAAGGTCCAGATTTGTGCACCGGTCGTTGCATTGAGTGCATACACCTTCCTGTCGTAGCATGCAAAGTAGACGATACCGTCTGCCACCGAGGCACTCGAGGAGATGAAATCACCGGATGTGAAATTCCAGACCTCCGACCCGTCAATGGCATCAAGTGCATACAACGTCCTCTGACCGCCTGCCACATACAGGTTTCCTCCTGCGACACAAGGACTGGAATCAATGGATGGATAATAACCAAATGATGCATTCCAGAGCTCTCCTCCCGTAGTTGCGTTGATGGCATAGAGATTGCCATCAAGGCTCCCGCTATAGAGGACGCCATTCGTCACTACGGGATCTGCAGTGACCCATCCCTCCATTGGAAAATTCCAGAGCATTGAACCTGTGTCCTTATCAAGGGCGTAGAGGGATTTGTCGTAACTTCCAACGTAGACGACCCCGTCAGCAACTGCCGGGCTTGTGAGGATTCGCCCTCCGGTCTCGAAGGTCCAAACCTCCGTGCCGCTCTCTGCCTCAAATGCATACACGGTGTGGTCGTCACTCCCGACATATACCACACCGTCGACTACCGCAGGACTCGAATATACCCTGTCGCCGGTGGTATTCATCCATATGAGGGTGTCGAGCGGCATGATACCCCCGTCGTCGTTGATCCCCGAATGCCAGGGGTCCGCCCGAAACATCATGGGCGTGTGATCCGCGGCCACGCATGGAGTGCCTGCCGCCCATATGAAAAGAAGAAACAGGAAAAAAGGCCCTGCCACGCCACGCAGAGCTATACTGCCACCTTTCACACAAGACATGATCGGTGATATTGCACTGATTGCTAATAACCTCGCAGGGTCATGATGTGGGACTATCCCCAGGGTCCCGCAGTGTCCATTGTCGTATCTGGTTTATCAGGCTGATTGCTCCGCCAGGATGGGCGGAATCTGGAGATCTCGAATACTGCACCATCCCTTTATTATCCCATCCAATCAATCTGTCAGAGATAATCCAAATCCCATACGGATGACACGGCGATGAAAACCCACACGCCCACGACCCCTCTCAAGGCCCTGATTTCGGGCATCATCGGGATAGTTATCTTCCTTGTCGGCCTCGTGGTCCTTAGGTTCATCGCACACCACACTTCATGGCCGCTCTTTGACGGGTTCGTGGACCTCCTCTTTGCGCACGCCGCTCTCATCATCTTCTTCTCGATACTTTTCACAATCGGGGAGATATTCGCTGCGTTTTCGTTTCCCTTCAACCTTCCGTTCCCGGTCTTCAACGCCGTGGCAAGTGTGCTTTTAGTCTCTTTCCTGATATCCCTCCTCGTGTATGTCAATGACTTTTACGCCATCGGTATCGGGCATGCGCTCGGCGTGGTCCGGCTCTTTCTCCTTCCGCTCACCCTTATCATCGTCCTTGTCGCAGGCTACCTCTCCATATTTGTGAAGATGAAAGGCCCTGAAGTGACCCCATCCTCACCATCTGGGGGGAGCACGGAACCAGGTCGGTCCTGTCCTTCGTGGGAGACTATCGGGGAAGAGTTCCGGCAGATGATCGCGGACCTGATCCGGAAGATCAGGAATGAGATCAACAAAGATTGAGGCGGGATAGAGAGATGAGGGGAACCCTTGAGTGATCAGGCCCCTGCGGATATCCCGAGTTTTCTTGGGAGATCCCGTGCCCACACCCTGATTGCTTCCCAGTCCCGGAAATCCCCGACAGGCCCGTCCATCTTCTTCCATATCCACTTGTGCATGAACGGGAGCTTCTCCATGTCGATTTTTCCGGCAAACATCGTCACATCGACGGGCTCCAGCGGTGCAAGAGCCGTTCGGAAAATATTCATGATTGTGTCGACGTCGCCCGGGTCTTTTCCGAGCGGTGCAACCCCTACGCAGAATGCAGCGACCGGAACCTGTACGAGTGCATCCCGGTGCTTCCCGACGAACTTTTTCACGTCGCCCACCATCTTTCCCATATAAACAGGTGCCCCGATGACAACTGCAGTATAATCCCCGGGAGACGACACGGTTTTCATGACAGCAGTATCAACGGTGTAACCCTCTTCCTGCAGTGCTTTTCCTACCGCTTCGGCGACTCCCGCAGTCGATCCATGCACCGATGCGTATGCAACTAGTATTCGGGCGGGCATACTCATTCCTCTCCGGGATATTGAGAGGAAGATCTTATAAAGGGTGGGGGATGTTCAACCATAAGATCCAATTGCTGTTGTATGGGCGGCCATCATCAGGAATACAGGACAGTAGGATTTCAGGGGATCACCACGTTTTTCCTTGGATCACCACAGTCATTCAGGGCGCCATAGAAAAAAAACAATACCAAGCCTGGCAGAAATATCGTGTATCAGATGGCCACCTTCGTCCTCGTCCAGGGAGGCAACCTCTCCACAGACACGTGGAATAAGCTCGCCGGAAGATCAGACTACCCTCCCGGCGGACAACTCGGAGGGGCGTACTGGAACGGGACCGTTGAGGCACTCGCCGCACATGGTCACCAGGCATTCGCACCAACGCTAGAAGATGAACACAAGACTGGCCTTGCAGGGCATATCAGGCAAATATACTCGCTTTTTACCGGAAACTCTCTTAAAGATATCATCCTGGTCGGGCATAGTTACGGCGGGATGATCATCACAGGGGTAGCGGCAGCGATGCCCGGGAGGATCAGGCACCTGGTCTATCTCGATGCGGCATTGCCCGATTCGGGACAGTCGCTGTTCGATCTTTTCGCTCTGGCAGGAAGCGATCCCCTCTCTTTTATCGGGCTAGAGCCTGCGAAAGCCTATACAGAGAAGATAGAATTTGACCCGCGTCACCTCGAATCCATCCCGAAGACCTATATACTTTGCACAAAGAGCGAATTTCGCATCGTCACAGGACTTGCGAAGCGGAAGATCGATGCTGACAGGAAAGGGTGGACCTATCTCGAACTGCCGTCGTCCCACGTCCCTATGGCCGACATGCCGGGCGAGTTGCTCAATATTCTTCTAGATATTGCTGAACGGTAACCGGCATTGTGGAGAGGTGCGGCTTCGCACTCTTTTTTTAATCTCAGCCGGTATCCTGGATTCTCGATCGCCTCTTTACCTCGACAAGAGTGGAGTGAAAAACCTGATTTCACGCCGCATGCAGCACAGGTTTCAACTTCCGGAAATGCAGGATGAAACACAGCTGGTCCGAAGAAATGGGTGAAGCGTGGCCGGGGACATACCTCTCCCTGGACTGGAGGAATGGATGATGACTGGGGCTTGTCCCATCCTCCTTACGGCCAGAGACGCATCACCAGCAGGTCCTCGCTTGCGTCGTGATGGGTGAACCCGGTGACGACAATCTTTCCATCCCGCTGGAGCGCAATGCCCTGCCCGTAGTCCTTGTGGTCCCCCGGCCCGTTCCAGAGTACCTGCCCGCCATTACCAAACGTCGTATCGAGTGTTCCATCAGGGTAGAACCGGACGACAAACACGTCATCGTAGGTTGCGTTCTCCGCATATCCTGCGACAATTATCTTCCCGTCCTGCTGGACCGCATGGGCATAGCCATACTCGTCCCTCCCACCGGCATCGCCGTGGTGGACCACGCCCCCGATGCCGAATGCGGGATCGGGCGTGCCATCGGGATTATATCTCATCAGGAGGAGGTCGAAAGCATTATCGACCGATGTCGCCCCGCTCACGAGTATCTTTCCGTCGGGCTGCACGAGCACCCAGTTCCCGTAATCAAAATTGTCCCCCTCCCCGCTGTAGAGGACCACCCCTCCAACCCCGAACGTCCCATCCAGCGTCCCGTCATGGTTCATCCGGAGGAGGAGGAGATCGTCCTTTTCGTTGGCCGCGCTGCTCCCGGTCACAAGTATCTTCCCGTCAGGCTGGAGCGCACAGGCAAACAAACGGTCCATGTTTGTCCCCCCATAGGTGAACAGTCCGGTCCCTGCGAACCGGGTATCGTAGACCCCTTCAGGCGTATAGTGGATGACCAGGGCATCCTGGTGGGTGGCATTCGCGGTCTCCCCGGCAACAAAGATGCCGCCGTCCGACTCCCACACCACGCCAAAGCCGATGTCGGTCGAGGAGCCCGGCGCACTGAACATGACCACCCCCTCATTTCCAAAGGTGGGATCGACTGTGCCGTTCAAATCGTACCGGAGCAGAAGCAGATCCCGGTGACTGCCATTCTGGGTGAAACCCGTGGCAACCATCTTCCCGTCTCCCTGGAGCACAAGGCCAAGGCCCCGGTCATTGCCGCCGCCGTCGTAATATGCAAAGCCGCCACTGCCAAATTGCGAATCGAGAGCGCCGTACGAGGTATACCGGGCAATCATCAGGTCCTCGTTCTGGGTGTTGTTGCAGTACCCGAGTGCAACGATGTGTCCGTCATCCTGTATCGCAACCTCGACCCCACGGTCCTTCTCGTTCTCTGCATGGGTCGACATGACATACCCCTGGGGAGAATTGAAGGTGCAATCCAGCGAACCGGGATGCAGAGTCGGTGCGGGCGACTGGAAAGCCAGGAGGGCCAGTGCGCAAATAAGAAGAAGGATCACCAGTCCGGAGAGGACAGCCACCATTCTCATACTATACCTCTTTTTAAAGCATTCTGATGACAGCCCTGATAAAGCTCAGGTCCACTCAGTACCCTAACTGGATACCTGGACTGGCGGTGTCGCTCCGGGTGAATCCCGCATTATGCATCGGATAAGAAATACTTGCCAGGGGCGATGTGATTGCATCCCCTCTCTTGCCGGGTTTCAAAGGTCAATACCCCACAGACCGTTACCATCATGGCTTCCAGGGAGCATTCTTCCGTTAAGAACCCCTTTCGAAAGAGATTTTAGCCCCCGGAATAATCACCCCTTATGAAGTACCCCACCCTCGCAATCGCCATCCTGCTTACCTTCCTCATGCTCGCTGCAGGTTGTATGAATACTGCGCCCCCCCAGACCACCGGACCCGGATCCGGCGTCTCGTCGCCTGTTGTCATCGACGCGCTTGTAACACTCACTGGTCCGTATTCTTCTCAGGGAGCGATCGCAAAAGCCGCCTTGCTTACTGCAGAGGAGGATATCAACCGGTATTCTGCTGCCATCGGTTCGGAACGCCGGGTAAGTGTCGTGTTCCATGACACCGCTTCAGACCCTGCGACCGCGCTTACACAGGCCAAAGAGGTGCAGAAGAGCGGTCGGAGGATCATCCTTGGGCATATGACCAGTGCTGAGATCGCCGCAATCAAGACATTCGTCGATGCGAACGGTATGTTGGTGCTCGACGCAGGGAGCACGTCTCCGTCTCTTGCATTCCCCGATGATTCGATCTACCGGCTGATTTCCGACGATTCAGCACAGGGCAGGGCAATGGCTATGTGGCTCGAAGAGCAACAGATACAGGCGATTGTCCCTCTATGGAGGGGAGATGTCTGGGGTGATAATCTTCTCAACGCGACACGGAGTGCATTTCTTGAACGCGGTGGGGTGGCTATCGATGGGATTCGGTTCGGTCCGGACACCACGGACTTCTCCTTCCACGTTGCCAGCCTTGATCTCCTTGCAGGTGATGCAATACAGGCACATGGTGCGGACCATGTCGGTATCTACCTGATTGGATTCGAGGAGAGCGTCCCTATCCTTGAGGAAATATCCGTAAAAGAGAACCTCACCCGTGTCCGCTGGTTCGGGTGCGACGGGAATGCAGGGATCCCGTCACTTGCAGGTGTCTCCCCTGCAGCCAGTGCGGCTGCACGGGTCAACCTCACCAGCGTCGTATGGGGAATTGCCCATGGCGATCCTTCAAGCGAGCCTCAGACCCGGATACGCGAGCGGCTGGGCTACTCCCCATCGTCCGGACCCATCGCACTTTACGATGCCCTCTGGGTCGTGCACGATCTCCTCAACGAAATTCCCTCCAATGCAGATCAAACCCGCCTTAAACTGGCCCTTGAGCGGCACCTCAACACCTACCAGGGTGAGACCAGATCGCTCGCGACAAACGAGGGAGGGGACAGGGCTCTTGCATCCTATGACGTATTCCAGGTGATGGAACGAGATGGGATACCCCAATGGAAGTACATTGCGCATATCATTATCTGGGAAGATAGGTCCGAACATATAGGGACCGATACCTGCCCTTATTTTAGACAGGAATAATTCTGCTGATAACGCAAGGACGGGGATCCTCACCCATCCCTGCATCTCTCTGGGCAGCGAGGGAGAGAAAGTATCAATCGTGGCGGATGAAATCTATAAGAAAGAAACATCTCACAGGAACGGCATGGCGTTTCGACTCACGACAGAACGGCTGATTCTCGAGGACTTGAATGAAGACGATCTCGACAACATCCGGAGGATCGCATGCAATAAGGAGGTGATGCGCTATGTCCTCGTCTGGCTCGAAAACGAGGACCAGATAGTTGGCTTCCTCCAACGGGGAATAGAAGAGGCAAAACGACCGGACCGGACCGCCTATATCCTTGCGGCAAGGGTCGCGGAAAACGGTGAGTTTGCGGGGCTCACATTCCTCGAGATTGACCCACAGATCAGGTGCACTGGGGAGGTCGGAATCGTCCTCCTCCCTGAATACCAGGCATTTGGGTACGGAAAAGAGATCCTTAAAACGTACATGGAGTTCGGGTTCGATTCGCTCTCTCTCCACCGGGTGTTCGGCAAATGCGACGAAATGAACCATGCCTCGGCTCGCCTGATGGAGCAGTGTGGAATGACCTTTGAAGGCACAATCCGGGAGCATGTCTGGCTCCGGGACCACTGGCGGTCGACACGGTATTACGGGATTCTTGCCGGGGAATATGCGGCACTCAACCCCTGAAATTGGGTATAGATGCGAAAGTGATTAGTATAGTCGATGAGATTGAAGGGCTCTGGCACTTTTCGAAGGAATTGCTGGTGATAAACATGAAATCTGACGAAATTTCCTCTCCGGGAGATAGACCCTTATGCACTGTCAGCTCTCGTATCCCATCCTCTGGCAGAAGGTATCTGTTCATCAATCTGCCATTTCCTTCAGGTATACAGTGCTCTCGACGGCCCGTAGACTCTCCGGTATATAACACCGGTACCGGTCTTCGGCAAGAACAAGGGGGGTCTCTTTCTCAATCCCTTTTGTTAAGTCCTGGAGGATTGTGACACGGGCACCGCGGGAGAGCCACCCCTCCATCGAATACCGGTTACAGTAGTCCGACGCCACACCAATCAGGGTGACCTCGACCTCTGCCGGGATACTGCCCGAGAAGAACGCTTTAAGGAACTCATCCCGGGGAATGCATTCCGAAGGGGTATGTGGATCATCCAATATATGAAACAAATTTTTATACACACGTCTTTTTACAGGATCGGTACACTGCAGAGCCCGTTTCCGGAGATTGGTCCACATGCTGAAATTATTTTTCATCATGTAGCGGATATTCGGAGCCCCTTTCAGATCGATTGCGAGTTCCCAGTCCCGCGAGCCGTATTCACAGTGGATGGGAAATTGCCGGGATTCCTGTGTTTCGTAGTATTCCTCCTTGAAGTGAGTATCGAGCACGATGAGTGTGAGATCAAAAACATCCTCGCTCACCTGACGCAAAAAATCATTTGCAGGGTCGATCAGGTTCTCTGCTCCCGGAACATACAGATTCCCTTCTTTCTGAATAAAGCCGTTCTGCATGTCGCCTATTTGAAGAATTGATACCCGCTTCATGATATGGTTCATCCATGTATTGTATCGGGAGTACTATTTACCTGATGATTGATTGGGAGGGATCAATGCCTTTCCAATCCTTTTCTCCCGAGGGGACTTTCAGGGAGGAGGCATACGGGATGGATTACCGGATCTGGTGACCTGATCAGAAGCTTTTGGAATCACCTGTGAAGGTCCGGGCAGGGTTGTTACCCATTCCCATCCGAATTCAATCCAATCCTCACGTTTATCCCCCATGAACGCAAGAGCAAACTCCATCGGAGAGATCATCGACGACCCGCTCCTAAGGGAGCGGACCCGCGTATTTTCCGGCCGCCATGATGCAGGGAGAAGACTGGGAGTATTCCTTCTCTCGCTTCCTCCCACCAGCGAACCTCTTGTCCTGGCAATTCCTGCGGGAGGTGTGCCCGTTGGAAAGGAGATCGCCAAGACCCTCGGCGCCCCGTTCTCTCTTGCAATAGTGAGGAAGGTAAGGATACCCGGGACAACTGAATCCGGGTTCGGAGCCGTGGCATGGGATGGGACGGTGCTGATCAACGAGCGGCTGCGGGATGCGCTCTTCCTCTCCAGTTCAGATGTCGAGAGGGCTGTGAGCGAGACAGCCGCAAATGTGAAAGAACGTATCACGCGGTTCATGGCTGGAACACCGATGCCGAGTGTTGCCGGAAAGACCGTGATCCTGACCGACGACGGGCTTGCCTCGGGGTTCACGATGCTCGCCGCCATCCGGAGTCTCAGGGTACGAGGGCCCGCTCGCGTCGTGGTCGCGTTCCCTACGGCATCGCGGTCCTCCGCTGAGCTCGTGGGCCGGGAGGCAGATCAACTCGTCTGCCTGAACATCCGGTCAGGGAGGTCGTTTGCCGTCGCGGATGCCTACGAGGAGTGGTATGACCTTGACGACAGCGAGGTACTCGCAGAACTTACCAGCATACCCCGCTAACCAGAGACCCGCTGCATATTACACGGTTCCTGGAAGGGGAATTGACCCTGCACCTTACGTGACGAATGAGAGTAGGGGTATGTTCAGGAAAGCAGGGGAAGCGTTCCTGCATTCCCTTCCCATGGAACCGCTCACTTGCAGGTCTTCGGGGAGAATTCCGGCACCATCACCATGACGCTCTGGTTCGCCGTCCCCGTCAGCGTGATGTTCCGGTCGTTTCCCACACAATAGCACCTGGCCGAGATGATAGGCACCCCGGAACCTTCCTGGATGAACGCCACGTACCAGCCGTCGGGTGCACGCTCGGTCCTGATGGATTTGACCGGGAATGTATCTGCCGGGTATCCCTTCAGGTCAGGATACGCCTCCTTGATAAGCCGGATTGCTTCCCTCTCCTCAGGGTAGTTCCATCTCCCATAGGCCTCCCACCAGGATCTTACCTCGTCCTTATCGGGATGGAAGTAATGCAGCGAGCAGAGTGCCGGGGGGTATTTTCCGGCACGATACCCCTCGATGAGATAGAGCGCCTCGTTTCCGACCGTCGAAGTCTGGTTGAACGGCCTGTAAGAGCTCAATGGTGATACTACCGGTGCTGCAGGTTCGGTGGAATCGATCTCCTGCATCAGGTGTTCCACGTCCGCAGGGGTAATCCAGTCCCGGGGTACATCAATGACCAGGACATGTGACCTGGGGTGCATGCGAAGGTCGTCAAGATACTCAATCGGCGTATGCGTTGTGAAATAGCAGGAGTCTCCTTGCGTCAGGTGCACGTCAGTCTGTCCGGTAAGGCGATCAAAGGAACACGCATCCCCGGACTGCCCTGTGATATTTGCCCAGAAATTGTGACTCGCCGCCCCTCCTCCAGGGATATTGCTGCACCCGGCAGCGGACAGCAGGAACGCGAGGATCAGAATGCCCGGAAGGATTGCTCGCAGGCTATGATTTGTCGACCGCGGGATCGTTGACATATTCAGGCCTCCTGAAACACCTTGAGTCTTCTGATCAAAAAGGTATTTTCATACACATGCCACGGGGTTCTCGCTCCCGTCAGCCGAGATCCACGGGATGGCAATTGCTGATTCTTCAGGGAAAAGTCCGGTTTTTTTCTCGCTCATTAAAAAGAGGAGACCTTATATATACTATTCAGCCTCCATCTGCAATTATGACTGATATCGCGGTATTTGTCGATTCACGGGGGGGAAATACGAAGAAGGTGGCGGACACCATTGCCGCCGAGCTGGGTGTTGCGGCGGGAGACCCGGCCGCCATGCTCCCTGCGGATGCAAAGGTGGTATTCCTTGGGAGCGGGGTGTATGGCGGAAAGCCTGGAAAAGCCATGACCGCGTTCATCGCGTCAGGGGACTTCTCGGGGCTAAAGGTGGCCCTTTTTGCCACATCGGGTGGTGCTGCCGGGGCTGATAAGATGCTCGGGACGATGGCCGATACCCTGAAAGAGAAGGGTGCCACGGTCATCGGGAATTTCCATTGCAGGGGGAAATACCTCTTCACGAACCGCGGACACCCGGGGCCCGAAGACCTGGAGAATGCAAGGAAGTTTGCCAGGGAGATGCGTGCAAATTCCTGAAATCTGGGGAGCGAAAAGAATACCGGCAGAACATAGAGCCGAATCTATATACAATCTACATGGTGCCATCACGATCAGGTGAAAGGCAGACTCGGGTTTTTTGGTACAGTTGCTGGCTCTGTCGAGCTTGCAACCATAGGTTCCCGCGTACTTAATGGAAAGTGAATGGGGTTTTTCACACGCTGCTGGCACTGCGATCTTTTCCCTTCTCACCCCCCCGGCCTCATCCGTTGAATAATTCAATTATTAACACTTTGCAGCAAACATCAGTCTGGTCCAAACATGATCAGGTCCGGATATATTTTCTTCACTTTCATCGTCGCCCTGGCAATCCTTTCCGCCGGGTGCACGCAGCCTTCCGTCGAACACCAATCTCCAGCCGCCTCATCGGCTGTGAATATCACTGTTCCTGTTCCCCCCATCCCGGTCAGGAGCAGCGGCGGTATGAATCTCGCGTACGAACTGGAACTGACGCCTGACAATGGTCTCAAATTCGTGCCCGAGGACGTCGAGGTCATTGACCCTGCCACGGGAAAGGTTCTCTATATCATGGAGAAGGAACTATTCGCATCCCTGTATCACCCTGCCGCAGACCCGCTGCCATCTGGTACTGAACTCCAGAACGGCACGGGGAAGGTGCCGGTCCCGAGGATCTCCATCTGGTTTGTGGTCGATCCGAATGCGGTTCCGGACAGGCTCGTCCACCGGGTCACGCTCAATATGAGCGGGAGCGGGCAGCCCCCGTTCACCCAGACCGGCGGGGAGATCGCCGTGCGAAAAGATCTCTCCCCCGTGGTCGTCGGCTCCCCGATGCGTGGCCCGGGCTGGCTGGCACTCGAGACCACCGCCCCGGACACCCACCACTTCAGCGCCCAGATTACAATGGACGGAGTGACCCGCGTCCCGCAGAAATACGCACAGGACTGGATCTTCGTTGACCCTCTCACCGGGAAGGCGGTGGAAGGTGACTCTGCCCTAGCCAGGAACTACTATGGGTTCGGCAAGGAGATCCTCTCGGTTGCGAACGGCACGGTCGTTGATATGCTGGACGGCCTCCCGGATCACGAGATGATCTATTCCCCACAGGGAGTCACGATCGCAACGGCGGCAGGCAACTATGTAATCGTGGACATAGGGGACGGAAAATACGCCTGCTATGCCCATATGGTCAACGGCTCGGTCCGGGTTGCACCAGGTGACCGCGTCACTGACGGACAAGTCCTCGGCCTGATGGGCAACAGCGGCAACTCGGACCTCCCCCACCTCCACTTCCAGGTGGTGGAGGGGAAAGCCTCGTTCCTCGGCGCCGAGGGGTATCCCCATGTCTACCGGGCATTCAATGTGACAGGCGAGGTCGACCAGGCCCGCGGCATTGAGATGTTCAGCGATCCTGAATTTACCACAGAAAAATTATGGTCAGAGTTTGATATATTTGTCTCGTCCTACCCTAATCCCGTGTACCAGCAGGAGAGCCTCCCGGAAAACTGGGTAATCCTGGACCTCCCCTGATCGCTAAAATTTTTATTGCATCTCACAAGCGGGAATACTTCATCCGGCGGTTACGCTGACATTCCTGCTTTCCAACCATGCCAGTTACGTCTCCCTGGACATCCCTCACTGCGGAGGGGTTCCAGGAAATCGAACGAACAATTTCTGGATTGCCTCCATTCTGCAATCCTGACACGAATGTCTGACCGGGCAGCCGGACCGCCAATCAATCAGTTCCCCTTGACGACAAGCACCGTGATGTCGTCGAACTGGGGCATATCCTTTGAAAACTCCCGCACTTCCGAGAGGATCCGGTCGAGGATCTCCTGTGCAGGGAGGCGGGCATTTTCCCTGATGATTGTGTAGAGCCGGTCTTCACCAAAGAACTTTTCCTGGGCATTCATCGCATCCGTGACTCCGTCGGTATAGATGACGACCACATCTCCTGTGCCGATAGGGATGGTACGGGATGCATACTCCTGGTGTGCGTCCGCCCCGATGGCCATACCTGTGGGGAGGAGCTCTTCAAGGGTCCCGTCACGGCTCCTGACCACGACGGGGGGGTTGTGGCCGGCATTCACGTACTTCAGGGTCCGGTCGGATTCCGAGAGTGCCCCAAAAAAGAGGGTGACGAACATGCCGGACTTTGAGTCTTCGGTGATGATGTTGTTTGCATCGAATATCGCTTTCGCAGGGTCCCGGTGCCAGAGCGCATTCACCCTCACCACGATCCGGGAGAGTGCCATGAAGAGCGCTGCCGGGACGCCTTTCCCGGATACATCGGCGACGAGGAGCCCAAGAGTCCCCTTCGACAACGCAATGATCTCGAAGGGGATCACGTCAAAGAAGTCGCCGCCGACCTCCTTTGCCATGACGGTCCGTGCAGCGATATCGAATCCCCTGATCTGCGGGATCACCTCGGGCATGAAGCTTCGCTGGATATCCGCGGCGATCTGGAGCTCGGCGTTCGAGCGGGCGAGCTTCCCTTCCATCTCACGCCGCTCGGTGATGTCCCGGATCGTCTCGATGGCGCCGGTCACGTTTCCATCCGGGTCATAGAGGGGGCTCGCCTTCGCCCAGAAGTACCGGCCTGACTTCCCCCGTATGCTCGGGATGAACGTGTCCACGACAAGCGTATCCCCCTCCCGATTCACGTGGGTGTAGAGGCTATCCACTTCTGCCTCGGGCATGAGGACAAGGTTTGCGAGCATCAGCCTCCGCTCCTGGTAGAAGGGAAGGGAATACTCGTAGTCCCCTTTCCCGATCATAGACTCTGCAGGAATCCCGGTCAGCTCCTCCATTGCCCTGTTCCAGGTGATGACGACCCCGTCCCGGTTGATCGCAAAGGTCGCATCCGGCAGGAAACTGATGATATCCGCGAGGCTTCGTCTGGACCGGACAACCTCCTGCTCGTCGCGTTTCCGGCCGGTGATATCCCGGATCGTCTCGATGGCCCCCATGATGTTTCCCTCGGGATCATAGAGCGGACTCGCCTTCGCCCAGAAATAGGCCCCCCCCCGGGCGGAAATCGGGGATGAAGATGTCGACGACGAGCGTATCCCCCTTACGCTCCACGAAGTCATACCGTTTCTCGATCTCGGCCCCGGGCATGAAGACGAGGTTGGCAAGCATCGGTCTGCGTTCCTTATAGAACGGGAGGGCATACTCGTAGTCGCCCTTCCCAATCATGCTGCCTGCGGGAACCCCAGTCAGACTCTCCATGGCCTTGTTCCATGCGATAACCCTCCCCTCACGATCGATGACCAGCGTCGCGTCGGGAAGAAAATCAATGATCTCTGCCATCTCGCGGGTCGTCCTCGCCATCTCCTGCTCGGCCCGTTTCCGGCCGGTGATATCCCGGATCGTCTCGATGGCCCCGGTGATATTCCCGTCCTGATCATAGAGCGGGCTCGCCTTCGCCCATAGGTAGATTCCGCCAGGCCGGAAGTCCGGGATGAAGATGTCCATGATGAGGATATCCCCTATCCATTAAATCATACCGTTTCTCGATCTCGGCCCCGGGCATAAAGACGAGGTTGGCAAGCATCGGTCTGCGTTCCTTATAGAACGGAAGGGCATACTCGTAGTCGCCATTGCCAAGTTTGTCTCCAGCCGGAACCCCCGTCAGAACCTCCATCGCCCTGTTCCAGGCAATCACCTTTCCCTCGCGGTCGATGACCAGCGTCGCATCCGGCAAAAAGTCAATAATCTCATCCTGAAACGAATGCTCGGAGAGTTCCATTCACCTGCTCCTGATCAGAGGATGTACGATGATTAGGTAAGAAGATTCGTTCTTCCTCTCCTGCCTGTCAGGCGAACAGAAAATGAATGCTTATTCCGCTTTCAGGGTAAAAAAGAACGTACTGCCTTCTCCAATAACAGATGATACCCAGATTCGCCCCCTATTACGTTCGATGATCTTTTTGCAGAGGGCAAGTCCGAGTCCAGTGCCCGGATATACATCCCTCTGGTGGAGCTGTTCGAAGAGAACGAAGATTCTGTCATAATAGTCGGACGGAATGCCGATCCCGTTATCCCTGACCGAAAATTCCCATACGTCGCCATCACGGGAGGCAGAGATGTGTATGACCAGCGGGACGCCTTCCTTTCGGAACTTGATGGCGTTCTCGATGAGGTTCTGGAAGACCTGGATGATCCGGGTCGGGTCGGCGAGGGCATTCGGCAGGGGATCATGCGTGACGGTTGCGCCCGTCTCTTTTATGAGCTGCCTTAAGTTTTCCAGCGCGCTGGAAAGCGCGTTATCCATGGAGACTGACTGCAGATCCCTCTTTCTCACGGCCGAGTACTCGCGGAGGCTGTTAATCAGCGCATGCATGCGAAGGGCTGCCGTTTCGATGGTTTTTAAGTGTTTTTCAAAGGAACCCGCATCGCTTTCGCGAGAATCTCGCAACATCCGTTGTGTCGAGGTCACGATGTTCCGGATTGGTTCCTGAAGGTCATGTGAGGCAATCGAGATGAAAAGCTCAAGTTCTTCGTTGGCCCGCGCCAGGTTTCTCGAAAATTCCTGCAATTGTTCTTCTGCCTTCTTCCGTTCCGATATATCGCGCAGCACCACCTGGATCGCGGGTCTGCCCTGGAAGATCAGCTTCCTCCCTCTCCCTTCAAATGTTGCCAGGGTCCCGTCACGGAGTGTTACCTGTATCTCTGTGGGTGGGGTGTCTCTGCCTTCAAGGTCAATCCTGGTGTTCTCCCGTGCGATCGCAAGGAAATCAGGGTGGATCCGGGCGAATGCATCCGTGCCAATAAGCACATCTGACGCCGGGAGGTGGAAGAGCTGCGCACTTGCAGGATTCGCATATACGATCCGGCCGTCCTGGTGGATTACGATGGCGTCCGGTGACATCTCGACGACCGCACGGTACTTCTCCTCGCTTTCGCGAATGGCGTCCTCGATCTTCTTCCGGTCGGTGATATCCAGGGCAATATGGGCGATGCGGTCTACGTTTCCCTCATTGTCAAGCACAGGGGATCCATAGTGAGCATAGTGCCGGCCCTCCCGCGAATCCTCCCATGAGACTGTTTCCCTGCTCCGGAGAATCCTTTCGAAATGTTCTCTCCTTTCTACTGCAAGCCCGGGGGGGAGATGGGCAAAGATGTTGGTCCCGATATACTCGTCGAGGCTGATCCCAAGTCGTGCAGGAGAGACTTCACTGCTGATGAGCACGGTGCCTTCCCTGTCAATAAGATGGGCCGAGTGGGGGAGCGAGGCCAGGAACCCTTTCAGGTTCTCTTCGCTCATTTTCAGCTCATTCTTGATCCGCCCGCAGTCATCGATCATCCCTTTCAGTCTCGCATTCTCTTTATTGAGCGCCTGGTTTGCCGATTCCAGGTCAGCCGGGAGTTCCTGGATCTTCATCGCCGTATCAGAGGGATCACTATGCACAATGTCATCCCGCGGTGGATTCGTATTGTGTCCATTCCCAGAACGTGGCATTCCCTCTTTCACTCCATCAGCCCCTGCCGGATATCATGATAATCCAAAAAGAGAATGGGTTCGCATGACCTCTTATTCATTTTGGAGGGGGGGGAAATTTCACCCACTGCACGAGTGTTTGATGTAGAAAGATTATCCTTTCCAGATGGATGATCCCGTGATAAAACACTCATCCTCCCTGCCGGTGAAGTGTCATGGTTAACGCCATCGTATTCCCCATGGTATCCCTTCCACTGGAATAGGTCAGGGTGATGAATATCGTATCAGGGTCAGTAAGCGTTCCCTTTGCCCATCCCCCGGGTTGATCGATAAAATAAATGCTCTTTTTGTCCGGATCAAACATGCCGGCGAGGGTCTGGTGTGCCATGGAGCCATCCGGCTGGGAAAATATTTTATATCCCTCGACAATGTGCCCATGCTGCGACGTGAATACCCAGGTGTTCACACCGATCCCGACGCGCTGGATTGTGGTATTCAGGTAGTACCCTTCCCCGTCATCCGCCTTCCAGGTCCCTGTGATATCCGGATATTCCGCCGGGAGTGCCGTTGTATTCGCATGTCCAGCCTGGACCGGGGAAACAGACTGGGTCAGGTTCTCCTGCAATGAGCCGGTCAGGCACCCCGCACCGGACAGCCATGCTGCCAGCACTGCAAAGAGGAGAAACGATTGCAGGTAAAGATTCATGTGTCAGGTTCACCAGGGTGACACCATATACCTTTTCCAGGTATCCTGAGCCGGTTCGCTTTGGGATAGTGACCCTCAACAGCAGGAATCATGCGAGTGATTCCCGATTCAGCCGAAATCCGGGCGGAAATTCTCACCCTCCGGCAGCCCGGCACGGTGAATGCGAGGTGAGCGAATGTCGCACCAAGCTCCCGGATGACACCGGCAGAGAGAATGCGGCATTACCATCCGGGAGATGCATCGCCTGAACCAAACCGTGTATCCGGTATTTTCGACCGGATAGGGAAAAAAGAGAGGGGGGGGTTTTTCACCCTGCCACCGGGATCTGCACCTCGGTAAGGAGTTCCTCTGCAGGCGTATTGTCCGGGTTGTTCAGGTACACCTGCCGGTCGGGCCCGGCTGGTTCAAGCCCATTCTCTGCCGCATACCTGAACGCTTTCTCGAATGCGACAGAGAATCCTTCGTGCTCGTAGGGTCCCCGGTATACGACCGAGACTGCCTTTACTGCCGGAAGTGTCCTGACAGTGATTCCCGGGTCAGATACCACCACCGGCCCGTGGATTGGGATCGCCATCTCGATATCGGCATCGGTCTCGCGGTACTCGCCGTCGTAGCAGAGCGAGAGGAAGGGGCCTGTGATCGTAACGCCTTTCTTCTGGTTTTCCGGCGAAAAGATGATCTCCATAAGTGCAGCCGAGACCTGGCCGCAGACCTCTTCGTAAGTTCCTGTCCTTCGGCCAGAAAGCACCCTCATGGCCGGGATCTCTTTTATTACTGGTTCTGAAACGTTCATGGCAAACAACTCCGAAAAGTCCCTGTTCTCGATAATGAAGGACAACACCTTCTCCAGCCGTGCGATCTCGGACTGCGCCTCATGTTTTCTTCTCTCTACCAGTTTCCGGACCGCATCACGGTCCTGGGCAGAATGTGCAGTGAGGATATCCCCAATCTCGGAAAGCCCGAACCCAAGCGTGCAGAGCGTCCTGATCTTCAGTGCAGACTCGACCTGGGTAACCGTGTAGTACCGGTATCCTGTGAACCGGTCCTTTACCGCAGGAACAAGGATGCCCTTGCTGTCATAGTAACGAAGCGCCTTCTGGGTGAGATGGGTGAGGGTCGAGAACCTCCCGATTGTAATCCGATCGGACGGCATGGTGCATCACATGAATATGTGTTTTCATGATATAGAGGGTCTTTCTCTTCCCCGGGTGAAGGTTTGGGGAGAAATATATCGGGGAAGGGAACAGTACCTCAAGTGATGCATATCAATGGGGTGCGGCTGCTGCATGACCGGTTTCCCACGGACTGCAGTTATCCCTTCAACCTGGAAATTTTCCGGAAGACTGATTGGATCGGGTTTTTTCGGCCCATCACGTTCTTTATCGGGGAGAACGGGACAGGAAAGTCCACGCTGCTTCGGGCTATCGCAAAAAAATGCAATATATCTATCTGGGAGGATGAAAGGAGGCTTAAATTCCATTTCAACAGGTACGAGGATGAGATGTTCCGGTACATCGATGTCGAATGGAGCGGGAAGCAGGTGGCGGGATCGTTCTTTTCATCCGAGATGTTCCGCTACTTTGCAGAGATCCTTGACGAATGGGCAATCGCCGATCCCGGGACACTCTCGTATTTTGGAAACGACTCGCTGAGGACCAGGTCCCACGGGCAGTCACACATGATGTTTTATACCAGCAGGTACCAGAGGGAAGGCCTCTTTCTTCTCGATGAACCCGAGAATGCACTGTCTCCACGCACTCAGATAGAACTCCTGCACCTGCTCCGGAAAGCCACATCAAGAGACAACGTCCAGTTTCTCATCGCAACGCACTCCCCGATTCTTCTGGCTTATCCCGGTGCGGACATCTACAGTTTTGACAGGACCCCAATCCAGAAGGTTGGGTACGAGGAGACGGAATATTACAGGGCATACCGGGATTTTCTCAACCACAGGGAGAAGTACCTGGACTGGTCCTGACTCCCCACCGTCCGGAGATTTGCACAGGCTGGGCCAGGCACGCTTCTTCTGTCTGGAGACCCTTGTGAGAAAATGGAGTGTCTGTTTGTTACGACAACGCGTGGTTATCCTCCACGATCTTCCCGTCACGGAGCCGGATGATCCGGTCGAAATACTTTTTGTGCCAGTCCTCGTGTGAGACCATGACGATCGTCTGGTGCATCTCCCTGTTGATCTCCTCGAAGAGATCGAGCACCCTGCGGGAGTTCTCGGTATCGAGGTTCGCACAGGGCTCGTCGGCAAAAAGGATGTCGGGCCTGTTCACGATGGCACGGGCGATGGCGACCCGCTGCTGCTCCCCACCCGAGAGTTCCTTCGGAAGGTGCCATCTCCGGTCAGAGAGCCCGATACGGTCGAGGATATCGAACGTGGCCGTTGTATATTCCTCATCTGTCCGGTCGCTCCGGAGCATTGCCGGAAGGAATACATTCTCGGCAACCGTCAGTTCCGGGACGAGGGCATAGTCCTGGAAGACGTACCCGAGCTTGTAGAGCCGGAACATGGTTTTTTCGTAATCGTTCAGCGTGTTCACGTCGATCCCATCGAGCGTGATCTCTCCGCTCGTCGGAACATCGAGGAGCCCGAGCATGTGGAGGAGCGTCGACTTGCCACTCCCTGAAGCTCCCATGATCCCGACGAACTCACCCCTTCCGATGGTGAGGGAGACACCATCCAGTGCCCTGACCCCGACGTTTCCCATCTGGTAGATTTTCTGGAGACCCGCACATTCAATCATGGCATCAGGCCCTCATGGACGACTGTATCTCTTCACGCGAGACCTGGTACGCGGGAACATACCCGGCGACGATCGCGGAGGCCAATAGTATCAGCGAATTCGAGACGAGGTCCATCGGTGTCAGGTACATGTAGGCAGACCATTCGGGGGTCACGATCGGGTTGTAGGCAAGGTAGAGCGCGAGCAGTAATGCAATCGCGATCCCGAGAACGATCCCGAACAGTGCAAGAATGATGACCTGGAACCCGTAGTTGTGCATGATGACCTCCTTCTGCACCCCGATGGCCCGCAGGATCCCGATCTGCTTGCGGCTGTTGATGGTCTTGATCGTGATGACGATGAACAGGACGACGGTCGTGATGATGATGCTCACGATGAGGGAGACCATGTTGATGATGTCGAAACTCTGGAGCACGCTCCCGATCGCTTTCGAGAGGAGATCGTCCGTGGTATGAACCTGCGGGGAGACCCCGTAACTCATCAGCATGTCCTTGACAAACTTCTCAGAGTACCCCGGCTTGGTCTTGATAGTGATGTATTCTGCTTTGTCGAGGGATTCACCCTCAACAATTTCCATGTCTGACCACGTAATGAGTGCCGAGTTATCGGAAGAGGTCCATCCTGTCGAATAAATCCCTTTCACCCGGTAGTCCTTTGTGTACCCGTTCCCGAATTCGACCGTAATCGAGTCCCCGACCCGCACCCCGCCAAGCGAGGAGTAGAATTCATCCTCCTGGCTGACAGTCGCATCCCCAGCAATGATCTTTCCAATGATAATCTCGCCCGTATCGCTTTCACCCAGGTAACTGCCCGCGATCATCTTTGTATGTATGGGAGAGACGGACTTCTCGTCGGTCGGACGTATCGCCCGTATCGAACTTCCCAGGATACGCTGCCGGTACTTGAGCGTCGCACCTTTCGAGTAGTGCGGGGTTGCCCGTTCAACGCCCGGCATACTGTTGATGAGGTCGAGCGTAGCATCGAGGTCCGTGATGTACTGCTCCCCCGCCTGCGGGCTGACGAGCACGTTTCCGACCTCATAGTCGACGATCTGCGTCTTGATGGTCTGCCCAATCCCTGCAAAGAGTGACGGAAGGAAGATCATGTTGGTAAAGCACATCCCGACAATCAGGATTGTCAGGATCGCGCTTGACCTGCTCCCTCTCCGGAGAGACCGCCAGGCCAGGAACAGCGCTACTTTGAGTTCCTTTTTACCCATGGGAGGGCCCCGTTCCCATTCTTCTTCGGCAAATACCAATACCGGTAGGCAATGAAGCCGGCGACGAGGACGATGATCACGACGAGGACAATCGTCCCGGTGTAATCCTCGGGGGTCACTTGGAGGGACATCGGGAACACCACGGTATGGGTCCCAAGGTCGTCGGTATAGGTGACGGTCACGTGATACTCATACGTCCCCCCGGAACCTCCGTCAAGCATGAACAAGGCCGGGGCATCGTTGTTCGGCTTGATCTTTCCTATGAATGACTGCCGGTTCCCGGTCATGGGAAGGTCGATGACTGCGGTCACCTGCTTCGCCTCTCCCGTGCCGGTATTCTCGATCCGGATGGTGAGATCGAAGGGGGTCCCTGCAGTCACCCTCCTGGGAGTCGTATCTACAGAGACGAACCCGAGTTCCGCTTTACCCATGATCGGGACCTCGATTGTCTCCTCCTGGTGCCTCGCGGTCCCGTCCGGGAGCTTGTAATCGAACGCAAGCAGAACTTTCTGGAGGCCAACTGCTACGAACCTGTCGGTGATGAATTCGAGGGTGACTGTCCGGTTCTCTCCCCCGTTCAGGGGTTCGATGGTGAGGGTATTTGGACCCTTTGAACCAAGCGACGTCGTGGAGGTAGCGGTGGAAAGAACGATATCGCTTGCCCTGATTTCCCCTGCGTTCCTGATGATTAATACAACAGGGAAACTCTCTCCGGGATTGATACTCTCGGGAAGCTCCTTGTAGATGACCAGGGTGGGGCTCTGCATCACATACTGGGCGGTGTTCACGTTTACCGGTACTGGGTAGCGAACATTCTTCCCGCCGTTTATCTCAACCCAGACCTCGGGAAAGTACAGGCCCTCCTTTTTTGGTGCCTGGATTGAGAAGGTGACATCCAGAGACTGCCCCGGCCCAATGGCTCCGAAATGGTGGTACGATCCGTCGATTACGCGGATCTCGCCTCCCATCAGGCTCACGCTGTCGATGATGGCGGGTATGTCCGTGCTCTTCGTGGTCTGGAACTCACCAGAAACTGAAACACCTGATGATTCACGCAGGGATGCCGAGCTGGCGGTGTTCTTGAGAGTGACCTGGATCGTCCCGTAGCCTTCCGGTGCGAGGACTGATGGAGTGACCTTATAGTCTGTGATGATGACTGTCGGCTCTGCTGCAAAAACATGCGTGCAGCACGCTCCTGCGAAGAGCAGGATGAAGATTCCTGCGATGAAAAGATTGATGCTCCGGTTGTTTTCGTACTGCATGAGATCCCCCCAACCTATCAGGGCCGATCCTCGTTCCTTCCCCCGATGTATCCTCCATTTCATGGGAAAGAAACTTGTGATGGATCGAGGTTGCAACTCCAAGATTAATAATATTACTTAAAGTAAAGTTATAATTACCGCGAGTATGCTATTATTTAGCACTGGAGATTGAGGGCGATTGGCACGCTTATTTCCTGAATATCGGGAAGAGGTCCAAAAGAAGATTATTGCAACGGCTCATACCCTCTTCCACGAAAAGGGATACTCGAACACGAAGATGTCAGAGATCGCAGCTGCGCTTGGTGTGACCAAGCCGACCCTCTACCACTACTTTGACACCAAGGAGAAACTTTTCATTGCAGTAGCCGAGCATGAGAGGAAGATGCTGCAGGAATTTATTATCGAATCCTTCACTGACCGGGACTTTGTTGCGGGTGCGACAGCCTTTTTCGACACCATCATGGAGGGATTCCTGAAAAATATCGGGCCCGAGAGCGTGGCCATCATCACGCGGGATGATCACCTCAGGCAAATAATCCTCGACGATCGGGAGAAGTTCATCGACGTGATCGCAGGATTCCTTGCAGAAAGGAAAGCGACAGGGGAGATAAGGGAGGATGCAGATGTCAGGATTCTTGCATGCACATTCAATGCCCTCTTCCAGGGTCTCCTGATCTATGCGATGCAAGGGATGAGAACTGATGATCTTCGCCTGGTCTGGAACTCGGCTGTCAAAGGGTTGACACAGAAGGGGTCGTAATCCCGGCCTTCTCTCACCCTGGACACGCCTGCATTGTCAACTGAAAGGGAAGTGAGTGCCCCCGCAGCAGTCCCCTCCTGCTATTTCAGTGCATACGCCGTCCCTGCCTTCTCCACCTATTCACTAGTAGACACTTTTTTCCTGTTGTTCGCCGGCCGGTACTCGAACCGGTACATGAGTGAAATGACTGCCGGCATGATGAGGATCGCACCAAGGAGGGAGAACCCGACAGTGATGACCGTGGTGATGCCAAAGTTCGAGATGATGTTGAACTCCGAGAGGATCAGGGCCGAGAACCCGAACACCGTCGTCAGCCCCGAGACAGTGATGGCAGCGCCGATTTTCTGCACGCTCGTCTGGATTGCCGAAAAGAGATCGAGGCCCCGTGCCAGTTCCTCGTCGACCCTCTCCATGATCAGGACAGTATATTCGGAGGCAACTCCAATCGTCATCGAACCGAGCACGGCGGTAAGTGGGGTGTAGTCGAGGCCCAGGAGATACATGATCGCACCATTCCACCCTACGATTGCCACGATGGGAAGAAGCGGCGAGACTGCATGAACCCGCCTGTATACCACGAGGAGAAAGGCGAGGATGAATGCAAAGCCCAGCACAGTCATGATCAGCTTCGAATCACTGATATCGTCCATCAGCGCAGCAAACATCTCGATCTGGCCGGTGACACGGGCGGTCACCCCGGGCGGCGGGGAGTTCCACGCAACGTCCCTCTCGATCAACTGGACCAGTGATCGGGCCTGGGATATCTCCATGTCGACAGTTGAGAACTCGAGCACCGTCTCGATCTTCCCGTTCAGGTACCGGTCTTTTGTGACGGCGGGAATGCGGTCAAGCACCTGCTGGACCTCGCCTTCGGTCGTGGGGAGGTTTCCGTTGTTGTACTGCGCAAGGAGGGTGGCGATACTGGTCACGCCGGTTATCTTGTCGTTGTGCTCGATCTCGTACTCCCCGAAGTCCCGTATCCATGTAAGCGTATCGGGGTTCAGGACCGCTTCTCCCGTCATAATGACAGGGATGGTGCTGGTCGAGCCCATAGCCCTCGTGACCTTGTTCATGTTCTGGAGCGCAGGCATCTCGGACGGAACAAAAGTCTTCTCATCGGCACTGATGGGGACATCGTTGTCCAAGTTGAACCCGACGATTGCCACCATGAAGACGAGCATGAGGATAGGCACCGGGTTCTTCGCAATCTTTAACGCGACTGCTCCCAGGAACGCATCATATTTTTCTATGAACGACCCGCGTGAACCCTCCTGGTGGACAGGGGTCGTATCGCAGCCCTTCCACCCGAGTTCGCAGGCGGCGACATCGTTGATCTTCCCTTTTGGTTCCCTCGGGCAATACCTTATCAGGATGCCAAAGACCGGGACGATGATGAGGGCGGCAAGGTAGCACGATATCACCCCGATTGTACAGGTGATCCCGAAGTCACCCACCATGGGGATGGGACCAAAGACCATCGCAATGAACCCCATCGAAGTTGCGAGCATGGCGATCAGCACAGACGGCCCGGTCTTCGTGATCGTGGTGGTGATCGCGTCAGGAAGAGAAGATTTCCGGACCTCCTCGTCAAGCCTCGAGTGGATCTGGATTGCGTAATCGATGCCTATCCCGATGAGCACAGGAAACGCCCCAATCACCACCATGCTGATGGGAATTCCTGCCAGACCCATGAACCCGAACGTCAGGATGAGACCCGTTGCAACGACAATAACCGGCAACAAAGTATAGCGCACGTGGTTGAAGAGGGTCATCACCGCTACGACCATCAGCACCATGGCGGCGAGGATGAGGATTCCCATCGACGACCCCATCTCCTGCTGCATCTCCTGGGAGAAAGCAGGAGATCCCGAGAGTATGACGGTGACACCGGGAGGAGGGTTCGAGAGCGAGACGATGCTCCGGATGTTGTTGAGGGCCTGCTCCTGCCTGTCGCTCGAGATGCCCGGCTGGAGCGAAACGACGCTGATCGTCATCATCTTCGAAGGGATATAGCGATCAACGACTTCCGGTGGGGCCTGGCTGACAATCTGGTTGATCTCAGCCGATGATCCTGGGAGCGTCCCGCCGTTCCCCTGCCTCAGGAGATCGACTATGCCGGACACCCGCTCCACATATTGCTGGTTTGCGACATCCGCCTGGAGTCGCTCGATGTAGTGCAGGCATTCAACCTGCGTGATATCGTCGGATTCGACGATGATCATGATGGCGTCAGACCCGTACGCATCGGAATAGTGGGAGAGGAGGGCCCCGCGGGGAGTCGTTTTGTCAATATAGGTATCATCGCCGGTCTCCATCGTCACGAGGGTGACCCCGAAAAGCGCAATGGCAAATACCAGGACTGCCACTCCCGCAACAATACGGGGATGGGTGGTGACTGCATACGCCAACCGTTCGAACGGGTTTTTCATTGGAAAATGCCTCCACCAGGATTACGAGTCATGGACAGGAATGGGATTCGCGGGACAGGGTCATTCCTGGATGCAAAAAAACTCCGGATAGCGGAACCCGACACAGCCCGCAGGTGGTACATGGATATTCGGCAACTGTGTATCCAAGTTGTCATGTTCACTACAACAGTACTTTCTGATTTTCCACCCCATAATGTTATTGCCTTTTGATACGGGAAACAGGATGAAATCGCTGGTAAAAGGCTTTTCCTTTTCATGGATGGTGAAACCCGGGACTCTCTTCGCGCGAAATGCCACACGCGCCTTCTTGCTCCCTCCAATTTTCTTGAATGTGCAGGTAATTGGGATAGTCCTCACATCGCACATTTTTGGCCTGTATAGCAGACCATCCAGTGACCGGGTCGACACTGGCACGCAGTTTTTTAAAACCCGATGTTACAGAACGGCCCGGAACCGTGGGAGAGAACAAAGGTGCCCGGGTTCGAACGTGTGAAATTTCGGGTCATCATCAGTTCATATCAGCCGGTCCCCGGCATGTTCGCCCGGCAGGCAGTCATAGACCTCCGTCACCTTCATCACGAGGAGCGACCTGCAGAAAAGGCCCGGTTTTGCCAATGCAACCTCTTTTTTCATCGTCTCGTAGTCTTCTCCGCTGGTCTTCACCTCGATGTCCCCCTTGACCTTGAAGCATCCCGTGATACCGGGACCCCATACGTAAAGACAGGCCCTGGGATTCTCGAGGACGTTTTTGATGGTCTCCTTCATGAACTGGTTGCCGATCCAGATCGTCTCAGGGTCACGGGGATACACTGCCCCCATTGGAGCGACATTCGGTTCACCCTCCTTTGACGCAGTTGCAAGCGGGAATATCTTCCCCGACATGAATGCAGTCATCATCTCGGGATTCATCATTGCCATGGATGGGGTGTTGCACGCAGAGGCTGATAAATGAGGGGGGGGATGCAACTCTCCGGGTGCGGCCGGGTGAATTTTGCGATTAGCCCATTAAGTAAGGACGGGGAAAATCCCGGCCTGATCTCAGGGTTTGTAAAGGAAGATTTTCCCCCCTCATCGTTTCCGAAGGAACGTCCCCTTCCGGTACTCGTCGAATGCCTGCCGGAGCTCTTCCTGCGTGTTCATCACGATGGGACCACGCCATGCAATCGGATCATGATGGGGCATTCCCGAGAGATAGAGGAACCTTGCCCCATCGCTCCCCGCGACTACGTGCACCCGCTTCCCTTCCCGCGAAAAGAGGATCATGGTGCGGTTTCCCATCTCCTTCTCCTGCCGGAGGTCGAAGTGGCCGGACCCGCCGATCACGTAAGCCGCCGCGGTATGCTCTGCGCTCACCTCGTGGGAGAACGGCACATCGGGCCCGAGCATAACATCAAAGAATTCGGGGAACCCGACGATATCCTGGACCGGGCCGGTCACCTCACCGATCGTCCCGGAGATGATCCTGATGCGCACTCCTCTTTGTGGAGAGATGATCGGGACGTCATTGCCGGGTACCTCCTGGTATCGGGGGTCGATCATCTTGTGGCTCCTGGGCAGGTTCACCCAGAGCTGGAACCCGCCCATCCGACCGTCAACAGGCTTTGGCATCTCCTGGTGGATGATGCCAGACCCGGCCGTCATCCACTGGACTCCCCCCGCTTCCACGCTGCCCGAGTGCCCGAGGCTGTCGCGGTGCTCCACTCTCCCGTACAGCATGTAGGTGACCGTCTCGATGCCGCGGTGCGGGTGCCATGGGAATCCCGCCAGGTAGTCCGCGGGGTTCTCTGCACGGAAGTCATCGAGCATGAGAAATGGATCAAAGAGGGGGAGGTGGTCGTACCCGAACGCCCGGTGGAGCCGGACACCGGCGCCCTCGACTGTCTCGCGAGCGGGAAAAGTCCTCGCAACCGCCTTTGCAGGTGGCATGGATGGGAATTATGATCTGAACATGGATAAATATGCGGGGGACGGGGACTCTTACTCCCTTTTCAACGTCGCTGCACGGTTGACAAAGAACCAGGAGCGATCGACCGGCCGGAACCCGGCCTCTCCCGCAAGCCGGACCTTGTCCTCAAACTCCCTGCCCGGGACGATTATGGGCGGCTCCGAGAAGAAGAATGTCCCGCCCGGCTTCAAAAGTGCAGCGATCTCCCGGAAGAGTTTCTCCGGGTCAGGAACCTCGTGGACCACGAAGATGGCAAACGCCACGTCGAAGGTGGCGTTCAGTTCAGGAGGAAGGCCAATCGAGTCCGGCCTGCACTGGTGCGTCGTGACCCTTGGGAGGAGGCCTTCAGACTCCATCTTGCCCTCAACGATCCTGAGCATCTCGTCCTGCAGGTCGACAGCGTAGACCCGGCCTGTATCGCCTGCCCGTTTCGCAAATTCGCGGGTGAAGAACCCCGGGCCGCACCCGAAATCGAGCACCCGGTCACCCGGCTTGACGTATCGTTCCGAGAGATGGTCAGGGCGGTAGAGAATGCGACGGAACCGGGTATCAAGGTGTGCAGCATGGGATGCGGAGAATACACTGTGCTGGTGGTGTTTCCCGGGGTCATCGCGGGAAGTCATGCGAGGAGTATGTGCGCAGCGTCCCGATAACAGTTCTGTAATAATTGTGGGATCGGTTTTCCTCCCAACGAGGGGTGATGAACGCTTCTGCCGGAGAGGGCGGCCTGCCTCTTTCCCGCTGCTATGCGGGGTACTGGATTGAAGATTCTTGGCAAAAGATATTTACACAATGTATTGTATACTTTACATTGTCAAATGAGCGGGTCTTCCCCACGCGAAGGAAATATCCTCTGCGGGATAGGAGGCCTGCAGAGTAAATTCAAGAAAATACCCAGAAAAACAGGAGAGATTCCTCTATGAAGACCATATCTGCATTCATCGTTGCATCCGTCCTGATCTGCTCGTTTGCCGCAGGCGTGCATGGCGAGACGACGACAGAAGGCTCCGATGGATCCCTGATCACATTGCAGGGCAACACAATCACACTCGAAGGAAGCGGTGCGAAAATTGGAGCCTCGACGGTCACCATCACTTCCGGCGGAACCTACACGATATGCGGCACTCTGAACAATGGACAGGTCATTGTCGATTGCCCCGATACGGAGAAAGTCACCCTTGTCCTTTCCGGAGCTCATATCTCCTGCGCAACAAGCGCCCCTATTTACGTGGCCAGTGCCGACAAGGCTGTGATTACCCTTGCGGACGGAACTTCCAATTCGGTGACGGACGGAAGTTCTTATGTCTTCCCGGATGCCGCTTCGGATGAACCGAACGCTGCCATCTTCTCGAAAGACGACCTCACCATCAACGGTGGCGGAGCCCTCTCGGTCACCGGGAACTACAATGACGGCATTACCAGCAAAGACGACCTGAAGATAACCGGCGGGAGCGTCACGGTCAATGCCAAGAACGACGGTGTCCGCGGCAGGGACTCGGTGGTTGTCAGGGAAGGGACCCTTACAATCACCGCGAGCGGTGACGGGATACAGTCCAATAACGACGAGGACGCCGAGGAGGGCTACGTCTCTATCGAGAGTGGCACCATCTCTATCATTGCTGGGGCGGACGGTATCCAGGCAGAGTCTACCCTCGCGATCAGCGGGGGCAGTATCACGATAACATCCGGAGGAGGTGCAGGAAACGGTAACACCGCAACTCCCCGGGACAACCAGGGCAGGAGCACCATTACTGTCGAGAGCGATACGGGCAGCGCGAAAGGGCTGAAAGCAGGGGCAGCGTTGGAAGTGAGCGGAGGTTCGATCACCATCAACTCGGCCGACGACGCGATCCACTCCAACGGCAGCATCACGATCGATGGTGGCACAATGACCCTTGCCTCCGGTGACGATGCTATCCATGCGGACTCCTCGATAGAGACCAATGGCGGGTATATCGATATCACGAACTGCTACGAGGGGCTGGAGAGCGAGATCATCACACTTAATGAGGGGACGATTCACCTCACATCCCGCGATGACGGGATCAACGCCGTATCGAAGACTGCTGTTGCCGTGACGGCGAGGCAGCCTGGCCAGCAGCCGTTCGAGGCCTCCGGGAACTGTGCCCTGGGCATTCATGGCGGATATCTCGTGGTTAATGCAGGAGGAGACGGGTTTGATATCAACGGTCCCGTCACCATGACCGGCGGCACCGTGATCATCAACGGTCCGACGGACAATGGCAACGGCGCCATCGATTACCTTGGAAGTTTCACGACTTCCGGAGGGACACTGCTCGCCGTGGGCAGTTCAGGCATGGCCCAGGCTCCGGGCACTTCATCCTCCCAGAATTCAGTGATGGTGACGTACTCCTCGTTGCAGCAGGCCGGCACCCTTGTGCACATCGAGACTTCGGATGGCGATAATGTACTCACGTTCAGACCGGCAAAGGCATACCAGTCTGTCGTGTTCAGTTCTCCCTCACTGAAACGCAGCACCGAGTATGTCGTCTATTCCGGAGGCAGTACGAGCGGAACTTCATCAGACGGCCTCTATTTCGGCGGTATATATACTCCCGGGACCGAAGTCGCTCGGTTCACGATATCAGGAACGGTGACAATGATTGGCTCCTCGACTGCCCAGGGACCAGGGAACCTGCCAGGCAACAGGAACCAGCCGATGCCTGGTAACACTGCCAACAACAGCACGGGGACAAGGGATACTGCTGTGCCCGGTTCATGGGGGACTGCCATGCCAGGGAATATATCGGGTACTATGAATGGCATGATTTCAAACGCCAGAAGAAGCACTGTACCTGGTGCATCTGGTCCCATGAACGGGATGATTCCCGGTTCATGGGGCACCATGGTGCCTGGAAATGCATCTAATCCCAGGGATGGCGTAGTGCCCGGCACCTGGGCAACGAGAGTGCCAGGTATGCCTGGCACCGCGAACGGGATGGAGTCCATCCCTGGCGATACTTTTACCTATAGAGTGTATTCTCCAGTCCCCCGTATTACCCCGGATATGGGAACAACTTCTTTTCCTACTACCCATTCGGGCACATTTTCCAGTTCATTCTCCACCAGTACATCCGGCGGGGTTACCTATTCCCGGCCAAGCGGTATTCGTGTATGAAAGACACATCACTTTTTTCTCTGAAATGTACATGTGGGGGGATATCAGTTGCCATACCCCTGGGTTACGCCGGTAACGCAATTCCTTCAGCATTTCCAAGAGTCGCCTTCAGTTGAGTCCCATAATCTCCTGGCGATATTCGCAACCTGAATTCTGAAGATTATTCCACTACATATCTAAAAGATAATAGATTGGGGAGCCAGCTTGTGTCGATGTATTATGTGTAATATGCCCCCTCACCGGTCCGGAGGATTCCCACCGCCTCGGTCCATCCCGGTGGGTCCTTCAGTTCCACTGATACGCTGTCCTGGTAACTGTTGAAAACCCATCCACCCCTCCAGATCGAGTTGGTCCCCTGAATGCTGGCCTGGAGTGAGAACTCTCCTGGTTTTTCGCGCTCGAACCAGACATAGACCGGCACGGGGTGCACAAACTCCAGCCCCTGGGTGTGCGGCCTTGCATTCTCTTTCCTTATGACGAATTCCCCGGTCTGCGCAAACACGGGCTCCCGCCCGACCGGGTCGCGGGTCTCGATGGTCCGGTTCACCTGGAGCGTCGTCCCGATCTGAATTGGCCGGAGAACGGGAGTCTCTAAAGAGTACTCGGTCCGTGGCGCGATGGTCGCGGGAAGCGGGCTCTGGCCCGGCTCGATGGGGATCGGGTACCCATGGTATTCGGGGACCATCTTGTCCGCACGGATAGCAAGCATCGGGGTTCCGTTCACCTCTTCGATCGAGAGGTTCCAGTCACCCGGTATTCCAGGAGCACTCCTTTGTACAAACGCATCGGCGAGAACCGGCGTCCCGTTGAGGCTGGGGACTGGGAGCAGGATTGTCACGTTGGTGATCGTGGTCGTGTATGAGAGGCTGATGGAGTAATGGAAGTCGTGCCGCTCGCTCTCTGCCATGCTCTGGTGGAAGAAGAATGCGACAGAGCCGACCCATGCGACGAGAGCGATGACCGCTGCGATCAGCAGAGAGGTGAGGACTGTCTTTTTCGAAATGCGATTCATGCGAGTGTGTCCTGGCAACAATGGACTGGTTCTCCGTGAAGGAGAAAAGCAATTTCGATATGTTCCCAATGAGAGCAAAAAGAGCACATCCGAGTCATTTTCACCCGCTGTATACCCCATGATGGGACCGCAGTGCCGCCGTCACTCCAGGTCTCATTTATCGTGCCTGAAAAGAACAATCCCCTGTAGTGACTGTCAGTAAAGAGCAAGGGCACGTGTATGCGGGCATTGTCATTCTTGTATTGCTGGTTCTTGGTGTGACCCTTGGCGCGGGGTGCCTGGAGGACCCGGCACATGAGACTCTGGGCCTGCAAAACGAGGCAGCCATCGCGATCGCCTTGCGCGACACCATTGTCAGGGAGCAGATCCCCATTGAGAGCGGGGAATACGAGATAGTCGACGTGGGGCCTGAATTCTGCATGCAGACCGGTCCGGGAAGCACCTTCTCACGGACCTGCACGGCAGTAACATTCCGCTGCTCCGGCCAGAGATCGCTCTACCATGTCATCATCGATGATGCAGATGAAACCGTTGTGGGCAGATACTGGCAGTGGGTGAAAGAACCCATGCCGTGCAGTGGCGGGGAACCTCCGGTTGAGTATTCCACAATCGAAGAAGCATCCATAGCAGTTAAACCAGGGTGCCCGCTCGCCACTCTCCCGGTCATTCCGGCCGCATACTCCTTCTCCATAGTGCGTATCTACGGGGAACCCTGTCCCAGGCGCGATATCGTGTATACTCGCGGCAGTGAGGAGTTGCGACTGATTCATGTCTGCCCCGGGCACCCCCCGTATGCCTTTGCCATCACAGGAAAGGGGGCAGACGAAGTTGCCATCCGCGGGTCTCCCGGTAAATTTGTGCAGGGAATCGGGCAGAACCAGCTCGCGTGGGCTGATGCGCACGGGTCATACTGGCTCCTTGGAGACATGAGCAGGGAAGACCTCGTGGCGGTGGCATCGTCGGTCGAGCCGTATTCCCGCGCCGGCGGCACCGTTTCCGGCTGACACGACAGGGAGTACAGGAGCGGGAGGGCGACAGGCCGGCTTTTAAAAAAACTGAAGGAAATAAAAAAGCCTCTTCAGGAGGATTTCATCACGGCGTCCATCGGGATGCCACATGCATCCGCGACGCCTTTTCCGTAGGCAGGGTCCGCCTTCAGGCAGTTCTGGATATGCCGTATCTTGATGAACTCCGGCGCATCTCCCATGGCCCGTGCGGTGTTCTCGAAGAGGACTTTCTGCTGGGCAGGGCTCATCAGGCGGAAGAGCTTGCCGGGCTGGGTGTAGTAATCGGAATCGTCCTCCCTGAAGTTCCAGGCAGCCGCCGCACCGGAGAGCTCAAGCGGAGGTTCGCGGTACCCGGGCTGCTCCTGCCACTCGCCGTAGCTGTTCGGTTCATACGCGATTGTTGCGCCATAGTTCCCATCGACCCGCATCTGGCCGTCGCGGTGCGAAGGGTGTGCCGGTGCGCTTTTCGGGCGGTTGACCGGGATCTGGTGGTGGTTGACTCCGAGGCGGTACCGCTGGGCATCGCCATACGAGAAGAGGCGGCCCTGCAGCATCTTGTCGGGCGAAAAACCGATGCCCGGCACGACTGCGGCAGGGTTGAACGCTGCCTGCTCCACGTCCTGGAAGTAATTGTCGGGGTTCCGGTTCAGCTCAAGCACCCCCACCTCGATCAGGGGATACTCCTTCTTGTACCACACCTTGGTGAGGTCGAAGGGGTTGTAGGGCATCTGTGTTGCCTGCTCCTCGGTCATCACCTGTATGTACATCTTCCAGCGGGGGAAGTCACCCTTCTCGATGCTCGTAAGCAGGTCGCGCTGGTGGCTCTCCCGGTCCTTTGCGATGATCGCCTCGGCTTCCTCGTCGGTCAGGTTCTTTATCCCCTGCTGGGTGACGAAGTGGAACTTGACCCACACACGTTCGTTCTTTGCATTGACCATGCTGAACGTGTGGCTGCCAAACCCGTGCATGTGGCGGTAGGAGAGGGGGATTCCGCGGTCGCTCATGGTGATGGTCACCTGGTGCAGAGCCTCGGGAAGCGACGTCCAGAAGTCCCAGTTGTTCTTTGCAGAACGCATGTTGGTGTGGGGGTCGCGCTTGACCGCCCGGTTGAGATCAGGGAACTTGTGGGCGTCCCGCAGGAAGAAGACCGGCGTGTTGTTCCCGACAAGGTCCCAGTTCCCCTCTTCGGTGTAGAACTTGAGGGCAAAGCCGCGGATATCGCGCTCCGCGTCGGCTGCCCCTCGTTCGCCGGCAACGGTTGAGAATCGGGCGAAGACCTCTGTCTTCTTTCCGATTTTGGAGAAGATCTTTGCCTTCGTATACCGGGTGATGTCGTGGGTGACCGTGAATGTGCCGAATGCGCCGGACCCCTTCGCATGCATCCGCCGTTCCGGGATCACCTCGCGGTCGAAGTGTGCAAGTTTCTCCTGGAACCAGACATCCTGCATAAGCATGGGGCCACGGGGCCCGGCAGTGACGGCATTCTGGTTGTCGGCAACAGGTGCTCCCGCAGCGGTGGTCAGTTTCTTCTTTTCTTCCATTATGTGCGCTCCTTTCTTCTCTGTGCCGGATAAGAGGCGCCATCCGGCCAGAGCCGATAGGGTAATCTTGTTGCCCAGCCCGTATCAACTTTGCCGACAGGAACAGTGCTGCATTGAGCCAAAACCCATATCTCTCCATCCATCCCCCCTCTCTATGATGCCGCCAGGAATCACGGACCGGGTCTTGGTGGTGGAAGGAGACATCACCCGCCAGCGGGTCGATGCTATCGTGAATGCCGCCAACCCCTCCCTTCTCGGCGGGGGAGGCGTCGACGGGGCGATCCACCGTGCCGCCGGACCCGAACTGCTCGGAGAATGCCGGGATCTCGGCGGGTGCAACACAGGCGAGGCGAAGATCACTAGTGGCTATCGCCTCCCGGCCCGCTTCGTGATCCACACGGTCGGCCCTGTCTGGAAGGGAGGAGGCGCTGGTGAAGATACACTCCTTTCGTCATGCTATCAAAACGCCCTTGCCCTTGCGGAACTGATCGGCCTCCGGAGCATCGCATTCCCCGCCATCAGCACCGGTGCCTACGGGTTCCCGTTGGAGCGGGCGGCTCGTATCGCGGTTTGCACCATCATCGGGTTCCTCACTTATCACCCCGCCATAGAGCGCGTGGTGCTGGCCTGCCACGGGAATGCCGCTCATACCCTCTATCAGGATATCCTTGGGCAGGAGAAGACGATCAACACCGAGTATGAAATGGCGCAGGCACTCTTCTCCCACATTTCGATGATCGAAGCCAGCCACGGAATCCGGATTAAGAACAGGGAGGCAATTGCACGCATCATTGCACCCACAATTAAAAGCGACACCCAGGCGCTCTCGGTTGGAATCTCGCTGAACAACTGGGTCGCAGTAGCCGGCGCATACGGAGAAGTAACGGTGTCTGAGAGTGTGATCCGGACAATCCTCGATTCACTGAAGAGTGCGTGAAGGTGCAATGCATCCCCTTATCGGGGGATGGCATTTGTAGAGGAAACAACCTGTTTCGCAATGATGTGCCAGGAAAGAGACAGGCAGCGCCGCTTTCGGAAAAACTGCCGACACTGTGCCCGGGTAGCGGGACCGGGACGGGACCGCACCCCTGTTATCGAATTCCGGACGGGAAGGATACCTATATGCGGAAAACGGGTGAACTCAATGGCAGAGGATTCACCCGATGCCAGGATTGCTGCTGCTGACAGGCTATTTTGCGGTAATGGTATTCATTGTCACCAGCATGCTGGCGATGGGACTCAACATCTCCATTTGCGATCTCATCTCGCCCCTCCGGAACCGGAGGCTCGTGATCCTCTCCCTCCTGGCAAACTTCGTGATTGTCCCCCTCTTCGCATTCGTGCTCATCTATGTCTTTCCGGTGAGCAGGGATCTCGCGGCAGGGCTCATTCTCGTCAGCATTGCCGCAGGGGCGCCGTCAACGCCGAAGGTAGCAGAACTGACCGAAGGAAACATCGCTTATGCAGTCTCCCTGACCCTCCTGATGACCATCCTCACCATCATCCTGATGCCGATCCTCGTCCCCTACATCATGGAAGGGATGGGGATGAACCCGGCAAAAGTGGCATTTAACCTCGTCATCTTCATGCTCCTTCCCATTCTTGTCGGCATGCTGCTCCGTAACCGGGCGCCGGAAAGGGCGCAGAAGGTACTCCCGCTTGCCGAACTGGTCTCGAATGCCTCCATCGGGGTGATATTCCTGGCATTTGGGATCATCTTCTTTGCACACGTCGTGGATCTCTTCGGGCATCCCGGGGGTTTCGAGATTGCCGCGATCGCCGTGCTGTTCACGGTCGGGGCCCTCCTGATCGGGTACTTCATGGGAGGCCCTGAGCGGGGCCACAGGGATGTCCTTGCGTTCAGCACGGGGTTTCGGAATATCACGGCGGCACTCGTTGTCATCACGGCAAGTTACAGCGACCTTGACAACGACGTGTTCCTGATGGTCCTCATGATCACGCTCTTCAGCGTGATCATCGTCTCGGCCATTGTCGGGATCATCATAAAGAAACGGATTGATGCCGGGAAGCAATCGCGCCTTCAGCCATCCTGAAGTCATCCATACCCCTCTTCCGGCCTGAACGACCAGGGTCTCTAGACCAGAATCTAGAAATGACAGGCAAAACGATCTCACTGTATATGGCACGATCCCTGACGATATACCTCGCATATTTTTTCCAGGCCCTCATCGCCCTCAACGGGATATATGCCCTTGTGACGGGGCAATACCAGGCGATGTTCACCGCATTCCTCATGTTCGGGCTCACCCTGGTCCCCTACATCGTGGCCCAGAGGATGCACATCAACCTCCCGTGGTTTGTGTACCTGCTTATCGCCCTGGCACTCTGGATCCACACTGCAGGATATATCCAGGGGTACTACACCCTCTTCTACCCGTATTACGACAAGGTGGCCCACCTGATCTCGGGGACGGCTGTGGCGCTCCTCGGGTTCCTCGGTGTCATCTTCCTCGACAAGTACTGGAAGATGACCCTCACCACCCCGTTCATCATCGCATTTACCATCATCTTCTCCGTGGCATTGGGAGCATTCTGGGAGATGTACGAGTTCTTCGTGGACATGGTCTTTGGCGGGTCGCTTGCAGGACCGATGCAGAACGGCTTAAACGACACGATGTTCGACATGATCTTCGTCCTTGCAGGTTCGATCATCGTGGCCATTCTCGGGCACTCGTACCTCAAGAAGAACCCAAAGGAAAAGATCACGGGGGATGCCTGAACCGCGTCCGGTTCCTCCCTGGCGGTTTGCCCCGGATACAGGGATATTTCCAAGGACAACGCATTTCCGGGAAAAATGCCCTGGTATCCTCTTCCCCTGGGAGAAAATCCCCCGGACGATCTCTCACTGCACCGGGGATGCCGGGTTGATGATCACGATCTCGGGCGTCGCCCCTATGCGGAGGTCCCAGGGAAGGTTCGAAGTCCCTATCCCCCTCGTGATGTAAACAGGGACGCGACTGTCCCGGACGTATCCCGAGAGTTCCATGATCCCGGCGTCGTTGATGAACTGAAGCGCGGTGCCGCCGAACTGCCCGCCGTGGGTGTGCCCGGAAAGGATGAGATCCGCGTCCCAGTCGGCCCTGCACTCCGGTTCGTGAATCATGTAGATTGAAAACGCATCGGTGGCGGGAACCGCGGGGGGGTCCGCCATCCCTGCCCACCCGTCATCGACTCCGACGAGCAGGAGCGGTGTCCCCGATACCTCGCGCATCACGTACTCGTTCCTCTGCACCATCACGCCATGTGCTTCGAGGGCTTCCTCGAGCGCTGCCGCGGATGCAAGGTTGGTGGTCTCGTCAAAGAGGCCACTCATGTCGTAGGTGAGGAGGTCCCGGTCCGTGCGCGAGACTGCGATCGACTTGGCGATGGCCGAGGTGGCGTCTATCCCTGCGTGGTAGTCATGGTTCCCGAGGACCGCATAGACCGGGGCATCGATCTCGCTCCAGATCTCCTGGCAGGAGAGGTTATCCTCCTCCCCGAAGAGGAAGTCGCCCCCTATCAGGACAATTGAAGGGTTGAGTTCATTGATCGTCTGGATGACTTTTCGCACTTTCTCAATATTCCCTGGCTTGACGTGCGGGTCGGCGATGAAGACGATTCCCTCCGGTGCACCGTCAATGGAGAGAACCGTGACCTGCGGGTGGGCCCCCTCCCAGTATGCATAGCCTGCGCCTGCGCCGGCAACTACCAGCAGGACGGCGGAGATCGCAAAATACCGCGTGGGGAGTAAGAACGACCAGCGGGACATCTGATGGGATCAGGTGGGTCAATCAGCCTCAAATAGGTGCCACATACGGCAAAGGGGCCGATCTCCCGTGGCGGGACCCCGAAGACCGGGATCACAGAGCAGGTGATGTATTGTCAATCACCCGTACCCTGAGGTTGAACCGCTTCGCATCCCCGATATCGCACCCGTCGAGTGAGAAAATCCCGTCAAAGGTCGTGGTCCCCGGATCTTTTGCCAGGAAACGCCACCGGTAATATCCATTCGACTTGAAATATACCATGGCCCCGCTGCTGTTGAGATCGAGATCATCGGGTAATACCGAGAACGCTCCGGCATTCAGCAATTCAAGGCCGGACCCCTCGGCTGGCATCAACCACCGGGTCGCAAGGCTCGGGATGATCCGAAGCGTAATCTCGAGGATTTCGCCCCTCTCAAGCGTAACGACTCTCCCCGAATCGGTCTCGTTCAATGAATACCTCACTCTTCCTGGAAGTGGCTCGCTGATGGGGACTGATGGGTCCGTCCTTGGCGGCTCGACGTAGTTCACGTATTTCGGGATGCAGCGGGGGCTGGATCCTTCAGGGGGAACGAATTCGAAATACGAATCAGGAATTCCCGAGTTGACTGCAATCGACTCGTAGCGGACCTCCCGGTTCGGCAGTTCGCTGCGGTCGATGGTGCCTGGCGGCGCCATGTCTATGGGCGGAGGTGTCGGGGTCGGCAATACCATGCCGGGTGCAAGGGTCGGTTGTCCTGCCACGCTGCTGTCGTAGTAAGTGGCAACCTCCCATGCAAGACCGGTTGAAGGCTCTACCCGGGCCCGGACCCGCGAGCTGATGTAGGGAGTGTACCGGTCGGACCATGGGTCGGTCACGACCTCGATAAGGTACCGGGAAGCCCCGTGTTCCGTGTCTCGCTCAAGTATCGCAAAATCACGGTCCGCGATGATATGCCGGACCATCCGCTGATAGTCATACTCGCGGGAGAGGTTCATCCCGGAATAGAGATCATAGACACGGGTTCGGGAGTCGTACCACGAAGTGGATGTGCCGCTGGAGGTCGCAAACGATCCCTGCTCTCCAGCAGTTTCAGGCTCCATCTCAATCCGCGTAAAGGAAGGCGTCTTGAAGTAGAACGAGATTTTCTCCACTCGCAGATCCCCTGCGGCCATTCCCGAATACACAACGTATTCCGACTGCAAATCCCTGATTGTTGCGGCCTGGGCAAGGTAGCGATCGGCAAGCTCGCCTTCAGTCAGGTTGCAGGAGTCAGGGATCTCCGTGACACACCCGGAAAAGACCGCGAAGAGAAGGAGCATCGCGGCAAGGACAGGATATATCATCCGGGCTGTCTTCTGCATGGTATCCCCGTTCCTCAAAACGGCACGATAAGTGTTTCGCTTTATGGTTTCAGATCCCCTCCTTCTCCCCATCCCATGGTTATTTACCCTTGCACGGCCTATGATAATATTCCAGACAAACCCTGGATTCCGGGAGCGCCTTTTGATTGGACACGGGAATTTCATATCCGCCCCGTATCGTTTGCCCCGGGCATACCGCATGTATCGGCTGTCAGAACGAAAGATGAATGCCGTGGATCATCAATCCTGTTGCTCCACGCATCACACAGACAGGATTAGATGATAAAGAACAGCGCAAGACCCACGGTAATCGGGACCAGGTCAGGGTATACCATACGCTTTACCTGTCCCAATTGTGCAAAAGAGAACTCAATCGTATACAATATGCCCAAGGCCTTCTACAAGGAATCAAGGGACGCAGTGTGCGGGAAGTGCAGGAAGCACTTCACCGTGCTTACCCCTGATTGATATACAGAAACGGCGGGGAGAAGAGGAGAGATTCTTCCTTTTCCCTCCCTTTTCTCCCTCCTCAAAAACCCCTTTCCTGCGTGATTCTGAACGAACTCCTCATCCCTGTGTGACATTCGTCGTCCAGTACTCTACAAGCAGGATTTCCATGTCCGTGGTACACGTATCGCAGGCAATCTTCGGGTTCTGCACTGCCAGGCGGAACATCACTGCGTCACCGGGATCAGGGGTGAGAGGAGCATCCACGTTTTTCTGGATGATATACCTGTAGGGATCGAGGCTTCCGAAGTAATACTCCTTGTAGCGGTGGCGATCCTCATCAGTCGCATCATGGGACCAGTCTGCCGATTCTGCAACCGTGACGTCAACCGGTATCCAGCCATACCCCTCCAGGTAATATTCTGCCCAGAAGTGTTCACCCGCAAGCCCCGGGACCAGCTGGAACCCTCCCGTGGACCGTGCGGGGATACCGAGTGATCGGCACAGGGCAGCAAAATACATGCTCTGCGATCCGCAGTCGCCGAACCCAGTCTCAAGGACATAGGTGGATTCGGGGATCCCTGCAGTCTCCAGCATGAAGTGCGGAACGTGGCTGTAGGGAAGTGTGTTCATGATATGCCAGTAGATCTTCTCCGCCTGGAGGTGTGGGTTCGTCTCGTCACCGACAATCTCGTGTGCTTTCTTCTTTATCTCCTGTGTGACGGCAATGTTCTTTTCAGACATCGTATACTGCAGGTATTCGGGATTGCTCAGGTTGTAGGCCTTCACCCTGGAAGGGTCAATGACAAACCGTACCTCGTGCTGGGTAAATCGGAACCTGGTCGTAATGTTGAGGAGATCGCCCTTTACATCCGCGAGCGGGATCTCCAGGTACGCAAGCCCGATGTCGGCTGAGGTATCCGGCCAGGAACGTACGTACTGTACCGGCTCGATCGAGAGGATCCCAACATCCGATTGTGAACCGGACTCTATGGGGGCCGGGACCCATATCCGCATGGTGCCGGTCTCCGGGAGAAGTACTGTTGGAAGCAAGAGGCGCTGGGTTATTTCAAATACGACCGGTTCGCCGTAGGGCCCCTTGTTGGGAAGCGGAGTGGCGAACGCAAGGCTGCACGTCTCGTCATAGAAAGGTGAATGGTTGAACTCTTTTGTCATTCTCCGGGCCAGTGTGAGATTATGAAACATGATATTGCTGACTGTATCGGAGAAATAGAGGTGTTCGCCGTCACTCACTATGCGGATACTCTTCTCTTCCGAGAGGAGATCGGCAATCTCCCTGGCTGAAAATTCCGGATACGCCTGGATTATCTCTGACTCGACTGCGGACCGGTTGAACGGGAACTCGAAGATCATTCGCTGCGATACGAGTGCCTCCCTCATGGCCTTCCGGGCAGAGACAGTGTCACCCCTGGCCTGATAATCGCTGTATGCCTGCATGTAGAGTTCAGCGGCAGAACGGTAATTCGATGCCTCGTACTCCGCGGCGGCCTTTGCGGCGGGTTCGTCAACTGTGGAGGAGGCCCCGGCATCCTTTTCCGATATGCAGCCTGCCGCAAGCGTCGCGGCAGCGATAAGGAACAGGACTATGAGGGAATATGATAAGATTCGATTCATGCATCACCTTGCGTTGAGGATCTATTGAATAGGGAACTGAGCGGAAGTGACTTTAAGCTGATGTGTGAAAAGTTGCGAAAATTCTCCTTTCCGGCCTGAACTGGGTGGATCCTGCATCAAGGTGAATTCTGGTCTTCTGTACAAATCCAAACGCTTATCGCCCGAAACCGCTCAACGCCTCTTTTATGAAGGTGGGAATTATCCGCTGCCTGATGACCGAGGACCTCTGCCCGGGGACGATGGACTTTCGCGTGACTGCCGAGGGTAAGGGTGCGTTTGCAGATACTGGCCCGGTCGAGATCGTCGGCTTCGTGACGTGCGGGGGGTGCCCGGGCAAACGGGCCATCCCGCGTGCAAAGATGCTCGTGGAGAGGGGTGCGCAGGCGATCGTGTTCGCCTCGTGCATCACCAGGGGGAACCCGATCGGGTACCCGTGCCCGCACTATGCCGACATGAGGGACTGCGTGAAGAAAGCCATCGGCCCGGATATCTCCATCATCGAATGGACTCACTGACGCAGCTTTCCCGCTTCAGCCCCAGATAGGGTCGTCTCCGAACCGCTCCATCCAGTAGTCAGCGGCGGCATCTGCAAGTTCCCGTGCGAGGTCTTCAGCCCTGAAAGAGAACGGGTGGTTCATGCAGTACTCTACGAGGAGTTCATACGCCTCCCTGAGCCGGATGGTCATCTCGTGCGACTCGACAGGGTCTTTCCGGGAGACATCCGGGTGCCACTCCCTGACCCGATCGTGGTAGAGCGCACGGATCTCGTGAAGGCTCGCCTGATCCCTGATCCCGAGGAGGTCAGCCGCGTCCCTCACCAATTCGGCCGCAATTTTGGCCATTGCATACTGGTTTCGGGAGCGCCGGGATAATGGTTGCCACCGCTGCTGCAGAACCGATCACTTTTTCGTCACCCTCGCGAGAACTTCGAGTGAGAACGAGTGCCATGGCAGAAGACCGGCCCCTCATCTACCTGAATAACGCCGCCACCAGCTGGCCAAAACCTCCCGAAGTCTTCGCAGCGGTCTTAGAGTCCCTCTCGCTCCCGGTCTTTGGGTCGGGGCGGACCACGGTGTCCCAGGGCGAGGATTATGTCACGAAGGCCCGCGACGCACTTTCGGGCCTCTTTGGAGTGGAAACCGCCGAGCACGTGGTCTTCACCCAGAACGCGACCGACTCCCTGAACGTCCTCATCCAGGGATTCCTCGAACGCCACGCGGGTGACTGCCACGTCCTTACCACAGCGCTCGACCATAACTCTGTCCTCCGCCCTCTCCACGAGTACGAGCGCCAGGGGAGGATCCGCCTGACTGTCCTCCCCTTCGAAGACGGCCGTGTCAGCCCCGCTGCGGTCACAGAGGCAATCACCCCCATGACCCGGCTGATGGTCACGACGCACGGGAGCAACGTGCTCGGGACCGCGGCGGACATCCGGGGAATCGGAGAGGTGTTACACGATCACGGAGCCTATTTCGTAGTCGACGGGGCCCAGGCAGCCGGGCATGTGCCCATCGACTTTGAGAGCCTCCCTGTCGATGCCTATGCCTTCACCGGCCACAAGGCACTCCTCGGCATCGCAGGGACCGGGGGCTTTGTGATAAAAGACCCTGAGGCAATCGCACCGGTCAGGTTCGGGGGAACCGGGACCGATTCCTTCTCGCTCCACCACCCTGCCGGGATGCCGGAGCGGTTCGAGGCGGGGACTCACAACTACCCGGGCCTTGCCGGGCTTGCCGCGGGCGTCTCGTTCATCCTCTCGACCGGGATTGAAACAATCATGGAGAAGGCAGAACGCCAGACCGCGTATTTAGTCGGGGAACTTGCAAAGGAGCACAACATCAGGATCTACCAGGACCGCCCGGACCTTCCCATCATCGCCTTCAACATAAGGAATCTTCCAAACGACGACATAGGGTTCATCCTGGCCCGCAGGTATGGGATTATCGTCAGAACGGGGCTTCATTGCGCCCCGCTCGTTCACCGGGCAATCGACGGGGGAGAGGGGTGCGTACGGCTGAGCCACTCCTGGTTTACGACCGACGAAGAATGCAGGATCGCGGCGGGGGCCGTGAGGGAGATTGCGCAGAATGCGGATCGTCCGGTCAGTTCGGCATAAGGTCTGCGCGGACGGCTCCTTCATGAAGGAGTTCCTCGTCGACGAGCCCATCCCTGCGTCGTTCTTTTCGTTTCTTACAAACTTCGGGAAGGTCGAGGCGCTCCCGCAGATCGGCGAAGGATTCTTCCGGTTCGAGAAGCCGGACTGGTTCTCCATCAAGGGGTTTGCCGGCGACACGACTGTCGAGGTGAGGTTCAAAAAAGAGGTGATGGACCTGACGATGGACTTTGCGTATTCCCTCTTCTCCTCGTTCCAGAATGAGAAACCCGACCTTTCAGGCCTGAAACAGCGGGAGGAGGCAGTCGCCGGGCGGGTCCGCCGACGCCTCCACGGGGAGTGAGCGGGGGAAGATTCGTGCCCGAAGATGTCTTCGAGCGGTATGCGGAGGACTATGACCTCTGGTTCGAGGAGCACCCCGCCGAGTACCGTTCAGAACTCGGCCGGGTTCGCGCACTTTCCCCTCCCATAGCCCCCTTTTCCCTCGAAGTGGGAGCGGGATCGGGACGGTTTGCCGCACCGCTCGGGATCGGGCTCGGGGTCGAGCCCTCGGTGGCGCTCTGCCGGATGGCGCGATGGAGGGGGATCGAGGTTGTCCGGGCAATCGGCGAGGCGATCCCCTTCAGGGATGCATCCATCCCGTCAGTCCTGATGGTGACCGTCATCTGCTTCCTGGAAGACCCCTCCCGGGTGCTCGCCGAACTGCAGCGAATCCTCGTCCCCGGGGGCGCTGTCGTGATTGCGTTCATCGAACGCGGCGGCCCAATACACCAAAAATACCTCTATGAGGGAGGGAAGGGACGATTTCTCTCCTGTGCACGCTTCTATACCAAGGAGGAGGTGTTATCTCTCCTCGAAAATAACGGGTTTTGGGTCACCGCTGTGGATCCCCGGGCAGGGTTCTGTGTCATCGCGGCGCAGAAGGGCTAATCGGAGAGGGATTGGGTTTTTGCCCAGATTGTCATTGGTTCCGGAATCAATCGACGACATTTGATTTTAATCCCACAATACCCCCTTTTTTTGCCGGCCGATTTTTCCGAGGCATTTATCCGCATTTGCGACGTTGATAGTAGTATTGCTGCCGGTAACTGGTGATCCCTGGTGAAGAGCGTAACGATGCGTGAAGGAGAAGTCCTGGTCCTCTCCCTTGAGGGAAGGCTCGATGCGCAGGGGGCCGTGGAGATAGACGCGGTGCTGAAAGATCTCCTCCGTGAGACCGACAGCACGATAATCTTTGACATGTCGGGAGTCACCTACATGAGCAGCGCCGGCATCAGGACAATTGTTGCAACCGAGAAGAGGATGAAGGAGAGGGGCGGTCGAATCCACCTCTCATGTCTCCAGCCCTATCCCCGCTCGGTCCTCGATATGACGGGTTTCTCTACCGTGCTCTCCATCCATTCCACCCGCAAAGAGGCGGTCCGGGCGGCAAGGGCAACGGTCGGACGGGAAATTGGAGTTCCCGGACACGCCCCTCTCGCCGTGCAGACCAGGGGCGCGGAGTTTGTTGCCACCTGCACGGGGCAGGATGCCTGCACCCTTGATATTACCGGATTTCCCACCGATGAGAGGAGTGGAGGAAGGGACACTGGCCCCGCCATCCCAGTCACGATCCCCGTGTCCGCATGTTCCCTCGGATTCGGTTCACCAGGCCTCCCGGATGACGATGAGGAGAGCGCGATGGGGGACTTTTTGTCTGTCGGGCACATCGCGGCGTGGGTCCTCCCTGACAGCGGCGACACCCTCGACTACCTGGTCCTCGAGAAGAATGTGGCAAGAATCCCGCTCGCCACCTCGTTTCTCATCTCTCCTTCCGCGCCACCCGGGTGCGAGGTCCGGGTGCATGCCGGATCACCGGGCGGAATCACGCTCTCGGATCTCTTCGATTCCCTCCATGAGATTGCAAAAGAGATGGATCCCCGCTACTGTGGTGTTCTCTGCACCTCGTTCTGCGCCGAATCTCCGGACGTGCAGACCCTCAATCCGGCGGAAGGCACGCCTCCAACTGCCACGCTCGCGGGATGTGCGGTTATTGTCGATGCTGCAGCCCTCCCGGATCACCTGGGGGGAGTGGTCACCGATGCGCTGGTCCGCCACCTTCCCGGAAGACCGGGCATCGTCCCACGGGCCACAGCGCTCGTCTTCCGGGATCTCGCTGCAGGCGAGGGTGAGTCCGCCTGCGAGGCGGTCGCACGCGGGCTTTCCTCGGATGTGCAGGCGCTCCTCCGTCATCTCTCGCCCCGCACGAGGATATTTCAGGCGACTCTCCAGCTCTTCGTCATCTCCGACATCCGGCTTCATACCGGCACCACGATCGTCTTTAAGGGGGATGTCCCGGGATGGAACCCCGACTACGAGCGGATCACGAAGAGTGTTCACCATGACTGCTCGGAGGTGCGCCTCCACCCGATATCCGGCGGCTATTCCGGGTCGCTCGTCTTCCGCGACGATGCCTACGACCGCAGCGGCAGGAGAGAGATGCCTTTTGTATTAAAACTCGACCGGTGGGAGAACATCCGGGCGGAGATCGAGGGGTACGAGGGGCATGTGAAACGGTATATCCAGAATAACGCGACCCAGATCATCCAGAAGGCGCGAAGCGGCGAGTACGGCGGCATCCTCTACACGTTCGTCGGGATCCAGGGGCCCCAGAGCCGCATCTTCTCGCTCGAGGACTATTACCTCACCCATCCGACAGAAGAGGTGCTCGCGATCTTCGATATCCTCTTCAGGAGAGTGCTCAGGGCATGGTACGGCCAGCCGCGGCTCCGGGACCTTCCCCTGTACGATGTCTACAGCGACATCTTCCGGTACGAGGATGTCCGCAGGTGGGCAGAATCCCGCTACAGCATCACCGCGGCGGACGAGACAATCGATCTCCCCTTTGGACTGGGGAGGTCGGCAAACCCCCTGCACTTCATGGAACACATTCTCCCGGTCCGCCGATCGCGGACTTGGAGCGTGTACGAGGGGTCGGTCCACGGTGACCTGAACATGAAGAACGTGCTGATGGACGACGAGCAGAACCTCTGGTTGATCGACTTTGCGATGACCGGGCACTCGCACATCCTGCGTGACGTCGCAAAACTTGAATCCGTGCTGAAGCTGGAGATGATTCCCATCGAGTCGCAGGAACGCCTCTTTGAGCTTGTCGCACTTGAGCAGGTCTTCCTGACCCCAAAAAAGCTCGGCGAGATCCCTTCGCTTCCCGAAGGTATCGCTGACCCGGATATCGCAAAGGCATTCCAGGTAGTCCATCAGCTCAGGCGGTACGCCGACACCATCACGCTGCTCGACGAGGACATCCTGCAGTATTACCTGGCGCTCCTCTATTACACGCTCTGTGTCCCAGCATTCGTGAGCGTAAATGATTACATGCGGGAGTATGCCTGGATCTCCTCGTCCCTCCTCTGCGAGGCCCTCCGGATACATGGGGAGCACTGATCTGCGACGAATCGCTATGGCAGGGTTTTTGAGGGATTGCTGTCCAGAGGCATCGGATAAGAGTTCCCTTTTCGCAGGGCTGCTGATGCGTGAGACATCACTCATCCAGACGAACCTTCCAGAGCGGTGCTGCCACCTCCATCACCGGTATCTTGTGTGTTCTCTCCTCCTGCAATACGAATACAGGTACTCGTAAAAGTGCACCGGACGCGGGTGTGGACTGGCATAAACGCAGTCGGGCATGCCCATTTGTTGTATTGTACAAATACAAGCAAACACGTCGGATTTGTAACATTACGCAGCGATTGTTTGCGGAAATGAATTTAAGCCCTCATCCCCATGGATCCTCTGAGGTGTAACAGATGGATATAGTAAACGCATTCGTTGGACTGATTCAGCTCGTCATCGCCATAATCCTGGCAGTAGCAGCCCTCTACATCGGGTACGCCACGTTCTCGAAGATCACCAAGGGAATGGACGAGGCCGCTGAACTCAGAAAAGGCAATGTCGCGGTGGGCATCGTCATCGCCTCCATCCTCTTTGCCATCGCTATCGTGGTACAGTCCGGGATCGCCGGGATCTCCATAGGTATCATGAACGCTCTTGCAGGGGACTGGTTCTCGCTCATCGCCGCAGTCATCCAGCTGATCCTCGGCATCATCCTTGCCGTCGCGGTCAGCTACTTTGCGCTGCACGTCATGGACCGGCTCACGAAGGGACTCAACGAGTTCGAGGAATTGAAGAAAGGAAATGTCGCGGTTGCCCTCCTGATGGCAGGAGTCATCATTGCGACCGCAGTCATCATCCAGTCCGGGGTCATCGGCATCACCTCGGCACTCATATAACCCAACAATATTTTTATTGACCTGTAGCGTCAGGCGCCAGGGTTGCCCTGCGACAGGTTGCGGAAAGCGAATTCCCCGCCTTCCGGTCGTTCATGGCTTTCCCCGGCGACTCTATTCTCCTTCAGCCACCGCTATTCAGGCATGATGAATGGATTCCCATTATCGTATCCGATAAGAGACTGTGCGTATACTCCCGGTTATCGGGAGAGGATGAATGCTGCAATGGCAGAGGGAAAAAAAGGGGAATTACTTGATGATCTTCTTCAGCATGTTGTCTATCATCTCAGGGGCACGGTCCTTTAAGCCAAATGCCAGGAACACCGCGACGCCGACACCAACTCCAATCCCCACACCCCATGCAATCGGCGTGATGAACGTGTAGATGATTGTAAGGTCGATCAGCAGCTGGGAGAGCGCGAGAATCAGGACCACGAAGTAGAAGAATACCCGCAGCAGCATGATGATGACACCAAGGAACTCGATATTCTGGGTCTTTCCCCATGCATGCATCAGGTCCGAGAAGTAGTCGACGATGACGAACCCTGCAACCAGGATGATAAGGAACATCGCGACGTGGGGCATGTAGAGGATGATCTTCTCGAAGAGTTCGCTGATGAATCCGATCTGAAGGACGCTTGCCGCGGCGGCGATTGCAATCAGGTAGATGAACCATCTGACAATGAGATCAAAGAGCCGTACAATATGCATTCCCGTCCCTTCAATCGCCTTTCCAAGGCTGGTCTTCCGGAGTGCGTCGTCAACTCCCACCTTGTCGAGGATCTTCGATACGAGAGAACCGAGAACCCGGCCGACAACCCACCCGATGAGCAGGATGATGATTGCTGCAATGAGGTATGGGATGTATGCGACAACCGAGGAGAACATCTGGGTCAGGGAATCACCGAGGGAGGTCATGGTCTGTGTAGCTATGTCTGTTGTTGCCATAACGATCAAAACCCCAATAAGGGACACGAGTATTTAACAATATTCCACGTGGCATACGTTTCCAATTAATATTTTGAAAACTCCAGCCCAGATTCCGGTTTCACGCGACGGAATAGGTGAACGGCGGAATCAACTGAATGGCAGGCGTTCCGCACAACAATAGGTAAAATCCCGGGATCATGGAGCGTGTCGCAAAGGGAGATGCCTTTTCATTGAGAAAGGTCAGGGGTCACATCATCCGTGTTCGGATGGGACACGTGTAATGATGACGATCATGTGAAGGGTAGAGTGTCCTCTTTCGTCAATTGCCAGGAATATACCGGGTAGCATCTCGAAAAATGAGGAAATTAATATGGTTCTGATTATTTCCCGAGGAATTTTTTGAAGATTCCCGAGACGCCGGCTGCCTCTTTCTGCGATCCCAGCATCTGCTCTGCCATGCGTGCGGCATCCGGTGATGACTGCATCGCCATCTTCGACTGCTCGCCGAGGAGGCTGGTGAGGCCCTGCTGGTCCATCTGTTTGCCACCCATGCTCTTCGTGACGTACCCCATGACCATCGGGGTCGCGATGGCGAGGATCTTTTCAACCACTGCAGAGGGAAGACCGGTCTTCTGTGCAATCGCATTCGAGATCGGCGCCATCTGGCTTCCGAGAAGGCTGCTTGCCATCCCGGATCCCCCGGATGCGGCTGAACTGCCAAGGAAGCCACCCAGGTTATCAAGGGGGTTACTCCCTCCCATCTGCCCCATCATTGACGTGATCATGTCTGCTCCACCCGGTTTCTGTGAGGTCTGTGCCATGGAGCCCATGATCATCGGAAGGCCCATACCAAGTGCGGACTGCACACTCTTCTCATCCGAACCGACAGATTTGCTGATCATGGAGAGATTGTCTCCCGTCGCTACCTGTTTCATGAGATCTGCTACTATGTTCATACTGCAGGAGAATACGCGATGGAACTTATATACCTATGTGTAAGGTCAATTGGTTGACGAAAATTACCACAGCATGCAGAGGTATCTCACGATGCAACCCGGGAAATCCTCGCAAAAATAAGGGAGGAGTCCGACCATCACCTCACGTATATGCGGCGTGAGGTGGTGCTCTCCCCGTGCGTATTCGCCACCTTGAGGGAAACCGAATACGTCCCCGGAATTATGAACGTGTGGGACGGGCTCCTGATAGTCGAGGTCTGGCCATCGCCAAAGTTCCAGTCCCACGAGGTCGGGCCATTGAAGGACATGTCAGTAAACGCAACAGTCATCGGGGCAAACCCAATGCTTTTACTCACCATGAAGAAGGAGATTGGAGCCCGGCCCGGCATCAGCGGAGGCGCAGGCGTTGCAGTGGCCGTGGGAGCGGCAGTTCCCGAAGAAGACGTGGTGACGGGCAGGAACACGGTAGACGCCGATCTCACGAAGACATAGGAAGAGTGCGAATTGCTCCCGCCATGGTTGAAGACTCTCAGGGTGACCGTGTAAGTCCCGGTCCCGGTATAGGTGTGCACAGGGTTCTGCTCCGTGGAGGTGGTTCCATCCCCGAAGTTCCACTCCCACGCAAGTGGCGTCCCCATCGAGCGGTCAGTAAAGGCAACGGTCAACGGAGCAATACCAGACATCGGCCTCATCGTGAAGAATGCCATGGGAGGTGCACCGGATGACGACACCTGGATGTATCCTGGCTTTGTAACTGTCTCCTGTCCCGCGGCATTGCCAACCGTCAGCGAGACGGTGTAGGGGCCGGGGAAGGGATACGTGTGATCGACATCCGTGCTCTCGTTGCGCCATTCATTCGTCCCATCCCCAAAGTCCCACAGCCGGGAGGTGACGAGGCCTGTCGAGGTGTCGGTAAAGGCAATGCCAAGTGGCGCACTCCCTGACAGCGGGCTGGCCTCGAAGTCAGGGACCGGGGGCAGGGACTGCGTAACATTGATGAACCCTTCCTTTGTGAGCGTGCTGTTGCCGTACGCGCTCGTTACGGTCAGAGTGACGTTATAGAGGCCGGGGGCATCAAAGGTATGATACAGCCAGCTCCCGCTCCCTGTTGTCCCGTCACCAAAGTCCCAGAGGAATTCGTCATAACACCAGGAATATGGAACCATCTCCCAGAACTCTACCTCAAGGGGCGCATCGCCCTCCATTGGGTATGCATTGAAGTCTGCTTCCGGTGCAGGGGGATCGACCTGGATGTACCCCTCTTTCGTGACGGTGTCTGTCTCACCGGTCCTGCTGACGGTAAGGCTCACCGAGTAGTTCCCAGGGGAGGTGTAGATGACAACCGGGTCTTTCTCGGCCGAGAATTCGTTGCCTAAATAGGGAATTGCCTGTTTCGTTGCGGCATCGCGCAACAGGTAGTACGAGTCTTTCTGGAACACCCATGACCATGAACTCGGGCTTCCAGTTGAAGTATCATAAAACTGGACGGTGACAGGGACTGCCCCAATGGTGAGGTTGGAGGTGAAATTCGCCTTCAGGGGCTCATCCTTTGTGACCTTGATATATTTCTCCCTGCATTCTGTGCTCGACCCGGCGGAGTTCGTGACCGTAAGTGTCACGTTGTAGGTTCCGGCCGAGACGTACGTATGTACATTTTCCTTCTTGGTCGAATACGTCCCGTCACCAAAGTCCCAGTAATACGAGAGATGACCTCCTGTTGACTGGTCCGCAAATATGACCGAGAGTGGTTCATCGCCGCTTCGTGGAATCGCGAAGAAATCGGCGACGGGCGGTTCCGGATCAGGAGTCGTCGCAACCCATACCTGGCACCCCGCAAACGGGTTTGCGGTCCCGATAATCATCCCGTCATCCGTCGCACGCATCGTCCGGAGCCCGTAGTTGTCCGGGTCTCCAAGACCGTTCAGGTTCATCGGGACCCAGTGAACACCGTCCTGGCTCCTCCAGAGATCCGCTCCCCCGAAGTGGATTGCAAGGAGCTTGATGATCAAAGCGAGGTCTACCTCTTCCATGTGTTCAAGGTCCATATCGCGGAGCACTTCGAGCTCTTCGGAAAACTCCCCGGACATCTCCCCTCTTTCGAGCGATTCGAGTGCCTCAAACAGAATATCAGTGCCTCCAGGGACCTCTTCGATGAATCGGCCAAAGGAGAAGATATCAAAGGAACCGAGGTACAGGTCGTCGTGGTACTCTTCCATCGACCATGCATAGAGGTTGAAGGGGTTCGCATACCCGGACGGCCACCCGCTCATCGGAAGGCCACGCGGGTAGGTCGGGATCCTGGGATGGATGTTCCCGACAATCAGGTCCCAGGAATCATCGGAATCAAGGCGGATGAGGTCGAACCCCTTGACACCCTCGGTCCCGGTGCCGAACGGGAGGTTCATCGAACCCACGTAGAGGTCTCCATCGTACTCTCTCATTGTCGCGGCAAGGACGTTCCAGGCGTCCCCGGCCCCGCCGGATACCACCTTCACCCAGTCGTCCGGGCCTTCAGGTGATGCCGTGGTGCTCCTCCATACCTCAAAGCCGTTCGTCTCCGAAGGACCGATGGGGTTCCCGGTCCCTGCATAGAGGTATCCGTTATAACTTTCGAGGGATGAGGTCTGGAAATCCGCCACCTTCACCCAGTTGTCCTCGTGGGGAGAGGGCGAACCGGTGGCATAAATCCCTTCACCTGTTCCCATGTAGAGCCTGCCATTGTGGGAGATCATGGCCCTCGTGTCCCGGCTGGGAATACTCGAGGTCCTGATTGGCACCCAGGTATCACCATCGGTGGAACCGACGACAAGGATAGGGCCGAATCCGAACCCGACTCCTGCGTAGATGCCTTCTGTCCCATTGACATCGGAAAACGTTGTCATGGCCCGGTATCCGATCCCTTCAGGATAAGTGTACCCGTTCGCGGGATTGATGAACGTGGTGGCCTGGTGCACGCGTTCCCAGGAGTCCCCGGAATACCTCCATATCTCCGCCCGCATGTCATTTGACCACTCGATCACGTCCTCCTGGGATGGTGGCGTGTGGTTGGGAAGCACAAGCGGCGGCGGGGGCGATCCGGACGGGGTTGTTAAAAAGGAGAGGGTCCAGTTGGCGGGGAATGCCCCTCTCGCTTTCATTGCCTGGGCAACAAAATACGGGATGTTCCGGCCTGTCCCCACGTACAGGTCGCCGTTGAACTCGGCGACTGCCCACGCGTAGTTGTTCTGCGGATCACCAAATCCGCCCTCGCTTATCCTTGTAAAATCCGGGAGAGGCAACACCTCGTCGGCAGAGGCAACCGTGCAGACGAGGAGAATCCCGGCGATGATAAGAGCTGCATATCCGGCTCCTTTCCCTGTGATCCCGATCTGATTCCCTGGTTTCATGAAAATCCCCTCCTCCCGGTCCTGGGCGGCTCATGTGTCCGGGAATCGCGGTCCGTCCCTCGCTGCTCCTGTCCGGGATGCAATGATATAGGGAATATTAACCCCGGGACCGCCGGGGCAGGTATTCTCCTGTCCTCTTTTGACTGCCCCGCAATGATCGCGGTATGATCTCTTCCTTCTCCCGCTATTCAATGGAAGGATTTTTTTGGAATTGTGGGTTCCCCGATATCTTTCTGATCCTCACGCACCCGCACACTACGTGTTCACGGAACTCTCGTTTCTCCGCACTGTTTCGTTCGTTGCCACCTTGACCGAAAACAGGTAATGGTCTTTTCCAGGTTACAAATAATAAATGTTTCGTTAACCCTGGCAGGATGCGTGTCTCCTGCTGCGCGTTTTTTCCTTCAAACGGCGATTCTGGAGTCTTAATCCGATATTCCGCCAGAACGTGTATCCCGGCACCCATTCAGAGCCCAATGATCTTTTACGGGTGATGCCTGGCAATTTTTGAAAATGAAAATGGTGTGGTCCATTTTCATTGGAAAAAAATAAACCCGTGAGTCAGGAGGATGAGGACATTATACAGACTTTGCTGCGAGTTCTACGTCCTCTTCCTTGATGGTCTTTCTCCCTGCATGCATTGCAAGCTTGTTTGCTTCTTTGACAAGTTCGGCAATGTAGTCTTCTGCCTTTGCGACAAGAGCAGCAGCGGCGTCACTGCCGACACGCTCTGCTCCACTCTGCTTAGCAATCCTAACAACTGCTGCAATAGGTAAATCTGCCACCTTGATTACCTCAACAGTATAAAGATTTCAGGAGTATTTATATATTCCCTTGTTTTTAGCCGTTGAATACAAAAAAAATCTGTCAAGAGGTGACCGTTTTCCAAGATCTGATATTCCTGTTCGCCACCAAGCCCACTTGTTCCTCTTTTTCTCTGTCTTCGTATCGGGCCATCGACACCCGGAATTTTCAGTCAAATCTCGCCGGTGAGGATCGGGCATATTACTCACAAAGAGACACCCCGGGTCACTCTCCCTGGTGGTAGGATCTCCCTGCATGCGATCTCGTTTATCCTGCAAATAGCGGGAGGTTATGCCGGGAACACAGCCGCATGGAATGCGCGGCGGAAACCTGCGAACGGCATTTCCTCCAGGGGAGTGTTCTGCTGCTGCACTTGAAATTCCCCTCCCTGGTACCCGGAAGTGACGACGTGTGACCAGCAGTTCCTATCTCACTGGCGGGATCAGCTTTATCACCTTTTACTGCCATCCCGCCCATTATGCCCTGCTTTATTATTCTTGGAAAACTGAGCGACCGGGCCATCGAGAGAATGAAGGATGCAAAAGACCGGGATGCCGAGACAAAGAAGATCATCGAAGATGCGGGCGGGACCCTTATTGCCCACTACTACACCATCGGCCGCTACGATGTTGTCGCAATCGTCAACCTTCCATCTGAAGAGGTCCTCGCGAAAGTGCTGATCGGGATAGGCAAATGCGGGACGGTCAGCACCGAGACCATGACTGCGCTCCTGCCTGAACAGATGTACAGGATGGCAAAGGGGACGTGAGCGCACTCCCCTGGAATGCTTGGCAATGGTCTGTTCCTGCAGGACGTAATCGCGTTATTCCGGGATAAAACGTCTGGGGGGATGTCCACGAGCCGCGGGGAGGTTAGACACCGCATTCTCTCGTTCCACGGCTCGCCGCTAATCAAAGCACAAAAAACTGAAAAAATGAGCGATGCAGTGGCTGGAGCCCCCCTCCGCAGTAAATGAGTGTGTGAAAAAATTATACAAAAGGATAGCTATCGAAAGGCGATTCATGGAACGGGTAGCCATCGAAGGGATAGCCCCCGGGCGTGTATCCGTCATACGGGTAGCCGTCAAAGGGATACCCGTCAAACTGGTATCCCGAGAATGGGTAGGTGTCAAACGGCGATTCATGGAACGGGTAGCCATCGAAGGGATAGCCCCGGGGCGTGTATCCGTCATACGGGTAGCCGTCAAAGGGATACCCGTCAAACTGGTGTCCCGAGAATGGATAGGTGTCAAACGGCGATTCATAGAACGGGTAGCCATCGAAGGGATTGCCCCCGGGCGTGTAGCCGTCATACGGGTAGCCGTCAAAGGGATACCCGTCAAACTGGTATCCCGAGAATGGGTAGGTGTCAAACGGCGATTCGAAATTTCCTGAAACGAACGAAGCCCCCGCCGAACATGTGAAGATGGCAAGGACTACCATCACGATTCCGGTCAGCCTGGTGAAGTTTATCATGTTCATGTGCGTAACAGCACAATTAAAATATATAAATATTGACCATTCCCTCCAGCTGAATTTACCGCCTCCATTCCCTTTCAAAACCAAGTAAGAGAAATCCGGGAATTTTTCATCAACATATCTCTATGGGAAAAAAATTCCCGCTCCTTCTTATGGAGGTTAAAAATAAAGAGAAGGGAAGGAAAGGGGAGAATATCCGTTTTTTCGCATGCCTGTATACCCGCCCTGGTCTGTAGTGCCCTGCTTCATGTCAACTCCTTCCCAATCCTGATCACTTCCCGCACGAGGAGATCGAAGTCATCGTTTCTGCTGCGATGGTTAGTGATAGCGACATGCAGAAAAATTCTCCCCCTTATGGTGACGGTAGATGGCACCGCTATCCCCTGCTCCTGGATCTCGATCTCGATCTGCTTGTTTATCTCGTTGAGTCTTCCATCAGGGACGCCCGCCACGGTGAAGCGGAAGTTGACGACGTTGAGGGAGACCGGCAGCGCCAGCTCGAGTTCCGGGGCCGACTCCGCCTGCCGGGCAAGATAGTGGGCCTGGTCTATGTTCTGCTGGATGAGCCGCCCGTATTTCGCGGTGCCTTGCTCTTTGAAAGTCATCCATGCCTTGAGTGCGTGGAAGCCGCGCGAGAGCTCGAACCCATAGTCAGAGAGCCATGGCACGTCTATACCCGTCAGCCCCCGGTCTCCCTCTCCGTGGGCGAGGTAACTTGGAGTCAGTGAGAACGCCCGGCGGTGGTCGTCGGCGTTCCGCACCAGGATGCAGCCGATCGGATATGCAAGGTACATCCACTTGTGGAGATCGAACGCCAGTGAATCCGCCCGTCCGATCCCTGCGACGAGGTGTTTTGAACGGGGGGCGATTGCCGCCCATGCACCGAACGCCCCGTCGACGTGGAACCAGCACCGCTCTTTTGCGGCGATATCCGCAAGCGCATTCATGTCGTCGACGGCGCCGGTGTTCGTCGTGCCTGCCACCCCAATGATGCAAATCGGGTGACACCCGCTCTTCCGGTCGCGTTGAATCGCCTCTTCCAGGGCTGCAACATCGATCCGGAGCAACTCGTCGATGGAAACCCTCCGAAGTGACTCGCTCCCGAAGCCAAGGAGTTCTACTGCCTTGTCGATCGAGGAATGCGCCTCCTCCGAGCAGTAGAGGGTCATCCGGCGGGTCTGATCTGTCATTCCCTTCCCCCGCACATCGAATCCGGCCAGCGTGTTCCTCGCAACCGCGAGTCCGATGAGGTTAGATGCCGAACATCCACTCGTGAGGAGGCCGCTCGCGGTCCGGGGGTAGCCGAGGAGGTCCTTGCACCAGTCAAGGACCTGCCTCTCGACGTAGTTGTTGCTCATGTAGGAGAAGGCCCCGCTAACGGCGTCGGTTGCGGCCGCCAGCATCTCGGCATACATCCCTATCACGGTCCCCGACCCCGTGACCCATCCCCAGTACCTCGGGTGGGCGTTGCCCAACTGGTGGGGGAGGATATACCGGAGGTATTCTTGGTATACTTCCCCTGGAGGCATGGGTCCTGCCGGCGGCGGCCCTTCGAAGTGCGCTTTCACGTGAGGCGGTGCATGCTGCCAGACCGGGCGTTCCCGGAGTGTCTCGAGATAGTCCATTGCGTCATCGACGATACGGTGGCCGAGGGCACGCATGGAATCCCAGTCACCCGGGTCCAGCGTCTCTTCCTGGGGAATATCTGCCTGTGGGTTCATGGTGAAACTCCGGTCTGTTGGCGTCGATGCATAGGCGCCAGCCGACTCCTCAATTTCCCGCTACAGGTATTGGGGAAGGCACCGAATATTGTTTATGATACAAAGGCGTTATTGTCTCTCAAATCCGGGATTATCCGCAATCCCGGCCTTTTATTGAGTGAAACCGGCTGAACCGGATCAGGCTGCCATCGGAAACATCGGCAGATGCGCCGAAAAAAAGGCAAAGATGACGGGAAATCCCCGGGGATTATACCCGGACCCCGTTCCAGAACTCCGTCGCGTTTGCAAGTTCTTCGAGGGTGTCCGCCCACTTCCCGGTAAACGAGTTTCCGTCAGGGGACAGCGTAAACTCGAATACCCCGGTCACCGTCTCGTTCTCGTAATAGTCCACCCAGGTGCCGACCAGGCGGGATCCCCCGAAAGTTCCGTTGATCGTGCCATTGCTTTCAGAATACATGCCGATCACGGCTGATCCGGCCTGCTCCAGGAACATGAGATCAGGGTGCTCTCCCTCCTCGTCGTACCACTTGGTATTCCAGGTCCCGGAAAAGGACGCAGTTGTTGCAATCGGGACGGGGGTTGCGAGGACGGTCGTGGCAGTAGGAGTGGGGGTCTGTGCAGGAGCAGGGGCACTCGTGCAGCCGGCAGCGAGCACCAGGATGCAGGCGAGGCATGCAAGGATACATGTAGTGGTGAGTTTCATTTGAAATACTCTCCAAAAAGTTGATTCTTACCCATCGGAGCCGCGGTATTTAATCTCTCGGAAATGAATCCCAAGGCATCATTCTTAATTGAGACGGCATTCACAAGGTTAGTGCGGAGGAGGAATTCCCGGAAACTACTCCTTTAACCATCACATTTCTTATCTCTTGAAAGAGGATGATTTAAATCAGGAACATACTATGAATCAATTGTAAGGTATCATACACATACACCCGCATCGCTGATTCCAGGGCATCACCTGTTCTCCCAATCACCCCGTGAAGAAAACAGATTCTGGACACCTTCACCCTGCACATATCATATCCTTAAATACCCCTTAAACCGAGTCTTTGCCCGATAGAAATGGAAGATATTACCATCGTGGAAGTGCCATCCCAGCAGGTAGTGGGTATCAGGAAGAGTGGTAACTACACGTTGATCCCTGAACTTCTCATGCAGCTTGCGGAGTATATCATGGAGAACAATATTGCGTTTGCAGGGATGCCGATGTTCATCTGCCACGAGACCTCCCCGGATGCGGTGAAGGAGGCAAACGAGAAAGGGACTGCGCTTGTCGAGGTCGCATGGCCGGTTGCAGGAAAAGTCTCCGGCAGCGGTGACATAAAGGTCTACACCCTCCCGGGCGGGAAGATGGTGCGGACCGTCCACAAGGGGCCATACGACACCTGTGAACCTACGTACCTCGCACTCTTCTCCTGGATGGAGAAGCATCGTCTCCAGGTTGCAGGGCCGATTCGCGAGATCTACCCAAACGACCCCCGGGAAGTGAAACCTGAAGATATCCTCACCGAGATCCTGGTGCCGATACGATGACCATTACGTCCTTAATGTATCAGGAGTGAGATCTCATAGGGGTACCATCACAGAGCCACCCTCCACTTTTTCAAACGAATCTCATATAGAGTGTTTGTCCTGCATTCCCTGGAATCCCCTTTCATCTCAAGGGATTGTTCACGCGGCTATCTTGCAGCCCGCCTCCCCATTCCCGCGTTGAAATAAAAACGGGCGGACCGGTTCTTCGTCACCATTCCCTGGGCCATGGACAATATGCGATGTCCCGACAACCTGACCGGAGGGAAAATTCCCTGGGAGAATTGTCACCTCTTGTGAAAAGGAAGATACGCGGGATGGCAGGTCCCATTAGCCTTTTAGCGTTCGCATTAAAACGGGAATGAGACAGATGAATCATCGCGGAAGGCATTGACATGAGTGATGGAGCGCACGGTGTGTAGTCTGGAGGAGTGAAAAAATCATTTCACGAGTCCTTTAGGGAAATCGTTTTTTGGATGTCGGATGGAACTGTCTCTATCTTCGGCCTGTTCGCTGGGATGGTCGCAGGAACCCAGTCCAGCGATGTCATCCTTCTTGCGGGTGCAACCGCAGCAATCGCTGCAACTGTATCAATAATGGCCGGTGTCTTCCTGGATCTCGAATCTGATAAGGATGAAGCCAGGGTGGAGGCAGAAGAGCGTGCCGCCGAGATCCTCCACAATCCTGACAGAGCGGTTGCGAAACTGATGAACGATCCTGAACGCTCCGACCTCTCCAAGGGCAAGCCTCGATGCAATCCATGCCGACCTCCGGAATGATCCCCATACCATCCAGAAGTTCGAGGATGCGGTTGCATCCGAAGAAGTCCCGGCGGGTAAGAAAGCCTCTCCCTGCGTCCACGCATGCTGGATGGGCATCGCGGACTTCGTCGCGGCGATGACACCTGTCATCCCCTTTGCGTTCCTCCCCCCAGAAATGACAAAGATTGCCTGCGTTGCAGGAACTGCCACACTCCTTTTCCTGCGTGGGATTGCCCGTGCGAGGCCTGGAAAGCGTCCGGTCGTGCGGACGGTGCTTGAAACCATGGCTATCGCAACTGCCCCGGGTGTTGCAGGGCTGGGCGTTGGCCTGCTGATCACGTGACGAAAGTGGGCCTAATTCCCCACCCTTGAATATTTCCATGGATAGTATGGTTCGGTGCAGGGAATCGGCATAATCAGACCATTATGCTGCTCGCACCCAGAAGTGGTCATCTCTTGCCGGGATCCTTTTCCCTAAAAAGAAGACGTGATCTTCTCGAGCGCCTTCTTTTTCCGGACGTTCTCCTTATGCTCGCGAACGCCCCTTAAAGAGACCTTCCAGCTCCTGCAGAGCGACCGGACCTCCTCTGCGACCGCATCCGGGTCGGCCCCCTCTCTCCCCAGCATGTGGAACATGACGAGCCTTGGCGAGTCGGTCGTGTTCAGGACCTGCACGGCGAGCCTCTCGCAGTCGACGTTTCTCGCTGCAAGGTCGATGATGCCAAGCGACAGGAACCCTGCCTCCGTCGGCTCGACGATAAACTGGAGATAGAAACAGCCTTCCGGTGCAGGGTTTTCGCGGCCCACGTTATCGTGATGCCCCCCGCAGGAGCTGCAGGTGTATATGTCGGGGAGGTCGTTGAGCGTCTCGACGAGTGTCCGCACCCGAGGGTCGCACTCGACCGGGAGGGAGAGGACTGCGTAGATCAGCTCCTCGCGTGTCCGGTCGGCCGAGACTTTCTCGTATGTTCTCCCTCTCTCATCCCGGGAGTTCATGTCCCCTTCTCCCTCCAATATCCCTTCCACCTGTTCTTATTGGATGCCAGGACTCTCCAGGTACCTTTCATTGGAACAAGTCCCCGGTCGTCCTCACCTCTCAAGCCTGGCATCTCCGCACCAGGAGGTTGCATTCCAACCTGCATTGTTCTGTCGGTCTGTTGGGCCGGTGCACGGGAGTGTCCATGGGACGAGAGATGAATCTGTGTGCAGTCAGAGACCCTGGATGTGTCAGCCTCAGGGATACTCGCTCTATCGTGTCTTTTGATCTGGCCTCGAAAATTTGTGCATGTGGACGAGAACAGTAAACAGCAGGGGTACGATCCCAAGTGATGATATATATCAATACCAATCTGGATAGCATATGGAGGACAGTATCCGTGTTCTCTGCGTCGATGATGAACCATCCCTCCTGGCCCTTGCCAGGATGTTCCTTGAGAAGTCCGGGGGATTTTTCGTAGGGACATCTACATCCGCTGAGGAGGCGCTCGACCGCCACGAGATCATGTCCTATGATGCCATCGTCTCCGATTACCAGATGCCGGGCATGGACGGGATCGAGTTCCTGAAAGCAGTCCGCCTGCGGTTCGGCGACATCCCGTTCATCCTCTTCACCGGCAGAGGCCGCGAAGAGGTCGTGATCGCCGCTATCAACAACGGAGCAGACTTCTATCTCCAGAAAGGCGGCGATCCGAAGGCGCAGTTTGCCGAACTCGCGCACAAGGTGCGGCAGGCTGTCAGGAGAAAGAAGGCGGAAGTCTCGCTGAAGGAGAGCGAGGAGAAGTACCGCATGCTGGTAGAACACAACCGGGACGGGGTCTTCATCGTCCAGGACGGGAAACTGGTCTTTTACAACAATGCTCTCACCGGCCTCTCCAGATATACCCCAGAGGAACTCGAGGGCATGCATCTTGCCGACCTGATCGCGCCCGAGGATCGCGAGATGGTCCTCTCAAGGGCAAAGGTGAGGGCAGAGGGAGGATTGGTCCCGGAACGCTACGAGTTCACCCTCGTCCACAAGGACGGCATCCACCGGAGTCGCATGCGGATCAGCACCTACCTCGGAAGTTATCAAGGACGCCCTGCCTCGTTTGGAACCTTTTACGACGTGACCGAGGACCGGAGACGCGAGGCAGCCCTCCGCGAGAGCGAGGAGAAGTACCGGACAATCCTTGAGAACATCCAGGATGTCTATTACCGCACCGATACACATGGCAACCTCATCATGCTCTCCCGGTCAGGATATCGCCTGCTGGGATATGACCGCAGTGAGAACATTCTGGGATCAAGCCTTGCCGGGACATTCTATGCCAATCCCGAAGACCGCAGGAAATTGCTTGAAGCAATCAGTGAGAAAGGAGCCGTGCATGACTACGAGGTGAACTTCCGGCACAAGGACGGCTCCATCATTACGGTCTCGGCCAACAGCCATTATTATTATGGAAATAACGGCAAAATTGCGGGGATCGAGGGGATCTTCCGCGACATCACGGAGCAAAAACGCGCCGGGGAGGATCTGAAACGATCCGAGAACCTGTACAGGACAGTCTTTGAACACACCGGTACCGCCACCATCCTGATAGGCCCCGACACGACCATCCTCAAAGCAAACGGCGAATGGGAGAGGCTTACCGGAGTCCCGCTGGCAGCGCAGGAGAATATCCTGAGCTGGACCGGGTTCATCCACCAGGATGACCGCGAACGGATGAAGGAGTACCACTATGCCAGGCGGAAGGACCCCGCCGCCGCACCGGGCATCTATGAATGCAGGCTGGTCGATGCACACGGTGGCATCCATTATGGCTTTGTCCATGTCGGGATGATCCCAGGGACTGGCAACAGCATCGCATCGCTCGTGGACGTGACCGCACTCACGCAGGCCCAGGAAGATCTCAAGGCAAGCGAAAGAAAGATCCGCGAGATCCTCGACCACCTTCCCGACCTCATCGTAGTGCATCGCGAGGGGAATATCCTTTACGTCAACCCCGCAATGACCGAGTCCATGGGGTGGCAGCCCGATGAGGTGGTGGGCCAACCAATCCTGAAGTTCATCGCTCCCGAGTTCCATGCCGCAGTACAGGACGCTGCCCGCTTGCGCCTTGAATCGGGGATTGACAGTCCATATATCATCAATCTCATTAACCGGGACAAAAAACCCCTGACGGTCAGGGTCCGCGGGACTGTCATCAGCGTATCCGGGTCTCCTGCGATCATGAACATCCTGACCGACATCACCACTGTCAGGAATGCCGAAAAAGCCCTCGAGGAGAGCGAGAGGAAATACCGTATGCTGGTGGAGAATACCAATGATATCATCTACACGACGGATCTCGCAGGGCAAATCACGACTATCAGCCCCCAGATCCGACGGTATGGGTACTCCCCGGAAGAGATAGTATCCGAGAACCTGACATCATTTATTGTCGAAGAAGACCTGCCCAGGGTGATTGCTGACTTTGAGAAGACGGTCTCAACCGGGCAGTCGACCCTCACGATCTTCAGGGTAAGGGATAGATCCGGCACCATACACTGGTTCGAAGACAATGGGAGTGCATTGACTGATGCATCAGGGAATGTGATTGGAATATCGGGAATTCTCCGTGACATCACGGATCGCAGGACGGCCGACGACGCGCTCGTGCGTGCAAACCGCCAGCTGAACCTGCTCGGGGGCATCACGCGCCATGATATCCTCAACAAGGTCTCGGTCATCCTGGGATACCTTGAGATTGCAAAGGAGAGCGTGAAGGATCCGGAGCTGGGCGGATACCTGGAAAAGGTCGAGTCTGCCACCCGCGCAATCCGCGAACAGATAGAGTTCATGAGGTTGTTCCGGGATATCGGGACCCGGGCTCCGGAGTGGATCTCTCTTGATTCCGCACTTCCTCACCGTCATGTCCCTGCCACCATTTCCTTCCATGCAGAGGTAATAGGGGTCGATATCCTGGCAGAGCCAATGGTGGAACGGGTTTTCTACAACCTTCTCGACAACTCTGTCCGCCACGGGGGGCGGGTTTCTGCGATCAGGGTATCTGCATATCGTTCTGGCGACAGTCTCGTCATCGTTTGGGAAGACAACGGGGTTGGAATCGCCTCTGGGGAGAAAGAGAGGATCTTTGACCGGGGCGTGGGGAAGAATACCGGGCTTGGCCTGTTCCTTGCGCGGGAAATCCTCTCCCTGACCGGGATCACCATCAGGGAAACCGGTTACCCGGGCACAGGTGCACGGTTCGAGATTACAGTGCCCCGGGGAAATTTCAGAATGGCTGCAGAGTAGGGCACGGGGGATGCAAGGGTCACGGAAGGGGTTTTCCATTCGCATGAACGCCATCATCCTCATCGGCATGCCCGGAGCAGGGAAGAGCACTGTCGGCGTGATCCTCGCAAAGGCGCTTGGGCTGAAGTTTATCGATACGGACATCATGATACAGGAGCGGACCGGAAAGTTGCTCCAGGAGATCCTCGATTGGGAAGGCCCCCGCGGATTTGAGCGGATCGAGGAGGAGACGATCCTCTCCCTGCACCCTTCTCACGCGGTGATTGCGACAGGTGGGAGCGTGGTATGCAGCAGGGCGGCAATGGCGCACCTGAAATCCATGGGAGTGGTGGTGTACCTGAAGATATCCTACACGGAAATGGAACGGAGGATCAGAAACATCACGACAAGGGGCATCGTTCTCCTCCCTGGCCAGAGCTTGCAGGCGATGTACGACCAGCGGGCTCCACTCTACCAGAAATATGCCGATCTCACGATTGAATGTTTGGACAAGGACTTTGAGACCGTGGTCGGAAAGGTGATTGCCGGGCTGTGAAGAATCCGCGTGATGACGGATATCCCGGTCTTTTATGAGGGGGACATCTCATTCACGCCGGTCCTGTTTGCGCGACAAGGAAACGCCCTTCCTCATGCTCGGCGAAACGAACCGTAAGCATATCCCCTTCATGCACGCCAAAATCCATATCGGGTTCGTTCAGGAGTATTCCCTGGAATGATTTCCCGTCGGCCGAGAGCTCTTCCAGGCGGACCCATACCACTTCGGGGATCCGTTCCTGGTCCCTTGCGAGCAGGATCACAGATACATCGTCAAAATACCCTGCTGCCCTGAACCTGTCGAGATCGACCCTGTTTCGTATCTCGTGCAATTTTTCAGGATCGTAATAGATGAACCATCTCTGGTCCTCGAATATGTACCATCGCTGATCGTCGGATAACAGGAGATTGTTTGCTTCTTCTGTCGAAAGAAGCCGGAACTCCCCGAATTCATCGTAACGGAGGACGCAATCCTCACCATGATCCTCGAAATTCGCGGCAATATGAGGGAGTTTTCCGGGTTCGATCCGGCACAGCGCGTGGATGCGAACACTGATCCCCTCCTCGTGATCCACGTAAAAATAGCCGATTACCCCCTCTCCTCCAGTGGGGGCCAGTCCCCTGCCGGCCAGGATATGGTCAATGGCTGGATTTCGCTTTAAAATCGCCCACCTGCCGATGATCTCCCGGTCCGAATAGGATGTCGTTCTCCCGTTCATAGTGCGTCGTTACATCCTCTTCATGGGAAGCGTGAAAGTGGTTTCGGAATATGCATGGACAGCCAGAGCCTGCCCCTGTTAGATGAGAGCCGGGCATGGTAGAATGGCCGGCTTCTTCAGTTGAGAAGGGAATCCTGATTGACAGGGTGTCGTGAATATCAATGCCATGATACGAAAAGAGAAGGTGAAACCTTCCCCCCTTTTCACGCATTTTGGGAATGCACCGCGATTCGCACATGTGCCGAAACCCAAACCATTATGCCATTATGAATATATATTCAAAAAGCGAGGCGAAAAAGATGCCTGGATTTGATGGAACCGGCCCACGCGGGTCTGGACCCGCCGCGGGAAGGGGGCTTGGCCCCTGCGGCAGGGGGATGGCGTTCCAAAGAGCGTATCCCTTCGGATATGGCTGTGGATTCGGACGTGGTCGTGGCTTCGGACGTGGATACCGGATGGGGTATAGACTCACGTATTCTGCGCCTGCACCTCTGAACACGGACGCGCAGAAACAGTTCATCGAGGCGGAGATCAGGCGCATCGATGCAGAGAAGGCTGAACTCGAACAGATGCTCGCCACGCTTGGATCATGCCAGGAAGAAGGCGGCGCTGCAGAAGAATAGGGTTCCAGCCCTCTTTTACCTGGTTTGGGCCCGCAACTGCAGGTCCAGCCTATCCTGAAGAGGTCCTCCTGTCGTTCGACGAATTCGAGGCGGTGAGGCTCAAGGACCTCGAAGGCCTCGACCAGAGTGCCTGTGCCGGGATGATGGATATCTCGCAACCGACTTTCCACCGCCTGGTGGTATCGGCACGAAGGAAGATCGCCGACGCTCTTACCCACGGAAAAATCCTCAAAATAGAGGGCGGACACTACCGGTTCTGACCGGACGAGTCGCCGGAATTTTCAAAACGACGTGTATCCATTCCCGGAACGCACGCGACACCGCACGAAAATAGTAGAGACGTTTTCGCAGGGAACAAGAGGTTTCTTCTCATTCTCAATGGTCTGGCAACGTTCCACGAAGGAGCGGCAAGCCCATGGTGTTGAAGTCCTTTACACTTCGCCCCCATGATCGCCGAGAATAAACTGACGGATACCTCCAGGTGGGTCATTGGGTTTACCGAGGTACCGCGGAATCATGTGCACATGGCAATGCATCACCTTCTGTTCTGCCGCTTCCCCGACGTTGATGACGATATGATATCCATCAGGTGAGAATTGTCTCTCCAGGATTTTTCTGCATTCGATAAGCATCTCCGGCAAGGCATGCTGCTCTTCGGCAGTTGTATCAAAATACCCGGTAACATGGCGGAATGGAACGACCAAGAGGTGTCCCCTCGTTGCCGGAAACGCATCCCACCGTGCATACCAGTGGGCATTGCGATACAGGATATCGGACTTGCCAGGCGAACAGAAGGGACAGGATGAATGTGCCATCTCATCTCCCTCACAATCGGTTCGATCCGGTTTTACTGTTATTTGTCAGGCGAATGCACCGCAATTCTGCTGGCATGGAGTATGATGAGCAGCCTTTAACGATAAATTCCCCCCATTTTCCCCCTTTGATGGAAGATATACCTTCTCTCTTCCCGTTTGCCCCCGCATAAAGGGGGATCGGGCATCCAACCCGGCATCCAGATCTAATCGGGTTATGAGTGTTCCCACCACCTTTCAGCAGATGTAAAAGCAATTCTCCCGCATGTCATGAACGAGACCCCCACCATGTGTTATCCTCGTCACGGCGGCACACCATTTGCTTATTCAACGAAACGATCATTCATAGTTCAGGGTTCCCGATTCAAGAGAATTGTGCGAAGGAGGCTTCCCGGCTGATGGGTGCGCATGTGCATCGCCCAGGTGACATACATTCGTCTTACCGGGTTTTCACTCGCACACGAGTTCCGAATGGAACCTTCTCTTGATTATTTTACAGATTCCTTTATTTTCCCCTGCACCAACATAACGATGACATTATGAGAATCGGGACCTTTTTTCCAATGCGATATCTGCCGATCGTGCTCCTCGGGATTGGGATCTCGCTGTATGTCCTGCTGTTTCTTCTCGTCACCTATCCTGCGACCTGTGCAAACTTCGAGCGCTTGTCCGGCGGGCTGTATACCTGCGGTCTTGGACCTGGGGCCTACCTCCTTGCATTCGGGATCGGGCTGGCACTGTTTGTCTGGTTGTATCTTTTGTATTCTGCGTTGATGAGTTCTCTTGAGTATTCGTGGGAATGATTTGGGGGGGAGTGTTCCCGAACCTTCACCCTGCATTTCCCGGGCTATGAAGCCGGCACGAATCAATGATCATTTGTAGACTGAAGGAGAATGTTATGATCCGGTAATTTACCCGGCATATATGCCCTCTCGTCGGCATGCCCAGGAACGTAACGGTTCCCGGTGAGATGAGGGATCGTATGATTGCCAGATCAGTTGAGCCGGGGGAATAGACCCGCGGGTGCGATGCAGACAGGATATACAGGTGTGAAAAACATGAATGAATCGATCGGGTGGATTGGGGGAGGCCGGGTGGCCCGGATTCTCCTCTCCGGATGGAAGGAAGCCGGGATGACCCTGGAGAACATTGTCGTCAGCGATCCGGACGGGATGGCACTCGACAGGATTATACAGGATTACCCGGGTGTGAGCGTGATAAAAGACGGGGATGCCGTAGCTGCCGGGCAGGACCTGGTTTTTCTTGCGATCCCGCCAGCGGCTGCGGAGACGGTGCTGCCGGCGATCAAGCCGGTCCTGAAACCCGGCACAATTGTGATCTCGACGATTCCCGGGCTCTCGGTTGACCAGACCTCCCGGATGCTCGGGGGGTTCGACCGGATTGTCAGGATCATCCCGAACGCACCCTCGATGATAGGGAGCGGCTACACCCCGGTCTTCTTCCCGCCGTCATTCCTCCGGCAGGATTCCGAGCCGGTCGAATACCTGATGGAATCGATCAGCCACATCATCGATGTCCAGGAGGAGCACCTTGAGGCCTATGCGGTCATCTCCGCCATGGGGCCTGCCTGCCTCTGGTTCCAGCTATACGAGCTTGTGGCAATCGCTGAATCCATGGGAATCAGCCGGGAACTGGCTTCCGATGCAGTCTGCAAGATGGCGGAAGGCGCGGTCCAGATGATGACCTGGTCCACGCTTTCCCCCTCGCAGATGATGGACCTCGTGCCTGTCCACCCTCTTGCAGAGGACGAGGCAGCGATCAGGGAGATCTACTGGAAACGCCTGCCGGACCTCCACAAGAGACTAAAGGACTGATATATTATCGTGAATCCCCGGCTCCGGCCGAGTCAAGCGGAGGGTGGAAATCGCGTCTTCCATGGGATTACGGAGATGCATGTGGAGGACCCTTTCCATCAAATTTGACCATCCTGGAAATAGCATTTTGTTGCCCATGTAGAATATAATCCCGAGGGTGACCACTCATTCCGGCGATTCGGCCGGCTTAAGGATACACTTGAATACCCCGAATATCACGCGAAATGAAGGATACAAAAAATCATCACAAATTCCTCGTCAGGATGAACATGCGAGACGGTCCGGCATGTTCTGGCCTGCACCTGTGATAATGCTCTGCTCCGCTTATTTCACTAAATTCCGTGGAATAAAATCTGATACACCCATGAGGGATATATTTTCAAATATTTTTCAACACGGTTCCTGATACCGATCATGAAAGATGGCATTTACCTGGCTTTGTAACACATCTTCCATTCATCGAGGCAGGAAGTCGTTTCATCACGACGTTCATCCATGGCTGCAAGATCATAGAGGTCTTTCTGAAATTGGGAAATTCATCAAATTCATGTAAATTGTTGGGAAAAAATTCACAAGGGAATTGCTTCACCCTTTCCAATTCTTTTCTTCCAGGCCCCTCACTCCTGTTCCTCCCATCCTCCTGCATAATGGAAATGAGATGACAGGTGAATCCATAAACCTGAGAGAGTGCATCATCACAGATCCTCCTGAGAATGGCCAGGCTGGCCGATTGTAAGGAGAGAGAAATTTACTTGAATGCATTGAATAATGGATCAGGAAGCACTAATGCCCGGCACTCGTTCCCCCAGATGTTCCCGGCAAATTACTATTATACCACAGGATCAGTCAGTATCAGTCACAAAAAAGTGACGAGGGGGAAAAAACATGTTGCTGAGCGAATTGCAAAGGGAACACGATTGTATTGAATATGGAAACCTTCGTGACAGCCAGGGGCGGTACGATGAGGCAATCGCTGCCTATGACAGCGCCCTCCGGATCGACCCCGACGATGCAGATGCATTGTTCGACAAGGGAGAGACGCTGGAAAAGATGGGTAATCTCCTGGAAGCGAAAAAGTTCTACGATCGTGCAATGGCACTGTACAATGGGTATTGAGATTCCCACTCCTTTTTTTAGTGATTTCTGAAAGAGAATTTTACGGGACATCGTATTCTGTCCACCGAGGCTTTTCTGAAAGACACTGGTGGGCGGGAGGAGATTTTGCTGCAATGATATCCCAAACCCGGGGTGCTGTTCAGGAGAACGGGATGGCTGCATCCCGATCAGGAATTCCAGCACGATGACGGACCGCGCGATGCAGGGGATCTCTGCCCTTCGCTGGAGCGGCGATGTGACCCCCTTTCGCACCGTTGCGGTCAGTTTCATGAGAATTATCGGGTTTTTACTGTAATGGAGTGTCGAACCAAAAGATGACAAAGATATTAGTCGCGATTGGAAATTGTGGGGGGGAAGGGTTTTGGATTGGGATTTTGGGAGAGGATTGGAGAGAGGAGAGAAATCTTTCAATTTCTTGAAGCTGTACTGGATTGGCGTGTGAGATATCCCCCCATAGTCTCAACGTTTCCTGGTTGTTGCATGAGTGTTCCGTGATGAAACATACACTCACACTTCGAGGAGCCCCCGAGTGTAGCTCAGCCGCCCCCATCCGATGACAATCCGCCGAATATCCCCGCTGCCTCCCATCACCGCGCCATCAGCGCGAACACACCCCATCCAACGTATTCACGCGTATAGGTGGCGTAGCGTGTTGGTCCCAAAGTCAGTGTGGCTCTCACCTCTTTCGCGAACTCGTCGTCGGGATTCGCGTCGAGCCATCGGCGCATGGTGAGCCACTTGGCCGCTTCGTACCGGTCCCATCCTTCCCGGTCAGCCAGCACCATTTCCACCACGTCGTAGTTGAGGTGGCCGAACGATGCGAGGAGTTCTGGAAGCAGGAGAAAGTCGGAGAGCGCATTGGCTTCGCATCCCCTGGCAACGTCTTCTGTTGGGGGTACCTTCAGCCAGTAGGGCTCGCCGATGAGGATGATTCCGCCGGGGCGGAGACTCTTTTCCAGAAGCTCGATGGTGCCGGCGACTCCCCCACCGATCCATGTAGCACCGAGACAGGCTGCCACATCAACTTTTTCGTCGGCGACGTAGCCGGCAGCGTCGCCGTGGATGAACCTGACTCGATCGGCGACGCCGAGTTCTTCGGCACGGAGTTTTGCCTGCTTGGTGAACAACGTGCTCATGTCGATGCCAACGCCGGTGATTCCGTATTCGCGTGCCCAGCTGCACAGCATCTCGCCCGAACCGCTGCCGAGGTCGAGTATACGAGCACCCGGTTCCAGGCGCAATGCTGCGCCGAGAGTGGCGAGATTTTCTGGTGTGAACGGGTTATGGATGCGGTGAGCACTTTCTGATATAGTGAAGATACGTGGGATGTCCAAGGTAAACGCTCCTTTTACTCAATTGTGGTATAACTGGAATATACATTTAGAGACTGTAATAGAGAAAGGTTGTAACTGTTACACCATAGCCTTAAGGTTTCGAGTCGGATGAGCCGGATTATGGTGAATGGGGGGGTTGTGAATCCGGGGATAATGGGCGCGGTTTCCCGGCCCAGACTTTTACCTGCTCTCCGGGTTTTCACATCGCATGGGGCGGGAGCGGAGGGGCACCCCGGTACTGGCGATCGCCGGCTGGGACACGTACCTGACTGTGACCAACATACTCTTATTCTCATAAAACTACCTAAAGATTGTATCTGAACATGAAGACACTCATTGAAGTCCACAAGGAAGGAAAATATTTCGTAGCTGTGGATCTCCTTACGAATGTTGCCGATCAGGCATCATCTGAAGAGGAAGCGGTGCAAAATCTCAAGAAAGGTCTTGAGGAGCATTACCGGCTTTTAATCGAGCTTACTCCCAGCAATCATAAATTGACGTATCTCGACATTGAAGTGGATACTCTTGTCAAAAATTCCTCTGCTGTCAGCTCGTGAAATTATCAGGATCCTCGCAGATTTTGGCTATACGCCTGTACGACAGACCGGCAGCCATATTCATCTCCTGCATCCAGAAACACGGCGGCTCGTCACGGTTCCCAACCAATCGGAGTTAGCCACCGGAACCATGCTCGCGATCCTCAGGCAGGCAAACATTGACAGGGAAGAATTTCTCCGGCACGTGAAGGAATAGTTTTTCCACAAGAAGAGGGCACTCCACAGTCAAGCTCCAATGTGTGGATTGAAAAGGAAAGACCTTTTTAGGGATTTTGGGGAATACCTGAGAGGAGAAGACGAGAATCTTCGATCTCTGGCGTTACGTTGGCTCATGGGGTTTCCACGGTGGCCGGTTCAGTGGCATAGGGGAACCCCACTGCTGGGAGGATTCTCCAGGAACCCGGCACCCCAGTGATCCAGGGCTGTTTCCCGACATGCATTCACCTGCGGGCATGACATGACACACGAAAAAACGGCAACAGCATTGCTGAAGATCTATTCCACCTTGTTGGACCAGTATGGAAACCGGGGATGGTGGCCTGCAGATACTCCCCTTGAGACCATCATTGGGGCGATATTGGCGCAGAACGTGTCGTGGAGCAATGCAAGAAAGGCAATAGAGAATCTCAAGGCCGCGGGACTGCTGGACGTTCAGGTATTGGGGGACGCTGATCCCACAGAGATATCCCGGCACATCATTTCATCGAGGTATTACAACCAGAAAGCCCGGAGGATTTCTGCATTCATGCAGTTTTTGTATGCCGAGTATGGCGGGGACGTCGACCAAATGTCCGGGGATGACCTTCCCCGATTGAGGATGAAGTTGCATTCACTCAAAGGGTTCGGGGAAGAGACCGTCGATTCAATTCTCCTGTATGCCTGCAACGTTCCGGTATTTGTGGTCGACGCCTACACGAAAAGGATCTTTTCCCGGTACGGGTTCCTGGAAAAAAACGCCACGTACCAGGAAGTCCAGCATTTTTTTACCGCGCATTTGCCAAAAGAGGTCCCTTTGTATAACGATTACCACGCCCAGATCGTGAACCTGGGACACAGCATCTGCAGGACTCATCAGGATTGTCACCTGTGTCCGATCCGCTCAATACCCCCGGGTATCGCCTGTGAATATGAGAAAAACATGGAGTAAAAAGAATTCCCGGTCCATGCATCCACCCTTTCTGCCTTTTCTTACGTGAGAAGTATCGTAGATATCCCAACCCTCCTGGTTGACTGGAACACCCCTTCGCCCTTCGTTTTGTAAGAATGGTTTCTCACCATGTGATGTCCTCCAAGAGTGGACATTTGGTACATAACTACCATAGAAGGGATGGTTCTTTAAAGACGTGTACTTGATTGTGGAATTCTTCCCACCGTCAGGGAATCCCGGCGTCCAGCCAACAACGCGTGAGATGATCTCCCCGGTTCACACTACAGGGACAGGAATCACGAAATAGGTGGCGTACCCGTCACCGACGTTCCTCGTCAGGTGTCCCCTGCCGGACGTATCCTCCAGGAGGACGAGGCCGCCTGGCAAAAACCGCCTCACCGTCCCATCGGTCGTCTCCATCTCCACCGCCCCGGTCATCAGGGCCAGGAACTGCCGGGTGGGGGTAGGGTGCCAGTCACCGATCCAACCGGGCTCAAACGTATAGAAGCGAAATTTCGATGCGACTCCATCCGTGGAAACATAGAACGGGGCAGCGGGTGGTGCTGCACGCACAAGACTCTGTTCGACCGTCACGGTATCAAAGCGGGAGCCCCCCTGTGTATCCGAAGATATTCTGTGATACGTTACCTTGTTAAGCTGGGGTGGGGATGTGTGTGCCATGTTTTAGTTCCTCCTTAAAATATTCGGGCAGAGCATGCCTCAAGGTGAAAGTACAAACAGAATGATGATGGATAAAGGTTGCGAAAACCCCGTCCACGTAGTGAATCCAGGACAAAAAAACCGATACGTGCCGTTCTCCCTTCCCTCATGCATCCCGGGACCGCCAGAACAGGATCCCGAGCAGGAGGAACACGCCTATGGAGACTCCGGCATAGCCGACGATACCGATGTTCCTGATATTCATATCCGAGAGAGCAACCCCGAGAAGCCCTGCAAGACTCAGCACCCCGCTCACGATCATGAGGATCCTCACCCCCAGTTCCAGCCGGCCTTTCTGGAATACGATCGCGGCACAGAGCATCGAGAGGGCAAAGAAAAGGTCCCAGGCAAGGATGTCCAGGGCGTATGCAACCGACGGCCATGCAAATGAGAAGAACTGGGAAGCCCAGGGGAATCCCGCAGAGACCAGCGGGCGGCTCACCGTGAGAATCACGAAATGGACGCTGCAGGTGATCCCTGCCATGATGGTCATGAACGCAATCGCCGCAAGGGTGTAGAACCGGGTCTCTCTCATGGAGTGACCGTGGACCGCAACCATGACGAGGACCATCAGGGGAGCCATGACGACGATCAGCACTTCCAGGATGCTGAAGTAGGGATCACCGATGGGATCAAGAGGTGACGTGAGCGAGAGGAACCCGAGGACAAGGGTCACCACATATGCGATCAGGAGTGCGAAGACGGCAAAAGCCGCTGCGCTTGCGAGCATGCGCTGGTTCCGGGTGAAATCTTCCTGCATGATGTTTGCCTGGATGGTGATCTCGACACGGTCAGAATTATAGGTTTGCCAGGTTCGTCACTTCGGTGATATGACCAGGGTCGCTATTTTCTGGAATGGCCTGGAGGCAACACTTCTGTGACGGATGGAAAAGATTGTGACAACCTTCTCCTCAACAATGACCTGATACACGATTCGATACTCTCCCACCCTCTGCTCTCCGACTCCCTTCTTCCCGGTCACACCCATATGGCCGTCCACTGGATGCACATGCCCCGGCTTTAACACCAAGATTAAGTAAGAAAGAGTTGATATTGACCTGGAAGAGCATGGATGCCATTTCACTCCTGAGAATGCACGAACCAACCCTGAAAAAGCAGTTTGGTGTGGCACACATCGGTATCTTTGGTTCCTTTGCCCGGGGAGAGGAGCGACCGGACAGCGACGTGGATGTGCTTGTAACATTCAGAAAAGGCAAGGAGACATTCAACAATTATATGGGGTGTAAATTCTATCTGGAAGACCTCTTTCAGAGAAAGGTCGATCTCATCATGAAGGGAGCGTTAAAGAAACGCCTTAAACCTCATATTCTTGACGAGGTCATCTATGCATAGATCGGCCCTGCAGCTGCTCGATGATATTTGAGAAGCGATTGGCAATATCGAGGAAGATACTTCAGGAGAGAGACTGTTCACGGGAGGAAGGATGAAAGGCTCAAGAAGACAAAAGGATATTGCAATCGATTCATATACAACGATTCTTTTCTCTTCGCATGCACGAGTAAGGATGTTTGAGAGGAATGTATCTTCCGATGACGTCCTCGAGTTCCTCCGGACAGGAGAGATTATTGAACAATATTCTGATGATGAACCGTGTCCATCAATGCTTCTCCTGGCATATAAAAATGAAGTTCCATTCCACGTTGTGATTGCAGAATGCAAGGATCATATCAGAGTGATCACAGTTTATATCCCAGAACCGGACAAATGGATAGATGAGAGGATACGGAGGATCCCATGATTCCCGACCAATGCAGCTTCTGTCGGGGGAAGCTGGTGAAAGGCAAAACAGAATTCATCGCACGTGCAGGACACGAGGTCGTTGTGATTAAGGATGTTCCTGCTTTCGTGTGTGAACAGTGCGGAGAAGCCTATTTCGATATGGAGATCTCCCGGAAAATTGATGATATTATGCGGGATGCCCACCAGGGCAAACTCTGTGTCCGTCCGCTCGCTGCAGGCGAAGTTGAATTAAAAGTATAATCATCTTTTTTTTTAAAAAACAGCCAGGGAAATTTACGTCCCCTGCTCTCCCACCTCTTCTTCCCGGTCGTACCCATGTGGCCGGCCACCAGATATGGGTGAATCCTCTCCTCTGGAGCGTGATCTCAAAGGGACTCTTCACACGCCAGAAGGTATTTCTCCCCGCATAGGATACCAGTCCCTGTTCAGCATTGCGCTGATCTACAATCTGGGGGGTTTTCCATATGCCAACAAAGAGAGTCAATCCTTCCCGGGGGATCCCGTGATGGAGCATGAAGGAATCGAGGTTAGAACGCGGAATATAAAATTATTAATTGAAGATATTTCACAACTTATTAACCCTGTAATTTTATTCTTAGCGAACGCACCTCCCGATGCTATTCGTGAATTGCGTAGAAGAACAGGTCAATCTGGATTAAGTGATAGTACAAATGCATTACTCCTGGAAATTCATAAAATTCATCCTGATTTTAATCCAAGTGGTTTGAACGAATATATACAAAAAATTGATACAACAAACAATAAAGAGGCATATTCTGTTGTGATAGAAACATGTGAACCATTGATACAAAACCATGTGATAATAACCCTAAAAAATAAATTTGGCCCGTCTAGAAACCAATGGTGGCATGAAGGTGTAAAAGAAAATATACGAAAAGATGCCACAATTTTGGCAAATAGTAAAGGAGAATATGATTTTCCAGAAAAATATCTTTATTTAATCGATTTGAGGAACATTATATTCGATAATTGGGATCTTTTTGAAAATGTCTATACAATTGATGCAAAACAAAATGATTCAAAAAAGAAAAAATTGGCGTGGTTTGACAAATTAAATGAAATTAGGAATAAAGTTGCCCATCCTCAGAAAGGTGGCGTTAAAGATGAGGAATTGGAATATGCAAAAAAGTTATTAGAATTACTAAAGCCGAAAATCTCTGTTTGATTAAAAATATATTTTAATAATATTACAAGATAATAATTAACTCCAAAAAAAAATACTCACACTCCATTCAATATCCCATCCTTCCCGGAATCACCCCTCTCACTCCTCCCTTCGGATCCTTAACATCTCCATGATATCGGGGAATCAGGTGAATATGCACATGAAAAACACTCTGGCCAGCAGCCTCTCCGACATTCACTCCCACGTTGAATCCATCAGGGTGATACTTCTCATTAAGGAATTCTTTTCCTGCTTTCAAAAGCGACCATAATCCTTGAACTTCCTTATCTGTAAGGTCGAAGAGGCTGGAAACATGCCGGTAGGGAATGATAAGAAGATGGCCGGGTGAAACGGGATAACCATCATACCGGGCATATCCGTGATTATTTCGGAGAACTACACTCTCCTCATCCGGGTTGCAGAAAATACAGTTCATGGATTCCATGCAGCATAACCCCGGATATCAATAAGATACCAACATTTGTCAATAAGGTTCTGGAATGCCATGTCCATCATTTCTTTATCGTTCTTTGTGTATGTGCCGATTAACGCAGAAGTAATCTCCTTCCTGAAGGTATCCTGATAGGTGTTGGAGAGTAAATGCCAGTAATGAAGGATTGAATCCTCTCTCTTCTTTAAAAGGGATGGTGAAAGTATTGCATCTTTCTTTTGTGTATTTACAGAATCGAGTGTAGGCATGAGGTTCCAGAGGTCGTTATTTTTCCAGAGCGAAAATGGGAGCAGATGATCGATATGGAGATGCCGGTGTGACTGAATGAGTTTATCAGACCATATACAGGAAATCCCTTGTGATTCTGCAAGAAGCTGGTGATAAAACCTGGAGGCCTCCTGGACCTGCCGTTCAGTATTCGGAGAGCGACCCAGGAGATCAAGAATTCTCTCTTTTGTTACATTCTGTCCCTGTGCCTTTGAGATATGAACTGTGAAATCTGCCCATTTACTCACAAGGGTGCCTTCGCCAATTATGAAACTCCCGAAATATTGGAAAAGGGATGAGAGATCGCGATGCATCGAGAATTTTCCTCCATGATTGATCAGGTATTCGCACGATATATGCCCCTTCGGGAGACGCAAATGGCTGCGATCCCAGTCAAAAACAGAATAATAATCACCATGATGGGAGTATCCAAGATGCTGGATTGGCCCATCTGTAATAGCGATTCTGACCTTTTTTATCAAATCCCGCATAGGCTGGTTGAGATTCTCGGGGATGGTTCCTCTCCGGTAATCGGTATAGAATGCGGAAAATCCACCATTCAGACGATAATATTCGATAATTTCAGAAAGCTCTCGCCTGAACAATACTTTCTTAGATGGTTCATCCAGATTCTTCTCTCCATTCAGTTGAGGTATGAAGCGTTCGTTCTCAAAGATGGGATAATAATAGAGAATCCAGCGTTCAATCAACAGACCAAGGGGATACCAGACCCGTTCTTCATCGGGATCTGCAAGGTGAGAGTATTGCTGGCATATCTCAATGGTTCCACGGAGAAGGGCATATTTGAATGATGTGACGGCTTTGTCCTGCTCAATGATGGTATTCAGTATATGATATTCTTCAAGGAGACGGGGATCCATTTTTCATCTCTGTGAAAATTGTCTGATGGAGGCTTTTAGTTATCGGGATTTGTTCAGAATCACGTCTATCCCCCTCTGTTCCCACAAACTCTCCCTCCACCTCAATCCCACGCGGACCGAAGCTGTCACCAATCGTGGAATCCAGTTTATTCTCACCCTCACTTTCTCACGAGATAGTAAAATAAAAGTCAAAGAATTGCAGCAAGGGTCACACCCACCAGGGGTGCATATGTTTTGAGTGCTTTTACCACACTTTTTATGCGTTCAACCCATGGTTTCCCGGCTTCATAGGTTTCCCCGGCTGTATTGAGGATACTCGTCACACGCTTAAGATATTCTTCAACTTTCGCCGGATTGGGATGATCTTTTGCAACTTCTTCCTCTAAGTTCTTCACTGCATTTACTGATTCATCCCTGGATTGGGCCGGTACAGTCTTTAATGCTGAAATTTCTGCGCGAAGGTTCGCAAGTTCTTCACCAATTTTTCCGAATTTGGGATCCAGCAGATTCTCATTAATTGTGATCTTGTTTCCTTTCACTACTTCGATTCTACCAGTCCCAATATTCACAACAGCCCCATTGCCAATATCTCCTTGTTGTATAATTGCTCCACGCTCAACATTTCCGATTGTGTATTCTTTCTTTGTCATATGTTCTACGACCTGTAAATTTCCTACATTTTGTATAAACATTGCATTCTGAATTCCTAACTTAGTTCGTACAAAATCGACAATTTGTATCGTTTCTGTACGCGGATCCATAAGCGATTTTACTGGAAAATCAGCACCTTGAATATGACCCTCCTTCTCATCAAAATCTGTAAGAACCCGACCTTGATGCATAGTTTGGACATACTTCTCCTGCATCCAGGAAGCACATCTTTTCACCGAATCACGAATGGCAGGATCGAACTGGGAATATGTCCAATGAATCACATCAGCAGAACTATACTCGCCCTGTGCTTTGTGTGAAAATATCACTGCAGCAGTAACAGTGAAAGAACCGATAGGAATACGCTCTCGCGATATCTTATGAACTCGATCAAGAGAGAGATATACTCTAGGAACTTCTTGGCCAAAAAATAGCGGATTTCCTTCAAATTTGAACTGAGAATTCCAATAATTTAAAGATCCATCGAGGGAGCATTGGATCCCCCCCTGAGTTGAGATAATAGGGCTTATTTTTGAGTATTCATCTTCCCGCATCGCAACGATAAACCCTCTGTGCGCAATCCCGCTGCTGGTTGCCGATAAAAACTTGATTCTTTCCCCCCCAACAGTTTTTGAAGTAAGACGGAGACATCCAATGCCTCCATTGACCATCAAAGATTTTCCCCAAGGATCAAAAATTATTCTTTGATCATCCTTATTTTGAATATGATCCAGAGCATCTTCGCGTGCACTTTCTGCTTTAGGAGTGAAAAATAGACCAGGTGACTGAGGGATCCATTCAGTAAGGTAAAAATTATTAAGAGAGACCTTGACTGACTCCAATCCACGCTCTTTTACTTCTTCCCATAAATCCTTTTCATCAGTAAAGGTCAGATTTTTCGGTGATTGTTCCTGATGAAAATGGGGATTTAATAATTCTCTGTTCTGGAAATATTGTGCAGATATAAATTCTGTTATAAAAGGATTGAAGATAGTAGCAGTTCCAGATAATTGTTCATATTCCTCAAGTTGACTTTGAGTCATATAATTGAATTGAATATGAATTGAAATATATAAACAATTCGTCCTTCTTTAATGACAGGGTATCAGCAATAAAAAAGGTAGATCTATTAAAAGACAGTAAATCAAGGAATTATTTAAGAGAATAATTTGTCAACTATTGCTACAAGAAAATCTCCTCTATTCATTTCATCATCCTTCACCCCCCTCTTCACCCCAACAACTCTCCATGCACCTCAATCCCGCCCAGGCCGAAACCGTCACCAATGTCGGAATTCAGCTTATCATTGCAGGGCCGGGATCAGGGAAGACCGAGATCATCGTCGAGAAGACCCTCAAGCCAAGAGGCCACACAGCAGGACAACCTCGCACTCACATTCCCTGAGAAGACAGCATGAATATTGCTGCCAACCCTCTCTACATGAAACCAAATCAAAAAATTCCTCAATCCCCATCCGCATTCACGAACACACGCCACTCAGTACCATAAAGTGCCACAGTATCCCAGAACGTTTCTTTTGGCACAATCTCCGTTGAACCCTCTTTGAAGAACGAGAACGTCGCATAGCCAGTACGCTCAGTGTCAGAGCGATGGACAAAATCGAGGATCTCGGGGAATCTTTCGAATAATGGTTCACCGAATGCCGGCTTCCCCACGAGTTCAGAATTGGAATGATAGAGAAGGACGCCTTCAGGCTGCGCGACAGCGTACGTGAAGGGTGCCCATGTCTTTGATTCTTCTGCATAGGGTGTGACGAGGACCGAGGGGGAGAAGGCCATGCTGATCGCACCGAGGAACTCCCCGCCTGGTGAGAAGACAGGATACACAATAGCCACTCCTTCTCCTCCCTGCCTGAGGGTGAAGTATTGGCCCATTGCGGGCTGCCTGGTCGAGAGCACGTGTGCGATCACTTCCTGGTCCGCGATGTTCTGGCCGACCAGCATCTTGGAATTTTCTGGGGCTGCGGAGAGGACGGTGCCGTTGGTGTCGACGGTGATGGCACTGAGTATGGAAGGATGGGACGTTGCGAGATCCATGATGAGGGAGTCGGCCTCCGGGCCTGAAATCCCGGTGGTCCCGAGGAGGGATGCAACGTCCTCAACGGAGGAATCGAACGCTTCGAGGCTGTCCTGGAGTATACCGGTCATTCCGTTGAGGAGCTGCTGCATGAGTGCGTGCCGGATCGCGGTGGTGTCGTTCACGCCGGCGGCCTTCTGTTCCTGGAGGCACCCTGCACACAGGATCATGGTGAGCACGATCACAAGAAGGATAAGAGCATTGAACCGAGTCATTACGCAAGAGATAGGTCAGATACGCTCTTGTGTTTTGTGGAAGAAGGTGAAGGGGAATCATTGCCTTCTCGTCGCTTCCGGGACCGGCACTTCGTAACCTCATCATGTCAAGGATGATGGATTGCCCGAATTTGGTAAAACGCCAGTTACGCAGAATCCGCGTGCTTGATCAGGAGAATACTGTTAAGAGACGCCGGCTGGGACTTTGGATTTATAGAAAGTCCATGAATTCGCTTATTTTACATTGATACACCAAAGAAATGAGATTGTACTTATTTATTCTCCCAGCGTGTATACTGGGTGTGAGTTCTTACCGGATCGTCATCAGGAGACCTGCAGAAGATACACTGAAGGGTTATGATAAGGAAATCCAACGACGGTTCGTACAGAAGATCAGAAAATTATCTAAAAATCCTGACATTCATGGAAAACCGCTAAGAGGATCTCTCCACGGACTATGGGAACTCTATTTTGAACGAAAATTCCGGATTCTTTACACCATTGATTTTGAAAAAAGTGAGGTAATTATTGAGGCTATCAAGCACAAAGATGAGTTCTAAAGACCTAATTCTCCAGCAAGATCCTCAAAATTCCTCGTCGGGGCATTCTTTCTCTTCCCCTCGTCGAGCTGGATCATAAGGTCGGGGTCCGAAAGAACCTCTATGGTACGCTGCATGGATTCATATTCATCGGTGGAGATGGTAATCCATTCTGACTTGTGAGGTCCATGCACTGCCTGCTCGCTCATACTTGGTAGTAGTAGTATGTTCCAGGTTATAAATACTGATGTGGTTCCCGTCGGTTTTCATCAACAATTCACTATCTTCGGCAGATTAGTAGTGCCTCCCTATACACCTGCTTTTTTGTGAAGAGTGAAGGAGATTGTCACTCATGGCAAGGAGTGAAGGAGGGGTAGTGCTCCCCATGGAAAAGACGGGAGGCTGGTGGTGTCGTTCACGCCGGCGGCCTTCTGTTCCTAAAGGCACCCTGCACACAGGATCATGGCGAGCACGATCACGAGAAGGATAAGAGCATTGAACCGAGTCATTACCCAGGAGATAGGTCAAACACGCTCTTGTGTTTTGTGGAAAAAGGTGAAAGAATGTGTCCCCCACCAGCACAGCATGCACCTCAACCCCTAGAGACCACCTTCGGGTCTCGGCATCTGCGGGAGCATGGCGCGGAGGTGCCAGAAGAGAAGTCCGATCGCGATGCTGATCAGCACCGCATACCAGCCGAACTCGCCAAGCATTGCCTCTCCGGCTTCGGTCGTTGCCGTGATCGCCGGGTAGAATGTCTGGATAAAGTAGTTCCAGAAGCCATGGAGAAGGGCGGGCGGCCAGATACTGCCGGACGCAAGCCGGATCCACGCAAAGAGTGTCGAGCCGCCGATCATGGAGAGGAAGAACAGCACAATCGAGGAGAACGATCCGTCGCCATATGCACCCACGACCATGAGCGGCACGTGCCAGAGGAACCAAATGACTGCTGAAATGATTGCAATCCAGGTAAACGTAGTGACCCTGCCAAGTTCGGGGACCAGCAGCCCCCGCCATCCAATCTCCTCGCCCGTTGCCGTAAAGATACTGAAGCCAAGCGAGACAAGGAGGGTCAACAATGCCGGCAACGCGAGCATGGCCGATGCTTTGTCCGGCAGGAACGGAGCAACACCGGAGATCCACGCGGTGCCAAACATCACCAGCCCGACTGCAACCGGGATCACCATCGCGAGGAGCCACCACCGGAATTCGCCGATCTTCCACCTGAATCCCCCAAGGTTTCTCTGCAATGCGAGACGGGTTATGATTGCGGCGAACGCGGGACACCACATGAGAGGGACGGTTGCGTACCGGAGCAGGCCTGAATCGATCGCCCACTGTGGCCGGACCGCGATACAATACCAGAAGATGGACGAGAGTGCGAATACCAGCACGAGGTAGACTGCAATGACACGTTTTGGATTGGCTGGCTCATGCTTCCCTGTAAGTGCTCCCATAGAAGAGTGTGGAGGGCCGGGAGATTTGAGGGCATCGGGAGAAAGCAGTGAAGCTGAATGACACCTGCGTTAACATATACTATCAGCCGGATTCACGCATTCACGATATAAAAAAACGATAGTTCTTTCTATTACAAGACGCATGTGTCCACAGAGCCGTTCAAATCCTTTCTTCCTCTTTCAACAAATGTGGTTCCCACAGTGTCCTCGTTGCGGATCAAGCAATGTTCACTTCGCTGAAGCAGGCATGAAGGTGGGAAGGGTCAATCCCCCTTCCTTCCCCTCATTCCCCGAACAACATCCCGAGATCGACCCTCTGCCAGGCACTGTCCGGGTCCTTGATCCAGACCGTCCGGGATTCCGGCAGGAACACGACCTGGTGGATAGTGGAATAGAGTTCCTCGGGGTGATCCGGGGAGAGGACAGAGTTCACGAACGTGGCCCCGCCGTCCTCCCACCGGACGTCCCGGATCTGCATCATCCTCCTTGCATCAATCGATCCCTTCGCCTCGTCAGCCTCCCGGAGCAGCCCATCATAGCGGGATGCCGAGTGCTCCGCGGGTGGCGGCAGGTTCCAGGCAGGGTCGACAAAGTGGTTGGCGGCCGCAACAACGCCGTCGCCGGTCCGCTGGCGGGTCTGGTTGGGCGTCACCTCGTATACGGAGGCACCACCCGGCCCGGCGACGTTCACGATCCAGCCGATGTTTGTCGCCGACCCCCGGAGACCGACATCCAGTTCCGCAAGATTTGAGTAATCGAGCATGAACCGGAAGAATTCCGCGACCAGGTCAGGCCTAGTATCCTGTGCTGGATCGATGAAGCCCGCAAAATCGTCAGCGATGAAGAGCCCTTTGCTGTTCATGACGGTCTCGGCCCGGACCCCTGCAGGACCGAAGGTCGCAACCCCATTGCTGCCGTCCGAGGGTCGGTACACCACAAGGACGTTCCACTTGTTGAAGGGAAGGGCGACATCGTCCAGGTCCCAGTTGCGGGAGGCGATGACAGAACCGTCCGCCGTGTAGTTGCCCCAGGCAGAGAGGTAGGAGCAGGAGGCATCTGCAGGCGGGACCATGAGATAGATGACAAGCCCGTTATAGAGGGCTAGCACTTCATCCTGGGTCAGACCCGAGGTCTCGGCCATCCCGGAAAAGACCTCCTTCAACCGCTTCGAGTACAGCACTGACGCCTCCCGGCCGTCGGCTCGCAGCTGTTCGTTCGAATATCCGCGTTTCTCGTACGCAGAGGAGATGACCCGGTATTCCTCGTTCAACTCGGCCTTCATGAGGGCGCCGTACTGCCGGCCCATCTGCCGAAAGGTGCCGGAGAGGACGATCACCGGGTAGTCGCCCGCCTGGAGCCGGTGGCCTCCTTCGAACGAGGAAACGTACACAAGGTCCGGGCGGGCCGGAGGGAACAGGGGCGATACCGGCGGCAATGAGAGAGCCGCGGCGCTGCCATCAAGGATGCAGAGGGTGATGAGCACCGCAATGAGTTTCATGCAAGGGCTGTTACTCTGATATGAATTATACCGTTCGATCTGTATTTCCTGTTCACATCTGGTACAAGGCATGAGCATTTCCATTTCATCACCGCAAATTTAACTTATGGTTATACTATAACCAATAGTTATAAAATAACTTAAAGTAATATATTGAATGTGACATCTTTCCGGGAAGAATCCTCACCGAGGGAATGCATCACACGGACACCCGGCACAACACAGGGAATTCTGGAGAGACGTAAATTGAAAAGTAACATCATGCCCGACGACAGAGCACAAGTCCGTGCCTGCGTCCTCTCCTGATGACGGAGTATCATACCATGAGCATCGAATCAGCCAGACTTGTATATTTCTCGCCGACAGGAACCACCCAGGCGGTGGTCCGTGCAATTGCACGCGGGATCAACCATAGCAACTTCGAAGAGCTTGATATCACCCGGCCGGATGCGAGGGTTCAGCCGTTGCAGGCCTCGGACAACGAACTGCTCATTATTGGGGTGCCGGTGTACATGGGAAGAGTGCCGGCTCTCGTTACTGAATGGCTGAGCGTGATAAAGGCCCGGAACACCCCCGCAGTGTGTGTCGTCGTCTATGGTAATCGTGAGTATGAAGATGCCCTGCTCGAACTCTCGGACATCCTCATAAAGGGTGGATGCATCCCGATCGCCGGGTCAGCCTTCATTGGGGAACATTCTTTCTCGACCGATGAAACCCCAACCGCCGTGGGCCGTCCGGATGCGAACGACCAGGACTTTGCAGAAGTGTTCGGGAAGAACATATGGGAGAAACTTCGGTCCATATCCTCGCTCGACCGGATGTCGGAAGTCACAATCCCCGGCTGCCGTCCGTACCGGCAGGAGCCTTGTCATCCCTATCGGAGGGATTCGGTATTCTGGAATGTCGATTTCATCGAGGTCAGTGATGCCTGCATCCAGTGCGGGATATGCGCAGAGGTGTGCCCGGTCGGTGCCATCGATCCGGAGAATTGCAGGGCAATCGACACGGAACACTGCATTACGTGCTGTGCATGCATCAAACACTGCCCGAAGCATGCAAGGACGATAAAACCAGGGTTCGTCAGGGACGCGTCGGTCCGCCTGCACACCCTGTATGGTACTCGAAAGGAGCCAGAATGCTTCCTGTGAAAAATCCACTCCAGACAGTACCAGGAAGAACTTCCATGGATGCTACACGAAGATCTGATATGGAGCACTATCCACTCTACGCGGTCCACCCTCTCCATTCGGTCTTTCCGGAACCGGAGGACCTGTCGCCTGCACAACGACGCTGGATCCTGGTCCAGAATACCTCCGTCGTATTCCGGGATGAGCCAGCACCCGGCACCGTGGTCATGGGAGATCTGCTCCCCGAAGGACTTGCATCAGGTGCACCGGTGTATCTCGGCACCGATAATGACCTTTGCTATTATGCAGCAGAGGTTGCTTCCGGTGCCACACTCCCGCCCGGCTGGGAGACGTCGCCGGTCAGGGAATTGCACGGTGTGGTTCCGGACCGCGACATGGCATATGCCGCGTATGCCATCCGGATCCTTGACTTCGATCGCTCGAATACATTCTGCGGAAAATGCGGTGCAAATACCCGCCCTTCCACGACAGAGCGGGCACGGATCTGCACATCCTGCAGCCGCATTGTCTACCCCCGGGTATCCCCTGCCATTATCGCGCTCCTGAAAAAGGGCGAAAAGGTCCTGCTCGCCAGATCCCCCCGCTTCACGCCAGGGGTCTATTCGATCCTCGCAGGATTCAACGAACCAGGGGAGAACCTCGAGCAGACTGTCCACCGCGAAGTTGGCGAAGAGGTCGGCATCGCGGTGAAAAACATCCGGTATTTCGGGAGCGAGCCCTGGCCGTTCCCCGACTCTCTCATGATTGGCTTTGTCGCAGACTACGACAGCGGAGAGATCCGGATCGACCCCCGGGAGATCGAAGAGGCCGGCTGGTTTTCCCGCGAGAACCTTCCTCCGTTCCCTTCGAAAACGAGCATCTCTCGGGCACTGATCGAGGCGTGGCGCCGGGGGGAGGTTTGAGCATCTTTCTCATGCTGCCGGTTTCTCCAGGTAGAAAGAGGTGTCTGCAAGAAACGAAGGGTGATTCATTACCAGGGATTGAGAGGGTGTAAGAGCATGGGAATTTCCGAGCGAAGACAGCGGGAGAAGGAACAGCGAAGGACTGAGATCGTCGATGCCGCCGAACAACTCTTCTTCTCTAGGAGGTACGAGGAGGTGTCCATGGACGATATCGCCCGCGAGGTCGAACTGAACAAGGCAACCATCTACCTCTATTTCGAGAGCAAGGAGGCTCTCTTTGCGACTATCGTGCTCCGTGGCGTCCGGATCCTTGAAGAAAAATATAGGGAATGCATGGATACCCAGGTGCCCGGGATTGAAAAAGTTGCTTTGATGGGCCGGGCGTATTCCCGGTTTTCAGAAGAATACCCTGAGTATCTCCGACTCATCCACTTCTACGGGTCCGAACGGTTCTCGAGGGAGAACCCGTATACCGCAGAGATTGGCAAAGGATACGGCACCTGCCGAGGGATTTTGCAGGATGCAATCCGGGAGGGAATCGATGACGGGACGATCCGGAACGATCTCAATCCGTTCCTGGCCTCGATGTACTGCATGATCTCCTTCATGGGGATCCTCTCCCTGGAACCGAAGTGGAAACTCGTGATTGAGGATGAGGGGTTCTCCAGCGAACAGTTCACGCATGAATTCTTCCGGTTTATCACCCCCGCCCTTTCGTCAGGGGGAACACCTCATACCATGGACGAGCGTGAAGGATCCGGGCCACTGTCGGCCACCCCCGAACCGGCCCGGAAGAAGAAAAGAAAAAAATTGGAATGATTTTTCATCAGGGGGCTATCCTGACGCCGTTCCAGAAGAGTGTTGAATTTTCAAGCTCGGTCTGGTCTTCGGCGTGGACCCACCGGCCGGAAAACGAGTTCCCATCCCCTGAGAGTTCGAAGATGATATACCCGGCATCATCGTCGCTCTCGGAATACATCCCGGCAAGGGTCTGTCCCTTAGCGGTTCCGTTCAGGTGCCCGGTGAAGGGGCCTTCATCGGGATAGGTGTAACTGTAGTTCCCGGAGACTTCCTGCCCGGCCGCAGTCATGGTTACGACTGAGACTGTCAGGTTGCCATCGGTGTTGAGCCAGGTGGTGTTCCAGGTCCCGGCCCAAGAGGGGACAGCCGGAGTTGTCACCATGGGGGTTGTCGCAACCGGAGCTCCGGTCGTGGGAACAGGTGTTGTAGTAACCGCAGGAGAGGGACTCGTGCAGCCGGACGCGATCAGCATGACGGAGAGCAGGCCTGCCAGGAGAATCACATAGAATTTTTGCATGCGATCATCTCCCAGAATTATTTCCGATTGCTCTTAACCCTGCTGAAGTGCGTGTCAGAACCCGATGGATTTCTCGTTCATGAGAGAACAACCTCACCACACACGGATAAACCCAGGTAGTCTTTACAAGGTTTTCATTAGATTCTAAAGTCCAGGAAAAAATTTTCCTCTCCCTCCTCTACTTCACCACGACCGGGTAGTAGATATCGCCCGCAGGAGGAAGGGAGACTGTTGCAAGGGTCGTGGCGAGGTCGTCGAGCGGATTCGCCTTGATCTGTTTTGAAGACATCGTGTAGAGCACATCGCCGATATACAGGGAACGCTTCACTTCGGATGCCGAGCTGCCGTAATAATAGTACCCGGAGTCGCCGCTGCCGTGCTGGACAGTGCCTCGGAGGGCAAACCCGGTCTCGGGAGAGAGGCCGAAGACGTAGGCCCCATACCATATATAAGGACGGTAGGCAGAGAGGGAGTGCTCTTGTGTGGCAGGTTCATTGGTGACAGCCCGGATGGGTATCACAAGGAGGTTCTTTGCCCTGTCAAAGAGGAACGCGTGGTGGTCCTCGAGTGCGGCCGAGTCGGAGCCGGCATCCCCGATCTGCACCTTGTCGATCTGTGTAGGGTTGTTGACATCAGAGACATCGAAAAGGGCGAGCTTGACCCCACTCGTGGAGACCCCTCCCCATTCATTGGTCGACGTCTCCTTGCCGATCCCGATGATGTGCGTTGCATCATACGGGTGGAGGTAATCGGAGTAGCCGGGGATCTTCAGTTTCCCAAGGACCTTCGGGATTGCCGGATTTGAGAGATCGATCACAAAGAAGGGGTCGATTCGTTTGAAAGTCACCATGTAGAGCCGGTCGCCGATAAACCTGGTTGAGTAGATCGTCTCCTGTTCGGCAATATGGGTCAGTTCGCCGATCGTTGCCATGTTGTGGTCCAGGACATAGACATTGTTGTAGGTGTACTGCCCGTATCGGGGCGTGTATACGCTTGACGTGGTCGCGACCCGGAGATTGCCGTCGTATTCATCCATCGAGAACTGGTTGTGAAGGGTGCCCGGCACCTCGCCTTTCGCACGGTAGGTGATGGCACCGTTACGGATGCCGATCTTGTGGAGGACCGTGTTAGTCTGTGCGACCTCCTGCCGGCGGATCGCGTCCTGCTCATCCTCCCGGAGACCCTCGAGGATGGACTGGCGTTCCTGCCCGGTGAGCGTGTTGAAGTCAGTCGGGATGACAGACGAACGGGCTGCCGAATCGCTGACGGCAACGGCCTTGACCGGGAGATCCTCCTGCCCACGGTAGTAGATCACGGGGCGATACTGCGGGTAACTCACGTAGAGAGCATCCTCCGAAACGTAGAGGGTGTTTCCGCTGCCCAGCAGGTAGGTCTGGGCATCCCTCTCATTCCCGCTCGCGATATCAAGGGCAGTGATCGTGGTGAACGTGTACTGGGACTCGGGATGGTCGAAGTACCAGACATCCGGCTGGATTACCGTCCGGGATCCCTCGCGGAGAGCAGGGACGATGATCGGGCTATCGCGGTAATACGGGTAAATCTGCTCCTGGGTGACCAGGTAGACGAGCGATCCGATCATCCGGGCATCGAGGTAATCGCCGTCGATCGAGTAATCTTTCACGACCGCAGGCTTTGCACGGTCGCTGATATCATAGATGGTCGCATGCGTGATGGGTGGAGAAGGAATGTAGTACGCAGGCATCATTCGTGATTCGGAGCGTTCCGGGTAGGTATCCGGATCAGGCGTTCCGGTACTGAAGAGGATCAGGCGGTCCCCGTGGACAAAGATGTCCCGGGGAGTATCCGCGATCTCGTGGGTGGATATCACCGATGCATCCGCTGCAGGGTAGGCATCGATGATCACCAGGTTCTGGCCGGAGATGGTGTAAATGAACCGGTTGTCATTCTTGATAATATCCGGCTCATCGACCCCGGCAACCTGGACATTGGTCTGCGAGTAGGGGACTCCGCTGGCCCCGGGACCGCTACCCCTGGTGGAGGGTGCAGGGATCCCCGAGGTCTGTTCCGATTGCGCCATTGCCTTCGAATCGGCACTGATCCCCACGGTGGGCACCATGGTGCGGTAGGCAGCGTCATGTTCGAAGTGTGCCATCGACTCTTCAAGATACTGCTCGATCTCGGCAGTCGAATTGAACTTCTTGATCCCGGGCGGGACCGTGGGCGTCGTTGCAGGAATGCTCATGCATCCTGCGGCAATGATTGCGACAAGGATGAGGCAGGAGGACAACAGGAGAATTCGGCGTCTGGGTGACATGGTCTCTCCCATCGCCATAGGGGAGATGAGGACATCAATCTGGCGTAAACTGCGAAAAATCTCGCAGCAATACGATCACATCGGGATTCGCTTGGCACCGATGCCAGGTCCCCTGCCTGCTGAATTCCAGTCCTGGGAATGGTGGACCCACGTTCATACTCCTGCCCCGGGAGGTGGGTGGCTACGGGAAAAACCCTGCACCTTGTCTTTGCATAATTATTTCGTGGGTGATCATATCAGTCATATCCATTCGTGTATGCAAAATACCTCTTACCGAACTTTTTTAATCACGACCAGGAACTTGAACATATTCCAAAATTTTCCTGCCTGGAGAGATTATTCATCGCACCCTGGGCAAGGGTTATATGGAGGATGCACAGGCTGTTGCTCCCGGCGATAGAAATGGTGGTAATGGTGAGGAGAATGGGAATGGTTGGTTTCTCCTTCCGATCCCTTATTATCGACAGATTGATATCTATATACACCTATAGGTTTCTTTATGCAGGCTGCCTCCACCATTTACATCCGGGAGGATCTGAAAAACAAACTCCAAGAACTCAAGCATCACCCCAAAGAATCCTACAACGACGTCATCGAACGGCTTGTGTCGCTCTCGATCGATTCCGAGCCATTGAACGACGATGCGATCCGGGGACTGGAGGAAGCGATCTCAGACATCAAACACCGCCGGCTCCACCCTGAAGAAGAGATCATGGCCGAGTTCGGCATACAATGAAGTACCGGATCCTCTATACTTCCCGGGCCCGGAAGGATCTCCGCAGATTTCCGGATATCGTCGCAAGGCGTATTATCCGGGCTATCCACACTCTTGGGGAAGAGCCATACCTGAATGTAAAAAAGCTGAAAGGTGGAGCCCTGGACCACCCGGTCTATACCTTCCGGATCGGTCTGTATCACAGGGCGATCCTTTCCATCCACGATGAAGTCCTTGTCATCCATGTTCTTGAGATCGAGGACAGGAAGCAGGCATATCGGGATTTTTAATCACGCATCCATCATCAGTGGAATTTGCCACATCAGGCAGATTTTCATCGTCTTTAGTATCGTGATCTGGCGCAGTGAAGATCTTCTGAAATGTATACCCTGTGGGTATTCTGGTATACTTCGTGCTGTAGGGATTTTTCCCACGCATGGTTCAGGTGGAACGGGGAGAATGGATAATAATTCGCGTTGCAGTGATTTTCAGAACTGGAAAAAAATCTATTCCTGCGGGTGCACGATCGCCTTCAGACTCCCTTCTTTATGCCGGGCAGTGATCTGAAAGCCTTCAACCGTGTCCCGCAGGGGAAATACATGGGTGATCATATCGGTCACATCAATCCTGTGATATTTGATCCATGTGAGCGCAGTGGTAAGATCATGGAGATCGGCCGCGTAGGAATGGGTGATCGTGACCTCCTTCTGCCAGAGGTTCCAGAGATTGATCCCGGACTGGATCTCAGGATTCGTGGGGGCGAAAAACAGGACCGTCCCCCCGCGTCCGACCGCATCAAGTGACTGCTTCACGCAGACGGGGACGGGGGCCGTCATGATCACGGTGTCTGCGCCAGACCCGCCGTTTAGTTCTTTAAATCTTTCCGGGACATCCTCTTTTGCGGAAATAGTCGCATCGGCACCGAATGTCCGGGCGATCTTCAGCCGATCGGGACTCGGGTTGGAGACGGCGATAAACCCCGCACCATTCAGGCGGGCTGCCTTAAGATGGAGGAGTCCCGTGATGCCGGCTCCGAGGATCAGGACCGATCGGCCATCCGAAGTCGGAGCGAACCGCTGCCCGCGAACCACGCACCCGAGGGGTTCGACGAAAGTCCCTTCGTCGAACGAGACCGATTCGGGAAGGTGCAGGCACCCCCGGTCCACGTTGATTGCGGGCAGCACCACATACTCTGCAAATGCCCCATACGCATTCTTGAACTTGGTCTTCTGCAGTGTTTCGCATGCAGTCGCATGCCCGCGGAGACACGCATTGCAGGTGTTGCAGGGGACATGGTGGGTCACGACGACGCGGTCCCCCACTTTCCATTTCGGATCGACGCCTGATCCAACCTCCTCAATGACTCCCGTGCACTCGTGCCCGAACGCCCCGATGCCGCCAGGGCGCCCTGCACGCTTGATCCGGTACCACTCCATGACGTCCGACCCGCACACACCGCAGGCCATGACTTTGACCTTGATCTCGCCCGGGCTCACGGCGATATCGTCGACATCCTCGATGCGGATGTCACTGTTCGAATAGTAGACTGCGGCTTTCATGCGGTTCCCCGTAGAGATGACATTTCACACTTTAAATAATTCCGTCAACAGGACACTATTTCCCGGTCAGATAATCCTTCTTCAGGCTCATGGCAAACTCTTCAGCCCGGTGAAGGTCGTCTGCATTCGGCCTTCCTTTGTTCATTCCGCCGATATATTTCAGAAAACTATATGTGTTGAATCCTTTGCAGCCAAATTCACCAGCAATCACATACCCTTTCGATTGCAGTTTTTCCCTGAGACGGGAGTGATCTTTTGAGGTCTTTGCATCTCCGGTAATGGCAGCGGTAGAGAATAAGAACGCAGTACCTGTACTGACTTTATGGAGTCTGTCGGCAAGGGAGAGCAGGGATTCATGGTGTCTTCCATAATAGATTCCTGAACCAAATCCGACCAGTCCATATTCAGAAATCTCTTCAGGATTCACCTCATCTGGTTTTTTTACCGGGGCATCAAGGATATTCGCGAGTACCTGTGCGATTTTCTCTGTGTTATGGTGATGATAGGAATATACAATGACGAGGCTCTTCATTTCAGGCACACAGGTTTTTTCTTGTTCCAGTGAACCGGAAACACTGAGTATTTGAAGGATATTCCATACTTATTCGAGCTTTTTCGCACCGGGCATGCATGCCTTGTAGATATCAAGCGCTTCCTTGACGGTGTGGTTCCCGTGGACGATCGAGCCGATTGCCTTGATCATGCCGACGGGGTTCTCGTCCTGGAAGATGTTCCGGCCAAAATCAACTCCCACGGCACCCGCCTGGATCGAGTCGTAGGCCATCTGGAGGGCCTCGGGTGGACTCGAGTACTTCCCTCCCGCCACGACAACTGCGGTGGGAGCAACCCAGTCGACCAATTTCGAGAAATCCTCGCAGTAATAGGTCTTGATGATCCGGGCTCCTGCGTCCTGGCAGATGCGGGATGCAAGGCCCAGGTAGCGCAGGTCCCTGGCCATGTCCTTCCCGACCGCGGTGACAGCAAGCACCGGAATTCCGTATTCCTCGGCGGAATTGATCATGTCGGTGAGATTGAGGATCGTCTGCTGCTGGTTGGCAGAGCCGATAAACACGCTGACCGCGACCCCGGCCGCATCCATCCTGATGGCGTCTTCCATGGAGACCGTGATCTGTTCATCGCTCAGCTCTTCGAAGAGCACGCTGTTTCCTCCCGATACCCGCAACATGATAGGCTTTGACCCGAGGTCCTCGGGTGCAATATTGGCCCGCACCGCCCCGCGTGTGGTCATCAGGCAGTCGCAATAGGGGAGGAGGGTTTTTATCGTGGCGCTCATGTTCCGGAGACCCGTCGTCGGCCCCTGGAAATAGGGATGGTCGACTGCGAGCATTACGACCCGGTTGTCCTTTGGATTGATAATCCGGTTCATCCGGCTCTGGATCCCGACATCAAGATATGCAGTTGCCATGGGGACACTTCACGAGAATTAATGACTCACAACGGTAAAGAAAGTTAGTATCATTTCTCCTCTGGTCTTACGACCAGGTACCCCTTCTGGATCAACCAGTGATGGAACTCGTGGGTTGTGTGCAGGCAGTTGGATGCACAGATCGCCCGGATTTCTTCATATTTTGGGGATTTCTCCACTTCTTTGTTCAGGAGCAGCTGGATTGGGCATTTCACGTCCTTACAATATTCCCGTCGCTGGTAATCGGTATACCCCTGCATACCAGATTCTTGAGAATGGAAATGAAAAAGGCTTACGAAATGATCGATCTCACCCGCAACAGATACCTACAAATTTCATCTGGTGCGTTGTTGGTGGGAACCTGATTTCCCAGGAAATATCCTTTCCAGCACCGCAACGCACCCGTATGAGAGCGTCGCAAAAACAGACTCAGCAATAGCATATGTAACCTTACCGGCCATGATCTCAACTTCCGTATCCGGAGGCACCTGTGCATCTCCCCCCATCAATCCGAAGGCAACCAGAAGAAAGAACGTGACAACGAGAGTTGCAGGTATCACGAGGTAGGGTGTGTATCTCCTGATATATGGGCGGATAAACGGAAATGGTGCGAGTATCACCAGTGCGTTCAGGAGAAAACTGGTCAGAATCATCGGGACCCAGGTCTCCTGGTATTCTTCAGGGGACTGGGGAACTCCGCTAAAAAAGAAAAGACTGACACCGAAGATCAGCACAGCACCCGCTGCCGGGAGAATGAGCCGGGCCCCGCGGTGGGGGATCCGTTCGAGCAGAAAAAAGATACAAAGGGAGAGGAGGGCCGTTGGGACTCCCATCATGACTATGATAAGAAATCCGTTCGCAAGTATCGCGGGATACTGCCCCGGGTTCAGGATGGGAATCATGGTTCCATGTTGTATTGTGGTAGATAAATAGAATCGGAGGATATGACTGGCTTTCAGATCTTAAGAGAACACATCAAGGCGGCAGACCTGGCCTTTCAGGGATATCCTGCACAGAGAAATACTTCCTTCTCTCACCCACACGTCACTCTCACCATTATAATGGAATTCCTCCAGGGTATACTCAGACTAAAGATATATCCTGCAGCTGGCAATGAATCATTAAAAAACCTATTCGATTACGGCAGGCATTCGTCCCGGACCGGGGAAAAGACCTCGACTGCAACCGAGTCCTGGTGGATCGTTGCCGAGTGCGCAACATTTCCGGGAATGTTCTATCTGTCCCCTGGCCGGATCTCTGATTCTTTCTCGCCGATCCGGAGCGTGATGTGCCCCGACACGAGATACCCTGTCTGCTCGTGGGGGTGGGTGTGCGCCGGGAGATTTGATCCCATGTCCAGCCGGAACTCGGTCATGAGTGTATGCTCCCCAAAGACGAGTGTCTTCTGCCTGATGCCGGGGAGCGACTCCCTGTACCCGGTCTTGGTATGATGGGAAAACATGGAGAACAATCAGGGGGTTGGCCGGTTGAACCGATAAAGAATACTGTGACGTATCCCATGTTTCATGATCATCCGGAGTTCCTCATGTGGTGAGGCACTCGTTGATGCAATCCGGATTCTCCGGGGAGCAGTCGAATTGTACATCGAGACGTTTGCCGGCAAGGATATTGTAACCCGGGGCACGGTGATTTCCGGGTAGAATTGTCTGGAAATAATTCCAACCTGGAAATTTTATCCAATAAAATTAATAATCTTTTAAGAATAGTATCCCTTCATGTCGAAAATACGCACATTCTTCTTAATTGGACTGCTTGTCCTTCTCATTGGCGTTGTTGTCGGTGTTGTTGGTATGGTAATGGCAGATACCAATCTGTTGGCCTCCTCTCAATTCTTCCTCATCATCAGCATGATCATCATGTTGTGGGGATATGTGATCACCCTGGATAATATCGACAAGAATGTCGCCCGTAACGTGGAATTGATGAAATCACTTCTCGACACCATGGATAAAGGACAGAAATAGCGTTGTGAGGGTGTGTATTTACGCGAGTACTGCACTTCCGGAATCATCAGGCGGCGCTTTTTTCTGGTACTCCCGAATCGTGAATGCCTGCAACGAAAGCAGAAAATATAGAAGGACGACCCCCCCATACTCCTTCTCTTGATGGACCATCCGCCTCCACACGCCTTTTCCCGCTCACCGGTCGAGGAGGTCATATGTCGCTGCACTCTCGGACGTGATGCCGGATCACTCTCCATGAGTATCCCGGGACCCTACCCTGGCTGGCCGCACATCAGGGAGAGGATCAGGGAGATGATTGCCGGTGCAGAGGATATCTCCCGGATCACCGGGTGCATGCTCCAATATACCGACCTGATCCCTGTCCCTCAGAGTATGGACCTGCCCGGGATGAAGGATATCGAACAGCTCCTCTCCGGGAAATACAATTGTCATACTGTACAGGACGAGGTCATGCTTTTTCGCACACACATCCCCGGCACTGCGGGATCAATCCGTTCACATCTCAACAGGCCCGGAAAACCTGTGTGGACCCTGGTTTTTTCTATTCAGACTGAAGGACCGGCCAGGTTTGCCTCATGCGAAGACCTGTTGGACTGGTTCGACGATGCCCGGGCCGGGATCCACGCACTCTTTGACATCATCGTCCCTGAAGAGATCATCCAGGCTCTTAAGTAATGCATCCCGGCAAGGGTCTTCTCCGGAGATTTGGGGAAAATTTGTCTGAAAAAGGCCCGATGCAGTGGTGACTGCCGGTCACCTCATGTATTCAAAAGGGAGCTGCTGGTACACTTCCCGTGCCACATGCCGCAAGGGAATTCCCAGTTCCCGCGCAATCTGTTTCAGATCTTCATACTCGGGTTTGACCGCAATGACCTTTCCGAGGGACCTGGAGATTTTTATGCGCACGGTAAAAGGTTGATTGCGAACCAAAACCCTGATCTTTTCGTTCACCCTGTCGGCGACAAGGCGGGGCTCCTCGCGTATCCGGACACCCAATGTCCCGGTCTCATCCATCAGGAGCCTGACGAGCGGGAGGTAGTCCTCCCGGGTGGTGATCACGGACAGCACATTGACAGGGCGGTTCTTCTTACCCTGCGCGGGCGTGATAAAGACATCCACCGCCCCGGCCGAAAAGAGTCTCTCGCGCGTATACCCGATCGTCTCGCCGTCCACGTCATCGAGGTTCGTTTCGAGCAGGACGATCCGCTCTTCAGTCAGATCATCAATCTCCCCCTCGACGACCCGGAGGATGCGGCAACTGGATCCATGATCCCCTGCACCTGCACCATACCCGGTGCGCAGGGGGGTCATGGCCGGAAACAGGGTTACCACGCGGGCAAGATTCGCAAGCAGGGCTGCACCGGTCGGTGTCGTGAGTTCCATGGAGAGAGCACTATCGGATACCGGCATGCGGTGGCGTGCGCAGATCTCAAGGGATGCCGGGGCAGGCCCCCCCACGTCACCGCCTGGAGTATGGATCAGTCCTCCGCCAAGGGCGGGAGGGGTGGTATAGATGGGGCAATCCAGGAGGCCTGCTTCTTCAAGGAGCGCGAGAGGGCCGAGGATATCAAAGATCGTATCAAGAGATGCGAAAGTCTGGCCCGTTGCGGTCTCCGGGTGAAACCGGTCCTTTACCGAGATGAGATCGTTGAGAATAGCATGCGCCATCGCCGTCCCGGACGGCGAGAGCCCGATGGTGGAGATAACCTCGTTCAATTCGCGTGAAACATCAGTGCCAGGCCCATCATCCTCCACTATGGCTACCGAAATACATGCGGCACTGCATGGCAAGACCGTCCGCTCAACCGAGATTTCGAAGGTCGAACAGCGGGGAAGTCCCGTGATTGCATCAGCAACTTCCTGAAGGGGTTTTTCCGAACCGGTGAGATCGCAAAGGGCAGCACAGAGCATATCCCCTGCAATCCCCCCGGTCCTCGGATCAATGAGAAGCGCCTTCATTCATTGTGGCGGGAACGGTTCATTGATCTTCGCATAGACCCGCTGTGCAAGCTTGGCAACATCCTTTGCCTTGTCTCCGGCCCCCGGGATTGCCCGTGTCAGGAATGCACCGTCTTCTGCCTTGTCGGCTGCCTCGCCCGCATCCATTCCAAGGATTGCCCCGACTGCGGCAGGCACTGTGATGTTGATGATGGTATGGCCGATGTACTGGAGTTCCTGCGTAAGGACTGCACCGCAGAAGAGGGCGACCGGCCAGTCCGGGTTGTCGCGGTTCTTTCCCTTCAATGCGAAATCGGGCACCTCCTTTCCGCTCAGGTTCTCGACATGATACTTTTTCCCGTCAATCGTGACATCGTACGAGACATTCGAGTCAAAGCCCCAGTAGCGTTCGGTGAACTTGTCCGTGCGACGGCCATGGGGCTTGATCGCGGTGAATTTGAGATCGATCTTCTTTCCGGTAAATGCGGACAGGATTGCCGAACCGCGGCGCTCCACGTAATTCTTGCGCTCCTCGTCAAGGATGCGGGTCGCGTCGGCCACGGATTTCCCGCCCGTGATGATTTCGTAGGTATGGGCAGCCCGGCGGTAAATAGCCCGGTCCCGCACGCCTTCCGAGGCAAGGATGCAGGCCCGCGTGATCTTCCCGCGTGTGACCTGTTCGGCCTTCCGCGAGATGGTGTTCAGGCCGCAGAGGGCCATCTCGGGGTCGATGAATGAGTTCATCTTGTAATCTCGGATCACTTCGGCGACCGCGAAGATGTCGCCATGGTGTTTCATGAGGAGGCGGAGCGCCGGCACGCAGTCGCCTTCGAGGTGGCCGAGCGGCGGGTTGACGGGACCCCCCGAGAACCCTGCCCCGATCATCGGGGCTTCTTCAAAGGCGGCGAAAATCTCTGAGAGGGCCATCGATCCGATCACCGAAGGGCCGCCAATATCCTTGAGGATGAGCCCGAACTCGCCGATGATTTTGGCCGTGTCGTACTCCTCGTGAGTTCCCCGGATGTGAATCTTTTCTGGCAGTTTCGCGGCATCGCGTGCTCCTTTTCCCGCGAGATGCGATGAATCGACCCTGCCAAACTTCCCAAACTCCTCGCCCAGGAGTGCATCGGGGTGCACTATCTCCATCGTGACCGCCGCGCCGATAAGGGCAGGCCAGAGCGCGAGCGGGGTTATCCCGGTGCCCGCCATGCTCTTCATCATGGCGAGCGTGCCTGCATGTGCGGCATTGTACGCCAATTCAGGGATGTTGTAATCCTCACCAAGTGCGGAGTGGCCATAGATTGCCCCGCCGGAGATGAACGGGGGGAGCATGGAGCCGTCCACTTTCGTGAGCTTCTTGTCCATCATGGCTTCGTAGATCGCGAGGTATGCCGGGAACGACTGGATTCTGTGGGTGGACTTGCCGGTGACCAGCGCAATCGCACTTGTCCGGGCTGCGCCGGCATGCATCCGGGCAATTGCGCCGAGTTTCCTGTTGCCGAGAGGAACACCCGACCGTGCACAGGAACCCGAAAAATACGCGAGTGACGCGACAATGAGCGCAGCGTTCTCGGGAGCGGCCCCGGCACTCATCGCAGCCCGCACCGCCTTCTGAATGACCACATCGAGGGGGAGCTCCCCGACTGATGCATCCACAACAGTCATCCGCCCCATCAGGCTCATCTCCGGGCCAGTGATAGGGCAGAAGAGATCCTCGGCGATGGAATTGGCAGCTGCAAAGACCGGGATGACGAGGGCGCCATGTCCCCTGGTCGCGGCTTCGATCTTGTCGTTTGTCATTGAGTCGGGCTCAAAGGTTGAGGCCATCGTGGCTGCAAAGACCACCTTGTCCTTGTCATACGTTTCTGTTTCCATCTGCATCACCCTGTCAACAGTGCACAGTTCACAATCAAGCGTATTAATAGGTTGGGCGACAGGAGATGAGCGCGCAGTTGTCCCGGTCGGAAAAGGCCTGCGGACCTGCGTCGCAGGAGTGGTTACAGAGAATGAGGCAGTTTTGGCCATCCCCGCACGCGGCCTTATCCTTTCGCAACTCTCTTGAAAACCCAAGGAGCGGGAAGCACGCGTGATACATCATCCTGGAATCACTTCGCCTCTTTCGCACGCACATGCAGCGTGAATGTCGTCCCGTCCGCCCGGTCCAATTCGATGGTCCCGTTCAGCTGGGTAACGAGGGATTTCACCAGGCGAAGGCCGAGTGTATCCGAATTCTTCCAATCGATCTCTGGAGAGATCCCCACGCCGTTATCCTTCACGACGAACCTGAAAGTGTGACCATCCACCTTTCTCCCCTCGATTGAGATCGTCCCCTTCCTGCCCGCGGGGAAGGCATGTTTGAGGCTGTTCGAGACAAGTTCTGTCATAATCAGCCCGAGGGGGATGGCGGTATCGATATCGATAGGGAACGGATCCATGGTGATGGTATAGGAGACCTGGTAGGCCCTGACATCGTAGAATGTGAAGAGATGGGAGACCAGGAACCTGACATACTCTCTGAAGGTGATCCGGGAGACCTCCTCGGACTGGTACATCCGCTCGTGAACAAGGGCCATCGACTTGATCCGGTTCTGGCTCTCCCGGATGGCGGCAAGGACTTTCTGGTCCGTGATATATTTTCCCTGGAGGTTCAGGAGAGAGATGATGATCTGGAGGTTGTTTTTTACCCGGTGATGGACCTCGCGGATCAGGACTTCCCGTTCGTGCAATAACCTGGTCAACTCGGCGGTCCGCTCCCCGACCCTTTGTTCGAGTACCTGGTTCAGGGACCGGATCTCGGCCTCAATCAGTTTCCGATCCGTGATGTCGGAGTACATTGCAAAAGAGCCGCGGAATCTTCCATCAGCGTCGAATACCGGAGTTACAGAGGAATATATCCAGAGTGGCATTCCGTCCTTCCGGATCAACTTTCGCTCGAAGTGGTCGGCGATTCCCTGCCGCTGCCGCTCCTTCCGGGCAAGAGAGTCGGGGAGTTCATCCCTGTCCATAAACGTTGAGATCTCTCTTCCCACCATCTCCTCGCGTGTATAGCCGAGCAAGTCGGCCATCCTCTGGTTCGCGTAGGTGATGTGAAAGTCCTGGTCCATCTCCCAGATCCCTTCTGCTGCGGTCTCGACCATCCGCCTGAACTTCTCCTCGCTCTTCCTGAGCGCTTCACTCGCCTGGATTCGGGAGATATCGCTTCCCATCTGGATCGCGAGAGTCGAGATGGCCTCCTGTATCACCTGGGGGAAGGTCTCCCGTGTGTGGGACGCAAGGTTCAGGCAGCCTGTCACCCTGCCCTGGTGCACGAATGGCACTACTGCCAGTGCCCTGATTCCTTCGCTCGCACGTGCCGGCGAAGGTGGAAACTGGAGCGATGAGAAATCCCCAAAATAGGGTCTTCCCTGCATCACAAACTCGGTTTGCGGCGAGTCCTGCATGTGATACTGCTCTTCGCGCACAAATGCCTCCGAGAGTCCTGTCGAATATACGAGGCTGAGTCCGCTATGCTCGTCAACGAGGAAGATCCCTCCGGCGTCCATCCGGGTGAGAGCGAGGACATGGTGCATGCATTCAGGCAGGATTTCACTGAGGGGCGCGGGCGATGAACAGAGGGTTGCAATGCGGTGCTGGATTTGGAGGAGCTGCTCCCTCTGTTTTCGCTCGGTGATGTCGGAGAGGAAGTTGAGGGTTGCCGGCCGGCCGTTCCAGGGGATCACCGCGACTGATATCTGCACCCACGTCTCGTACCCATCGGTCCCTGCCAGCCGGAAATCGTATATCGAGGGGAGATCTTCGCCCAGCATGCGCCGTTTGTATCTCCCGACCACCATGTCCCTGTCGTCGGGATGTATGTATTGGCCGAATGGTTTCTCCAGCAGGTTCTCAAGGGATTCACGGGTGAGAAGGAGCGCTGCGGGGTTCGCGTACACGATCTTTCCGTCCTGGATGACCACCACTCCTTCGGCAGCGTTCTCGACAAACGTGCGATATCGCGCTTCGCTCTCCCGCAACGTGGTCTCTGCTTTAATGCGGTCAGTGATGTCCTGGTTCGCACCGTAGGTCTTTATAAGGGTTCCTGATTCTCCTGCGACTCCTGCAATACGGACGATGATAAACCGGACCTCCCCGTCTCTTCGGACAATCCTGTGTTCAAGCTGCGAGCTGAAAGAAGGGTCCGTCGACTTCAACGCGTTCTGGACCTCTTCTGCAACGAAATGTACATCATCCGGGTGGACGAACCGCGCCGCATACTCCTTCGACGACATCTGGTATCCCCCTTCCTGTGATGCGGTCGTCCCATACAGCGAGTAAAAATTGTCGTTGAACGTGAACATGTCCGATGCCACGTCGTATTCCCACATGACAAGATGCGAAAGGTCCATGGCATTGGCGAGCTGGATCTGCTTCTCCCGGATGGCCTCTTCGCTGCGCGTTCGATCGGTGATATCGCGGGCTATCCCCTCGACGGCGATAATGTTTCCTTCATTATCGTAGATGGGGTGATTGATCTGTTCTGTCCAGATAACGGTGCCGTCTTTCTTCTTCCACCTTACAACGAGCGGTTTTTTGTATACACCCGGGTCATGTGCAAGTGACTCAAGGAGATGGCGATCATCTTCAAATACAAGTTTCCAGCCAATGTCCGGGTCAGCATAATGCTCTTCGGGGGTGTATCCCACGATATTCGTGGAGGAGGGGGAGACATAGGTGAAACCCCGTATGGGGGTGAATGTGTAGCGGTAAATCAAATCCTTTGCGTTCTCTGCAAACCGGCGGTATCGTGCTTCACTTTCACGGAGGGTCTCTTCTGTCTTTTTAAACCCGGTGATATCCCTGATGGACTCGATCGCGCCAGTCAGCCGGCACCGGGTGTCATACAGGGGTGTGGCTTTCCCCCATAATACGACATCCTTCCCCTGCAATCTTGCATTCGAAGCCTCTGCCTCCAGGAACCTCCCTTCTTTGCGGACAAATGCGTACCTCGATGTGGTCTCTTCATCCGGCTGCATCGCAAGGTCAATAAGGATCGGGCGGCGCTCTCCGTAGAATGGGATGGCATATTCATATTTCCCCTTTCCTATCATCTGCGACGCCGGAGCTCCTGTCATCTCCTCGATTGCCTTGTTCCAGGCAATCACTCTTCCCTCCATATCGATGGCAAACGTTGCATCGGGTAAGAACTGGATGATCTGTCGCAGCCTGTCCTCGCTTTCAAGCCGGTCATGCTCAGCCCGGTGCAGTCCGACTGCCCTGGTAATCTTCTGTGCTAAATCTGCATACTGAACCTCAGGGTCTCCGCTTTTCTGGACATAGAAATCAGCCCCGTTCTCATATGCCTGGATCACCACCTCTTCCCTCCCCTTTCCGGTGAAAATGATGAACGGGATTTCGTTTCCGGATGCACGGAGTGCTTTCAAAAATTCGATTCCATTCATATCCGGCATCTGGTAGTCCGATACTATCGCATCATAGGAACCATGTTTCATTTTTCCCAATGCGGCGGATGCTGATTCAGCAGTATCGACCGAAAATAAGCCTGATTGTTCAAGGGTGCTTTTTACCAATTCACAGAAGTGGGGTTCATTATCGACAAAAAGAACTGATATCAAAGGAAATCGCCCCTAAAATAGTTTTTATTCAAAAAAGGATGCCTGCCCATTTTCTAAAATCCACCTGGTGAATTAATAGATATCTATTTGCGTCTTTTTTTTACACCCCTTTATAATTTACGATATTATTTATTTGTCAAAAAAATCCTGAACATTGGGCTCGCCTTTATTGACCTCACCAGAATATGCGACGCATATCACATCTCTGCACAGGGGGAATTATGAAAAAACATCAGGTTATACTATCCCCTGTTCAGGCAGCCGGAAATTTGCCTGCCTGGACCCTTCCTGTCGGATGGGCAGGAGGAGGAAATCTCCCCTTTCTCCCTCCCAACTCTCCTCTCCCAAGGAGAAACACGGTATTTTCGTCCACCATCAGGAGCGTGCGGGGAGTCCGCCAGCGTAGCGGTAATAACTGACCTTCACCAGTTCTGTGGTCACAAAGAATGCTGCCACCAGGCCGAGGATGATCGCGAGGGCCCCGGGTGAAGGCGGCACAAAGGAGAAGAGTGCCTGCCCTATTGAGGTGTAGGGGAGAAGAATGGTTGCGGCCGCGGCGACAGTCGTCAGGGCCAGGACATGGATCGAGGGGCGTCTCGCCCGGTAGAAGGGAAGTCTTGTCCTGATGGAGAAGAGGAAGACAAGTTCGGTCAGGATGCTCCCGATGAACCAGCTGGTCTGGAGCACCTGTGCCCCGTCCCCGACGAAGACCGCGAAGAACGCAAAGTCATCGACTGTGCTGATCACGCCAAGGAGGGTTGCAATCAGCACGATCTCTTTCAGGTCGTACCTCCCTGGCAGGCGGAACTCCGCCTCATCGACGGTGTCAGTGGCGATCGAGATCATGGGAAAATCGGAGAGGAGGTTCACGAGCAGGATCTGGATGGGGAGCATCGGGAGGAACGGGATGAAGAGCGAGACAATGGCAATGGCGTAGAAGTTGCCGAAGTTGGATGCAAGCGTCGCCTTCAGGTACTTGACGCTGTTTGCAAACACTTCCCTCCCGCTCCGAATTCCCTCGATGATCACTTCAAGATCCTTCTGGAGGAGGATGATGTCGGCTGCCTCGCGGGCGATGTCGGCAGCGCTGTCAACGACGAGAGAGACCCCGGCACGCTTGAGCGCCGGCGCATCATTGATCCCCTCCCCGAGGAACCCGACAGTGCAGGTCCGCTGCAGGGTCTCGATGATCTCGAACTTCTGCTCCGGAGTGATACGGGCAAACACCGCGTGCTCCTGTATCACCTGTTCCCGCTCCCCGGGGGGAATCGCCGCAAGGGCCGATCCTGTAACGACCGCCGCCGGGTCTTTGAGGAGGCCGATGCGCACGCCGACCGCCCCTGCGACTTCGGGGCTGTCCCCCGTAATGATCTTGAGGGCCACGCCAAGTTCGCGGGCCATCTCCACCGCACGAAACGCCGAGGGCTTGATTGGGTCGGTGAACGCCATGGCGCCGAGGAACTCGAGGTCCCGGACATCACCCGGAGAAATTCCCGTCTTCCCAGGTGGAAGGGCCTTCTTCGCTATCGCAATTGTCCGTTCCCCGGCCAGCCCGTTCCGGGAAAGCCAGTCGGCAACTGCCATGCGCCCGGCGTCAGGGAGAGAGGGGGAGAGGCGGAGGATCTCTTCAGGTGCCCCGCGGATGACGAGGACGGGACCTGCGGGCAGGCTCACCAGTACCGCGTTCCACCGTGTCTTTGGGTCGAAGGGGATCTCTGCAAGCCGCTCCGATGCGAGGATCTCCCCGGGAGAGAGCCATGCGGCCGCGTCGACAATGGCGATATCGAACGGCTCGGTCTTCTCTTCAGTCTCCGCGACTGTGAGCAGGGCATAGGAGAGGAGGGCCGGGTCTGCCCCAGGCGAGAGCCCGGTGACGGTAAGAATGTTCTCGGTGAGTGTCCCGGTCTTGTCGGAGCAGAGGACATCAATGCTCCCGATATCCTCGATTGCAGAGAGCCGTTTGACCACCACGTCGTGCTCTGCAAGCCGGAGCGCCCCGCGGGAAAGCGAGACCGTGGTCACGACAGGGAGCGCCTCAGGGATGACGCTGACCACAAGGGCGATGGAGAAGACCACGAGCCCGACCAGGTCCACGGATCCCCCCTTCAGGAGAATGTTTGCGACGAACACAAAGACAAGCGTGACGAGGATCATCCGGAGGATGAACTGACTGAACCTCCCGATCCCCTTCGAGAACTCGCTCTCCTTCGTAGTCTCGACGGTCATCTTCGCTATCGTGCCCATCGCGGTCTGCGCACCGGTCGCAAGCACCACCGCGACCGCCTCACCGCCAACCACCGTGGTCCCGGAGAAGCAGAGATTATGGCTCCCGTAGACATCCACAGGCACCGCGTCAAGCGTGTCAGGGAGCTTTGGTACCGGCACAGATTCACCGGTCAGCACAGTCTCGTTCACGACAAGGTTCTGCGAGGTCAGCACCCGCACGTCGGCTGGAACCACGTCTCCTGTCGTGAGCCTGATAATGTCCCCAGGCACAAGATCCCTCGAGGCACGCACCTCCCACCGCGATTCCCGCAGCACGCGGGTTCTCGGGGTGATGAACTGTTGCAGGGCCTGGAGGGCCTGCTCAGACCTGTATTCCTGGTAAAACCCGAGGAGCGCATTGACGAGGACGAAACCCAGGATGACCACCCCGTCCACATACTCGCCGATGAGGATGACGATGACCGCGGCAACCAGGAGGAGATAGATGAACGCCGACCTGAACTGCCGGAGCGCGATCTCCCACCAACGGACCTGGTTTGCAGTGATCTCGTTGTATCCTTCCTTTTCGAGCCTCCGGGACACCTCATCCGCCGAAAGCCCCCGGGCAAGAGAGCTGCCTAACTGCGCCAGGACCTCTTCTTGTGAGCGCGTGGCTAAATATTTCGTATCCGGCCGGGTTGATGCCATCGTGAGAGATCCTTTTGTGTGAGGAAGATCTTCAGTATCCTCTCCCGTTTAACCTTCGCATTCCCGCAGGCATGCCATATGGGGGGATGCCGGAAACAGACCCCAATGGGGAGAGAAACAATAGCGAAAACCCTTTCACCACAAGTGGAAAGGCAGGACTTCAAGCCAGGAACGCATGCATACAATTGATGCGATGCCGGAACCTGCGGATGTATGCCAAAAAAGAGAGAGAGACGATGGTGTTCTCAAATAGTACAGGACGGCGTCCAGCTGAAAGGCCGCTGGGGAGACGGTCCATACCTCATGTTCCGAATCTCCGAGGCGAGATCGGCCATTGTGGAGGGTTCGTTCGGGTTGATACCATCCAGGCTTCTCCACTGGGCCGCGTAACCGGGAAGATTTCCCGGGGAGACGGGGGTAAAGTAATCCAGGGAGTTCCCGGAAAGCCCTGGTTTCGATGGAGTCACGAATCCCGCTGCAGCCGGTGCAAGAAATAGGGTTGCGACCAGCAGCAGGGCCAAGATACCTGCCACTTTTCTCTTCATTTCAACATTTGTCGAATTTTGCCATTCAAATAGTTTCAGGTCTTACCATCCCGGATACCGCGCAATCTCTCAATCGTTTGAATCGCATGCCCGGCAAAGCGCAACCTTGTTGACCTGTGTTCCAGTGGAGATCCTAACCAGATGGATGAAGTACACCTGCAGCAGACAACAGGGAATCAGTGAATAATCCTTCTGTAGCATGGCCCTCCCGGGTCCGGAACGCCGACACCCCGGACTCTTCCTTCGGAGATTCTCTTCCCATCGCGTGTGGGAAATAGAGAGAAAGGACTGCCGTCCTGGTGTAAGGGGGGACACACCAGGCGTATCCGGCAGTGTGGGGAGGATAGATCCACCCTTTTTGTCCGGTTATTCCTGCAGCAGCCAATAGGTATACCTCCATGCCCACTGCAGTATCAACTGGTATAACTGCTGAAAGCAAGAGTGTTTCGATTTGAGCTCCCTGTATGGACATTAAAAAAGGTGTGATGATTTTCGTCGGAAAATTGCCGCCATCCTCCCGGATCCTCGCCGGAACACACCCCGTAATCGACTGAGTAGGGAAGGACAGGGTCCCGCACCGTGTTGCATGGCATCACACCCACGCATCCCGACCTGGCCTTGTGAATCCATTCCGTTTCCTGCAGGAGCAGTCCACGACCTGTCCTCTGGTTCTCCCCAAATCCCCACTCCTCATAAAAATTCAATACACCTATATACTTCCTCGCAAATGGTTCTCCATCAAACCCGGATCAATCCGGAGGAGATGTTTCTATGAATCCACACCGTACACTCATCATCCTCTTCCTTCTACTGGCCCTCTGCGCCTGTTGCCTCCCCCCCGCGGCAGCTATCCTCCCGTCATACTGCTTCCGGGGGACCGTGACCGACCTGTCGCGTTCAGACAACACCGTCACTGTCCTCGTGACACACAAGTGGGGCTGCGAGTACTTCGACGCCGCCGCGACATGCAACTGGAAATCGATCAGCCCGCAGATCCTTTCGGGCACCGCACCCACTCCCGAGGTCTTTGATTATGTCAGGATCGGATCATCAGTAGAGGCAGGGAGCATCGGGTCGCAGGGTGAACGATGGGTCGGCATCGGGGTCCTGACACCCTCGTACTCCTCCGAGCCCCTCCATGCGACCCGTCTCTTCGGGGACCTGGGCATTCTTCGAGCCCCCCTTGCATCCAGGTACAGCCTGGCGGTCTTTACACAACCGGACTGCGGAGAATGCGCTGGTGCGGTATGCGTGGCACAGTCCACAAACGTCACCATCTCCCGTGACGGCCTTGAGATGCTGGCCGTGACGCTTCTCCCAGGAGAGGAGGTAATCTGCACGGACCCTGCGGACGGGTCTGGCGTCACCCTCACGTTCGTCTCCGGGCAGGCATCGGTGAACCTCTGCCCTGACACGCCTCCCGGGATGTCGGGGGTCCAGCCTATCTCGGTCTTCGTCGTCCACGTCAACCAGGGAGGACCGGGGCCCAGTCCGACGAGGACCCCGGTCTCCACCGGGTTTCTGAGCGTGTCCTCGATCCCTTCCGGGGCAACCATCATCCTTGACGGGGTGTCAAAAGGCTCAACCCCGAGGACAATCTCCGGCATCGAACCAGGGGTGCATGCCCTTGTCCTTGAAAAGGACGGGTATGCGCCATACGAAAGAGACGTGACCATTTCTGCCGGGAGACCGACAACAGTGACTGCGACCCTCACAGCTACCTATGGGAGCCTGCGGATCCAGTCCTCACCGTCAGGGGCAGCTGTCCTCTTCAACGGGACCGCCATCGGGTCTACCCCTCTCGTCGCCAATGATCTCGAGCCGGGAACGTATGCTGTCTCCCTCTCGAAGACAGGGTACGAGACCGCCAACCGCACGGTGGCTGTGACGCCGGGAAAGGAGCAGCTCCTTTTTGTCGCACTGTCCAAAAAGGCGGACGGATCCGACAAGATCGATGCGTTCATCGCGGCACTCCAGGATGAGGGCTTCACTGTCCAGCAGGGGAAGTTCGAGGCCTTCGATGTGCTCGCCATGTACGATGCCGGCGTCATCCCGAGCTGCTACGGCAATAACCCGAGCACCCCTTACCTCGTCTACAAGCTTCCGGGTTATCCCGGTCTTACCCAGGGGGGAAGAGTATCAGATGCACCCATCAGGCCAGATAACAAAGGCCTCTGGCTGGATTACTTCATGGAGCCAAACGAGGCAATTGTCTTCGTGGGATCCACCCCTCCAGAGGTGAAATACTACAGCTACCGGAGTTATATCGGGACCCGCTGGTTCACAGAACTGGATGATTTCGAGCGTATATTTGCAAGTCTCGGCGACACTGTCAATAATTATCGCATCAATGTCGGCACGACACCAGGCCAGTTCACACCGGGCCCCTACGAAAAACCCGTGATGATCATCACTACCGGTGACATGGGTACAAACGATCTGGTCCGGAAGGCTGCCCTGAAGGCAGGGTACCCGACAGGGATAATCAATACCGATATCATCCCTTCAGGGCTCATCCGGATGGGCCTGTCGAACACTTCGGACACCATCACATTCATTCACCGACTGGCCTTCTTTGCCAACGAGACACGGGGGAATGAGTATCTGAACGGCACTCCGGGCTATGTCTTCAGGCTTACACCGAACACCCCGCACACTCAACAGCCCTATGGTGTGCCGCGGCTCATCGTGAGGGGGACAGGCGACACCCATGAGCTTGACCTCCTGAAGACACAGGAGGCACTCCGGGATGCCATCGTCGCCAGGTACGGAAACGGTATGGTCGCAACCGCGAACGAATCGTATATCTGGATCCTTGAAGGGTATGATTCACTCCAGCGGGAATCCGACGCTCTTGGGGATAACCGGGACGCATTCTACCTGCGGAACGGTGATTACCTCCTCTCTGACGATGATTTTGTTATCGTTTACGGTGTCAACCACCAGGCAACCGGAAAAGTGGTCTACACGAACATCGCGGTCTACGGGACCGAAGCATTGAACGGCGTAGTTGCAGTCACTGATGCCGATATTGCCGGTTCTGCCAATTCTTACCTCCCAGGAAATCCCAATGCCGGCCTCTTCTATGTCTGGAAGTTTGCACGCCACTGCAATGGCGAGGTGGGATGCACCGAGATCCCGTACTGCTGCGGCGGACTCGGGATCCCGGCGGATGTTCCGATCCGCATCGGGTATCGGACCTATGTCGAGCCGGGGACGGGGATAGGGCCGACCTGCACCGAGATCCTATACGACCAGGCAATTCACTTCTCTCCAGTGTGAGAGATCCATCCCGGCCTTTTTTCGCAATAATCAAAGCAACCCTTAACACCGGCCGGCACGAAACGTCTTCCTGATCGAGAATGAACCGCATATTCATACGTTTCATGGCAGTCCTGCTCCTTCTCGCCGTCCTCGCGATCGGGAGCATGTCTGCAGCCGATACGGAAAACGACAACACCATCGTCGCATCCGGGACAGGGTCCGTCATCGGGACCCCTGACCGTGCCCAGATATCGCTTGCGGTAGAGACCGAGAACGCAAATGTCCAAATCGCCCAGGCCGAGAACGCCGCCCGCATGAAAAAGGTGATGGACGCCCTGACCGCTGCCGGTATCCCTACAGACGCCCTCAAGACCACCGGGTACTACATCTACCCAGTCTACGAGGATTCGAAACTCTACGGCCAGAAGGTCAGGACCTACCGTGTCACAAATACCCTGACCGTCACGCTGCACGACGTCTCGAGGGTTGGCGAAGTGATCGATATCGGGGTTGCACATGGCATCAACCAGGCAAGCTCCATCCAGTTCCTCCTCTCTGACGAGCAGTCCCAGGTCCTCAGGACCGAAGCACTGAAGGAGGCGTCCGCGAGGGCAACGGCCGATGCAAAAACAGTTGCCGATGCACTCGGCGTCAGCATCAGGTCGGTGAAGTCCGCCCAGATCGGCGGCGGGTATTACCCTGTCGCGTTCCAGAACTACGCGATGGCCGACTCCATGTCCGGAGCAGCATCGACGCCCATCCAGCCCGGTGATATCACGGTGACAGCAACAGTCACGGTGACGTACTGGATCTCATAAACAGGAAGGAGCAGGGGGATGCCCTTATCAGGGCGGACTGCCGGCAACCATCCCCATCCGCCCCGAAAAAGCTCCTCACTCGGAGGCCTGCCGGGGAGTGTAGTAGACCGTGCAGAACGAGTTGAAATCCTTGAGCACGTTCCTGCAGCCGGTATGTGTAATCATGAACTCTATAAACCAGGGAATCGTGCTCGCAAATGCGCTGGTGCTCGCATTCTGGGTTATCTCATGGACCCTGGCTTTATTTCACCTGGATTATTGGACAGATCGCGAGCGATCGCTTGAGGGGATCCGACGGGAAATTGCCAAATGAAAACGGGGAATAACTCCCACTTCCCCCGTGTGAGGCCGTTCCCATCCGGGATTGGGCCATCGCACCAGGTCATCCCAGAAAGTAACGAACCGTCCACTGGGTCTTCCGGACCCACCCGATATACCGGAATACCCGCAGCCATCCCAGTTTCTCTTCGTCAGAATCGAAGTAGCTCCATTCTCCGAGGAACCTGATCCCGGGGTGCCACTGTTCCATCTCACGGCCATCCCGGATGCCGGATTGGAACACCGCTTCCCTCCCAAGGTGCCCCCTTTCATGCATTTTCCAGTCAATGAGTGTTTTTAGAGGTTTTTTCAGCCAGAACGAGTTCACCACCTCGCAGATGAGCTCGGAGCCGGGAAAGGTCTCCCGGAGCTGCAGGACCAGTGATCGTACGCGCTCCCCCTCCAGGTACATGAATACTCCCTCGGCCATGAAGAGAAACGGCCCCTCCAGTCCTAAAAGCATGCGCATCCAGCGGAAGTCCAGAACGGAGGAGGCGATGAAATGATAGCGTTCTGTCTCCCGGAAGAACCGCCTCTTCAAATCGATAATCTCGGGCAGGTCAAGGTCATAGAAGAACACAGTTCCCTCGTCAATACGCAGAAAACGGGAATCGAGCCCGCAGCCGATATTCACAATCACCCCGCCCGGGTGCATGGCCAAAAAATCCCTCGCATATTCATCGTATTTTTTTGCCCGGATCGCGATGTGAATGACAAGGTTCCGGTCGATTCTGCCAGAGGCGAGCCTCCTGTCAAGGGGGTCCTCCGATCGGGAGAGTGTCCTGTTCAGTTCGGCCGTAATTTCCTCCGCCTTTGGATCGTGAAGGATGGGATGTTCCGACCGGGACTCTATCGCATGACAATAGAGCGTAACAAACGAAGTGGCTGGGACATCGCCGATTTTGTGCTCCATCTCTCTTCCTCCTTGGTATATTCGGATCAGGCTCTCCAGGTAAAGGTCCGGCGGATTTTTTATTTCGCAGGGAGATTGGCTGTCCCCTTCAGCAGTTTTTCCAACTGCCTCCGGTGGAGGACCGCCGAACAGTGGCGAACGAACAGGTCAAGGACGTCGAGGTTTCCTGGAGATACCCCGGCGGGAAGAATAATCACCGTGATGCCGTTCACCTTGCCCCCCCAGGAAAGCCCTGTCCCGATCACTTTCCCAAAGGGAAGCTCATCTATTTTCTCCAGGATTCCTGGCGGGAGCTGTCCGAATGTGATGGCATCGATCCCTCCATCGATCTCAATAAAGGCTTTTGGCAGCATTGCAGAGAAATCCTCACCGGCCGGCCGCAACTCGATACCGACGACAGGGCGGCCGAAGATCCCTTCGATCGCGGCAAGTACCTGGGAAGGACCGCGGACGGCTTCCACCCTGACAATCCTGTCGTTGTGCATGGAACTGATGAGTACAACGGCTCCCTCCGGAGAGAGAGTGGACACGATGTCTGCAATGAACAAAAAGGCGTCATCATCCGGCGGCAGGTCTGCGAATTCGCTTGATTTCTCAGACACGAACCTGATGTCCCCGACGTAGGACTCAAGTTCCATCCTGACGCGTCTCTGCCGGGAGAGATCGGTGAAGCTTGCGATAAATCCAACTGGATCTCCTTCCTCGTCGGTCATCGTGCTGACGGAGACCCGGGCATCAAAGGTCGTGCCGTCCTTGCGCAGTGCGGTCGCCTGGCCGATCCATGTCTTCTGTTCGATCAGGTCGAGGATGTCTTCGGGTGAGACGCCGGGAGATACCACAAAGTCGGAGACGTGCCTTCCCACCACCTCGCTCTCGTCCGCGTATCCCCAGGCTGCGAGACCCGCAGGGTTCGCGTACTGGATCCTTCCGTCCGTGTCGCAGAGTGCGAGGGGGCAGAGCGTGGACCGGACAGCCGCCTCCCTGGTCCGCAGCACGGACGAGATCTTCCTCTGCTCGCGCTCGGCACGCCGCCTCATCACCGATTCCCGGATTGCATGCTCGAGCTGGATGAACTGGGAACGAACACTGATCCCCTTGGGGAGGAAGAAGTCTGCCCCGCTGGTGAGGGCGTCGATGATGACGTCCTCCTCGCCGTGATCTGAAAAGAAGAGGAACGGGGTCCGCTGATCGGTCTTCCGGACATGCCGTAAAAACTCGATTCCGTTGCACTCCGGCATGTTGTAATCTGAAATAATTGCATCGTAGGTGTGTGTCAGGAGCATCGTCTTGGCAACGTATCCCGATCTTGCGGTGTCGACGACAAGTTCTCCAGACTTTTCCAGGTAGAGCTTCCCCAGTTCAAGAACTGTAGTGTCATCATCCACGTGCAGTAACCGGATCACAAAATGCCTCAGAGAGATACGGAAAAATTACTATTGGTTTATTTAAATACTTTTATATGAATTTCCTTTAACACTCATCCCCAAAAGAAAGTGAACATTTAGAGAAAGGCTGTAAATGGACCATCTGGGCGTCACTCTTTTCCGGGAGTACTCCCACAATTCTTCCCGGGACTACCATGAAGACCCTTATCTATTACTTCACCGGCACGGGCAACTCGCTCGCGGTTGCAAAGGGGCTCTGCAGCCGGATCGGCGACTGCGAACTCATTCCCATCGCCTCTTTGATAAAGGATCCCGGCCCGATCGTCCCGGATGCGGACCGGGTGGGGATCGTCTGCCCTCTCTATTTCTTCGGCCTCCCCGCGATTGTCGTGGGGTTCTCCAGCCGCCTCGACCTCTCAAGCACAGATTATGTCTTCTCTGTCGTCACCATGGGCGGCTCGGGCGGACAGGCGGCACTCCGACAGCTCGACGGAATCCTCAAGGAAGCGCCGGCAAGAAGGGGTCTTGATTCGGGCTTTTCTATCAGGATGCCCGGGAACTACATCCTGATGTATGATTCCCTCGGGCAGGAGCAAATCGGGAGGACCATCCGGGCTGCCGATCGCCGCATGGAGGAGATCGCGGACAGGGTGAAACAGGGCTTCCAAGAGAAGCTGGCATGGTCACCAATCGCTGCCCTCATCCATCACCTGATGAACCCCCGGTTCATACACGGGGTGCACGAGGCCGATAGGAAATTCACGGTCGACGACCGGTGCACCTCCTGCAACACCTGCGTCGAGGTCTGCCCCGTAGAAAACATTCGGCTTGAGAACGGCCGCCCTGTCTGGCTTCACCGCTGCGAACAGTGCATGGCCTGTATCCAGCTCTGCCCCACGAATGCAATCCAGGCGAAGAAGACCGAGGGGAGGCGGCGGTACCGGCATCCGGAAATCGGGATCGGGATGTTAAAGGAGCACGCCAGGAGGTAAAACCCTCTCTTTTTTCTTGAAAGTTTCGCACTCACAAACCCAAACCTTGCCAGGATAAGAGTTGTTGATGCAATGCAGGCCAAGAAGACACCCATAGCCTGCACCGCCAGGACCAATTGTCTAAAAAATGGTGACGGTACCGACCTGGGGCTTCTCCCCATGAGCCCCGATACTCATGATGCCTTTTTACAAAGAGACCATAGAACCTTCAAGCGGGCCGTTTGTTTTGCGCACTCCTGAAAGGATAAATCCGATCCCTGCACCATTCCAGATATGGCAGAATGCCAGGGGACGACGCTCATCCCAATCGGGAGAGTGGATCCGATCATCCTCGCATGGCTCAAGGAAGATCTCCCGAAGGGCCTCTCCATTACTGTGACAATAACCCCTCCCCTCCCGCTCACTCCTCGTCATTTCTTCAAAGAGAGGAACCAATACCTGGCGGACGGCCTTCTCGCCGAGTTAACCACTCTGAATCCTGATGGGAACACTCTCTCTCTGGGCATTGTGGACGCGGATCTCTTTTCAACCGGGCTGAACTTCGTCTTCGGCATTGCCACCACAGGAAGGGCGCTCATCTCAACCTTCCGGCTTCGGCCCGAAATCTACGGGATGCCCCCGAACCCTGGGCTGTACCGCAGGCGGGTCCTCACTGAGGCGGTCCACGAACTGGGGCACTCGCTCGGTCTCCCTCACTGCGAGCATCCCGGCTGCGTGATGTTCTTCTCCAACTCGATCGCAGACACCGATCGGAAGGGTCCGGAGTTCTGCTTCCGGTGCAGACGGCGGATTGAGTGAATGGGGAAGTAGAGAGAGGGACAACCGGATTAGCCCACATTCAGGCATCAACGACACAGGCGGCAGATACATGTAACCTCTTCCATCCCCAACCCGGCCCTCCCGTTTCAGCGCTTGTTCCACCAGAGAATCACGAGTCCCCCTGCCAGCGCGACCAGAATCAAAAGCGGCGATGCCGCTACGTTTGCCGATGGCTGCAATGTGGAAACAGGTTGTTTCTGTGCGGAGGGGAGGGCTGTACGGGTGATCGTGTCGGCAGGGCCGTAGACCGAGACCCCACGGTCGTTCTGCTCATCGACCGAGAGGACCGCAAACAGTCGTTGTTCCGTCGTATACGGCACTGTTCCTTCGAGGTGAACACTCACGGAAACCTGCCTGTCGGCGCGGTAGGAGAGGAGGTACCCGGGCACTCTCACGACCTGCCCTTCCGCATGGGGAACTTCCACCCTGTCCTGGCCCGCGATGGCGACGACATTCCAGTGCGGGTTTTCAAGTTCGGTGCCGAGGACAAGTTCGTCCCACTCAACGAAGGTCGTTGTCGGGCCAGGGGGGATGATCCGGACTGTCGTGGTGAGCGATAAGGGCGTTCCCGCCGAATAGGACTCTTTATCCGGCACTATAGTCACGTTCTCTATTGGGTGCCCCGCCGATACCGGGAGGAGGATGAGCGCGAGAAAGCCCAGGAGAAGGAGGATTCGGAGCGGGTTCATATTGGGCATAGTGTATGTAGGGGAATAAATACTATTGGGTGGATAATACCGGCCCCGACCCGGCCCCCCATGTCCGCGGACACACTCATCCATGCAAAAAAAGTTGGTGCGGTCAACAGGCCATATTATGTCCCTCTGCACGTTCCAGGAAGTCCTCGATATCCCTGATAAATTCCCGTGTCCCACTCTCTATCTGCGCCGTCAGCGAAATCAGATCGTAAAAATCGGGGCGTTCCGCCAGCGTGTATTCGAGGATGGAATCTGCACCCCGAATCGTTTCCGGCATGCGGTACCTGTTCCATCCGCTCTCCTGGAACATCATCCAGTAGTGAGCCTGGACCTGTTTATTTGATCCTGCCAGCCAGGCCTCGAAACTGCATGTTTCATGGAGGAACACAATCGCGACCTTGAGTTTTCGCCGCCTGAACGTATCCGGGACCACGGAGAAATAGGTCATATCCATGTAACCAGGATAGAGGTTCCCGGATACGGTGTATTCCGGGAACTCTTTCTGGAAGTGGGTTCTCAAACCCATGAGGTATTCCATCAGTCCCCGGTATGCCTCCCTTATCACCCCTTTTTTCATCTGTATCCGGTATTCGTCCATACATTCGTGGAATGGTTTCATGGATGTATCTCCTTTTGGACCGGCAAACAGTATGAAAGATCAGCCATTCCCGCACCTATCCTCTCTCTGCTATCACCATCACTCTCCATTCGGTCCCATGCAGCGAGACCGTGTCCCAGTAGGTCTCCTTGTCGACCACCACGTCCGACCCGGTACGGTAGAATGAGAACGTCGCATATCCGGAGCGTTCGGTCGAGTACCGGCGTGCGAGATCGAGTATCCCGGGGAAGCGGGCAAACGTCGTCTCGTTGAAGGTCGGCTTCCCAACAAGGGCCGGGTCAGGGTGATAGAGGATTTTCCCGTCTTCCTGGGCGACGTTGAAGATGAATGGCGCATACGCCATTGCCACGCCTGCAGCAGGTGCGATCAGTGCACGCGGTGAGAAGGTGGTGCTGACGACGCCAAGGAACTCCCCGTCACGGGAGAAGACCGGGTGGGCGATCGCAACACCTTCCCCTCCCTGGGCGAGCGTGAAATGCTCGCTCATCAAAGGTTTTCTGGTCGCGATGGCCTGCCGGACATGCTCCTGGTCAAGAAGGCTTTGGCCGACAATCACTTTTGCGTTCCCGGGCTCGGCGGCTCGCACGGTCCCGTTGGTGTCATAGGTGATCGCAGTGATGACGGCAGGATGGAACGACACCAGGTCAGCGAGGATGTTATCCGTTGCAGGCCGAAAGAGGCCGGAAGTCCCAATCGCGCCGGCGGAACCTGAAACCGCGATGTCGAGGGCATCGAGAGTGTCCTGCGTGGTGCCGGCCACGGCTCCAAGGAGTGGTTGCATGAGGGCATGGCGGGGGCCTTCATGGACTGCGGGGGGGTGCTTCTCCTGCAGGCAGCCTGCGCCGGCGAGGAGGAGGGCGAGCATAGAGATGAGGATGAAGAGGGTTGAGCAGATGCGGGTCATTGGAAAAATAGTGTGGATGAGTGGCATGTTGTGCCTTGCGGATCTGTGTGTCATGATAGAAGGAGGGAATCATATATGCCGGAGGGTTCAAGCGGGAACCAGAGGATGTATCCAGATGCTCATTTGTGTTACGGGATCGGGAATGTCCAGGAGATGTTGTGTGCAATGTAACCGCGGATACAAAAACAGGGGAGGTGCCAGATGATGGTAGTGAGTGGCTTCATCCAGTAACTTTTTTACACTTGAATAACGAGGTCGCCTTGCAATGAAGTACCTTGTCCTTATGGTGATACTGCTCTTCTTCTTTGCGTGTGCAGGGTGCACCTCGCCGGCTGGAAAGCCCCCTGCCGGATCGGAGAATGACCGTGCGACCGCGGGGACGGCTTTGTCCACGCAGGTCCCCGCGACAACGGGGCCGCTCGCCGCCCAGCCTGAGACTCCCCCAGGAAACGCCTCATCTGGTTCTGGCCAGGGAGGAGGACCATCAGCCACCGGTATAGCACCCGGAACCTCCACTCCCGCTACACCCGCTCACGCGAACGCAACTCCTTCAGGGACGATAATTACCCCCGCCACCTCGCCATCAATTTCATCCACGCCCCCCTCTCCTCCTCCCGTGAGCATCGTGATTCCTGTTCCCCCGGTGCTGCCTGCGACGACACTGGTGCTTCCTTCGGTGCCGGCTCCTGCCACTCCGTCCCCTGCCGCGACCGCATCTCTGCCGACCCCTGTCCCCCCAATCTCCACCCTCGCCACACCCCTCACCCCGCCGCTCCCGCTCCCCCCTGTCAACCAGACCACGATTCCCACCCCGATATCACCAACGACGAGGCCGACATAGCGGTCGTGACTGTCTCCTGGCACCCCGGATATATAAAACGCCGGGGAGTCTGACTCTCAGCAGAGCACACGATTATTGACTGAAACCCTTCTGTGCGGCGATATCTTCGAATTTCGCGTAGGGGTGTAGGTACCTCGCGTTCACCGATGTGCACGACTTCAGGCCGGGGATGTTCCTGATCTGAACGGCCTTCCGGGGGAAGAAGTGAGATGCATGCAACGCACATGTAGCAGAAGACGTCCTTCTGCCAGGCGGGCCGCTCCCCCTCCATCCTTATATTCCCAGAGAGACACACCTTCCCGCAAATCCCGCAACCCCGTGCAGTTCGAGTCCGCGGAGAAGTACTGAACGCCCCCGATATACTCCGAAGAGCGTCATCCCGGCCATGACCCGTCCCATGGTGAAGGGACCGACCGGGATGGTGCACGTCGTATCCTGTTCACGGAGAGGTTTTTTTTGTGCTGCCGCCTCCACGATGACATACAGTTTCGCAAGCGCCGCCTCTTCGAGTGCCCGGGAGCTCGGGTTCCGTCGGGACCTTGGTACCCCTCCCGCCGGGATTCGTTGTTGCCCATGTTGAGGATGGAGTGCGCATCCAGCCGCTTACCATGCCCTGCCAGGAGACGGTCAATCAGCGGGAAGCCACAGAACGTCCTTCCCTGGCGGGTGGCGACGGCGGACAGGTACTCTGCCGAGGGGAATTTCGCCTTCCGGAGAAACCGCCTCACCGCGATTGGAATCGTGAGGGCATGGACAGGGAAGACAAAACCGACCGTGCTGGCACTGGATTGGATGGATTCCTCGTCAAGCAGGCGCATAATCGGGATCAGCCGGGAGCCAGGGAGGCTTCGCTCCGAGTTGCCGGGCGATGAAGAGTGAGTTCCCGGTCCCCGGGAAGGAGTAGATCTGCGTGCTCATCCCCCCGTCACCCTTCCTCTTTATGGTAATCGCCGCCAATCCCTCATGAATACCGTGGAATGGAAGAAAAAAGGGGGCATCACTCACATGGAGGTTTTCGTACACACTCATTACGCCATGACAGGTTCGCTGGGTGTTACACTATCCTGAAGGGATAAGAAACCCTCCGCTGCCAGGGCTTTTTTTGTTTTTCGTGTGTTCGCATAGGGGCCCGCGGGAGGATTAAAAGACCAGGATGAAGAGACCAAAAATTGTGAAGACGGGCCTTGATTCAGGGATCGAGGCGCTCGCGGAAAGGGCCGACCATTGGACGCTCGCGACCTGGGCAGCCGACTGTGCCGAGCGGGTGCTACCCTTCTTCGAAGAACGGTCCACGAGTGATCCCCGTCCCCGGGATGCAATCGGGGCACTCCGGGAATGGATACGCACCGGCGTGTTCCACATGGCCGATGTCCGGAAGGCCTCCCTCTCAGCCCACGCGGCCGCCCGGAGCGTTGAAGAGGACGATGCGGCACGTTCCGCCGCCCGTGCCGCGGGCCAGGCGATGGCATCGGCCCATGTGCCCCGTCATGCGATCGCCGCGGCGAGGTATGCTGCAACCGCGGTGTGGTACGTCGCGGCTGGCGTCGATGCAGATGCCGCCGCTATCCAAGAGCGGGAATGGCAGTTGCATCATCTGGAGGATCTGGTGAAAGGGAGAGATCCAGACAATCCCTGATTGGGAGAAAGGGATCCTCCTCACCCAGTCTCAGTAATCGTCACTCTTTCAGACGTTTGTCTTGTGTTTTTTATTATCCATTCCATGGCAGAACTGCAGGGCTCCCTCGCGTGCTATTCAACAGTGACTCCGATTACTACGTGGCGATGCCGTGGCCCGTCGAACTCGCAGAAGTAAATACCCTGCCAGGTGCCGAGCGCAAGGCGTCCATCGATGACCGGGACCATGACAGTGAAGCCCACCAGGGATGCCTTGATGTGGGCATCGGAATTCCCCTCGGCATGCCGGTAATCGCCTGTCGCCGGGACCAGCCGCGCGAGGCCGGCGAGGATGTCGCGGGCTACATCGGGGTCCGCGTTCTCGTTGATGGTGAGGCCGGCCGTCGTATGCGGCATATACACGTAACAGATCCCGGTTTTGACGCCGCTCTTCGCCACCTCCGACGAAACGGCACCTGTGATGTCCAGGAACTGGGTCCTCGCGCTGGTCGGAACCTCAACCTGTGTCCACTTCATGTACTCACCCCGTGATTCGTATCCCGTGAATCCTTCCGCATCTGCCTTCGCTGGTACTTCTCAAGCATGACGCCCACGGCATGGTACACCGGGTTGACCGGGACATCCACAAAGTAGCATGCGTCCTTTTCCATCCATCCTTTCTCTTCCCAGTACGCACGGTCGGCGGGAAACACGTCACCCAGCTCGTCAAACGTCGCACGGAGACCGTGAAAGACGATGATGTCCATACACCTGGGTTTTGGAGGGGACTTCCTCCGGAGCGCCGCATGGAACGCCTCTGCGGCCGCCCGGAGCGTCTGGTCGTTCTCCTGTTGCCGGGTGCCGGGGATGAATTCCTCGAACGTCCCCGCTTTTCCGGCCACTTCGAACCCCCACATGTGCACCACTGATTCCAGGTATTTCAGCACGTCGCTGATTCCAACCGCCCCGGCGGTGGAAAGAATCAGCGCTTTTTTCCCGAAGAACCGGGGGCGGTGCATGATGTAGGAATGCCGGTCGATGAAGACCTTCATCAGCCCTGTCACCTGCAGTGCATAGACGGGCGATGCGAAGATCACCCCGTCGGCATCGAGCATCTTCTGTGTCAGACACAGAGCATCGTCCTTTACCGGGCAGAACTCCTCGCCCTTCACGATGCAGTTCGCACACCCCCGGCACTGTTCGAGGTGGAGGTCCCGCAGCATGACGTATTCCCAGTCGACTTGGGCCGTCTCCTTCATTATTACCCGGATGCGTTCCGCGGCACGGTACGTGTTTCCTTTCCGGGGGCTGCCCATGATAACGAGGACTTTCATATGAATGATGAGAGGTGTGGGGAGCCTGGAATATAATATGTGAGGAATATCTCCGGACAGGTTGCTCATGAATGAAGTTTGTTGTTCTGATTCAGGGCAGTCATGATCGCATGGATGCATTTTTGGAAACGAACGGAATCCAGGTTGCACTACCTTAGGCATAATCCCATGGAAAAGGCAAGGAGGTATACGATCATGGGAAAAGACCGCGATAAAAAAGACCAGAATCTATCCCGGTTCATATCACAATTCTTATGCCCTTTCTCAATGGAGTGTGAAGGAAAAGGCAATGCAGGATAGGCATCAAGGCGTGGCTAATCGAGGTATTCCAGATTCTCCTGCAGGAATCGCATGGAGATGGACTATACTATGACGTTCATTTACAGGAAGAATGCAGTAATCTCCTGGACGGGAGGAAAGGACGGGTGTTTTGCGTGCTTGAAGGCGATGTTGGAGGGGTACCAGGTCACCCATCTCCTGCACTTTACGAATGTAAAGAAGAGGGGATCCCACGAGTTGAACCCGGGCATCGTCAGGGCGCAGTCCGAGTCCATGGGGATCCCCCTCGTGCAGAAGGACTTCTTCTCTTACGAGGAGGAGTTCATGAAGGCTATCCGGGATCTGAGGGCTAAGGGTGAGCGGATCGATGGTGCGGTATTCGGGCACATCGAGACCCACAAGAACCTTGTCGACCGGATCTGCGGGGAGCTGGATCTCGAGCTGGTCATGCCGCTCTGGAAGCAGGATTCAAAAAGACTCTTGAGGGAGATGATCGCATCCGGGCTTGAGATCGTGGTGGTCAGCGCGAGAGGGGACCTGATGGGGGAGGAGTGGCTCGGCCGGAGGATCGACGGGGAGTTCATCGAGGACCTTGAGAGCCTAGATGCCTCCATCGATCACTGCGGGGAGAATGGGGAATTCCACACCCTTGTCACCGACTCGCCGTTGTTTGGGAAGAAGATTCATATCACCGGGGCAAGCCGCATATTCCAAAATGGCTACTGGTACCTCGACATCCACGAGTGGACGCTGCAGGAAAAAGGAGATTCATGTCGACCTGGACGGGAGAAGTAAGACGATCTGCATCGCTTCTCTGTCCGGGATCGGCGATGTTTGAGTGCATGGAAAAAACCGGTGGGAGGTTGATCTTTTTTTAGACCAGGGCTATTCTCTTTTCCATAAGGGCATATGCTGAACAGTGCATGCTCTTTAATAGCGAGAAGGTGCAACTTCCCCGAGATCCGAACTTGACAGACACATGCAACCTTTTTCTCAAATCCAGGAGCCTGCCCGGCCTCCTCCTGTTCATTGCCGGGGCAGTTCTCCTGATGGGCATCATCACCGCGGAGATATTCTATCCGGCCGGATACACCCTACAATTCGCAGTAAAAAATTCAAAATCTCGGATTTAATCGACCGCAAGATCTTTGTACCTTGGGTAAAAAACCTACAATATGCCAATAATTGATGGATTTGATGATGAATCCATCCAAACCATA